>HLSNC_1000003_pt1 | contig 585402 bp, 540 predicted proteins | sample HotLakmetagenome_2_FD_14041 | JGI IMG/M metagenome (IMG submission 14041)
ACCACCTGATCCCATCCCGAACTCAGCAGTGAAACAGACCAGCGCCGATGGTAGTGTGGCTTCTGCCCATGTGAGAGTAGGTCATCGTCAGGCTCCTAATACAAAACCCCAGTACCAACCGGTACTGGGGTTTTTTATTAGCTGACAGAAAGGGATGACCTACGGGAGTGTCCGCACCGGTGCCGAAGGCAGAGCGAGCATCGCTCGCTCAGGTAAGGACGGGCGCCCCGTCTCGGGGTGCCCCGGGTCATCGTTGCAGCGCAACGCGCTGCCAGTGTCAGGCTACTCCAGGCCCCATGTGACAAGCTTGCCAACGGCAAGCGCAGGACGCCGGAGCATAGCGACGGCGGGCCCGAAGGGCCGAAGGCCGCAGGCCTGAGCAAAGTAGGTCATCCCAGTGCGAAGCACTGGCCATAGGCTACTCCAAGACCCTCAGGTAAGGACGGGCGCCCTGTTTCGGGCTGCCGTTTCCAGCTCACTACCCCTCCACCACCGACTCAGTGATATACTCTGCGAAAACACCTGTTCAGTTGTTCCCACGGAGATCGCTATGCCCGCGACAGATCACCTCGTTATTTTTGACACCACTTTGCGTGATGGTGAACAGAGCCCTGGCGCCACGATGACGAAAGCAGAAAAGCTACGCATAGCGAAGGTGCTTGAGAAACTCCGTGTTGATGTGATCGAAGCCGGCTTCGCAATAGCTAGCCAGGGTGACTTTGAGGCGGTCAAGGGCATTGCCGAGTCAATCAAGGGCTCCACCGTTTGCAGTCTTGCCCGGGCCCTGGATAAGGATATTGATCGTGCGGCCGAAGCAATAAGGCCTGCAGAACGGGGCCGAATACATACCTTTATTGCAACCTCGCCCATCCATATGAAGCACAAGCTGCAGATGCAGCCGGACGAAGTGGTTGAACAGGCGGTAAGGTCGGTAAGAAGGGCCCGCAGTCATGTAGACGATGTTGAGTTTTCATGCGAAGACGCTGGTCGTTCCGAGCTGGATTTTCTCTGCCGTATCATTGAGGCGGCGATTGACGCCGGCGCAACCACTATAAATATTCCTGACACGGTGGGGTATGCCATCCCCGAGCAGTTCGGCGAGACTATCCGCCAGTTGCTGAACCGTATTCCCAATGCAGACAAGGCAGTCTTCTCCGTGCACTGCCACAATGACCTCGGCCTGGCCGTTGCAAACTCCCTGGCTGCGGTAAGCAGTGGCGCCCGTCAGGTTGAGTGCACCATAAACGGGCTTGGTGAGCGTGCCGGTAATGCCTCCCTGGAAGAACTGGTGATGGCAGTCAGGACCCGGCAGGATCTTTACACTATCGATACCCGTATTGATACGAAGCACATTGTTCCGGCGTCCCGCCTTGTGTCTACCATTACCGGTTTTCCTGTGCAGCCCAACAAGGCCATTGTTGGCGCCAACGCTTTTGCGCACGAGTCGGGTATTCATCAGGATGGCGTTCTCAAGCATCGCGAAACTTATGAAATCATGCGAGCGGAGGATGTAGGCTGGCACACCAACAGTCTGGTGCTTGGCAAACACTCCGGCCGCAACGCCTTCCGTTCACGGCTGCTTGAGCTCGGCATCCAGTTTGAAACGGAAACAGAGCTCAACGAAGCGTTTACCCGGTTCAAGGCGCTCGCGGATCTCAAGCATGAGATTTTCGACGAAGATCTTCAGGCGATTGCCAGCCATACACGTCAGGAAGAAGATGGCCGTTACGGCCTGGTGACCATGCAGGTCTGTTCCGAAACCGGTGTTGTCCCCAGGGCCTTGCTGACCCTGCTGATGGATGGAAAGGAGCATAAGGTTGAGGCCGAGGGTAGCGGCCCGGTCGATGCGACGTTCAAGGCGATTGAGTCCCTGGTGGATTCAGGCTGTAACCTTCAGCTTTATTCCGTCAATAACATTACCAGTGGCACAGATGCGCAGGGCGAAGTCACTGTGCGGCTGGAAAGGGGTGGTCGCATCGTAAATGGCGTGGGGGCGGATACCGACATCATCATCGCGTCTGCCAAAGCCTACATCGAGGCTCTCAACCTGATCAGCCGCGGCGGTGTCCGGCAGCATCCACAGGGAGCCGACGTCTGAGTATTGGCAACGGATCAGTAGCATGATGATGTCAGAGTCTGAGCGGCAGTATTATCTGGGGCAGGCGGGGATCCGGCTCTGGTATGCCCGTGAGCCGCTGCCTGGCGCTGCGCCCAGCCCGGAGTACCGTTTCCCGGCTGAGGATAGCGCACCGGAACCTGAACCGGATGTTTTCGTGCCCCGCCCCCAGCAGCCTTCGAGGCCGCGCCCCGTGGGTGATGGCAGCGGCAGACACAGAATTGCCGGGATACAGGCACTGATGGCAGGCAATCAAACGGAGACTGATAAGAGGGTAGTGCCTGCGACTCCTGCAGAATTACCGGTAGCTGAAACTGATAACGCCTCGCCGGTTGAAGAGTTGCCCGCTTCAGAGGCAGTCGCCGAGCCTGATTCTCAGGTGCGGATTGAGACCCACCTGGGTTTCTGGGTGTCGGAGCGGCTGGTGCTTGTCAGTAGAGTTTCTGACGAGGCCAGTGGACGACTACAGGAGACGTTGGCTGAAAATATCCTTGCGTCGCTGGGGGAATCTGTTCCGGAGCAAGCCTGCCATGTTCGCTGGCCGGTTTTTGGAAACCCCAGGGTGCCCGGCAATAGCCTGGACGATTTCCAGGGGCTTCTTCGCTCCGTCAGTAAAGAGTTCGGTTCCAGAAAACTGCTTTTGTTGGGGGTTCTGCCGGATGACATGCCTTCGGGGCGGTCAGAGTGGCTTACCTCCGCCCTGGGGGCTTCCTTGGTCGATTTTCCCAGGAGCCTGGCGGAGCTTGCCGCTGTGCCTGCGTACAAGCGCGAGCTGTGGCAGCAGTTGAAATCTGCTGTCGGAGTCTGAGCCATGTCCCGGAGTGTCTACCGCGAGGTTGAAGTCGGGGATATGGCAATCAGGTCGCTGAGCCAGGACGACCTGCCGGAAGTGCTTGATATCGAATGCCAGGGTTATTCCTTTCCCTGGAGTGAGGCGATATTCCGTGGCTGTTTCCGTCCTGACTACCGCCTCTGGGCCCTGGAAATGTGCGATACCCTTACAGGTTACGCAGTGGTTGCCTACATGGCAGGTGAGGCGCACCTTCTCAACCTCTGTGTTGCGGCCGGGCAGAGGCGATCCGGTGCCGGCCGGCGTCTGCTCCGGCATCTGGTGGCGGAATCCGGTCGCGATGGCATGTCCCGGGTTCTTCTGGAAGTTCGGGACAGCAATACCAGCGCCATGAACCTGTATGCCAGCGAAGGCTTTTCTGTCATAGGCCGAAGGCCCGGTTATTACCCCGGGGGGCGTGAGCGGGAAGATGCGCTGGTGATGGCGCTGCCTGTTGATGGTGCCCCCGGGCACTAGTGCCCCGCCTGACACCTATTCGCGTGAGCAGGCTATTGTCTTTATAATGGCGACCGTTTTCACAGTCTCCCCGATTCAGGTTTTTACCAACTATGACGAGCCTTGCCAGCGAAGTATCCCATCGCCGCACATTCGCGATTATCTCGCATCCGGATGCCGGTAAAACCACGATTACAGAAAAAGTCCTTCTGTTTGGCCAGGCCATACAGAAGGCAGGTACGGTAAAGGGAAAGAAATCCGGTCAGCACGCCAAATCCGACTGGATGGAAATGGAAAAAGAGCGGGGCATCTCGGTTACGACTTCGGTAATGCAGTTTCCTTATGGTGGTCGGCTGGTAAACCTGCTGGACACTCCAGGCCACGAAGATTTTTCCGAGGACACCTACCGCACACTGACCGCTGTCGACTCCTGTCTGATGGTGATCGACAGTGCAAAGGGTGTTGAAGAGCGGACGATCAAACTGATGGAAGTAACCCGGCTGCGGGATACGCCGATTATTACCTTCATGAACAAGCTGGACCGGGATACCCGGGATCCCGTTGAGTTGATGGATGAGGTGGAAGACGTTCTGAAAATAGCCTGTGCGCCGATTACCTGGCCGATTGGCATGGGCAAGAATTTCAAGGGCGTTTACCATCTGACGCGGGATGAAGTGATTCTCTATCAGTCCGGGCAGGGACATATGATTCAGGAAAAGCGGGTTATCAGCGGTATTGATAATCCGGAACTGGACAAGGTTCTCGGTGGCTATGCCGATGATCTGAGGGACGAGATCGAGCTGGTGAAAGGTGCCTCCCACGAATTTGATCTGGAAGCGTTCCTTGCCGGTGAGCTGACGCCGGTATTTTTCGGTACCGCACTGGGTAACTTCGGTGTCGATCATATGCTCGACGGGTTGGTGGAGTGGGCGCCGGCACCGCAGCCGCGGGAAACGGATCAGCGCCTGGTGGAACCGGCTGAAGATGTGTTTTCCGGATTCGTGTTCAAGATTCAGGCAAACATGGACCCCCAGCACCGGGACCGGGTGGCGTTTCTGAGGATTGTCTCAGGCCGATACAGTCAGGGCATGAAGGCTCGTCACGTTCGTATTGGCAAAGATGTCCGTTTTTCCGATGCGCTTACCTTTATGGCGGGTGACAGGGAACATGCGGGTGAAGCCTATGCCGGTGATATTATTGGTCTGCACAACCATGGCACGATCCAGTTGGGTGATACCTTCACTTCCGGTGAAGAGATGAAGTTCACCGGTATCCCCAACTTTGCCCCGGAATTGTTCCGGCGGATTCGCCTTAAAGATCCCCTTAAATCCAAACAACTGCAAAAAGGCCTGATTCAGCTTGCCGAAGAGGGGGCAGTTCAGGTTTTCCGTCCACTGCGCAACAATGACCTGATCGTCGGCGCAGTCGGTGTGCTTCAGTTTGATGTGGTGGTCAGCCGCCTCAAGAGCGAATACAAGGTTGATGCGGTCTACGAGCCGATCAACGTGGCCACCGCACGGTGGGTGACGGCAAGCGATGAGCGCAAGCTCGATGAATTCGCGCGCAAGGCCAATGATTTTCTGGCACTGGATGGCAGTGATCGTCTTGCCTACATCGCCCCGACAATGGTCAATCTGCAGTTGGCCCAGGAGCGGCATCCGGATATCAGCTTCCACAAAACCCGGGAGCACTAGCTGATTGAGGCTGTGAATGAGACTCATCGACGCACATTGCCACTTCGACTTCCCGGAATTTGACGGGCGTCGCGAGGCAGTGCTTGAAGAGGCTCGTTGCGCCGGCCTTTCTAACCTGGTGATTCCCGGTGTGCGACGCCGCGACTGGGGCAGGGTAAGCCGTGTTGCTGCGGAATACGAAGGGCTTTATTACTGCCTCGGCATTCATCCCTGGTATGTGGATGAGCATAAAGAGGAAGACCTCAGTGCATTGCGCGGTGCGCTGATGGAGCATCATGGCCACTGTGTGGCATTGGGTGAGTGCGGGCTTGATCGCCTGCACGGCGACCTCGGTAGCCAATACCCCTGGTTCGAGGCCCAGGTTGATATCGCAACTCAGGCACACCTTCCCCTGGTGATTCATTCCGTGAAGACCCACGACGAGGTTTACGAAGTGCTGCGCCGGAAACGTTTCGGGGGCAGGGTACTTGTGCATGGATTTTCCGGAAGCTACCAGCAAGCCGCGAAGCTGATTGATCTGGGCTGCTTTATTGGAGTTGGCGGCGTTATCACCCACCCCCGGGCTCGCAAGACCCGGGATACCATCGCCCGGCTACCGGTCGATGCCCTGGTTCTGGAAACAGACGCTCCGGATATGGCTCCTGAGGGCGTGGAGCCAGGGGGTAATTCTCCAGCCTGTTTGCCACTGATCTTGGATGCCCTGGCCGAATTGCGCGGTGCTGCCAGGGAGGATCTGGCGCGCTCCCTGCTGGGAAACGTGCAGCGGCTGTATGGCTGGAACGAAATCGGGCCGTCCGAGCGTTAACGGGATTATCGGGCGGAAACGTCGACAGGATACGTGAATAACGAAACAGTCCGCTTCAGGGTTGGCTTTCCTTTTTGGTTCGGATATACTTCGCGCCCTGGCTTTTCAAGGCGATGCCATCATCTCAGCCCCGAATGATGTCACTGCCGCATAACATACAGGTAAAGAACCTCCTCCGGATGCCAAGCATTTACCGGTGGTGGTTTTTAACGTTTCTTATATAGCGTTCAAGGCGGAATCAATGAAGACTCTGAGTGCGAAACCAGAAACAGTAACACGTGACTGGTACGTTGTAGACGCAGCCGGCAAGACGCTGGGTCGTCTGTCAACTGAAATCGCCCGTCGTCTGCGGGGCAAGCATAAGCCTGAGTACACCCCTCACGTCGACACTGGTGATTACATTGTGGTTATCAATGCCAGTCAGGTACGGGTTACCGGCAAAAAAGCATCTGACAAGATGTACTACAGTCACACCGGCTTTCCGGGTGGAATCAAGTCCATCAACTTCGAGAAGCTGGTCGACAAGGCTCCTGAGCAGATCATCCAGAAGTCTGTCAAAGGCATGCTTCCCAGTGGTCCGCTCGGTCGTGCCATGTTCAAGAAGCTGAAAATTTATGCCGGCGCTGAGCATCCTCACGCAGCCCAGCAGCCCAAAGAACTCGACATTTAACGGAAGGCGGATATGTCTGTAGCACAAAATTACGGTACTGGTCGCCGCAAGACATCCACGGCTCGGGTTTTTATCAAGCCGGGAAGCGGTAACATCTCTATCAACGGTCGCACCATCGAGCAGTTCTTCGGTCGTGATACCCTGCGTATGATCGTTCGTCAGCCACTGGTTGTCGCCGATTCTACTGACCGTTTTGATATCAACATCACTGTCAAGGGCGGCGGTATCAGTGGTCAGGCTGGTGCTATTCGCCACGGCCTGACTCGCGCCCTGATGGACTACGATGAAACTCTGCGCCCGGCACTGCGCAAAGCGGGTTACGTCACCCGTGATGCCCGTGAGGTCGAGCGTAAGAAAGTTGGTCTGCGCAAGGCGCGTAAGCGTCCCCAGTTCTCCAAGCGTTAATTTTGCTGGAGCAGGCTCGAAGAACCCGGTCCCTTGGCCGGGTTTTTTTATGGGTTGGAAAATCAGTACCAATTTGATCCGGAACAGGTAATGGCCCGGCTCGAGACCTTTCCGACTTGTAAGGGCGGGGTAATTTCATTACCATTTGAGCGCTTATATTTTTGGGTTGAGAGAAGTCCTTTTCGATATGCAGGTTCCCTTTATTCGGGGCTGCATGTCGCCTGATGGGAGAGAACCATAATGAATAATGGCGACGTGAGCCAAGGCAGGCGCCGGTTTCTGATCGGTGCCACGTCTGTGGTGGGTGGTGTCGGCGTCGTCGGTGCGGCCGTGCCTTTCGTAGCATCCTGGAACCCCAGTGCAAAAGCGGAAGCAGCCGGTGCACCGGTATCCGTCAATGTCAGCAAGCTTGATCCGGGTCAGCAGATGACTGTTGAGTGGCGCGGAAAACCGGTGTGGATCATTCGTCGCACCGACGAAATGAATGAGAACATTCGCAAGCTGGATGAGCGTGTGAAAGATCCGCTGTCCGAGGATGCGACGCAGCCGGCCTATATTGACAACGAACTGCGTGCGCTCAAGGACGATTATGCAGTTCTCGTTGGCATCTGTACGCATCTTGGGTGCTCTCCGACGTTCCGGCCCGAGGTGGCGCCTGCCGACCTCGGTGATAATTGGCTTGGTGGATTCTATTGCGCCTGTCACGGCTCACGATTCGATCTCGCTGGCCGCGTCTTTCCGAGAATGCCGGCACCAACGAATCTGGAGGTGCCTCCCTATCGCTTTGACGACGACAATACTCTGACTGTCGGTCTGGATCCTGAGGGGGCAGCGTAATGAACAAGCTAGTGAACTGGGTTGATGAGCGTCTTCCCATTGTTGACGCCTGGAACAAGCACCTGGGCAAGTATTACGCGCCCAAAAACTTCAACATGTGGTATTTCTTCGGCTCCCTGGCCATGCTGGTGCTGGTCAATCAGCTGATCACGGGCATCTGGCTGACCATGAGTTATAACCCCTCTGCAGAGGGTGCCTTTGCTTCGGTTGAATACATCATGCGTGATGTTGAGTGGGGCTGGCTGCTCCGTTACCTGCATTCAACCGGTGCTTCGGCGTTCTTTGTGGTTGTGTACCTCCATATGTTCCGGGGTCTGATGTATGGTTCGTACCAGAAGCCCCGGGAGCTGATCTGGATCTTCGGCATGCTGATCTACCTGGTGCTGATGGCCGAAGCCTTCATGGGCTATCTCCTTCCCTGGGGCCAGATGTCCTACTGGGGTGCTCAGGTTATCGTAAACCTCTTTGGTGCCATCCCGGTGATTGGTGATGATCTTTCACTGTGGATTCGGGGCGATTATCTGATTTCCGGTGTAACCCTGAACCGGTTCTTTGCCCTGCACGTCGTCGCATTGCCGATTGTCCTTCTCGGCCTGGTCGTTTTGCATATCCTCGCGCTGCACGAAGTGGGTTCAAACAACCCTGACGGCATCGACATCAAGAAGAACAAGGATGAAAACGGCGTGCCCAAAGACGGCATTCCTTTCCATCCCTATTACACCGTTCACGATCTGTTGGGTGTGGGCGTGTTCTTCTTTATTTTCTTTATCGTGGTGTTTTTCTTCCCGGAGATGGGTGGCCTTTTCCTGGAGAAACCGAACTTCGAGCCGGCGAACGCCCTCAAGACGCCGGATCACATAGCGCCTGTGTGGTACTTCACGCCATTCTACGCAATGCTGCGTGCCGTTACGGTTGATCTGTTCGGTCTGGATGCGAAGTTCTGGGGTGTTGTCGTGATGGGTGCGGCCATCGCCATCTTGTTTGTGCTGCCATGGCTGGACAAGAGCCCGGTACGCTCCATGCGCTACAAGGGCTGGCTGAGCAAGATCGCCCTGGCAATCTTTGTGGTGAGCTTCATCATCCTGGGCTATCTCGGTATTGTTCCGGCAACGGAGGGGCGTACGATTACTGCGCAGATTCTGACAACGCTGTACTTCCTCTACTTCATTCTCATGCCGTTCTACACGCGTATGGAGAAAACAAAGCCAGTTCCAGAGAGGGTGACAGGATAATGAGAAAGCTGATAGTTGGTCTTTTCATAGTAATCCTGCCGGCTCTCGGGTTGGCAGCTGCTCCATCCGGCAAGCTGGACACAATGGAGCCGGATCATACCAACAAGGAGTCTCTCCAGCGTGGAGCGGCCCTGTTCACCAACTACTGCATGGGATGTCATTCCATGGAGTACGCCCGTTACAAGCGGGTATCGGATGACCTGGGTATTCCTCCCGAGCTTTACGAAGAGAACCTGATCTTCACCGGTGCCAAAATCGGTGAGCTGATGAAGATCTCCATGAGCAAGGATATGGCTGAAGAGTGGTTCGGCGCACCGCCACCAGATCTGACGCTGGAATCCCGTCTTCGCGGTGAGGACTGGATCTATTCTTACCTGCGAGGCTTCTACAAGGACGATACCCGTCCGCTGGGTGTGAACAATGTGGTCTTTGACAACGTTGGTATGCCTCATGTCATGGCTGATTTGCAGGGGCTCTGTGCGGTAGAGCCGCGCATTGGCGAAGGGGCAAGTGTTGATCCTCTCAGTGGTGATGTCCGGAATTCGGATATTTGCCCGGAGTGGGAAACCGAGGGCTCCATGTCTCCGGCGGAATTTAACAGTGCCATGTACGACCTGACCAATTTCATGTCCTACATGGGGGATCCGATAAAAGTTGAGCGTGAGCGGCTTGGTATGTTTGCCCTGATTTTCGTGGCGATCTTCTTTATCTTTGCCTACCTGCTCAATCGCGAATACTGGAAGGACGTGCACTGAGATTTCAGGTATAATCCTTACCCCTGAGTTCCAGCGGGCAATTGCCGGCCCGCTGGATTTTTGCGTTTTTCAGGGTCAATTCGGTTAGTCAAAATCGTGAGGTAGTTCTATGGGCGTTGTGACCAAGCGGTCATCAATGACGTTTTTCTCGGACCCGGCCAGTCATTACAGCCACAGAGTCCGTATTGTGCTGGCAGAAAAGGGTGTAACGGTTGACGTCGTCAATGTTGATCCGGACAACCCTCCGGGAGAGCTGGCCGATCTGAACCCGTACAATGCCCTGCCAACGCTGGTGGATCGTGATCTTGTGCTCTATGAGCCAAACATCATGATGGAATACCTTGACGAGCGTTTTCCGCACCCGCCGCTGCTTCCGGTATACCCGGTTGCCAGGGCGAACAGCCGGCTGATGATTCACCGCATCCAGAAAGACTGGTGTGGGCTGGTGGATCAGATTCTTGCACAGCCCAATGCCAAGGCGTCCGATGCCGCGCGCAAGGAACTTCGTGAAAGTCTGCTGGCCACGGCGCCGTTGTTCGGTGAGATGCCGTTTTTCCTGTCAGAAGAGTTCACCATTGTGGATTGCTGTATTGCGCCGATTCTGTGGCGTTTGCCGTCGTTGGGTATAGAGCTTAATGAAAAACAGGCAAAACCACTTCAAAAGTATATGGATAGCATTTTCAGCCGTGAAGGTTTCAAAGCAAGCCTGTCGGACCTGGAAGAGGATATCCGCAGCTGATTTACAGAGCCTGAAACCGGTTCAGGAGAAAGGCAGTGCCTGATAGCAAAATAACCATGACATCGAGTCGCCCTTATCTTGTCAGGGCGTTCAATGAATGGATTCTCGATAACGACTGCACACCCTATATTGTCGTCGATGCAGGCGTGCAGGGTGTCCAGGTGCCTACCGAGCACGTTGCAAATGGGCAGATTGTGCTCAATATCAGCCCGGGAGCTGTCCGTGGCCTGGTTATTGGCAATGGTGCGCTGGAGTTCAGTGCCCGTTTTGGCGGAGTACCCATGCAGGTGTTTATCCCTCTGCAGGCGGTCATGGCCGTCTACGCCAAGGAAAATGGCGAGGGCATGGTGTTTGGCAGTGAGCCGGGCTCTCCGGATCCGGAAGGTCCCGGGGGCAGGGATGCGGACAACAGTAGTGAACAGGGACAAAATGGCGATCGGCCGAGTGGCCGGCCCACGCTCAAGGTGGTGAAATAACGCATCGTTGGAGTTGAGTGCAGTCCCGTTCTGAAAAGCCAGCTGATTTTATCAGCTGGCTTTTTTATTATCCGCCAAAGAGCTTTTCGTCGATCAGGCTGCAAAGGGCATTGATGATAACCAGCATGATCGGAGTTGATGCGGTCGGGGAAAGGTTTTCCAGCGCAATCTCATGATCTTCCGGGTGCAATAGCGACGTAATATCGGTCTTTTCCTTGGCGCTCAGAACCACCACATTCATTTCCCTGTCATGGGCAGCTTGAATGGCCTGAATCAGGTTGGCCTTGTGCCCGTCGTCCACAAAGACCATGAGCAGGTCATTGGCTTTACCAATTGCACGTACCTGTCTGGAAAATGTGTCGTTGAAACGATTGTCGCGACAGATTGCCGAGTAGGTGGTTGCGTCCGCTCCCAGGTTGATGGCGGGCAGTGCCGGACGGTCCTGCTCAAACCGGTTCAGCAGGGCGGTACAGAAGTACTGGGCGAGAATATTGGCGTTACCATTGGCACAGGTAATGATTTTCCCGTCACTGAGCAGTGCGCCCACCAGAGCGTCCGAAGCCCTCGCTATGCCGGGGGCTGTGGAGCTGGCGGCATGTGCCGTGTGTTCCATGTGATTGGCGAACCACTGGTTTATCTGTTGTTCGGTATCCGTCATAGTCAGACCTGAATGGCATTTTTAATCCATTGTATCCGGTATTTTGCGTTTTCGCCCGGTGCGATCGCAACCACGTCTATCCGGCTGCAGGCATTCCAAAGGCCATGTTTATGGAGGTAGAACGCGGCAGCCCGGAGCAGTCGTTTCTGTTTCGTGGGGGTAATGGATTCGGCTGCACCGGCCAGGCTGCCGTGGCCCCGGTAACGCACTTCAAAAAATACCAGGGTATCTTCGTCAAAACCGACGAGGTCGATCTCACCGCCGCGGCTGAATACATTTCGATCCAGAATGTTGATGCCACGGCTCACAAGATAGCGTGCAGCTACACCTTCTGCATGATTGCCGGTTGCTTTTCTGGTTTTTCCGGGGCCATCCATGGCTTGTATTTGTCCCTGTTATTCCTGTGGGAGTATTTCCGTAACTTCCTGTATTTCTGTCCCGGAGGATTTCTCCAGTGCTGGCAGTCTCTCTGGCGTTCCGTTGCGGAACCGGGCCCACATTTGTTCCCGGTGAATGCTGCCCTCAGGGGTCATGGTCAGATCTCCGGTCTGGCCTTCAATGGTTGCGCCTTCAACCTGTCGTAACAGGGGAAGGCGCTTGCTCAGGGTCCAGGCATCCGAGCCCATGGCGAACAGACGCCCAAGCTGTCCCTTGAGATCCGGCATGGCCTCTTTTACAACGCTTCGGAACTGATTGTCTTCTGCCAGGATCCATGGCGTATCGGTAAACGTCACGCCGTTGAGATCCCTGTCCCGGGATGGATCCGGATTGCCCTCGTAGACCATGGAAGGCGAGTATACCGGCAGGTTGCCACCAAAATAGAAAGCGAACAGTGGCTTGAACTGCCTTGCAATCGTGGGCTCGGCAACCATCACAATGCCGTCCGCATCCTGCCGGCGCCGAGGCTCAAACTCCACGTTGATGCCCGCCGTGCGCTCAACCTCAATGGCCCGATCGCGAGACACGTTTATGCCCAGCAGGTCGGCGGTTACCGCTCGCAGGTTGTCTTCGCGAAAATAACGCTCGATGTCCAGCGCTACGCCTTCGTTCTGATTCAGGCGTTCAAGCAGGGCCTTTTCGAGCCTGTCACCCCAGTCTCCGGCGGGAATAAGTACCAGAACCTGTTTTACGCCCTCTGCGGTCATGCGGTCTGCGATCTGCCTCGCTTCGTCTTCCGCGGAGAGGCCAAACTGGTAGAGCCCTGAAGGCACGCTGGCGTCGGCGGGAAGGTAGTTCAGCCCAAGAACAGGAACCGGCAGTGAGTCCATGTCAGAAAGGGAGGCCAGGGAGTCTTTCTCCAGCGGACCCACGATCAGATCCTGGTTTTCATTGGCCAGCTCTTCGTAAAGCTGGGGGAAGTCGTTATCGGAGGTGTCGACAACCTGGATGCTGATTTTCTCGCGATCGGCTGACTGGTCTTCATAGTAAGCGGCAAAAAAGCCGTCCCGGATGGCCGCACCGGCGCTGGCGAGGGGGCCACTCAGAGGCACTGCCAGTGTAATTCTCTCCGGGCGTGTCTCTGCCAGGCTGGCGATGAGTTGCAGCTCGGCAGGAGGTGTTTCCGCTGCAGGGTGGTCAGGCCAGTTATTTTGCCAGCTGCGGATCATTCTGCCCTGTTCGTCCAGATTGGTTCCCGGTTCTCTGAGGATGCCTGCCAGTTCAAGCCAACCCTGGGCCTCATAGCCGATAGCCCGTCCCTCCTTGTCTGACAATTCTGAATCTGAGGTTTCTTTCAGGTTCTGCCAGATAGCATCATGGACAGACTGGGTGTCGGCATCCGGGTCTGCTTCGGCAAGAAGTATCAGGGTAACAGCGGCCGCGAGGTTGTCGTCGGCAAGCTGATAGGTGTCTGCCTGCAGCTTTGCGGCCCGGCTGATCAGATTCTGTTCGTAGTTGAGAAAATGTTCCGGGGTGATCTCAGACGCAATGTCTCGTGCCCAGCGGGCATCCTCCAGGGCGGTCGCGCTTGCCATTGACAGGAGTATCAGTTGATTGGCCGTTTCTTCGTCAGCGCCGTCAAACTGACTGCTTTGCAGAAGTGTTCTTGCATCCCGGTGTTGGTTCCGGTTCTGGAACCTGTCCGCGGCTCCCAACAGATACCTGTGCGCTTCCTTCCGGTCGGTCTCACTTGCTGCGACGTCAAGTGCCTCGTTGGCATTCTCGGCGACATGAGATTCGAGGTTCACACTGGCGCAACCCGCAAAAAGCAGTACCATCGCCACCAGCAGGGCGGCGATTCTCAGGTTCGGGCGGTCTATGGTCATGGCTGGCTCACAATACTCCGGGTTATTACGCTTGTGGCGCCGGGTAATCGGCGGCATCATGCCGGAAGCCCTGATTCCGCCGGGCTTCCTGTCAATGGTTTGCTTGGTCAGGCCCGCAAGTTTAACAGCTCCCACATGAATTCACATGACGTTGGTGTCATGCACCAGGGCAAAGAGAGGTACTCGTGAAATCGGAGAACGACCGGCCAGAGCAATCTGGCACGCTATATATCGTGGCTACCCCTATCGGTAATCTGGACGACATGTCTCCCCGGGCGGCTGCCATTCTATCACGGGTTGCCGTGATCGCAGCGGAAGACACCCGGCACAGCGGCCGGCTCCTTCAGCATCTGGGGATCAGCAAGCCCATGATGGCTCTGCATGACCATAACGAGCGGGACAAGGCCGGCCAGGTTCTGGCAAGGCTGGCGGCATCCGAGGATGTTGCCCTGATTTCCGATGCCGGAACCCCGCTGATTTCCGATCCCGGTTTTGTACTGGTCAGGGAAGCGCGGGCCCGGGGATTTCGCGTCAGCCCGGTGCCTGGTGCCTGTGCGCTCGTCGCGGCACTGAGTGCCGCCGGCTTACCAACCGACCGGTTCCTGTTCGAGGGCTTTCTGCCAGCAAAGCCGGGGGCGCGAAAAGCCGCACTCGAGCGTCTGGCCAGAGAATCTTCAACCCTTGTGTTCTACGAATCGCCGCACCGAATCGTGGATACCGTAAGGGATATCGGGCAGGTGTTGGGAGGTGAGCGGGAGCTGGTGCTGGCCAGGGAGCTCACCAAAACCTTCGAGACGTTTTATGCGGGGTCTGCCAGCTCGGTAGGCGACGTACTCGAGGCGGATCCCCACGGCAGTCGTGGAGAATTTGTGGTTATGGTTCACGGAGCCAGCGATGCCGAAGCTGCGGCAGGTTCAGTTGAAGTGGATCGGGTGCTTGCTTTGCTGCTGAAGGAATTGCCGGTCAAGAAGGCAGCAAGACTGGCGGCGGAGCTGACTGGAAGTTCCAAGAACGAGCTTTACCAGCGTGCGCTGGAAATGAAGGCAGGGTGACGGGCGCTCATTGCCGCCTTTCAGTGTTGTTTTCCTTGCCTGCCACCCGATGCTGGAGTATGGTCTCGCCCGAGCTCGCCAGACAGTCGCCGCCGGTTTAACCGGGGGAGGAAAGTCCGGGCTCCAAAGGGCAAGGTGCCAGGTAACGCCTGGGCGGCGTGAGCCGACGGAAAGTGCAACAGAAAGTATACCGCCTAAGTGGTCGTGACATGTTCACGGTCACCGGTAAGGGTGAAATGGTGCGGTAAGAGCGCACCGCGTGACTGGCAACAGTTCACGGCGATGGTAAACCCCACCTGGAGCAAGACCAAATAGGAATCCTATGGCGCGGCCCGCGCTGGATTCGGGTAGGTCGCTTGAGGCCTGTGGTGACGCAGGCCCTAGATGAATGACTGTCCCAGACAGAACCCGGCTTACCGGCGAGCTCTTTTTTCTTTCCTCATTGTGTGACATTTGTCATTCTCACCAGCAGACTTTTATAGCCAAAAAATCTTAGACCTCACTTGTCATCTTCAGTTCTCTCTGCAGGTGATTGATTTTTGGGTTTTTCTTTTCCGTAATCTCCGGCCTGTTGCCAATCTTGTTCTGTAACCTCTTGTCATAAAAGGAACTTTCCCGGGTGTGGCGCCATTCATGGCGCTTGCATTGTGTATTGCGTGTTTCTATAGTGTGCACAAGTGGGAAAAAGTGGTTTCTAGTGGTTATTTGTGGTTTAAGAACCCCGGAATAGGTGCAAATGAGCAATTTTCTTGGCAGTCATGCCATCAATATGGATGCGAAGGGTCGCCTTGCGATCCCCGCCCGGGTGCGTGAAGAGCTCGCGCATGCCTGTGGTGGCCGCATTGTATTGACGGCCAATGCCGATGAAGAGCGCTGTCTGCTGGTCTATCCGGAACCCCAGTGGGAGGCACTCAGGCCACAAATTGAAGCGCTTCCCAACATGAACAAGGCAGCCCGGAGGCTGCAGCGTCTGTTACTGGGGCATGCAACGCCGCTGGAACTGGATTCAGCAGGCCGTATCCTGGTGCCGCCTACGCTGCGCAGTTATGCCCGTCTTGAGAAAAAGCTGATGTTGATCGGCCAGGGCAAAAAGCTGGAACTCTGGAGTGAAGAGCGCTGGTTCGCCTGGCTGGATGAGTCTTCGGATGAAGACGAAATGCCCCCTGAGATGGAGGCACTGTCGCTATGACCGCCGGTCGCGGGCAGGAGCCGGCCGGGCAATACCGGCACCGCTCCGTTCTGCTGGATTCGGCGGTTGAGTTACTGGTTAACGATCCGGAAGGCGTTTATATCGATGGCACTTTTGGCCGGGGCGGCCATAGCCGCCTGATTCTGGGCCAGCTTGGCCAGGGTGGGAAGCTGCTGGGTATCGACAAGGACCCGGAAGCGATTCGGGTTGCCGGTGACCTGGCAGCGGAAGATCCACGGTTCTGTTCTTTCCACGGGTCGTTTGCCGATCTTGGAGCGGCAGCGGACGCCCAGGGATGGACGAAGGTTAATGGCGTGTTGCTGGATCTTGGTGTTTCATCCCCGCAGCTGGATGACGCAGCGAGAGGGTTCAGCTTTATGCGGGATGGCCCGCTGGATATGAGAATGGACCCGGGCCGGGAGCCAAGCGCGGCGCAGTGGCTCGCAGAGGCCGAAGAGAAAGACATCGCTGATGTGATCTGGCGATACGGCGAGGAGCGATTTTCCCGTCGTATCGCCCGTCTCGTTGTAGAGCGTCGTAAAGAGACGCCACTTGAGACGACGCATCAGCTGGCCTCACTGGTCAGCGAGGCGGTTCCCAAAAAAGAAAAGCACAAACACCCGGCCACCCGGACGTTCCAGGCGATCCGCATTTTTATCAACCGGGAGCTGGAGGACCTTGAGGCCGGGCTCCGTGTGGCGGTTGAAAGGCTGGTTCCCGGCGGACGGCTGGTGGTCATCAGTTTTCACTCGCTGGAAGACCGGCTGGTGAAACGGTTCATGCGCGATCTGGCCCGGGGCCCGCGACTACCCAAGGGGGTTCCGGTGACCGCTGAGCAGGAAGCGTCAGAATTCCGGCTGATCGGCAAGGCCAACAGGGCAGATACAGAAGAAGTCAGCGACAACGTACGGGCGAGAAGCGCGGTTATGCGCGTCCTCGAACGGATTCCGGACCAACACAAGCAACACAACAGTTAGGGAGCGCGTAGCCATGGGCGCGGTAGCCATTGAAAGGCCAACAAAGACTGCACGGCTGAACAAGCAGCGTGTCAGGGGTGGTGTTGTTACGGCTCTACGGCTGTCGCAGCAGGTATTTGCGGCACTTCAGCAGAAGCGCGTGCTGATATCCACGGCACTGGTGGTGCTCCTGGTGGTGTCATCGCTGGGTGTGGTCGTCAGCGCCCACGAGAATCGAGAGCTGTTCAATTCACTGTCGCAGCTTCAGGAACAGCGTGATAACTACCAGCGTGAATGGAGTCAGTTGTTGTTGGAACAGAGTGCGCTGAGCGCACATGGCCGGGTGGAGCAGTTGGCTTCAGAGCGTTTTGACATGGTGGTGCCCGGCAAACAGGACATCGTTCTGGTGCCACTGATGGCGCCGCTTGTCGGGGCACGCTAGACAACAATAAACCGTAAGGTGACAACATTGTCCGATCAGGGAAAGACAGCATCATGGGGCCAGCGACTGGCTGCCGGGCTCGGAGCCTGGCGGTATGGCACTGTGCTGGGTGTTTTTCTGCTGGTGGTGGGTGTGCTGGCGTGGCGACTGGTCGATCTTCACGTTGTTGATAACGAGTTCCTGCGCAAGCAGGGGGATGTGCGAACCATTCGTGTGGAAAGTATTGATGCGCACCGGGGCGTTGTCACGGATCGTCATGGTGAGTCACTGGCGGTCAGTACGCCGGTCCAGACGATCTGGGCAAATCCGTCCGAAATCAACGCGGAAGAACCCGCACTGGCAAACGTTGCCCGTTTACTGGGCCTTCCGGAGGCGCGTCTCAGGGAGCGCCTGCGTACATACGCCGGCAAGGAATTTATCTACCTGCGCCGCAAGCTGCAGCCAGAGATTGCCCGGCAGGTCCTCGCCATGGGCATCCCCGGACTGTACGGCCGGCAGGAATATCGTCGGTACTATCCCGCCGGCGAAGTGACGGCCCATATGGTCGGTTTTACCGATATTGATGAAAGTGGCCAGGAAGGCATTGAACTGGCCTACAACCAGTGGCTGAGTGGTGAAAGTGGTCGAAAGCGCGTTCTCAAGGACAATCGCGGCCGCGTGATCAAGGATCTGACCCTGATTCGCGATGCCAAACCCGGCCGCAATCTGTCGCTCAGTATTGATCTGCGGTTGCAGTACCTGGCTTATCGGGAGCTCAAGGCTGTCGTTGGTGCGCACGGCGCCCGGGGCGGCACCCTGGTGATGCTGGATGTGGACACCGGTGAAGTGCTGGCCATGGTGAATCAGGGGTCATACAACCCCAACGACCGGACCCAGCTCAGCCCCGACCGGTTGCGAAACAAGGCAATAACTGACCTGTTTGAACCCGGGTCAACCATGAAGCCCGTTTCCATGGCGGCAGCCCTGGAATCAGGAAAGTTCACGGACTCAAGCACAATAGACACGGCGCCGGGGTTTCGGCGCTTCGGTCGTTTTACGATCCGGGATAACCGGAATTATGGCGTGATCAGCCTGAAGGAAGTGATTGCGAAATCCAGCAACGTAGGCATCAGCAAGATTGCCACCGAGCTGGGGGGCAATGCGATCAGGGATCTTTACGCCCGCCTGGGGCTGGGGCAGCCCACGGGTATCGGGTTTCCCGGGGAGGCGGTTGGCGTTCTGCCAGCGCCACCGGAATGGAGACCTGTCGAAGAGGCCACTCTGTCATACGGCTACGGTATGAGCGTTAACGCGCTCCAGCTGGCACAGGCTTACATGGTGCTGGCCAATGGCGGGATTCGCTATCCGTTAAGCCTGCTGAAGGCAGAAGAGCCACCGGTGGGGGAACGAGTTCTTTCCGAGGACGTCTCATTCCAGGTAAGAGAAATGTTGCGTGAAGTGGTGGAGAACGGGACCGGGAAGCGGGCACAGCCGGGATTCTATTCGGCCGGTGGCAAAACCGGAACGGTTCACCTGGTAGGAAAAGGTGGATACGAAAAAAGTCAGTACAAGGCAATTTTTGCCGGTATGGCGCCTATCGACAATCCGAGGATTGTCACAGTTGTGGCGGTGGATGCGCCCCAGTCCGGAGAGTATTACGGTGGCGAAGTGGCCGCACCGGTATTCGCCAGGGTGATGGGAGATGCATTGCGGCTGCTGAATGTAAAGCCGGAGCTGGACCTGGGCGAGGCCAAGACGTCACGCAGGGCCGCCGGGGAGCGGGGTTAGGGTTATGTGTATTACATCACTCAGCACATTGTTGCAGGGGATCGCGCCGGTGCCATCGGTGTTTGATGTCACTATCCATGGCCTGAAAACCGACAGCCGGGAAGTCAGGGCCGGTGATGCATTTGTTGCCCTGGCCAGCGCCCGAACGCCCGCCGATCATTATATTGAACAGGCCATCGGTGCCGGTGCCACTGTTGTCTTGCTGGAAGTGAGTCAGCCGGCTGAATGCCATGAGCATGAGGGCGCGTTGATTGTGCCTGTGGCAGGGTTGAGAGCCCAGCTCGGAAAGATCGCAGACCGGTTCTTCGAGCACCCGTCCCAGCGACTGCGCCTGCTCGGTGTGACGGGCACTAACGGCAAAACCTCGGTAAGCCATTATATTGCCACCCTGTTGCAGGAAACCGGCACCCCCTGCGGTGTTATCGGCACACTTGGCTACGGCATGCCCGGAGCATTGCAGGAAGGTGCCCACACAACACCGGATGTAGTTCAGGTCAACCGTGTCCTGTCACGGATTCTTGCCCAGGGTGGGCGCGCGGCGGCGATGGAGGTCTCTTCCCATGCCCTTGACCAGGGACGTATTGATAACCTGACCATGACCGGGGCAGTCTTCACCAACCTCACCAGGGATCACCTGGATTATCACGGCTCCATGGAGGCCTATGGTGCAGCCAAGGCCCGCCTGTTCGAACGCGAGGAACTGCATTTTGCCGTGGTTAACTTTGATGATCCTTTTGGCCGGCAGTTGTATGAACAGCTTGAGGGCAAGTGCGACCGTGTCCGCTACAGTCTGCACGAGGCCCAGACCGAGCTCTGGCTGACTGAGTTTTTACCGTCCGGTGATGGGTTTGAGGCCAGTGTCGACGGATTATGGGGCCGATTCAGAATTTCAGCGCCGGTACTGGGCAGTTTCAATGTCAGTAACATTCTGGCGGCCATGGCGGCGGTACTCAGCCTGGGTGTTCCGGTTGAGCGGGTGCAGAACGCCGTCGAGCGACTGTCAACACCGCCGGGACGGCTCGAGCCGTTTGCCGGCGCAAACGGTGTTCGTGTGGTTGTGGACTACGCCCACACTCCGGATGCCCTGAACAGTGCCCTGGCAGCCTTGCGCCCTCACGTGAGTGGTCGCCTGTTCTGTGTCTTCGGTTGCGGTGGCGACCGCGACACCGGCAAGCGTCCGGAGATGGCAAGGGAAGCGGAAAACGGAGCCGACGTTGTCATCGTAACGGACGACAATCCCCGCAACGAAGATCCGGCTGCCATCACTTCCGATATTGTAGCCGGGTTCCGTCACCCCCGGCGGGTTGCCGTTATTCACGACCGTGCCGAAGCCATTCGCCAGGCCATCCACTCAGCGGTGGCAGGGGACATCGTCCTGGTCGCCGGTAAGGGCCATGAAGCCTGGCAGGAAATGGCAGGGCAGCGGGTTCCGTTCAGCGATGCCGAGCAGGTTCGGCATGCTCTGTCACTGAATGGAGGTGTCGCATGATGCAGCCGTTCGCCCTCACCGATGCACTGGGCTGGCTTCATGGCAGGGCAGCCGGCAGCCTTGACGGGCTGGTGTTCCAGGGCGTTTCCACTGATACCCGAAGAATCGTCCGGGGTGACCTGTTCGTGGCGCTGCGAGGCGAGAACTTCGATGGCCATGACTACCTGGAGGTGGCCAGGAAGGCGGGTGCTGTCGCCGCGGTAGTGGACCGGGTCAATCCGGATGTGGCCCTGCCGCAGATTCTGGTAGCAGACACCATTGAGGCGCTGGCACGACTCGCGGCAGGCAATCGTGACGTCAGTCCTGCGCGTTTCGTTGCCATTACCGGCAGCAGTGGCAAAACCACGGTGCGGGAAATGGTCGCCGCAATTCTTTCCCGGACCGGTAATACGCTGGTTACCGAGGGCAACCTCAATAACCACATCGGTGTTCCGCTGACCCTTTTCAGGCTGGAGCCCGAACATGAATACGGAGTCATCGAGCTTGGCGCCAGCGGGCTGAATGAAATTGCCCACAACGTGGCTATCGTGCGCCCGGATGTGTCAATCCTGACCAATGCGGGGCAGGCCCATCTGGAGGGGTTCGGAGGCTACGAGAATATTGTGCGCGCCAAGGGTGAAATCATTGATGGCGTTGTGGAATCCGGCCTGGTGGTGCTTAACAGGGATGACCCGGCGTTCGGGCAATGGCAGCAGAGAGCAGGGGCCCGCCGGATCGCCAGTGTCAGCAGGCAGCCCGGTACCGGTGGAGACTACTTCGCGCAGGGTATCCGTGGTGACGGCGGCGCGCTGGTCTTCCGGGCCTGCGGTCCTCAGGGCTGGGCCTGTGATGTGAGCCTGCCTTTGCATGGTGAGCACAACGTGACCAACGCCCTGTTGGCAATAGCGGCAGCCCGCGATCTGGGTGCCAGTGATGAGGCCGTGCGGCAGGGGCTCGCATCCATGCAAGCGGTAAAAGGGCGCCTGCAGATTCTTGAGCTGTCGGCCGGTCTGACGGTTATTGACGACAGCTATAACGCCAATCCCTCATCCATCAAGGCGGCACTGGATGTGCTGGCGGCCCGCCCTGCTACGCGTGTTGCTGTGCTGGGTGCCATGGCGGAGCTGGGGCCCGATAGCCTGGCGCTCCACCGTGAGGTTGGGGAATTTGCCAGGGCCCGGGGTATCGAGCGTCTGCTGGTTGTGGGCGATGGCTGTGAAGGTTATGCAGACGGGTACGGAGATACCGCTGAGGTATGTGCGACCCATGACGATGCTGTGCGTCGTCTGTTTGAGGGGCCTGCCGGTTCACAGACGGTACTGGTCAAGGGTTCTCGCAGTTCCGCCATGGATCGCGTGGTGGAGGGAATAAAAGAAAAGGTGGGTAACACATGCTGCTCTGGCTGACAGAGGCTCTTTCACAATATTTTTCCGCGCTGACGGTTTTCCAGTACCTGACGGTACGCGGGATTTTCGGCGTGCTGACGGCGTTGCTGATTTCCCTGCTGATCGGTCCGTTCATGATTCGCAAACTGAGCCAGTACCAGATCGGTCAGGCGGTCCGGGACGATGGCCCCCAGACCCATCTGAGCAAGGCCGGTACGCCCACGATGGGTGGTGCGCTGATCCTGGTGGCTGTGGGTGTCAGTTCACTGTTGTGGGCTGACCTGAATAACCGGTATGTCTGGATTGCGATTCTGGTCACCCTGTTTTTCGGGGCCATTGGCTGGGTGGATGATTATCGCAAGGTGGTGGAGCGTAACCCCCGCGGTCTGCCCGGCCGCTGGAAGTATTTCTGGCAGTCGGTGATCGGCGCAACAGCGGCGGTGGCGCTGTTCATGAGTTCCTCACTGCCGCAGGAAACGTCGCTCTACGTGCCATTCCTGAAAAACGTATCGCTGACACTGGGGCCGGTGCTGTTCATTCTGCTGAGCTACTTCGTGATTGTTGGGAGCAGTAACGCGGTCAACCTCACCGATGGCCTGGATGGGCTGGCGATCATGCCGACGGTCATGGTGGCTGCGGCTCTGGGGATTTTCGCCTACGTGTCCGGCCACGCCCAGTTTGCCGATTATTTGCTGATTCCCCACCTGCCGGGTACCGGGGAATTGATTGTTTTCTGCGGTGCACTGGTGGGAGCGGGCCTGGGCTTTCTGTGGTTCAACACCTATCCGGCCCAGGTTTTCATGGGGGATGTGGGCGCGCTCGCACTGGGGGCGGCCCTGGGCGTGGTTGCGGTCATCGTTAGGCAGGAAATCGTGCTGTTTATCATGGGCGGTGTGTTCGTGATGGAAACCATCTCCGTGATTCTGCAGGTGGCGTCGTTCCGGTTGACCGGCAGGCGGATATTCCGCATGGCGCCATTGCATCATCATTTTGAACTGAAGGGATGGCCCGAGCCGCGCGTGATTGTGCGCTTCTGGGTCGTCACTGTTGTACTGGTCCTGGTTGGCCTTGCCAGCCTTAAATTGAGATAGGGAAGCATAACACCATGGGTGTCATCGTTTCGGATCGTCGCACACTGGTAGTGGGGCTCGGTAAAACCGGGCTCTCCTGCGTGCGCTATCTGTGCGAAAAAGGCCGGGATGTAGCGGTGGCCGACAGCCGTAGTGCGCCTCCCGGCCTGGACGAGCTCAGGGAAAACTGGCCGGAGTTGCCGCTGTATCTTGGCGACTTCGATGGCGAGCTGTTTGCCGGCTTTAACGAGCTGGTTGTAAGCCCGGGCATCAGTATTGCCGATCCCGCCATACTCCATGCTGCGGAAAAGGGGGCAGTGATACGCGGCGACATCGACCTGTTCGCCGAAGCTGCGGATGCACCCATTGTCGCTATTACCGGCTCCAATGGTAAAACCACGGTCACCACCCTGGTGGGGGAAATGGCCCGCGCGGCCAGTCGCCGGGTGGAAGTGGGCGGCAACATTGGCACGCCGGCGCTGGATCTTCTTGGACGCGGCGCGGACCTCTACGTGCTGGAGCTGTCGAGCTTCCAGCTGGAGACCACCCGTGAGCTCAACGCACTGGCGGCAACTGTTCTGAATGTCAGCGATGACCATATGGATCGCTACCCCACCAAGATGGAATATTTCCAGGCCAAACAGCGGATTTTCAATGGCTGCAAGACCGCAGTGGTGAATCTGGACGATGCTCTTAGCACGCCGATGGCGCGGGACAATCTCCGGTTCCTGTGTTTCGGTTTCCATCGGGTCAATCCGGATACGTTCAGCACCCGGGAGGATGACGAGGGAACATGGATTACCTTCGGATTCGACAACCTGTTACGGGCGGATGAGCTGGGCCTGATGGGCCGTCACAATCTCAGCAACGTGATGGCGGCCCTGGCACTGGGGCATGCCGCGGATCTGCCGATGGAAGTGATGCTGGAGACTGCTCGAAATTTCAGGGGGCTGCCTCATCGTTGTGAGTTTATCCGGCGGGTTGGCAAGGTGGATTACATCAATGATTCCAAGGGTACCAACGTGGGTGCCACCGTGGCCGCTATCGAAAGCCTCGTACCTGACGGTGGCAAAGTGATTCTGATAGCCGGTGGCGAGGGCAAGGGTGCCGATTTCTCACCGCTGGCGGAGCCTGTTGCAGCCCATTGCCGGGCCGTCGTGCTGATTGGCGCTGACGCAGGGGTTATTGCCGCTGCACTGGGCGATTCAACCCGGGTCGTTAACGCTTCCGGTATGGAAGAGGCGGTGCACACGGCTGCTGATCTGGCGGAGCCGGGAGACCGGGTGTTGCTGTCGCCGGCCTGTGCCAGTTTCGATATGTTCCGCGATTATAACGAGCGCGGAGACAGTTTCCGCAAACAGGTGGAGGGACTGTGATGCACGCTGACCTGTCACTGCCCGATCGCCAAAGCCTGTTTCGTGATCTGCGTCCGTTACCGTTGCTTGTTATCAGCTCCGCCGCATTGCTGGTGATGGGTATTGTCATGATCTCGTCGGCCTCCATGGATATGGCGGCCGAATCCATGGGTAACAGCTACCACTACGTGATCCGTCAGCTGCTGTTTGCCGGCATCGGCTGCGTGTGTGCCCTGATTGCGGTCAATGTGCCGATTTCCTGGTGGGAACGCAGCGGCTGGTTATTGCTGGGCATCGGGTTAATGTCGCTGTTGTTGGTACTGACGCCACTGGGGCTTACCGTTAACGGTTCCACCCGGTGGATTTCATTCGGCCTGTTCAATGTGCAGGTATCGGAGATTGCCAAGCTGTGTCTGATTGCCTACCTGGCGGGCTATGTGGTGCGCCGGCGGGACGAGTTGCTTAATACCTGGATCGGCTTCCTGAAACCGCTGGCCGTGCTTGGCGTGGCCTCCGTGCTTCTGGTTATCGAGCCGGATTTCGGGGCCACCGTTGTACTTGTTACTGCTGCAGCCGGCATGATCTTCCTCAGTGGTATTCGCCTCAGCCGGTTCATGCCGCTGATTGGCGTGCTGGTGGTTATGGGCGCGGTGCTCGTGTTTACCCAGCCGTACCGATTGAAGCGGGTTGTGAGTTACCTGGACCCGTGGAAGGACCAGTTCGATACCGGATACCAGCTGACCCAGTCCCTGATCGCTTTTGGTCGTGGCGACTGGGCCGGTACCGGCCTGGGTAATTCTGTTCAGAAACTGTTCTATCTGCCGGAAGCCCATACCGACTTTATCTTCGCAATTATCGCCGAGGAGTTCGGGTTGCTGGGGTCGCTCATCGTACTGGGCCTGTTCACGGTTCTGGTGGTCACGGGATTTGTGATTGCCAGAAGGGCCGAGAAAGCGGACATGCCGTTTGCCGCCTGTTTTTCTTATGGCATCACGCTGCTGATTGGTTTGCAGGCCAGTATCAATATGTCCGTCAGTACAGGGCTGCTGCCCACCAAGGGCCTGACACTGCCGCTTGTGAGCTATGGTGGTTCGAGCCTGATGATCACGGCAATCTGTATCGGAATACTGGCCCGGGTGGAAATGGAACGGATCGACCGCGAGAAAGTCGCCAGCGAGAACTCCCGTAAGCCAGCGGCCAGGGGAGGCGCAGTTTATGACTGACAAGCGGCGTTTCCTGATGATGGCTGGCGGTACCGGTGGCCATGTGTTCCCGGCCCTGGCAACTGCCAGGAAGCTCCAGGAAAAGGGCCATGAGGTTTTCTGGCTCGGCTCCAGGAGCGGTATGGAAGAGCGATTGATTGGCGACACCGACATACCGCTTTCGTTAATCCAGGTATCAGGCCTGCGGGGCAAGGGGCGGCTGGCTTTGGTGATGGCGCCTTTTCGTCTTATGCGGGCACTGGCGCAGGCATTTACCGTGCTCCGCACAATTCGCCCCCACTGCGTTATCGGTATGGGTGGCTTTGTGACCGGGCCCGGCGGAGTGGCCGCCTGGTTAACCAGGGCTCCCCTGGTCATTCATGAACAGAATGCCATTGCCGGTATGACCAACCGGATTCTGGTGCGCTTTGCCACCACAGTGCTGGAAGCCTTCCCCGGCAGTTTCGGTACGGACGTGGTAACCCGCTGTACCGGCAACCCGGTCAGGCAGGATCTGGCATCGCTGGCGGCGCCTGAGCAACGGATGTCGGGTCGCGCCGGAGCGCTCAGGTTACTGGTGGTGGGAGGCAGCCTTGGGGCCCGAGTTTTCAATGATACCGTCCCTGTAGCACTGGCGAAGATGCCTGAAGCCGAGCGCCCGACGGTTCGTCACCAGTGCGGTGAAAAGAACTTCGAAGAGGCCCGGGCAGCCTATGGCGAGCATGGTGTGGAAGCGTCCGTGGAACCTTTTATCAAGGACATGGCCGAGGCCTACGGCTGGGCGGACATTGTGCTGTGCCGGGCTGGTGCCCTGACGGTTTCCGAGCTCTGTGTTGCCGGCATCGGTGCGGTTCTGGTGCCGTTTCCCCATGCAGTGGATGATCACCAGACCAGAAATGCACAGCAAATGGTCAATGCCAGAGGCGCCATTCTGATTCCACAACCAAAGCTGTCACCCGAATTGCTGGCGGAAACCCTGGCCGACCTGGGAAAGAATCGCAGCCGGATACTTGATATGGCGGAGGCCGCAAAATCGCTGGCCCGCCCCGATGCAACGGAGAGAGTCGTGAATTACTGTCTGGAGGCCGCCAATGGCTGAGCCCACTAATCCCCCGCTGGTTTATCAGGTGCCCGAGATGCGCCGTATCCGCAATATCCACTTCGTCGGTATCGGTGGTGCCGGCATGAGCGGTATTGCTGAAGTGCTCAAGAACCAGGGTTACGAGGTTTCCGGCTCGGATATCCGCGAGGGTGCCGTGACTGATCGTCTGACGGCCATGGGTATCGAGGTGTTCATCGGACATCGTGCGGAGAACAGTGCCAGGGCAGACGTGGTGGTGGTTTCCTCTGCAGTGGCAGGAGATAACCCGGAAGTGGCCTCTGCCCGCAGCAGGCGCGTACCGATCGTACCCCGCGCCGAAATGCTGGCGGAGATCATGCGTTATCGTCACGGCATTGCCGTCGCCGGGACCCATGGTAAAACCACGACCACCAGCCTGATCGCCTCGATACTGGCAGAGGCGGGGCTGGACCCCACATTCGTGATCGGTGGCAAGCTCAACAGTGCCGGCACCAATGCCCAGCTGGGTGGGTCCCGCTATCTGGTGGCGGAGGCGGATGAAAGCGATGCGTCGTTCCTGCATCTGACCCCGGTTATTTCCGTGGTTACCAATATTGAAGCCGACCACATGGACACCTATGGCGGTGATGTCGGGCGCCTGAAGCAGACCTTTGTGGACTTTCTCCACAATCTGCCGTTTTACGGCGTTGCGGTCATGTGCGTGGATGATGACTACGTGCAGGAAATTATTCCGAGGATTTCCCGCGCCATCATCACCTATGCCATCGACAACCCCGATGCCGACTACCGGGCCGAGAATATCCAGTCCGACGGGCTCAGAACGCGCTTTACGGTTCGTCGTCCCGGAGGCCGCAGTGACCTGGATGTGGAGCTCAAGATGCCGGGCCGCCACAACGTATCGAACGCTCTTGCCGCGATAGCCGTTGCCACGGACGAGGGTGTGGACGATGCCGCCATCTGTCGGGGCCTTGCGGGCTTTGCCGGTGTTGGCCGCCGCTTCCAGGTATACGGCGACTACAAGACGCGCAAGGGCACCATCACGCTGATTGACGACTACGGCCACCATCCCACGGAAGTCGAGGCGGTGATTCGTGCCGCCCATGATGCCTGGCCGGGTCGCCGGCTGGTCATGCTGTACCAGCCCCACCGCTATACCCGGACCCGGGATCTTTACGAGGATTTCGTGCGGGTGCTGTCGGAAGTGGATGGCCTGTTGCTGATGGAGGTTTACTCCGCCGGTGAACCGGCAATCACCGGTGCCGATGGGCGGGCGTTGTGCCGCAGTATTCGCCAGCGCGGAAGTGTTGAGCCGGTATTCGTGGAAGACAATAACGAGATTGAAACCCTGCTTGCCAACAACCTTCGGGATGGCGACCTGCTGATTACACAGGGAGCGGGGGATATTGGTGGTGTTGCTGCCCGCCTGGCAGCAGCAGGAGTGATTGCAGATGAGTGATGTGAACCGGATGGATACACAGGGCTATCAGGCTGACCCGGAAACGCTCAGGGCGCTGGGGCGGGTAGCCGTCTTTATGGGTGGTGATTCCGCCGAGCGCGAGGTGTCCCTGAAAAGCGGTCAGGCCGTGCTGTCTGCCCTGTTGTCCGCCGGGGTGGAGGCCTATCCGGTGGATGTCCGTGGTTGCCTGCTGAAAACCGTGGAAGATCCCCAGTTTGACCGGGTATTCATTGCCCTGCACGGCCGTGGCGGAGAAGACGGCACCATCCAGGCAATCCTGTCACAGGCGGGTATTCCCTATACCGGCAGCGAGCTTCTGGCCTCGGCGCTGGCCATGGACAAGCTGCGGACCAAATACGTTTTTAAAGGCTGTGGTCTGCCCACGCCGAAATTCCGCGCCATGGGCTCGGTGGATGAGGCGGACAGCATTCTCCAGGAGCTGACCCTGCCGTTGAGCGTCAAGCCGTCGAGAGAAGGCTCAAGCATTGGTATCCGTAAGGTGGCGAGCCGTCAGGAACTGGTGGAAGCCTATGAGCAGGCCGCGGTTCTGGATCCGCTGGTTCTTGTTGAGGAGTGGGTTGAGGGGCCCGAATTCACGGTGAGCCTGTTGCAGGATCAGGCGCTGCCTGCCATTGGCCTGAGCACGGATCATGTGTTCTACGACTACGACGCCAAGTACCTGGCGGACGATACCCGTTACCAGATTCCCTGCGGGCTCGATCCGGACAGTGAACTGAAACTGCAACACCTGGCGCTGGAAGCGTTCAGGGTGCTGGGCTGCCGAACCTGGGGACGGGTAGACATCATGCAGGACCGGAAGGGAGATTTCTGGTTACTGGAAGTCAATACAGTGCCGGGAATGACGGATCACAGTCTGGTTCCCATGTCCGCCAGGGCGGCGGGCATCAGTTTTGAAGAATTGGTGGTGCGGATTCTCAAAGACACGCTGGAGGATGGCGATGCTTGAAAGGCTGCTGATCCGGAGTCGGGCGGTTCCGTCCGACCCTCCCAGGCGTAGCGGGGCAACTTCCGTAGGGCCTGAGCGGGACCGGTTTGGTTTGCTGAAAGCGATTCTGGCAGCGGCCCCCTGGGGCCAGGTAATGCTGGGAGCGCTCATTGTGCTGCTGGCAGCGATGGTGCCCTGGGGTACCAGCCAGGTTCTCAGCGCCATGGACCGGCAGGTGATGGCTATTGATGTCACCGGAACCCTGGTGGGTGAGAACCGGACGTCGCTGGAACGCAGTGTGGGTAAGTGGATCGGGCGGAGTTTTTTCGCCACCGATCTCTCGGACATCAAGGACAGTCTTGAGCAGCGCCCATGGGTGGAGTCCGCCGCGGTCAAACGCGTCTGGCCAGACCGTTTACAGGTCGAGATTCGCGAGAAGAAGCCGCTGGCTTACTGGAACAGCGATCAGTTGGTAAGCCGCAACGGCGAGCTGTTTTCACCGGGTAATCCGGAAGTGGCCGGAAAGCTGCCCCGGCTGGCGGGTCCCGACGAGCGGGTGAAAGAAGTGATCACCATGGCCCGCGGAATGGCCGATACGCTGTCGGGGCACAGCCTGGGATTTGCGGGACTGAGCCTGGAGCAGCGGGGTGCCTGGACCCTGACCATGGCCAATGGCATCGAAGTGGTGCTGGGAAGGGATCAGGTGGAGGAGCGCTTTGAAAGGTTTATTACGGTTTATCAGGAACGGCTGGCGTCACGGGCAGACGAAGTCAGCCGGGTGGATGCCCGCTACAGCAACGGCGTAGCGGTTCAGTGGAAGCCGGTAGAAACGGCCTCCCGGTCAAAATCATAGCAACGCTTAATTCAGACCTACGGTTTGGTGGAATACATGTCATCGGTTGAAACGGAAAACATGATTGTCGGCCTCGATATCGGAACCTCGAAAGTGGTCGCGATTGTCGGCAAGCGAAAAATGGACGGGACCATTGAAGTGGTGGGTATCGGTTCCAATCCGTCCCGCGGGCTCAAGCGTGGCGTGGTGGTCAATATCGAAACCACGGTCCAGGCGATACAGCGTGCGGTGGAGGAAGCAGAGCTGATGGCCGGCTGCCGGATTCATTCGGTGTATGCAGGGATTGCCGGCAGCCACATCAAGAGCCTGAACTCCCATGGCATTGTCGCCATCCGTGACCGTGAGGTGACCCAGGCGGATATCGACCGGGTGATTGACGCAGCGCAGGCGGTGGCCATTCCGGCAGACCAGAAGATCCTCCACATACTGCCCCAGGAGTTTGTGATCGACAGCCAGGAAGGCATCAAGGAGCCCATGGGCATGTCTGGCGTACGCCTGGAGGCCAAGGTGCACCTGGTGACCTGTGCGGTGAATGCTGCACAGAACATCGAAAAGTGCGTGAAGCGCTGCGGCCTGGAAGTGGATGACATCATCCTGGAACAGCTGGCGTCGAGCCATGCCATCCTCACCGAGGATGAAAAAGAGCTGGGTGTGTGCGTGGTGGACATTGGCGGCGGAACCACGGATATCGCGGTGTTTACCGGCGGCGCCATCCGTCATACCGCGGTGATTCCCATTGCCGGTGACCAGGTGACCAATGACATTGCCATGGCTCTGCGAACGCCCACGCAGAATGCCGAGGAAATCAAGATCAAGTATGCCTGCGCCCTGACACAGCTGGCCGGTGCGGACGAAACCATCAAGGTGCCCAGCGTGGGCGACCGGGCCCCGCGGGACCTGTCGCGCCAGGCCCTGGCTGAAGTGGTGGAGCCCCGCTATGAGGAGCTGTTCACCCTGGTGCAGTCAGAACTGCGCCGCTCGGGATTTGAAGACCTGATCCCGGCGGGCGTTGTAATAACCGGCGGCTCCTCAACCATGGAAGGCGTGGTGGAGCTGGCCGAGGAAATCTTCCACATGCCGGTAAGGCTTGCCTGTCCGCAGGCGGTCTCCGGCATGACGGAGGTGGTCAACAACCCGATCTACGCCACGGGCGTGGGGTTGTTGATTCATGGCTTCCGCCAGATGGATCTGGGGCGGGCGCCGGCGCTTAAGGGTGAAGACGCACCCACGCTGTTTGAGCGCATGAAAGCCTGGTTCACCGGTCATTTCTGACGGTGGGTCGGGAGAAGTAAGACACGAAGGTATCTCGAAAATCATAATCTCGAAAAATCAGTCTGGAAAAGGCTGATAAACAGCACGAAGGAGTAGGGGAATGTTTGAACTCGTCGATAATGTCCAGCAGAACGCTGTCATTAAAGTAGTGGGTGTTGGCGGTGGTGGCGGCAATGCCGTTCGTCACATGCTCAACAGTGATATTGAAGGTGTGGAATTCATCTGCGCCAATACCGATGCCCAGGCCCTGACGGACCTGGATGCACGACAGATCATCCAGCTCGGTGGCAACATCACCAAGGGCCTGGGTGCCGGTGCCAACCCGGAAGTGGGGCGCCAGTCCGCCCTGGAAGATCGCGACCGCATCGCCGAGGCCCTGAAAGGCGCCGATATGGTGTTCATTACCGCCGGCATGGGTGGCGGAACCGGCACCGGTGCTGCTCCCGTGGTTGCGGAAGTCGCCCGTGAGCTGGGCATCCTGACCGTTGCCGTGGTCACCAAGCCGTTCATGTTTGAGGGCGGCAAGCGCATGAGCGTGGCAGATGCCGGCCTCAGGGAGCTGGAAGAAACCGTTGACTCGCTGATCACCATCCCCAACGAGAAGTTGCTGGCGGTGATGGGCAAGAAAACCAGCCTGCTGGACGCGTTCGCCTCGGCCAACGATGTTCTGCTGGGTGCGGTACAGGGTATTGCCGACCTGATTACCCGTAACGGCATGATCAACGTCGACTTTGCCGACGTGAAGACCGTCATGTCAGAGATGGGCAATGCGATGATGGGTACCGCTCGTGCCACCGGCGAAAACCGGGCCCGCGAAGCGGCAGAAGCGGCGGTACGCAGCCCGCTGCTGGAAGACATCAACCTGCAGGGCGCCAAGGGCATCCTGGTCAACATTACTGCGGGTATGGACCTTAACCTGGGCGAATTCTCCGAGGTTGGCGATATTGTCCGCGAATTTGCATCCGATTCCGCCACCGTGGTCGTAGGTACGGTGATCGATCCGGAAATGACTGACGAACTCAAGGTAACGGTGGTTGCCACCGGCCTTGGTGGCGATCGCGAAAAGCCAACCAAGGTGGTGGACAACACCCGCAGCCTTGATGGCACAACAGATTATAACCAGCTTGATCGTCCCGCCGTATTGCGCCGCAGGGCGGTAGCTCATGGCAACGTGGCGATCGATCAGAGCAAGGACAGCGAAGAGCAGGGCGTGGACTATCTCGATATTCCCGCATTCCTTCGTCGTCAGGCTGACTGATAATCTGTTGCAAGTGCGTTCAGTAGTGGAACCATTTTCGCTGATTGACGTGTGCTGACTATCAAACCGGCCCTGCGCCGGAGGCCAGTCGTGGAGTTACGAAGCGTTACGATTGGTTAAATGGTATTCAGTATCAACTTCTGGTATTCTCCGGGCAGATTTTTTGCCCCGATTATATCGAATTTATGTGACGGAAATATGTACCGATGATCAGACAACGGACACTCAAAAACACCATCCGTGCTACCGGTGTTGGCCTGCACTCAGGTGAAAAGGTTTACCTGACCCTGAAGCCGGCTCCGGTAGAGACGGGTATCGTATTCCGCCGCACCGATCTCGACCCGGTTGTCGAAATCCGTGCCTGTGCGGAGAACGTGGGTGAGACCATGCTTTCCACGACACTGCTGAAAGACGGTGTCCGGGTTGCAACAGTAGAGCATTTGTTGTCAGCCATGGCTGGTCTCGGGATTGATAACTGCTTCGTCGAACTCAGTGCCGCGGAAGTGCCCATCATGGACGGCTCTGCCGGTCCTTTTGTGTTTCTTCTGCAGTCTGCCGGTATTGCCGAGCAGGACGCGGCCAAGCGATTCATCCGCATCAAGCGCGAAGTTACGGTTGAGGAAGGCGACAAGAAGGCGACCCTGCTGCCATTTGAAGGCTTCAAGGTCAGCTTCGGCATCGACTTTGATCACCCGGTGTTCAAGGGGCGCGCCCAGACTGCGACCGTTGACTTCTCCAGCACGTCTTTCGTGAAGGAAGTCAGCCGCGCAAGGACTTTCGGGTTCATGCGTGACATCGAGAAGCTGCGGGCGATGAACCTGGCGCTGGGCGGAAGCGTGGATAACGCCATCGTCGTTGATGACTACAAGATCCTCAACGAAGACGGGCTGCGCTACGACGATGAGTTCGTCAAGCACAAGTTGCTGGATGCCATCGGTGACCTGTACCAGTTGGGCAACAGTCTGATTGGCGAGTTCCGTGGTATCAAATCCGGCCACGATCTGAACAACAAGCTGTTGCGCAAGCTCAGGGCGGAAGAGGATGCGTGGGAAGTGGTAACCTTCGATGACGAGGCCGCTGCCCCGATATCCTATATGAAACCTGTGCTGGCGGCGGGCTGAGGCAGGACGCCTTAATCCCGGACGTGGCTTGCGAGTTTTTCGAGAACCTCGCGTAATTGTTTGTCCTTCGTGTGCCCGGCTTCCTCTTTGAGGAGCCGGGCATTTTCGTTACTCAGGGGCGTCATTTTCATCCTGGGCCGTTCGCTGAACCTCGGTGGGGCGACCTTCACTTTCAGTTTCCAGACGAAGCGGAAAAGCTCCTGCCTGCGTAGCTCTTCCATGATCTCGTGCTGCCGGAAGCGGATCTGGCTTGCGGTTGTGGCAGTCTCGGCGGATAGAATCAGTTCGCCCTCTTTGCAGCTTACGAACCGCGTTCCTTTGGCAAGGCTCTCGGGCAGCGCTGCGACGACCAGTTCCTCGGCCCTGGCATGATGCTGGGCTTTCGCCATAAGCTCCCGCAGGGTTGAGGCCCTGGAAAAGCTGTCCGGTGTCAATTCGAGGTCGGTTTTCTTCTTCATGGCAATCAGTAGTTCTCGACGACAACGGTTACGATTGGTTACACTTCGGCACGGTTAATAGGCAGGGCCTGTATTACACTCGTTTTACATTGTCTGGCGCGTGTATGTCCATGGGTGACTGCCATTTTATTAAATGTAGTCGTTGCAACGGATAGCACGTGCGTTTTCGGACACGGTCTATGCTGTCGAGGATTGATTAGTCGGAGAGGAGCTCCGCAATCTGGCAAAGGATGCCCCGGCAGGCCCAGTCAGAACACTCGGGATGCAACACTACAGGATCAGGTTGCACCCCCCATGAAACCAGAAGACGATATGAACATTATCCTTGTTGGCAAGCGACATGGGAAATCCCGCACGGTTTCAATTAATGCTCCGGTTGCCGCCGGTCTGGTGTTGTTTGTAGTCGCAATGTTGGTTTTGGCAGGCTGGTCCGGTTACCAGGTGGCCGTCAGCCAGGTTGAACCGGCAGAGCCTGCGGAGTCCGAGCTGGTTGCGCAATGGCGTGAAAAACTCGACCAGCAAAAGGGCGAGCTCACACAGATCGAGCAGAATGTTCAGCAGCAAGTGGATGCCCTGACGCTTCGCCTGGGTGAAATGCAGGGCCGCCTGCTTCGCCTGGATGCCCTTGGGCAGCGCTTTGTGGAATCCGGCCTGGTAGCCAGTGACGAGTTCGACTTCAATCAGCCAGCCGCTGTGGGTGGTCCCGAAGACAATCTGGATGGGGATTCCTATACCGCACCTGAGCTCACCAGCATGATCGACCAGCTTGCAAAGCGCATTGAAGACCGGGAGCAGCAGCTTCGCATGCTGGACATGGTCACCTCGCGCCAGAAGCTTGAGAAAGAGCGTTACGTGCAAGGCCGGCCGATTACCTGGGGCTGGCTGTCTTCCAAGTACGGATACCGTTCCGATCCGTTCACTGGCAAACGTACCTGGCATGCCGGCGTGGATCTCGCTGGCAAGGAAGGCAGCGATATCATATCCGTTGCCGGTGGCGTGGTCACCTACGCGGACGAACGGTATGGCTATGGCAACCTGGTGGAAGTGGACCATGGTGATGGCCTGGTGACCCGCTACGCTCACGCCAAGACCATCAAGGTCGATGTAGGCGATGTTGTCCAGAAGGGGCAGGTTCTTGCGCTGATGGGCAGCACAGGGCGTTCCACCGGGCCTCACGTGCATTTCGAAGTCATTCGTAACGGCAAGTCAGAAAACCCGGAAACCTATATCAAACGCGCCAGCCGCTAAGCGGCCTGTCGGGCGCCCGAGGTGGCGTCTGACTTTTTCCTGTCGCCACGGGCCAGGCATCCTTTTTTCAATCTTTTCAGCGTTGTGACAGGCTTCTGTGAGGCCTGACTTTTGTACTGCTGCGAAATAAGGTTAGAATGCCGGCTTCCTCCGTTTAATCAAAGAAGCAGTGGTCTATGTTCACAAAGCTTGCAACCAAGATGTTCGGCAGTAAGAACGCCAGAGAAATCAAGCGAATGCGCAAAACCGTGTCGCGCATTAACGAACTTGAAGAGCAGTATGGCAATTTGTCGGATACCGAGTTGCAGGGCAAGACCGCGGAATTCCGTCGCCGTTATGATGAAGGCGAAAGCCTCGATGCATTGCTTCCGGAAGCGTTTGCCACTACCCGGGAGGCGAGCCGGCGCGTCATGGGAATGCGCCACTATGACGTGCAGATGATCGGTGGTATCACGCTTCATGAGGGCCGGATTTCAGAAATGAAAACCGGTGAGGGTAAAACCCTGGTGGCCACACTTGCCGTCTACCTCAATGCACTGACCGGGAAAGGCGTTCACCTGGTGACGGTAAACGATTACCTGGCCCGCCGCGACGCCGAGTGGATGGGCAAGCTGTATCGCTTTCTTGGTCTCCAGGTGGGTGTAGTGGTTGCCGGTCAACCCCGGGAAGAGAAGCGCGCTGCCTATCAGGCCGATATTACCTACGGCACCAATAACGAGTTCGGTTTTGATTATCTGCGGGACAACATGGCCTTCAGTACCGACGACAAGGTGCAGCGCGGTCTGCACTTTGCCATCGTCGACGAAGTGGATTCCATCCTGATTGACGAAGCCCGTACACCGCTGATCATCTCCGGCGCAGCTGAAGACAGCTCAAAGCTCTATAAAGCCATCAATGAACTCGTACCGAGCCTGGAGCAGGGTGAGGTCAGTGAAGAGGGTGAGCCCAGTGGTGACTTCATCATCGATGAGAAATCCCGTCAGGCCGAGTTGACCGAAGGCGGTCACGAGAAGGTAGAGGAACTGCTCCTGGAGCGGGGTCTGCTGAAGGAAGGTGAGAGTCTCTATTCCGCTGCCAACCTGTCACTGCTGCACCATGTTCATTCCGCCCTCAGGGCTCACCATCTGTTCCAGAAGGATGTGGACTATATCGTCCAGGGTGACCAGGTCGTCATTGTTGACGAGCACACCGGCCGTACCATGCCCGGCCGTCGCTGGAGCGAGGGCCTGCATCAGGCCATTGAGGCCAAGGAGGGTGTTCGTATCCAGGCGGAGAGCCAGACCCTGGCCTCCACCACATTCCAGAACTATTTCCGCCTCTACGACAAGCTGGCGGGTATGACCGGCACTGCCGATACGGAAGCGTTCGAGTTCCGTCAGATCTACGGCCTGGACGTGGTGGTTATTCCTCCCAACAAGCCAATCCAGCGGATTGACTACAACGATCTGATCTATCTGACGCAGGAGGAGAAGTTCCACGCGATTATCGATGAGATCAAGGATGTCACTGCCGAAGGGCGGCCGATCCTGGTGGGTACAGCCTCCATTGAAGCCTCCGAGCTGTTGTCCATGCTGCTTAAAAAGGCCCGGATTGACCACAAGATCCTCAACGCCAAGCAGCATGAAAGTGAAGCTCATATTATCGCCCAGGCCGGTCGCCCCGGCGCCGTCACCATTGCCACCAATATGGCGGGCCGTGGTACCGACATTGTGCTGGGCGGTAACTGGGAGTTTGAAGTGGCGGGTATGGATAACCCGACGGAAGAGGAAGTGGCCCGTATCAAGGCGGAATGGACCGAGCGCCACAACCAGGTACTGGAGGCCGGCGGCCTGCACATTATCGGTACCGAGCGCCACGAGTCCCGTCGTATCGACAATCAGCTCCGTGGTCGTGCCGGCCGCCAGGGTGACCCGGGCTCATCGCGCTTCTTCCTGTCCCTGGAAGATAACCTGATGCGGATCTTCGCTCCGGACCGGGTAAAGAGCCTGATGCAGGCCATGGGGATGAAGAAGGGCGAGGCCATCGAACACCGTATGGTTACCAACGCCATCGAAAAATCCCAGCGCAAGGTGGAAGGTCGCAACTTTGACATGCGTAAAACCCTGCTGGAATACGATGATGTTGCCAACGACCAGCGTACCGTTATCTATGATCAGCGTAACGAGGTCATGTCTTCAGAAGACATTTCCGACATGGTCAAGACCATCCGTGAAGATGTGGTCGACGCGCTGATCAGTGAGTTTATTCCGCCGCAGAGCATGCCCGAGCAATGGGACATAACCGGCCTTGAAAACCAGCTGCAGTCGGAAATGGCCATTAACCTGCCAGTCCAGAAGTGGCTGGATGAAGACAGCAAGCTGTTTGAGGAAAACCTCCGCCAGCGGATTCTGGACGAAATTGTTGCTGCCTACGAAGCCAAGGAAGAAATTGCCGGCGCCGAATCCATGCGCAAGTTCGAGAAACAGGTATTCCTGCAGGTTCTGGATACCTTGTGGAAGGAACACCTGTCGAACATGGACCATCTGCGCCGTGGTATCCACCTGCGGGGTTATGCCCAGAAGAACCCGAAACAGGAATACAAGCGCGAAGCCTTCAATCTGTTTGAAACCATGCTGGAAACCATGAAGCGGGATGTGGTGAGGGTGCTTTCCCATGTGCGCGTGCAGAGCCGTGAAGAAATGGAAGAAGTTGAGCGCCGTCGCAAGGAAGAGCTGGAGCGCGAGCTGGCCCAGGCACGGCTGCGCCACGATGAAACCAGCGCCACCGGCCAGAAGCCGGATGAAAATGCCGGTTCCGCCGGAGCGCAGCCACAGGGTACCCCGGAAACTTTCGTGCGACAGGACCGTAAAGTGGGGCGCAACGAGCCTTGTCCTTGCGGGTCTGGCAAGAAATACAAACAGTGTTGCGGAAAGGTCAGCTGATTCCCGGTACTGACCAGTAGAATGAGACCCGCACCCTGATCCGATCAGGCTGCGGGTTTTTCGTTTGGAGCATGACAAGAGGAGAGTGAAAATGGCAGTTGGTCCAGGAACCTTGCCGACATTTTTTCCGGTTGCCGGTGTGAAGCTGGGCATCGGGAGCGCCGGTATCAAGAAGCCGGGCAGAAAGGATCTGGTGGTCATCGAGCTGGCCCCGGGCAGCCGCGTGGCCGGTATTTTCACCCGCAACCAGTTCTGTGCCGCTCCGGTTCATATCGCCCGACGCCATCTCGCCAGTGACGCACCTCGCTACCTGTTGATCAACACCGGCAATGCCAATGCCGGCACCGGCGCGCAGGGTATGAAAGATGCCCAGGCCTGTTGCCAGGCACTGGCGGATCTTGCTGGTGTGGCCGCCGGGGCAATACTGCCGTTTTCCACCGGTGTGATTGGCGAGCCTCTGCCGGTCAGCAAGATTGCGGATGCGTTGCCACAGGCGCTGGCGGATGTGTCCGAATCCCACTGGGCCGAGGCTGCAACCGGGATCATGACGACGGATACCCGGCCAAAAGGGGCAACACGGCAGATCCAGCTCGATGGCCATAGGGTCTCGATTTCCGGTATCAGCAAGGGCGCTGGCATGATCCGCCCTAACATGGCGACCATGCTGGGCTTTATTGCCACCGACGCGCATATTGCACCAGAGGTGTTGTCGTCGCTGGCTTCAGAGCTGGGTGAGAAGTCCTTCAACCGGATTACCATCGACGGCGATACCTCTACCAACGATGCCTGCATGCTCATTGCCAGTGGCCAGTATGGTGGCCCCGAGATCAATTTCGACAGCCCGTGCCTGCCAGAGCTGAGAGCCGCGCTGCAGGAGGTGTTCCTGGAACTGGCCCATGCCATTGTTCGCGATGGCGAGGGTGCCACCAAGTTTGTCACCATCGAGGTCAGCCGCGCCCGTTCGGTTCAGGAGGCCCTGGACGTTGCCTACACCGTTGCTCACTCCCCCCTGGTAAAGACGGCTCTATTTGCATCCGACCCCAACTGGGGCCGGATCCTGGCGGCTGTGGGGCGTGCCGGAGTGGAGGAGCTGGATCTGGATGCCCTGGAAATCTGGCTGGGTGATGTTTGTCTAGTGCGAAACGGTGGCCGGGCAGAGGACTACAGCGAATCCCGTGGGCAGGCCGTGATGGATGGCGAGGAAATCACCATTCATATTGATCTCCGGCGGGGCGAAGTCATGGAACGGGTGTGGACCTGCGACTTCTCACATGACTATGTCACCATCAATGCCGAATATCGCACCTGATGACCACGATTCGGGAAATACACGTTGCGGTGGGCACTATATTCCGCAGCGGGAAAGTGTTGATCGCCCGTCGTCCGGAACATGTTCACCAGGGTGGGCTGCTGGAGTTTCCCGGTGGCAAGGTTGAAGCCGATGAAACGGTTCAACAGGCCCTGGTCAGGGAAATCCTGGAAGAAACCGGTTTGCGGATCGCGGCGGATGACCTGGAACCGGTCATTGAGGTTCGCCACGACTACGGTGACAAGCGGGTGTATCTGGATGTGTGGCGAGCGTTGTCGGCGGATGGTGAAGCGCATGGGCGCGAAGGTCAAGAAATACGCTGGCTTGATGTCAGCGAGTTGAACGATGCGGATTTTCCGGTTGCCAACCGTCCGATCATCCGTGCCCTGAGACTGCCAGACCATTATGCCATCACCGGTTCCGCACAAAGCGAGGATGCATTCGTTGACCGGTTCCTGGCAGGTATGAGCCAGGCCGGCCCTGATCTGTGCCTGCTTCGTGCGCCCGGGTTGAACGAAGAGGCTTACGCCCGGCGGGCGCAATGGGCGCTGGAGCAATGCAATGGCCGTCATTCCAGGCTTATGTTGCACGGTGCACCTTCGCTGCTCGGGCGTTTCCCCGAGGCTTGTGGCCTGCATCTGCCCTGGGCTGAAGCACGCCAGCTATCTGCGCGCCCATGCTCTGGCGATTACCTGCTGGCGGTTTCCTGTCACACCGCCGAAGAGATAGCCCATGCGGAGCAGTTGCAGGCCGATTTTATTACCCTGGGCCCGGTAAAACCCACGCCTTCCCACCCTGGCGTATCAGGCATGGGCTGGCGCTGTTTCAGAGAACTGGTTGCAGGCGCAACGGTCCCCGTTTATGCACTCGGCGGGCTCGGTCTGGCGGATGTTTCCAAAGCTAGGAGCACCGGTGCCCAGGGGGTTGCCGGCATCAGTTTCTGGTGGCCGGGCAACTGATATTGATCAGGCCGCAGAGGATGTGCCCTCTGGTATGATAGATACACTTCGATCCATCCGACATTCCCTGGAGAGTCTGTGAGCAAACTGACGCATCTCGATGAAAAAGGCGCCGCACGAATGGTGGACGTGACGTCCAAGGCGGTTACCGAGCGTGAGGCCAGAGCGGAAGCTTTGATCAGGATGGCGCCTGAAACCCTCGCCATGATCGTCGAGGGGCAGCACCCCAAGGGCGACGTGCTGGCTGTCGCCCGGGTGGCTGGCATTATGGCGGCGAAGAAAACCCACGACCTGATTCCGCTTTGCCATGCATTGAATCTGACATCGGTAAAGGTAGAGCTGACGCCCGGGGATGACGGTGCATCGGTACATATTGCAACGCTGTGCAAGCTCTCGGGGCAGACGGGCGTGGAAATGGAAGCTCTGACCGCTGCCAGTGTGGCCGCACTGACCCTTTATGACATGTGCAAGGCCGTTGACCGCGGCATGGTGGTGGACAATATTCGTCTGTTGGAAAAGAAAGGTGGTCGCAGTGGTCACTGGTCTGCTCCGGGCTCCGGTTCGTAAGTCCTGTATACATCAGCATTGCGGGAGGAGTGACCGTGCAGAGACTACGCCAGGACGGTGGCCACGTGATAGAATGCGCGGCCCGATTGACTGAACCACGAGGAAACACTGTGGCCGTTCGTTACATTCAGACATGCCGGTTGCCTACCCCTTTCGGCGTTTTCGACATGCATGGCTTCGAGGAGCCTGATACCGGAAAGGAGCATGTGGCGCTGACGTTGGGCGACCTTGGCAGCCCCGAGCCCATGCTGGCGCGTACCCACTCCGAATGTCTGACTGGCGATGCCCTTTACAGCATGCGGTGTGATTGCGGCTACCAGCTCGAGGAGGCCCTGCGCAGCATCGCCCGGGAAGGCCGGGGCATACTGATGTATCTGCGCCAGGAAGGGCGGGGTATTGGCCTGCTGAACAAGATTCGTGCCTACAATCTGCAGGATCAGGGCGCCGACACCGTTGAAGCCAATGAGCAGCTCGGCTTCGCGGCTGATCTGCGTGACTACAGTATGTGCCGGGACATGCTGGAGCATCTGGGGATCAGCAGTCTCAGGCTGATGACCAACAACCCCCGCAAGGTGGATGCTCTCACAGAGCTCGGGATCGAGATTGCCGAGCGTGTGCCCTTGCACGTGGGGCGCAATCCCCACAACGAACACTACCTGAATACCAAGCAGAGCAAGCTTGGGCACTGGTTCGAGACCCATCAGGACGACGATCCCGCCCTCTGACCTTCTGACAGTACCCGCTTACCGTTTATTTCACCGCCTTGAGTGACAGGTTGTATTTCATTCGCTCCAGGCGGCCTTCAATGGTTCGTTGAATGCCCTGGGCATCCAGCCCGCAGGAAGACAGCAGCTCGCCGTGCTTGCCATGATCAATAAAGGTGTCCGGAAGGCCGATTTGCAATACCGGCTGGCTGACATCGTGGCTGTTGAGGAATTCCGTCACGGCGCTGCCGGCGCCGCCCGCAATGGCGTTTTCCTCAATGGTTACCAGCAGATCGTGCTGTTCTGCCAGTGACAGGATGAGGTTTTCATCCAGGGGCTTCACAAAGCGCATATCCGCCACCGTCGCCCCCAGGGCTTCCGCAGCTTCCAGCGCCGGTGCCAGCAGTGTTCCGAAATTCAGAATGGCAATCCCTGCGCCTTCCCTGACCCTGCGGCCCTTGCCGATTGGCAGGGGAGCGAGTTCGCTGATGATCTCCGCCCCAGGCCCGGTTCCCCGGGGATAGCGCACCGCCGCAGGCCCGTCGTAAAGCATGCCGGTGTGCAGCAGTTGGCGGGTTTCGTTTTCATCCGACGGTGCCATCACAATCATGTTGGGGATGCAACGCAGATAGCTGATGTCGAAAGCACCTGCGTGGGTGGGGCCGTCTTCACCCACGAGGCCTGCGCGATCGATGGCAAACAGGACATCCAGGTTCTGTATGGCTACATCGTGAATCAGCTGGTCATAGGCCCGCTGCAGGAAGGTTGAATAGATCGCGACAACCGGCTTGGCGCCGTCACAGGCGAGGCCGGCCGCCAGGGTGACGGAGTGCTGCTCGGCAATGGCCACATCGAAATACCGGTCGGGAAAACGTTGAGAAAACGCCAGCAGGTCCGAGCCTTCGCACATGGCAGGGGTGATACCCACAACGCGTTCATCGGCTGCCGCAGCATCACACAGCCACTGGCCAAAAACATTGGCGTACTTGGGCTTCGACGGCTTGGGTACTACCGGCTCCGGCTTGCTGGGAGGTACCGGCTCGATCTTGTTGATGGCGTGGTAACCAATGGGGTCGGCTTCGGCTGGCGCGAACCCTTTGCCCTTGGTGGTTACAACGTGGAGGAACTGCGGGCCGTCCAGTTCGCGGATATTCTCCAGGGTTTCTACCAGTAAAGGCAGGTCATGGCCGTCGATGGGGCCGATGTAGTTGAAACCGAGCTCCTCGAACAGGGTTCCCGGGGCAATCATGCCCTTGAAGTGTTCTTCGGTCTTGCGGGCCAGTGCCATAAGGTGGGGTGCGCCCTGAAGCACCCGCTTGCTGCTGTCCCTGACCTGGTTGTAGGTGCGGCTGGCCAGAAGCTTGGCAAAGTAATTCGACAGCCCGCCCACATTGCGGGAGATGGACATGTCATTGTCATTGAGAATAACCAGCATGTCGGCATGGAGATGGCCGGCGTGATTCAGCGCCTCAAAGGCCATACCCGCGGTCATGGCTCCATCGCCGATAACCGCAATGCTTTTGCGGCCGGTGCCCTGCATGCGGGAAGCGATGGCCATTCCAAGGGCAGCACTGATCGATGTGCTGGAATGCCCTACACCAAAGGTGTCGTATTCGCTTTCTGCCCGTTTCGGGAAGCCCGCGAGGCCGCCCTTGCGACGAATGCTGTTCATACGCTCGCGGCGGCCGGTAAGAATCTTGTGTGGGTAGGCCTGGTGCCCTACATCCCACACCAGTCGGTCTTCCGGCGTGTTGAAAACGTAGTGCAGGGCAACGGTCAGTTCCAGAACCCCCAGGCCGGCACCAAAGTGCCCTCCGGTTTGCCCTACCGACCACAGCAGGAATGCACGCAGCTCCCGCGCCAGCTGGGTCAGCTGGTCGTCCGCCAGCTCTCTCAGCTGTGCGGGAGTATCAACCCTGTCCAGCAACGGCGTATTGGGCCGTTTTGACGGGATTTCCTTGAAAGTATATGTGTCCTGCATCTGCTCGGGTCTTTTCCGGATGTTTCAAAAAATGTGGGTTCTATTATAGGGGATGAAGGGACCCGGTTTCATACTGATTGGGCCATTCAGTTCCACTCAGTCCTTCACGGTCAGTGTGCATCCCAGCACCGTCGTGGATCAATGGGTACGGGCCACCACGTAACCGGCCATTTCCCGGAGCATGTCGCCTTCCGTGCCGAACCCGTCCAGGCTGGCCAGTGCCGAGTCCAGCAGTCGTGCCAGGTAGTCCCTGGCGCCTGTGGTGCCCAGCAATGAAGGGTAGGTGGGCTTTGCCCGGGCCATGTCCGAGCCCTGGGGTTTTCCGATGACCGTGGTGTCACCTTCGATATCCAGCAGGTCATCCTGGACCTGGAATGCAAGCCCGAGGGTTTGTGAATAAATGGTAAGCGCTGCCAGCTGGTCGTCGCTCACATCCGGCGCGGTCAAGGCGCCCATGCGCACACTGGCGGCAATCAGGGCGCCTGTCTTGTGGCGATGCATCGTTTCCAGCTGGTCGATGGTCAGGCGTTTGCCAACCGACTCCAGGTCAATAGCCTGTCCGCCCACCATGCCCAGGTGCCCGCTGGCAGTGGCCAGTTCCCGGATCATGGCCAGCCGGACCTGATCGTCAAGGCCGGGGGCGTCCGCCAGCCAGCCGAACGCCAGGGTCTGCAGGGCATCGCCTGCGAGAATGGCAGTGGCCTCGTCAAAGGCAATATGGGTTGTGGCCCGGCCCCGGCGCAGCTCATCATCGTCCATGGCCGGCAGGTCATCGTGAATCAGTGAATAGGCATGGATCAGCTCCAGGGTGCACGCCGGAATGATCGCGCTGTCTGCCGGCTGGCCCACTGCAATTGCGGAGGCCATGCAAAGGGCAGGGCGAATGCGTTTGCCGCCGCCCAGTACGCTGTATCGCATGGCTTGCTGAAGGCGCTCGGATCCGCTGCCGGCGCCTGAGAGCTGGCGCTCGAGTTCCGTGTCTGTCCGGTTGCGGCAATGTTCGAGAAATGTCTCCAGACGGGTGTTCTCAGTTGACATCAGGCAGATTCGTCCGGGTTGAAGGGCCTTGTCTGGAGTGTGCCGTCGCTGTTTTCGACCAGTTGTTCCACTCTCTGTTCCGCGGTCTTGAGTGCCTGTTGGCATTCCCGTGTCAGCTTTACGCCCCGTTCGAACGCTGTCAGTGATTGCTCCAGGGACAGTTCGCCCTGTTCCAGGTCACGGACCAGTTTTTCCAGTTCATCCAGGGACTTTTCAAAGTCGGCGATGGACGCCGTGCTTTTTTCACCGGCCATACAGGGCCTCCGGTTGCTTCGCGGAATTTCGCGGATTATATCAAAGCTTCAGGCCCGCCGCTGCCAGCAGAACTCCCTGGCGTCCTCCTTTTTGCCCTCCGGGCCCCAAACCTGCTCGGTGACGCGGATTTCACCGCGGGCACTGACGGTGACGATGGTGGTCGCGCGGGTACCGTAATCGCTGCCGATGATAAACGGTGACGAGAGAAACCGCTCGAATTCCCGGCTGACGCCGGTATCCGGCAATTCATGGTCCGGCGCCGGGGTGGTGTCCTGCAGGCGCCCAATAAGGCGTTGATGGAGTTCACCGGTATGATTTGAATCAGCGCTCTCAAGCAGGCTGGTGACCGAGTTCCTCAGCCTGAGCAGCTTGGGCCAGGGAGTTTGCAGTAAATGATTGCTGAGGCCGTAGGTGCCGCGGTGAACCTGGCGTCCGGGGTGAGCATCCCGGTTGCTGAAATACCAGCCGTGCTGTGTGTCCAGGCTGACCAGGTTGAACCCGGAGTAAAGGCCCTTGTGTTCCTGAAGGCGCGGTTCAAGCGCAGTACTGTCTTCGGCAAGGGCCATCAGCGGGAGCTCGCCCCGGGAGTGGGTGCCGGGCATCTGGGAGCCTTCCCGCACGTTGGTAACGGCGGAAACCTGCCCGCGGGAGTCAACGGCGAGCCAGGTTCCACCGGAGAGCAGATCCCGACCGGCAAGCACTTCCCTCCCGGCGGTTTCACTGTTCCACCAGTCCATGGCGGCGGTAGGGCGCCGGAAAAATTCGTCGCGGTTTGCAGCCACCACCAGAGGAAAGTCAGAGTGCTGTCGCAGGGAGAAAACTATCAGGCACATGAGACGGGCTCATCCTTCGCGAGTGAACAAAGATGCATCGGTGTGTATCATACCAGCCTGTTTTGATCTCTGGGTGTGGCTGAGTATGACCCTGATTGCGGTAATTGGTCTCTATCTGGCGCTGGGTGCCCTGGCGGGCACCATGGCTGGACTGTTTGGTATCGGTGGCGGGCTGGTGATTGTGCCGGTGCTGATCTTCAGTTTTGGTCTGCAGGGGATCAGTAGTGAAATCGCGGTACATCTGGCGGTGGGCACCTCCCTGGCCACCATTGTATTCACCTCGGTCAGTTCCATTCGCTCCCATCACCTGCACCAGGCTGTGCGCTGGGATGTTTTTCGGCCCATGACCCTGGGTATCGTCATCGGGGCGATACTCGGAGCCTGGACAGCGTCGATTCTCACCGGCGATGCGCTGGAACTGATTATCGGTGTGTTTGTCATCCTGGTGGCGCTGAAGATGCTGCTGGAGGTTAATCCGAAGCCGGGTCGTGATGTGCCCGGTACCGCCGGGCTAGGCGTGGCAGGGGCCGGTATTGGCTGGGCGTCGGCCATATTCGGGATCGGTGGCGGCACACTGACGGTTCCTTTCCTGAGTTGGTGTAATGTGAAAATGCAGCAGGCTGTGGGAACCTCGGCGGCCTGTGGTCTGCCCATTGCCGTTGCCGGTGCGCTGGCCAACATCGGTACCGGCTGGCAGAACCCTCACCTGCCCGAGCTCAGCGTGGGGTTTATCTATCTGCCGGCATTGCTGGGTATTGTCCTGACCAGCGTGTTGTTCGCCCGGGTTGGTGCCAACCTGGCTCACCGCCTTGATGCGGCGTTACTCAAAAAAATATTTGCCATGGTTCTGATCGTGGTGGGTATCCGTTTTCTGTTATGACCTGAGGGGTTATTGATGCTCCAGCATCCGCAAATTGACCCGGTGGCAATTTCCATCGGGCCTTTGAAAGTACACTGGTATGGCCTGACCTATCTGGTCGGATTTCTTGTGGGCTGGTGGCTGGGGCGCATCCGCGCCCGTAAACCCTGGTCGCCAATCACCGAAACACAGATGGGTGACATGCTTTTCTACATCGCCCTTGGCGTGATTCTGGGCGGGCGCTTCGGTTATGTGCTGTTCTACAACTTTGGCTCCTTTGCGGCCGACCCGCTGATGCTCTTGCGGGTCTGGGAAGGCGGCATGTCCTTCCACGGTGGTCTGTTGGGCGTGATGTTTGCCATCTGGTGGTTTGGCCGCAAGGTGGACCGCACTTTCTGGCAGATCGCGGATTTCGTCGCACCGCTGGTGCCTGTCGGCCTTGGCGCCGGCCGAATCGGCAACTTCATCAACGGCGAGCTCTGGGGCAAGCCCACGGATGTACCCTGGGGCATGGTGTTCCGCACGGCTCCGGATGCCCTGGCGCGGCACCCGTCCCAGCTTTACCAGTTCGCCCTGGAAGGCGTGCTGTTCTTCATCATCCTGTGGTGGTTCTCCTCAAAGCCCAGGCCCCGCATGGCGGTGTCCGGCCTGTTCCTGATGTGTTACGGCATCTTCCGTTTCCTGGTGGAGTTTGTACGCCAGCCAGACCCCCAGTTGGGCTACCTGGCTTTTGACTGGCTGACCATGGGGCAGGTGTTATCATTCCCGATGATCCTGGCGGGTGCCGGACTGATTGTTTTTGCTTACCGGAGAAACGCTGAATGAAAGCCTATCTCGACCTGATGAAAGACGTGGTGGACAACGGCATGGACCGCGGCGACCGCACCGGCGTTGGTACCCGTTCGGTCTTCGGCCGCCAGATCCGCTTCGACCTGCAGGAAGGGTTTCCTCTGGTCACCACCAAGAAGGTCCACCTGCGCAGCATCATCCAGGAGTTGCTGTGGTTCCTCCAGGGCTCCACTGACAACAACTGGCTCAAGGAACGTAAGGTGTCCATATGGAATGAATGGGCGCTGGAGAACGGTGACCTCGGTCCCATCTACGGCAAACAGTGGCGCAGCTGGCAATGCCCGGATGGAAGCACCGTCGACCAGATCAGCGACCTGATCGACCAGATCCGTAACAAGCCCAACTCCCGACGGCTGATTGTCTCTGCCTGGAACCCGGCGGAACTCCCGGACGAATCCATCGGCCCCCAGGATAACGTCCGCCAGGGGCGAATGGCGCTGGCTCCCTGTCACTGCCTGTTCCAGTTCTATGTGGCCGACGGCAAGCTTTCCTGCCAGCTCTACCAGCGCAGCGCCGACCTGTTCCTGGGTGTGCCGTTCAACATTGCCTCCTATGCACTGCTGACCCACATGATCGCCCAGCAGTGCGATCTGGACGTTGGTGAGTTTGTCCATACGTTCGGTGACTGCCACCTCTACCAGAACCACCTGACCGACGATATCGTATTCGAGCAGCTGAAGCGCGAGCCCCGGCCGTTGCCAAAGCTGGTCATCAAGCGGAAGCCTTCATCAATCTTTGAATACGAACTGGAAGACTTCGAGTTTGACGGGTATGACCCGTATCCCGGCATTAAGGCGCCTATTGCCATTTAAGTAGCCTCTGGCCTGGGCTCGCCCGGAACTTTGGGGGCTGCAGGGCAGTGGGAGGGGGCTGCCGAAAAACGCTACGAGCACATCCATGTGCGCTTGGGCTCCGCCATCCATGGCTCCGCACATTTTCGGCAGCCCCCTCCCACTGCCCTGCGGTCGACCTGTCGAGTTCGCTTACCGGGAGGCTCTGGTCAGGTCGGTGGTGTTTACACTGAGAAAAATTTAGAAGTGCATTGTTCGCAGTATATTTTTGGCCGGCTGAATCCATGGCCGAATCGCAAGAGGGCGGGATAACCTGTCCAAAAATGTGCGGAGCCATGGATGGCGGAGCCCAAGCCGCGCATGGATGCCTCGAGGCGTTTTTTGGACAGGTTATCCCGCCCTCTTGCAGCCCCCGAGATAAAAAGCTGGCAACTCCAGAATAAGAGGTCTACCGATGAGAAAAGCGTTAATAGTGGCCATGTCCCAGAACCGGGTCATCGGCCGGAACAACAAGCTGCCGTGGTATCTGCCAGGGGATCTGAAGTACTTCAAGCAGGCCACCATGGGCAAGCCTATCATCATGGGGCGGAAAACCTGGGACTCCATTGGCCGGCCATTGCCCGGACGGATGAACGTGGTGATTTCCCGGAATCCGGAATGGGAAGCGCCTGCTGGGACCGTGGCTGCAAAGTCACTGGAAGAAGCGCTGGTGAAAGCCGAAGCTCAGGCCGAAATCGAGGGTGGAGATGAGGTGATGATCATCGGTGGCGGGCAGATTTATGCCGAAGCCCTGCCGATGGTGGACCGGATCTACATCACCCAGGTACACGCTGATGTGGAAGGCGACGCCTATTTTCCGGAGGTAAACTGGGATGAGTGGGAGGAAATCGGACGGGAGGATTTCTCCGCGTCCGACAACAACCCGTATGACTACAGCTTTGTAGTCTATCAGCGCCTGAATCAGTCGTGAGCGACTAGCTCACGCCTGACGGGGCGGGCGCTTGCCGGCGGGTTTGCCACCCTTGCCCGGGGGCTTGCCTTTCGGGCCAGGGCCACCACGGCCCTTGGGGCCTTTCTTGAAGCCGGGCTTGTATCCCGGCTTGCCGCCCGGACGACCACCCTTGCGATCGCGACGCGGCGGCGCGGTGGCGGAAACCACCGGCAATGCTTCCGGTTGCTCCAGAGGCAGCGAGCCCGGCTGAGAGGCTTCCAGCCAGCATGCCAGGGCACCGGCGACCATCGCCGTATCCATGTTGTTGCGCTCGGCAATCTCATCCAGCAGGGCCATGGCCTTGGCCAGCTTGCCATCCTCGGCAAATCCCATCAGCTGGGTCTCGAACTGTTCCTCACGCATCTTCTTGAGGTCGGTTGGAGACGGAAGCTCATAAGACTGCATCGGCGAGTTGGTCGCCCGCTCCAGGGTGCGCAGCCAGCTGCGTTCCCGTGGCGTGACCAGCAGAATGGCCTTGCCTTCACGACCGGCGCGGCCGGTTCGGCCAACCCTGTGAATGTAGGCTTCAGTATCGTAAGGCACGTCGTAGTTAATGACGTGGGTAATACGGGGTACGTCCAGGCCACGGGCCGCCACGTCGGTCGCCACGATCATGTCTTTCTTGCCGCGCTTGAGATCCTCTACTGTCTGCTCGCGCTGGCGCTGGTTAAGATCACCATTCAGCGGTGCAACGGCGTGGCCGCGGGCTGAGAGCTTCTCGGCCAGCAGGGTGGTTTCCGCCTTGGTGCGCACAAAAATGATGGCCGCATCAATCGGCTCAACCTCAAGAATGCGGGTCAGGGCATCCAGCTTGCGCTCGGCGTATACCGGCAGCACGAACTGGGAAATGCGCTCCACCGTGCGGGTTTCGCTTTCGATTTTTACTTCCGTGGCGTCGCGCAGATAGGTCTGGGCAACTTTCTTGATCTGCGGCGGCATGGTTGCCGAGAACAGTGCGCGCTGGCAGCTTTCCGGTGTTTTTGCCAGGATCGCTTCCACATCATCAATAAAGCCCATGCGCAGCATCTCATCGGCTTCGTCCAGCACAAGAGCCTTGAGGCTGTCGAGCTTCAGAGTGCCTTTGCGCAGGTGGTCCAGCATACGGCCCGGGGTGCCCACGATAACCTGGGCGCCACGGCGCAGGCCCTTGATCTGGGGATAGAAATCCTGGCCGCCGTAAATGGGAAGAACATGGAAGTTACGGAACTTGCTGGCATAGGTGGTGAATGCCTCAGCCACCTGAATGGCCAGCTCCCGTGTGGGTGCCAGCACCAGAATCTGTGGCTCCATGACGGAGGCGTCGATGCGGCTCAGCAGCGGCAGCGCAAATGCGGCCGTCTTGCCGGTACCGGTCTGGGCAACACCCAGCAGGTGTTTGCCGGCCAGCAACGCCGGGATTGTCTGGGCCTGGATAGGGGTTGGTGTTTCGTAGCCGACGGCGGTCACAGCTTCAAGAACAGCGGGATCCAGGCCGAGTTCGGCAAAAGACAGTTCAGACATTAAATTACTCGGAATTCGAAGGGTAGAGCATTGCATTGCAATGCATGATGTGGCGGGGATTATAACTGGTTTCCCGTGTCTTTAACACGGCAAATACCATAGCCGCTGTAGGTAGTTGCCGGCGCCGCCGGTTGCGTTGCAGGCGGATATTGGGCAATCTCCGGATTGTTTGAATAGGATGCTAATGAGGCAAGTCGATGAATTTTGATCAGTTACTGGCAGTGGCCGCAAGCGGTGGAGAGGTTGCCATCCCGTCTTCCTGGGCCCAGGGGCGAGCCTCGTTTGGCGGTGTGATTGCCGCGCTCGTGTTTGACCGGATGGAACACATGGTTGCTCCCGGCCGACCGATGCGGTCCATGCAGGTTTCGTTTGTCGGCCCGGTAACGCCGGAGGAGCCTGCAAGGATCGAGGCGGAAATTCTGCGGGAAGGTAAGGCGGTCAGCCAGGTGCTGGGTCGCATTGTTCAGGGTGGTGAGCCCAGGTTGGTGGTTCTGGCCAGTTTTGGTGGCGACAGGGATTCAGAGGTTCAGGTGGACGCCTTACCGGCTCCGGAAGCGAAGCCGGTGGACCAATGCAAGGGGCTGGATTATATCAAGGGGGTTACGCCGGAATTTATCCAGCAGATCGAAATGCGCTGGGCTTTTGGTAATCTGCCGTTCAGTGGGAAAGGTGGTCGGGAGCTTGGGGGCTGGATGCAGTTCAGGAAGACCCCGGAAACCTTTTCAGATGCCCACATTATTGCCCTCGTTGATGCGTGGCCACCTGCTGTTTTGCCCTATGTGAAAGCCCGGGTGAAAACCAGTTCCCTGAGTTGGGCGCTTGATATCGTGCATCCCCGGCCGGTTCTTGAGCCAGGAGACTGGCTGCTTTACAAGGCTTCGATTGACCAGGCAAGTGCAGGGTACGGCCACACCCAGGCAGGTATCTGGACCGCCCGCGGAGAGCTGGTAGCTCTGAGTCGGCAAACGGTAACGGTATTTGATTAACCACAATACGAACGGCCAGCCCTGTTTTTGAAGCAAGGAATCCCCGTGAAACCAGTTGAAACGATGAAAGTGCTGTTGGCCAGCGTGATCGCGGTTGTGGTCATGGTGGGTATTGCCAGGTTTTCCTACACGCCGATGATTCCCGAGATGGTCGGCGCGCTTGGTCTGAGCGCCTCCGTGGTGGGCATGCTGGCAACGGTGAATTACGCCGGCTATCTTACCGGCGCGCTGCTTATCACCCGGATCAGTGATCTCGGGCTCAAGGTGCAGCTGTACCAGCTCGGGCTTGTTGTGGCAGTGATTTCAACGATTCTTATGGGGTACACCACCAATGTGTGGTTGTGGTTCATTTTGCGGTTCATTTCCGGGCTCAGCACCTCAGCAGGCATGTTGCTGGGGGCCGGTCTGCTGATGAGTTGGTTGATCAAGAACAATCAGAAAGCCGAACTGGGTGTTTTCTTCTCTGGTATAGGGCTCGGGATTGTCCTGACGGCGGTGGTGGCTGAGCTGATCAAGGATTCCTTCACCTGGGACGCGCAGTGGGTGGTCTACGGGCTGGTGGCGTTGGTTCTGCTGGTTCCAGCCTGGCGCTGGATGCCGGACTACCGGGCCTGCGCCCTGCCGCAAACTGCGGGTAACGGCGCAGGTAGTGAGCGCAGCCGCTTTATTCGACTGTTACAGCTGGCCTATTTTTGCGCGGGTGTGGGCTATGTGGTGACAGCGACCTTTCTGGTGGCCATCGCGGAAGCCATGCCGCAGCTCAGCGGCCACGGCTGGCTGATCTGGCTGATTGTCGGCCTTGCTGCCACACCGGCCTGCTGGCTGTGGGATGTATTCTCACGAAGATGGGGGCAATGGCTGGCACTATATCTGGCTTACACCCTCAACGCTGTCAGTATCCTGATGCTGATCATTAGCACCGAAATGGCTAGCGTGATACTCAGTGCCGTGATTTATGGCGCCAGCTTTATCGGTATTGTCAGTATGATGCTGGCTATGGTGGGGCGGGTTTTCCCCGAGAATCCGTCCCGGCCTATGAGCCGGCTTACATTCAGTTATGGCATCGCTCAGATGCTGGCGCCCGCAGTGGTGGGCTACCTGGCCGATGTGGAAGGTAACTACACCAATGGTCTCTGGCTGACCCTGATTGTGATGGCGCTTGGCGTGGTAATGCTGCATCTGGCGCGGAAAATGGAATAAGGGGGCAGGGTGCGTCCGTAACCTCCCGGCAATAGCGGCCGAGGTAATCTGCTTCGGGATGCCTCTATTCCATTTCAGTCAGGGTTTCGTTGAGAACCCCTGAGTCCCGCAGGCCTCCGAAGCGTTTATAGAACTTCTCATTGGGCCCTGGCAGAGGGCCGGAAGCATTCTCTAGGGTCTCGTCCAGCCACTGCTCAGCGCGTACATAGATTTGACGGTACAGGTTGCGGCAAAGCTGCTTGGCGCTACGTCCTTCCCAGTCGCCCGGCAGTAGTTCATCGGGCAGCAGAGGGTCACGAAGTAGTATCTTGCGGTACTCGTGGATCAGCAGCACCCTCAGCAGCAGGCATTCCTCAGGGCTGAGGGTGTCTTCGGACTGGAGTTCCCGCCACAAAGGGCGGAACTGCTTCAGAAAACGCCTGTAGCGACCCCCGAGTTCATCCAGGTTCCAGCTTTCGCGAACCTGGAGGCGAAGGGCTCTTGGGCTCTTCTGCTCCATAGGCATGGTCTGCATCACGATGGTGTCTTCCAGTGCGCCCCATTCCTGCAGCATGGGGATCAGTTCGCTGCGGGTAAACCTCGGGTGCTCCATCAGCCCCGGAGCCATGCTGCCAAAGCTGAGCCACTTCAATTCTTCCCTGACTTTCTGGCGAAGTTCCGGGGTCAGCTGGTTCAGGTAGACCAGGCACCAGCTGCCGTTCCACTCTGCTGTATCGAGATTGTAAACGTGCTGAAAGGCCTGCTCGAACCGACGCAGCCCTGGGCCGGTGAGGCTGTAATAACTGCAGCGCCCGACTTTTTCGGTTTGCAGCCAGGATTCCTGAACCAGGCGATACACAGAGGTTCGCACCAGTCGCTGGCTGATGCCCATGGGTTCTACCAGTTTCATCAGGCTCCCAAGCCAGACATTTCCACCGCGGGGAACGATGGCATCGCCATAGATGGTAATGATAAGAGAGCCGGCGCGGAGTGGCCGTTTCTTCTGGAAGTTTTCGACAAGCAGCTCGAGCTGGTTTTTTGCAGTCATGGCCCTAGGTTCGCAAATAATAATCAATGAAACATGTTGCGCGTATTATCCGGGTCTTACGTGTCAGGTAAAGGTTTGTCTTTTTGCTTGCCTCACTGGTGCGCTGCGTCAGTGTCAGCTTTACTTGAAAAGCCGTCATCAGACTCACTGAAATCAGTTGACACGAGAGTTATGATACAATAACTTCGTTTGATATTCGTCAATGGTATCGAATTTACCGGGAGCGAAGAACGGGAAATTTGCGGTCACGGACGAATCAACAAAAACATACTCAAGCCCCTGCACAATTCGGGAGAACAAAAACAATGCTTAAAACAATGATACGTCGCGCAGGAAAGTGCGCAGCGGTAGCTGCAGCCGGCCTTATGATGATGAGTGCCCAGGCAGCTGAACCAATCAAGATCGGGTCGTTCCTGTCTGTAACAGGTCCGGCATCCTTCCTTGGCGATCCCGAGCTTAAGACGCTCGAGATGTACGTCGATAAAATCAATGAAGAAGGCGGTGTACTGGGGCGAGAGCTGGAGCTCATCCACTATGATGACGTTGGCAACTCTTCTTCGGCCCGAAACTTTGCCAGTCGCCTGATCCGCTCGGATGAAGTGGATATTATCATTGGTGGTAGCACTACGGGTGCGACCATGGCAGCCGTGCCGCTGATCGAGCAGGCCCGATTACCATTCATTTCCCTCGCTGGTGCAGTAGTTATTACCACACCGGTGAAGAAATGGGTGTTCAAGACGCCCCAGTCTGATCGGATGGCGGCAGAACGTATCCTGACCGACATGAAGGACCGCGGTATCACCAAGATCGGTCTTATCTCCGGCACCGATGGCTTCGGCAGCTCTGGCCGTAAACAGACCCTGGAAGTCGCCGAGGAAATGGGCGTGGAAGTTCTCGCTGACGTAACCTACGGCGGATCTGATACAGATATGTCGGCACAGTTGACTAAAATCCGTAACACGAAAGGGGTTGAGGCGGTTCTCAACTTCGGTTTTGGCCAGGGTCCTGCGATTGTGACCCGCAACTATGCCCAGTTGGGCACGAAGCTTCCATTCTACCAGTCCCACGGCGTGGCTTCTGATGGCTTCCTGGAGTTGGCTGGTTCCTCTGCCGAAGGTTTGCGTTTGCCGGCCTCCCCGCTGCTGGTTCCGGATTCCCTGCCGGATGATGACCCCCAGAAAGAAGTCGTTCAGAACTACAAGGCAGAGTATGAGTCTCGCTGGGACTCCAAGGTATCTACCTTTGGTGCCTACGCCTATGACGGCCTGATGCTGGCGGTGCGCGCTATTGAGGAGGCCGGTTCCACGGACCCTGAAGCTGTGCGTGAAGCCCTCGAAAACATCAAGGGCTATGTGGGTGTAACCGGTGAATTCAATATGTCGCCGGAGGATCACAATGGCCTTGATGCAGAATCATTTCGCATTCTGGAAGTCCAGAATGGCGAATGGAAACTGATTAACTGATTCCCTTTCACCTGTCTCGCGGCTGGTGGCTGCTCATCCAGGGTAAGTCACCAGCCGATGTTCGACCGGAACCACCGTTATGCTCGCAGAATTCTTACAATACCTGTTCACCGGGATTACTATCGGTGCCACCTACGCCCTGATAGCCCTCGGTTTTACCCTGATTTACAACGCCAGTCATGTCATCAACTTCGCCCAGGGTGAGTTTCTGATGATCGGAGGTATGGCGACAGTTTCCCTGACGGCAATGGGCGTGCCCATGGTGCTTGCGGTCGTGCTGGCCATCATTCTGGCCGGCGTGCTGGGGATTGCCCTTCAGCGCCTGGCCATTGCACCGGCCAAACAGGCGGATGTAGTTACCCTGATCATCATCACCATTGGTGCATCCATCTTTATCCGTGGTATTGCCCAGGTGGTGTGGGGGAAGGAATACCATGTGATGCAGAACTTCAGTTCGGATCTGCCCATTCGGGTATTTGGTGCGGTTCTGAACAGCCAGAGCCTCTGGGTTCTGGGCATTGGAGCTGTAGTGGTCGTGGCTCTTGTGCTGTTCTTTACCAAAACCCTGACAGGCAAGGCCATTCTTGCGACATCGATGAACAAGGAAGCCGCCCGGCTGGTTGGTATCCGGACCCAGATGGTTCTGATGCTGGCTTTCATGGTGTCTGCCCTGCTTGGTGCTGTTGCCGGGATTGTGGTCGCACCGATCACTTTTACCTCCTATGACATTGGCATCATTCTGGGGCTTAAAGGCTTTGTCGCGGCTGCAATTGGTGGCCTGGGCAGTGGTGTAGGCGCAATTGTCGGTGGGATCGCCCTGGGTATCGTGGAAGCGATGGCGGCGGGGTACATCTCCTCCGATTACAAGGACGCGGTAGCCTTCTCGATGATTCTGCTGGTGCTTTTCTTCATGCCCCGGGGGTTGTTCGGAGCCAAAGTCGTGGAGCGTGTCTGATGATGAACCGGTTTATGCAGTCGCGTCTCCGGGGACTGATCGTCCTCGCACTGATTCTGATTATACTTCCTGCCTTTCTGGCCAACTCGTTTCATTATGAGCTGGTAACCCAGATGGCGATTCTGGCGGCCACCGTCGTTGGCCTGAACCTGCTGGTTGGGTACGCTGGCCAGATCAGTCTCGGCCACGCCGGGTTTTTCGGTCTGGGAGCCTATTTTTCCGGCATTGCAACGGGAACCTATGGATGGCCCTCCGTGCCGGCACTTTTGGTGGGGGCTATCCTGGTGGCCATTATTGCCTGGGTTGTCGGGCGGCCGATCCTGCGCCTCAAAGGGCATTACCTGTCCATGGCGACACTGGCCGTGGGCTTTATAATTGCGATCATTCTGAACAACGAGCGTGACTTCACAGGTGGTCCGGACGGTATGCCTGTGCCCGCGCTTGAAGTGTTTGGCTGGGAGCTGAGTGCGTTTGGCCAGTATTCACTGTTTGGGCTGACCATTGAAGGTTTCCAGGCCTGGTATATCTTCGCCAGTGTCGTGCTGCTGGTGGCGGTCTGGTTTGCGCTGAACCTGATTGAGTCACCGATTGGTCGCGCCTTGCGCTCGGTGCATGGGTCCGAAGTGGCGGCCAGTGTCGTGGGTGTAAACACCGCAAAGTATAAAAGCCTGGTGTTTGTGATTTCCGCCATCTACGCCAGCCTGATGGGCGGCCTCTACGCCCACTTCCAGGGTTTTATTACGCCAGCAGTGGCAAGCTTCGAATTCTCCATTCTCTTTATCACCATGGTTGTTCTCGGTGGCATGGGATCGACATTTGGAGTGATTCTGGGGGCCGTGGTGCTTAAGCTGCTGCCGCAGGTGCTGGCGGACTTCCAGGAGCTGGAGACAGTGATGTTCGGTCTGATCCTGATGTTGACCATGATTTTCATGCCCAAGGGGCTGTTACCCACGCTAACTGCGATTGTTTCCAGAAGAATGCGCAAGAAAGCGGGAGGTGAGGCATGACAGCGCTGGTTGAAGTAAAAGGGCTGGATAAGGCCTTTGGTGGTGTCCATGCGGTTGAAGGGGTCAGCTTCGCCGTCGAGGCCGGGCAGGTTTATTCTGTCATTGGTCCGAACGGAGCCGGCAAGACCACCCTGTTCAATCTGATAACCGGACTCTACATTCCCACGAAGGGTGAGATCCGGCTGAACGGTGAGAGCACGGCCAGGCTGGAACCGAACCAGCTTGCGGAACGGGGTATGTGCCGGACTTTTCAGCAGATGCAGATCTGTATGAACATGACCGCCATCGAGAATGTGATGCTTGGCCGGCACCTCCAGCTTAAGAGCAATCTGTTCACCACCCTGTTTCGCTTGCCGTCTTTGCGTCGGGACGAGGAGTCTGCGCACAGGCGCGCCGCTGAACTTATGGAATACGTGGGGTGTGGGCAGTACGTGGGTGCCGAAGCATCCGCCATGTCATACGGCGCGCTCAAGCGACTGGAGATTGCCCGGGCCCTGGCGGCGGAACCGAAGGTTATCCTGCTGGATGAGCCTGCGGCAGGCCTGAACGCCACCGAAACTGCGGCTCTGGAAGACCTTATCCGGAAAATAGCGGATCAGGGCATAACCGTGATGCTGGTTGAGCACGATATGAAACTGGTGATGGGTATATCCGACCGGTTGCTGGTGCTTGACCATGGTCGCGTTCTGGCCGAGGGCACGCCCGAGGAAATCCGTCAGAATCCTGATGTTATTGCTGCCTATCTGGGTGGCTGAGCAAGGAGACATTTCACATGAGCGAGCAACACACTGAAATGGCGCCTGCCCGGTCACGCAGTGAGCAGGCAGTCAGAATTATCGTGCACGAACACCAGGCGCTGTGGCGGATCCTTGATCTGCTTGACCAGCTTCTGAGTGATATGAATATCAACGATCAGCGGCCGGATGAAAGGCTGCTGACGACAATTTTTGATTACATTCAGCATTTCTCTCAGCGAGTACATAGCACCCCCACGGATATTGAGCTTTACAAGCGTCTTGGCGAGAAGTCTCCGGAGACCGCGCCCTTGCTGGAGAAGCTGGCCAAGGGCTACGTGATAGGTCATGAAAAGCTGGTGGAACTGCGCCAGTTACTGATGGAGTGCGAAGAGCGTTGGCCGGAAGGGCGCGAGAAGTTCAGTCATGCTCTGGCGCGTTTCACTGAGGCCTTGCGCAAGCACATCCGCAAGGAAGAGGGTGTGGTTATTCCCAAGGCCCGGAAGCTGCTGACCGAGGAAGACTGGCAGCAGATCATAGAAGCACGGGATGTGGAAAATGACCCCTTGTTTGGGGAACGGGTGCGGGAAGAATTCCGGGATTTGCGGCACCAGATTGTCAGTTATACGCCGGAAAAGTTCGGCGGGCTGGGACTCAAGCACGCAGACCGGGTCACCGCGCTTCATGCTGAACAGGAATTGCTGTCCATCAAGGGGCTGGTTACTTCCTATGGCCAGATCGAGGTGCTGCACGATGTGGATATCCGGATTAATAGCGGTGAGATAGTCTCGCTTGTAGGGGCCAACGGTGCCGGCAAATCTACCCTGCTGATGACCATCTCCGGGTTGCAGCCTACGGATCGCGGCGCGATAACCTTTGAAGGCAAAGACCTGGCGAAGATCCCGGCTGATCAGCGGGTCGCCAGTGGCATCGTTCAGGTGCCAGAAGGCCGGCAGGTGTTCAAGGACCTCAGTGTTCATGACAATCTGTTGCTCGGCGCCTACACCCGTGGCAAGACGCCAGAGGTGATGGATGATCTGGAACGTATGTACACCAAGTTCCCCATCCTTCGTCAGAAGCGCCATAACCTGGCGGGTGAGCTGTCCGGTGGTCAACAACAGATGCTGGCGATGGGTCGGGCCTTGATGGCCAAACCGAGGCTGCTGCTTATGGACGAGCCCAGCATGGGCCTTGCGCCCTTGATTATCGAAGAGATTTTCAACATCGTGAAAGAGCTGAAGGAGGAGGGTATTACCATCTTCCTGGTCGAGCAGAATGCGTCCCAGGCGCTGGCACTGGCCGACCGTGGCTATGTGCTGGAAACCGGAAAGGTAGTGATTGAAGGCACTGGCCGGGAACTGCTCAGTAACGAGAAGGTGCGTGAAGCATACCTGGGTATGTAATCGCCCGACATTTATAAAGCACAAATAAAAGGGGGACAGGTCGATAAACCTGTCCCCCTTTTATTTGCCTGTGACCTTCTCTCTGGGGTCCAAGACAGAGAGAAAATCTGGCAAGCCCGGTGTTACTCGGGCTTCTTGGCAACCAGTGTCAGGATGTCGTAGCTCGCAACCAGCTCGTCATTCTGGTTCTGAACCTGGACGTCCCAGACCACCACACCCTGGGGGTGACCGTCCGGAGATGTCCGCCCCTGATCGATCTTGCGCTTGCAGGTCAGCCTTGCGCGGATGGTGTCTCCCGGGGCAACTGGCTCAATAAAGCGCAGGGTGTCCAGACCGTAGTTCGCCAGCACCGGACCTTCGCCCGGATAAACGAACAGGCCTGCCGCAGCGGAAAGCACAAAATAGCCATGGGCAATGCGCTTGCCGAACTGGGAGTCCCGCGCCGCAATTTCATCAAAGTGCATGTAGAAATGATCGCCGGACAGGCAGCCGAAGTTGACGATGTCGGCCTCGGTGACCGTGCGCCGGTGCGTCAGCAGGGATTCGTTGATCTGCAGATCTTCAAAGTGGCGACGGAATGGGTGCACGTCGGTTTCAATCAGATCAGCACCACGGACATACTCGCGGGTGACCGCTGCCAGCATGGTCGGGGAGCCCTGGATGGCAGTCCTCTGCAGGTAATGATGTACCGCGCGGATGCCGCCCAGCTCTTCACCACCACCGGCACGGCCGGGGCCGCCATGCTTGAGCATGGGCAGCGGAGAACCGTGGCCGGTGGACTCCCGGGAGGCTTCGGCGTTCAGCAGCTGAAGGCGCCCGTGGAAGGCTGCCAGCAAAGGTACAATCCTGCCGGCAATGGCCGGATCGCGGGTGGTCAGGGTGGTCACCAGTGAACCGCGACCTTTGGCACACAGGGAGACCGCATCTTCGATGGTGTCGTAGGGAATGACCGTTGCCACCGGGCCGAAAGCCTCAATGTCGTGAGCACCACAACCATTCTCAGGGTTGCGGCACAGCAGCAGGTGAGGCTCGATGAATGCGCCCTTGTCCGTGCCTTCGCCGGTCGGCTTGAAATCGCCATTGCCGCCGATGACCAGTTCGCTGGTTTTCAGCAATTCCTGGATGTTGGCTTTGACGTCTTCAAGCTGATCAATGGAGGCCAGGGCGCCCATGCGAACGCCCTCAACCGAGGGATCGCCAACGGTGACTTTTGACAGGCGTTCCTTGAGCTTCTCACAGACAGCATCCACCTGGTCTTTCGGTACCAGGATACGACGGATAGCCGTACACTTCTGTCCGGCCTTCGCGGTCATTTCGCGGCCCACCTCTTTCACAAAGATGTCGAACTCTTCGTGCTCGGGTGTCACATCCGGCGCCAGAATGGCACTGTTCAGCGAATCGGCCTCGGCATTGAACGGAATCGAACGGTTGATGATGTTCGGGTGATTCTTGAGTTTGCGGGCGGTTGCAGCGGAGCCTGTAAAGGTGACCACGTCCTGCTCCTCGAGGTGATCAAACAGGTCCCCAGTGCTGCCGATGATCAACTGCAGGCTGCCTTCAGGCAGCGCGCCGGATTCCTGCATCAGACGGACAGCCAGTTCCGTGACGTAACTGGTAGACGTGGCCGGCTTCACGATAGAGGGCATGCCCGCCAGGAAGGTGGGCGCAAACTTTTCCAGCATGCCCCACACCGGGAAGTTGTAGGCATCGATATGAACCGCTACACCTCCGCGGGGAACCAGAATGTGAGTGCCGGCAAAGTGGTTGTTCTTGCCCAGGGGCGTGACCGGTCCTTCGTGCACAACGTTACCGGAAGGCAGCTCGCGCCGCCCCATGCTGGCGTATGAGAACAGGGTGCCAAAACCGCCGTCGATATCAATGCCGTTATCGGCTTTGCTGGAGCCGGTATGCATGGACAGCGCATAGAGCTCTTTCTTGTGTTCCTGCAGGTACAGGGCCATGGCCTTCAGGGCCAGGGCGCGCTCCTGGAAATCCATCGCCATCAGGTTTTTGCCGCCAACCTTGCGGCCATACTCAACGGCGTTCTTGAAATCGAGGGTGTCGTCGTGGGTGTGGGCAACGATCTCGCCGTTTACCGCACTGGGCAAAGCCTTGGCCGGCTTTTCGCCGATCCACTGGCCGGCAATGAAACTTTTCAGGACTGACATGGGTAACTCCATTTGTTACTTAAACACCAAGGCAAGCCCCGTTTCTCGGAGCTTGCCTTGCTAGTGTCTTTCTGTTGGCGGGCTGGGAACTACATTTCGTCGTAGTCCAGAACCACTTTGTCGCTGACCGGGTAGCACTGGCAGGAGAGCACATAGCCCGCTTCCACTTCGTAGTCTTCCAGCGCAAAGTTCTGGTCCATTTCCACTTCGCCTTCCACAACCTTGGCGCGGCAGGTAGAACAAACGCCGGCTTTGCAGGAGAAAGGCAGATCCGCACCTTCCTCGTTACCGGCTTCGAGGATGCTCTTGGTATCACGAACCAGCGGGAAGGTCAGGGAACGGCCATCGGCGATGACGGTCACTTCGCTGACGGACTGCGGGTCCACTTTCGACGGCGCCCTGTCCTTACGGGCCTGGGGAGCACCACCGACTGGCGTAAACAGCTCGAAATGGATCCGGCTTTTGTCCATGCCATGACGAAGCAGCGAGTCCCGGACATCCTCGGTCATCAGCTGGGGGCCACAGATGAAGGCGGCGGTGAGATCCTTGGCGTTGATCCAGTGATCAAACAGGGCATCGCACTTATCGTGGTCAATCCGCCCGTTATAAAGGTCGATGTCCTGCTCTTCACGAGTGAAGATATAAACCAGGTTCAGGCGGGCCATGTATTCGTTCTTCAGGTCCTGGAGCTCATCCCGAAACATGGTGCTGCTGGTGGCCTTGTTGCCATAGAACAGCGTTACCTCGCTCTTGGGTTCGGTTTCCAGGGTGGTCTTGACGATCGACAGTATCGGGGTGATACCACTGCCGGCAGCTACGGCCAGGTAATTGCCTTCCCGCTCGGGATCCAGGTCAATGGAGAAATGGCCCTGGGGCGGCATGACTTCCAGCGTCTGGCCGGGCTTCAGCTGCTCATTGGCAAACGTGGAAAAACGGCCGCCGGCAACCCGTTTGACCGCGATGCGCAGCTCCTGATCATTGACGCTACGGCAGATCGAATAAGAGCGGCGCACTTCCTCGCCATCCATCTGCGTTCTGACAATCAGGTGCTGGCCCTGTTTGTAGCTGAATTTGTCCGCCAGATCTTCTGGCAGGTCAAAAGCAATTGATACGGCGTTTCTTGTTTCAGGTCTGACCTCTTTGAGGGTCAGTGAGTAGAATTTATTCATGATCGTATCGGCTCTAGATGCATTTGAAATAGTCGAAGGGCTCGAGGCATTCCTTGCAGCGATAAAGGGCTTTGCAGGCGGTGGATCCGAATTCGCTGACCCGTTCGGTGTCCTTGCTGCCACAATGGGGGCAGGCAATGACGTCCGGTTCGCCGAGCAGGCTTAGCTTGCTGGAGCTGCCCTCGGGCGGCGCGATTCCGAATGCCCGAAGCTTCTCTTTGCCTTCGTCTGTGATCCAGTCGGTGGTCCAGGCAGGGGTCAGCACCTGATTGATTTTCGGATCCCGGAAGCCTGCGGCACGCAGGGCCTCGGTAATCAGTTCCTCAATCAACTCGGTGGCTGGGCAGCCGGAGTAGGTCGGGGTTACGTCAATGGACAGTTCTTTGCCGTCCCAACGCACGGCACGAACAATGCCGAGTTCCACGACGCTTACTGCCGGCACTTCCGGGTCTTTGACCTCCTCCAGAAGTGCCCAGATGTCGTCCTCCGTCAGCAGATCGGGGCGGGCGTTTGCCGGCACCCGATCACTGGCAATCAGGATATCGACTGCTGACCTGTGGTCTGACTCACCATGTTGTGGCATCGGGATAGGCCCTCTGCAGGAACTGCATTTCTGCCAGAATGAAACCGAGGTGTTCGGTGTGCTCGCCGTGCTTGCCGCCCATATACATCCAGGCGTCTTCGGCGCCCGGTGTCAGGGTGGCCTGGGTGAGCACCTCGTTGACCATGCCGCGCCAGTCTTTGGCCAGCTGGTCAGGGTCCGGGCCAATGCCCGCCTCGGCCATCACACGATCGGTGTCGTCCGGTGTGATCAGCTCACCGGTGAAGCGCCAGAGGATATCCACTGCATCCTGCATGCGCTTATGGCTTTCTTCGGTCCCATCGCCAAGACGCTTGACCCATTCAGAGGACCGACGCAAGTGATAGGTGGCCTCTTTCAGAGCCTTCGCGGCGATTCCGGCGATGCGCTCATCACTGGATTCGGTCAGGCTCTTGAGCGTGAAGTAGTGCCACACGTCGAAGAAGAACTGCCGGCCCATGGTCACCGCATAGTCCTCGTTGGGCTGCTCGGTGAGCAGCAGGTTGCGGTAATTGTGGGCATCGCGGCGGAATGCCAGCTTGTCGGCATCGCGGCCATCATCAATCAGCTCGGCAGCGTACTCGTACCAGTTGCGGGCCTGGCCAACGAGGTCAAGGGCAACGTTCATCAGCGCCATTTCTTCCTCAAGCGCCGGGGCCTTGCCGCATAACTCGCACAGCCGCTGGCCCAGGATCATGTCGGAATCTGCCAGGCGCAGCAGGTATTCCTTTAAGGCTTCTGCTTGTGTCATTGTATCCGCTCCTTACATGTGTCCGACTTCATCGGGCAGCTCGTAAAAAGAAGCGTGCCGGTAAATCTTGTCTTCCGACGGGTCGAAAAGTACTTCCTTCTCGTCGGATGCGGAGGCCGTGATGGTGTCGGAGGGGACGACCCAGATACTTACCCCTTCATTACGGCGTGTGTACAGATCGCGGGCGTTTTCCATGGCCATCTCGGCGTCAGAGGCATGCACGCTGCCCACGTGTTTGTGGTTCAGGCCGTGCTTGGACCGCACAAAAACTTCGTAAAGGCGCCATTCAGACATATTGCATTCCTCCGGTATCAAGCGGCTTGTGCGCGCTGTTTTTGTTTTTTGGCATAGGCGACGGCCGCTTCTCGGACCCATGCGCCTTCGTCAATTGCTTTCTTGCGAGTATTGATACGCTCGCGGTTACAAGGGCCGTTACCCTTGAGAACGTCGTAGAATTCCTGCCAGTTGATCTCACCAAAATCGTAGTGGCCGGTTTCTTCGTTCCATTTCAGGTCCGGATCCGGCGCGGTGCATCCCAGGAATTCAAGCTGCGGAATCGTCTGGTCAATAAACATCTGGCGCAGTTCATCGTTGCTCTTGCGCTTGATCTTCCAGGCCATGGACTGCTGCGAGTTCGGAGACTCGTCATCGTGCGGGCCGAACATCATCAGGGCCGGCCACCACAGGCGGTTGATGGCGTCCTGCACCATGGCTTTCTGCTCTTCGGTGCCTTCACGCATCATGTCCAGCAGGATCTGGTAACCCTGGCGCTGGTGGAAACTCTCTTCCTTACAGATGCGGACCATGGCGCGGGAGTAAGGACCGTAGGAGGTACGCTGCAGCACCACCTGGTTGACAATGGCGGCACCATCGACCAGCCAGCCCACAGCACCCATATCCGCCCAGTTCAGAGTCGGGTAATTGAAGATGCTGGAATACTTGGCTTTACCCTGGTGCAGTTTCTCGATTTCTTCGTCGCGATCTGCACCGAGAGTTTCCATGGCACTGTAGAGATACAGGCCGTGGCCTGCTTCGTCCTGGATCTTGGCCATCAGCTGGAGCTTGCGCTTCAGGGTAGGGGCCCGGGTAACCCAGTTACCTTCTGGCAGCATGCCGACCACTTCAGAGTGGGCGTGCTGGGAAATCTGACGAACCAGAGTCTTCCGGTAGCCTTCAGGCATCCAGTTCTTGGGTTCGATCTTGGTTTCGGCGTCAACCTTTTCCTGAAACTCGCGCTCTTCAGGCGACATCTCTTCCATGGTCTTCAGGCGCTTGGCGCCGGTTTCAACGAGCTGGGCGTACATAAAATACCTCCGGATCGGGCTTGTTGTTCTGTGGCTCCGTGAACACTGGGACCCTCGGATAACATCAGAGGGCGAATACGTCCATATTATATGATACTGAATAAATATCAAGAATAGTCTTTGTGTGTCATATTATTTTAGCCGTATTGATTAATTGGGGTTATCATGTTGATTTTAATCATTAAAAATGTGATACGTGACTAAATGCTATTGAGATCAGCGACGGGAAAGCAAATTTAAATCGGTCAGTGGGCCAGGTGCGGCAGGGCATGGAGTGGCGCAGAGCCAGCCGCAAGGGCGGCGGCTGGCTCTGCGCGGGTCATGCAGACCTATTTCTTGCGATGGTCAAATACACGCTTGGCCTTGCCTTCCGACCGCGCCAGGCGGTTGGGTTCGACGACTTCTATGCGGGTGCTGATGCCGATGTAGGACTTGATGTGGTGTGCCAGTTCCTTGGCCGCAGCGGCGCGACTTTCCGGGCTGTCGGTGGCTCCTGGTTTCAGTTCGGTCCGGATATCCACGCAGTCCATGTTGCCTTCCTTGTAAACTTCGATCTCGTAGTGGGGGGCCAGGGCTTCGCACTTGAGCACCTGTTCCTCGATCTGGCTCGGGAACACATTCACACCACGGATAATCAGCATGTCATCACTGCGACCGGTAATCTTGTCGATCCGGCGCATTGGCCTTGCGGTGCCCGGCAGCAGGCGGGTGAGATCCCGTGTGCGGTAGCGCAGGATCGGCAGGGCCACCTTGGTCAGCGAGGTGAAGACCAGCTCTCCGTATTCCCCGTCGGGTAGAACTTCGCCGGTTTCCGGATTGATGATTTCCGGGTAGAAGTGATCTTCCCAGATGGTGGGGCCGTCTTTGGTTTCGACGCACTCCATGCCAACACCGGGGCCCATGACTTCGGACAGGCCATAGATATCCAGGGCCTGTATGCCGAGCCGTTCCTCGATCTCGGTGCGCATGGCGTTGGTCCAGGGCTCTGCCCCGAAAATGCCCAGACGCAACGGCAGCTTGTGCGGGTCAATGCCCTGGCGATCCATCTCGTCGGCAATGTTCAGCATGTAGGAGGGCGTCACCATGATGATGTCCGGCTGGAAGTCCTTGATCAGCTGGACCTGTTTCTCGGTCTGGCCTCCCGACATGGGGATAACCGTACATCCGAGGCGCTCGGCCCCGTAATGGGCGCCAAGCCCGCCCGTGAACAGGCCGTAGCCATAGGCCACATGAACCTTGTCACCGCGGGAGCCGCCACCGGCACGAATGGAGCGAGCAACAACGTCGGCCCAGGTGTTGATGTCGCTCTGGGTGTATCCCACTACGGTTGGTTTACCGGTTGTCCCGCTGGAGGCGTGTACCCGCACCACGTCCGACATCGGGGTGGCGAACATGCCAAAGGGGTAGTTGTCGCGCAGATCCGCTTTGGTGGTAAACGGTACCTTGGCCAGGTCCTCCAGGGAATTGATGTCCATCGGCTTAAGGCCGATTTGGTCAAAGGCGTTCCGGTAGAACGGCACATTGGTGTAAGCGTGAATCAGGCTCCAACGCAGACGCTGAAGCTGTTCATGGCGGAGCTCGTCAATGCTGGCGGTCTCCATCCGGTCAAGTTTGCCAATTTTCTGGAGTGGTAAGCTCATGATTCGGTCCTGCGCTGTTCTTGTGCTTTGATGATCATTGTTTGGTGAAAGCGGCAGGATTACTGCGCCGCATCCACCCGCTCAATAATGGTCGCAATACCCTGGCCGACACCAATACACATGGTGCACAGGGCGTAGCGGGCTCTCTTGCCCGCTGCATGGCGACGCTCCAGTTCGTACAGTGCTGTGGTCACCAGCCGGGCACCGCTCATGCCAAGGGGGTGTCCGAGGGCAATGCCGCCGCCGTTCGGGTTCACATGCTCCGCGTCGTCCGGCAGGCCGAGATCCCGGGTTACTGCGAGAGCCTGGGCAGCGAAGGCTTCATTGAGTTCGATGACATCCATATCGGCCAGTTCCAGGCCGGCTGTCGCCAGCACCTTGCGGGTTGCCGGTGCCGGACCGAAGCCCATGATCCTGGGTTCAACACCGACAGTTGCCATGGCAACCACCCGTGCCCTGGGCTTGAGGCCGTATTCTTTCACGGCATCGGCACCCGCCAGCAGAAGGGCGCAGGCGCCGTCGTTAACGCCCGATGCGTTACCCGCTGTCACGGTTCCGTTTTCGCGGAACGGCGTCGGCAGTTTGGCGAGCTGTTCCATGCTGGTCTCGCGAGGGTGTTCATCGGTGTCCACAACCAGCGGATCCTGCTTGCGCCGTGGAATTGTGACCGGCGTGATTTCCTCAGCCATGCGGCCGGCTGCCTGGGCCGCAGCAGTACGCTGCTGGCTGCGCAGTGCAAAAGCGTCCTGATCTTCCCGGGAAACGCCGAAATCGGCAGCCACGTTCTCTGCGGTCTCCGGCATGGAATCGATTCCATACTGCTTCTTGAGCACCGGGTTCACAAAACGCCACCCGATGGTTGTATCAAAGATTTCTGCCTTGCGACTGAATGCTGACTCTGCCTTGCTCATGACAAACGGTGCCCGGGACATGGACTCCACGCCGCCGGCAATCATCAGTCTGGCCTCGCCGGTACGAATAGCACGGGCGGCGGTACCGATTGCGTCCATGCCGGATCCGCACAGTCGATTGATGGTGCTGCCTGGCACGTCAACCGGCAGGCCTGCCAGCAGTAACGACATTCGGGCAACGTCCCGGTTGTCTTCACCAGCCTGGTTGGCGCAGCCATACAGAACGTCATCGATTTTTGACCAGTCCAGGTCCGGGTGCCGTTCGGTCAGTGCCTTGATGGGAATCGCGCCCAGATCGTCCGCACGCACGGCGGAGAGAGCACCGCCGTAGCGGCCAATCGGGGTGCGGATGGCGTCGACGATATAGGCGTCTTTAAGAAGGTTGTCCGCGCTCATGAATTTTCCTCTGAATTGCGTACGGTGCCGCGAACCTCATAGGAGCGGCCCCGGAACAGGGCGACCTTGCGGTTGTCCTGATTGGTTAGTGTTATGTCGTAAACGCCGGTGCGGCCGCCGCGCGCCTGCTCTTCGGCAGTGGCGGTGAGACGGTCACCTTCCTTGGCGCCGGACATATAATCAATGCTGCAACCGGAGGCGACGGTGGCCCGGTCATAACTGTTGCAGGCGAAAGCAAAAGCGGAGTCGGCCAGAGTGAACAGATACCCGCCGTGGCAGGAGCCGTGGCCCTGGATCATGTCGCCGGTCACGGTCATGGTGAGAACCGCTTTGCCTGGGGCGACGGATTCAATCTTCATGCCCAGGTTCTGGCTCGCCCGGTCCCGGGAAAACATGGCTTTTGCGCATTCCTCGGCGAGTGTTTGCGGGTCCATCTCGCTCATGAATAAAACCCCCTTTGTGCAAATGCGTTTTTCCTGAGCAGCAGGGCAGGCCGATACCGGTCTTCTGCGTAGCTGTTCTGGATGTTTGTCAGCACGTTAAACACCTGGCCTGCTCCGAGGCGGTCGCTCCAGCTCAGAGGACCCTCGGGATAATTCAGGCCCGCTTTCATGGCCAGGTCGATATCATCGATGGTGGCGACACCGTGGAGGGCAGCGTCGGCAGCCTCGTTGGCCAGTGTGGCGACGGTGCGCATGACCACCAGGCCGGGGCGGTCTGCAATCAGGCTGACAGCGATACCCGCTTTCTGCAGTAAAGCGCAGGCACAGGAAACTGCTGCGTCCGAGCTCTGTTCGGCCGGAGCCAGAGCAAGCCGGGAGGCCTTGCTGTAATCAAACGCCAGATCGAACAGCACCAGGTTGGAGATGCCGTCAGCTGCGGCCCGTTCTGTCGCCATGCGGCCATCGGTCAGGGCCAGCACGGCATCGCCAAAGCGAAGCTGGCCGGGGCCATCGCGCTCGACAATGGTCAGGCCTGACTCTTTCAGGCGCTCGACCAGGGGGGCTGCAGCACCGGCGTTGCCTTCAACGATCACCACGGTTTCGTCGCAGAGGTGCTCCGTTTCCGTTTGTGGCCGCGGCTTTTCGGCGCCTTCGCCATAGGGATAAAAGCCCTGGCCGGTTTTGCGCCCGAGGCGCCCGGCTTCCACCAGTTCTTTCTGGATCAGTGACGGCTGGAAGCGCGGGTCCTGGTAGTAGGAATTGAACACCGAGTTGGTGACCGCGTAGTTGACGTCGTGGCCGATCAGATCGGTTAGCTCAAACGCGCCCATACGGAACTGGCCGGATTCGCGGATGAGAGCATCCAGTGTTGCGGCATCGGTTGCCTGTTCCTGCAGCAGGCGCAGGCTTTCTGCGTAAAACGGGCGGGCAACACGGTTGACGATGAAGCCGGGAGTCGATGTGGCGTAGACCGGTTTCTTGCCCCAGGCGGTTGCAGTGGCGTGAACGGTCTCGGCAATGGCTTTACTGGTGGCCAGGCCCATTACCACCTCTACCAGTGCCATCAGGGGCGCCGGATTAAAGAAGTGCATTCCCACCAGGCGCTCGGGCTTTTTCATATCCGCGCCAAGGGCGGTAACCGAGATGGAAGAGGTATTGGTGGCAAGGATGGTATCTTCGGCACACAGCTCTTCCAGGCTTTCCAGCAGCTGGCGCTTGATATCGAGATCCTCGATGATCGCCTCGATCACCAGCCCGGCTTCTGCCACTTCGTCAAGGCTGGCCACCGGCTGGATCCGGCTGATCACGTCGTCCAGCTCCTGCTGTTCCATCTTGCCCTTGTCGACGCGGCGCTGAAGTTGGTTGGCAATGCCGTCACGCCCCTTCTGTGCGGCGCCTTCTCTCTGGTCGTGCAGGTAAACCCGGTGGCCGGCCTGGGCCGCTACCTGGGCGATGCCGGAGCCCATGGCGCCGGCACCGATCACGGCAATACGTGTCTGGGTGTCCAGTTTCATGAATTATTTCCCCTTGAAAGCTGGCGTACGTTTTTCCATGAAGGCGGAGACGCCCTCACGGTAATCCTCGGTTCGCCCGGCCATGCGCTGAAGATCTCTTTCAAGGTTGATCTGTTCTTCAAAGGTGTTGCTGGCGCTGGCATGCAGGGCGCGCTTGATCAGGGCGAGACCCTTGGTGGGCTGGGTCGCGAAATGGCGGGCCAGCTTCATGGTTTCTTCCATGAGCTGCTCGTTATCCACGCAGCGCCAGATCATGCCCCAGCTCTCTGCCTGTTCGCCGCTGATCTTGTCGCCCAGAAGAGCCATGCCTTTGGCCCGGGCCATGCCGGCTACACGGGGCAGGGTCCAGGTGCCGCCGGAATCCGGTACCAGCCCCAACTTGCAGAATGCCTGAACAAAATTGGCGGAGCGGGCCGCCAGCGTGATATCGCAGGCAAGGGCAATGTTGGCGCCGGCGCCGGCAGCAACCCCATTGACGGCACAGAGCACCGGCATTGGCAGGTCCCGCAGGCTCCGCATCAGCGGGTTGTAGTAATTCTCCAGGGACGCGCCCAGGTCCGGCACTTCCTGGTCCGGAGATACGCTACGGTCGGCCAGGTCCTGCCCGGCACAGAATCCGCGGCCGGCGCCGGTAATGACGAGCACCCGGACAGATTCATCCTTGCGCACCTTGCTGATGGCTTCCCGCATGCGCTCGTGCATTTCGACATTGAAGCTGTTCAGGTTGTCGGGGCGGTTGAGGGTAAGCAAAGCCACACCCTGATCGATTTCGAGAAGAATGCTCGGTTGAGTCATGGCGTTATCCTGTAAATGGAGTGATGGATGGCTCTGTGGTGGGGGCTATTGGCCCTTGAACTGGGGTTTCCGTTTTTCACGAAAAGCATCAAGGCCTTCCTGGCGGTCTGCCGTACCGGCAAGCACCGTGAAGGCGTGTCTTTCAAAGCGCAGGCCCTCGGCGAGGTTCATGTCGTTGGCCCTGCGCACCGCCTCTTTCGTCAGCCGGGCTGCGATGGGGGCTTTGCGGGCGACGGTGCAGGCAATTGATATGGCTTTCTCGAGGGTGAGCTCGGGCTGGCAGACCTCGCTGACGAGGCCCGCCTGAAGGGCGCGCCTGGCGTCGATCGGCTCACCTGTCAGCGCCATGTGCATGGCCAGTGATTCGCCAACCTTTCGCACCAGTCGCTGGGTGCCACCAGCCCCCGGCATGATGCCGAGATTGATTTCCGGCTGGCCGAATCGGGCATTTTCCCCGGCAATCAGGATGTCAGCGTGCATGGCCAGCTCACAGCCGCCGCCAAGTGCAAAGCCGTTAACCGCTGCAATGATGGGCTTGCTGAAACGGCCAATTCGCTCCCAGTGAGCAACACGCGGGTCTTCGAGTATGCCGACGAGATCACGGGCAGCCATTTCATTGATATCCGCCCCGGCTGCGAAAGCCTTCTGGCTTCCGGTGATCACAACAGCGCGTACCTCGCGATCCGCTTCTGCATCATCCAGAGCTTTCGACAGGTTTCCCAGCAACTCTGTATTCAGGGCGTTCAGCGCCTCGGGGCGGTTCAGCGTGAAGATTTGAACCCCTTGATCGGGCCCTTCGACGAGCAGGTTGTCTGGCATAAGCAATCCGATGTGGCTTTGTTTTTGTCTGAAGAAATCTCAGCCGCCCGGAATCCGAATTGCCATGAGGCGATGTTCCAGTAGTCAATGGGCTGATTTTCGAATCAGTATATCTATTAATTGATACTCGTCAAGGTTTGTGGGTTTGTTATTTTGTATCACGTTTGACTTTTATTAATAATGTGGCATTAGATGCTGATAAATATGATAAAAACGCAGATATTGTCTATATGGAGGGGTGATTTGGGCGGATTGAGTCGATGTTTTGACCTTGAAATCGATGAAAACATCTCCCCAAGGCGGTAGAGTGATGTGAAAAATGAATCAGAATGTATCGTCACATTCTGGGCTTGTTGATGAAGGAGAGAAGCATGCCTTGTTACAGTATTGAGGGCGTTCAGCCCGTCGTGCATCCGTCTGCTTATGTCCACCCGACCGCGGTTCTGATCGGGGATGTGTGGATCGGTCCTGACTGCTATGTCGGCCCGGCAGCCTCTTTGCGGGGTGACTTCGGGCGCATCCTGTTAAAGGAAGGTTCGAATGTTCAGGATGTCTGCGTTGCACACGCCTTCCCGGGCAAGGATGTGGTGGTTGAAAAAGATGGGCACGTGGGGCATGGCGCCATTCTTCACGGGTGTATCGTCGGCGAGGGAGCGATGGTCGGAATGAATGCAGTGATCATGGACGATGCTGTGATTGCGTCCCGCTCCATTGTCGGGGCGGGAGCCCTGGTTAAAGCCGGATTTCAGTGCGACCCGGCGTCACTGATAGTAGGTGCGCCAGCTAAAGTGTTGCGCATGCTGAGTGATGATGAGGTAGCCTGGAAAGCGAAGGGAACGGAAGAGTACCAGAGGCTGACCCGGCGCTGTCATGCGAGCCTGCAGGAGTGTCAGCCGCTGGAGGAGGCTGGCTCTGAACGCTCCAGTGCGCGGGTTGACGCGGGCAGTTACCGGCCCAAGCACGAGAGCTGATCCGGGGTGGCTTGCTGACTGTGCAGGGCCACGCTGTGCATCAGGCCGCCATTTCTGACTTGCAGGCATCGATGATAATGCGGGCGAAGTCGTCCGGCGAATCTTCCTGCAGGAAATGACCGCCCCTCAGGGTTATGTGGGGCTGGCCGAGGGCGCCGGGAATGCGCCGCTGCATGTAACGGTCACCGCCCCGTGTGATGGGATCACCGCTGCTGAAACAGGTTATGAAGGGTTTTTTCCACTGTTCCAGTACGCGCCAGGCAGCCTTGTTGGCATCACTGGCGGGGTTGTCGGAAGATACCGGGACCAGTTTGGGAAAGGCCCGCGCACCGGCCTTGAATTCGGCGCTCGGGAAGGGGGCCTCATAGGCGGCGATTTCGGCCTTGCTCATGGCTCTTTCCGTGCCGAGCTGGACAATTCTGCCCACCGGAAACCAGGGGCTATGGGTGGCAAAGGCCTTCCACAGAGAGAACACGGCGGGCACGGGGGTATCGCCGGTTGGCAGCATGCCGTTGCCAACGATAATCCGGCGGAACAGGTGCGGATGTTCTGCCGCCAGGCGCAGGCCCAGCAGGGAACCCCAGTTCTGGCAAACCAGGGTGATATTCTTCAGATCCAGTGCCTTAACCCACGTGGACAGCCATTTGATGTGGCGTTCGTAGCTGTAGTCGTCCACGCTGGCAGGTTTGTCGGATTTTCCGAAACCCACCAGGTCGGGCGCCAGCACGCGGTGGCCGGCTCCTGCTACCAGTGGAATCATGTGTCGATAAAGATACGACCAGGATGGTTCCCCGTGCAGCATCAGCACAGGCGATGCATCGCTGGGGCCTTCATCCACATAGTGCACTCTCAGGCCTGGCTCGACGTCCAGATAGTGAGGAGAAAAAGGGTAATCCGGAAGGCCGGCGAAGCGGGCCTCATCGGTTCTCAGAATACGCATGCCATCGACTGTCCTGACTGAGTGGTTGCGTGGCTGGGTTATTTCAGCCTTCACGAAGCAGGATAAAGCAGATGAAAAATTTGTGTGTTTGGTTTACGTAACAGTGCGTTGGCTGTTTGAATCAGGAGGCCTTGCTGATCAGATCTGCAGCGCCCCCAAGCCCCGCCAATGCTGCGTCACAGCAGTTCAGCGCGCCGCAGTCATCCGCCGAACAAAGGGCGATTGTGTGGCAGTTGATACCGTAGGTCTGCCCCTCCCCATTGTGGAAGATGCGGTTGCGGGAAAGGGTGGAACGGCAATGTCCACAAAGTAGTGTTGGAACAGCGCTGCTTTCAGCAGCAATTGCGTGGTAATGCTCTGTCTGGGTCATAAAAAACCTCCCTATAAATACAAAACTAGGGGCGAACTGTGACAATTCAAAGGCAGTAGCCCTTCACTTCATAAAAAATACGGTCAGAGACAGCCTCAGGCTCACTTTCCCGTGGCCGGTCAGTGGTCAGAGTCGGCAATCGGGCGGCGGTTGGAGCGCTTGTCTTCCCAGTCCAGTGATTTCGGGTCATACCAGCCGATGCGATGGAGAACTTTCTCGCGGGTGGCAGACGACAGGGTTGGCCACAGTTCCTGGAATTCCTCCAGCCCTTGCTCCCGCTGGCGCAGCTGTTTGCCCTGGAGTCGACGGATGATCTGCGGCAGGTGCAATGCTTCGCCCAGTTGCCCCGGCACCAGCACCTCCTGCCCCATCACTTTGCGCCGGTGGGTTCGGGCAGCCAGCACCCGATGAAGGGCAGTAGCTGCATCCAGCGCTGTTGCAACATCAAACTCTTCAGTATCCAATGTCTGACCTGTTCAGCGAATGACCAATAACCGTCCACTATAACCTGAAAGCCGCTGGACTGGCCACGGCACCGTGGTAGGCTAGTGTCCCGGTTAGCAGGCATATTCAGGATCATTAGTTATGATGTACGGAAAACTGGAGACACGGACTTTTCTGGCCATGCTCGTGGGCGTCTCCCTGGCCTTTGTCCTGCTCATGAAGCCGTTTTTCGGCCCTATTTTCTGGGCCGTGGCCATTGCGCTGATTTTCCACCCGGTCCGGGAGCGTCTGGCGAAGCGAGTGGGCGACCGGCCCAACCTGATTGCATTGCTAACGCTGATGATCTGCATGGTGATTGTGGTTATCCCGGTGCTTGCATTGGTGACATCCCTGGTCGCCGAAGGCCTGTCCGTCTATCAGAAAATACAGGCCGGGGAGCTGCGGCCGGGGGAATATATTGACAGGGTGAACCAGTCGTTTCCTGCAATTGAGGCCTTTTTTGCCCAGTTCGGAATGGATTTCGCCGAGGTCAGGGACCGGATCGTCAATGCCTTTGTGGGAGGCAGTCAGTTTCTGGCAAAGCAGGCTCTGGGGTTCGGGCAGAATACCTTTCAGTTCTTTCTGGGGCTGGCGCTGATGGTGTACCTGGCCTTTTTCCTGCTGCGGGATGGCAACAAACTGGTCGATCTTCTGATTCGCGCACTGCCCCTGGGGGATGAGCGCGAGCGACTGTTGTTTGCCAAGTTCGCCGAAGTTACCCGCGCAACGGTCAAGGGAAACCTGTTAATCGCCATTATTCAGGGCGCCCTGGGTGGCCTTATCTTCTGGATTCTCGATATCCAGGGGGCGCTGCTCTGGGGGGTGGTCATGGCCATTGCGTCTCTGCTTCCGGCTGTCGGTGCCGCCCTTGTCTGGGTACCGGCGGCGCTTTATCTGGCCGCCACCGGGGAGATTGTCTCGGCCATCGTGCTGACGGTCTTCGGCGTGGTGGTGATTGGTCTGTCAGATAACCTGCTGAGACCTATATTTGTCGGGCGGGACACCAAGTTGCCAGACTACATTGTATTGCTGTCCACGCTGGGCGGGATCGCCATGTTCGGCATCAACGGCTTTGTCATGGGGCCACTGGTGGCGGCCCTGTTCATGGCATTCTGGGGGATCTTTATTCGCGAGTTCGGAGAGGTGCCGGCAACAGCCGAACATGATGTGCACCCGCCGGCTACAGAAACGCAACAATCTGAAAAGTCCGGACCCGGCTGAATATGGTAACCTTTTTGCAACATTCTCTTTAAAGAGACTGGCAATACAACAAAAATACAGATAACCGGAGCAGACCATGATCAGGAAAACAGCAATGCGAAGCCGGCTGGCCGCAGCAGTAGTATTCGGAGCATTGACCTTTGCCACTCCTCACGCACTTGCAAACGACACGGTAGCGCTCAAGAATGCGCTATACGGAGCCGGCTACGAGATAACCAATGTCAGCCCGGAGATGGATGAGGCGACACGTTCCGCGCTCACGGAGTTCCAGCGTGATCAGGGGCTGGAAGCTTCGGGCGAGCTGGATGACGCCACCAAGGAAGCGCTGGGCATGGTGTCTGTTCAGGTTGCATCTTCCGGATCCGCCGGATCACAGAATGCAGGCGAGAGTGCCAGCGCTGCATCCGAGCCTGAGGAGTCGCAGGAAGATGCCCGGGCAGAGGAAGATGATGTTGAGGAAGATGACGACGGTGGCTGGTCCTTTTTCTAGGCTTTGACCGCAGTTGCACAGTTGTAGACGCTCGGGCCCGGTGGTTTTTTGAACCCCGGGCCCTTTGCGTTCAGTCCAGTTTTTCCAGGTTTCTGACCGCGCCCTTGTCGGCGCTGGTTGCCAACAGTGCGTAGGCCTTCAGTGCGGCGGAGACCTTGCGTGGCCTGGACAGTTCGGGCTTCCAGCCTTTCTCGTCCCTTTCCTTGCGGCGTCGGTCCAGTTCGGTCTGGTCTATTTCCACATTGATGGAACGTTGGGGAATGTCGATCCGGATCAGGTCGCCATTCTCGATCAGCCCAATGGCGCCGCCCGCTGCGGCTTCCGGAGAGGCGTGGCCGATGGACAGACCGGAAGTGCCACCGGAGAACCGACCATCCGTCAGCAGGGCGCATTCCTTGCCCAGGCCTTTTGATTTCAGATAGCTGGTGGGGTAGAGCATTTCCTGCATGCCGGGACCACCTCGCGGGCCCTCATACCGGATGATGACAACTTCGCCCGGTTCCACTTCGTCGTTGAGAATGCCTGTTACCGCGGTATCCTGGCTTTCGAAAACCCGTGCCTTGCCCTCGAATACGTAGATGCTTTCATCCACACCAGCGGTTTTGACCACGCAGCCGTCCAGCGCGATATTGCCAAAGAGCACCGCCAGGCCGCCCTCGGAGGAGTAGGCATGTTCAACAGAACGGATGCAGCCGTTTTCCCGGTCGCCGTCCAGGGAAGGCCAGCGGGTACTCTGGCTGAAAGCGGTCTGGGTGGGGATGCCGGCGGGGCCTGCCTTGTAGAATTCCACCACCTCGGGTGGCGGTTCCTGCATGATGTCCCAGGTTTTGAGTGCTTCGCGCATGGTTTTGCTGTGTACTGTTGGCAGGCCGGTGTTAATCAGTCCGCCCCGGTCAAGCTCGCCAAGGATGCCCATGATGCCGCCGGCACGGTGTACATCTTCCATGTGGTATTTCGGTGAGTTGGGGGCAACCTTGCACAGCTGTGGCACTTTGCGTGACAACTGGTCAATGTCGTTGAGCGTGAACGGCACCCCACCCTCCTGGGCTGCCGCCAGCAGGTGCAGGATGGTGTTGGTGGAGCCTCCCATGGCAATGTCCATGATCATGGCGTTTTCGAACGCTTCTAAGGAAGCAATGCTCAACGGCAACACGCTGGCATCATCTTCTTCGTAATAGCGCCGTGCGTTCTCTACAATCTGTCGTCCAGCTTTCAGGAACAGCTGCTCGCGGTCAGAGTGGGTGGCAAGCAGGGAACCATTACCGGGTAACGCGAGACCGATGGCTTCCGTCAGGCAGTTCATGGAATTGGCGGTAAACATGCCGGAACAGGAGCCACAGGTGGGGCAGGCGCTGCGTTCGTACTCGGCGACAGTTTCGTCATCCGCGTTCGGGTCGGCGGCAATGACCATGGCATCCACCAGGTCGAGCTTGTGCTCCGAGAGTTTGGTCTTGCCGGCTTCCATGGGGCCGCCGGACACGAAAATCGTGGGGATGTTCAGGCGCATGGCGGCCATCAGCATGCCCGGAGTGATCTTGTCACAGTTGGAGATACACACCAGGGCGTCGGCACAGTGGGCGTTGACCATGTATTCCACGGAATCGGCGATGATTTCCCGGGAGGGAAGGGAATACAGCATGCCGTCGTGGCCCATGGCAATGCCGTCGTCCACGGCGATGGTGTTGAACTCCTTGGCGACACCGCCGGCGGCCTCGATTTCCCGGCAGACCAGCTGGCCGAGATCCTTGAGGTGGACATGGCCGGGAACAAACTGGGTAAAGGAGTTGGCAACGGCAATGATGGGTTTGCCGAAGTCTTCATTCTTCATGCCGGTGGCGCGCCAAAGGGCACGTGCGCCAGCCATATTGCGGCCTGCGGTGGATGTCCGGGAACGATACTGGGGCATGGTTTTCTGGTCTCTCTTCTGAATCCGGGTCAAAAAGGAAGGCAAAAGGATACCAGATTACCCCTTGATCGCATGGTTGTTTTGATCATCCGTGCTTACAATGTGTAACAGAGTTAATGAACAACTGATCAAGGAGTAGTCCTATGGCTGGCCAGGAAAGCCTGCCGCTGCGTCGTCTCAAACAGTTCCAGCCCCTGAACAGGCTGACGGACGACCAGCTTGTGTTGCTAGCAAGCCGGGCGGAGCGCAGAACCCATGGCCCGGGGCAGCGGGTGGTCGAGCGTGGTGTGCGCGATGGGCTGGATATATTCCTGATTGCCGGCAGCGTGGAGCTTGAATCCATCGACGGCCGCAAGTCCACCATCGATGCAGACAGCGACAAGGCCCTCAATCCCATTGCCAGGCTGCAGCCGCGCATGTACGACGTGACGGCGACAAAAGCCAGCGAGTTTCTGGTCATCCAGCAGGATATCCTGAACCAGCTCCTGCGTTCGGCACCGGTACCTCAGGTAGAGATGGATTCCGGTGAGGGGCTTGGTGACGATGGCAGCGAAGAACATCATCTGCTGATGGAGTTCTATGCCGAGCTGCGCTCCAACCAGCTCAGCCTGCCCAGCGTTCCCGATGTGGCCTGGAAAGTCCGCAGGGCCGTGGACCGTGAGGAATCCACGGCAGACCAGGTGGCCAGCGCGATTTCCGCCGATCCGGCGATGGCGGCCAAGCTGGTACGCGCCTGTAACAGCCCGCTTTACCGGGGTTTCAGTGACGTCAGGAATGTTCGTGAAGCGGTCGTCAGGCTGGGTATGCGCACCACACGCCAGCTTGTAACGGTGTTCTCCATGCGGGAGGTATTCAAAACGCGGCAGGCGTCGCTGCAGAAGGAGATGGACAAGCTCTGGCGGCATTCCCGGGAGGTTGCGGCGCTTTGCTGGGTGCTGGCCGACAGCGCCACCTCGATCAATCCGGAAGAGGCCCTGCTCGCCGGTCTGCTGCATGATATCGGGGTGGTGCCGGTGCTGGTTCAGGCGGAACACCACGTCAACCTGTTTGCTGATCAGGCCAACCTGGAGCATGCCATCAGCGAGCTTCGTGCTGACGTCGGCACGGCCATCCTGGAAAGCTGGTCATTTCCTCCGAGCTTTCTCGAAGCCACTCGCCATGCCGAGGACTGGGAGCATGAGAGTCGTGAACCATCCCCCCAGTTGGTGGATATTGTGATCGTGGCCCAGTTGCATGCCATGATCGGCTCCAGCCAGAATGGCAGCCTGCCGCCATTTGATGAAGTTCCTGCCTATCGTCGACTGGGTGAACTTGAACTGAATGCTTCCCGCAGCCTGCAACTGCTGACAGAAGCCCGTGCAAGGGTGGACGAAGTCCATCGCCTGCTTTCCATACACTGAGAAATTGACAGGATGTTCAGTCTTCCGGAGCCTGTTTACTGGTGACAATACCAACAATGAATGTACCTCTTTTTCCACTGAACTCCGTTGTACTGCCCGGGGGGCGCATTCCCCTCCAGCTGTTCGAGCCAAGATACATCGATATGCTGACCCGTTGCCTGAAGGAAGACCGGGGCTTTGTTGTCGTATTGCTCAGGGAAGGGCTGGAAACCGGCACCGCAGCCGCCTTTTACGATATTGGCACGTATGTGCGCATTATCGATTTCCAGCAGATGGAAAATGGCCTGTTGGGTATTACCGTTGAAGGTCAGGACAAGGTAACCGTGGTGCGTGCCTGGCAGCAGCCGGACGGCCTGAACGTGGGGGATGTGGAGTGTTTGCTGGCGGAAGAAGAACTGAGGGTTCCCGAGCGCTTTACCGAGCTGCCCTCGGTCCTCAAGGCGCTGTTCCGCCATCCGGTGATCCGCGAGCTGGGCATGGATGTCGACTATGACGACGCCAGGGATGTTGGCTGGCGCCTGACGGAGCTGCTTCCGCTGGACAAGCAGGAAAAGCAGCGGCTGGTTGAACTGCAGGATCCTCTGGAGCGCCTGGAACGGTTGCTCGACCTGCTGGAAGCGCTGGAGCAGAACTGACCCGCACTCAGCCTGCTGGGCTGTACATAAGAACCGCTTCCGACCAGTGATGGCCAATATACCAGATGGTGTAGAGCACCCAGGCAATACCTGCCGCCAGTGTCGAACTGTCGGTTGTCAGGGGAATGTTGTCATAGCGGCTGTAGCTGGCTCTTGTCAGCCCGGAGATGGACAGCCCCAGGAGCAGTCCCGCAAGCACATCCGTAAACCAGTGAATCCCCAGGTACAGGCGACTCACCACCACCAGAACAATGGGAAGGCTGAATAACAGATAATAACGCCAACGCTGGCGATGCCGGCTTTCCCGGGCAACGAAGCTGGCCGTCAGCGCCGAGAACAGGGTAATGCCAGTGGTGTGCCCGCTTGGAAAGGCACCGGAGGCGGGCGGGCCAAGCACAATGTCTGGCCTTGGAACGGCAGACAGATGTTTGAATGCCCAAACTGTTACCGTCGCCAGCAGTGCGGCACCGGCAATATGCAGCGCCGCTGCGTAGAAGCCCCGCATACCGAGGGCCAGTGCCGCCAGGACTGCTGCTGCCAGCAAAACCGGCGGGTCACTCAACAGCGTCAGCAGGAGCATCACCGGATCGAGTAATGGATTGCGCAGCTGTACGAACCACTCCAGGGTCAGGTTGTTGAACGGTGTGAACACCCGGGTTGCTGTGGCCAGCTGTCCCAGGATCATGAACAATGCCCCGGCCCCCAGTGCCAGCGACAGGGAGGGCAGCGGGAATTCGCCGGCCTGTGAAGGACGCTGGCTGGTGTAAAGCCGCCAGAAGCGGTGAGTGGTGTGGTAGCGGGCCATCAGGCCGGCAAGCCAATGGTACAGCCGGCTGCTGTGGCCAAGCCCGAGTTGGAAGCGGATCAGCAGCAGGTAGATCAGCAACAGAACGCCGGTGCTGATGCCGATGACCGGGTAGAAGTGTGCAGGGGGCTCGAAATCACTGGCGACGGCGCTGCCGACCAGATAGCCCGGCAGGACATAGGTTGGTGCCCAGGCAATGGCCGATGACAGGTTGAAAGCCAGAAATCGTCGCCAGGACATCAGGAAGGCGCCGGCGACCAGGGGAATGATCGGGCGTATCGGCCCGACGAAGCGCCCGATGACCACACTTTTGCCACCGTGCATATGGAAGAAAGCCTCGCCCTTGGCGATGAATCCGGGGAAGTGGTTCAGAGGCCACAGTTTGTCCAGCCGGCCCTGGAACAGTCTGCCCAGTGCAAAACTGATACTGTCGCCGGCAACCGCACCGGCGCCCGCCCAGAACAGCACTTCCAGAATCGGTATCGAAACCTGTCCGGCCAGGGCCGCCACGGCAAAGATAATGGCCACACCGGGAATCAGAATGCCTGCCAGGGCAAGTGATTCAAGGAAGGCGGTGGTGAAAAGAGCGACCGAGACCCAACCAGGGTTGCTGCCCAGCCATGCCGTCAGTGCCTGGAGCCACTCGGAACTCATGGCTGGCGAACTTCTCCCTGGCTATACCAGACGGAGTCGGCCCCGCGTTTCCTGGCTTCCTCCAGTGCCTGCCGAACCCGTTTCCGCAGGTCGGCGGTGCGGGTATCCGAGCTGGCGCGGGTGGTGCAGCCAAGGCTGACGGTGACTTTGCCCGCCGGGGGCCAGGTCTGCTCTGCGATGGTACGGCGGATACGTTCGGCAATTACGCGAACACCTTCCTCCGGTGTGAAAGGCAGAATCAGGAAAAACTCGCCGTCTTCAAGGGTGTAAAGGGTGTCTCCGGCCCGGATAACCCCGAACAGGTGCTGTGTGAGATCCCGCAGAAGCCGCTGCATGCCGTCTTTACCATGGAGATCTTCGGCTTCATCGGCGTAGTCAATCGCCAGGGATATGACCGACAGCGGGTGGGACATCTCGATGGCGCGGCTGATTTCCTTCTGCAGTGTTTCATCCAGGAAGCGGGCGTTGTGGGCGCCAGTTACCGGATCTGTGATCGCCAGGTCTTCCGCGGACTGTGCCATGTGATCATAGTGCCAGATATACAGCGCCGCCACGGCGATCAGGGCAAACACTCCGGAGCTGACAGTGATGGCATGGGTAACCGTCTGTGTCAGCAGCAGAAACACCATCAGGGCGGCCAGTAGCAACAGGGACAGGATCATGCCCTGGCGCAGGGGCAGGATCAGCAGGTTCAGAAGCACCAGCGGCATGACCCAGTGACTGATTCCCGGTGGATCGAGAGCGTACATGGCGGCGACCAGGCCGGCGTTGAGTGCAGACAGGATGATAAGGTGCCCCGGGGCCGACAGTTGGTGGCGGCGACAGATAAAGGTATAGCCCGCACCGGCAATGGTCAGAAGTGCCATGCCGGATGCCAGGAAGAAAAGTTCGTAGAAACCATAGCGAAGATTCTGAAACGCCAGGCTGGCGATAAAAACACTGGCAAACAGATAACCGGCCAGATGTGTAAAGCTGCGGAGGCGTGTTTCGGTCATGACAGGGGGCCTCCGGTTTCTTCTGTGCGCGCCGCTGGACTCGTGTGGGACCAGGTACTGTAGGACTGGGCCCTGTTGCCACCCTGTTGCTGGGCACGCCTCAGGGCATTGGCAGCGGACTGCTGCAGGCTGTCGGCATTATCGCCAATATTCAGCCCGGCAATCCCTGCGCTGACGGTCAGGTCCAACTGGTGGGAAGCCAGCAGGGTGCTGAGCCCCCGGCGAATGGTCTCTGCCAGGGTGGCTGCTTCGGTGGTGGCAATACCGGGCAGGATGATCAGGAACTGCAGATCCGCCACGCGGTAATAGGTGTCGAAATCCCGCAGTTGCGAGTGCAGGTAACGGCCGATTCGTGGCAGTATGGAGCGGATGTCGGCATCCGGATTGCTGTCGCTCAGGTGTGTGTCCAGGCCGATCATGATGACAGACATGTCCGTGCCTTCCCGCTCGCTGCGCTGGATTTCCTTGTGCAGGTCGGCGGACAGGTACTCCCGGCTGGCGGCCTGGGTCAGTTCGTCGGTGCGGCGCAGGGGCGCCAGTTGCCGGGATTTGTATTCCCGGAGAAAGACCAGCAGCCCGGACAGCATAATGGTCAGCAGCAGTGCGCTGATCAGCTGATGGCGTTCCGGAATGCCGCCGGACCAGTGGCTGGCGAAAATGGCCATAATGGCGATCAGAACGGTAATGCCGGCGCTCCAGGCTACCGGCAGCAGGGCGAATCCCACCAGTGGTGCCACGTATAGCCAGTGGGTGAGGCTCCGTGGCCCTGTCCACAGGCTGGTAAACAGAAGCAGGAGCAGGGCCACAAACAGCAGGCGGTGTATGGCCGGCCAGGGTTGCCGGAAGCGGCCGGGATGGAAGGCGTTGCTGGTAAACACCAGGCCGGCACCAACGATGGCTGTAACAGCGGTTACAGGCTCCCTCTGAATCGCCGCGAATACGGTAATTGCGAGCAGGATCAGGAACCCCGTTCTCGACAGGCGGCTTAGCAGGAATTTTTCGGCCATATGGGCCATGGTATCCGTCCTCTCCCGGGCATCCGTGTTTTGAAAGCATACAGCAGGTACTGTTCAATGACCCGCGTAATAACGTGTGTCAGGGCGGTATAATAATCGCTTGGGATGCGTACTTGAAACGGGAAAGGTAAAGTTAGGCCCTGATTCGCACAATCGATTTTAAAAACTGAAGGTAATCGGATGGATATAGCAGCGTACATGGCTGATGTGGGACAGCAGGCAAGGCAGGCGGCAACCGCAGTGGCCCGATCCACAACAGCAGTCCGTAATCAGGCACTGCTGGCAACGGCCGATGCTCTGGATGCATCGCGGAGTGAGCTGGCGCAAGCGAATACCCGGGATCTGGAAGCCGGCCGCAGTAACGGCCTGGATGCGGCCATGCTGGACCGGCTGGAGCTGACGCCGGCCCGTATTGACGCGATGATCGAAGGGTTGCGCCAGGTGGCATCCCTGCCAGATCCGATCGGCGAAATCACCGATATGACCTACCGCCCTTCAGGCATTCAGGTCGGGCGCATGCGCGTGCCTCTCGGGGTTATCGGCATTATCTACGAGTCACGGCCGAACGTCACCGTGGAGGCCGCCAGCCTGTGCCTCAAATCCGGTAACGCCACGATTCTGCGGGGAGGTTCCGAGGCCATCCACTCCAACCAGGCCATTGCCTCGTGTCTGGCCAGGGGGCTGTCGGAGGCCGGGCTGCCCGAGAACGCCGTCCAGGTTATCAGGACCACAGACCGGGCGGCCGTAGGTGAGCTGATTACCATGCCCCGGTACGTGGACGTTATTGTGCCCCGCGGAGGCAAGGGCCTGATCGAGCGGATCAGCCGGGATGCCCGGGTACCGGTGATCAAGCACCTGGACGGTATTTGCCACGTGTATGTCGACAGCCATGCCGACCCGGAAAAGGCCCTGGCCGTGGCCGTCAACTCCAAAACCCAGCGCTATGGAACCTGCAACACCATGGAAACCCTGCTGGTGGACCAGGAAATTGCCAGCGACATTCTGCCACTGCTGGCGGACGCGTTCCGTGAAAAGGGCGTGGAGCTGCGCGGTTGCGAGCGGACCGTGGAAATCCTGTCGGATGTGGTTGCCGCTACCGAAGAGGACTGGATGACCGAATATCTGGCGCCGATTCTCGCCATAAAGGTGGTTGACGGTCTGGACGGTGCTATCGGACATATCAACCGATACAGCTCCCAGCACACGGACAGCATCATTACCGAGAATTTCACCCGTGCGCGCCGATTCCTGACAGAGGTGGATTCAAGTTCGGTCATGGTGAATGCCTCCACCCGGTTCGCGGACGGCTTTGAATACGGCCTGGGTGCGGAGATCGGCATTTCCACGGACAAGATCCACGCCCGGGGCCCTGTCGGCCTTGAAGGCCTGACATCGCAGAAATACGTGGTGTTTGGCGACGGCCACATCCGGACCTGATTCTGCATGCATGTAATCTATGGCGGTACCTTTGATCCCATTCACCATGGCCACCTGCGGCTGGCGGTAGAGCTGCGGGAGCGGCTGGGTGTGCCCGAGGTGTCGTTGATGCCCTGCCATGTGCCGCCCCACCGTGATCAGCCTGGCGCCACCAGTGAACAACGGGTGGCCCTGCTGAAACTGGCCATTGCCGATGAGCCGGGCCTGGCGCTGGATGACCGTGAACTCGGGCGTGATGGTGCCTCCTACACGGCGGAGACCCTGCGCCAGGTGCGTGCAGAACTGGGGCCGCACGAGCCACTGACGATGGTTCTGGGTACCGACTCCTTTGCCGGCTTTGACCGCTGGCAGGAATGGCAGCGTATTCCCGAGCTGGCGCATATCGTGGTCGTGCGAAGACCCGGGCCTGGTCTCGCGCCGGGGAGTGTACCCGAGCGCCTGTTGCAGGAGCGCCGTGTTGACAGTGTGGAAGCGCTCTATGGTGCGCCTTGCGGTCATATTCTGGAGCTCGATCCGCCCCTGCTGGATATCTCGGCCACAGGTGTCCGTGAGCGTATTCTGTCCGGTCGGTCGCCCCGGTATCTCCTGCCGGACAGCGTGTGGCAGGAAATTCGTCATCGTAGACTCTACGGTGCATGACCTGTCGGGAACTTTTAGTGCTACAATCCCGTCTGAATATGACTTTTCGGGTGGCCGCCTTCGCCGCTGCCCGCCAACAGGGTGATTATGCAGGCAGAGCAACTGAAAGAACTGGTCGTGGGTGCGCTTGAGGATGTCAAGGCGCAGGACGTGAGTATTATTGATGTCAGGGGAAGAACCAGCGTCACGGATTACATGGTGCTGGCTTCCGGGACCTCCAACCGGCACGTGAAATCCCTCGCGGATTCCGTGGTGTCGGAAGCAAAGGAGCAGGGGGTCAAGGCCAGTAATGTGGAAGGCGCCAACGCCAGTGACTGGATTCTGGTTGATCTCGGCGACGTGGTGGTTCACGTCATGATGCCCGCAACCCGTGAATTTTATGATCTTGAGCGCCTCTGGCGCGATGCTCCGGATCTGGGTGCTGCAGGTAGCGAATAGACATGCGGTTACGTCTGGTCTGTGTAGGGCAGAAGATGCCCGAGTGGGTCAGCCAGGGCTATGCAGAATATGCGCGGCGGATGCCACCGGAGCTGCCCATTGAGCTGGTGGAAATACCGATGCCTCATCGTGGCAAGAACCCGGACATTCCCCGGTTGATGCAAAAAGAGGCGGATGCGATCCTGTCGGCCCTGGGTTCCCGTGACCTGGTGATTGCTCTGGAAGTCGGTGGCCGTAACTGGTCCACAGAGAAACTCGCCGGCCAGCTTGAAAACTGGCAGCAGGACGGCAGGGATATCAGTTTCCTTGTCGGCGGCCCTGACGGCCTTGCCGAAGCCTGTCGGGCCAGGGCTGACCTGTCTTGGTCGCTGTCTCCACTGACCCTGCCACACCCGCTGGTTCGCATTCTGCTTGCCGAACAGCTTTACCGGGCCTGGTCTGTCACCCGTAATCACCCATATCACCGGGCCTAGGAAACCGATATGCCCTGGGGAGAATTCAAGGATACTGCCGCCGAGCGGCGCCTTTTCCAGCGTCGCACCCTGGTGATGATGATTCTGGTCGTCATATCGCTGGGGCTGCTGATTGCCAGGATGTACCAGCTACAGGTGGTCGAACACGACATTTACACCACCCTGTCTGATAAAAACCGGGTTCAGGTCCAGTCGGTCGCACCTCCCCGGGGGCTGATTTACGACCGCAATGACCAGCTTCTTGCCGAAAACCGCCCGGTGTTCAGTGTCACCCTGGTTCCTGAACGTGTTGGCGATATGGAAGAAACACTTGCCAAGCTCCACCGCATGCTGGACATTTCCGATGAAGATATGGAGCGGTTCCGGCGGCGTCTGTTGGAGCCCCGCCGGCCGTTCCAGGAACTGCCCCTGCGATATGACCTGACTGAACAGGAAATTGCCCGGCTTGCGGTTCACCGTCACGAGTTGCCCGGCGTTGAGGTATCCGCCGAGCTGGTTCGCTACTATCCCCATAGCGAATTGACGGCCCATGCCCTGGGCTATGTCGGGCGGATCAACCGTGAGGAGCTGCAGCGAATCGACCCGATCAACTATGCCGGCACCAACTACATTGGCAAATCCGGTGTTGAGCGTTTCTATGAAGAGCTTCTTCATGGTCGGGTGGGCTATGAGCATGTTGAAACCAATGCCCGGGGCAGAACACTGAGGGTGTTGGAGCGCCAGAATCCTGTCCCCGGAGAAGACATACGCCTGCATATGGATTTGCGGCTGCAGCGGCTGGCCCACGAACTGCTGGATGGCCGGCGTGGTGCCATCATAGCGATAGAACCCTCCAGTGGCGGGATTCTGGCCCTGGCCAGTGTACCGGGATTCGATGCCAATCAATTTGTGACCGGTATTGGCGTCGAGGCGTATCGTTCGCTCAGTGAAAGCATTGACAGGCCCCTGTTTAATCGCGCCCTCCGCGGGCAGTACCCGCCCGGTTCGACGCTCAAACCCATGCTGGCCGTCGCTGCGCTGGACAGTGGCGTTACTACCCGTGAGAAAACAATCTGGGATCCGGGCTACTTTCAGTTGAAAGAGGGCGGTCGGCGTTACCGGAACTGGAAGCGCACAGGCCACGGCTGGGTCAACCTGATGGATTCCATGGCTCAGTCCACTGACACCTATTTTTACCAGGTGGGCGTTGAAATGGGCATAGACACCATGCACGAATATCTTTCCGCCTTCGGCTTTGGTGAGGATGCTACGCTGGACGTCTCGGGCGCCCTGAGCGGGCTGCTGCCTTCAAAGGACTGGAAGCGTGCCGTGCACAATGAGCCCTGGTATCCCGGCGATTCGGTCAACCTGGGTATAGGCCAGGGATATATGCTGGCAACACCCCTGCAACTGGCCACGGCAACATCGGTTATTGCTAACCGTGGCAGTTGGCATGAGCCGCGGCTCCTCAGGGATGTCATGGGGGACCGTGCCACCGATGATGTGCTGCCTTCCGGCACTCACAAATCCATTGAGCTGAAGAATCAGGGCGACTGGGAGTTTATAGTGGATACCATGGAGGCAGTGATGCATGGCAGCAAAGGCACGGCCCGCGGTGCTGCCAAGGATGCACCCTATCGCATGGCGGGCAAGACTGGGACGGCTCAGGTGTTCAGCCTTGCCGAGGATGAAGAATACGAAGAGGAAGAGGTGCGCGAGCGTTTGCGGGATCACGCCCTGTTTGTTGGTTTTGCGCCGGTGGATGATCCGCAGATTGCCGTTGCTGTCATTGTGGAGAACGGTGGCAGTGGCAGTGGTACGGCAGCTCCAGTCGCGCGGGCGTTGTTCGATGCCTGGTTGCTGGGTTTCCCGGAAGAAGGTGAGGCGCTTATCGTAGGCGAGCCTGAAGAGGGGGCGAACTGATGGCGGCCGGCGGCATATTCAACCACTCTGCAACGCATCCCTTATCCCGCTCCAGGGGCATCTGGTCTGCGCTGCATATCGATCCGTTGCTGATGCTGTTGCTGCTGATACTGATTGCCGGAGGTCTGGTGGTGTTGTACAGCGGTGCAGACCAGAACATGGCGGTGGTAAAGGCCCAGGGGATCCGTATGGGTATTGCCCTGGCTGTCATGCTGGTCTTTGCCCAGTTTGACCCTGCTGTATTCCGGCGCTGGGCGCCCTGGTTGTATGCGCTCGGTCTCGCTGGCCTGATCGCTGTACTGCTTGTGGGGGTGGGCGCCAAGGGTGCCCAGCGTTGGCTGGCCATTCCGGGGTTGCCGCGGTTTCAGCCCTCAGAGCTGATGAAACTGGTGGTCCCCATGATGGTTGCCTGGTATCTGTCGCGCCATTACCTGCCCCCCCGACTACGGCACCTCGGAGTAGCGCTTCTGGTCGCCCTGGTGCCCATGGTGTTGATTATCCTCCAGCCTGATCTTGGAACCTCTTTGTTGGTCGGGGCCGCGGGGGTTTTCGCGGTATTTTTTGCCGGCATAAGCTGGCGCCTGATCGGGGCTTTTTTCGCCATGGTGTCGGTAACAGCGCCACTGATGTGGTTTTTTGGGATGCGCGAATACCAGAAGCAGCGGGTATTAACCCTGCTCGACCCGCAGAGTGATCCACTGGGTGCGGGTTGGAACATCATGCAATCCAAGACTGCTATCGGGTCCGGTGGCATGGATGGCAAGGGCTGGCTTCAGGGAACCCAGTCCCACCTGGAGTTTTTGCCGGAAAGCCATACCGATTTTATTGTCGCTGTGCTTGCCGAGGAATTCGGTTTTATCGGTGTGCTTGCGTTGCTTGTGCTTTACCTGCTGATTATCCTGCGCTGTCTGTATATCGCCGCCACGGCTCAGGACTCGTTCAGCCGTCTGCTGGCGGGAGCGCTGACGATGACTTTCTTCCTCTACGTATTTGTCAATGTGGGGATGGTCAGCGGGTTGCTTCCGGTAGTGGGGGTTCCCCTACCCCTCGTCAGCTTTGGCGGCACCTCCAGCGTCACGCTGATGGCTGCCTTTGGGGTGCTTATGTCCATACAGACTCACAGACGGATGATTACTGCATGAGGGCAGCCGCGCCAGTATGGACAGCGGGTAATGGTTGCCAGCCTGGCCGCCATGGTAATCTTGGCGGCCTCAGCCTCTCAGGGATACAGATGAAATCAGTCATTAACAGGGTGCGTCATGGGCTGGCAGCCGCTCTTTTTCTGTTGCCGTCACTGGCAATGGCCCAGTATCACGAAACCTCCGAGGGCCAGGCCTTTATTCAGGACATGGTAGAGCAATTTGGTTTTGAGGCCAGTCGGGTCGAATCGCTGCTGGCCGAAGCCGAGCGCAAGGAGTCGATTCTGGATGCTATCAGCCGGCCGGCAGAGAAAACGCTGGAGTGGCACCAGTACCGCGAGATCTTCATGCGGCAGGAAAGAATCGAGCAGGGTGTCGAATTCCTCCAGCAGTACCGGGAAGCATTCGAGCGGGCAGAGGCCGAGTACGGGGTGCCGGCAGAGGTTATCGCCGCGATCATCGGCGTGGAAACCTGGTATGGCCGGTACAAGGGCAAGCACAGGGTTCTGGACGCGCTGGCAACGCTGGCGTTCGACTATCCCCCGCGGAGCCGTTTTTTCCGCAGTGAGCTGGCGCAGTATCTGCTGATGACCCGCGAGCAGGGCTTTGACCCTGAAGAGCTTATTGGCTCCTATGCGGGCGCAATGGGGTATGGTCAGTTCATTTCCAGCAGCTACCGGCATTATGCCGTCGATTTTGATGATGATGGCGTCGCCGACATTCTCAACAATCCGGTGGATGCTATCGGCAGTGTGGCCAATTACTTCCGCGCCCACCACTGGCAACCGGGGGAACCCGTTGCGGAACAGGTACGGAACGTGCTGCCGGAAGACTCGCCACTGCTGACCCGGGAACTGAAGCCAGGCCTGACAGTCAATGATTACCGGCAAGCCGGGCTGGCCCCGGACGAAGGCATGGACGATGATGCCAAAGCCAGGGCAGTCCGTCTTGCCGGTGCAGGCGGGCCGGAGCTTTGGCTCACATATCATAACTTTTATGTGATAACCCGCTACAATCACAGTCATCTTTACGCCATGGCGGTATTCCAGCTGGCCAATGCACTGGGCGAAAAGGCCGGTCAGTCAGAACAACAAAACGGGGTAGGTAGCAACACGTGAGGATACGTCATTTCCTGTCGGTCGTAATAGGCGCACTGGTTCTGGCAGGATGCGCTTCATCGCCGGAACCGGACCACTCCTCCAGGTACACCATGTCCCAGGACAAGGCACCGCCCGGCAATTTTGATGTGTCCGGGCTCGAAGACGCCAAGCCAGAGTATGAGGAACCCAGGAACGCCGGTAACAAGTCGCCCTATAAGGTCTGGGGCAAGGAGTACACTGTCCGGAGCAGTAACGACGGTTATGTCCAGCGGGGCGTTGCCAGTTGGTACGGGGAAAAGTTTCACGGGCATAAAACCTCCAATGGAGAGGTTTTTGACATGTATGAGATGTCGGCGGCCCATAAAAGTCTCAGGATTCCGGGGTATGCCCGCGTAACCAACCTTGATAACGGACGTTCCGTGATCGTCAGGGTGAATGACCGCGGCCCTTTCCACGGTGATCGCCTGATCGACCTGTCCTATGCAGCCGCCAAGAAGCTCGGCTACCAGGGTAAGGGCACCGCGAGGGTGGAAGTTGCCGCTATAACCGTCAAACAGGATGGCTCGATGACTCTGGCAGGCAAACCGTTTCCCGACGGCAAGGCAACGGTTCCGGCAGAACGCCTGGCTGAATCCGCGAAGGGCAGCAAGGCTTTGTTTGTCCAGTTGGGCTCGTTCAGCCAGCGCAGCCCGGCGGAAGTGTTACTGAAGCGGGCTCGGCAGAGTATTGAGGATCCCATGAGAGTGAGGGAAGTGGAAACCGCTTCCGGTCGCTTCCACCGAGTTCAGGTCGGGCCGTTCAGTGATGAAGATGAAGCGCTGAGAGCCCAGAACCTGCTTGAAAACAAAGGATTCGGCCAGTCAATATTGCTGACCGACACACATTGAACCAGTCACCTACTTGATATCGAATGGACCCATGGCAATAAACAACCTGTTACGCGCCTTTACCGCTGTTATCCTTCTCGCCCTGACGGTGGCAACGCCGGTCATGGCGCAGTCTGTGCTGATTCCCTCGCCGCCCCAGATAGCAGCGAGCTCCTACATTCTGATGGACCCGCTTTCCGGGCGCATCATCATGGAGTCAAACAGTAATGAGCGCCTGCCTCCGGCAAGCCTGACCAAGATGATGACAGCCTATATCGTCGAGCGTGAGCTGGATGAGGGCCGGATATCCATGTCGGACATGGTTCCCATCAGCGAAGACGCATGGCGCACTGAAGGGTCGCGCACGTTCGTGCAGGAAGGCACCCAGGTATCCGTGGAGGACCTGCTGAAGGGAATCATTATCCAGTCGGGTAACGACGCGTCTGTTGCCCTGGCCGAGTTCGTTGCCGGCAGCGAGGACGCCTTCGTCGATATCATGAACCAGCAGGCGGAAATCCTGGGCATGGACGATACCAGTTTTGCCAATGCCACCGGCCTGCCATCACCCGATAACTTTTCGACCGCGTACGACCTGGCACTGCTGGCCAAGGCCATCATCAACGATTACCCGGAAAACTATCCGTTGTATGCGGAGAAACATTTCACTTTCAATAACATACGACAGCCAAACCGAAACAGCCTGCTGTGGCGCGACAACAGCGTTGACGGCCTGAAAACAGGCCACACTGAAGAAGCGGGCTACTGCCTGGTAGCATCGGCCAAGCGTAATGATACCCGCATGATCGCCGTGGTAATGGGTACCGACAGTTCGGCTGCCCGTGCCCAGGAAGTTCAGAAAATGCTGAACTACGGCTTCCGTTACTACCAGACAGAACGCCTTTTCCGCGACGGCCAGGAGTTGCTGGAGGCAAGGATCTGGGGTGGTGAGAGCGACAAGCTCTCCGTTGGCCTTATGGAGGACGTTCACGTCACCATTCCGAGAGGCTCCCGCGACTCTCTGGACTCCACCGTGGAGCTGGACTCGGTAATCAAGGCACCGGTGGCCAAAGGAGATGAACTGGGACAGGTAACCGTGAAGCTGGACGATGACGTGGTGGTTGATCTGCCGGTGCTTGCCCTCAGTGATGTGCCAGAAGGAGGATTGTTCAAGCGCATCTGGGACGCCATCAAGCTGTTCTTCATGCAGTTATTTGAGTAACGGCCGGGAGAATTCTGCGATGAGTGAGCCAAAGGCACCCAAAATCGAGTTTCCCTGTGACTACACCATCAAGGTGATCGGGGACTCCGCTCCCGATTTCGTTGAGTTTGTGGTGGCCGTTGTGGAACAGCACGCGCCCGGAATTTCCGAGAAAGATGTCTTTGTCAGGGAGAGCAGGGGGGGCCGTTTCTCTTCAGTGAACCTGACCATTGTTGCCACTGGCGAGCCGCAGCTCAAGGCACTGTTCGAAGAGCTCAAAGACAGTGGCCGGGTGCACATGGTGTTGTGAACTGATGGACGAATTGATTGTTCGTACGCTCGGCGAGCAGCCATACCTGGAAACCTGGGAGGCGATGAAGGCGTTCACCGCCGGAAGAGATGCTTCAACTCCCGATGAAATCTGGTTGCTGGAGCATCCACGGGTGTACACCCAGGGGCAGGCAGGAAAGGCCGAACACATTCTTGCTCCGGGTGATATTCCGGTCATACAGGTTGACCGGGGCGGCCAGGTTACTTACCACGGCCCCGGGCAACTGGTGGTCTATCTGATGATCGACCTGACCCGGCATCGGCTTGGAGTACGAACGCTGGTGGATGTGATTGAGAAATCCATTGTTCAGACCCTGGCGGAGTTCGGAATAAATGCCGCACCACGGCCGGATGCGCCGGGTGTGTATGTTGATGACGCGAAAATCGCGTCTCTCGGCCTGCGAGTGAAGCGCGGCTGCTCTTTTCATGGTCTGGCGCTGAATGTGGCAATGGATATGGAGCCGTTTCATCGCATCAATCCCTGTGGCTACGCCGGCATGCGCATGTGCCAGGTCAGTGACTTCGCTCCCGGGACAGGCATCGGCGAGGTGACCCGCGTTCTGTCCGGAGAACTTGCCGCCAGTCTGGGCCACGACACTGTTCGCAGAGTTTCCTAGTACTCACACACCTGGTTGCGACCTCCGGATTTCGCACGGTAGAGGGCCTCGTCCGCCCGCTGCAGCAAACGGTCAACAGACTCCGACCCCTCGATTGTCGCAACGCCGATGCTGATGGTGGTGTTGATGCTGTGGCCATCGGCATTCACCGGTGTCGAGGCAATTTTCTGGCGTATCCTGTTGGCAGTCTGGACGGCATCAGATGTGTCGGTTTCAGGTAAAAGTACCAGGTATTCCTCACCACCCCAGCGAGACAGGGTGTCCACTTTCCTGCTTTGTTCCTGTAGTGTGCGCGCGACCATGATGATGGCCTGATCGCCGACATGATGGCCATAGGAGTCGTTAACAGACTTGAACAGATCAATGTCCATCAGCAGGACTGAAAACGGGCGCCGGTTACGAAGATAGCGCTGATATTCCGCCTCCAGCTGCTCATGGGCCTCGCGCCTGTTGGCCAGCCCTGTCAGTGCATCGTGTTTGGCGGCATACTCGAACTCGGCGGCCAGTTTGAGCAATCCAAGTTTGCTGCGCCGCCGGCTCTGATCCAGGACATAGCAGGTGGACATTTCAAAGCCGAGCACCGCCAGCATGGTCAGCCGGAAACTGGTACTGTAGGGAGAATCGAACACCATGTCACCCAGCGGGCTGAACAGAGCCGCTACCGCGGCCAGCCCGCCGGCACAGGCGATCACGCCCACTCTCGCCTCGCTGATGTAGAAGATGATGGGCGGGTAGGCAAACAGCCAGATAATGGCGGAGCCATCTTCTACCGCATTGACAGCCAGGTAGGTAAACAGCACCGTAATAATCGTAATGAATCCGCGACGCTGTAGCGTGCTGTTATGGCTGGCAAGATAGGCAATACCGTTCAGGCTGAGCAGCACCGCGAAAATGACCAGGATCGCGGCAGACCCGGTGAGCCCGCGTTCCAGAGAGCGCCACGTAAATAGCAAAAGGATTGGTATGGCCGCCAGTGTGAGGCGCCCGATCAGCATGGGAACAGGGATTTCACCTTTTACCCGGAACTGCGACAGTTCGGTGTCCGGTGTTCTGCTGGTAGCTTGTGTCATTTCAGGGATCTGTTGTTGTTTTGGTCATCAGCGGTACGTCTGCAGTCCGCGTTTCCATACTAAACGCCTTTAATCAAAGGATCTGTGTAAAAACGTAAACCGCTAGCCCTTTTCATGAGTAAACATGAGGGAAAGCGTTTGCATTGGCCTCAACGTCACGGTTTTGACGGCGCGTGGGTTAGGTTTGAGTGAGGAGGTATCCGTATAATGCGTATAAAGGCCGATAACGCTGACAATTACTGAACCGGGCAGGTTTTTGATGGCATCCAGACCCAAAAGCACCTCCGTCGCACGTATAAAGACCGGAAGCTTCGAGCGCCGGCTCTCCCTTACAAGGGCCGGACTCTTTGCCGGTACGCGGATGGCTTCCCACATGGCCACCAACTGGTTTGGCAGCAAGGACAAGCGGGATGCCAGGCATCGCGCCATGCTGTCCAGCCAGGCTGAATTCCTGGTGGACGAACTTGGCAAGCTCAAAGGTAGCGTGGTCAAAATCGGACAGGTGATGGCCCTGTATGGCGAGCACTTCCTGCCGGAAGAAGTGACCGAAGCGCTGCACACCCTCGAGGACCAGACCACCTGGCTGGAATGGCCGTCCATTGAGAGGGTGCTGAAAGACGAGCTGGGTACCCGGCGGCTGGCAGAACTGGAGGTGGACCCCGATCCGATCGGTGCCGCTTCCCTGGGGCAGGTTCATCGGGCACGGCGGCGAAGTGACGGGCTGGAGCTGGTGCTGAAGGTCCAGTATCCGGGTGTCGACGAGGCAGTCGACAGTGACCTGAATTCGGTTGCCCAATTGCTCAGGGTTGCGCGGCTGGTTTCTTTTGGCCCGGAGTTCAACGACTGGCTGGAAGAAGTGCGGGACATGATGCACCGGGAAGTGGACTATCGCCTTGAGGCCACCACCACGGAGAAATTCCGGCAGATGTTGTCGGGTGATCCCCGTTTTGTGGTGCCCCGCGTCCTGGAAGAATATTGCACGGCCCATGTGATTGCCTCTACCTACGAACGCGGGCATTCCGTGAGTTCAGTGGCGGTCAGGGAGTTGCCCCTGGAACGCCGTAGTGAGCTGGGCCGCGCTGCGCTGGAACTGTTTTTCAGGGAGCTGTTTGTCTGGGGAGAAATCCAGACGGATCCGAACTTCGGCAACTATCGCATCCGTATTGCCGGTGAAAGTGGCGCCGACAACGAGCATGATCAGATCGTGTTGCTGGACTTTGGTGCGGTGCAGGCCTATTCGGCAACGTTTCTTGATCCGGTTATCCAGATGATCCGGGCCTCCTACGAGGGAGACCTTGAGGCGGTCATTGATGGTGGCGTGAAGCTCCGCTTCATGAGCCGGGAATGGCCAACGGATGTGTTGGAAAAGTTCGGTTCGGTCTGTATGTCCGTGCTCGAGCCTCTATCGGGGGACCGGAGTGCATGGCCGGAGTATGCCATCAACGACAAGGGGCAGTACCGCTGGAAACAGAGCGATCTGCCATCCCGGGTTGCCCGCCAGGCGGCGAAGTCTGCCATCAGCCGTTACTTCAAGGTGCCGCCGAAGGAATTTGTCTTTCTCAACCGCAAGTTGATCGGTGTGTACACCTTTATTGCTGTACTCAACGCCGAGTTCAACGGCGAGGACCTGCTGCGTGAATACCTCTATGGCGACCCGGGGGCTCCGGACGCCTCCAGTACCAGCCAGATAACAAAGGCGTAGCGTATACCCTTTCCGATACCCACCAGCACCACGAAGTTGAGCCAGGGGACGCGCATAATGCCCCCCACCAGGGTCAGGGCGTCGCCACCAATGGGCAACCACCCCATGAGCAGGGACCACTGGCCATAGCGATTGAAGCGAACCCGGGCTTTCTCCAGCTGGATTTCAGTGATGGGAAACCAGCGTTTGTGCTTAAAGCGATCTACCTGCCTGCCGATAACCCCATTAATCACCGAGCCGGCGGTATTACCTGCGGTGGCCCAGAACCAGATCCACCACAGGGAATAGCCTTGCGTGACCATACCGCCGAGCAGTAATTCGGAGTAGGCCGGCAGCAGTGTTGCGGCGGCCAGAGCGGTCATGAAAAGGGTTAGATAGGCCAATGTGACTCCTCGAAATGAATACCGTCAAGCCCGAATGGCGCCGGAGCCTCCAGGGGCACTACGCTGAAAATGTACTTCCGTATCAAGACAGGTTGTCGTACCGATGAAAAAGCTGTCCCTTCGCTTCAAGCTTTACGCCCTTGTTATCACCCTGCTGCTGGTTATGGGAATCAGTATCGTCGTGACCGCGCAGCTGTCCCTGGGGCAGATGGAACAGAGAATTACCTCCGAAACCCGTGAAACCGTTCAGGATATGGCCATCGAACGTCTGAGCGCCACCGCAGGCCAGTATGGCGAGTTGGTCAGCGGCCTGTTTGCAACAGCCTACCGGACGCCGGAAGTTGTCCGCAATGTGGTTAGCCGTAATATCCAGGCCGACAGCTCCGGGCGTATCAGCCGTATCGACCTGCAGGAAACCATCGGGGCAATACTGGAGGAGCAGAACAGCCTGAGTTCCATCTACGCCCAGTTCGAGCCCGATGCCTATGATGGCCAGGACCGTTACTTCACAGACGGCGTGGAAGAGCACAGCAGTGATGAAGGCACGCTGGAGATCTATTACTACCGTACACCGGAGGGAGATGTAAGGTTCAGCCGCACCGAAGACCCCGCCACCAAGTATCTGGACGAGCGTAACGAGTTCGGAATTCGCGAGGCGGAATGGTACCTGTGCTCCAGAGATTCCGGGAAGCCCTGCATCATGGAACCCTACGAATATGAAATCGAGGAGGGCTATTCCGAGCTGATGACCAGCCTGGTGGTGCCCATCCTCAGGGGCGACGAGTTCGCGGGTGTGGCCGGGGTTGATATCAACCTGTCGACGCTGCAGGAAACCGTCCAGAGGGTCAGCCGGGAGCTTTATGATGGTGAGTCCCGGGTTACCCTGCTCAGTAACAAGGGGCTGATTGCTGCCTCCAGCCACTACGGCGAGCACCTGGGCCGGCCACTGTCGGATGCGCTGCCGGAACAGGCCGATGAATACACATCCCTGCACCGTGGCGATGGCACCTACGACGACGGGCAAACCCTGGCGGTGTCGTACCCCATCGAAATTGCCCTGCCGGATACCGAATGGTCGCTGCTGATAGAGCTGCCCCGTGACATAGCCCTTGCGGATGTGGCCGAGATTACCGGACTGCTGTCCAGCGAGGTCGATGCCACCGCAGGGCGGCAGACCATGGTGGGTGTGCTGGTATCGATTGTCGCGATTCTGGTGCTGGTGGTGCTGGTGAGGTCGGTCACCAGGCCACTCAATGAGATTCGCGACCGCATGAAAAATCTGGCCAGCGCGGAGGGTGATCTGACCCGGGAGCTGGATATCGACACCCATCAGGAACTGATAGAGCTCGCCGGCGGCTTCAATCGCTTCCTCGGCCGGCTGCGGGAAATGATCAATGACCTGAAAGAGGTCAACAGCCAGGTCAGCCAGCAGGCCGCCGATGTGGGCGCGATTGCCGGAGAAACCGACGACCAGACCGAGCGTCAGCACCAGGATATCGAGAGCGTTGTCACCGCCATGAACGAGATGTCAGCAGCCGCGGGCGAAGTTGCAGGGTTTGCGGGGGAAGCCGCGGAAAACGCCCAGATGGCCCAGGACGGTATCCGCTTCACCCAGGATACACTGACTGCAGCCCTGGATGGTGTCAGTGCGCTGGCCGGGGATATGGACGAGGCCAGCACCGCTATCGGACATGTGGCCACCCGCAGTGAGGATATCAACCGCATTCTTGAAGTCATCCGTGGTATTGCCGAGCAGACCAACCTGCTGGCCCTGAACGCCGCTATCGAAGCGGCCCGGGCCGGGGAACAGGGCCGGGGTTTTGCCGTTGTGGCGGACGAGGTCAGAACCCTTGCTTCCCGCACCCGTGAATCGACGGACGAAATCAGCCAGATGATTGATGGCCTGCAAGCGGACGTGAATGGTGCGGTCAATGTGATCCAGAGTGGTGTTGACCGGGCAACCCGGGCGGTTGATGGTACCCGTGAGGCAGACCACTCACTGGCTTCGGTGGTCGAGCGTATCGCAACGATCGTGGAGCATGTGACCCATGTGGCGACAGCGGCAGAGGAGCAGAGCAGCGTCAGCGAAGAAATCAACCAGAACCTCACCCGTATCGGCGATGCCGCCAATGATCTGCGGGCTCTCTCGCAACGGGTCAGCAGCAGCGGGCGAACTCTGGATGAGCAGGTGCGCACGCTGGATTCCGAGCTGAGCCGCCTCAAGACCTGATCAGGCCCGGGCTGGAAGGATAAGCGTCAGCAGAGGGTATATCGTCTGTTGCTATCGGTATCATTCAGCCCATCAATTTTATTTTTCGCCAAACATGCGATCATAATGGCGCTTATCCGAGGCTGTGATGGCCCGCCTATTTTCCGGACCAGGAGTTGAATTATGGAGCAAGTCACTATTTTTGGCCGCGCTTCCTGTGGTTTCTGTACGCGTGCAAGGCAGCTTTGCGAAATTAACGATCTTCCCTATCGCTACGTCGACATCGTTGAAGAGGGGATCAGCAAGGAAGACCTTTCGAAAACCATTGGCAAGCCGGTTTATACGGTTCCACAGATTTTCGTGGGCCAGGAGCATGTAGGCGGCTTTGATCACTTTTCCGAATACCTGGAAAGGGCTGGCACCTTCGCCGGCTGAGCTCCAATCCAGAAAAAAAGGGGCGCCCCGGATAATCCGGCAGCGCCCCTTTTTGTTGCCTGCTGGTTGTGCCGGCAGGCCGGTCAGAGCTGGAAGTCGGCCTTCAGTTTCTTTTCAATCAACTGGTTTTTCAGCTTCGCCACGCGTGGCAGGCCATTATCGAAGGGCGGGAAGCTCTCACCGTAAATCAACGGCTCCAGGTAGTCGCGGCAATCCTGGGTGATGCCGTAGCCGTCATCGGTAATGAAGTGGATCGGCATTTTCTTTTCCTGGTTGGCAACGTCTGCCAGAGGCGCCTCGCCAATATGCCAGCGATAGGGCCGTGACTGTTCACGGACAATCGTGGGCATCAGCGCCTGTTTGCCGGCCATGGCCATCTCCACGGCTACCTCGCCAACCTTGTAGGCCTGCTCGACATCCGTGGCGGAGGCGATATGGCGGGCGCTGCGTTGAAGGTAGTCGGCAACCGCCCAGTGGTACTTGTGGCCCAGGGCCTGGCGCACCATGTTGGCCAGGGCAGGGGCTACGCCACCAAGCTGGGTATGGCCGAAGGCATCCTTGGCGCCGGCGTCCGCCAGGAAGCGGCCGTCTTCGTACTGGGCGCCTTCGGAGGCGACCACCACGCAATAACCGTATTCCTTGACGCAGAAATCCACCCGCTCAAGAAAGCGCTCCCGCTCGAACGGAACTTCCGGGAACAGAATAACGTGGGGAGGCTCGCCCTCTCCCTTGCCGGCAAGGCCGCCCGATGCCGCAATCCAGCCGGCATGGCGCCCCATGACTTCAAGGATGAATACCTTGGTGGAAGTTTCGCACATGGAACGGATGTCCAGGCTGGCTTCCAGGGTAGATGTGGCAATGTACTTGGCCACAGAGCCAAAGCCGGGGCAGCAGTCGGTAAAGGGCAGGTCGTTGTCGACCGTTTTGGGAATGCCGATGCAGGTAATCGGATAGCCCATCTTTTCGGCAAGCTGCGATACCTTGTAGGCGGTATCCTGGGAGTCTCCGCCGCCATTGTAGAAGAAATAGCCGATATCATGGGCGCGGAACACTTCGATCAGCCGCTCGTATTCCCGCCTGTTCTCGGAGAAATTTTTCAGCTTGTGGCGACAGGACCCGAACGCACCGCCGGGGGTGTGGATCAGGGCCTGGATCTCGTCGTCTGTTTCCAGGCTGGTATCGATCAGTTCTTCTTTCAGTGCGCCGATAATACCATTGCGCCCGGCGTAGACCTTTCCGATCCGGTCCGGGTACTTGCGGGCGGTCTGAATGACCCCGCAGGCACTGGCGTTAATGACGGCGGTCACACCGCCTGACTGGGCATAGAATGCGTTTCTGGTGGCCATTTCCGGCTGGTGCCTCCTGCAGTTTCATCGATTGCGGCAGATGATACGCCAATCGCTGTTTTTTTTCATGGCATCAAACGTCGTAAGGAACGCTTGACGACCTGTGCTCTATACGGGACGCTTTGCAGGTTTCATCCAAGAGGTCGATAACCGAATGCATATTCATATCCTGGGAATCTGTGGCACCTTCATGGGCAGCCTGGCTGTGCTGGCCAGGGAACTCGGGCACACCGTGACCGGCTCCGATCAGGGGGTCTATCCACCTATGAGCACACAGCTGGAAGCCCAGGGTATCGGCCTGATGGAAGGTTACCATCCTGACAACCTCAAGCCCCGGCCAGACCTGGTACTGATTGGTAACGCCATGTCCCGAGGGAATCCGGAGGTGGAATCGGTACTGAACCAGAATATCGACTACATGTCCGGTCCGGAATGGCTGGCCCGGGAGGTACTGCGCCATCGCTGGGTGCTGGCAGTGGCCGGCACCCACGGCAAAACCACCACAACCGCGATGCTGCTCTGGATCCTGGAGCAGGCGGGCTTCGAGGCCGGCTATCTGGTGGGTGGCGTGCCCAACGATTTCCCGGTGTCAGCCCGGCTGGGAAACAGCGACTTCTTTGTGATTGAAGCGGATGAATACGACAGCGCCTTTTTTGACAAGCGCTCGAAGTTCATTCACTACAGGCCACACACCCTGATCCTCAACAACCTGGAGTTCGATCACGCCGATATTTTCGACAATGTGGAGGCTATCGAGCGCCAGTTTCACCATCTGGTCCGAACCGTTCCTTCCCGGGGGCTGATCATACGCCCGGCACTGGACACCCATCTCGACCGGGCCCTGGAACTGGGCTGCTGGAGTCCCGTCCAGGCTACATCGGTGGGTAGTGAAGTGCCCTACATGGCGGATTGGCGTGCCGAGTTACTGGCAGAGGATGGCAGCCGCTTCATGGTGGTTCACCACGAGCAGCCGGTTGCCACGGTAAGCTGGTCGCAGACCGGGCTGCACAATGTCCGTAACGCCCTGGCCGCCATCGCTGCGGCTCGCCATGTGGGGGTGACGCCGGACCATGCGGTTGCCGCTCTGTGCCGGTTTTCCGGGGTCAAACGCAGGATGGAGTTGCTGGCGGAGATCGACGGTGTTCATGTCTACGACGACTTTGCCCATCACCCCACCGCCATTACCACCACCCTTGAAGGGTTGCGCAACAAGGTGGGGGAGGAGACGATCCTTGCCCTGATCGAGCCCCGTTCCAATACCATGCAGCAGGGGGTACACAAGCAAACCCTGCTGCCCAGCGCGGCAGCGGCCGACCGGGTGATCTGGGCCAACCTGAATCAGATGGACTGGCTGCCCGCGTTGATCGAAGGCCACAACGCCACCACGGAAGCGCCGGGGCGGCACTGCGTGGAGTCCACCGTTGATGCCCTGATTGGCCGGGTTCTGGAACAGGTGTCTGGCCCCTGCCATATTGTCATCATGAGCAATGGTGGGTTTGGTGGCATTCATCAGAAGCTGATCGCGGAACTTGAACGTAAAACCGGCTGACAGGGCGCTTGCCTCCAGCCAATCGGGAAACCTCAGCATGACAGCAGCATCAGAAAACCAGCGGGTGATCAATCTGGCTTTTACCGGCGCCTCCGGCGCACAGTATGGCCTGCGCCTGCTCCAGTGCCTGGTAGCCGCAGGCTGCCGGGTGCATGTGATGGTCAGCAAGGCCGCCCAGGTGGTCATTGCTACTGAAACAGAGCTGAAGCTGCCAGGAAACACCCCCGCCATGCAGGAAGCGCTTGCCAGTTATGCCGGCGCCGATCCGGGGCAGGTGCTGGTATTCGGGCGGGAAGACTGGTTTTCGCCGCCGGCTTCCGGATCCGGTGAGAAAGCGCCGCTGGTGATTTGTCCGTGCAGTACCGGCACCCTTTCCGCGCTGGCTACCGGGGCCAGCAATAACCTCATTGAGCGTGCCGGTGATGTCGCCCTGAAGGAGCGCCGGCAACTGATTCTGGTACCCCGGGAAGCCCCGTATTCCGAGGTTCACCTGGAAAACATGCTGCGCCTGACCCGCATGGGTGCGGTCATCATGCCGGCCAGCCCCGGCTTCTATCACCAGCCGCAGTCGGTAAATGATCTGGTGGATTTTATCGTCGCCCGGTTGCTGGATCACCTGGGGCTGCCCCAGGCGCTGGTGCCCCGCTGGGGCGAGGAACGGCTGAAAGCGAAGCACTCCGACTGATCTGCCCGGCGATGGTTTTGGCCAGCCCGATTGATGTTTTTCATCATTGAGCGAAAACCCCGCTCCCCCGAGACTTGGTGAACGACAACCACAAGACAGTCATTCACCGAGGTTCACCATGATTCCACGCACACTCTTCGATGCCGACCTTGAAGGTTTCCGGGATTCCGTCCGCAAGTTTCTGCAGCAGGAAGCAGCGCCGTACCACGAACAATGGGAAAAGGACGGCCAGGTCAGCCGCGAGCTGTGGACCAAGGCCGGGGAGCTTGGCTTTCTCTGCCCCACCATGCCGGAAGAGTATGGCGGGGTAGGTGCGGATTTCCGTTACAGCGCGGTGATCATGGAAGAGGTATCCCGGGCCGGCCTGTCCGGCATCGGCTGGACTCTGCATTCGGACATTGTTGCCCCCTATATCCTCAACTATGGCTCCGAAGAGCAGAAACAGTATTACCTGCCGAAACTGGCCACGGGGGAGATGATCGGTGCCATCGCCATGACCGAGCCTGGCGCCGGCTCCGATCTCCAGGGGGTAAAAACCACGGCGGTGAAGAGCGACACCGGCGACCACTACGTGCTCAATGGCTCCAAAACGTTTATCACCAATGGCCAGCTGGCGGATCTGGTGATTGTGGTGGCCAAGACGGATCCGAAAGAAGGCGCCAAGGGCACCAGTCTTCTGCTGGTGGAAAGCGCCTGGGAAGGTTTCGAGAAAGGCCAGAACCTGAACAAGGTGGGGATGAAGGCCCAGGATACCTCCGAGCTGTTCTTTCAGGATGTGAAGGTGCCGGCCGACAAACTGCTGGGCTCCATGGAAGGCCAGGGCTTTTTCCAGTTGATGTCGGAGCTGCCCGCCGAGCGTTTGCAGGTGGCGCTGACCGCGGTCGCCGCAGCAGAAGCCGCCTGGCAATGGACCCTGGATTACGTCAAGGAACGCAAGGCCTTTGGCAAGCCGGTGATCGCGTTCCAGAACACCCGCTTCAAGATGGCGGAGATGAAAGCGGAGATCACCGCAGCCCGGGTGTTCTGTGACCGTTGCCTGGAGCTGCACCTGGAAAAGAAACTGGATATCCCCACCGCCGCCATGCTGAAACAGCACACCACCGACCTGCAATGTAAGGTCATGGACGAATGCGTCCAGCTTCACGGTGGCTATGGCTATATGTGGGAATACCCCATTGCCCGGGCCTGGGCCGACTCCCGGGTGCAGCGCATCTATGCCGGCACCAACGAGATCATGAAAGAGATCGTTGCACGCTCGTTCTGAGCCGCGCCGTGTTTCGATGGCGCGTGGACGGGGGTTCCCGTCCACGCGTTTTCGTTACCAAAGTTTACAAATTGCCAAACCTATCAAGGTTCCCCGGGTGAACATCCCCTAAAGTAGCGGCACAACCTCTAACAAGGATAATGGTTGCCGCAATGAAACGCCTGCTCCCCATTTCAGTTACCCTGTTTACGCTTGCCCTGGCCGGTTGCGGTGAGGAATCCGACGAGTCACCGGTGGACGGCCGCGATTTTGACGCTGAAAACTTCAGTGAGCCGGCACCCTATACCGGGCGCGTGATTGACGGCTATCTGCGCAATGCCCGCGTCTGGCTGGATATGGACGGCGACGGCCAGTACACCGCGGGGCCGATGACCATTGAGAACAGCTCCGGCACGGAAATTACCCTTGAAAATGGCGAACCCACGGCCATGACCGGCGAAGATGGCAAGTTTGCCCTCGACATCTCCGAGCTGGTGCAGGATCCCCTGGTATCACCCGACATTGATCCGCGGGATTATCCGCTGTTTGCGGTCACTCTCCCCGGCCAGACGCTGGAACAAACCCGTATCGGCGAGGTGGATGTGGACGTCGCCTACATCCTCAGCGCACCTCCGGGCGTTCGTAATGTCACACCGCTCAGCACATTGGTGCGCCAGCGCCGGGTAATCGGTGTGCAGGATCTGACCGCCACGACTAACGAGTTGTCCGATGCGCTGGGGAATGTGAACCTGGTCAGCGACTACGTAAAATCCGGAGACCACCGGGCCCATGCCTATGCCCGTGCGTTCGCCCGCTTTCTGGGGAGTCAGTTTCCGGAGAGCACTGCTGAACAATTGCGCGATAGCGACGGTCTGGAGTGGTATTTGAGCAAGGAGGCGGCTTATTTGCTGGGCGTATCTTTTGTCCGGAACGCGCTGGACGTGGTCAAGGCGGTTGACGAAGCCGCGCCCCAGGGTAACTACGAGAACGTCGATGTTGACGACCTGGGTTTGCCGGAAGTGCCTATTGAGCTGGAGGATCCTGTGATACTTGAGCGGCAAACGGTGCTGGCACAGAGTGAGGATGAAGGTGGCCTGCCGGCATCCATGTCCAACCTGAGCGTTTCGGCGGAGCTGGTATTCGATTACTCGGAAGATGGCCGGGTGAAGTCTGTTACGGCGCACGGTTGCATGAAGCCGTCGCTGAGAGAAATTGCCCGCCTGGTCGCAGCAGGAGGAAAGATTGCCGATACCGGTATTCAGTGGATCCCGGGCATCTCCCTGTCCGAGCAGAGTGCCATATTCTACAAAGATGAAGGGGCCGACGAGCGCCTGGTATTTGACTGGCAGAAGGGTGAGGCAACGTTTGAAAGTGCCACCACCTGCCATCCGGAACTCGGGCCCTCCTCCACGGAGCTGGGCGGTCCCGCGGATATAACCTATGAGTGGGACGTGGCTGATGCAAAGGTTCAGTCTGTGACCGCAACCTCAGACGGGAAGACTGAAGTGCTGGAACCTGACAACCTTTCAGTGCTGGAGCCCGATGAAGACGAGCATCGCGACCCCTTTTTCGGCTTCACTCGCACCGTCAGCGTTGAGGGGGAAGAGGATCAGGAAGAGGTTGTAACTTTGGGCAGCATGGACGACTGCGAGAGCACAATTGAAGAAGATGACCGCGATGCTCCACTGGTGGTATCCGCCAGGCAGCCATTTACCGTATCAGGCTCTATCACGCAGCCGGACGGGTTTGATTCCCTGGCGCTGGAGTTTGATGACCGCGATGAGCGGGGGCGTCTGCTCCGGTTCGGTTTTCAGGACGAGACCCTGGGCGTCGACAACCCTGACGGTTTCGACTGGGCATTCTACTACCCCTCTGAAGCCTCGAATGATTATGTGGAGGACCAGCCCAACCTGATCGCCACCGCCTTTCTGAACGAATATGGCGGCAGCCGGGACTGTGGCAGGGTGTTTGAAAGGATGCCCTCTGCAGCTTATGCCAGGGTCGACTACACCTATCAGCGGCTTTCCGAATATCTTACAGGGCTGGTGGAGTAGGCCGGAGACTCCTCGGGTAACACCGGGGAGTTGTCGCATCAAGGCCAAGGAAAGGCTGCGACATGTGCGTATCTGGATTTCGGAAATTTAACAGTAATTCAACACTTCCTGAGGGAGGAAGTGGTGCCGAGGAGAGGACTTGAACCTCCACGGGGTTGCCCCCACTAGCACCTGAAGCTAGCGTGTCTACCAATTTCACCACCTCGGCAGGTGATTTGCAGTCTCTCCGGTGGGGATTCAAAAGCGTTAGCTTGTTGAATTTCCGGTATTTCTGCCCCGGCGACAGGCAATGCCGTCAACCGATGGCGCGTACTTTAATCATTCGGAAAAACGCTGTCAAATATTTTTTGCCGGCCAATGCCGGTTTTTGCACCTATTTTTGTTCGCCGGTTAGGCAGGCAGCCGCTGGCGGCGTTATACTCTCCGGCAAATGCAAAATAACGACCGGTTTCCATGGGGAAGTCGGAATTAAGGATACGAATGGTTTCCAGGAAAAAGACAGATAATGACCCTTACGCCCAGCGTGAGGCCAGCAAATACGACAACCCGATCCAGAGCCGCGAGTTTATTCTCGATCACCTGAAAGAGCGGGGCGCGCCGGCCACTCATGAAACCCTGTGCGAGGAACTGGGGCAGAACTCTGAAGAGGGCATAGAGGCCCTGCGCCGGCGGCTGATCGCCATGTGTCGCGACGGGCAGCTGATCTGTAACCGCCGTGGAGCCTATCTGCCCATTGAAGAGGCTGACCTGGTAACGGGGCGGGTGACAGGGCACAAGGACGGGTTCGGGTTTCTGGTTCCGGATGATGGCGGCTCGGATCTGTTCCTGACGGCCCGCCAGATGCGCCAGGTTTTTCATGGCGACCGGGTCGCGGCGCGGGTAGACCGGGTGGACGACCGTGGCCGCCGCGAGGGTGTGATTGTCGAGGTGCTGGAATACCGTACCCACCAGACCGTTGGTCGCCTGTTCCAGGAAAGCGGCATCTCCTTCGTGGTGCCTGAAAATGCCCGCATCAACCACGAGGTTCTGATCCCCGCCGAACATATTAACGGCGCGCGCCACGGCCAGTACGTTGTTGTGGACATCCTGCGCCAGCCCACCGTGCGTACCCAGCCCACCGGCAAGGTGGTCGAAGTGCTGGGCGAGCATATGGCACCGGGCATGGAGATCGACGTTGCCATCCGCTCCTATGACATCCCCCACAGCTGGCCGCCGGCAGTGGGTGAGCAGGCGGCGGGCATTCCCGAGGAAGTCACCGAGAAAGACAAGCAGAACCGGGTGGACATCCGCAACCTGCGCCTGGTGACCATTGATGACGAATCCGCCCGTGATTTTGACGACGCTATTTATTGCGAGCCCCGTCCGCGCGGGGGGTATCGCCTGCTGGTGGCCATAGCGGATGTGTCCCACTACGTACGCCCCGGGACTCCCCTGGATGAGGAGGCGATCAATCGTGGCAATTCGGTGTATTTCCCCGACCATGTGGTGCCGATGCTGCCGGAAAAGCTGTCCAACGGCCTGTGTTCACTGAACCCGGGCGTGGACCGGCTGTGTATGGTGGCAGACATGACCATCAGCGCTGCCGGGGCCATCAGTGGTTACACCTTCTATCAGGCGGTGATGCACAGCCATGCGCGGCTGACCTACAACAAGGTCAGCGACATGCTGGAGCGGCCGGATTCCGAGCCGGGGTACCGGCTGTCGGAGCAGTACGCTCACGTTCTGCCGCACCTGCATAATCTCTACAACCTCTACAAGTTGCTGCGCAAGGCCAGAACCGAGCGGGGTGCCATCGATTTTGAGACCACGGAAACCAAGGTGGTGTTCGATGCAAACCGCAAGATCGAGGAAATTGTTCCGGTCCAGCGCAACGATGCCCACAAGATTGTCGAGGAATGCATGCTGGCGGCCAACGTCGCCACCGCGCGTTTCCTCAAGAAGCACAAGGTGCCGTCGCTGTATCGCGTTCACGACGGCCCCTCGGAAGAGCGTCTTAATGCAGTGCGGTTGTTTCTCAGCGAGCTGGGCCTGCAGCTGGGCGGTGGCGACAAGCCGACCTCGGCAGATTACCAGGAGCTGTTGTCCAGCATTTCCGACCGCTCTGACGCCAACGTAATCCAGACCGTGATGCTGCGCTCTCTCAGTCAGGCGGTGTACAGCCCTGATGAGGGCGGTCATTTTGGCCTTGGCTTTTCCAGCTATGCCCATTTCACATCGCCGATCCGCCGCTATCCGGACCTGATCGTGCACCGTGGTATCAAGTCCGTGGTGCATGGCGAGGAAGGCAGCAAGGATGTGGTTGTTCCGCCAAAACGGGACCCGGAGCTTGCGGATTACCCCTACGATACACCCCGTATGCATCAGCTGGGTGAGCACTGCTCGATGACCGAGCGCCGGGCCGACGATGCCACGCGCGATGTCATGGCGTGGCTCAAGTGTGAGTACCTGAAGGATCATGTCGGCGAGGAGTACGATGGCGTTATTGCCGCGGTCGTACCATTCGGTTTCTTCGTGGAGCTGTCCGGGGTTTATATCGAAGGGCTTGTCCATGTATCGACGCTGAGCGGTGACTATTTCCATCATGACTCCGCCAAGCACCGCCTGATTGGCGAGCGTACCGCCATGAGTTTCCGCCTGGGTGACGATGTCCGGGTGAAAGTGGTGCGGGTGGGCATGGAAGACCGCAAGATTGATCTTGAGCTGGTGAGTGATCCCCAGCACCGCCAAGCGGACCGGGATGCCCTGGAAATCACCAAGCGCGAACCCAGAGACAAGGGTAAAGGCAGGGGCAAGGGTGGAAAAGCCGCTGCTGGACGAGGGTCCAGGAGTGCCCGGGATAAAGGGGATAGGGGTGGCCGCGACAACACCGCGGATGCACCGGCAAAGCCCCGTCGCCGGAAAGGTTCAGCGCCGAAGTCAGCCGGCAAGTCCCAGGGCTCCGGGGAGGCGGTACCCACATTCGAGGATGATGGTGAGTTGTCAGCCCGTGACAAGCTGGTGGCGGAAGCCGCCAAGCTGGCCCTCGGCAAGGGTAAGGGCAAGAAGGCAACGGGCAAGGCTGCCGGAGCCGACAAGAAACGAAAGCCTCGCAAGTCAGGAAAATAAGCCGTGTCTGAAGAGTTTATTTTTGGCTGGCATGCGGTTGAAGCCGTTCTCAAGCGTGAGCCGGAACGGTTGCAGCAGGTCTGGATCCAGACCGGCCGGGAAGATCGCCGGGTTAAAACCGTTACTGATGCGCTGAACGAGCTGGGGGTGCGCTGGCAGGTGGTGCACCGGAAGGAGCTGGATCAGCGGGTTGCCGGGGTTCACCAGGGCATTGTGGCCGCCGTGTCCGAAAGCCGCGAATGGAGCGAGGACGATCTGTTCGCCATGCTGGCCGCTTCTGGCAAGCCTCCGTTTCTGTTGATTCTGGACGGCGTCACTGATCCCCACAATCTGGGGGCCTGCCTGCGCACCGCCGATGCAGTAGGCGTGCAGGCTGTGGTGGTGCCGAAAGACAAGTCCGCGTCATTGTCTCCAACGGTTCGCAAAGTCGCCTGCGGGGCTGCGGAAACAGTGCCACTGGTGCGGGTGACAAATCTTGCAAGGTTCATGCGAACCATCAGGGATGATGGTGTCTGGCTGATCGGCACTGCAGGCGAGGCAGACAGTACCCTTTACCAGGCGGACTTTACCGGCCCGGTCGCGCTGGTGATGGGTGCCGAAGGCAAGGGTATGCGGCGGCTGACCCGCGAGCATTGTGACCTGCTGATCAACATTCCCATGCTGGGCCACGTGGACAGTCTCAACGTTTCCGTCGCCACCGGTGTTTGCCTCTACGAAGCTTTGCGCCAGCGGCTTGCATAGTGCCCTCCACACGCCTAGAATACGTGACCCCCTTTTTCAGGGGGCGGTTCTGTATTGCCTGAAATCGGGGCATCGGATACCAGAAGCCGGCAGCTGTGTCTGCCACCTCCTTGCTTCCTGCATTGGCCCGGTCTGTTTCTGTGCTTTGCTGGAGGCTGTTTAAACCGTAGGGAGAACTCATGCGTCACTACGAAATCGTATTTATGGTACACCCGGATCAGAGCGAGCAGGTGCCCGCGATGATCGAGCGTTATACCGGTGTCATCAATGAAGATGGCGGCAAGGTACATCGCCTGGAAGATTGGGGCCGTCGTCACCTGGCTTACCCGATCAACAAGATTCACAAGGCTCACTACGTGCTGATGAACGTTGAATGTTCACAGGCCGCGATGGACGAGCTGACTCACAACTTCCGTTTCAACGATGCCATCATCCGCGACATGATCCTGCGCCGCGATGGTGCCGATACGGACCTGTCCCCGATGAAAGCTTCCGAGTCCCGTGAAGATCGTCGTGGCGGCGATGATCGTCCGCGTCGTTCAGCTGAATCTGACGAGTCCCGTCAGCAGGCTGAAACCCAGGACGAAGAAGAGTAAAACCATCACCGGAGTTGAGGAGTTAAGTTATGGCTCGTTTTTTCAGACGTCGTAAGTTCTGCCGCTTCACGGCAGAAGGTGTCAAAGAGATCGATTACAAGGATCTGGACACCCTGAAAGGTTACATCACTGAGACCGGCAAAATCGTGCCCAGCCGTATCACCGGCACCAAGGCACGCTATCAGCGTCAGCTGGCTACCGCTATCAAGCGTGCCCGCTACCTGGCACTGCTGCCGTATTCGGACAGCCACGATAACTAAGTAACAGAATAAACAGGACCCGGGACCATGCGTGCACTGGCACAGTTTGTAATGCGCGGTCCTCTGCAGGCAGGCGGGGTTGCGGCAGTTACCACTGCGATACCCCTGTTGTTCTGGATTGGTGCAGCGGTAGTTGGCCTGGTCATTCTCAGGCTGGGTATTAGCCAGGGGCTTAACATCGGCCTCTGGGCATTGCTTCCGGCACTGGGCTGGAGCTGGTTCGGGCAGGACCCGACAGCACTGGCGGTATTGCTTCAGGTAATGTTGATTGCCTCCATTCTGCGAACGACCCTGTCCTGGGAGAAAGCGCTCCTGGCAGGCAGTTTCCTGGGTATTGTGACAGGCATGATGCTGCCCCTGCTGTATCCGGATCTTTTGAACGATCTGGTGCAGACCGGGGTCAGGTTTTACGAAGAGTACAACGCCGAAGTCGCAAGCAGTCTTGGCGACAGGCTGGAAACAGTCATTCGGCAGACCATGAACGCGAGCATGGCCGGTACCTACCTGGTAATCGGAGTGGGTATGACCATGCTGGCGAGATCCTGGCAGGCCGGGTTGTATAACCCGGGCGGATTCCGGACCGAGTTCCACTCGCTTCGGCTGTCACCGGCAATCGCGGTTATCTGTGTGATTACCATGTTGGCAGGGCCCGTTCTCGGGCTGAATTCCATGCTGCTGGGCTGGGCGGGAGGCTTGCCGCTGATTCTGGCAGCCCTGGCCCTGGTTCATGGCGTTGTGGGTCGTAAAAACCTGAGCGGTCAGTGGCTGATCATGTTCTATCTGGCGCTGGTACTGCTTGGTCCAACCCTGATGATTCTGTTGGTAGTTCTGGCTTTTGTGGATAGCTGGCTGGATATCCGGAGACGAATAAAGCCCTCCGGCCCGGCTGAATAAAGCACGAAGAGGTTAACGAGATGGAAGTTATTCTGCTCGAAAAAGTAGCAAACCTTGGTTCACTTGGTGACAAGGTCAAGGTCAAGGCCGGTTACGGTCGTAATTTTCTGCTGCCCTATGGCAAGGCTGTTCCGGCAACTGCCGACAACCTGAAGGCCTTCGAAGAGCGCCGTGCAGAGCTGGAAAAAGCAGCAGCCGAGAAGCTGTCTGCCGCCCAGGCTCGTGCCGAGGCTCTGGAAGGTGCGTCTGTCACCATCACGTCCAAGGCTGGTGAAGAAGGCAAGCTGTTTGGCTCTATCGGCGTGCGCGACATTGCTGATGCAATTACCGCTGCCGGTACAGAAGTCGAGAAAAGTGAAGTTCGTCTGCCGGAAGGCCCGCTGCGTGTGGTTGGCGAGTACGAGATCGAGCTTCAGCTGCACTCCGACGTGAGCGTTGTGATTAACCTGGCCGTTGTTGCCGAGTAAATTGCTCCTCATGCGGTAACGCCGGGCTTCAGCCCGTCGGTAGCCATACAGGCCCGGAATCCGCTTTGGTGGATTCCGGGCCTGTTGCTTTGTGGTGTATGATTTGTCGTTACCCTAGCTCTCCCATCGCATCGACAATCCCCGTAAAATGTTGCGGATGTGATGCCCAGATGAAGATGTTTCCATGGCCAACCCGAATTTCAAACCGGTAAACAGCGACCCTGAAACCAGCCGTATCAAGGTTCCGCCTCACTCCGTGGAAGCCGAGCAGGCGGTTCTTGGTGGCCTGATGCTGGATAACCGCCGCTTTGATGAAATCGCTGAAATTATCTCTGCTGTGGATTTTTACCGGCAGGACCACCGCCTTATCTTCGGGGCTGCCGAGCGTCTTGCCAGTGAGAGTGAGCCCCTGGATGTCGTAACGCTGACCGAGTTTCTGGAGAGAGCCGGGGATATTGAAGACGCCGGCGGCCTGTCCTACCTGGCGGAACTGGCCGAGAAGACGCCGGGCGCCGCCAATATCCGGGCCTACGCGGAAATTGTCCGGGAGCGTTCCATACTTCGCCAGCTGGTGGAGGTGTCCGGCGCCATAACAGACTCCGCGTTCAATCCACTCGGGCGCACCAGCAGTGAAGTGCTTGATGAGGCGGAGCGTAATGTTTTCAAGATTGCGGAATCCAGGGTCAAGGAGGGGACCGGTCCCCAGACCATCAATCCGATACTGACCAAGGCGCTCAGCAGGATTGAGGAACTGTTTGAATCCGGCGAAACCACCACGGGCCTGACCACCGGCTTCAAGGACCTGGATGAATGGACGTCAGGCATGCAGCCGGCGGATCTGTTGATTGTGGCGGGCCGTCCATCCATGGGTAAGACCACCTTTGCCATGAACATTGTCGAGAACGCCCTGATCAGCACCGGGGCGCCGATTCTGGTGTTCAGCATGGAGATGCCCGCGGATGCGCTGGTCATGCGTATGCTGTCGTCACTGGGGCGTATCGACCAGAGCCGGATCCGCAGCGGCAAGCTGGAGGAGGATGACTGGCCCAGGCTGACGTCCGCCGTCAGCCTGCTGAAGGACAAACCGCTTTATATTGATGACACACCCGGCCTGAGCCCGACGGAAATGAGATCCCGGGCCCGCCGTATCGCCCGGGAGAATGACGGCCAGCTGGGCCTGATCATGGTGGATTACCTGCAGCTGATGCGGGTGCCGGGCAATACCGAAGGCCGTACCGCCGAGATATCTGAAATCTCCCGGTCCCTGAAGGGGCTGGCGAAGGAACTCAGTTGTCCGGTGGTGGCACTGTCACAGCTTAACCGTAGCCTCGAGCAGCGCCCCAACAAACGGCCTGTAAACTCGGACCTGCGGGAATCCGGCGCCATCGAGCAGGACGCCGACGTGATCATGTTCGTCTACCGAGACGAGGTCTATAACGAGGATACTTCCGACAAGGGCATTGCCGAGATCATTATCGGCAAGCAGCGTAATGGTCCCATTGGTACGGTTCGCCTGGCCTTTATCGGCAAGTACACCAAGTTTGAGGACCTGGCCCACGGTGACTACGGCGGGGATTATTGATGCCGCGGAAAACCCTCGCCCGCATTGATACCGAGGCACTTCGCCACAACTATCGCCTGGCCTGCCGCCTGGCCGGCCAGGCCCGGGTCATGGCGGTTATCAAGGCTGATGGCTACGGCCATGGTATAGGTGAAGTGGCAACAGCGCTGGCGGACGAGGCACCGAAGTTTGCCGTTGCCTGTCTCGAAGAAGCCCTGGCCATACGTGAGGCCGGTGTCAATCATCCGGTGGTTCTGCTGCAGGGCATGCATTGTGCTGATGACGTGGGCATCTGTGCCCGTGAAGGTTTTGAGGTGGTGCTGCACAGTGACTACCAGCTGGACTGGCTGGCGCAGTGCGAGCAGGTGCCGGCGCTCTGGCTCAAGGTAAACACCGGCATGAACCGGCTGGGCTTTCCTCCAGGGATGCTTGGGTCGATCATGGCACGGCTGGGAAGCCGGGGCCTGGCGCAAAAGGTGACTGGTTTCGTGACCCACTTTGCCTGCGCGGACGATGCCGCCAGCGGCTTTACCGATGAGCAGACCCGCCGGTTTGCCGAGGCCGTGGTTGACTGGCCGTTACTGGAAAAAAGCGCAGCCAATTCCGCTGCCCATTTCCTGCCCGGGCAGCCAATGTTTGACTGGAGCCGCCCCGGCATCATGCTTTACGGCGCTTCTCCCATGCTGGAGAAGACGGGGCCGCAACTCGGCCTGAAGCCGGTAATGTCACTGGAAGCGCCGCTGACAGCCGTGCGCACCCTCAGGCCCGGCGAGGCGGTGGGCTATGGCTGCAGCTGGATAGCGGAACAGGACACCCGGATGGGGATCGTGGCCATCGGCTATGGCGACGGCTATCCCCGCCACGCCGGCACGGATACTCCGGCCTGGGTGGCAGGTAATCGCATACGCCTGATTGGCCGGGTGTCCATGGACATGCTGGCGGTGGACCTGACCAACGCTCCGGCGGCCTCTGAAGGCGATACCGTGGAGCTCTGGGGCAGGCACGTGAGTGTCGATGAAGTGGCACGGCACGCCGGCACTATTGCCTACGAGCTGCTTACCGGCGTTACAGCCCGGGTGCCCAGGCTGTATGGCAACGACAGCGATCCCGTGGAGTAGGTCAGGAAGCGGCTTCCGGCTCGTGGATGATTTCCTCGATAAAATCGAGAATGGCAGCCAGGCTGCGGTCATCCAGTTTCTTCAGTACCTTGTGCACGACCATTTTGCTGCCCTTGAGCATGCTGCTGATGCCCATTCTGGCCATGCCCATGAGCATGCTGCTGGCGTTGAGACGGCGCAGGGGCTCCAGGAAGAAGAAGTCGAGGCCGTTATCGGTCATCTCGACGATCAGCTCGAACAGCTTGTCGATGGCCTCCTTGTCGGCCTTGCCCCGTTTACGGAGTTCGTCGACGGTGTACAGGGCGCGGGTGCGCAGTTCATCCGGTATTGGTGCAACGATATGGCTTTGTTGTTTCAGCATGTGGGATCCTGTTGTTGTATGCTCGTCAGGCCTGCTTGATTTCCGATACGTATTCTATGGGTTGGGGCGGAAGTACCATTGGCTTGAGTGGTCACCGTTGTCCGTCATATCAGTGAAATCCCGGGTATGCGTTCCAACAGCGGATGTGAACGATTACAGTGTTGGATGAATATAAACCACCGAAACCGGAGGCAGTGAGCGCTCGTGCACGTTCTTGTTGTTCATGATTATGGCCCCCTGGGGCGGGTATTGCTGGAGCGCCTGAGAAAAACCTCGCTTCATGTCAGCCCATTGCTGATCAGTGAGCTGGAAACAGCGGACCTCACCGCGCTGGAAGGCTGGATTCCCCACGATACTGACCTGATCGTGAACGCATTGTGGCTGGCTGACCCGGAAGTTGCGGAACAGGATCCGGAGTCCGCTCACAAGGTCGCCTTTTCGCTTCCGGTAGCGTTGGCCGAATACGCCCGTGACCGCAGCATTGCACTGCTCCAGCTGTCGACCTGCTACGTGTTCGATGGCCGCAAACAGAACCCCTACATTGCCTCCAATCCCGGCCAGCCCTGTAACGAGTTGGGTAACTGGCAATGGGAATGTGAACAGGCGGTGCGGACTCTTCTGCCCAGGCATATCATCCTGCGAACCGGCTGGAGCCTGGGGCGCTTTATTCGCAAGGTGCAGTCGGTGGCGGCCGGCTCCGACGTTATCAAGCTGCCCGGAAAGTGCCACGGTCAGCCAGTAACGGTCAGTGATCTTGCCAGGGTGATTACCGCGATTGTCCAGCAGATAGATTGCGGTGCCGAGGTGTGGGGTACTTACCAGTATGCCGGCGCGGAGGATATCTCTCTTTACGAGCTCGGCCTGGCCATCACCGGGCTGAATGGTATTCCCGACAGGATCCGTGTGGTGGATGAAATGCCGGCCTGGGCCGCTCTGGAACCGGCCAACACTGCCATGATCTGCACCAAAATCCGCAACACGTTCGGCGTCAAGCAACTGCCCTGGCGTTCAGGCCTGGCCGAGGAGCTGGAGTTACTGTCGCTGAACGGGAAGAAGGAACTGACCGACGAACCGGCCAGCTGAGGCTCGCCAGTTCGTGAATTGCCAGAGCATTGAGGTCAGCTGTTCTGCCGTGAGAATTCCCGCGTAACCGTCTGCAGGGCTTCCACATCCAGCAGTTCCACTTCCCGCCCCCGGGCACTGATAATGCCCTGGTTCTGGAAACGGGTGAACACCCGGCTGACGGTTTCCACGGCGAGGCCGAGGAAATTGGCGATGTCGTTTCTGGCCATGGGCAGGCTGAAGTTGGTGGCCGACATCCGGCGACGCTGAAAGCGGCTGGACAGGGACAATAGCAGTGCTGCAATCCGTTCCTCGGCCGTATTCTTGCTCAGCAGCATGGCCAGCTGATGGCTGCCCTGAATTTCCTGGCTCATCAGATGATACATGTGGTGCTGAAGGTCAGGCAGTTTACCTGTGAGTTCTTCCAGTTTATCGACCGGAAACTCGCACACACTGGTTCGCTCCAGGGCCCTGGCAGTGCAGGCATAGTGTTTGCTGCCCATGCTGTCCAGCCCGACCAGCTCACCGGGCATGAAGAATCCTGTTACCTGCTCCTCGCCGTTCTCGCTGATAATGGAAGTCTTGATCGCGCCACTCTTGACCGCAAAGCAGGAGCGGAAAGGCGTGCTCTGGTCAAAGATGTGCTCACCACGGTTGAAAATACGGCCCTGCTGGACAATATCTTCCAGCCGGTCGAGTTCGTTTTCTTCTATCGCAAGCGGAAGGCAAAGATTGCTGAGACTGCACTGGTGGCAAGACGCCTTCAGAGGGGATACCTGGTGAAGTCTGATAGGTTGAGCCATGGTAGATGAACCATCCATTATTGATTCATGTCAAAACCGTACTGTATTACGAACGGTGGGCTTTGCCAATGACTAATGTCCTTGACAACGATATGCATATACCGTTCGGGTATATAAAAGACCGGTTCGGACGCCTGTGGCGATGTCCGAACCGGTCGGCAGGCTTCAGACTTTCCGGAATACCAGGGAGGCATTGGTGCCGCCAAACCCGAAGCTGTTGGACATCACCGTGTTCAGCTCTGCGGGGACTGAATCCGGCCCCACCACTGGCATGCCGGAAATGGTTTCATCCAGGTTCGCCAGGTTTTTGGTGCCGGCGATGAACCCGTTCTGCAACATGATCAGTGAGTAGATCGCCTCATGTACCCCGGATGCACCCAGTGAATGGCCGGACAGGGATTTGGTGGAGGAGATCTGTGGTATTTTGTCGCGGAAGACGTTACGGACCGCTTTCATTTCTGCCACATCGCCCACCGGCGTGCTGGTGCCATGGGCATTGATATAGTCCACCCCGGTGTTCACCGTGGACAGCGCCTGTTGCATGCAGCGCATGGCACCTTCCCCGGACGGGGCTACCATATCGTGGCCATCGGACGTGGCGCCGTAACCGACCAGTTCCGCGATGATGGGCGCGCCACGCTTTATGGCATGCTCCATTTCCTCAACCACCACCATGCCACCGCCACCGGCGATCACAAAGCCGTCGCGGCCGGTATCGAAAGGCCTGGAGGCGGTTTCAGGGGCTTCGTTGTACTTGGTGGACAGGGCGCCCATGGCGTCGAACAGCATGGTCAGGCTCCAGTCTTCCTCTTCGCCACCACCGGCAAACACAATGTCCTGCTTGCCAGCCTGAATCTGTTCGGCGGCATGGCCGATACAGTGGGCACTGGTAGCACAGGCTGACGACATGGAGTAGTTGACGCCGCGAATCCGGAACGCCGTGGCCAGGCAGGCCGATACCGTGCTGGTCATGATCCGGGGCACCATGTAGGGCCCGATGCGCTTTACGCCTTTCTCCCGCATGATGTCCACGGCTTCCACCTGGCTGGCACTGGACGCGCCGCCCGATCCGGCGATCAGGCCGGTACGGTCATTGGAAATCATGTCGTCTGTCAGCCCGGAGGAGGCGATGGCCTGTTCCATGGCAAGGAAACTGTACATCGCGGACTGGCCCATGAATCGCCGCGTCTTGCGGTCGATGACCGAGGTGTCTGCATCAATGGACCCCGCAATCTGGCTGCGAAAGCCCATGTCCCGATAGGTCTCGTTGAACCGGATACCGGATTTACCCGCCTTGAGGCTTTCCAGAACCGCATCCGTGGAGTTGCCCAGGCAGGAAACAATGCCCATGCCGGTGATTACAACCCGTCTCATACCTTCCTCCTTAACAAGGCCTGCACCGGGAGCCGGGCAGATCCTTTTTATCTCTGACTATAACCACCAGTCTAGGCGCTTTGAGGCCCGGGCGATATTTGACCTTGGTAAGGGACCGAAGAAAGCCTGAAGGAAGGGTCAGGGGCTCTCGTTCCTGGCGCGTTGGCGTTCGGCTTCTTCCCGGGCTTCCCGCTCAATCATTTCGGGCGTCTCCAGGGAAATGCGGCCCAGCTTCCCGGACCGGAATTCATTCAGCAGTATTTCCGACACCTTGTGCAGGTCGGGAACGCCACCACGGCCAAGGAAGCGTCGTTTCAGGGCAATGCCATCCATCAGCGCAAGCCCATCCCGTGGCCTTTCCTCAAAGCCGTAGCGCGCCATGACCAGCTCCGGATAGGCTTCCAGCAGATAATCCGCCTCGAACAGGGCGACATCCTCGAACTCGATAACCGCACTGCGGATAGCGCCACTGATGGCCAGGCGGTAACCACAGGCTTCCGGAGAAAGCTTGGGCCAGAGGAAGCCGGGGGTGTCGTAGAGCAATACATTGTCCGGCAGCTTGATGGCCTGCTGCGCACGGGTGACCGCCGGCTCATTACCGGTTTTGGCGGCAGGCCGCCCGGCGAGGGTATTGATCAGCGTCGATTTGCCGACATTGGGAATCCCCAGAATCATCACCCGCAGCGCCCGCTTCTGACGGTCATGGCCTGGCGTCATCTCACCCGCCAGGCGCAGGATATCCAGCGCCTCCGCCCGCTGGTTGTGGGTCATGGTAATGGCACGTACGCCCCGCTCCTTCTCCAGCCAGGCCAGCCACCGGTCAGTGATATCCGGATCGGCAAGATCACGCTTGTTAAGCACCTTGATCACCGGGGTATCGCCCCGCAGCGACGGCACCAGCGGATTCTCACTGCTGAACGGCAGCCGTGCGTCGACCACCTCAATGATGAGATCCATCTGGGGCATTACTTTTTTGATCTCCTTGCGGGCCTTGTGCATATGCCCTGGAAACCAGTTGATGGCCATGTGTGATACTCCGGAAATGGCTGAATGGCGCCATTATGGACGTGAATGACCAAATTTTCACATTTCTCTGAAGCCGCCTGTGGCGGGAGCTTCGGCAATGACGATGTGAAGTATGTACAAAAAGAAGGGGGTTCGGGGTGAAATTCTTCATTGTTTTGTTTTAGGGTGTAGGGCTTGGAAACACGAAGTGAATTAATCAAACGATTATTGGAGATATCTATGAAGCTTGTGAAACTGTTCGGAATCGCCCTGATTGCACTTGGGCTGTCTTCTACCGCTATGGCGCAGCAGCAGTCTGGCCAGGCGGGCCAGGCCGGAGGGCAACCGGACCAGGTCGATCAGCTGGCAGAGATGGTTGGTCTGAGCGATGATCAGCAAAAGGAAATTCGCGGCATCATCGAGGAAATGCAGACTGAGATTGAGGAGCTTCAGGGCGAAGCACAGCAGTTGCAGCAGCAGATCCAGGGTGAGATCAAGCCGGACTATGACGAAGGCACTATTCGCGACAACGCCGAGAAGCTGGGTGAAGTAACGGGCGAGATGACTGCACTGTCTACTCTGATGCAGGCCAGGGTAGATGCCGTGTTCACTGAAGAGCAGCGCGATGAGCTGAACAAGCGTATGGAAGAAATGCAGCAGCAACAGCAGCAGATGCAGCAACAGCAGATGCAGCAGCAACCGCAGCAACAGCAGCAGATGCAGTAAGCGACTGCTGTACTGACTATCCCCCGGATCGAATCCGGGGTTTTACGAAAACCGCCTTGGCCTGTGGCTTTGGCGGTTTTTTTATTGCCTGTAGCCTGCTGGTTTGTAAGCCTGATAGCTAGGAGTCGTCAGCGGCGGGGCAAGCGTTCAGAAACACGCCCGTGAATACGTCCCTGTAGGGCTCGGTCGCGCCATCCCTGGCGCTCCACGGTTTCTGAACGCTTGCCCCGCCGCTTCGTTCAAACTCCGTGGAAGCGCCATGGCGTTTCAAAGGCGATATCACGAAAGATGCAGGAGCGCCGGCGCCCTTCCTTCCCGGAATGTCTTCGGCCAGGGACGGCCGAAGTCAAGCGCACAGGGATGTGCTTGTAGCGTTTCCGGGAAGGAAGGGCGCCGGTGCGACTACCACCTTAACTTGCAGGCTGGGTGGGGAGGGCAACTCCAAACCTAGCCCTTAACACCAAACGGTTTAACGAGCACGATAAGCCGTGGCAACAGGGTAAGCGCACCAATCAGGGCCATGAACATGGCGAAGCCGGTGAACAACCCGAAGTAGATGGTCGGGATAAAGTTCGACAGCACCAGAATGGAAAACCCGGTAATGATCGTCAGCGAGGTAAAGAACATCGCCTGCCCGATGCTGCGGTGGCAGCGGTGCATGGTGGCGATGTAGTCACCGTCCTTCTCGAATTCCGTTTTGAAACGGTGGATATAGTGAATGGTATCGTCCACCGCAATCCCCACCGTAATCGCCGCCACCGTAATCGTCATCATATCCAGCGGAATGCCCAGCCAGCCCATCAGGCCCAGCACCGAGCCTGCCGCAATCAGGTTGGGCGCCATCCCGATCAGCGCCAGCTTGATGGAACGGAACAGAATCAGGAACATGATCATGATGGCCAGGAACACCACGCCCAGGGTCTTGATCTGGGAATCGAACAGGCTCTGCAGCATATTGTTGTACATCACCGTCATGCCCGTGAGCTGCACCTGGTCGTCGTCAAAGCCCATTTCTCCGGTGAGATGATTGCGAATACCGTCCAGCAGCTCCTGGCGGCGCAGATCCGGCGAGGTTTCCAGTATGCGGATACTGAAACGGGCCTGGTCATGTTCCTCGCTGATGTAGGGGGTCAGCAGGATGTCCTGCAGGTCATCCGGCACCGCGGAGGGCACGAAGGCCAGTTCCAGTGCGTCCAGAGGCTCACCACCGTTGACCTGGGCCAGTATGTCGAGCGTGGTGCTGATGGACTGGACCTTGCCGGTTTCCGGCAGGCTGTCCAGGTAATCGTGAACCTCACTGAGCCGCTCCATCTTCTGGTAGGTGAACCAGGTGTCCCGGTACTCCTCCGCTTCCTCGCAGTCGTCTACAAACGGATCACAATCACTGGCAAACGGGTCGTCGCTGCCGTCGCTTTCAGGGGGCTTGTCGTCCGTGATCACCACGTCCAGGGGGGTGGTGCCCCCCAGGCGGTCGTCGATGGTGATCATGCCCTGGTGGATTTCTGTGGAGGATTTGAAGTAATCAATAAAGCTGTTTTCCACGGTCAGGCGGTTGAGGCCGATTACACAGAGTACGGCGATGATGACAGAGCCGAAAACAACGGTCTTGCCATAGTTCTCCGTAAACCGGGCAAACATATCCGTAAACGGTATCCGGTCCGAGCGAACCCGCTCGTCCACCGGTGGTGGCAACAGCATCAGCAACGCCGGGAAGATCACGAAGGTGATAAGGAAGGCCACGGCGAGGCCTATGGTCATCATCCAGCCAAAGTCGATGACCGGGCGAATACCGCTGAACGTCAGTGAACCGAAGGCAACGATGGTGGTGATGGCCATGTAGAAACAGGGCTTGATCATCGCCAGTAGCGTGTTGCGAAGGATATCCCTGGGCGCGGCCTCCGGGTTATCGTGCTGGAATTCCCGGTAGCGGACGATCAGATGAATCGTCAGCGACAGGGTCATGATCAGCAGCAGTGAGACGAAGTTGGAGGAAATCACCGTGATCGGCCAGCGGGCCCAGCTCAGGTAGCCGATCACCAGCCAGACGGTAAAGCTGCAGCATAGCAATGGCACCAGAACCCACCGCCACTGGCGGAAGATGACCGCCAGTGTCAGCAGCAGGAAAATCAGCACCCCGATACCGAAGGTGGACAGGTCATTCTCGATAAAGCGAATCATGTCGGCGACGATCATTGGCACGCCACCCAGGTAGATCTCGGCGCCGTCACGGTACTTATCGAGAATACCCCGAACCTCATCAATGGTGCGGTCGCGCTCCTCCCCCTGGGCTTCGGTGAACTCGATAAACTCACGGCTTACCGCTTCCAGTTTCTGGCGATCCTCCGGGGTGGCCTCGTTGCTGTCGACCTTGTCTCGCAGGCTGTTGCGCTCGCGCAGCAGTTTGAAATAGCGTTCCGGGGTCGGCAGGTTGACCTGGATGGCGGTGGTGCGTGCATCCTCGCTGATCAGGAGGTTGGGGTAGAGGGGGTTGTCGAGCAAGGCCTTGCGGGCGGTTTCCGGGGCAACGCCATCCTCGTCGATGTTCTTGATCTCCGAGTCCACGGTGTCCAGGGTCAGGTCCGGGCTGTGGAGCAGGGGGACGTTGAGTATGCTGTTGGTGGAGCTGACGTTGTCCAGCGCTTCCAGTTCATCCCGGAGGGATTTCAGCAGTGCAAGACCGTCGTCGCTGAACAGTTCCTCCCGGGGGGTGAAGGTGACCACCAGGAAGTCGTCAGAGGTGGTAAAGCGCCGGTTGACCTCGCGATACTGTTCCAGCGATCGGTCGTTTTCAAGAACCAGGGATTCTGCGGAGGCGTCCAGCCGGAACTGATCCAGGCGCAGGCTGGCAATCACGAGCAGTACACCGAACAGAAGCAATATGACAACAGGACGTGGGAATATCAGCCGGTCATAGAATAATCGAAGCCACGACATTGAAAACAACACCCTTCACTATGAAATCGAGTGCAGAGTGTGCCACAAAGTTTCAGTCGACGGTGACTCTGTTGGATGCTTCTTCCAGGGAATCGATCAGTTGTTTCAGGCGCCTGCTCATATCCGCGCTTTCGGTAAGCTGGGTCACCATGCTTTGCGTGGTGTCGCGGATGCTCTGAACATTGGCCTGTACGTCATCGGTGGATGCCGTCTGGTCCGCGGATACATTGGCGATTTCCTGGTTGGTTTCGTCGATGCGGCTTACCACCGAGTTGATGGCGTCCAGGGATTGGCGAGCCTCGTCGGATTCATCCACGCAACGGGAGGCGTCTTCCGAGCTGCCGGTCATCTGGGTGACTGCAGCGTCCATGGCGGTGAGCAGCCGGTCGATGGTGCCCTGGATCTGGTCGGTGGAGTCCTGCACCCGCTGGGCCAGATTGCGTACTTCGTCGGCGACCACGGCAAAGCCCCGGCCCTGTTCTCCTGCTCGGGCGGCCTCAATGGCGGCGTTCAGTGCCAGCAGGTTGGTCTGCTCGGCTATGCCCTTGATTTCAGCAACTGCATGGCTGATTTCATGGCTGTTCTCTGCCAGTGCCTGCACGCTGTTGGCCGATGTCTGGATGGCGGTGGCGAGGTGGCGAATGGAGTCCGCACTGCGGGCCACCCGCTCGCTGCCGTCCACGGCCGCGTTTCGCGCTTCGTGAGACAGGGTCTTGGCGATGCCTGCCTGTTCGGCAATGCCGGTAAAGCTCTGCAGCATGGTTTCCACCACTTCGGCACTGCGATCGGCGCCCGATTGCTGGCGGCTGAGATCATCCCGGCGGGCGTCCGCGGCGGTTGTCAGCTCGCGTACTTCGTTGTGAAGGTGTTCAATTGCCTGTTTCATGCTCCTGACCACACCCATGGTGCGGTCCTGCATGGCATTGAAGGCCCCGGCCATTTCGCCGATTTCGTCCGTGGAGTCCACCTCGGCCCGTTCACTGAGATTGCCGGATGCCTGTACCGACACCATGGTTTTTTTCAGTCTGTACACATGCCGCTCGATAAAGGAAATCAGCAACTGGGAACCGGCCATTTCCAGTACCATCAGTATCGCGACAACCAGTGCAAAACGTCCGGCGGTTTCCTGGAAAACGGCAGAGAAAGACTGGTCAGTCATTCCGGCAATGGTGTGCATGGCGAAGATCACCAGCAGGCAGAGTACCGCGAACACAACAATGTTGAGCAGCCAGAACTTGTATTTAAGCCGGGCATTCCTGAGCAGTTGAAGCATGGCGTTCTCAGTCCACGGCTTTGACGGGAATCTGCTGGGCCTTCGAAGAAACGGGGACTTCCGGCACGGCAAGGCCAAGGTTGTTCTTTTCGAACACCCGGTCGGCACGATAGCTGGAGCGCACCATGGGGCCCGAGGGCACTTCCATGAAGCCTTTCTCCAGGCCGATCTCCCGGTAGCGGTTGAAGTCTTCCGGAGTCACATACTTTTCCACCGGCAGGTGGTTCGGGGTGGGGCGCAGGTACTGGCCGAGGGTGAGGATGTCGACACCAATGGCCCGCAGGTCATCCATGGTTTCCAGGATTTCTTCCTCGGTTTCACCCAATCCCAGCATCAGGCTGGTCTTGGTGAGTACGTCCGGGCGGTATTGCTTGGCATGGGCCAGAACACTGAGGGTTTTTTCATAGCCGGCACGTGGGTCCCGCACGCGGGTGGTCAGGCGTTTCACGGTTTCCACGTTCTGGGCAAACACGTCCAGGCCAGAGTCCACAACTTTCTCCACGTGCTCCATCACGGCGTCAAAATCCGGTGTCAGGGCTTCCACTGCCACTTCCGGCGTGCGCTGCTTGATGGCCGATACGCACGCTGCGTAATGGGCGGCGCCGCCGTCGTCGAGGTCGTCCCGGTCAACAGAGGTGAGTACGATGTAGCGCAGGCCCATCAGTTCGACGGATTTGGCGGTATTTTCCGGCTCTTCGTGGTCCAGCCAGCCTTTTGGATTGCCGGTATCCACGGCACAGAAGCGGCAGGCCCGGGTGCATACCGAGCCCATCACCATGATGGTAGCGGTACCATTGGACCAGCATTCCCCAATATTGGGGCAGTGGGATTCCTGGCAAACCGTGCTCAGCCGGTGTTGGCTGACGTTCTTGCGAACGGCCTCGTAACGCTCACCACCGGGCATGCGCGCTCTGAGCCAGGAGGGCTTGCGCTGGGTTGTGGTATCGATAATGCCTGAGCCTGACCGTTTGATCCCGTCCTTGATGGCGGAAAAACCATGTTCATTCCGGAACTTGGAACCACTGGTGACACGGGATTTGGCACTGTCGCTCATTACAACGGGACTCTCTGTTTGGCCTGTTTGGCTGCCTCGGGGCTTGTCTGACCTTAAAGGGTAATCCGCCCCCGTGGAGGATACAAGGCAGCTACGGATAATCACTGGGATTGCGGGCACGACTTTCGTCGTACCCGCAGGCTGATCAGGCGGTCGCCTTGTCCAGCGCCTGACTGATATCGGCAATAATGTCATCCACATGTTCAATGCCGATGGACAGTCTCACCAGATCCTCGCTGACACCCGCACTTGCCAGCTCTTCCGGGTTCAACTGGCGGTGGGTTGTCGTGGCCGGGTGGCAGGCCAGGGACTTGGCGTCGCCGATGTTCACCAGGCGGTAGATCAGTTGCAGGGCATCGATAAACTTCGCCCCGTTCTCCAGGCCGCCGGTGATGCCAAAGCTCAGGATGCCGGAGGCGCGGCCGCCACAGATCTTGTCACAGGTGGCCTTGTAGGGGCTGTCCGCCAGGGTGGCGTAATTGACCCATTCAACGGAAGGATGGTTCTGCAGGTAGTTGGCCACTTTTTCTGCGTTCTCGCAGTGGCGCTCCATCCGCAGGCCAAGCGTTTCCAGGCCCTGCATGATCAGAAAAGCGTTGAACGGAGACAGGGCAGCGCCAGTGTTGCGCAGGGGCACCACTCGGCAGCGGCCGATGAAGGCGGCTTCTCCCAGTGCCTCGGTGTAGACCACGCCATGGTAGGACGGGTCTGGCTCGTTCAGCATCGGGAATTTCGCCTTGTTGGCGGCCCAGTCAAATTTTCCGGAATCCACCACAACGCCTGCAACCGTGGTGCCGTGTCCGCCAATGTATTTGGTGAGTGAATGAACCACGATGTCAGCGCCATGCTCGAAGGGCCGGCACAGGAATGGTGTTGCCACGGTGTTGTCGACGATCAGTGGAATGCCGTGTTTATGGGCAATCTCCGCCCAGCGCTGGATGTCCACGACGTTACCGGCAGGGTTGCCGATGGACTCGCAGAACAGCGCACGGGTGTTGTCGTCGATGGCCTTTTCCACGGCGTCGAAGTCATCGTGCCTGACCATGCGGCAGTCAATACCCTGGTTTGGCAGGGAGTGGGCAAACAGGTTGTAGGTGCCACCATAGAGCTGGCCGGTGCTGACAATGTTATTGCCCACCTTGCAGATAGTCTGCAGGCTGTACAGGATAGCGGCCATACCGGAGGCCACCGCAAGCGCGCCAATGCCGCCTTCAAGCTGCGCCATACGCTCTTCCAGTACAGCGTTGGTGGGGTTCATGATGCGGGTATAAATGTTGCCCTGAACCTTCAGGTCAAACAGGTCGGCACCATGCTGGGTGTCGTCAAAGGTATAGGAGGTTGTCTGGTAAATGGGCGTAGTGGCTGCGTTGGTTGCCGGGTCGCCTTTAAAGCCCGCGTGGAGGGCAAGAGTTTCCGGTTTCATGATGGTGCATCCCTTTTTATTACGTGCTGGGTTTGAGTGTGAGCGTTCCGGACGAGTATGCCACAGCTAACGGATTGTGAGCAGAGTTTCATCTTCACCGTTTCATCTTCACCCCGTTGGCTTGTGACTTGGCCGGATTCGCGCTAGTTTCGGTCAGATATGACCGCCAACTGCCTGCCAACAGATACCCTCAGCCAGCTACCGCCCATGGAGGCCGGTGCTGGCCGTTGTATCGCCGCAACCATAGTGTTTCTGGCAATCATCATGCTGGCTGGCTGCGGTGAAAGCGGGCAGGAGGAGGCCGGTGACGAGGCCCTGGCCGCAGCGGATATTGATGTGCCGGATACCCTCCTGAGAGAGCATCCGGTAACCGGAGAGAAGCTGGCCCGCAAGCAGGTGCTGGTTCGGGGTAATGCCAGTGAGCCGGCGTCACTTGACCCCCATCTGGTGGAAGACACCGTGGGTGGAGCCATTGTTGTTGATCTCTTCGAGGGCCTCACCCGCAGTGGCCCTGATGGTGATACCGAGCCAGCACTGGCCCGGTCCTGGTCTGCGTCGGATAACAACCTGACCTGGACCTTCAGGCTGAGGGAAGACGGCCGCTGGAGCGACGGGTCCACCGTAACCGCCCATGATTTCGTTTACGGCTGGCAGCGTGCGGTGGACCCGCAGGTGGGTTCCAACTACGCCTACTACATTGAATCAGCCGGGGTGAAAAATGCCGCGAAGATTATTGCCGGGGAAAAAGCGCCGGAAACACTGGGTGTACGTGCCGTCGATGACTTTACCTTTGAAGTGTCCCTGAGCGAGCCGATTACCTACCTGCCGGACATGACCGTTCACTACACCATGTTCCCCGCGCCACGAGAGGCGATTGAAACCCACGGTACGGACTGGACCAAGCCCGGGCACATGGTTTCGAACGGCGCCTTCCAGCTGGATACCTGGCATCTGGGCGAGAAGCTGGTCGCTGCCCGTAATCCCCACTACCGGGACAACGAAGCGACCATTATCGACCGGGTGGTGTATCTTCCCATCGAGTCCTCCTCCGCGGAATTGCAGCGATACGCCAGTGGCGAACTCCACATGACATCCACGGTGCCGGTATCACAGATGGCGAGACTGAAGAAGGAGCGGCCGGACGAACTGGTAATGGCTCCCAGCATCGCCACCTATATGTACGCCTTCAATGTGCAGCGGCCACCGTTTGACGATGTGCGGGTGCGCCGGGCATTGACCTATGCCATCGACCGTAACGTGATCGTGAATTACATCACCCGGGGTAACCAGATGCCCGCCTACACGCTGACGCCACCCTATGTCAGCGGTTTCGACTTCCGGCAGCCGGAGTATGCAACCTGGAGCCAGACCCGGCGTGATGAGGAGGCGCGCAGGGAACTGGAGAAGGCCGGCTACAATGAAGACAACCCGCTGGAATTCGAGCTGCTCTACAACACCGATGAAAGCCACAAGGCACTGGCTATTGTGGTCAGCCAGATGTGGAAGGAAAAGCTCGGGGCCCGGGTGACGATCAGCAATCTGGAATGGAAAACCTTCCTGTCCGAGAAGCAGGCAGGCAATTACGGGATGGCCCGCTTCGGCTGGAAAGGAGACTACAATGAAGCCTCCACCTTCCTGACCCTGCTGACCGGTGACAGTGGTAACAATGATGGTGGCTGGAGCAATTCCGAATACGATCAGCTGTTGAAGGAAGCCCGCTCCAGCGGGGACCCCAATGCCTACTATGCCAGGGCTGAGGACATCCTGTGGCAGGAGTTTCCCGTGCTACCGGTGTATTTCAACACCACGGTGGCGCTGGTAAGCCCGGTGTTGAGGGGGTACCCGAAAGAGAATCCCCGGAACATCATCTACAGCAAGGATATGTACATTACTGCTGACTGAGAGAAGCCATGTTCAGTTTCATTATCCGGCGTCTGGCTGTCGCCGTGCCGACCATACTGGCGTTGATTACCGTGTCTTTCGTGCTGATGCACGCAGCGCCCGGCGGCCCGTTCACCAACGAGCGCAATGTGCCGGAGGCGGTGATGGAAAACATCGAGGCCAAGTACAATCTGGACAAACCCCTGTGGCAGCAGTACTTCATCTACGTGGGTAACGTGGCACAGGGAGATCTGGGCCCCTCATTTCGCTACAAGGATTTCACGGTCAATGAACTGATTGAATCCAGCTTTCCCCGTTCCGCCTATATCGGTGCCTGGTCCTTCCTGTTTGTGGTGGTGTTCGGGGTGGGACTGGGCATCATCGCCGCCCTCAAACAGAACCGTTGGCCGGACTACACCGTGATGACCGCCGCCATGACCGGGGTGGTGTTCCCCAATTTCGTCATGGCACCACTGCTGGTTCTGCTGTTCGCCGTCACCCTGCGCTGGTTGCCCGCCGGTGGCTGGGAAGGCGGGCAGGTGGAATACATCGTACTGCCTATCATTGCCATGGCCACGTCCTACATTGCCCAGGTGGCGCGTATCACCCGCAGCAGCATGATCGAGACCATGCGCAGCCCGTTTATCCGCACGGCCCGGGCCAAGGGCATCCCGCGCCACAAGATTGTCCTGCGCCACGCCCTCAAGCCTTCCCTTATCCCGGTAGTGTCCTATCTGGGGCCGGCCTTTGTGGGCATCATTACCGGCTCGGTGATCATCGATCAGGTGTTCTCCACCGGTGGTATCGGCCAGCACTTCGTCAATGGTGCCATCAACCGGGATTACTCGCTGATTCTCGGGGTCACCATCCTGGTGGGCGTGCTGACCATCATCTTCAACGCCGCGGTGGATATCCTCTACACCTGGCTGGACCCGAGGGTGCGTTACTGATGCTGTTTTCAGATAAACACGCCGGGATGGGCGAGTTGGCGGATGCCCTGGCGGACGATGCCTACACCGAAGGCCGCAGCCTGTGGCGTGATGCCCGCCGCCGGTTCATGCAACACCGGGCCGCAGTGGCGAGCCTGGCGGTACTGGCGCTGTTGCTGTTGTTCGCCGTCTTTGGCCAGTATCTGTCCCCCTGGGACAATGAGTCCATCGACTGGGCCAGCCTGCCCAACCTGGATGAAGACGGCGCGCCGGGCCTGGCCAGCCAGCACTATTTTGGCCTGGACCCCATCGGCCGAGATCTTTACCAGCGCACCGTGCAGGGCAGCCGGATTTCCCTGATGGTGGGTGTGCTGGGTGCGCTCACCGCCGTTATTATCGGCACCCTCTATGGTGCCATTTCCGGCTACGTTGGCGGGCGTACGGACGCCATCATGATGCGCACCCTGGAAGTACTCAGCGCGTTTCCGTTCATGTTCCTGGTAATTGTGCTGATGGCGGTGTTCGGGCGAAATGTACTGTTGATCTTTGTCGCCATCGGCGCTGTCAGCTGGCTCAATATGGCCCGGATCGTGCGGGGGCAGACCCTCAGCCTGAAGCGCAAGGAATTCATCGAAGCGGCCATGGCCATCGGGGTGCACCCGTTCCTGATTGTGGTCCGGCACGTTGTGCCGAATGTGCTGGGGGTGGTGATTGTCTACGCGACCCTGTTGGTGCCGGAAATGATCCTGTTCGAGTCGTTTATTTCATTTCTGGGGCTGGGGGTGTCGGAGCCTTACACATCGTGGGGTGCGCTGATTTCCGAGGGTGCGGATGCCATGTGGACAGCCCCCTGGACGCTGATTTTCCCCATGCTGATGCTGGTGCTTACCCTGTTCTGTTTCAATTTCCTCGGCGACGGGCTGCGGGACGCCCTGGACCCCAAAGACCGCTGAGCCGGCAGGATTCCGTTCTATGGCAATGCTTGAAGTGAACAACCTGAAAGTGGCGTTTGACACGCCCGACGGCACCCTGCAGGCGGTGCGGGGGCTCAGCTACCGACTCGAGGCCGGGCAGACCCTGGGGATTGTGGGGGAGTCCGGCGCCGGCAAGAGTCAGGGTGTGTTTGCCCTGATGGGGCTGCTGCCGGACAACGCCCGGGTGAGCGGTGAGGTGATGTTCGAAGGGGAGGAGTTGCTGAACCTGCCGGAAAAACAGATGAACCGGATTCGTGCAGCCCGTATCGGCATGATCTTTCAGGACCCGATGACCTCCCTGAACCCGTTCATGAAAGTCAGTGACCAGCTCACCGAGGTACTGGTGCAACACAAGGGCATCAGCCGCAAGCAGGCGCTGCAGGAGTCCCTGCAGATGCTGGACGCGGTGCGTATCCCCGAGGCCCGCAACCGCATCCACCGCTACCCCCATGAGTTCTCGGGGGGTATGCGCCAGCGGGTGATGATTGCCATGTCCCTGTTGTGCCGCCCTCAGCTGCTGATTGCCGACGAGCCCACCACCGCCCTGGATGTCACCGTACAGGCGCAGGTGATGGCCCTGCTGCGGGAGCTGCAACAGGAATTCAGCACCGCCATCATACTGATCACCCATGACCTGGGCGTGGTGGCCGGCAGTTGCGACCAGACCCTGGTGATGTATGGCGGACAGATGATGGAATACGCCGCCACCCGGGACCTGTTCCGGGATCCGTCACACCCCTACACAAAGGGGCTCATGGGCGCCATTCCCCGTATCGACGAGCAGATTGAAGAGCTGGTCACGATTCCCGGTAATCCGCCCAACCTGATGAACCTGCCACCGGGTTGTCCGTTCTGCGACCGTTGCCCGGTTGCCGAGCCCCGTTGTTACCACGAGCTGGATCCTCCGGAGCATTTTGAACCGGACAGGATAAGGGTCTGTAATCTGCCACGGGAGGCGATCCGATGAGCGAACGCCAGCCCCTGCTGGTGGTGGAGAACCTGCAGGTGACCTTCGATATCATGCCCCGTAACGCCTGGCCCTGGAGCAGACCGCAGCAGCTGCGGGCGGTGAATAACGTCAACTTCACCCTGAACGAAGGGGAGACCCTGGGTATTGTGGGCGAATCCGGCTGCGGCAAGTCCACACTGGCACGGGCGATCATGGGCATGGTGCCCAGTCAGTCGGGGAAGGTGGTCTGGCTTGGTGAAGACCTGCAGGGGCTGAACCTGAAACAGGTGCGTAAACGGCGCCAGCGTCTGCAGATGGTGTTCCAGGATCCGCTTGCGTCGCTGTCACCGCGAATGACCGTTGGCGACATCATTGCCGAACCGCTGCGTACTCACTACCCGGATATCAAGGGCGCCGAGCTGCGGGAGAAAGTGGACGCCATCATGGACCGCGTCGGCCTGCACTCCCACCAGAAGAACCGCTATCCCCACGAATTCTCCGGCGGCCAGTGCCAGCGGGTAGGCATCGCCCGGGCGCTGATCCTGGAGCCGAAACTGATTATCTGCGACGAACCCGTCTCCGCACTGGATGTGTCCGTGCAGGCCCAGGTGATCAACCTGCTGAAAAGCCTTCAACGGGAAATGGGGCTGTCACTGATTTTCATTGCCCACGACCTGAGCGTGGTGAAGCACATCAGTGACCGGGTCATGGTGCTTTACCTGGGCAAGGTAATGGAAACCGCTTCCCGCGCTGACCTGTACGCCGGCCCCAGGCACCCTTATACCCGGGCCCTGATGGCCGCCGTACCAGTCCCGGACCCGGACAGGGAACAGGCTAAAACACCACCAATACTGGACGGGGACCTGCCTTCACCCATGAATCCGCCCAGTGGGTGTGTGTTTCGCACGCGCTGCCCGTTGGCAACGGAGTATTGCAGTAAGGAAGTGCCGGTACTGGAAGACAAGACCGGAGCAGGGCATTGGGTGGCTTGCCATTATGTGGAGCGGGAAGATAGGTAGAAGGGGTGCCAGGAATGAAAAAAGCCTGACTCTCTCGAGCCAGGCTTTTTGAATACTGGTAGCAAGGGGCGGAGTCGAACCGCCGACCCCGGCATTATGAGTGCCGTGCTCTAACCAACTGAGCTACCTTGCCATTTCGTTATGGGACAAGCCCAAACGAGGCGCGTATTTTCAGTATTTGGGCCCCCGCTGTCAAGGCTTGGGGCCCGCTTTTTCAGAAAATTACACGTTAAACCGGAAGTGGATGACGTCGCCGTCCTGCACGATGTATTCCTTGCCTTCCAGGCGCCACTTGCCGGCTTCCTTGGCGCCGGCTTCGCCGTTGTACCTGACGAAATCCTCGTAGCTCACCACTTCGGCGCGGATGAAGCCGCGCTCGAAGTCGGTGTGTATCACGCCTGCCGCCTGGGGTGCCGTAGCGCCCACTTTTACCGTCCAAGCGCGGACTTCCTTGACGCCCGCGGTGAAGTAGGTCTGAAGATTCAGCAGGCCGTAGCCGCTGCGAATTACCCGGTCCAGGCCAGGTTCATTCATACCCATTTCTTCCAGGAACATGGATTTCTCATCGTCTTCCAGTTCGGAGATTTCAGCTTCTATCTTGTTACAGATAGGTACAACAACCGCGTTCTCGGATTCCGCAATCCTTTTGACGGTGTCCAGGTGAGGGTTATTCTCGAATCCGTCTTCGCTGACGTTGGCAATGTACATGGTCGGCTTGACGGTGAGCAGGCAGAGTTCGCGGATCAGCGCCATCTTCTCTTTGTCGAGGTTCATGCTGCGGACCGGCTTGCCTTCGTTCAGCACCGGAAGCAGGGTTTCGAAGACTTCAAGCTGGGCTTTGGCCTCTTTGTCGCCGCTTTTCGCGACTCGCTGAACCCGCTTGATGGCTTTCTCGACGGTATCCAGGTCAGCCAGGGCCAGTTCTGTGTTGATGATTTCTATATCCGAAGCCGGATCAATCTTGTTGGCAACGTGAATGACGTTGTCGTCCTCGAAGCAGCGCACCACATGGGCAATGGCGTCGGTCTGGCGGATGTTGGCCAGGAACTGGTTGCCCAGGCCTTCGCCTTTCGAGGCGCCCTCCACAAGGCCTGCGATATCGACGAACTCCATGGTGGTTGCCACCACCTTCTCCGGCTTCACGATCTCGGCGAGCTTGTTCAGGCGAGGGTCCGGCATGGCCACGACGCCTGCGTTAGGCTCAATGGTGCAGAAGGGAAAGTTCTCTGCACCGATGCCGGATTTGGTCAATGCGTTGAACAGGGTGGATTTGCCGACGTTGGGGAGGCCGACGATGCCGCAGTTAAATCCCATGGAGTGCCTCTGCTGGGTATGAAAAATTTGGGCGGATTATACCGGTGTATGGGGGTGTAAGCGAATAAGGGAAATCTTCAGGGGTGTCGGATTACGCTTCGCTAATCCGACCTACTCCAGGCCTGTTAAATCGTAGGTTGGATTAGCCGCAGGCGTAATCCAACAAAGTGCAATGCGCCCGGCGCGCGGACAGGCTCAGGGGGTTGGCTTGAAACTATGGAGCCGGTTCATCGCGGCCGGAAGCTTGCCGCTGGCGGCATCCGGCAGTACGCGGATGATCTCGTCGATCACGGCGTTGAGCTCTTCGGTTTCCTGTTTGCCCAGGCGGCCGAGCACATAGCCGGTGACCTGGCGGCTGTCGCCGGGGTGGCCTATACCGATGCGCAGGCGCTGGAAGTCGTTGGTGCCCAGGTGGGCGATGGTATCCCGCAGGCCGTTGTGTCCGCCGTGGCCGCCGCCTTTCTTGAGTTTGGCGGTGCCGGGAGGCAGGTCGAGCTCGTCGTGGGCGACCAGAATCTGTTGGGGCTGAATCTTGAAAAAGTCCGCCAGTGCCTTGATAGCCAGGCCGCTGCGGTTCATATAGGTGGCGGGATTCAGCAGGTGCAGTTCAAGGTCCTGCATCTGAATGCGGGCGTAGAGCCCGTGGAACTTCTTTTCGGGGCGGAGCGTCTGGCCCGCTTCACGGGCCAGAGCTTCGACGAAAAGGGCGCCGGCGTTATGGCGGGTATTCGCATAGTCAGGGCCGGGGTTACCCAGCCCCACCACCATGAGGATATCCTGTGCCATTTGCCGCTGCCCTCATCCTTCCAGGAGTGATTACTCCTTGTCTTCGCCTTCTTCACCTTCTTCGCCGTCTTCTGCTTCGTCGTCAACCTTGGCGCCGCGAGGCTTGTGGATGGCGACAACCGGCAGGTCGTGGTCTTCACCCTGCAGCAGGGCGGCAACACGAACGCCCTTCGGCAGTTTCAGGTCGCTCAGGTGAACGACCTGGTCCATTTCCACTTCAGCCATGTCGACTTCGATGAACTCGGGCAGGTTCTGCGGCAGACAGATCACTTCCACTTCGGTGATCTGGTGGTTGGCAACGCCGCCCTGGAGCTTGATGGCTGCAGCAGAGTCTTCATTCAGGAAGTGCAGCGGTACGTTAACGTGGATCTCGTGATCCTTGTCAACGCGCAGGAAGTCGGCGTGGGTCAGCAGCGGCTTGTACGGATGACGCTGCAGGTCCTTCAGGATCACGCTTTCCTTCTTGCCTTCCAGTTCGATGGTCAGAACGTGTGAAAAGAAGGCTTCGTTTTCCAGGGCTTTTTTCAGTTCATTGTGCCAGATGGAAATCGGAGTGGCTTCTTTCTTCCCGCCATAGATAATGGCCGGAATTTTACGCTCCTCACGACGCAGGCGGCGGCTCGCACCTCTCCCCTGATCACCACGAGGAAATGCTTCAATAAGAAATTCCTGAGACATGGTTATAACCTCAATTTTCACCCGAACGGCCCGCGACCAGGTCCTGGACAGGTGACATTTGCGAAATGCCGGAAGCTTTTCCGGCGGACTAAACAGACCGGGAGCCCACTGGGCTCCCGGTCTGGATTCTTCTCTGTAAATCAGGCTGTTAGCTGATCAGGCGTTCTCAAACATCGCGCTGATGGATTCTTCGTTACTGACGCGACGAATGGATTCCGCAAGCAGGCCAGCCATACTGAGGATGCGGATCTTATCACAATTGCGCGCTTTGTCACCCAGCGGGATGGTGTCACAGACAACCAGTTCGTCCAGTTCGGAGGCATTCAGGTTGTCGACAGCCGGCCCGGACAGGACAGGATGGGTGATGTAGGCAACGACCTTGGCAGCGCCATGCTCTTTCAGCGCATTGGCGGCTTTGCAGAGGGTGCCCGCAGTATCGATGATATCGTCCACCAGGATACAGGTCTTGTCTTTCACATCGCCGATAATGTGCATGACCTGCGATACATTCGCTTTCGGGCGACGCTTGTCGATGATGGCCAGGTCGGCGTCATCAAGGCGTTTCGCCACGGCGCGGGCCCGAACCACACCGCCCACGTCCGGTGATACCACGATAAAGTTTTCAAAACGCTGCTTCTCGATATCTTCCAGCATGACCGGGGTGGCGTAGATGTTGTCCACCGGAATGTCGAAGAACCCCTGAATCTGGTCAGCGTGCAGGTCCAGTGTCAAAACCCTGTCGACGCCAATACTGGAAATCATGTCTGCAACCACTTTCGCACTGATGGCAACACGGGTGGAGCGAACGCGGCGGTCCTGACGGGCATAGCCGTAGTAGGGAATAACCGCGGTAACCCGGGTGGCGGAGGCACGACGCAGGGCGTCAGCCATCACAATCAGCTCCATCAGGTTGTCGTTGGTGGGGTTGCAGGTGGGCTGGATGATAAAGACATCATGCCCGCGAACGTTTTCGTTGATTTCGACGGTGGTTTCACCGTCGCTGAACCTTCCAACGGTGGCCTGGCCCATGGGGATGTGGAGTTTCTGGGCGATGGCTTTGGCAAGCTCAGGGTTGGCGTTGCCAGTGAAAATCATCAGTTTGGACACGACGGCATCCTTCTCGGTAACGGCGTTTGATTCAGAAGAAGCGGGAGAAAGGTGGCTGGGGTGGCAGGATTCGAACCTGCGCATGACGGGATCAAAACCCGTTGCCTTACCACTTGGCGACACCCCAGTATCGTGCTTTTTTGGCATCATTTCAGCTCTGTCAGCTTTTTGTGAAGTGGTGAAATGTTCACCCCTTGAGCTACGAACCCCGTGATGCCGGAGGGTTTGCTTTCCCAGATAATCCGGGCTGCGGATTCTGTCGGGAAACGTCCAAATATGCAAGCCCCGGTTCCGGTTAATCTTGCAGGTCCGAATTGTGCAAGCCACTCCAGGCTTTGATGAACCTCAGGATACAGTCTTCGAACTACATCCTCACAGTCGTTTCGGTACCTCGAGGCGTCTCCCTCAAAAGCGGGCGCTATTTTGATTCCGGGGGTATCCCTTGTCAACCCTTGCTCGGAAAAAATCTCTTTCGTGCTTATATCACAGGGTGGCTTTATAACCACGAACCAGTCTTCCGGTGGATTGGCGTCAGTCAGTTGTTCACCGACACCTTCGCCCCATGCGGCGTGCCCGTGAACGAACACCGGTACATCGGCGCCCAGGGACAGGCCCAGTTCTGCCAGCTCATCCAGGGAATGATTGAGCCCCCACAGACGGTTCAGCCCCAGCAGTGTGGTGGCGGCATTGGAGCTGCCACCACCCAGGCCACCCCCCATCGGTAGGCGCTTGTCGATGGCAATACTGACACCACCGACCGCTGTGTTTGTGGTTGCCGCCAGCTGTCGGGCAGCGCGGATAACCAGGTTGTCTTCGTCGGCTACGCCCGGCACCGACTGCTCCATGACGATGCGGCGGTCGGCCCGGGGTGTCAGGGTAATGGTGTCACCGTAATCCAGAAACTGAAACAGGGTTTGCAGCTCGTGGTAGCCGTCAGGCCGGCGCTCCAGGATATGCAGGAACAGGTTCAGTTTCGCCGGTGAGGGCAGTGTCAGAGAGCTCACCGGGTTTCTCCGTCGAGCTGCTGCCAGTTGCTGACAACCAGCCTGACGCGCTTCTCGCCTTTGACGGCGGTTATCCGGGCTGGCAATGGCGGGTAATCGTCGATAAATGTTTTCCAGCGGTCGTAGCGGATTTCCCAGCCCTGTTGGCGAATCATTGCCAGCTTGTCCTGTTCGTCAAAGAACAGCCGGAAGTCACCATCGGGGCCGGGCAGCCCGCGAATCCACCAGGTCAGGCTGTTGATCGGTAGCAGCCAGCCGGTAGCTGACTCAATCAGGGCTTCAGGGTCGCCGGACCGATACTGGTCGCCACCCGGTAGCGTAAGCTCTATGAAGCCTGGCACGCCTTCAAGGGTTGTGCGACCCATGCCGAGAAATGCCGAGGAGAGTTCCAGTTCGTAGGCGTCTTCGTCCTGCTTCCAGAAGTTGATCACCGCAGTACCACTGTCGGAAGGCTGCTTGACCGCGAGTTTGCCGCTGAGCTCCCACTGCCGGAACCGGTCGAGTTGGGCGCGGTCTTCATTCCAGCCTGCCGGTGGTTGCTCTGTCAGGCCATCCGGCAGCGGCTCAACCTGAAATGAGGTGCAACCTCCGGCGATCAGTGTGGCGAGAGTGAGGGCAATAACCGGTAATCTCACGGGGACTGCTCCCCCGTCAGCCGCTCAACGGTCTCGATCAGTATCGGGTGGTCGGAGTCCAGCTCAAAACCTTCTTCCCAGATCATTCGTGCCTGTTCCCGCTCGCCGGTCTGCCAGAGCACTTCGCCCAGATGCGCGGCCACTTCCGGGTCGGCATAGGCTTCCCAGGCGCGGGAAAGATATTCCAGAGCCTCTTCGATTTCACCCTGCTGATAGAGAACCCAGCCCATGCTATCGAGGATGGCGGGGTTTTCCGGGTCGATCTCCAGTGCCCGTTCTATATAGTCTCTTGCTTCGTCATAGCGATCAGAGCGGGTGGTGATGATGTAGCCAAGGGCGTTGAGCGCTACGGCATTTTCTGGTTGCTCGTCGATGATCCGTCTCAGGTCTGCCTCTGCCTGGTCCGACTGATCCATGGAGTCCAGCAGCATGGCCCGGGCGTAGCGGATGCGGACATTGTCCGGGTAGTCTTCCAGGGCACTGTTGGCGGCCTCCAGGGCCTGCTCGTTCACTTCCTGGTCCAGGAGCAGGTTTATTTCCAGCAGGTGGAAATTCTCTTCCTGATCGGGATTGTTGTCTCTCAGTTCCCGTATTGCGGTGAGTGCTTCATCAAGCTCGCCCTGTTCCGCCATGAGTTCGCTCGCCCGCGCCAGGGCCGGGAAGTAGTAGTTACCCTTCTCTACGTTGTTGTAGTAGCCGATGGCCTGCTCGGCGTCGCTTTGTTCATCGGCAATCCGTCCCAGGTAATAGTGGGCTTCATCCGTGTGGTGGCCCTGTTCTATCAGCCGGGTCAGTTCCTCCCGGGCAAGGTCGGTCTGGTCATTCTCGAGCGCCACCAGGGCGTGGGAGAGGCGCAGGCCCGGAACGTCGGGGAAGCGCCTGACCAGTCTGCTGAACTCATCCTGTGCCGCCTGCAGTTCACCTTCGCCGATCAGCATACGGCCATAGAGGGTGCCCATCTGGCGGTTGTCCGGAAAGCGCCGGGTATTGCTGAGCAGGTGGTCCAGTGCCTGGCGTTTCTCGCCGGTCTGGTACAGCAGGTCACCCTTGAGCACCAGCGCGGGCTGGAAGTCCGGTTCCCGGTCAAGCAGAGGCGCCAGTTCGTCCAGGGCCTGTTCCGGTTCACCGGTGACCTTTAACAGAAGCGCGATGCTGTACTGAAGCTCCGGATCGTCCGGGTGCCGTTCCTCCATCTGCCGGTATAGCCGCAGCAGTTCCTGCTGTTGCTCCGGTGGCAGGTTGCCGGCCATGGCAGCAAGGCTGTCAAAATCAGCATCGCCGCCCAGATCCATGATGCGCTCCATATGGCCAAGGGCGGTTTCCAGGTCGTTCTCCTTCACTGCCTGGATAGCTGAGACCCGGTGCGCCTGCATGTTGTCGGGGTCGACATCCAGCCATAACGTGGCCAGTTTCTTCTGCGCATTGTCTGCGTTGAGGGACTGGGCAATGCGCATGGTTCTCTCGATCACCGCCTTGTCGCGGGATAGTTGTGCCGCTTTCATGTAGTTGACAAGCGTTACGTCGAAACGGCCCCGTTGGGCGGCTACCTCGCCGGAAAGCAGCAGGTACAGTTCTTCTGGCTCGAAGTCGGCGTAGCGGATTTCTGGCTCCTGTTCAGCCTGCGCCTCAGTGTTTCCGGTATCCTCCTGCGAGGAGTCGGGTTGCTGTTCCTGGTCACCCTGGAGGAAAGCGCAGCCGGACAGTGAGAGCCCAAACAGGCAGGTAACAAGCAGTAATGCGGACTTTTGCATGCAACATCCCATGATCTGTGTACAGTGCACCTGATCGGCCGGGCTGACTCTGGCGGCAGTCTCAGATGTGGCGTAAAGCAACGAGGTTCTATGATGGCACAAGCGCCTGATATTGCCCAACCTGTCAGCAGTTCCCGATACCATGGCGGTTTTGGGTGGCGATGGAAGCCCCTGACCGTTAAAATACCGGTAATATTACGTCTTCTTCAGGCATAAGGCAGTCTAACCCCGATATGGCACTGGTCACCCTCGGAATCAACCATCGTACCGCACCGGTCGAGTTGCGTGAGCGCGTCGCGTTCACTCCCGAGCGTATGGCCGAAGCCTTCGCCGAATTGCGTGCGACGTCCGGTGCCAGCGAAGCGGCCATTCTTTCCACCTGCAACCGTACCGAGCTATACCTGGCCGGGGACGACGATTGTGCACCAGCCGTGTTGCGCTGGCTGGCGGGTTTTCATGATATGGAAGCCGGGGACCTGGAAGAAGTACTTTACGTGCACCGGGATGCGGACGCCGTTCGTCATATGATGCGGGTGGCGGCGGGGCTGGACTCCATGGTGCTGGGTGAGCCCCAGATACTGGGGCAGCTCAAGGATGCCTACGCTATGGCCCGGGAACACGGCGCCAGTGGTGCCTTCCTGTCGCGCCTGTTCGAGCAGACTTTCTCGGTGGCCAAGCGGGTTCGCACGCAAACCGCCATTGGTGAGAATCCGGTGTCTGTGGCCTACGCTGCGGTGAGCATGGCGCATCATATCTTTGCAGACATGTCCCGGAACAAGGCATTGCTGATTGGTGCCGGCAAGACCATCGAGCTGGTTTCCCGGCATCTGGCCGATGCCGGCGTCCGCAACTTCCTGGTGGCCAACCGCACCCTGGAGCGTGCCCAGGCACTGGCTGAATCCCGGGGCGGGCAAGGCATTCTGCTCTCGGATATTCCCGACCACCTGGCCGATGTGGATATCATTATTTCCTCCACCGCCAGCCCCCTGCCGATTCTGGGCAAGGGCGCCGTGGAGAGAGCACTCAAGAAACGCAAGCACCGCCCCTATTTCATGGTGGATATTGCCGTGCCCAGGGATATCGAGCCGGAAGTCAGTTCCCTGGCGGATGTCTACCTCTATACCGTCGATGACCTGCGCCAGGTTATCGAGGAGAACGTGCGCTCCCGTGAGGGTGCCGCCAGGGAAGCAGAAAACCTCATAACCGACGGTGTGCAGCAGTTCCTCAGCCAGTTGCGGGCGCTGGATGCGGTGTCTACCCTCAAGCAGTTCCGCCAGCGGGCGGAAACCCTGCGGGATGCGGAAACCGAAAAGGCTGTCCGGGCTCTGCGCAATGGCGCCGACCCGGAGACAGTGCTGAGAAGCATGGCCCGGGGGCTGACCAACAAACTGCTCCACGAGCCTTCCATCCAGGTGCGCAAAGCGACCACGGAAGGCAGGACCGAAGTTACTGAATGGCTCAGAGAATTGCATCAGCTTGACGTACTGGATGCCGACGCGCCCATCATTCCGGAAAAACTATGAAGTCATCGATCCAGTCCCGCCTTGAGCAGCTTGTTGACCGCTTCGAGGAGGTCAGCGCGTTGCTGAGCGATCAGCAGACGATTGCCAATCAGGACAGGTTCCGGGATCTTTCCCGGGAGTTTGCAGAAATCGAACCCATTGTTCATTGCTTCCAGGCCTGGCAGCAAACCCGCGAGGATATGAAAGAGGCCGCCGAACTGGCCCGGGATGGTGACGCAGACATGCGCGCCATGGCGGAAGAAGAACTGACCCTGGCAGAGCGGAAAAGTGAAGAACTGGACGAAGAACTCCAGCGCCTGATGCTGCCGAAGGACCCCAACGACGGCAAGAACGTGTTCCTGGAGATTCGCGCCGGTACCGGTGGCGACGAGGCGGCCATATTTGCCGGTGACCTGTTCAGGATGTACATGCGCTACGCCGAGCGTCAGGGCTGGCAGGTGGAGGTTATCAGCGCGAGTGAGGGAGAGCATGGCGGGTACAAGGAAATCATCGCCCGCATAGCCGGCAGTGCCGTATACGGTGCTCTGAAGTTCGAATCCGGTGCACACCGGGTTCAACGGGTGCCGGAAACCGAGTCCCAGGGCCGAATTCATACCTCGGCCTGCACAGTGGCGGTGATGCCGGAAGCGGACGAAGCCGAGGCAGTCGAGATCAACAAATCCGACCTGCGGGTGGACACCTTCCGCGCCTCCGGCGCCGGCGGCCAGCATGTCAACAAGACCGATTCCGCTATTCGCATCACTCATATCCCCACGGGTATCGTGGTGGAGTGCCAGGAAGAGCGGTCCCAGCACAAGAACCGGGCCAAGGCCATGAGTTTTCTGGCCTCCCGCCTCCAGAACGAAGAAATCGAGCGGCAGCAGAAAACCATGGCCGCCACCCGTAAAAGCCTGGTGGGCAGCGGCGACCGGTCAGAACGCATCCGCACCTACAACTTCCCCCAGGGAAGGGTTACCGACCACCGCATCAACCTGACCCTGTACAAACTGGATGAAGTGATCACCGGTGACCTGGACGCTGTCATCGTCCCCCTGCAGCAGGAACATCAGGCTGATCTTCTGGCCTCCCTGGCTGATGACTGATCAGACCCTGTCCTGTGAATCCCTGCTGAAAGAGGCCGCCGAGGTTATCGGAGGCGATACCCCGCGCCTGGATGCGGAACTGTTGCTGGGTTCTGTGACCGGTTGGTCCCGTACCGCCTTTCGGGCCTGGCCGGAGCGTAAGGTAAGCGCTACTGACATCGCCCGCTTTTACAGACTTGTGGAATTGCGCCGGACTGGCCATCCGGTAGCGCACCTGCTTGGCGAACAGGAATTCTGGTCACTCCCACTGAAAGTTAACCCGTCCACACTCATCCCCCGGCCGGATACCGAGTGCCTGGTGGAAGCCGCCCTGATTCTGGATCTGCCGGAACATTCCAATGTGCTGGATCTTGGTACAGGCACCGGCGCCATCGCCCTGGCCCTGGCCAGTGAACGACCCGGCTGGCGTGTCACCGCATCCGACGCCATCGAGGCGGCAGTGGAACTGGCAACCGAAAATGCCGCCCGGCTCGGCCTGCCGGTGACAATATCGCAGAGTAACTGGTTCGCAGGCCTACCGGCTGCTACGTTTGATCTGATTATTTCCAACCCCCCGTACATTGCAGGCGACGACCATCACCTGGGTGAGGGGGATGTGCGGTTTGAGCCGGCGTCAGCCCTGGTGTCCGGTAACGACGGCCTTGATGATATCCGCCACATTACCGCCGAAGCACCGGCCTGGCTCAACGCCGGCGGCTGGCTGATACTGGAACATGGCTACGATCAGGGTGAAGCGGTGCGAGCGCTTTTTACCAGCGCGGGACTGACCAGTGTGGAAACACGCCAGGACTATGGCCGGCGCGACCGCTTTACCCTCGGGAGAAAACACCATGCTGAACGATGAAGAACTGCTGCGCTACAGCCGCCAGATCCTGATGCCCCGGTTCGACATCGCCGGCCAGACCAGACTGAAATCCGCCCGGGTTCTGGTAGTAGGCGCCGGCGGCCTGGGTTGCCCGGTAGCCCTCTACCTTGGCGCGGCCGGGATCGGCCATCTCACCCTGGTTGACGACGATGAAGTGGAGATCGCCAACCTGCAACGCCAGATTGCGTTTGAACAGTCCGATATTGGCCAATCCAAGGCCGAACGCCTGGCGGACCGGGTACGGCGGATAAACCCGGAGGTTTCAGTAACAACTCTGACCGAGCGCCTCGCAGGAGACGAACTCCAGCGTCAGGTTGCATCTGCCAGCCTGGTGGTTGACTGCACCGACAACTTCAACACCCGCTTCGCCCTAAATCGAGCCTGTGTTGCAGCCCGCGTTCCGTTGGTGTCGGGTGCGGCTATTCGTGGAGAAGGCCAATTATCGGTATATGACGTTCGTGACGAAGCGAGCCCTTGTTACCATTGTTTATATCCAGAGCAGGGTAATGAGGACCTCACCTGTTCCGAAGCAGGGGTTATCGGGCCGCTGGTAGGCATGATCGGTGCCTCCCAGGCCATGGAGGCTATTAAAGTGGTCACCGGCGTCGGCAAGCCCTTGATTGGTCGGCTCTTGATTCTGGATGCGTGGCAAATGGAATGGCGGGAAATGAAACTTTCAAGAGACCAAGGTTGCCCTGTCTGCTCAGGCCGTTAGGCTTGGGAGTCGGAACCGGCGGGCAGGCTCTGCCAAAACACGCTGTGAATACCTCCCTGTACGCTCGGCTCCGCCATCCATGGCTCCGCACGGTTTTGGCAGAGCCTGCCCGCCGATTCCCCTAGTTCTTCAGTGCCTGAAACTTTGCTATCGCTTCTTTTCTGCTTTCCTTAAGGTCAACAATCGGTCTCGGGTATCTGCCGGGAATGACACCAGAGGTCCAAGGCTGATGAATTCGCTTGTTATCCAGTTTTGCCAGTTCTGGAACATATTTGCGGATGAATTCGCCGTCAGGGTCGAACCGCTCACTCTGCGTGGCTGGGTTGAACACGCGAAAATAGGGTGCCGCATCCGTACCGGTGGACGCACTCCATTGCCAGCCGCCGTTGTTTGAGGCCAGGAATCCGTCCACCAGTTTCGACATGAAATATGCCTCACCCAGGCGCCAGTCAATAAACAGATTCTTGGTCAGGAACATCGCCGTAATCATGCGCAGGCGGTTGTGCATCCAGCCGGTCTGGTTAAGCTGGCGCATGGCTGCATCAACAATGGGAATGCCGGTATTGCCGGCTTTCCAGGCTTCAAACTTTTCACCGGGCGTATTCCATTTCAGCGCCTCGGTCTCCGGCTTGAAAGCCCGGTGCATGCTCACCCGCGGATAGTGGTAGAGAATATTGATGTAGAAATCCCGCCAGGCGATTTCGTTAGTCCAGGTGGCCAGGCCTTCCTGGTTGCCACCAAGGCCCTGATGCTGGCGGGCAGCGATCAGGCACTGCCTGCCGGACAGCACGCCGTTGGCCAGGTAGGGCGACAACAGGCTGGTGCCGTCCACCGATGGCAGGTCGCGAAGGTTTTTGTAGTCGCCTACGCGGTTATCCAGGAACTGCTCCAGGCGCTGATGGGCAGAGTCTTCTCCGATCGCCACCAGCCCCGGCGGCGGATTGTCAAAGCCTGGCGGGTAGTCGTCATAACGGGCTGGTTCCACCGGATCGCCAACCGGTTCGGGTACAGGAAACAGGGTCGGGCGGGCCTCGTCAATCCAGCTGCGCCAGCGTCGCGAGAAGGGCGTGAACACGGAGTAGGGCTCGTTCTGCCGGGTCAGGATGCTGCCGACAGGCGCCACGGTCTGGTCCCGGTACTTGTTGACGGCAATGCCGGTATCGTCCAGCGCCTGTTTGACAGCCTTGTCCCTGCGTCTTTCGTTAACTCCGTATTCCTCGTTGAAGTGTACATGCCGGATACTCTCGCGCCGGCAGAACTCCTCCAGTTTTTCAACGCTGTCCGTGAACCTCGATGCCGTGATGAACGACAGCGGAATGCCCAGCCCGGACAGTTCTTCCGACAAGGCATTGGCGTGGTCGAGCACGAAACGGACCCGTGCCGGTGACCAGTCGTGCTCTCGCCACTGTTCCGGCGTAACAATGAAACAGGCCTTTAGCGGATGCCGGCTTTTGCAGGCGGCCGTGAGGGCAGGGTTATCGGCGGCACGAAGATCATTTCTGAACCAGACGAGCTGAGTCATTGTGGTTCCTGTGTTGGATGAAGAATTCACGGGCACGGCGGGATATTCGCTGGAACGTGCTGATTGGATTATAGTTAATGCCAGAATCCATGGATAAAGGGTGAGGATGACAACGAGTCTGGAAACGCAGCGCACGATGCAGGACGGCCAATGGGCAACACCCTATACACTGGAACCCGGACAGACCCAGTACCATGAGCTCAGCCATACCCGGGTCTGGGTAACGCTGCTGGAGCAGGAATGGCAGATTCGCTACCAGCGGATGCCTGAAGAGGAAGATCTGGAGCGCTGGCTGCAAGGGGTGATTGGCGCCTCACCGGATCCCGATCTGAGCGTTCAGCGTTTCGTGCGTCCGGACGACGGTAATGAAATTGAGTACCTGCCGGCGATGTCGAGTCTTGCCACGGTGATTCGTCCCTTCCAACCTTTAACCATCCCGGCCGACAGTGAATGCACAATATACGTGGGGACGTTGCTGTGGATGCGGATTCTGGCCGGGAGCCGGAAGATGCACCTGATGGAACTGCCGCTGGCGGATCCGTCACTGACCTGGGTGGGCCGGACCACCATGGAGGGCGAGCTCTGTTATGCCGCTGCAACCTTTGCCAGGCTGGTGTTGGACGCCGTTCCCAAGCGCCCCTGGCGGGCTGTAACGCCGGTACGGATTGTCAATCAGCGACACGAACCGCTGTTGCTGGAACGATTCAATCTTCCGACCCCTTTGCTGTCACTGCATCGCAACGACAAGGGCCAGCTCTGGACGCCCGGCGTGACCGTAACCTGTGAGACCGACATGAGCTCTGCACGCCTGAAAATTGACCAGCAACTCATCAGTGCCGCCGGGCGTTGTACGCTGGTTGCTCCGGCCCGGGAGCAATCGGCCCGTGGCGGGTTGGTGCGTGCCTACGATCGAATTTTTGGCTGATGCTAGCCGTCAGGCACCGACACCTACACAGCGGATGGAGTCAGTTACTTGATAGAGTCACTTGAAGGCAGTCTGATGCAGTTTTTTGGTGCCATCGCCTGGGGCAAGTGGTTCAGCACCCTGTTCCTGTTGATTCTTGGCGTTTTGCTGGCATCATTTGCTGCCCGTGGCGTCTCCCGTTTTATGGAGGACCGGGCCTCGAGGCATCACACCGTCATGATCAGGCGGCTGGTTTTCTACCTTATACTGGTGCTGTTCTTCGTCGCCGCACTGCGGGAGGCCGGTTTTTCCCTGGACGTAGTGCTGGGTGCTGCCGGCATACTGACCGTTGCCATCGGTTTTGCATCCCAGACTTCCGCTTCCAACATGATCAGTGGCCTGTTCCTGCTGGTGGAAAAACCCTTTGAAATTGGCAACTTTATTGAGGTGGAGAACACTGTCGGTGAAGTGATCTCTATTGATATGCTGAGTGTAAAGTTGCGCACGCCGGACAACCTCTATGTGCGCATTCCCAATGAAACACTGATCAAGACCCGGGTCGTCAACCGCTCGCGCTTTCCCATCCGCCGTATGGACCTGACGGTTGGCATCGCCTACGCAGAAGATGTGGAGCGGGTGGAAAAACTGCTTCTGGATCTGGCCAGGCAGAACAGCGCCTGCCTGGAAGAGCCCAGGGCGTTTGTATTGGTGACCGGATTTGGTCCATCCTCGGTAGACCTGCAGTTTTCTTTCTGGGTGCCGGGCAATCAGGTACTGGAAGGTCGAAGTCAGATGATGGTCGCTATCAAGAAAGCGTTGGACGAGGAAGGGATTGAAATACCTTTTCCTCATACAAGTATCTATGCCGGAAGCCATTCCGAGCCATTCCGGGTGCAACTGCTCCGCCCGGAAACCACAACCAGCAAGGGAGATCCGGATGCCGACCCGAAAGGATGAGTCCAGAACAGCCGGCCAGGTGCCGGACACAGGCGGAAAACTGGCCCTTGGCTGGCGAGAATGGGTAGCCTTGCCGGATTTTGATATCTCCCGCATCAAGGCCAAAGTGGATACCGGGGCCCGCACTTCCTGCCTCCATACCTTCCGGACGGAGCCCTATACCGAAAATGGAGAACGCCGGGTCCGTTTCTGGGTTCACCCGGTGCAGAACGATCTGCATCATGTGGTGGAATGCGATGCACTGGTACTGGATGAACGCAATGTGTCGGACTCCGGAGGCCATAAAGAACTGCGGCTGGTTATCGAAACCCGCCTGGTCATTGGTAATACGGAGTGGCCCATTGAAATGACCCTGACCAATCGTGACTCCATGCGTTTTCGTATGCTGCTTGGTCGAACGGCAATGGCCAGACGTGCCATTGTACTTCCTGAATGTTCCTATCTTGCCGGTGAGCCGGCCCTAAGGACGATAAAATGAAGATTGCGATTCTGTCGCGAAACCGTCATCTCTACTCAACACGTCGACTGGTGGAGGAGGGGGTTAACCGGGGCCATGAGGTAAAGGTTATCGACTGCCTGCATTGCTCCATGAACATTACCTCTGCGGATCCGCGGATCCATTACCATGAGGAAGTGCTGGAAGATTTTGACGTGGTGATCCCCAGGATTGGCGCGTCGGTTACTTTTTATGGCACGGCGGTGTTGCGCCAGTTCGAGATGATGGGTGTTTTTCCGGTCAACGAGTCCGTCGCCATTACCCGTTCCCGCGACAAGCTGCGTTCATTGCAGTTGCTGGCCCGCAAAGGTGTCGGCATGCCGGTGACCGGATTTGCCAACAAGCCGGATAACGTGCCGGAACTGCTGAAGATGGTGGGGGGTGCCCCGGTGGTGATCAAGCTGCTGCAGGGTACCCAGGGTATCGGAGTGGTACTGGCGGAAACCCGCAAGGCGGCGGAAAGTGTAATCGAGGCCTTTATGGGCCTGAAGGCCGACATCCTGGTGCAGGAATTCATCAAGGAAGCCGGTGGCGCTGATATCCGCTGTTTCGTGATTGGTGACAAGGTAATTGCAGCCATGAAGCGACAGGGCGGCGAGGGTGAGTTCCGCTCCAACCTGCACCGGGGCGGCACCGCGTCGCTCGTTCGCATTACGCCGGAAGAACGCCGTACGGCGATTACGGCGGCGAAATCCATGGGCCTGAACGTAGCCGGCGTGGATTTGCTGCGCTCCAGCCGCGGTCCCCTGGTGATGGAGGTGAACTCCTCGCCGGGTCTGGAAGGCATCGAAAATGCCACGGGCAAGAATGTGGCCGGCATGATCATGAACTGGACGGAAAAGAACCAGCAACCCTGGAAAACCCGCACCAAGGGGAGAGGCTGAGATGGCCGCCCGTGCCCCCTTCGTCATGGCCGGCAACGAGATAAAGGCCGGAACCCGGCAAACCGTGGAAATACCCGTAGCCAAGCTGTACACCCACACGCCGCTCCACGTTCCGGTGGAAGTGGTCCATGGCCGCCGCAGCGGCCCCGTGTTGATGGTGTGCGGTGCCATTCACGGGGACGAAATCAACGGCGTGGAGATCGTACGCCGGGTGCTGACCAACTCGGCTCTGCGGCATCTGCGGGGCACCCTGGTGGCCGTGCCCATTGTCAACATCTTCGGTTTTGTGCAGCGTACCCGATACCTGCCGGACCGCAGGGATCTGAATCGCTGCTTTCCGGGTACTGAGTCCGGTTCCCTGGGCGGGCGCATCGCCTACCTGCTGCGTACCCAGATCATGGAAAATGTCACTCACATTATTGACCTGCACACGGGGGCCATACACCGCTTCAACCTGCCGCAGATACGTGCCGAACTGACCAACCCGGAAACCATCCGCATGGCGGAGGCCTTCGGCGCACCGATTATTATCAACGCCAGCCTTCGGGAAGGCAGCCTGCGCGCCTACGCCGACTCCCAGGATATTCCCGTGGTCACGTTCGAAGGGGGCGAGGCCCTGCGATTTGATGATGTGGTGATTTCCAGTGGTGTGAAAGGTGTGATCCGGGTAATGCGGGAACTGGAAATGATTCCCGCGAAAAAAGGCCCTAAGGCGCCGAGAAAACGTTCTGAAACCGCCGCCAACTCCCAGTGGGTGCGGACCGATACAGACGGCATCATGCGACCGGTGGCCAGCCTGGGCCAGAAGGTACGCAAGGGCCAGAAGCTGGCCATGGTGGCAGATCCGTTCGGCGAGTCGGAAACCGCTGTGCTCTCGCCCTGCTCGGGTATTGTGATCTGCGTGAATAACCTGCCGCTGGTCAATGAGGGTGAGGCGATCTATCACATTGCCCGGTTCGACGAACTCAGCGAGGCGGAGAAAGCCATGGATTACTTCCGCAGCAGCTACGAAGGGGATGTGGGCGACGATGTTGTCCCCGTTCACCCTTGGGATGACCGCCAGAAATAATCGGGAGGTGCGTGATGATCTGGGATCAGACTTTTATCGAGCTCGCGCCCCTGCCGCGGGGCTTTCACCTGGTGACCAATGAAATCCTCGCCCGGGCGCCTGATCTTCAGAATTGCCAGGTGGGGCTCCTGCATCTGTTCATCCAGCATACGTCCGCGTCGCTGGCCATCAACGAAAATGCCGACCCGGACGTGCGCGGAGACCTGGAGCGGCATTTCAATGTGATGGTTCCGGAGAATGCACCCTACTATGAGCACATCACCGAAGGGCCGGATGACATGCCCGCCCATATAAAGAGTGTTCTTGTAGGCCCTTCCCTGACGATCCCTGTGAGCGATGGCCACCTGGCGTTGGGTACCTGGCAGGGTATCTACCTCTGTGAACACCGGGACAATGCCGGCGGCCGAAGGATCGTGGCTACGTTGCAGGGGCGATGGTAAAGCGCTGCTGTTAGCGCACCGTTGTGCCGACCGGCTCACAGGCGATACTGTTTCTGCCGCTAGCCTTGACCCTGTAAAGGGCCGTGTCCGCGGCGCTGACCAGGTCATCCATCGTCAGGTCACTGTTGGGCACCACGGACGCGATTCCGATGCTGAGGGTCAGGAAAGGTCTGACAGGGCTGCGATCATGCTCAATATTGGCTGCTCGGATCTGTTCCTGTATGGCGGCCGCAATATCCATCGCAGCGTCCACGCCCGTGCCCGGAAGCACCAGCAGAAATTCTTCCCCACCATAGCGGGCCGCCATGTCTGATTTCCGCTGTATGGCGCCCGCCAGAATAGCTGCAACCTGTTTCAGGGCCTCGTCGCCGGCCTGATGCCCGTAGCGGTCATTGTAGAGTTTGAAATGGTCAATATCCGCAAGCATTACGGTTAGCGGGTCGCCGGTACGGCTCAGTATTTCCCACGCCTGCTCGAACTTCTTTTCCAGGGCCAGCCGGTTCGACAGGCCGGTAAGGGGGTCGTGCTCTGAAAGCCGCCTCAGTTCTGTATTGGCAGCCTGAAGCTCATCCTGAATCTCAAGTACCTTCTGATGCTTTGAGGTCAACTCGGCATTCAGTCTCAGCAGCTCCGAGTTGTTCGACTCCATCACCCCCAGCATGGAATTGAACTCACGGGAAAGGGCCCCGATCTCGTCGTTATTCCTGATATTGGCCCTCAGGGAGTAATCCATGGCATTGGAGATGCTGGAAATGTCGGCTTTCAGGCTCATGATCGGCTTTATAACAATCCAGCGAAACAGTGCCAGTAATGCTGCCGCGAGAAGCGTGCACAGGAACACCAGCAATGCCACGCCGTAGTAGGTGATGTCCCTGCCCAGTTCGGTGATAGTCCGGGGCAGAACCGCTGTAGCCCGCAGGACTGGTTTGCCCTCGATGCTGTAGATCTTGGAGGCAGAGAGGGCGCTTTGGTCGATCACTTTGAGCGTGTAAGTGTCTGACGCTCTGGTTCCCGGCGCGGGCGCAATGCTGAAGTCCTGGACAATCTGATCCGAAAACCTGGCAATCAGATCATCATCCAGGAACTGGCCGAACACCAGATAGCCCTTGTGCGGGCCTGAACCATCGCTTTTCACGATGGGTCGCATGGTAAAGAGAACCGGAATGCCATCCACCTCTACGATCCCGCTGGTAGTCTGGTCATCAATATCGTCCTCAGGATCAATCCTGCCCGTGAAGTCAGCTAGTTGGGCCTGCAACTCATCAATGTAGGTATCTGTCAGATCAACGATCTCGCCTTCCGGCGGAAAATCGAAGACCCTGCCCCAGACCAGGTCCTCGTCCAGGTTCAGAAACAGGGCGACATCGAGCCCCAGGTTGAGAAAGGTGTCCGGGTACAGGTTGGATTCGATGTAATCCGGGTCACCCGTCTGGATAAACGTATAGGTGTCGTTCCACGCCGACCAGTCGTAGGTTGTAAAATCGATGGTTTCCCGCTGTGCCTCGAGACGGCGGACTACCCGGTCTATGCTGTTTTTGGCGTAATCAATCTCGATGTCATGAAAGGCAGGAAAGATAATGCTTCGCTGGATATAGAACGCGGAAAGTGCCAGCGCAATGCCCATCAGCAGAATCAGTAGGGTGGTTTTTGCTGAAATCGACATGCCATTGGGCCTTGCTTACGGGCGGGTGATCCGGTTTGGTCTGGCATGGAGAGATAACCAGGCCTGATCATATTTTCTACAGTAATTTCCCTGGATGGAAGGCGTTGGACAAGATTTGACAGTTGGGAGGCCGGCAAGGCCAGCCGCCCCAACTGTGGATTGAAGGTTTCTAGAGATTCGCCTCCGCATACTCCGCCAGAACAGAGCGGGGCACACCCTGCAGGTGAATATGCCCGCCATGGCGGAAGCTCTTGAAGCGTTCGGTCATGTAGGTCAGGCCTGAGCTCAGGGCACTGAGATAGGGGGTGTCGATCTGCGCCAGGTTGCCCAGGCAGATGACCTTGGAGCCGTTGCCGGCGCGGGTGATGATGGTCTTGATCTGGTGCGGCGTCAGGTTCTGGGACTCATCAATGATGATCAGGCTGTGCTGGAAGCTGCGACCGCGGATGTAGTTCATGGACTTGAAGTGCAGGGGCACTTTGCTGAGGATGTAATCCACGCTGGCGGTCATGTTCTCGTCGTCTTCGTGCAGGGCTTCCAGATTGTCGACGATGGCGCCCAGCCAGGGCTCCATTTTTTCGGCTTCGGTGCCGGGCAGGAAGCCGATATCCTCATCCAGGCCCTGGGTGCTGCGGGTGGCAATGATGCGCTTGTAGAGCTTGCTGGCCACAGTCATCTCGATGCAGGCGGCCAGGGCCAGGATGGTCTTGCCGGAGCCTGCGGAGCCGGTCAGGTTCACCAGGTGAATGTCCGGGTCCAGCAGCAGGTTCAGGGCAATGGCCTGGTAGATATCCCTGGGCACCAGGCCCCAGACTTCCTCGTTCATCAGGTCGTGCTGGTGCAGGTCACGGATGACAATCTGGGTGTCGCTGAGATCGGACACCTTGCCGACAAAACCCTGCTCGTCAATCACGAACTCATTGATGGTCAGTTTCGCCAGGTCGCCCTCCCGGCGCAGGATATGTTCGGTGATGCCTTCCCGCTGGATGGTTTCCACCTTCTCGATGGTGTCCCAGAAGGAGTTGGCGAACTCCTTGTAGCCCTTCGGCAGCAGGTCGATGTCGTCCAGCAGCATGTCGTTGTGGTAGTCCTGGGCCTCCACACCGAAACCGCGGGCTTTCAGCCGCATGTTGATGTCCTTGCTCACCAGGATGATATCCCGGGACTTGTGGCGCTCCTGCAGCGCTGCAAGGGTATTGATGATCTTGTTGTCGTTAAGGTGCTCCGGCAGGCCATGGTTGCCCTGGTATTCCGTGCTCATCAGTATCGACAGCGCGCCGAGGGGCTCGGCCTTCTTGCCGCGCACGATGGGAACGCCTTTCTCGATCTCTCCGGGGCTGGCATCGCCAAGCAGCTTGTCGATGTTGCGGATGGCCTGGCGGCAGTCGGCGGCGACCGCCTGTTTGCCGGATTTGAGGCTGTCGAGTTCTTCAAGGACCGTCATCGGGATGATGACATCGTGTTCTTCAAAGTTCAGGAGGGCGTTCGGGTCGTGGATGAGGACGTTGGTGTCGAGGACATACATCTTTCTGCGAGCCTGCGGTGCTCTTGGCATAGGGTGTGATACCTCTCTGGTCAGCCGTTCCCGGCACAGCGGTTGGTGAGCTCCTGGTCGGAGATCAGTTTGAGCATGTCATACGTGGTCACGATTCCGGTGATCTTTTCGTCTCTGGTGATGAAAATCCGGTGCAGGTGTTCACGCATCATGATATCGGCAATGTCGCGCACAGGCGTCTGCTCGTCAACCGATAAAACGATGGGGGTCATGATATCGCGCACTTCCACTGGCACCTTGCCCATTTCCTCGAAAATGGCCATGCGCAGGCGTCGGGCTTCCTGCTCTTCTTCCGGGGTCATCCGGGTATCGGTTTCAGGCCGGCTGGCGTTCCAGCGGAACTCGGTGATGTCCTTGAGGGTGGCAATGCCGACTATCTCGCCGTTTTCATCGGTAACCGGGCTGCCGGTAATTTCGTTGTCGGTGAGGAATCTTGCCAGCCGGTCCATCGTCCATGACTGCGGTACGGCCTTGATGCTCGGGGTCATGATCTCGTAAGCGAGAACGGTCATTTACGATTCGGCTCCGTTAACAGGTCCTTTGGATCAGAGCTTAGCTGGAACAATGCAGCTAGTCATCCCCTGATCGGGATTTACGAACCACATCCTGCAGCTCACCTTTTTCATTGTAGACCAGATCATGGTTCTGGTAACGATCTTTGCGGGCAACCCGCTCCAGCTGTTCCATGGATCGGATGGGGATGTCCACCAGCAGGCTGTTCACCAGCCAGCCCGGAATCGATCCGTTGGGTTCGGTATGCTGGACCCATATCATCCGGGTCTGGTCGCCTTCGGGAGTGAACCGGTACAGGGTGTCGGATTTATCCACGCGAACATAGTCACTTTCATCCTCCCGCTGTTCGGGGATAGCGTTGAGGTCCATGACAATCTCGCCGTTCCTGTCACCCCGGGTGTGAATGCGGATGACGTAATCCCGGTCTGTCACCGGCCAGGGCATGTCATTGACCGAATAGGCATAGCGATCATGGAAGTCACCATCCCCGAAGGCGTAGGACTCGGAGCAGTTGTGCACCCACTCCACGCAGGACTGCGGGTTGGCCATCACCGCCATGATATTTTCGATGGGGACATCGAGAACCGCTTCGGCCTTGAACGCCTTGAAGCTCGAATCGGGCTGATCAACGGTAAATACCCGGATGTTGTCGGTTTCCTTGCGAAGGCTCCAGCCTTCGGCTTCTTCATCCGGCAGCTCGGCCAGGGCCATGGCTGATACCATGGCGGAAACCATGGTTGCCATCAGCAAAGTGGCCAGTGCGCAGGCCCGACGACCAGTGCCCGGGGCTCTCAGGTTCTGCATAGGTACACATCCTTGGAATTGTCCGGGCGAGTCTAGCACGGGTTATGGTGGGCCATGCGGATGTAATCGGGGGATTGTGAACTGGGTAACTGACTGAAATCCTGAAGGTAACTTTTGGCCTGAATTGATGGGCAGAATCGGAAGGGCAGCCGACTCCCGGCAGGCGACCTGCCGGGGGCGCGTATACTGTCCGGGACCGATCAGTGTTCCGGCAGGGTCACGTTCAGTTCCAGTACGGAACAACTGTCGTTACGGTCCACTTCTACCTGCACCATATCATCGCTGATCTGAACGTACTTGCGGATGACCTCGAGCAGTTCTTTCTGCAATGCGGGCAGATAGTCCGGTTGTTCGCGCTGGCCCCGTTCATGGGCAACAATGATCTGCAGGCGCTCCTTGGCAACACTGGCGGAGCGATTGTTCTTCTTACTCTTGAAATAGTCGAAGAAACTCATCCGTCAGCCCCCCTTGAACATCCGTGAGAAGAAACCCTTTTTCTGGGATGTCATGAACCGATGCTCGCGCTCCTCACCCAGCAGACGGGCAACAGCATCATCATAGGCCTGCCCGGCGTCGCTGTCTTCTTCCAGAATCACCGGAAGCCCCTGGTTGGATGCATTCAGTACGATCTGGGATTCCGGAATCACGCCCAGAAGGGGAATGGCGAGGATTTCCTCCACGTCCGCGACCGAGAGCATTTCGCCCCTTTCCACCCGGTCCGGATTGTAGCGGGTCAGCAGCAGGTGCTCCTTGACCGGGTCCTGCCCCATTTCTGCGCGGCGGGATTTGCTTTGCAGGATGCCCAGAATGCGGTCGGAGTCCCGCACCGAGGATACTTCGGGATTGGTCACTACGACCGCTTCATCCGCGTAGTACAGGGCCATCAGGGCACCGTGTTCAATACCGGCAGGGGAGTCGCAGACAATGTAGTCAAAGCGTTCGGACAGTTCGTTGATCACCTTTTCGACGCCGTCCCGGGTCAGGGCTTCTTTCTCCCGGGTCTGGGAAGCGGGAAGGATATACAGCGTATCGACCCGCTTGTCCCGGATCAGGGCCTGGTTCAGTGTGGCTTCGCCCTGGATCACGTTCACGAAGTCGTACACCACCCTGCGCTCGCAGTTCATGATGAGATCCAGGTTGCGCAGGCCCACGTCAAAATCGATAACCACGGTCTTGTGGCCACGCTTTGCCAGCCCGGTGCTGATGGAGGCGCTGGTTGTGGTTTTACCTACGCCACCTTTTCCTGAGGTAACGACAATGATTCTAGCCAAGGTTGCATTCCTGTTTTGCGGTGGATTTGTCGGCTTTCCCGTCTGCACGGGCCGTTACGTTATGATCAGGCCTTCTCCAGTGGCGTTACCACCAGCAGGTCATCCCTGAGCTGGATCTGCACGGCGGTTTTCCAGCCGTTGTCCTGAAGATCTTCGGAGATTTTATAGTGTCCGGCGATGGACACAAGCTCTGCTTCAAGAGACTGACAGAATACCCTTGCATGTTCAGCACCATGAATGCCCGCCAGTGCCCGGCCACGCAGGGGCCCGTAGACGTGGATATTGCCTGCGGCCAGCACCTCGGCCCCGGCCTGTACCGGTGCCAGGATAATCAGGTCACCGTCCGGGGCATAGACCTGCTGGCCGGAGCGGACGGGCTGGTTGATGATTCTGGCGGGTGCCGGCTCGCTGTGAGTTTCCACCGTCGGCGGTGTGGGGCTGTCTGTGGGCCCTGTGGCTTCGGTTTCCGGCCCGGTATCGATCTCCCGGTCCCTCTGGTTGCCGCCGGGAAGCAGTGCCAGTGAGGCCCCCCGTGCCAGACGTCGCTGATCATCGTTGCCGCCGCGTACACCGATCACGTGGATGCTGTGACGGCGGCAGGTTCCGATCATCTTGAAAAAATCCAGTTCGCTGCTCAGGCCCTCGTATTTTTCCAGGCTTATGATCAGAGGAATATCCTTGAAGAAGCCGGGAGCCTGGCTGATCTTGTCCCGCAGGGTGCTCTCGAATTCCGCGTCATCAAAGAAATAAAGCTCCAGTGCGGTCATGGACACGCTGGCGCTTTTCAGCTGAAAGCATTGTTTTACCCCGGATACAGCAGTCTCGCTCATGGGTGGGTCTCTTCCGTGGTGTCGTCCTGTGTGGTGGCGGGGCGTTTGCGCAGTGCCTGCCCTTCGAAGCGAATCCCGGACCAGCCGGTTCCCATAAACTGCCGGATGTTGCCATGGCTTTCGCCCGCAGGGTCGTCGAGCACCTGCCGGTAATGCTCCGCAAACAGCTTCAGGGTGTCGGCCTCGGTCAGATTGCAGAGCTGGGCAAGTGAAAATACCCGGCATGAGCCTGCGTTCTCCCCGGCGCCATTATAAAGCGGGCCATTGTGGAAGCCGGTGGGATGATACTCGAAAAACCGGTCAACCAGGGCCAGGGTGTCGTTAAAGTCGCCATGGCCGGCGTCCACCGATGCCAGATGAATACGCACCGCCTCATTTACGTTCATTCATGATGGTCCTTCTTCGGGCCCTTCTGGTACCGGGCTTTCCATTCCTCATAGGGCATACCGTAAATAATCTCCCGGGCGTCCGGGTCGGACAACTCGAATCCCCGTTCGGCGGCCTCGGCACGGTACCATTTGGAAAGGCAATTACGGCAGAAACTGGCAAGGTTCATCAGGTCAATATTCTGTACCTCGGTGTGTTCGCGTAGATGGCGAACCAGTTTCCGAAACGCTGCGGCTTCGATTTCGGTCTGTGATTGTTCGGGGATAGGGTTTGTCATGGTTGCTCTCACCAGTGTCTGGGGTTGGTCGTTGGAGTTCCTGACATTCTCGGCATGTTACCGTAAGATACAAGGCTGTACATATGTACAGATAATTTACCCGATTGATGAGCCATGGCCCAGCGCAAGATTATCCATGTAGATTGCGACTGCTTCTACGCTGCAGTGGAGATGCGGGACGATCCCTCGCTGGCGGAGGTTCCGCTGGCCGTTGGCGGCGAGGGCGGCCGTGGTGTGGTCACTACCTGTAACTACCGGGCCCGTGCCTTCGGGGTGCGCTCTGCCATGCCCGGTGGCGAAGCGCGGCGCCTGTGTCCGGGGCTGGTCACCGTGCCTCCGGACATGGCCCGCTACCGGGCGGTGTCGAAACAGGTGATGGCTATATTACGGGAACTGACCGACCTGGTGGAGCCGCTGTCGCTGGACGAAGCCTTTCTCGATGTCAGTGAGGTGACTGATCACAAGGGCAGCGCCACCCTGATGGCGCAATATCTGCGGCAACGGGTGAAAGAAGAAGTGGGTATCACCATTTCCGCCGGGGTGGCTCCCAACAAGTTCCTGGCCAAGATTGCCAGCGATTGGAAAAAGCCTGACGGTCTGTTTGTTATTCGTCCGGAGGATGTCGACAGTTTTGTTCAGGACCTGAAGGTTGAAAAACTGTTTGGAGTGGGGCAGGTGACGGCCGGCAAACTTCATGCCCTGGGTGTCGCCACCTGTGGTGATCTGCAGCAGATTCCGCCACAGACCCTGCTGGATAAATTCGGGAAGCAGGGGTACCGGCTGTGGGAAATGGCCTTCGGGCGCGACAACCGCGAAGTGGTGGTCTCCCGTATCGCCAAGTCCGTCAGCGTGGAGCGCACCTTTTCCCAGGACCTGCCGGACAAACGTGCCTGCGAATCGGTGATGGCCTCGCTGGTAGCAGACCTGAACCTGAGGCTCAGCCGCAAGGCAGGCCGCAAGCCTATCCACAAGCTGTTTATCAAGATCCGTTACAGCGACTTTTCCACCCACACCCTGGAGCGGGTCAGAGACCAGATCCAGTCGCCGGCACTGGAAGATTACCAGCCGTTGCTGGACGAACTGGTGACCAATACCGAACGTCCCGTCCGTTTGCTGGGGCTGGGGGTTAGGTTTCGCAGCGACGAGTCGCCGGTTATGCAGTTGCGATTGTTTGACTGAGCGTTCCGTGCCCAAAGGCTTGGGTAATGGAACCTTCAGTGGCGTTTGCCGCGGGCCTGCTGGCGCTCACGTGCCAGATTCTGGTATCGATGGGGCCAGAAAGGTGCAAAATATTCCCGAAGCAAAGGTGCGCGCTTCTGGCGCAACCCCATGTCGCCAAGCAACTCGTCGGCATAATGGGCGATATAGGCACCTATAAAGTAACCTTCCTTTCGGGCAGGGAACACAGACCCGCTCCACCGTCTTACCCGTTCTATTTCCTCCTTCATGGTGGGCACGTCCGGTAATGTCAGCTCGCCGCGGAAATGCTGGGAAAGCCAGTGGGCGGCCAGTTCCGACGTCATCGGGCAGGCACTGGAAGAGGCATAGCCAACAAACCCCAGATTTGGTTCTTCCGGTGGCAGGATATGGCGGTAGAGCTGAAATGACCCATTACGCTGTATCCGCCGGCGCAGTTGGGTAGACAGCAGGCTCGTATCCTGTCGCCAGCCGGTGGCAAATACCACAAGGTCGGCGTCCAGATGGTCTCCGTTGTCAAGCAGGATGCGGGTTCCGCCGGTGAATGCCGCCATACCACTTCTGCGCACGGTGATTCGCCCGGCCTTCATCGCCTGGTAGAAAGCTTCCCCGATGCCAATATTTTCGATACCACTGGGCAGCGGCGCCTCTGGCACCATGGCGGGTGGGATGCCGGCCAGTTTGATGGTTTTGCGGCTTTGCAGTTTCCACAACAGCTTCAGCAGGGGCGAGGCGGTCCACCTTAACGCTCGTTCGACCCGGCCTGCGCGATAATAGGCTGGCAGCAGCAGTTCCGAAAAGCGGGTAAACAGCACCTTGTCTACCCGCAGCCGGGCGCCGAAGTATCTGGGCAGCATCCAGTGTGGTCGCCGGCATACCAGGGTGCAGAGGGCTCCCTGGTCGCTGGCGGCCAGTGCACAGTCCAGTGCCGACTTGCCCCCTCCCACTACAACGACTCGGTTGCCGGGAGAAATACTGGCCTGAGCCAGTTGGCTTGAATGCAGGTATTGCCCGGAAAAGGCCTCCCGCCCAGCTGGCGCAGGCACAAAGGGCCGGTTGAAAACACCGTTACACACCACTACGCGATCGGCATGGTATGTATCTTCTGCCGGTTGCTGCCCATTGTGGCGGCGAAGGGTGAGCCGGTACCTGCGTTGTTCTCTGTCGGCGCGTCCTCCGAGCGTTTCGACCAAAGTGACCTCAGTCATGCAGCGGATATGCGGCGTAAGCCCGAAATGCCGGGCATAGGCGTCGAGGTATCGGCGGACCTCCGCAGCAGTGGGAAATTCAGCGGTGCCCTCCGGGTAAGCGAAGTCCGAGAAAGCGTAGGTTTCCCTCGGGTTGTTGGTCCGCAGGCCCGGGTAGGCCCGGGATTCGCTCCATACTCCACCGGGGGTGGGGGCCTTCTCGAACATGGTTACGTCGAACCCGTCCTGCATCAAAACCTTTGCACTGACAAGCCCGGCGACACCGCCGCCTATCACTGCGACCCGGTTACCGGTTACGTGGGTCATCCTCGTCCCCCACATAGCTGATGCCCCAGGGCGCTAATGGCGAGAAATTTAAGGGTATCCATGATGGTTCCTCCACATTTTTCAATAGTGGCAAAAACCGCGCGGCGTCGATTGCCAATGTCCCATGTTCGAGTAATATGAAACAAGTATAGGAAATGAACCGTTTCTCCTGACCGGAGGGTGGGATAATGGCAGAGCGAGGATACGGCCAGTTCTGTCCGGTTGCCATGGCCGCTGAGGTACTGGGTAGCCGCTGGACGATACTGATCCTGCGGGAGTTGCTCTGTGGGAGTCACCGTTTCAATGACCTGCGCAGAGGACTACCCCGGATCTCACCGGCACTGTTGTCGAAACGTCTGGTGGAGCTCGAGGATCTGGGCCTGGTAGCGCGGGGCGGTAAGGAGGGCCAGGGCTACACGCTGACGGAGGCTGGCGATGAATTGCGCCCTGTTATCATGGCGATGGGGAGTTGGGGGCAGCGTTGGCTGGAATCCCAGTTGTCCCTGAAAAACCTCGACCCGTCCCTGTTGATGTGGGACATGCGGCGTAACCTCAACCCTGCGCCCCTACCGGCCCGTCGTATAACAGTTCAGTTTTTGTACCAGGATGTCACCCATGGCCAGGCCAGGTGGTGGCTGGTGATCGATAATGATAATGGCGAAGAGGATGGGCTCGTGGACCTGTGCCAGATCGATCCGGGGCACGAAGTCGACCTTTATGTGGTTACCGATCTGCGCACCATGACCGCCATCTGGATGGGCATTGAAACGGTGGAGTCGGCATTGCACGATAACCTGTTGAAGCTGCTGGGTCCCCGTGAACTGCGGGCCACTATGCAAAAGTGGCTTGGCCTCAGTCACTTTGCCGGAGTCGCCAAGCAGGTATCCCCCAACTAGATCACGGCGATTTGGGCCGTGACCAGGCCCAGGGCACCCCCAATCAGCGCACCAGCGGCGACATCACTGGGATAGTGTAGCCCCAGAACCACTCTGGAGGCAGCAACGCTGAGCGTAAACGGCAGCAACAGCCAGGCCAGCTCCGGTATGGTCATGGCCAGGACGGTGTTGAAGCACACGGCGTGAAGGGTGTGGCCGGACGGAAAGCTGTAGCGGTCCAGAGGCGGCGTGCCGCAGTTGATGCTGGGAAAGGAAATGAACGGTCGCTCGCGGATCAGCCAGCGTTTCAGCAGCTTGTAGGCAATGGTGCAGGTGAGGCCGGTGGCAACCATCAGCAGTGCGATGGCCAGCCCGTCCTGTGGCCGCAGCAGGGGGATGGTCAGAATGACCAGATACCAGAGCCAGCCGTCACCCAGCCGGCTCACCACCTGAAAGTAGCCGTGGACCGGGCGGAACCTCAATGTCCGGTTGATGGACTGACAGAGCGCGAATTCTCTCTGATCCACCAGATCAAAGAAGCGAGATGCCTTGCTTGTCGAGGGCATTGTAGGGAGTCCTTTGTGGCTGGTTGAGTATCAGATGCTCGAACTGCTCGATTTGCGCCGCCCAGTTCAGGTCAAGGGCATCCAGGCGGGCCTGGGCACGGATTCTGTTCATCAGCGTTGGCTGATCGACCAGCCGCAGGGCATGGTCTACAAACGCTTCGTCTACACCCAGCGGGGCTTTCATGCCATTTTCTTCGTGGCGGATGTGTTCACTGGCGGCCGCGTCATCATAGGCGACGACAGCCAGGCCGCTGGCCATGGCTTCAGTCACCACATTGCCAAAGGTGTCGGTTTTGCTGGGAAACAGGAAGATATCTCCGGACGCATAATGCCGGGCAAGGTCCTCTCCCTTGCGGGTTCCGGCGAAGATATAGTCCGGGTGGCGTTCGGCCAGGCGCTTTGCCATGGGCCCGTCGCCAACCAGGATGAATTTTGCTCCGGGATGCAGCCCGCGAATGCGCTCGTAACAGGACACTGCCATCTGCAGGTTTTTTTCTGCTGCCAGCCGGCCCACGTAGAGTACCGCCCGGTCTTTGGATTGCAGGCCCCATTGTTGCCGGAGTGCCACGTCCCGCTTGTGGGGAGAGAAGCGATGACAGTCAACGCCGCGGCTCCACACCGAGGTGGGATGGATGCCCATGCTGGCGGTGGTTGCAGCCACTTTCCGGGTCGGGACCAGGGTTACCGAAGTCCGGTTATGGAACCAGCGGCCGTATCCGCACAGCAGTTTTTCCAGGAAACCGGCGCCGTAATAGTGGCTGTAGGCGTGAAAATTGGTGTGGAAGCCAGAACTGACCGGTATGCCGGCCTGTCGGGCGGCAGTCACCGCCGCAACGCCAAGGGGCCCCTGGGTGGCCACATAAACGGCGTCCGGGCGCTGACTTCGCCACAGCGAGGCCAGGTAGCCCAGGCGGACAACTCCGAACCGCAACCCCCCGTAACCCGGCAGCGGCAGGCCCGTAACCACATGTTCCTGTGAGAACAGGCATTCGCCGGTTTCAGAATAATGGCCTTTCGGTTCGTTGTTCTGGCGCGGCCGGATAACGGTTACCCTGTGCCCACGCCGCATCAAGCCCAGACACAGGTATCTGAGGGTGTTGGCCACTCCATTGATTTCCGGAGGAAAGGTCTCCGAAACAATGGTAATGTGAGGTCTGCGGTCTGAAGCCTGGGGCGTTCCGGTCACGGTGTTTCCTGCGCTGTCCTCTTTCATGCTTCTACTATGAAAATCCGGCATGACAGTTCCGGGACATTTCCGTGACAATCCCTTTACCCTTTCATCAACCGGATCCGGAGGAAGTATGAAAACCCGAAAGTTGGGCAGGACAGGTATTGAAGTGAGTGAGATCTGCCTGGGCACCATGACCTGGGGCGAACAGAACAGCGAGCAGCAGGCGTTCGAACAACTGGATCTGGCGACAGCCGAGGGCATTAATTTCATCGACGCGGCGGAGATGTACCCCGTGCCACCAAAGCCTGAAACACAAGGGCTGACGGAAACCTTTCTCGGGAACTGGCTGGCAAGGCGCGGGCGCAGGGATGACCTGGTGATTGCGTCCAAGGTGGCGGGGCCTGGTAATGGCCTCACGTACCTGCGTAACGGTCCCCGCCTGACACGGGACCACATACGCCAGGCCTGTGAGGACAGTCTGCGACGGCTCCAGACAGACTATATCGATCTTTACCAGGTGCACTGGCCGGACCGGAACACCAATTTTTTTGGCAAGCTTGGTTACCGGCACAAGGCTGACGAGCAGGCCACGCCAATTGAAGAAACCCTGGCTGCACTGGCCGAACTGGTAAAGGAAGGCAAGGTCCGGGAGATCGGGATCTCAAACGAAACCCCCTGGGGGACCAGTGAATATCTCCGTCTTTCGCGGGAGCGTAACTGGCCCCGTATTGCCAGCGTCCAGAACCCCTACAATCTGCTCAACCGCACCTTTGAAGTGGGAATGGCTGAAATTGCCTGCCGCGAACAGGTCGGTCTGCTGGCTTATTCGCCCCTGGCGTTCGGTATGCTTTCCGGCAAATACCTGGACGGAAAACGCCCGGAAGGCGCTCGCCTGACTCTGTATGAGCGCTTCACCCGTTACACCAGCGGCCGGGGCGCCGAGGCCACCCGTGCCTATGTTGATCTGGCGGCCAGCCACGGCCTTTCTCCGGTTCAGATGGCTCTTGCCTATGTTACCAGCCGTGATTTCGTTACCAGCAATATCATCGGCGCCACAACCCTGGAACAGCTCCGGGAAAACCTGGGCTCGGCGTCTGTTTCACTGAGTGAAGAGGTGCTTGAAGAAATAGAAAATCTTAACGAAGAATACACCTACCCCTGTCCATAGCAGCGAAGGGAGTTACGGTTATTTAATGCCCTGTGCCCGGAAAATATCACTTGGCCGCTCCCGAAAAGGGTAAAAAAGGCAGAAAAGGGTGGGGTAAGGGGCATTACTTACATTCCGCAATAAAAATCGCTGGTTTTTTGACAAAATCATTGTGATCTGATGACAAAAAATCAGCACCAATGTGTGCAGGATCACATCTTTCCGACCGTTAATCATTAGACTTAAGCATTACGTGACAGTAGAATCCCGTTTCGCTAACAGGTCGCCAGAGACATCATGATTATCCGTATTTTCATCGCACTCCTTGCTCTGAACATGATCGCTTTCGTGGTTCGTGCTGAAGCCAATGAGCGTGTTTTTGCCGATGAAACACCTGCCGAGGATATTTACCAGCTTCAGGATGAAATGTCCGGCGATTTCGAGCGAGAAGACACCGACATGTATACCAACCTCGGCTCACGGCTGCTGAGCCTGGGCTTCAGTCGTGCCAACCCCCGCAGCAAGACCTACGCTTCCGACCCTGCCCGGGCGGACCATGGCATTGCGCTGCTCGAAGAGGGCGCCTGTCTCAACCTCAAATGGAACTTCTGACGGACTAGCTGGCCAGCATTGTGCCGGCTCCAATTGTTGTCTCCGGTTACCCCTCCTCGTACTGATATCCCTTAACTGCCGTTTATATGATCCGGCTCATTGCCTGATGCGTTTTCGCATGTGATTATCCATGTCGAATGTCTTTTGACGCACAGAAACGGAGTATGGCCATGGCGAAGGAACAACCGGTAATTCTGGGGAGCAGTGCAGAGTGCGTGGATGAGCTGATCCGTCGGGTCGGCAAGAACATCACCCTTGGCCTGCCCCTGGGGCTTGGCAAACCCGTCCGTTTCGTGAATGCCCTGTACCAGCGTGCAAGGGAAGATTCATCCATTCAGTTGCATATCGTCACCGCCCTTTCCCTGACGGCCCCGGGTGGAAGCTCGTCGCTCGAAAAACGTTTCATGGGGCCGTTTTCCGAGCGGCTTTATGGACGGATTCCGGATCTTGAGTATGCCCGGGACGTTATCCGCCACAAGCTGCCGGACAACGTGACGGTGTCCGAATTTTTCTTCAAGGCGGGGTCCTTTCTCCACAACGACACCCAGCAGCGCAACTACGTCTGCACCAACTACACCCACGCGGTTCGGGATCTGCTGGCGACCGGCGTCAATGTGGTTGCCCAGATGGTGGCGCCGCCGACAGAGCCGTCGCAGGAAGGTTATTTCAGCCTGAGCTGTAATCCCGACCTGACCCTGGATCTGATTCCATTGCTGAGGAAACAGGAACAGTCGGGAACCGCAATAGCGATTGTCGGCGAGACCAACCAGCATCTGCCCTATATGGGCAATGATGCGGCGGTGGAGCAGGGCAGTTTCGATATCGTCCTTGAAGATTCCGGGTCCGATTACCCCCTGTTCTCGGCCCCGCAGATGGCAGTAAGCCCCGAGGATCACCTGATCGGATTCTACGCCAGCGCATTGCTGAAGGACGGGGGTACCCTGCAGGTAGGTATCGGGTCACTGGGCGCTGCCCTGGTTCACAGTGCCATTCTGCGACACCAGGACAACGATCACTGGAAAAAGGTGTTCGACCACCTCAAAGTGGCCGAGCGTTTTCCGGTGGTGAACGAATATGGCGGTACCGATACCTTTACCGAGGGTCTTTACGGTTGCAGTGAAATGATGGTGGACGGGTTCATATACCTGCTGGAAGCCGGGGTGCTCACCCGTGAGGTGTTTGGTCATGCAGGGCTGCAGGAACTCATCAACAGGGGCGAGCTGACTCATGGAGTCTCACTCGACACCCTGGATGTACTGCGCCGTAAAAAACTGATCGACTCCCCCTTGCGTTCACGGGACGTGGACTGGCTCCGCCGATATGGCATTTTCCATCAGGAAGTCGAGTTCAAGGGCGGGCGTCTGCGAATTGGCGAGCAGTCACTTGATCCGGACCTGGACATCCAGGACGCCCGGCAGGCAATAGAGAGCCTGGCCCTGGGTGAGCGCCTGGCCGGGGGTATTGTCATGCACGGGGGCTTCTATGTCGGCCCCGAGCAGTTCTACCAGCGCCTGCGGGATCTTTCTCCGGAGAATCGTCGGCGCATCTGCATGACCAGTGTGAATTACATCAACCACCTGTACGACCACGCTTTCGGCAACCAGCGCCTGAAGGTTGCACAGCGGGTCCATAGCCGTTTCGTCAACTCGGCGATGATGTATACCCTGAACGGGGCGGCGGTGTCTGACGGGCTGGATGACGGTCGTGTGGTCAGTGGTGTGGGCGGCCAGTACAACTTTGTGGCCATGGCCCATGAACTGCCGGGTGCGCGCTCGATCCTGACCCTTCGCAGTACCCGCAAGTCCCACGGCAAAACGCTTTCCAACATTGTGTTCAGCTATGGCCACTGCACCATTCCCCGCCACCTTCGGGATATCGTGATCACCGAGTACGGGATAGCGGATCTCCGTGGCCAGTCCGATGAGCAGGTTTATCTGCGCCTGATCCGCATTGCGGACTCCCGCTTCCAGCAGGACCTTTTGAAGCAGGCCCAGAAGGCCGGAAAGGTGGATTCAGCATTCCGCCTGCCACCGGAGTGGTGCAACAACACGCCGGAAGCCATTCAGGCTGCCATCAGGGCTGCCGGTGACCAGGATGTCTTTCCTCCTTTCCCGTTTGGCCGGGACTTTACGGATGAAGAGTTGCGGCTGGGCAAGGCTCTGAAAACCCTGAAGGCCGCAACAGCGACTCGGCGTGGTAAACTGGCGACTTTGTGGCGCGCTGCGAAAGCGAAGGATGATCAGGGGCGTTATCAGTCGCTGCTGGAGCGTATGAGCCTGGACAAACCCAGGGGGCTGAAAGCCAGGCTGGATCAGCGTCTGGTCATCCATGGCCTGAACCTGACAGACACACCGGACAAAGGAAAAAGTACTGCCTGATGCAAAAACCTGCCGTATTTACCGTACATTATGTGCTCAAGAACAAGCTGGGAGAACTGGTCGACACCTCCGAAGGCAGCGAGCCGCTTCACTTCCTGGAAGGTAGCCCGGAAATCATTGAGGGCATCCAGAAGGCGGTGAAAGATCGAAATGTGGGAGATTGCCTGGAAGTGACGGTGCCGCCTGCCATGGCCTACGGGGAACACAATCCGGAGCTGGTTCGTAAAGTGCCCCGGTCGATGTTCGAGGGGGTCGAGAATCTGCACGTCGGCATGAAATTCCAGACCAACACCGGTGATGCCGCCCAGGTGGTGCAGGTGGTGGGTATCGATGGCAACCTGGTCAGGGTGGATGCCAACCATCCTCTGGCGGGCTTTACCCTGTATTTTGATCTGGAAATCATTGGCAAGCGCGAGGCGACGGAAGAAGAAATCAACGCCGGCCACCCTCTGAGCTGAGCTTACACCCCCGGGTCGGCCACTGCAGTTGGCCCGGAGGGTTCCCGGTCTGACAGGCGCCCCGCCTGGATAGTCCTGACACCCTCCAGAACCGTTTGCTGTATTTCCCGGGCCAGTTCCCCCGCATCGCGGTTTCCGTCCAGAGTCACCACAGGATGAGCGATCACACCCACTTCAACCGCTGGCTGGCGGAGCATGCGAACCAGGTGATGATGGAATTCATCATCACCGATAAACGGTGCCAGATGATCCGGCCGTCCGTCCCGCAGGTAGGCAATGCTGATGGGCTGTATATCCACGCCGGCGTCCGCCGCGGCGTGAAGCAGGCGGCTGTGGAACGGCAGGACTGTCACGCCTGCAGTGGTCGTGCCTTCGGGAAATACCAGTACCGATTGGCCCCTTTTGAGGGTGTGGGCGATTTCCCGTCGTGACTGGCCGGCCTTGCCACTGCCCCGCTGAATAAACAGGGTGCCGGCTTGCTGCGCAAGCCAGCCAATCAACGGCCAGCGGCCCACTTCCGCCTTGGACAGGAAGCGCAGTGGCACCATGCCTCCGAGCACCGGGATATCTGACCAGGAAATGTGATTACTGACATAAAGCACGGGCCTGTCGCTGAACGAGCCTTGTCCGGAAATCCGGAACCCGAGGCAACGGCTCGCACCCGCGAAGCAGAGTCGGGCAATGGGTGCCCGGTCGATCCGGCGGCGTAACAGGGTTTCCGCCATCAGCACGCACCCTGCAAGTGTTGCCGTCAGGCCGAGAAATCCGCTGAACAGGGTGAGCCTTGCAGTCAGACGTATCAGTTCCATAGCCGGTTCTCCGGGTCTTGTTGCCTATTGCGCCTGTTTGCGCATGAAGTGGCGGCTGTAGCGACTGGCCAGGTTGTTGACATCCAGCACCACCAGCAGATCGGCGCAGCGGAAGTCCGGATCCCAGCATGGCTCGCCGCAGACACGGGCCCCCAGTCGCATGTAGGCCTTGATCAGGGCAGGCACGTCGACAGGGCGGTCATCGCTGATGCTGTGGGTCAGATGGGGCAGTGCGCGCAGCGGTGTGACCCGGTATTCCTCACCGGCGAGAAATTCCCGTTGCAGGTATCGGGCAATGCGCCAGGCCTTCAGGCCGCCGTCAGACATGCCGATACTGGCGCAGCCGATCAGGTAATCCACATTGCGGGATACCAGGTACTCGGCAACGGAAGCCCACAGCAGGCTGATGGTGGCACCATTGCGGTAATCCGGATGCACGCAGGTGCGGCCAAGTTCGGCTACGGTTCCCGGAAGCCGGTACAGCGAAGACAGCTCGAATTCGCCCTCGGAGTAGAAGCCCCCGGCTTCCAGTGCCTTGCTGTGGTGGAGGACCCGTGTAGTCGCCACCAGTTCACCGGTGTTCTCATCGGTAACGATCAGGTGGTCACAGAACCTGTCGAACTCGTCCGCATCAATGCCGGGCACCGCAGCGCCCAGGTCCGAGCTGTATTCTTCCGAGAAAACCTGATACCGCAGGCGTTGAGCGGATTCCACCAGATCCTTCTGTTGGGTGATAACCGTTTTCAGCCGGCGGGCCGGGCGTGACAGGCGGGCAGTCTGGGCGTTCATGGCAATGCCTCTTTGTTTCCACTTTTCGACAAGGCTATGAATCCGGTGTGACATCGGAATGAACGGGGGATGACGACTTTGTGACAGGTGCCGGCGCTGGTGCAGCGGTGTGACGTTTGTCACGGGCTGTAACGATCAGGCGGTTCCATGTATATTTCTGAATAGCATGTATAATTGCTGTTACAGGAGGTAGCCTGTATTGTCAGTTACATGGCAGATCTTCTGGCAGACAACTCTTATCCGGCCAGGTGGGGTGAATATGGCCGGAAGCTTCAGAAACCGGAAAAACAAAATCAGAGATGGACGGCGTGGAACAGACGAACGAAAGTTGGCGGATTCTTATAGTCGAAGATGATGAGAGGCTGGCAGAGCTGACCAGGGAATACCTGGAAAGCAATGGGCTTACTGTCTCTCTCGAAACCCACGGTGGCAACGCAGTTGAGCGGATCCGCAAGGAGCAGCCTGATCTGGTCGTGCTGGACCTGATGCTGCCCGGCGAAGACGGGCTGTCCATCTGCAGGCGTGCCCGTCCTTTTTACCCTGGCCCCATCATCATGCTCACTGCCCGTACGGATGATCTTGACCAGGTACTCGGTCTTGAAATGGGCGCCGATGACTATATTGGCAAGCCGGTTCAGCCGAGGGTGTTGCTGGCAAGAATCCGGGCCCTGCTGCGACGGGTCAGCGAGAACGGGTCGACGGCTTCGGAAGAGGGCAGTGGCGAGGAGCCTGTCAGGCTGCAGTTCAATGATCTGGTTGTGGATCGCTCCATGCGTGAAGCGTGGCTGAACGATGACAGCATCGACCTGACCAGTGCTGAATTTGACCTGTTGTGGCTGTTGGCCAGCAATGCCGGCCGTGTTCTCAGCCGCGAGGAGATCTTTACCGCTCTGAGAGGCATTGAATATGATGGCCAGGACCGCTCGATCGATGTCCGGGTTTCGCGGATACGTCCAAAGATTGGTGACGATCCGATTCATCCGAGGCGCATAAAGACCGTGCGAAGCAAGGGCTACCTGTTCGTAAAGGAAGCCTGACCGTTCAGCCTCTGGCGCCGGCCCGTCGGGGCTGGCGTTCATTGCCAGGGTTATCGCGATGCCCCTCAAGTTTTTCCTCAAGCTCTACGCCCGGCTGATTGGCCTGACCTTTCTTATACTTCTGCTTTGTGCCGCGCTGTTCCTGGGTGTTAATTCCGTACGTGAGCAGTTCTGGCAGGAACGGTTTGCAGAGCCACTGCTGAGCTGGATTGCAGCCACACCCTATCCGGAACAGCAATACCATTGGCTGGAGTCATTCTACGATTTCCGCGTAACGCCTGCCGATGACTTGCAACTCTCAGATGTCATCATGGAGCGCCTGTCTTATGGCCAGGTGGTGGCTGTTCAGACCAGCATTGGCCAGCAGGCGATGATTCAGGACGATAATGGCCGTATCCTCGACCTGCGTTTCCGTGACATCTACAGCGATGTTGCCGAGGCGACGGCCCTGATTGCCCGGTTGCATCTTGATGACGTCTCCCCTGAAGACCGGGAGGAGGCGATGGTGCAGCTGGCGGACACACTCTCTGTGGAGCTGGTGCCTGTTCAGGACCAGTCAGCATTGCCTGACGGGGATGTTCTGGACCGCGTCTCCGAGCGGGGTATCTCGCTGTATCATCATCCGTCCCGGGACCGGGCCCATGTGCTGCTTCGGCTTGACGATGGCACCCTGATTGACCTGGCCATGCCGTCTCCTTTCAATCCCTGGGCCTGGCCGGTTGTCCTGCTGCTGATGCTGGTGGCCGGCAGTATACTGGCGCTGGCGCTCTATCTCGCCCTGAGAGACGTGGACAGCAATCTGCGGGCTGTGGAATCCGTTGCTATCCGCATTGCGCGCGGGGAAATGGGGGCCCGTATTGATGCCGGTGACAGCCGCCTGGTGTCGCGGCTTGCAGTCGCTTTCAACAGCATGGCAGAACATATCCAGAGGTTGGTCGGTGTGCAGCGGGAAATGATCCATGCTGTTTCCCATGAGCTGAGAACGCCCGTGGCCCGGATTCGTTTTGGTGTCCAGATGATCGAGAGCGCCAGCAGCCCTGAAGCCTTGCAGAAACAGCTCGATGGTATTGATGGCGATATCCAGGAGCTGGACGAACTGATCGACGAGATACTGACTTACGCCCGTCTCGAGCAGGGCGGGCCGGTGTTTGCGCTGCAGGAAACGTCTGTGTCGGATATTGTTCGGCAGGTCGTTGATGAACAACAGATGATTCGCCCTGAACACAGTATTGAAGCGGATATCGACGACGAATCCGAACGCTGGTCGTTATCGGATGTAGAGCCCCGGTACCTGCACCGTGCTGTCCAGAACCTGGTGGGCAATGCCGCCCGCTATGCCAACCGTAAAGTCAGGGTTCATTGCCAGTTTGATGAGGACAATTGCCGCATAGATGTGGAGGATGATGGTCCCGGCATTCCGGAAGAAGACTGGGAAAAGGTGTTTACCGCATTTGCCCGCCTGGACGACAGCCGTACCCGCACCTCCGGTGGTTATGGTCTTGGCCTTTCAATTGTGAGGAGGATACTTTACTGGCATGGCGGCCAGGCCTTCGTCAGCCGCAGTGATGAGCTTGGCGGTGCCCGGTTCAGCCTGGTCTGGCCCCGGAAAAAGCCGATGGAACACAGCCTCTGACGGTTTTGTGATGGAGTTCTCTGCCCCTCACCGGATGTAACAATCGGACAACACAACCGCAACTGACGCCAGCGGTGAAACGCCCGATACTGCGAGTGTAAGGGATGACTTTTGAGGTTGTAGTTCTTACGAACTTTCCTTGTTTCATTCGTCATTTGAGGGCCGGTTTTCCGGCCCTTTTTTTATGGATTTGTTCATTTCCGGCGTGATCCTGCCCATAGCGTTCTCTCCGTTCCTTTGAGAAGATTGCAGCATCAAGAATAACGATGCTGAAACCTCTGAAAGGACGCCTGAAATGACCCAGTACCTGCTCGCCATAGACCAGGGGACCACCAGCTCCCGCGCTATTGTCTTCGATGCCTCCGGCACGTCCGTCGCCACCGCACAACAGGAATTTCACCAGTACTTCCCCGGGGATGGCCAGGTTGAGCACGATGCCCGTGAGATCTGGGACAGTACCCTGGCAGTGTGCCGGGACGCATTGAAAAAGTCGGGTGTTGATGCCTCCGGGCTGGCGGGAATCGGTATCACCAATCAGCGTGAAACCACGGTGATCTGGGATCGGGCGACCGGGGAGCCCATTCATCATGCCATAGTCTGGCAGGACCGACGCACTGCATCGGTGTGTACCAAGCTCAGGTCTGATGGCCACGAATCCACTGTTGTCGAACGCACCGGCCTGTTGATCGACCCTTATTTCTCCGCCACCAAAATTGCGTGGATTCTTGATCATGTCGAGGGAGCGAGGGCGAGAGCGGAAGCCGGTGAACTGGCGTTTGGCACCGTTGACAGCTGGTTGCTCTGGAAACTGACCGGGGGCAGTTCCCACAAGACGGATGCCACCAACGCGTCCCGAACAGCGCTGTTCAATATCCACGACCAGCAATGGGACGAGGAACTGCTGGCGCTGTTCCGGGTTCCCCGGCAGTTGTTGCCAGAGGTGCTGGATTCAGCGGCGGAATTCGGCCTCACCGAGAAGCAGTGGCTGGGGGCTCCGGTACGGGTGGCCGGCATTGCGGGTGACCAGCACGCGGCGCTGGTCGGGCAGGCCTGTTTCGAGCCTGGCATGGCGAAAAGCACCTATGGCACAGGCTGTTTTCTGATGCTGAACACCGGTGAGAAAGCGCTGCGCTCTGAAAACCGGCTGCTCACGACCATGGCCTATCGTCTTGATGGCAAGCCCTGTTATGCCATGGAAGGCAGCATCTTTGTTGCCGGCGCTGCCATGCAGTGGTTGCGGGACGGGCTCCGGTTGATCCGGCATGCCAGTGAATCGTCTGACTACGCCGCGGAAGTGGGTGTGGATAACCCGGTTTACCTGGTGCCGGCCTTTACCGGCCTTGGTGCCCCGCACTGGGATCCCCATGCCCGTGGAGCCATTATGGGATTGACCCGGGATACCGGTATTGCCGAGATTGTTACCGCCGGCCTGCAGTCCGTCTGCTACCAGACCAAGGATCTTATCCGGGCCATCCAGAACGACGGGGCTTCGCTGCAGGCATTACGGGTTGATGGCGGTATGGCTGTGAATGACTGGGTGATGCAGTTTCTGGCAGACATTCTCAATGTGCCGGTGGATCGTCCCCGGGTGACCGAAACCACAGCGCTGGGAGCAGCCTACCTGGCAGGCCTGCAAACAGGGGTTTACCAGAACCTGGACGAGATTGCCCGGCTGTGGGAGCGTGAGCGTCGTTTCGAACCGGTGATGAGGCCACCCCAGAGGGAGAAGCTGTACGCCGGATGGCTGGATTCCGTTGAGCGGGTCTGCAATAACTGAACCGGTAAAGACTGCCCGGGTCAGATCCGTTCAAAGGCAATCAGATGGTCCGCTTCCACCCGCACCGGAACGTGTTCCCCCAGGTAGAAGTCCAGGTGGCTTCGGAACAGCGCCTCGAATTCGGTGTCTTCGGAGCAGCGGAAGCGATACAGGGTTGAGGTGCCGGCAAAGGTTTTTTCCACAACCCGGGGCTTCAGGTCCGACTCTGCATCGTAGACAATGTCGTCCGGGCGAATCAGCACGTCCACCAGGGTACCTGGTTCCCATCTGTAGGCCCGGTTACCGTGGATCACCCCAAGCTCGGATTCGATGGTGTCCGGCCCCAGTGCCTTGCCGGGGATAAAGCCTCCCTGGCCGACAAAGCTTGCCACAAAGCGATTGGCAGGCTCGTGGTAAAGGTTATAGGGCACGTCCCATTGCTGAATACCGCCATCCTTCAGGACAGCCACCTGATCACACATGGCAAAGGCTTCCTGTTGATCGTGGGTAACCAGTATGGCGCTGATGCCAAGGGTCTTGAGGATTTCCCTGACGTCCAGGCTGAGTCGGCGGCGAAGGTCTGCGTCCAGGTTGGAGAACGGCTCGTCCAGAAGGATCAGCGTCGGCTCCGGGGCCAGTGCCCGGGCCAGTGCAACCCGCTGCTGCTGACCACCGGACAGCTCGTGAGGGTAATGCTCCGCAAGATCCTGAAGGTGAACCAGTTGCAGTAGCTCCATGACTTTCTGCCGTTTTTCCGCCCGGTTCTCGTGACGCAGGCCAAAGCCCACGTTCTCGGCAATCGTCAGGTGCGGAAACAGCGCGTAGTCCTGGAATACCATGCCGATTCGGCGTTTCTCCGGTGCCAGGGTCCGGCCGGGCAGGCTGATGGAGTTGGACTGCAGGCGAATCTCGCCGGTATTGATGGGCAGAAAGCCTGCCAGCGCCCGCAGGATGGTGCTTTTGCCGCAGCCGCTGGGGCCCAGCAGGCAGCCAATATCGCCGTGGCTGAGGGCAAAGCTGACGTCCTTCACCACGGAGCCTTCACCATAGCCACAGGACAGATTGTTGACCTCTAGCAGCCAGTCAGCGGGTTGAGCCAGGCGTTCAGTCATCCAGTCAATCCAGTCGGTTGAGTATCAGGAATTCCAGCAATGCTTTCTGCGCATGCAGGCGGTTTTCGGCTTCATCCCAGACCACCGAGCGTGGGTGCTCCATCATTTCCGCCGAGATTTCCTCACCGCGATGGGCTGGCAGGCAGTGCATGAACAATGCGTCCTTGTCCGCCAGATCCATCAGTTGTGAGTTGATCTGGTAGCCGCGGAAGGCCTTTTCCCGGGCCTTCTGTTCGTCTTCCTGCCCCATGGAAGCCCAGACGTCGGTAACAAGAAGATCGGCTCCCCGTGCGGCTTCAGCCGGGTCCCGGACAATGGAGACATGCGGCCCCGAGGTCTTTATCAGGGTTTCGTCCGGCTCGTAACCTTCAGGGCAGGCAACCCGAAGATTGAAACCGAACTGTGCGGCGGCATTGATATAGGACTGGCACATGTTGTTGCCGTCACCGATCCAGGCAACAGTACCGCCACGAATGCTGCCGCGATGCTCGCGATAGGTCTGCATGTCTGCCAGCAACTGACAGGGGTGGAAGTCATCCGTAAGGGCATTGATGACGGGGGCCCGTGAGGCAGCCGCGAAGCGTTCAACGGTGGTGTGGGCAAAGGTCCGGATCATCACTGCATCCACCATGCTGGAGATGACGATGGCGGAATCTTCTATGGGTTCTCCGCGGCCAAGCTGGGTATCGCGGGGAGACAGAAACAGGGCGGCACCACCGAGTTGCGTCATGCCGGCTTCGAAGGACACCCGGGTGCGTGTCGAGGATTTCTCGAAGATCATGGCCAGGACACGATTCTTCAGGGTTTCCCTCACCGTGCCGTTGCGCCACTCGTTACGCAGTCGGGTACCGTGGTCCAGCAGTTGCTCAAGCTCGTCGGAGCTCAGGTCGTTGAGAGTGAGAAAATGTCTTGCTGCCATGCTATGGCCCTTAGTTGATCGATAACCCTGTCTCTGAATTCCGGGGCGTGTTCGTGGTTACAACCGGCCCGCAGCAGTCATTGTCCTGAAACGACAATATGCCAGCTAACGGCGAAGGCCGCACTGGCGGGATATGAAGACGGGGGTTGCCTGGCTGCCTGAAAGACAGGGGCTCAAGTCTAGCCCGTCGGGGGGCTGAAGACAACGCCGCCGGGTAGAGCCCTTGTCCCGGATCAATACCGGTGTTTGGTGCCAATGCCGGTACGTGTACAATAGGGGGCAGTCAGGTTGCCGCGAGGCGATCCCGTTTCCAACGAGAGGTAATTGCCCATGGATATCAACGAAACCATCAAGAGTCAGCTTGAGGAAAACCCCATTATCCTTTACATGAAGGGTACTCCGCAGGCTCCCCAGTGTGGCTTTTCCGCCAAGACCGTACAGGCGCTGATGGCCTGTGGCGAGCGGTTTGCCTTCGTGAATATCCTTGATAACCAGGAATTGCGTGAAGGCCTGAAGGTCTACTCAAGCTGGCCGACCTATCCGCAGCTTTATATCAACGGTGAGCTCGTTGGTGGCTGCGACATTATTCTGGAAATGTCGGAAAGTGGTGAGCTGGCGGAGCAGGTCAAGGCTGCTGCCAAGCAAGCCGAAGCCTGAGCAATACGGTTTTACAGGCGTTCCGGGGTGAAAATCAGCTCAACCCGGAAGCGCTTCCTTCCTGAATATTCTTTAGGCGGTTCCGGGTACGGGCTCGCAAGCAGCGCTGCCTGATAGACCGCCTGGTCGATGTCACTGAAACCCGTTGACCGGGTTACCTTTGCACTTGTCAGCGCGCCACTGCCCATAAGCCGTAATTCCAGTTCCATGGTCACCGGTTCTGTCACGTTGCGGCTTGACGGCACGGGGCGCTTGTCCAGCTCCCTGGCCACCTGAACCGCCAGGCTTGCCAGATAGGGGTCGGTTTCCTGCGGCGAACGGGTTATCCGGGTCATCGGCTCCGGTTCGGTTTCGGCAGCCGCATCCGGATTGCCTGCCGCCGAAGCCGGGGAAGCGCGGGATGGGCGCGCGGGCGCGGGGTTTTCGGCAGGCTGATCGGATGTATTCTCACTGGGGCGCTCAGGTCGTGGCTCATCGGGACGGCTCTGATTGCGGCTAGAGTCCACGGTGACAACATCAGGTTGTGTGTTCGCATCCGGGCCGTTTTTATTCGTTTCCGTCTTCCGGGCTTCCCTTTCACGGGGTTGTGTCGCCGCACTGGGTGTTGTTTCTGGTGAGGGCAGGCTGCCGGGATTAACAAGCTCTACCTGGACGGTCTGGCGGTGGCGGTCTGCCTCTGGGACTGTAAACGGCAGTAAGGACATCACCAGGGTATGGAGCAGCAAGGCAATCGATATCGCCAGGGTTATCCGGTATTTTCCCGGAAGGCCGGTTACGCTGCCATACTCCAGCATTGTGGTTGAGGTGCTCCAGGTAACGGGTTGAGAGCGACCGTCGCTCGGACGCGGCGCTGTCAGTATTTGCGGGCAGGGCAGGCTAGCTTATCCCGCCTTGCTCCGCAAGGTACCCACAACGGCGTCCAGAGCCCGGTCAATCAACGCGCCCTGTTCGAGCACAGTCAGGCGTCCCCGTCGCATCTCATGCGCGAGATCGGTCCGGGATTTCTCAATAACCTTGAGCCCCATTCGATTCACGAACACGAAGCAATCGGCCTCTTCGATAATCGCAGACAGCTTGCAGCGGAAGCTGGCGCCGTTAACCAGGTTGAACTCCACCCAGTTGCCGATTTCAATGGCGTCTATCTGCGCCACATACTCGGCAATAGCCGCGTCTTCGAGTTCCTGCTGCCGTTGGATGGCGGTCTGGTGGCCGGCGGCGTCGTCATCGTCGGTTTCCGGCTCGGGAGTGTCCTCCATGGCTTCTGCCAGCGCATTGGCACGGAACGCCTCGGTTAACTCGTGTTTGAGGTCCGACATCATTTCATCCAGTTTGGATGAGTTGTAGGACACCTCTTCGAGGCCGGCTCTGAGTGACTTCAACAGCCCGGGTACAACCCGTACCCACTGATCCCGTTCTTCGTCATCCTGATGGGGGTGCAGGCACCATATCAGGTCGTCTACCACCCTCACGGTCTGCAGCCAGCGGTGCTCTACATCGTCCCGAAGGTAAGCCAGAAACATGACCCGGCTCCAGCCATTGAGCAGAATGTTCCGAACGGGCTCCTGGAGCTTGTAGCGGGCCAGTTTTTTCTGCAGAAGCTGATCCACGGTCTCCTGGGCTTTCTGGGATTTGATGCGGCCGCGCTCGGATTCCCGGGTGCGCTGTTCCACCAGGGAAGACTTGCGATTCTCTCTGGCGAGGAATTGCTCGAATTCTTCGCCGAGGGTTTCGAACAGGGTTACGTCGCCGTCGAATTCATTGAGGATGCGGGCAACCACCGAATGAATCTGCTCGTACAGTTTGTCCCGGGTTTTTTCGTCACTTTCGCTCCAGCCAATACCCGCCCTGGCCAGGGAGTTCAACAGACGCCGGGCAGGGTGGGTCGCCTTGCTGAAAAATGTCTTGTCCTTGATAACCACCTTGAGAATGGGAATCTGCAGGCGGCTGATCAGTACCTGTACCGGTGCCGACAGGTTGTAGTCGTCCAGAATGAACTCGAACAGCATGGATACGAGGTTGATCAGGTCCTCGTCCATTTCGTTAAGGGCCGGCTTCTTGCCATCGCTGGTGGTTCCAGCCTGGACGAGCAGTTGCTGGACGACCTCATACAGGTCAACCATCACCGGTTTACCGGAACTCAGATTGCCGCTGACCTGCTCACCGGGCGGTTGCTGGGGGAGTGAGCCGAGCAGGCTGGCCAGTTCTGCGCCGCCGATAACGTGAACATTGGGGTCGGATGCCCTGGGTGGAATGCCGGCATTGGCGCGCTGTCGGGCAAGCATCTGCCTGATCTGCTCGAACATTGCACCTTCGTGGTGACCCTGTTGGTCAACTGCCGGGGATGCAGTGTCACCTGCCGTTTGATCCGCAGCGGTGCCCGAGGCAGAACTGCTGTGTTGTTTACCGGCCTTGCCGTGGTAACGGAAGTTGGGGATGACGCCAGCCTGGATCAGGATCCGGTTGGCTTCGTCCAGTAACATGCCCAGGTTGGACACCACGTAACGATCAAACTGCTTGAGCAGGATCAGGCGTTCGCGAATCTGGATTTCAAGGGCCTGAATGGCCTCCACGAAGGCGCTGCACAGGTGCTCGGGGGCCATGGGGTTGACGGGTATTTCTTCGCTGGCACCCGGATAGACAACACTGAACCGGGTCTGCAGCTGAAGCAGCGGGCCCTGGAAGTGTACCTTGGATTTGGAAATCATGGCATTGAGGGCGACCTGCTCTTCCAGATCGTCATCGCCCACCAGCGACAGGCTGTCCGAATTGGCCTGGCCGGCAAGGCTTTCCTCTGCAGCTACGCTGCCGCTTCGCGGCGGATTCGCAAAAAGCTGGGCCACGGCATTCTGAAAATGGCGCTCTACGCCCTTCCGCTTGATGCGGATTTCGCGCATGGCTTCAAAATAACGGTTCTGCTCGTTGTTGCTCCTGGCGTTGTTGGCCAGTTCGAACAGCGAGTCATCAACAGCGTCAAATGCACCCTGCAACAAATCTCCCAGTCCGGCAACGACAGTGTCACGGATACGGACCACCTGTGCAGGTACGGGGTTAGAACTCCCAGCCTCCCGGTGCTCGCGGAGATAATGTATGCCGGACTGCTTATTCATGGCCGACTCCTGTGTACGCCTCAACCGGATACATGACCGAGCTTACAACTGCGTTTATTATTTATAAGTTAAATCTACCTCATTTTAACACTTGGTAACATGACCAAATGCTAACTGGGCCCACAAATAAAAAATTCCGGAGTACCCGAAGGCACCCCGGTTGTCGGATGATCGTGCCGGTTGGTGTCAGCTCACGTATACGGGGCCGATCCCAACGCTCCAGATCACCACGGTTATGGCAAGCAGGCCAACAAACATGACCAGGCCCACGGTCAGTACGGCGGAGGCGAACATAAAGCCGCGTTCCTCCGGTATTTTCATCAGTATCGGCAGTCCCTCGTAAAGCAGGTAAACTGCGTAGGCAACGGCGATCAGGCCCACTAACATATTGACCCAGATATTGGGGTAGACCGCAATGATTCCCAGCAGGAATACCGGTGTTGCCGTATAGGCTGCCAGCGTAATGCCCCTCGGGGTGCTGTCCTGTACCTCATAGGTTGCTGCAAAAAAGTCGATGAAGCGCCCGATGATATAGATTCCGGCCAGCATGGCACCGTAAAAGAGTACGGAAAGTTGCAGGGCGCTGGTTGATGTCAGCTTTATTACTTGTCCGTCACCAATTTGCCAGCCTACCTGGGTGCTGCCGTAGAAAGCTGCCAGGGCCGGGATCAGTGCCAGTAACAGAACATGGCCGAGGTAAAGCTTGCCAACGGATTCCGGCTCGTTGCGAATAGCTTCCCACTCGCGATCCGGGTGCGTAAGCAGCCCCAGGGTATGGGTTAGACTCATGGACGTACTCCTGTTGGTTATTGTTGTGTTGTACGACTTCAGTCTTGGTGGCAACGGCTGTCGGGTCAAGAGAAAGATTAAATTTTGATCTTTCTAAAGAGATCCTGTTTATAACCGAAAGATCTAGCCTGTCTTGCGTTTCTTGCGCTTTTTGGGGTGGACAATGGCGGCCTTGACTACATTATCCTTGATCTGAAGTACCTCAATCCTGTGCTCGCCTACTTTCAGGCAGACGTTGGTTTCGGGGATGTTTTCCAGTGTTTCGGTAATCAGGCCGTTAAGGGTTTTCGGGCCATCAATGGGCAGTTTCCAGCCCAGGGTCTTGTTGATGCTCCTGACCGCCGATGTGCCGTCAATAATATAGGTGCCGTCATCCTGGGGGATGATGTCCGGGCTGGTGGCGGCGTAATCAGTGGTAAATTCACCGACGATCTCTTCCAGTATGTCTTCCAGGGTGGCCAGGCCGAGAACCTCACCGTATTCATCGACCACGATGCCAAAACGCCGTTTTTGCTTCTGGAAGTTGATCAGCTGGGTGTTCAGGGGTGTGCTTTCAGGAATGAAGTAGGGCTCGCGACACAGCTGCATCAGCATGTCCTTGTTGACTTCATCATGAAGCAGCAGTCTCGATACGTTCCTCAGGTGTAGCACGCCCTGAATATTGTTGATGTCGCCCTTGAACACTGGCAGCCGGGTATGCTGGCTGCTTCTCAGTTGACGCATGATGGTGTCAAGATCGTCTTCCAGGTCAATGCCGACCACTTCATTCCTGGGAACCATAATGTCGTTTACGGTTACTTTCTCCAGGTCGAGGATGCTGACCAGCATGTCTTTGTGTTTTGCCGGAATCAACGCCCCCGCTTCATTGACAAGGGTTCTGAGTTCCTCCCGGCTGAGGTGCTCGTTGGTGGAATCGGCGGCGGACACACCGATGATTTTCAGAATGGCGCCGGTGAACAGGTTAACGGCCCAGACGACCGGATAGAGTATCTTGAGCAATGGCCCCAGTATGTGGCTCGCCGGAAACGCAATTTTTTCCGGAAACAGTGCTGCGAGGGTTTTCGGCGTTACCTCTGCAAATATCAGGATGACAATGGTCAGCAGCACAGTGACGATGGCGATGCCGGCGTCACCCCAGATCCGGATGGCAATGACGGTTGCGATGGCGGAGGCGAAGATATTGACGAAGTTGTTGCCAATCAGAATCACGCCGATCAGCTGGTCTGTCCGGTTCAGGAGTGCCTGGGCTCTTTTGGCGCCTTTATGGCCGGTCTTGGCCATATGCTTCAGCCGGTACCGGTTGAGAGACATCATGCCGGTTTCGGAGCTGGAGAAGAAGGCAGAGAGAAGTATCAGTCCTGCCAGGATGATAAACAGCGCGGTAAGCGATGTTTCGTTCAAGACGGGGTGTCCTTATGTTGCTGGCGAATAGCGAAAATAGGTGGTGAAGGATTCGGGTGTCAAGTGTCGGTCGGGGTGGTGGAGCCCTGCTCAGCCACCCCGATGGAATACCATTTCCAGGGCAAACTTGCTGCCGTAGAAAGCGAGCATCAGCAGGGCGCAGCCTGCGAGAGTCCAGCGGCTGGCTGTTATGCCCCGCCATCCGCGGGTATAGCGCCCGATCAGCAATGCCAGGAAGACGATCAGGGAGAGCAGCGAGAACACGGTTTTGTGGGCCAGATCCTGGGCAAAGATATCGTCGATGAACAGTGCTCCGGTGACAATGGCCAGCACCAGCATCACCACACCGGCCCAGACCATTTCAAAGAGCAGGGATTCCATGGTCTGCAGTGGCGGCAGGTTCCGGATCAGTATGCTGTTGTAGTTATGCTTGAGTTGGCGGTTCTGCAGGTACAGTAATGCCGCCTGGATGGCGGCCAGGGTAAACAGGCTGTAAGCTGTGACCGAAAGCGCGATGTGGGACAGCATGCCGTAGCTGTCTTCGGGAACCAGGCGGGAAGATGAGTGGGAGATCAGTCCCATGACAATGGTCAGCGCCGCAATGGGGTAAACCCCGAGAAAGAGGCTTTGAACCGGCTTGCGCAGGTTCAGGCCCAGCAACAGGAAGACGATCAACCAGGAAATCAGGACCGAGCTCTGGAAGAATCCGAAATCGAATCCGCCTTCCCGGTGTACCGTCTGGGCGATCAGGAGGCCGTGTGCGGTCAGAGCCAGCATGCCAATAAGGGTGGTCATGGCGATGTTGGTGTGTACCTTTCCCCTGAAGCTCAGCGCCTGCAGGCAAGTACCTATGCTGTACAGTAATAATGAAGTGACCGCGAGAATCAGCGTTCCCATGACTTCCTTTTAACCACTCTCTGACTGGGGGACGGCGGGCATTCACGCCGATTTGACCGGGTTGGTCGTTTCAGGGCGATAGTCTGGTTATAATGTCGCGATTATGCAACAGGAATCAAGGAACCTGATCAGGTTCCCGTGTTTCATGCACTCAATTAATCCGGGTACGGAAGAGCAACATGTTTGAAAACCTCCAGGACCGACTTTCCGGCAGTCTGCGCAAGATATCAGGCCAGGCGCGGCTGACCGATGACAATATTAAGGAAACGCTGCGTGAAGTTCGCATGGCGCTTTTGGAGGCGGACGTTGCCCTGCCAGTGGTCAAGGCATTCATAGAGGGTGTGCGCCAGAGAGCCATTGGCCAGGAAGTCCAGCGCAGCCTGAGCCCGGGGCAGGTATTCGTAAAAGTCGTCCAGCAGGAACTCGAGCGCGTGATGGGGGAGGGCAACGAGTCCCTCAACCTCGCTGTGGCGCCGCCGGCGGTCATCATGATGGCCGGTTTGCAGGGTGCGGGTAAAACCACCACCGTTGCCAAGCTGTCCAGGTTTCTGAAAGAGCGTCACAAAAAATCCGTGATGGTGGTGAGCGCCGACGTTTACCGCCCGGCCGCGATCCGGCAGCTGGAAACCCTGGCCGGGGAAGTGGGTGTTGAATTTTTCCCGAGTTCCGCCGACCAGGATCCGGTAGACATTGCCAACAGCGCGATGGATGCCGCCCGCAAGAAACATATAGATGTGGTTATCCTGGATACCGCCGGCCGCCTTCACGTCGATGAGCAGATGATGGGCGAGATAGGGCGACTGCACAAAGCAGTAAACCCGGTCGAGACACTGTTCGTGGTGGATGCCATGACCGGTCAGGATGCTGCCAATACCGCAAAAGCCTTCAATGATGCGCTGCCGCTGACCGGTGTGGTGCTTACCAAGACTGACGGTGATGCCCGTGGCGGTGCCGCGCTGTCTGTTCGCCATATCACCGGCAAGCCGATCAAGTTCCTGGGTGTGGGCGAGAAGTCCGATGCCCTCGAGCCGTTTCACCCGGACAGGGTGGCATCCCGGATTCTGGGCATGGGGGATGTGCTCTCCCTTATAGAAGAAGCCGAGCGCAAGATTGATCAGAAGAAAGCCCAGAAACTGACCAGGAAGATCAAGAAGGGCAAGAGCTTTGATCTTGAGGATTTTCGCGACCAGCTCCAACAGATGAAGAATATGGGTGGTATCGGCGGGCTGATGGACAAGCTGCCCGGAATGGGGCAGATGGCACAGATGGCCCAGCAACAGGTGAACGACAAATCCATGGGGCAGATGGAAGCCATCATCTGCTCAATGACCCCCAAGGAGCGTCGCTACCCGGATGTGATCAACAATTCCCGCAAACGCCGGATTGCCAGCGGTTCCGGCACCCAGATCCAGGATGTGAACCGTTTGCTCAAACAGCACAAGCAAATGCAGAAAATGATGAAGAAAATGGGCAAGAAAGGCGGAATGGCTAACATGATGCGTGGTCTTGGCGGTATGATGCCGCCGGGCGGAGGCGGTGGCGGTATGCCACCCCGTGGACGTATGTAGAAACCGGGATGTATTCCCTGTTTTCTTTGGCGTTCATTTAGCATAGAATAGCGCCCCTTTCGAGTATGGGTCTTCGCGCCGGCCTTGGTTTGGCGGGTGTGAATCGTACAAAGTTCGTACAACAGAACAGGATATTGGTCGAAATGGTAATAATCCGTTTGGCTCGTGGCGGCTCCAAGAAGCGCCCGTTCTACCATCTGACAGTGACAGACAGCCGCAAATCCCGCGACGGTCGTTTTATCGAGCGCGTTGGCTTCTTTAACCCGATCGCCCGTGGTCAGGAAGAGCGTCTGCGTATTGATCGCGATCGCATTGATCATTGGCTGGGCCAGGGCGCTCAGACCAGCGAGCGCGTTGCACAGCTGCTGAAAGGCGCTGCGGCAGAGTAACAGAGTTAACGTTTCACCACCGGGGTTAGGGTATGGCTCAGCATTCGCAGGAAACTGTGATTGGTCAGATCACCTCGGTGTTTGGGGTCAAAGGGTGGCTCAAGGTCTACTCTTACACCGACCCCAGAGAAGGAATACTGAACTACCGTGACTGGACCCTGGTCCACAACGGCAAGCGCATTCCTGCAAAGCTTGAGGAGGGTCGCCGGCAAGGCCAGGGGATCGTTGTCAGGCTTAAGGGTATTGATGATCGTGAAGTGGCGCGCAGTTACTGTGGCGCCGACGTTATCGTGTCTACCGCCGAGCTGCCGGAGTTGCCCGAAGGGGAATACTACTGGCACCAGCTGGAGGGGCTTGACGTCTTCACGACAGAGGATGAATGCCTTGGCAGAGTGCATCATCTGATAGAGACAGGCTCCAACGATGTTCTGGTAGTGAGGGCAACCGATGCCTCCATTGACCAGCGTGAACGGCTGATTCCCTACCTTCCGGACCAGGTGGTCCGGAGCGTGGAATTGGGCGAATCGCGCATTGTGGTCGACTGGGATCCGGAGTTCTGACGGGTGTGGATTGGCGCGGTCAGTCTGTTCCCGGAGATGTTTTCCGCGGTGACAGATTACGGGATTACCGGCAGGGCGGTCAGGGATGGTTTGCTGACCTTCAAAGCATGGAATCCCCGGGACTTCACCCAGGATCGTCACCGCACTGTTGACGACCGGCCTTATGGCGGTGGCCCGGGCATGCTGATGAAAATCCAGCCGCTGCGGGATGCCATTCATGCGGCCAGAGCGTCGGCACCCGGAAAAACCTGCGTGGTTTATCTGTCTCCCCAGGGGGAGCCGATGGACCAGAAGGTGGTTGAGTCACTGGCAGCGGAACAGAACCTCATTCTGGTAGCCGGGCGCTATGAAGGTGTTGATGAACGCCTGATCGCGGCCGAAGTCGACCGGGAGGTGTCACTGGGAGACTTTGTGCTTTCCGGTGGTGAGCTGGCGGCCATGGCTGTTATTGATGCGGTGACACGCCTCATCCCCGGAGCGCTGGGTCATGCGCAGTCGGCGGAGCAGGATTCCTTTGCTGACGGTTTGCTGGATTGTCCGCACTACACCCGGCCCGAAATTTACGAAGGTCAGGCGGTGCCGGATGTTTTATTGGGCGGTCACCATGATCAGATCCGGCGTTGGCGGCTCAAACAGTCGCTGAGGCGAACCCGGGAGCGACGCCCCGACCTGCTGGAAAAGCGGGTGTTTACGGACGAAGAGCGTGAGCTGCTGGAAGAGATTTTGAACGAACCGGGTGCCTCTGAATCATCAGGGCATTAAAAGATTGGGTATCAGGAGCACATACGATGAGCGGTAAGAACAACATCATCAGTCAGATTGAATCAGAGCAGATGACCAAGGAAATCCCAGCCTTTGCGCCGGGTGATACCGTGGTTATCCAGGTTCGCGTAACAGAAGGCAACCGTGAGCGTCTGCAGGCGTTCGAAGGCGTTGTTATCGGTAAGCGTAACCGCGGCATGAACTCTTCCTTCACCGTACGGAAAATTTCCTACGGTGTTGGTGTCGAACGTACCTTCCAGACCTTCTCGAAGCTGATCGACAGCATCAGTGTGAAGCGTCGCGGTGACGTTCGTCAGGCCAAGCTTTACTACCTGCGCGACCTGTCTGGCAAGGCAGCTCGTATCAAGGAAAAGCTGGGCTGATCAGCACAGGTTGCTGGTTACAGTTCGTCAGAGAAAGGCAGCCACTGGCTGCCTTTTTCGTATCCGATTCCCGGCCCCGCCTGCGTACGTTCCGTTTCGAGTAATCTGCCATGAACCGGAAATCCAACTCCAGGGCTGAACTGCGGCCTCAGGATGAAGCGGTTATTCTCCGCTTTACCGATGCTGTATGGCTCGAGGACGGCCTGGGTGAGAAAACCCGCCAGGCCTATCGCAGCGATCTTGAGCGGTTGGCGACCTGGCTGCAGGATCAACCGGGCAGGCCGTTGCTGACGCAGGTGCGCCGTACCGATCTGCTGGCCTGGATTTCCCGGGGACTGGCGGATGGCTTCAAAACGTCCACCGCTGCCCGGCGCCTGTCCGGTTTACGGCGTTTCTATCGCTACCTCCTGCGTGAGGGTGTGATTTCCGAAGATCCGACGCTGCGCATAGACAGCCCCAGGCTTCCCCGAAGACTTCCGGATTCCCTGTCGGAAGAGGATGTGGACAACCTGCTGTCCGAGCCAGACCCCGAGGTGCCCATCGAACTCCGGGACAAGGCGATGATGGAGATTCTCTACGGTTGTGGTTTACGGGTGTCTGAACTGGTAGAGCTGACGGTAGACGAGGTCAATCTGCGCCAGGGGGTGCTCAGGATTGTTGGCAAGGGAAACAAGGAGCGGCTGATTCCCCTGGGGGAAGAAGCCATAGACTGGCTGGTAAAATACATGAAAGAAGCCCGGGGTGAACTACTCAAGGGGCGGCCCTGCGATGCGCTGTTTCCCGGCAACCGCCCGGCTGCCATGACGCGACAGACTTTCTGGCACCGGATAAAGCATTATGCGCTGCGGGCGGGTATTCACAAGCATTTGTCACCCCACACCCTGCGACATGCCTTCGCGACTCATTTGCTGAATAATGGTGCGGACCTGCGGGTAGTCCAGATGCTGCTGGGCCATTCGGATCTGTCCACTACACAGATTTATACTCACGTAGCGCGCCAGCGGCTGCAGTCGCTGCATCAGTCACACCATCCCCGGGGGTAGCCGGTTAGGCGCCAACGATGTGCCTTGGTACACTGAACTTTCTCCGGGGAGTGGTGTCGCAACATCTCCGTGGCAAACCTGTCACGATTCCGGCCCAAAGCCTTTGAAAATTGGAACAAACTGGAAGCCAATATGCTGATCAAGAATCTTTGCAACGCCTGTCTACCATTGTTGGTTGCTGTTCTGGCTGTGGCCGGGATGACGACCGCGCATGCGGGAGAGATCGAAGACACCATTACCGAAAAACTGACGGCCGCGATTCCGGGCCTGAAGATCTCCGGGGTGCGCAAATCGGAAGCCGACGACTTGTATGAAGTAGACAGCAACAACGGCGATACGATTTTCACCACTGAAGATGGCCAGTATATTCTTACCGGCGATCTGCTGAAGGTTACCGATAACGGTATCGCTAACGTGTCGGAACAGGGCAGGGCATCACAGCGCGTTCGGGCCCTGGAAGAGTTTGGCGACGAGGGCTTGATCACCTATCCCGCCGACGGCACTGAAAAGGCGTCCATTGCGGTGTTCACCGATATCGACTGCCCCTATTGCCGTAAAATGCACGACGAGGTACCTCGCCTGAACGAGCTGGGTATTACCGTTCAATACTATGGCTTCCCCCGTTCCGGACCCAACACGCGGTCCTTCAGGAAATACATCTCGGTCTGGTGCTCTGACGACCAGCAGGCCGCCATGGATGCCGCAAAACAGGGACGGGATGTTCAGACTCAGGAGTGTGAAAATCCGGTCAGGGACCAGTTTGACCTGGGCGGTCGTATCGGTGTGACCGGTACCCCGGCAATTGTGCTGGAAGACGGTAACATGGTTCGTGGCTACGTGCCGTCGGAAAAACTGGCTGAAGGCCTGGGGCTGCTCTGATAGTCTAGCGGTCTCGTGCCCGGCCTGCTGTATCGGCAAGGGCTTATTCGGGCGCACTTTAACCGTTATACTGTCGCTCCCCACAGCAACCCATCGGGAACAGAGGTGAAAGCTTGAAAGACGTCAATGTCGGAATCTGCGGACTGGGAACAGTCGGTGGTGGTACGTTCAACGTACTGACCCGGAATGCCAGCCTGATAACGGGCCGGACAGGTTTTAATATCCGGATTGCCCGGGTCGCAACGCGTACCCCGCGCAAGGATATTGATCTTGGCAGTATTCCGTTCAGTACGGACGTTTTTGACGTGGTGAACGACCCGTCGGTTGATATCGTGGTCGAGTTGATTGGCGGCTACGATACCGCCAGGGAGTTGGTGCTCGCAGCCATTAACAATGGCAAGCACGTGGTCACAGCCAACAAGGCGCTGATTGCGGTCCATGGCAACGAGATCTTCGAAGCCGCTGCCAGGAAGAACGTGATTGTTTCCTACGAAGCCGGTGTTGCCGGTGGTATTCCGGTTATCAAGGCGGTTCGTGAGGGCATGGCAGCCAATCGTATCGACTGGATTGCCGGCATTATCAATGGCACCGGTAACTATATCCTCACTGAAATGCGTGCCGGCCGTGAGTTCGCCGAGGTGCTTAAAGAAGCGCAGGATCTGGGTTACGCAGAGGCGGACCCCACCTTCGACGTCGAGGGCATTGATGCCGCTCACAAGCTGACCATCCTGGCCTCGGCCGGTTTCGGCGTGCCGCTGCAGTTCGAGAAAGCCTACACCGAGGGAATTTCCGAGATTACCCCTTACGACATCGCCCATGCCGAGGTTCTGGGGTATCGCATCAAGCATTTGGGCATTGCTCGCCGTCGCGATGAAGGCATCGAGCTGCGCGTGCATCCCACGCTGGTTCCCCGAAGCCACCTGATTGCCCAGGTTGATGGTGTACTGAATGCCGTGCTGGTGGATGGCGATGCCGTCGGCCAGACCATGTATTACGGCCCGGGTGCTGGCGACGAGGCTACAGCCTCAGCAGTTATCGCCGACATTATCGATGCCGCCCGTTCCGTTGCCGCTGAAAGCAACCAGCGTGTGCCTTATCTTGGCTTTGAGCCGTCAGCAATGGAAGATCTCCCGGTGCTGCCCATGGAGGATATCCAGTCTGCCTATTACCTCCGCATTCAGGCTCTCGACCGCCCGGGTGTACTGGCAAAAGTAGCGTCGATCCTGAGCGAGCACGGTATCAATATCGAGTCCATCATGCAGAAGGAATCGGAGCTCAAGGATGGCCGTATTCCGGTGATTATCCTGACCCACACGGTTCAGGAACGCCAGATCAACCGCGCCATTGAAGAACTGGAAGCCCTCAGCGATATCGACGGCAAGGTCGTTCGCATTCGTGCCGAAAACTTTAACTGACAGGAACGCAAGGTGAGATACATCAGTACACGGGGCGAAGCTCCCGCCCTGGGCTTTGAGGATGTCCTGCTGACAGGCCTGGCCACCGATGGTGGCCTTTATGTCCCGGAATCGCTGCCCCATTTCAGTCTCGAGGAAATTCGCAGCTGGCGCGGGCTCTCCTACAGCGAGCTGGCCTTCAAGGTGATGCATCCGTTCGTGGACGACGCCATTCCGGCGGAAGATTTCCGTAAGATGCTGGATGAAACCTACGGTGAGGCATTTGCCCACAAGGCCGTTGCGCCGCTGGTGCAGCTGGATACCAATGAGTGGGTCATGGAGTTGTTCCGCGGTCCCACCCTGGCGTTCAAGGATTTCGCTCTGCAGCTACTGGGGCGTCTGCTGGACTACGTGCTGGAAAAGCGTCAGCAACATGTGGTGATCATGGGGGCAACGTCCGGTGATACCGGGTCCGCCGCTATTGAAGGGTGCCGTCGCTGCAAGCATGTGGACATATTTATCCTGCATCCCCACGAGCGTGTTTCCGAGGTGCAGCGCCGCCAGATGACCACGGTGAAGGGTGATAATATCCATAACATCGCGGTGCGCGGCAACTTTGATGACTGCCAGCGGATGGTCAAGGCAAGCTTTGGCGACCAGTCGTTCCTCGGCGGCAAAACCCAGCTTGCGGCGGTGAATTCCATCAACTGGGCCCGGATCATGGCCCAGATCGTCTACTACTTTCATGCGTCCCTGGCCCTCGGCGGCCCGGATCGCAGCATGGCGTTTTCGGTGCCAACGGGTAACTTCGGCGATATTTTTGCCGGTTACCTGGCCAAAAAAATGGGCCTGCCCATCTCCCAGCTGGTGATTGCCACCAACCGCAACGATATCCTGCACCGCTTCATGAGTGGCAACCGCTATGAGCAGCACCAGCTTGAGCATACGCTGTCGCCGAGTATGGATATCATGGTGTCGAGCAATTTCGAACGCCTGCTGTTCGACCTGCACGGGCGCGATGGTGCTGCAGTGAAAGAGTTGCTGGAGAATGCTTCCAGGGGGCCGGTCAGCATTGAAGACTATCGCTGGAAGCACGCCCGTAAGCTGTTCGACAGCGACGCAGTCGATGACCAAGGCACAACGGACACCATTCGTGAAATCTTCGAGCAGAACGAATACCTGCTGGATCCACATACCGCCATTGGCGTACGTGCGGCTCGCAATTGCCGCCGTGATCCGGCCATTCCCATGATTACCCTGGGTACCGCCCATCCGGCGAAGTTCCCGGATGCCGTGATGCGCTCCGGCGTCAAGGCAGAGCCTGCGCTGCCGTTGCATATGGCAGATCTCTTTGAGCGGGAAGAGAAATACACCGTACTGGATAATGACCTGCCTGCCGTGCAGGACTTTATTGCCAAACACTGGAAGAATACCTGATCGGTATGACACCGAAAAAAATCCTGCGTCGCCCCGGTCCGGAAAATACTCCGGACTGGGGTCAGAACCTGCCTCCATTGCTCCGTCGCCTCTACGCCGCCCGTGGCGTTACTTCTGATGACCAACTGAGCTACACCCTGAAGCATCTGGCTTCACCCATGGACCTCCGGGGCATTGACCGGGCCGTATCCCTGCTTGCCGAGGCGATTGCCCGCCAGCAGCGGGTGCTGGTGCTGGGTGATTTCGACGCTGATGGCGCCACCAGCACTGCAGTGGCCATGCTGGGCCTGGGCATGCTGGGGCTGAATGACATCGACTTTCGCGTGCCCAGCCGTTTTTCCGATGGCTACGGCCTGACACCGGGAATCATTTACCGGCTTCAGGAAGAAGGTTCATTACCTGACCTGCTGGTGACCGTGGACAACGGTATTTCCGCAGTGGAGGGTGTGCGCGCAGCCCGGGACCTGGGGGTCAGGGTGGTTGTGACCGATCACCACCTGGCCGGTGATACCCTGCCGGATGCAGACGCCATAGTGAACCCCAACCAACCCGGCTGCCCTTTCCTGAGCAAGAACGCGGCGGGGGTTGGAGTAATGTTCTATGTGCTCACGGCCCTGCGCAAGCATCTTCGGGAACAGGGCCTGCTGCCAGACCCGCAGCCCAATCTTGGCAAGCTGCTGGACCTGGTGGCCCTTGGCACCGTGGCGGACGTGGTTCCCCTGGACCACAACAACCGCATTTTCGTCGAGCAGGGCCTGCGTCGCATCCGGCAGGGCGAAGCCCGGCCCGGAATCCTGGCGCTGCTGGAAGTGGCCGGCCGCGACCACAGCGAAATCAGCTCCACGGACCTGGGCTTTGTGGTTGGCCCTCGCCTTAACGCCGCCGGCCGACTCGATGACATGAGTGTGGGCATTGCCTGCCTGCTGGCCGACAGCCGCGACGAAGCCCAGCGCCTGGCACGTGAGCTGGATACCTTTAACCGTGAGCGGCGAACCATCGAAAAAGACATGAAAGCCCAAGCCCAGGATCTGCTGGCCTCCATGTCTCTCGATATTGAAGGCCTGCCCTGGGGACTGGCGCTGTTTGACACCGCCTGGCACCAGGGCGTGATCGGCATCCTGGCCGCCCGCATCCGGGAACAGACCCATCGCCCGACGATTGCCTTTGCGCCGGACGATAATGGTCAGGATATCAAGGGCTCAGCCCGGTCCATTCCCGGCCTTCATATCCGCGATGTGCTCGCAGTGGTCGATGCCCGCCATCCCGGCATGATGAAAAAGTACGGCGGCCATGCCATGGCTGCAGGTATGACCCTGGCGCGCAGCGATCTGGACGCATTCAGTGAGGCCTTCGACAGGGCCGTGCGTGACACTCTGAGAGCCGAAGATCTGGAAGCCGCCATCACCACCGACGGGCCCCTGAGCCCCGATGAGTTGCATCTGGAAACCGCAACCCTGCTAAAAAGGGCAGGCCCCTGGGGGCAGCATTTCCCGGAGCCTCTGTTCGATGGCAACTTCCGTGTCGTCAGCCAGCGTATTGTCGGTGAAAACCACCTGAAACTGGTGCTCCAGCCGGAAGAAGGCGGTGCCATCATCGACGGCATCGCCTTCAACACCGGACCGGAGGTGCCCGACTACACCCGGACCGGCGCCCGTGTGGTCTACAAACCCGACGCCAATACGTTTCGCGGGCGGACCAATCTGCAGCTTCTGGTGGATTATCTGGAGCCTCTGGCCTGATCCTTTGGGGCTTCGGCTTTTGGGGCCGGGCCTGGGGTGGGGGTATATTTTCTTTGGAAAAAGAACTCGCTTCGCTCAGACACCTTTTTCTGGCAGAAAATATACCCCCACCCCAGGCCCGATCAAACTCGAGAGTTAACGCCTCAAATGTAGGTCGGATTAGGCCTGAAAGGCCGTAATCCGACAAAAGCCGGATAGCCACCTTCAAAGGTAAAAATAACAAAACAAACCGAAGCCGCGTTATGGCGGATTTGAGGGCTGGCTGGGGTGATAGACCGGGCATTGTTGGATTACGAGGCGTTGCCTCTAATCCAACCTACGTTTCATGTCGACAGCAACTCCCGGTTGCAGGCACCGATCGGGTAGGCCCTTCCGGGATCGTCAAAAACATGGATGTTTTTGTCGAGCGTACATGGACGTATTCACAGCGTATCCCGGAAGGGCCTGCCCGATTGGTGCTTTCACCAAAGTCAGATTGCTGCAAGCACTGAGGTAACGGTTTCCACCGGCTGATTTAAAAACAGATTTCCGGTAGAATCTCGCGTCTGATTTTGATCGCATCCATTTTCCGAGAGTGAGTAAGGATTTCATGGAAATCAATCCTATTGTTACGAAGATAAAAGACCTTCGTGAGCGCACCGAAGCGCTCAGGGGGTATCTTTGACTACGATCAGCGTAGTGAGAGACTGACCGAAGTCGAGCGCGAGCTGGAAGTGCCCTCGGTGTGGGAAGATCCCGACCGGGCCCAGGCGCTGGGCAAAGAGCGCTCTGATCTTGAGCTAATCGTCCGCACCATCGACAACCTCACCTCCGGCCTCGAAGACGCCGAGGGCTTGCTGGATATCGCTGCCGAGGAAGAGGACGAGGGCACGGTTGCAGAAATTGAAGCCGACCTGGCGGGGCTCGACAAAGAGCTCGAAAAGCTCGAATTCCGCCGCATGTTTTCCGGCGAGATGGATGCCAACAATGCCTATCTGGACATTCAGGCCGGCTCCGGCGGCACCGAGGCCCAGGACTGGGCCAACATGCTGCTGCGCATGTACCTGAGATGGGCAGAGCGCCGCGGGTTCAAGGCCGAGATTGTTGAACTGCAGGAAGGCGATGTGGCTGGCATCAAGAGTGCCACCATCCATGTTCAGGGCGATTATGCGTTTGGCTGGCTGCGAACCGAAACCGGCGTCCATCGACTGGTGCGCAAGTCACCGTTCGATTCCGGCAACCGCCGCCATACGTCATTCTCCTCGGTATTTGTGTCGCCGGAAGTGGACGACAGTTTCGAGATCGAGATCAACCCGGCGGATCTGCGGGTGGATGTGTACCGTGCCTCCGGTGCCGGTGGTCAGCATGTTAACCGGACCGAATCCGCGGTGCGTCTGACCCACAACCCCACTGGTATTGTCGTGGCCTGTCAGGCTGGCCGAAGCCAGCACCAGAACAAGGACCAGGCCATGAAACAGCTGAAAGCCAAGCTGTTCGAGCGCGAGATGCAGGAGCGCAATGCCGAAAAGCAGAAAGCCGAAGACGCCAAGGCGGATATCGGCTGGGGCAGCCAGATTCGTTCCTACGTGCTGGACGACAGCCGCATCAAGGATCTGCGTACCAAGGTGGAAACCAGCAATACCCAGTCGGTGCTGGATGGTGACATCGACAAGTTTATCGAAGCCAGCCTGAAGATGGCGCTGTAACCGGCGCCTTTTCCATGCTGACCCGGACAATTCCCGATCTTTTTGTGAGCCAACATGACTGACCACACCCAGAATGCACAGCCAGAGGATAACAAGCTGATTGCCGAGCGCCGCGCCAAGCTGGCCGAGATGCGCGAGCAGGGCAACGCCTTTCCCAATGACTTCCGCCGCGACGCCACCGCCGCAGAGCTTCAGGCCAAATACGGCGACAAGACCAAGGAAGAGCTGGCGGAAATGGGAGTCCAGGTGGCCATCGCGGGTCGCATGATGCTGGACCGCAAGGCATTCAAGGTGGTACAGGACATGACCGGGCGTATCCAGATCTACGCCTCCAAGGACGTCCAGAAAGACACCAAACACTGGGACCTGGGTGACATCGTTGGTGTCCGTGGCGTTCTCTGCAAGTCTGGCAAAGGGGATCTGTATGTCAGCATGGATGAATATGTGTTGCTCACCAAGTCCCTGCGGCCACTGCCGGAGAAGCATAAAGGCCTGACCGACACCGAGGCCCGTTATCGCCATCGTTATGTGGACCTGATGGTGAACGAAGACAGCCGGCGGGTGTTTTATGCGCGCTCCAAGATCATCAGCGTCATGCGCCAGTACTTCACCGACCGGGATTTCATGGAAGTGGAAACCCCCATGCTCCAGGTCATACCGGGTGGCGCCACCGCACGGCCGTTCGTGACCCATCACAACGCCCTGGGCATCGACATGTACCTGCGTATTGCGCCGGAGCTGTTTTTGAAGCGCCTGGTGGTGGGTGGCTTCGAGCGGGTATTCGAGATCAACCGCAACTTCCGTAATGAAGGGTTATCCACCCGTCACAACCCGGAATTCACCATGGTGGAGTTCTATCAGGCCTACGCGGATCACAACGATCTGATGGACCTGACCGAAGACATGCTGCGCACCATTACCCGGAAGGTCCTGGGCACCACCACCGTGGTGAATACCCGCACCCTGGCGGATGGCGAAGAAGAGACCATCGAATACGATTTCGGCAAGCCATTTGAACGCCTGACGGTGGTGGAAGCCATTCTGCGCCATAACCCGGATATCAAGGCGGAGCAGTTGTCGGATGAAGCCGGCGCCCGTCAGGTGGCGAAGGATCTCGGCATCTATATCAAGAATGGCTGGGGGCTCGGCAAGGTCCAGATCGAGATCTTCGAGGCAACCGCCGAACATCGCCTGATGCAGCCGACGTTTATTACCGATTACCCGAAAGAAGTGTCGCCACTGGCACGCTGCAAGGACAACGACCCGTTCGTCACCGAGCGCTTCGAGTTCTTCGTGGGTGGCCGCGAAATTGCCAACGGCTTCTCCGAGCTTAACGACGCCGAGGACCAGGCGGAGCGTTTCCAGGACCAGGTGGCCGAAAAAGACGCCGGTGATGACGAAGCCATGTTCTACGACGAAGACTACATCATGGCACTGGAGTACGGCCTGCCGCCAACGGCGGGGGAGGGGATCGGCATCGACCGCCTGGCCATGTTGCTGACCAACTCGGCCTCCATCCGCGATGTCATCCTGTTCCCGGCAATGCGCCCGGAACACAGGGCGGAAACAAAGAAAGACGAGGACTGACCCATGCAGCCGGTGGAGGTACTGGCAAGCCAGCTCAAGCCTGGCCGGGGCTGGTCCGAACATCTTGCCAACGAATTCAGCCAGCCTTACATGCAACAGCTGGCTGACTTCCTGGCTGCGGAAGAACAGGCCGGCAAAATCCTCTTCCCCGCCAGCCACCTCTGCTTCAACGCACTGAACAGCACCCCGCTGGACCGGGTCCGCGTGGTCATCCTCGGCCAGGACCCCTACCACGGCCCCGGCCAGGCCCACGGCCTGTGCTTCTCCGTGCGCCCCCATGTGGCGATACCGCCCTCACTGGTCAACATCTTCAAGGAAATCCGGGACGATCTCGGCATTCAGCCCCCGGACCACGGCTGCCTCCAACCCTGGGCCGAGCAGGGCGTCCTCCTGCTCAACAGCGTACTCACCGTCGTCCAGGGCCAGGCGGGTGCTCACCAGGGCAAAGGCTGGGAAACCTTCACCGACCGGGTCATAGAAACCATCAACCGGGAACGACAGGGCGTGGTGTTCCTGCTCTGGGGAAGCTACGCAAAAAAGAAAGGCCGACACATCGACCGCAGCAAACATCTGGTACTGGACGGCCCACACCCGTCCCCGTTAAGCGCCTACCGCGGCTTCTTCGGCTGCAAGCACTTTTCCAGGGCCAACGAGTGGTTACAACAAAACGGCCTGCCCATCGTCGACTGGTCCTTACCAGGCAAATCAGAGTTACTGGAACATTACGGGAAAAGTCAGCCCAGCTCTTGAAGGGACCGCAAAGAGCGGCCCGCAACAGAGTGTGATCGGCCGGAGGTGGGGGTATTTTCTCTGACAGGAAAAGGTGTCTGAGCGAAGCGAGTTCTTTTCCCGAGGAAAAATACCCCCGCCTCCGGCCAGCCCCCAATTCCAGCCGGCCAGGAAGGAACTACTGAAGAAGCGCCATAGCCGCTTCCATCTGGGCATTCAGATCCTCTTCCTCGGTCATATCCACCTCAGGATCCAGCCCGAGCCGATCAAACGCCGAAATCGTCTTCCAGTCCACCTCCGTCCAGGGATGATCCGTCCCCGCCACCAACTGCAGATTGGCAACCAGCACCAGATCCGCATAATCCGGAGCAGGCACCTCACGATGAAGGTTGGCGTACTCAAGCGGTACGTTCTGGAGTTCCTTCGGAAAATCCCATTTCTGCAGAATCGCCGTTCCAATGCGGGGGTGAATCTCATCAATCACATTGTCCAGCATGATACTGCTGATCTGGATATCCCGGTCCTCCACATAGCGCAGAATGGGCAGCACACCGATCAGGTGAACAAGGCCGGCCAGAGTTGCCTGATCAGGCTTGAGTTTCGTGTAATGCTGGGCCAGAACGTGGCACACCCCGGCCACCTCGGTACTCTTTTGCCAGGTGGCACGCAGGCGCTTGTCGATCATGTCCGAGGTTGCCTGGAACATCTGCTCCATGGCCAGGCCCATGGCCAGGTTGCTGGTGTAGGCCATGCCAAGACGGCTGACCGCCATATTCAGGTTTTCAATGGCGCGACTGCCGCGAAAAAGCGGGCTGTTACAGACACGGATGATGCGGGCAGAAAGCGCCGTGTCATTGCTGATGACCTTTACCAGATCCAGTATTGCTGAATCCTCGTTTTCTGCGATTTCCCGCACCTGCAACGCAACTTCCGGAAGCGTCGGCAATACGAGTTTGTCGTTCTCAATGGCATCGGTCAGGTCGGCTTTTATGGTTTCTACAATATTCGACATGGTCAGCTGCAGTCCGCAAGTTGAGAGTCACCCGGCCGGCAGGAAGCACCGTGCAGGCCAAAATGTTCAGGTATTTGAAGTACTTTATAGCAAATTCTCGCGATTCTTCCTGTCAACTTATGTATCAGAGGTGCCGGTTTGTTCCCTTTCGGGAACCTCATAAGGCAGCGGACGCAGGCTGAGTGCTGTGTCCGTGGCGCTCTCAGGAGCAAGGCTCAGCCCCGCGGCATCGTGGCGAACCACGGCCAGAAGCTCTGCGCTGCCATCTGAAAAGCCGACAGAGTTGATCACGGTGCCCACGGAACGGTCACCGTTCATGATGGCTTCACCGGATACCGGCAGGCTTGCAGCCTGGCTGGTGCCCAGCCGAAACAGACTTTTTTTCAGCTGCCCCAGGAAGTGCATGCGGGCAATCACTTCCTGACCGGTATAGCACCCCTTCTTGAAGTGAACGCCGCCCACGTGCTGCCAGTTCAGCATCTGCGGCACAAAACCTTCTTTCGTGGCCGGAGTCAGTGCCGCCACGCCGGCAGCAATTTCCGACGCATGCCAGTCGGCCAGGGTGGCCTCCGGAATGTCGTCCAATGCCTTTTGCAGAGCCTCGTCCACATTTCCGGTCAGCCAGAATTCATAGCGGACCATGCCTTCGGCGGTGCTCATGGTGCGTATCAGGTGCCCACCCTGAACGACCACGGAGTCTCCCGGGGAGGATAATTGCTCGACAGCCTCCGGCAACAACTGTTTTGCCGTAGCTTCTCCCATTAACCCGATGATGCGGGCGCCGGTTTCCATTTCCATGGAAGTGCCTCGGAAAAGCATCAGGTACTTTCGCAGATGGTTGACGGTATCCTCTGCCAGCTCAGACGGCAGTTCCATCAGCACGTCTTCGCCTTCCCGCACCAGTCGGGTCAGGCAGTAGGCGCGACCTTTCGGCGTGCAGGCGGCAGCTCTGGGGGAGTGGCTTTCGGTGACATCATCAATCTGCTGGCTGAACTGGCCCTGCAGGAACTTGTCGGTTCCCGGGCCGGAAATGCGCGCAATCACCCGGTCGGAAAGGGTAACGCGGGCGGGTTGAGGCAGCGGATGGCCGGCAGCCGGGTGTTCGGTATCTGACATGGAATGCTCCGGAATCAGTGGGTTTCCTGAACAGTGAGTGGTTGCTGGTCGCCGGCCTGCCTGATGGCACAGGACGGCCCAAGGCGAAGCCATACGCGCAACTGGCGGAACGCTTCCGGTGAGGTGTTACGAAAACCGGGCGTCAGTGCAACCAGAACAACAGGATATGCTTTTGATGTGGTGTCGGTAAGCTGCAGTTTCAAGATGGCAAACCCCGCACTGACCCGGCTTTCTCCGGCAGTGAGCACGGGATGTTCCCTGCCGGAGCCCAAGCGCGCGAACAGGCGCTGGTTTTCAATCCTTAAACCGGTTACGGCGTTCGGGCCCCGCAGCAAGCCGGTGCGGCGGTACTGTAAGACGGCTCCGGCCAGTGTGATTGCGACAGGCGCGAGCATTGCCGGGCCCCCGCTACTGGCAAGCTGCACCAGCAGGGCTGTCAGCAACAGCCAGGGCAGTGCACATAGTAACGCCACCCGGTGTGATGGCGAGACGTTCAGGTCAATCCGGTTGAACACGTTTCAGTATGATATCGACAATACGTTGCAGGTCCGGGTCTTCCGGCTGGCTGCGCTGCATGAACCACTCGAACATGTCAGTGTCTTCGCAGGTGATCAGCTTGTGGTAACGGGCCTGATCTTCCGCAGGCAGATCCCGGTAGGCCTCTTCGAGGAACGGGATCAGCAATACGTCCAGCTCAAGCATGCCGCGACGGCTGTGCCACCACAGGCGGTTAAACTCGGTGTTATCAGACATGAGTACTCTCAGTTGGTCAGTGGCAATCAGTTTGGATCGGCCCTGTCATGGGGCTGGGCGACGGTAGGTTGTCGGCACCAGTACCGTATCCTTTGCTTCGTTGAGCAGTCCGGGGAAATCCAGCGTGTAATGCAGGCCACGGCTCTCTCTGCGCTGAAGGGCGGAGCAGATGATCAGATCCGCGACGGTCACCAGGTTCCGCAACTCCAGCAGGTCATTGGAAACCCGGTAGTTGCTGTAGAATTCGCCGATTTCCCGTTCCAGCAAGTCAATACGATGCTTGGCTCTCTGCAGACGTTTGGTGGTGCGAACAATACCCACGTAATCCCACATGAAGTGCCGGAGCTCATCCCAGTTGTGGGAGATTACCACGTCCTCGTCGGAATCCCTTACCTGGCTTTCGTCCCAGTCGGGTGCGTCCGGCGGCGCGGGAATATCCGATTCCCGGCGAGTGATGTCCGCAGCGGCGGCGCGGCCGTAGACAAGACATTCCAGCAGCGAGTTGCTGGCCATGCGGTTGGCGCCGTGCAGCCCGGTGAACGCTGCCTCGCCAACAACATAGAGCTGGTTTATATCCGTGCGCGCCCGCTGATCGCTGAGGATGCCACCACAGGTGTAATGGGCGGCGGGGACCACCGGAATGGGTTCTCTGGTGATGTCGATTCCGAAAGTCAGGCATTTTTCGTATATGGTCGGGAAATGATGCCTGATGAAGTCTGCCGGCTTGTGACTGATATCCAGATACAGGTGATCCGCACCCAGCCGTTTCATTTCATGGTCAATGGCGCGGGCGACAATGTCTCTCGGGGCCAATTCACCCCGGTCGTCAAACCTGTCCATGAACCGGGTGCCATCCGGGAGCAGAAGAACGCCACCCTCACCCCTGACGGCTTCGGTAATCAGGAACGACTTTGCGTGAGGGTGGTACAGGCACGTGGGATGGAACTGGTTGAATTCCATGTTGCCGACCCGACAGCCCGCCCGCCAGGCCATGGCAATGCCATCGCCGGACGCGCCATCGGGGTTGGTGGTATAACGGTAGGCTTTACTGGCACCGCCGGTGGCAATGACCGTAAACCGGGCCCGGAAGAGTTCAACATGACTGTCTTCCAAGTTCAGGATATAGGCACCCACGCAGGCATTGCCTGGCAATGACAGCTTGCGATTGGTGATCAGGTCGACAGCAACCCGGCCTGACATCAGCGTAATATTGGAGCGCGCCTGGGCCTGTGACGTCAGGGTTGTGGAAACCGCATGGCCGGTGGCATCGGCGGCGTGGATAATGCGTCGATGACTGTGTCCACCTTCACGTGTCAGGTGGTAGTGTGACTCATCGTCCCTGGTAAAGGTGACCCCGCTGTCAATCAGCCAGTCAATGCTCTCGCGGCCGTGTTCCACGGTGAAGCGGACAGCGTCTTCATGGCAAAGTCCGCCACCGGCGATGAGAGTATCGCTGATGTGGTTCTCCAGGGAGTCGTCGTCATCCAGAACCGCGGCAATGCCCCCCTGGGCCCAGAGTGTTGCGCCACTGCTGATATCTGCCTTGCTGACAACGGCAACCTGCAGGTGCTCGGGCAAATTGAGGGCAACGGTCAGCCCGGCTGCACCGCTGCCGATTATCAGGACATCGAATTCGTGGGATTGTGGCATCGGATCGTTATCGCAGGCCATAATGTGGAGGTGTATTGAACTAAACTTTGTGCCTGCTGTCTATTTGGCCTGACGGGGTGTACCCATTGAAGCGGGCGCACCATAGCCTAATCGGACATCGGGCAGCAGCATGAATCCACCGAAGTACAGGCAAGTTGGCCAGATGGTCGCTCACTATGGAAATCCCGGCACTCCGTCCATGACTGTGGAAACAGAACGACACAAGGAAGAAAACAACGAGAGCCAGACAGACCTTCAGTTGGTAAGGAAGGTACGTCATGGTGACCGGTCTGCCTTTGACCTTCTGGTGGTCAAGTACCAGTCAAGGGTCGCATCGATCATCAGCCGGTATGTGTACGACAGCCAGGAGGTGATGGACCTGACCCAGGAAACCTTCGTCAAGGCGTACCGTGCGATAGAGCGCTTTCGGGGTGACAGTGCCTTTTATACCTGGCTATACCGGATTGCGGTGAACACGGCCAAGAATTTCCTGGAATCCCGTGGCCGCCGTCCGCAGGGGAGTGCCGACGCTGTTGAGGCCGAGAATTTTGACGACGGCTCAAGGCTGAGAGACAACGCTTCACCGGAGAAACTGCTGCAGCGGGACCAGTTGCAGGAAGCCCTCAGGGTGGCCATAGCGAATCTTCCGGAGGAGCTCAGGTCAGCGTTCTTGCTCAGGGAATACGACGGGCTGAGCTATGACGATATCGCGGGTATCCTCGAGTGTCCGATTGGCACCGTCAGGTCGCGAATTTTCAGGGCACGGGACGCAGTGGATCGTCACCTTGGCCCCTTGTTAAATGATTCCCGGACATCATGAGGTTGCGTCCTATGGATGATCGTCTCAAAGAAACCCTGTCGGCAATGATGGATGACGAAGCGGACGAACTGTCTGTCCGCAGGTTATTGTCCCATGCCCGACAGGATGAAGTCTGTTCCCAGTGGCAGCGTTGGCAGCAGGTGCGCGATCTGATGCACCAGGGCAATCTGGCTGACGACCGGGTGGATGTCAGTGCCCGTGTCAGAGAAGCACTGGACGGCGGTTCCCGGAAGACGGACAGCCCCGTGGCAGCACAGCGGGGAGGCAGAGACCGTAACTGGCACTGGCCTGCAGTCGCCATGGTGACACTGGCCCTGGTGGTGGGTTTTGGCGCAGGTGCGGGATGGGAGTCGGCAGACTCCAGCCCCGAAGTGGCCAACGCCGGTATTCCGGCCGAGTCGTCCGAGGGCCAGGATGTCAGCTCATCAGGCGAGCCGGTGCAGGAGGTTGCACTGCAGGGACTGGATGACGAGCAATGGGAGCAGGTCAGCCGCTACCTTCTGGAGCATGCCCAGCACAACAGTGTCGGAGCGGGGCGTGGCTCGGTCGGTTACGCACGGCTGGTAAGTGCCTCCGGACCGGCCTACTAGGCCGGCAGAGTCGCCGCGCTCCATGAATTCAAGCTGACCTGGGATTTCAAACTGTACAGTGGCCGGAGTTGAATAATTGATTCACAAGACGGTAAACGGAATCCGGACTCGGTGCCTGGACCCTGGCAGATGTCTGTTGACCCTGTTGGCGGTATTCGCTGTTTTCCTGGTGGGGCAGGTATCTGCTGATACCGGGGAGGGGGAACAATCGGCCCCATCCGGTGGCGAAACCGCGAGGGATGCGGAGTACTGGCTGGATCGTCTGGGCCCCGCCCTGAATATGACGTCTTATCGTGGCGTGTTTGTCTACGCGCGGGGCGACCAGGTCAGTTCAATGCAGATCGCCCACCGATATCGGGACGGGGTTGTGGAAGAACGCCTGGTTCCCCAGGACGGTGCCAGTGGCGAAATTGTTCGCAAGGGCATGCGTGTGGTGTGTGTGCTTCCTGATCATGGACGTATCCAGCTGGATCAGGTGATTCCCTCCGGCCCCTTTGCCGAAGCCTTCTCGAGCCAGTTAATGCCGGTCAGCCGCTGGTATCAGCCGGAACTGGCCGGAGACGACCGTATCGCCGGGTACGATGTGATCAAGCTGGCGCTGAAGGCAAAAGATGAGCTTCGCTACAGTCACCAGTTGTGGCTGGAAAAGTCCACCGGTCTGCTGGTGAAAAGTCATGTGCGCTCGGCCGAAGGGGAGGTGCTGGAACACTTTCAGTTCACCAGCCTCGAAATTACCGAAAGCCTTTCTGACAGCGAATTCGAGATACGTACCAAAGGCGAAGAAGTCGCCAGGGAACTGACACCCAAAAAGACAGCCTCTCCGGCCCCACGGATGGACGGCTGGACCCTTGAATGGCAGCCGGACGGGTTCATTGCGGCGGCGGCGCCACGTTCAGGAAAAGGTCAGGCGGTGGCATTTTCCGATGGTCTGGCGGCGTTTTCGGTATTTGTCGAACCTGCCCGGAAGATCCTGATGCCTACCGGAGCCTCACGCATCGGGGCCACAACGGTTTACATGAAGCAGCTTGAAGTCGATAACGTGGACTTTTTCGTGACCGTGGTCGGTGAAATTCCCCCCACGACTGCGCGCAAGGTTGCGGAATCCGTCAAGGTAGATGACACGCTGGCATTCGGAGCACTGGGGCAATGATCACTGAAACGGGCAGAGTGGTAGCGGTCAGTGGTGACCGGGTCTGGGTGCAGACCATCCGTACCAGTGCCTGTGAGAGCTGTACGGCCCGTCATGGCTGCGGCCAGCGGGCATTGGCAGGGGTGTCCGGCGGGCGCGCCAACCAGGTACTGGTCACCAACAGTCTGGGGGCGAGGGTTGGCGACGAGGTAACTGTTGCCATTGATGAATCCGCACTGCTCGGTGCGTCCCTGCTGGTGTATGCGTTACCGCTGTTGCTGATGGTGCTCGGAACCGTAGCCGGGCATCAGCTCTCGGGGGGGCACGATGCCGCAGCCATGTGGGGTGCCGCCGCCGGACTGTTTGCCGGTTTCTTCCTGGCTCGCCGGGCCGGCTCGAACCCTGCCCGGGATTACGAGCCGCGGCTTTTGAAGGTCCGGCAGGAGCTGCGTTGAAAATACCGGTATCGACCACATTATAATCTGCAAACAAACATCGATCAGGGGGTTCTGAATGCTCAAAGTAAAGAATGACCGTGAAGTGTCACTCTGGTTCGGAGGCCGGGGTATGACAGCGTTCGGTCTGTATCTGCTTTGCCTGCTGGTGCCTTTGTCGCTGGCTCAATCTGTTTCGGCCCGCAGTTTGCCGGATTTTACCGAGCTGGTTGAGGAAAACTCCTCTGCGGTGGTCAATATCAGTACCACGACCGAACCGAAGTCCGGACGTAACCGTTCTAACGGCCTCCCGTTCGATGAGCGTCAGCTTGAGCAATTGCCGGAGTTCTTCCAGGAATTCTTCCGTGGTCCCCAGTCACCTTTCGGGGGCGGGCCGGGCGGCTCTGCTCCCCGTCAGTCCATGGGCTCCGGTTTTATTGTGTCCAGCGACGGTTATGTGTTGACCAACAATCACGTTGTGGAAGGCGCGGATGAGATCATCGTGCGTCTGAATGACCGCCGCGAACTGCAGGCGAAGCTGGTCGGTACTGATCCCCGTTCCGATATGGCGGTCCTGAAGATTGAGAACGGAGACGACCTGCCGGTGGTGCGGGTGGGTAGCTCCAGGGACCTGAAAGTGGGCGAATGGGTATTGGCCATCGGATCACCCTTTGGTTTCGACTACACGGTGACCGCCGGTATTGTCAGTGCTCTTGGCCGCTCCCTGCCATCTGAAAACTACGTTCCGTTTATCCAGACTGATGTGGCTATCAATCCCGGCAACTCCGGGGGGCCGCTGTTCAACCTGGACGGAGAGGTTGTCGGTATCAACTCCCAGATTTACACCCGTTCCGGCGGTTTCATGGGTGTTTCGTTTGCGATCCCTATTGATGATGCCATGAATGTATTCCGGCAGATCAGGGATGAGGGGGGTGTGTCCAGAGGATGGCTTGGAGTGCTTATCCAGGAAGTTAACCGGGATCTGGCGGAGTCTTTCGGGCTGAAGCGCCCCCGCGGCGCCCTTGTTGCCGAGGTCATGTCCGGTTCACCTGCTGAAAAGGCTGGTCTGAAATCTGGTGATATCGTGCTTGAATATGAAGGTGAGGAAGTCACGCTTTCATCCGATCTGCCCCCCATGGTGGGCCGTACCCCCGTTGGCGAAACAGCGTCGTTGAAGGTAATGCGGGAAGGCAAGCAGATCACCGTGGACGTAGAAATCGGCAAGCTGCCGGAGGAAGGTGAAGAGCGTGCCTCCGCGCCGGCCACCGGTGGTGAGGGGCCGTCATCTGCGCCATTGGGAATGGTAGTGGAGCCCTTGCCGGATGACGTCAGGGATTCGCTGGGTATTTCCGGCGGAGTGATAGTGTCCGAGCTTGGCCAGGGGCCAGCGCTGAATGCCGGCATCCAGCCCCGGGATGTGATCACCGAGCTTAACCGCCGTTCCATCAGCTCTGTTGAAGACTTCCGGGAAGCGGTTGAGGCATTGCCGAAAGACAGTGCGGTCTCGGTTCGTGTTGTTCGTCAGGGACGGGCAATCTATCTGGTTATGAAGCCCTGACAGCCCGAATACCGGCAGGGAATGCCGGTAAGGTGTGCGGGCGTTCACTGAACAGAGCCCTGTTGCCTGTCGGTTAAACGACAGTCAGCAGGGCTTTTGTTATAATGGCGAAAACAATCAGATAACTGGCCACGGATCGGACCTGCCCGAATGATGAACAAAAAGGATCTCCCCCTTCGGAAACTGCTTCAGTTGCGTCACTCGTGGGTGGCCTGGCTGCTGCTGGCTGCCTGTCTCGCTGTTACTCTCCTGTTGTGGCAGGTGTCTATCCGTCTGGTTGAGGATCGCACTGAAGCCCGTTTCAAGACCCAGTCCCTGCAGCTCAAAACTGCCATCGAAGAACGGCTGCTGAATTACGAACAGGTGCTTGCTGGCAGTGCCGGCCTTTTCGCCGTTGCCGGAGAAGTCAGCAGGGAAGACTGGCGGGAGTATATCGACAATGTGGATATCAACCGCTATTACCCGGGGATTCAGGGTATCGGCTATGTCCAGAAGGTCGGCGTTCGGCAGATGGCGGATCACATAGCCTCTGTCCGGCGGGATGGGGTGCTCAATTACCTGGTCACGCCATTGGGTACCGGTCCCGATTACTACCCCATGGTCTATCTGGAACCCGGTACCGAAAGGAACCGCAAGGCGCTGGGATATGACGCCTACAGCGACCCGGTCCACCGGCGGGCCATGGTGAGAGCGCGGGACCACGCTGCACCCAAGGTCACCGGCAAGGTGGTGCTGGTGCAGGAAGAAGTGGCTGAAGACCAGGCAGGGTTTCTGATGTATTACCCGGTATTTCAGGGGGGCGATGTACCGGAAAGCCGGGTGGAGCGGCAGATGATGCTGGCGGGCTATGTCTTCAGCGCCTTCAGGATGAATCACCTGCTGGATGGTATTGTCGGCCTGATCTCACCGTTTCTGGACGTGAAGATCTACGACAGCGGGGAAGTCACCCGGGATTCATTGATGTACGGCTCCAACCTGGGCTCGCTGGACGAAGAATTCAGCTTTGAAATGAGCCAGACCATCAATCATGGAGGCCGGGACTGGCTGTTGCAGACCCGTTCCACACCGGCCTTTGATTTCCTCGCGTCTGATCCCCGCCCTCCCATTGTCCTCGGTTCCGGCATCCTTATCAGCCTGCTGATGTTCCTGTTCGTGCTGACCATGATCCGCAGCCGGATTCAGGCGCAGATCAGCGCAGGCCGTTATCGTGCCATTACCGAAGGCGCCGCGAATGTAACCCTGGTACTGGAGCGTAACGGCAAGCCACGGTACGCAAGCCCTTCCAGCCGGGACATCCTGGGTTTTGATCCCGAACAGGCCGACCGCCTGGATCTCGACACTCTGGTTCACGGAGAAGACTGGCCTCAGCTGAAAGCCGGTTTCGTCGAGGCGGTCAAGTCACCGGGCAAGCAGATGCCAGTGGTCCATGCCCGCATACGGGATGCCGAAGGCCAGTGGCGGGACATGGAGGGTACCTTTACTGCCATGCTCAATGTGCCCGGGGTAAATGGCGTGGTACTCAGCCTGCGGGATCTGACGCAGCTCAAGGCCGCCCAGTCGGAACTTCACCGGCTGGCGTTCTATGATCCGCTCACAGGTCTTGCCAACCGCCAGCTGTTCAAGGATCGCCTGAGCCATGTGGTGCGCCGCAGCCGCCGCAGCGAAGAACCGGCCGCCCTGATGTTCCTGGACCTGGACGGCTTCAAGCGCATCAACGACACCCTCGGTCACGACAGTGGCGATGAACTGCTCAAGCAGGTATCCCAGTGGCTTACCGGGTGTGTCAGAGAGGACGATTCGGTTGCCCGGCTGGGGGGTGATGAATTCGTTGTGCTGTTGTCCCGCATCAGTGGCCCGGACGCCGCCAGCAAGGTTGCCGAAACCATCCTCCGGCGGCTGTGCCAGCGCATTCGCCTGAACGATCACGAAGTGGGCATTACCGTCAGTATCGGTATCACCATGATTCCTCACGACAGCGAGGACCCGGGTACCCTGATGAAATATGCGGACCTGGCCATGTACCGGGCCAAGGAACTCGGGCGGAACACATTCCAGTTCTTCACCCCGGCCATGAACATCAAGGCCGCCCGCCGGTTGTTGCAGCAGGAAGAACTGGCCACTGCCCTGGACGGCGACCGTTTTGTTCTGCATTACCAGCCCAAGGTTGACCTGGAGACCGAGCGGGTGATCGGGGTGGAAGCTTTCCTGCGCTGGCACCACCCGGAGAAAGGGCTGGTCAGCGCCCAGCAGTTTATTTCCCTGGCGGAGGAAACCGGGCTGATCATACGGCTCGGTGAGATGGCGTTGCGCCAGGCCTGCATTCAGGTGCAGGCCCTCGAGCGTGCCGGATTCGAGTCCCTGAAAATGGCGGTTAATCTGTCGGTGCGCCAGCTGACGGATACCGGTTTCCTTGACATGATGCGCCAGGTGATTACCGAAACCGGGGTGTCTCCGGAGCGTCTGGAGCTGGAAATGCCGGCGGAACTGCTGAATGAAGACCCGCGCATGCTGAGGGAGTTGCTGGTTTCCCTCCACGACATGGGCGTCTGTCTGATCCTCGACGATTTCGGTACCGGTGCCTGTTCGCTGGTTGCACTGCAACAACTGCCGCTGGACGTGATCAAGATTGACCACCGTTTTATCCGCGACATTCCCTATAATGTCAGCGCAACGGATGTTGCCTCAGCGGTTATTGCGCTGGCCAGGAAATTACACCTCACGGTTGTGGCCGAGGGAGTGGAAACACCGCAGCAGCTGAGTTTTCTCAAAAGCGCCGGCTGCGCCCAGTGCCAGGGCAACCTGTTCAGCTATCCGCTGGATGAAGATGCCCTCATTGGCTTCCTGATTCGGCAATATGAGCGGCCGCTTACCTCCTGATCATGGCAATGGTGGCCGGTAACCGGTAAAATCACGCCGTCGCCGGACTCCGGCAACGGCCCGTCCGGGCTCAATCCTTCGTCTTTTTATGAGTATTCATTGTCTGTGACTGAACTGAGCCGAATCCGAAATTTTTCGATTATCGCCCACATTGACCACGGTAAATCCACCCTGGCAGACCGCTTTATCCAGATCTGCGGCGGCCTCACTGAACGTGAAATGGCCGAACAGGTGCTTGATTCCATGGATCTTGAGCGTGAGCGCGGCATCACCATCAAGGCCCAGAGTGTGACGCTCAACTACAAGGCCCGGGATGGTAAGGAATACAAACTGAATTTTATCGATACGCCGGGGCATGTGGACTTCTCCTATGAAGTGTCCCGTTCCCTCTATGCCTGTGAAGGCGCGCTGCTGGTGGTGGATGCCGGCCAGGGCGTGGAAGCACAGTCCGTGGCCAACTGCTATACCGCCATAGAGCAGGGCCTGGAGGTGGTACCGGTACTGAACAAGATGGACCTTCCACAGGCTGAACCCGAGCGGGTCGCCCAGGAGATCGAGGACATCATCGGCATTGCCGCCACCGATGCGGTGCGCTGCAGCGCCAAGAGTGGTATCGGGGTGGAAGATGTCCTGGAAGACCTGATCGCGAAGATCCCGCCGCCGAAAGGTGATCGCAGTGCACCCCTGCAGGCACTGATTATCGACTCCTGGTTTGATAATTATCTGGGGGTCGTTTCCCTGGTCCGGGTTACCGAGGGCACCCTGAAAAAGGGTGACAAGATTGTCATCAAATCCACCGGCAAGGCCTGGAATGCCGACAAGGTAGGTATCTTCAACCCCAAGCCCAAGGATACGGACATTCTCCAGGCCGGCGATGTCGGTTTTGTGGTGGCTGGCATCAAGGATATCCATGGTGCGCCGGTGGGCGACACCATCGTGCAGCAGAAAGGTTCGGAGAATATCCCGATGCTGCCCGGCTTCAAGAAGGTGAAGCCTCAGGTCTATGCCGGTCTGTTCCCGGTAAGCTCCGACGATTACAACGACTTCCGCGACGCGCTGGAAAAACTGACCCTGAATGATGCCTCACTGTTTTTCGAGCCGGAAAGCTCGGATGCGCTCGGCTTCGGTTTCCGCTGTGGCTTCCTCGGCATGCTCCATATGGAGATTGTCCAGGAACGCCTGGAGCGTGAATACGACATTGACCTGATTACCACGGCGCCGACGGTAATCTATGAAGTCGTTACCAAACAGGGTGAGACCCTGTCGGTAGACAATCCCTCGAGCCTTCCGGATATTGGTTCTATTGAAGAAATGCGCGAGCCGATCGTGGAGGCCAGCATTCTGGTGCCCCAGGAACATCTGGGCAATGTCATAGCCCTGTGTGAGGAAAAACGCGGCATCCAGAAAAACATGCACTTCATGTCCACCCAGGTGCAGGTCACTTACGAGCTGCCGATGGCAGAAGTGGTCCTGGACTTCTTTGATCGCATCAAATCGGCCAGTCGGGGCTTTGCGTCACTCGACTACCAGTTTGTGCGCTTCCAGACCGCCAATCTGGTGAGGCTGGACGTGCTGATCAACGGAGAGCGCGTGGATGCTCTGGCGCTGATTGTGCACAAGGATCAGGCCCACTATAAGGGGCGGGCCCTGGTGGAAAAAATGAAAGAGCTGATCCCGCGGCAAATGTTTGATATTGCCATTCAGGCAGCTATCGGGAACCAGGTGGTATCCCGGGTCACGGTGAAGGCGCTTCGCAAGAACGTGACAGCCAAGTGTTACGGTGGCGATGTCAGCCGGAAGAAGAAACTGCTGCAGAAGCAGAAAGAAGGCAAAAAGCGCATGAAGCAACTGGGCAATGTTGAGGTGCCTCAGGAAGCCTTCCTTGCGGTACTGAAAGTGGATAACTAAAAGGCACCTGAATGGATATTGATTTTCCCCTGGTTCTTGTAGTTCTGACGTTTGCAACCGGGCTGATCTGGCTGTTGGACAGGCTCTTCCTCCGTAAGCGCAGGCTTGCTGCGGCAGGACTGAAACCGGGCGAGCAGGAGGGCGACGAAGAGCCCAGGGAACCCTACCTTGTTGACCTCAGCCGTTCTTTTTTCCCGGTTCTGGCCGTAGTGCTGGTGTTGCGTTCGTTCCTGGTGGAGCCATTCCAGATTCCCTCGGGCTCCATGTTGCCGACCCTGGAAGTGGGAGACTTCATTCTGGTCAATAAGTACGCTTATGGGCTTAGGCTGCCCGTTGCCGGTACAAAAATTCTTGAGGTGGATGATCCCGAGCGGGGCGATATTGTTGTCTTTCGCTATCCGGAAGATGGCAGCACCAATTACATCAAGCGGGTTGTCGGCATGCCCGGGGATCGTATCCGCTACGAAGACAGGGAGCTCTACATCAATGGCGAAAAAGTCGAATCCCGTTTTGTGGCCCGATTGCCACCGGCAGAGCTTTGGCGCGAGACCCTGGGCGACAGTGAACACGACGTGTTCCTGACACTCGGGCGCACGGGCCGCTCCGGCGAGGGAGAGTGGCTGGTGCCGGAGGGGGAGTATTTCGTGATGGGTGACAACCGCGACAACAGTAACGATAGCCGCTACTGGGGCACGGTGCCGGACGAACTGGTGGTGGGCAAGGCATTTGCGATCTGGATGCACTGGCAATCGTTGACCAGTCTGCCATCATTTGATCGTGTGGGCGGCATAGAATAAGTGGGTTGTAATTCAGGGGTGTCTCTACAATGAAAAAAAACAGTCTTTCCTCCATGCGCAGGCAGTCAGGTGCCTCGGCACTGGTGATCATGATCATGGTGCTCTTTTTCGGCAGCCTGCTGACACTGGTCATCAAGCTGGGGCCGGCGTATCTGGACGATATTACCATTCAGGAGGCACTGGAAAGCCTGGAGGGAACCGAAGACCTCTCCGAAATGGGGCCCTCCCAGGTCAGAAGCCTGATCAACAAGCGCCTGAGCGTGAACAACGTGAGGGGCTTCGACGCCAAGAACATCAGCGTTGAGAAAAACGGCGAGTTTGTCGTGATCAATGTGGATTATGAAGTCCGCAACAACCTTTTCCGTAACGTAGATACGGTTATCCACTTCCAACACGAGTATGAGATGAAGGGCAAGTGAATTCACAACCGGATCTGGACCAGCTGCAGCGGCGTATCGGCTATCAGTTCAAAACCCCTGAGCGCCTGTTGCTGGCGCTGACCCATCGAAGTTACGGTAACCAGAACAATGAGCGCCTGGAATTTCTGGGTGACTCCATTGTCAATATGGTCATAGCAGAGCACCTGTACCTGCGCTTCGAGAAGGCCCGGGAGGGGCAGCTTAGTCGCCTGCGTGCCCGCATGGTCAAGGGGGTTACCCTGGCGGAGATCGGCCGTGAATTTGAACTGGGAAAATACCTTCGACTGGGCTCCGGTGAGCTGAAAAGTGGCGGGTTTCGCCGAGAGTCGATCCTTGCCGATGCGGTTGAGTCGATTATCGGCGCAATCTATCTGGACAGTGATTTTCATACCTGCCGGGAGCAGGTGCTGCGCTGGTTCGAGGTGCGCCTGAAGCAACTGGATTTGCAGGACACCCAGAAGGACCCCAAAACCCGGTTGCAGGAATACCTGCAGTCGCGGCAGTTTCCGCTGCCGCGCTACGATGTAATTTCCGTGGATGGTGAAGCCCACGCCCAGACGTTCCATGTTTCCTGTGCTCTGCCGTCGCTGGATCGGAAAACCACCGGAACCGGCAATAGCCGCCGGATCGCCGAGCAGCAGGCCGCCCGCAATGCCCTCAAGGAACTGGGCGTGGAGAATGAATGATGAATGATATTACCCGCCCGGAGAACCCGGACAGCCGATGTGGTTTTGTGGCTATTGTCGGACGCCCCAATGTCGGCAAGTCGACGCTGCTGAACCATATCCTTGGCCAGAAACTGAGTATCACCTCGCGAAAACCACAAACCACACGTCACCAGGTTCTGGGAATCAAGACCGAGGGCCCGGTACAGGCAATCTACGTGGATACACCGGGCATGCACGAGGAAGAGCCCCGGGCGATCAACCGCTATATGAACAAGGCTGCTACGTCGGCGCTGAAGGACGTTGACGTGGCTGTGTTCGTGGTTGATCAGCTGGCCTGGACCACTGCCGACGACATGGTGCTGGAGAAGCTGAGCAGCCTGAAGTGCCCGGTGATTCTTGCGGTGAACAAGGTGGACCGGATCGAGAATCGTGAAGCCCTGCTTCCCCACCTGGACATGCTGTCACGGAAACGGGATTTCGCCGAAATCATTCCCCTGTCGGCACTGAAGGGCATGAATCTGGAGCCCCTGGAGAAAGCCGTTGGACGTTTCCTGCCACAAAGCGTTCATTTCTATCCGGACGACCAGATTACCGATCGCAGTGAACGGTTTATGGCTTCGGAAATGGTGCGGGAAAAAATTACCCGGCAACTGGGTGCCGAACTGCCATACTCCGTGGCGGTCGAAATCGAGGAGTTCCGCAAGGACGGCAAGACCCTGCACATTTCTGCCCTGATTCTGGTTGAACGTGAGGGCCAGAAAAAGATCATTATTGGCGACAAGGGCGAGCGCCTGCGTCGTATCGGTCAGGAAGCCAGAACCGACATGGAGCGCCTTTTTGACAGCAAGGTCATGCTGCGGCTCTGGGTCAAGGTCAAACGGGGCTGGGCGGACAGCGACCGGGCGCTCAAGAGTCTCGGCATGACCGACTTCTGAGGAAACCATGACGGGGCCAGTGCAGCAGGAGCCCGCGTATGTCCTCCACCGCAGGCCCTGGCGCGAAACCAGTCTGATGGTGGACATCTTCTCCCTCAACGGGGGCCGGCTTACCCTTATTGCCCGGGGTGGCAACAGCGCCAAGAGCCCACTGAAGGCACAGTTACAGCCGTTTCAGCCGTTGCTACTGGACTGGACCGGCCGCAGTGACCTGAAGACTCTGACCCAGGCAGAAGTCCGCGGCGGGCCTGCCCTCAAGCGCACGGTATCCCTGTACAGCGGGTTGTACGTTAATGAACTCCTGCAGCGCCTGCTGCCCCCGTCAGATCCCCATCCCCGTCTCTTCGCCGCCTATATCGATGTGATCGCCGAGTTGTCGGGAGCCCGTGATGTGGAGCCGGTCCTGCGCCGGTTCGAGCAATCATTTGCCGCGGAGCTGGGGTATGACTTTGCCTGGGACCTCGCAACCGACACCGGGCATGCGGTCGAGGCCAGTGAATATTATTGCTATGATCCGGAGCAGGGGATTCTGGCCACGCCTTCGGCTGGTGTCAGGCTTCAGGACCTTTCCGGTGCCACGTTGCTGGCGCTGGCCTCCGGAGACCTGGAATCAACGGAGTGTCGGCGCGTTGCCAAGCGGGTAACCCGTGTACTGGTGGATTACCTTCTGCAGGGCCGGCCTCTCAACAGCCGTAGCCTGTTCCGTCATCATCGAGGAGATCGTCATGAATCCTAGTGCAACCAGCCCCAGAGTGTTGCTGGGCGTCAATATTGATCATGTCGCAACGCTGCGGCAGGCCAGGGGCACCCGCTATCCGGATCCGGTCCAGGCGGCCATCATGGCGGAAGAAGCCGGGGCAGACGGGATTACCATTCATCCCCGGGAAGACCGTCGCCATATTCAGGACCGGGATGTACTGCTGCTCAGGGAAATCCTGACCACCAAGATGAATCTGGAAATGGCGGTGACAGACGCCATGCTGGCATTCGCTGAACAGGTGCGGCCGGAATGTGTCTGCCTGGTGCCGGAAAAGCGTGAAGAGCTGACCACCGAGGGCGGGCTTGATGTGGAGGGCCAGGAGGCGCGGGTTGCAAAAGCCTGTGAGCGTCTGGCGCGGATAGGGGCCGAGGTGTCCCTGTTTATCGATCCTGACATCGGGCAGATTGATGCCGCGGTCAGGTGTGGCGCACCGGTGGTGGAACTTCATACTGGCGAATATGCGGAAGCCGGTACACCGGAACTTGCAGAAGCCGCCTTCGATACCCTGGTGAATGCCGTGGAGCATGCCCGTAAAAAGGGCCTGATCGTGAATGCGGGCCACGGCCTTCACTATCACAACACTGAGCGGGTTGCTGCGATTCCTGGCATTAATGAGCTCAACATCGGCCATGCCATTATTGCCCGGGCGGTATTCACCGGCCTGAAGGAGGCCGTGCGGGACATGAAGGCGATCCTGCAAAACGCCCGGGCCTGACGGGATGTATCAGACCTCAGCCTGTTGATTCTGCTCCCGGAACAGCTGCTGCCAGTCGGTCTGTTCACTCCAGGTCTGCAGGCGTTCCATTGCAACAAGCAACTGGTCTTTCAGGTATTCCGCATCGGGTGAGTCGCATTTCAGCGAGGTTTCCAGCTGGTTGGCGGCACCCCGCAGTTCAGGTACACCGCAATACCGGGTTGCACCATGCAATTTGTGCACGCATTCCAGTAACTCCTCCCGGTCGCCGTTGTTCCAGAGCCTGTTAATCCGGTCCAGGTCGGTGTGGATCTGTTCAATCAGCATACTGAACAGCTCTTCCGCCAGGTCTGCCTTGCCGGCAGCCAACTGAATGCTCTCGGCGACACTGACGCAATCCGGTTGTTTCTTGCGGGTGGACGGTCGCAGGGCTCGCCGGGTATCCCGGATCTCCGGAACAGAGGGGTAGCCACTGTCCCCGGCCGGGTTACAGCTATAGCCGGTGTAGTCATAGATGATATCGATCAGCTGGCTATTGCTGATGGGCTTGGCAAGATAGCCGTCGAAGCCCTGCCGGGTGAGCCGGTCCTGTTCTTCCGCCAGAGCATGGGCGGTCAGGGCAATGATACGGGTGCGATGACTGTTGTTGTCCAGGCTGCGGAGTCTTTCCGTGGTCTCGACACCGTCCATGCCCGGCATCTGCAGGTCCATGAAAACCAGGTCAAACGGCTTCTGCCGTGCCTTGCTCAGGGCTTCAAAGCCACTGCTGGCGCCCTCGGCTTCAATGCGGCAATCGTGCAGTAATGTCAGTACCAGTTTCAGATTGGCATCGTTATCGTCCACCGCCAGAACCCGTGGTGCCTGACCGGATTGCGGGGCTGCCTCTCTTGCAGCGGATGGGGCCGGAAGATGTCGCTGCCGGCTGCTGATGCCATGGACCAGCAACAGTAGCTCATCGTAGAGCGAGTCCCGGCATACCGGCTTGGTGAGGTGGCCACTGGCAAGGCCCGAAAGCGGGGTATCGTGGGTTTCCAGCGTCGGAGTGAGCAAAAGGGTACGGCAATCCCTCTCCAGTTCGAGGGTTCTGACCAGTGAGCAGTACTGGCTGGAGTTGAGCAGATGACGGGTGATGCCGAGAAGGGCAACCGCATAACCGGACTGCGCTTTCTGGGCTTCCTCGATCTGCTCCTGCATGGCGCCGGGAGAGGAGACCCGGTCTACCGTCATGCCCCATTCCCGCAGCATGTGCTCAACGGCAAGGCCGGTGGTCTTCTGTTGTTCCAGGTAGATAACCCGTTCGCCACGCAGGGCATCTTTCGGCGCAATCGCCTCTCCGGTGGAAGACAGCTCCGAGGTAAGGGTAAACCAGAAGGTGGAGCCCTTGCCCAGTTCGCTCTCCAGCCCGATTTTTCCGCCCATTTCTTCAACCAGGCGCTTGGAAATGGCAAGGCCCAGGCCGGTGCCGCCGTATTGCCGTGCGGTGGAGGCATCAGCCTGGCTGAAGGCATTGAACAGTGATTGCTGCTGGGCCCGGGAAAGACCGACGCCGGAGTCGGTAATGCTCAGCCGCAGGGTAATCCGGTTGCTTTCCGGGTCCTCCTCTTCGAGGCTTGCCCGCAACACCACTTCACCGGTCTGGGTGAATTTGATGGCGTTGTTTACCAGGTTGGTGATCACCTGCTTCACCCGCAGAGGATCCCCCATGATGTTGTCGGGGACATCGTTATAAACCAGTGGCACCAGATCCAGGTTCTTGCTGTGAGCGGCCGGGGCCAGCATCACCATGACTTCCTCGACAATGTCCCGGAGCTGGAACGGAATGCGGTCGAGAATCAGCTTGCCGGCCTCGATCTTGGAGAAGTCGAGGATGTCGTTGATGATGGTCAGCAGTATTTCCGACGACTTCCGGATGGTGCTGAGGTGGTCCCGCTGCTGGCGGGGCAAGGGGCTTTTCAGCAGCAACTCGGTGAAGCCGATAATGCCATTGAGCGGCGTGCGTATCTCGTGGGACATGTTGGCCAGGAACTCGGACTTGATACGGCTGGCTTCAAGGGCTTCCTTGCGGGCAAAATCCAGTTCGATGTTCTGGATCTCGATGGTTTCCAGGGTTTCCCGCAGGTCTTCCGTGGCCTGGTCAATGTTCTGCTGCATCTCCGCCTGGGCTTTGCTCAGTTCGCTGGCCATGGCGTTCAGGCCGGACTCCAGCTGCTCGAATTCAGGGCCGGCCCCGGTGTAGACACGGGTGTCCAGCTTGCCTTCCTTGAGCCTGGCCACCGCTTCATTGAGCTCGAAAACCGGATCGGTAAAGGCACGGCTCAGGCGCATGGCAATAACCAGGCTAAGTAGCACCCCGCCCAGCACCAGCAGCAGTGAAATCAGCAGGGCCTTATAGGTTTCCTTCTCGGTACGAACATGGGACATTTCCACCGTGACCCAGCCAATAGGCTCCTTGCCGCTGGCCACATCCTGGCGGGAGTCCGGGTCCAGCATGCTTTCGATCATCAGGTCCTGCAGGTAAACCGGGGTGACGAACACAGTGCTGTCCGGCCTGCTGATCTGTTTGGCATCCTCGCCGGTGAGGGTGTCCTTGCCGACGTCATCGGAACTGCCGGGGCCGGTGTGAAGAAGCCGGTTATGCTCGCTGTCAAAGAAGGTAATGGAGCGCACGTCCTGTTCTTCCAGCAGAGCATTGGAGAGGCTGCTGAGGAGGCTGCGATTGGCAGTAAAAAGGCCGTATTCCGAGCCGGCAGACAACTGCCGCGAGAGGGATTCACCCCGGTCCTTCAGAAGGTTTTCAATATTGTTGACCCAGCTGTAGGTAAAGAAAAGCCCCAGCATCAGAGTGGTCAGAAGGGTGGGGACGAGCGTCACCACAAGTACTTTTTTGCGTATGCCCCAACGCCGCATAGTGAGTTCCCGATTGACGTCGCCGGCCTGATCTCCGGCATTCTTCCCTGACAGAATAGATGATTGCAGCCGTTCTGGCCGTGATGGCACTCCCGGATATAGCCCGCAGTCATGGATATAGCGAGAAGCTGTATTGGGAGACGGCGGCTATTCCGCGTATCATGCGAATCCGGAGTGTACCACAGGCTTGTGTTGCCGGCGTTAACTGCTGGCCGCGGGTTGCGGCAGATTTGAGGAAGGTAAGAGCATGCATTTCCCGACCATCGAAGATTATGTAGGGCATACGCCCCTGGTGAGGTTGCAAAGGCTTCCTGGTAAAACCAGCAACGTGATTCTGGCCAAGCTGGAAGGCAACAACCCGGCAGGGTCAGTGAAAGACCGCCCGGCTATCAGCATGATCCAGGAGGCGGAGCGCCGGGGTGACATAAAGCCGGGCGATACCCTGATCGAGGCCACCAGCGGCAACACCGGTATAGCCCTGGCGATGGCGGCGGCCATCAAGGGGTATCGGATGGTTCTGATCATGCCCGAGAATGCCAGCGAAGAGCGCCGCGCGTCCATGCGGGCCTACGGCGCCGAAATTATCAATGTCAGCAAAGAGGGCGGCATGGAATCCGCCCGGGACCTGGCCCAGCGGATGGAATCAGAGGGCAAGGGCAAGGTGCTGGACCAGTTTGCCAATCAGGACAATCCGCTGGCCCACTACCGCACCACAGGCCCTGAGATCTGGGAACAGACCGAAGGCAAGGTGACCCACTTTGTCAGCTCCATGGGTACCACCGGTACCATAATGGGGGTTTCCAGGTACCTCAAGGAACGCAATCCGGACATTCAGATCGTTGGCCTGCAACCAAAAGAAGGGGCCTCGATTCCAGGAATCCGCCGCTGGCCGGAACCCTACCTGCCTAAAATCTATGATGCTTCCCGTGTCGACACCGTACTGGATATCGGCCAGCAGGAAGCCGAAGACACCATGCGTGCACTGGCCAGTGAGGAAGGTATCTTCTGTGGGGTTTCCTCCGGCGGCTCCATTGCCGCGGCACTGAAACTGTCAGCCCAGGTTGAAAACGCAGTGATCGTGGCCATTATCTGTGACCGGGGCGACCGTTACCTGTCTACAGGTGTCTTTCCCGGCGCCTGAATTCATCAAGAGAAGTATCTATGAGCAGAAGACGCAGGAAAGTCCTGCCCACCAAGCCGGTGCGTTGTGTTATTGAAACCCTGAGCCATGATGGCCGCGGTATTGCCCGTGAGAATGGCAAGGCGCAGTTTGTTGATGGCGCGCTGCCCGGCGAAACGGTAATGGCAAAGGTGATCAGCTCACGCAGCAAGTTCGACGAGTTGCGGGCCGTGGAGGTGCTGGAAGCCAGCGAGGCCCGGATTACACCCCCCTGCGAGTTTGCGGACCTGTGCGGGGGTTGCAGCCTGCAACATATGGACAGTGATGCTCAGATCCGGTTCAAGGAGGATACCCTAAGGGAGCACTTTGCCCACTTCGGGGGCATTGAGCCAGAAGAATGGGTGGCGCCCATGCGTTCTCCGGCGCTCGGTTATCGGCGCAAGGCCAGGCTGGGGGTGAAGTATGTGCCGGCGCGGGAGTCGGTGCTGGTGGGCTTCCGTGAAAAACGCAACAGCTTCCTGACTGACATCGACCGGTGTGTGGTGCTGGATCCGCGCATAGGCGATCGCATTGCTCCGCTTCGGGAAATGCTTCACGGCCTGGAGGCCTACCGGCGCATTCCCCAGGTGGAAGTGGCCTGCGGCGATCAGGAGGCGGCCATGGTCTTCCGCAACATGGACCCGTTGAGCGAAGCAGACACCGCGGCGCTGATCCGGTTTGGTCAGGCCCATGAATTGCATATCTACCTGCAGCCAAAAGGGCCGGATACGGTTTACAGGATCTGGCCTGAGTCGGGTGAGGAGCGCTTGGCCTATCGCATGGAAGAATTCGACCTGACCATGAAGTTTCATCCCATGGACTTTACCCAGGTCAATGCAGGGATCAATCGCACCATGGTACACAGGGCCGTGGAATGGCTGGATGTCCAGCCGGATGAGAGGGTACTCGACCTGTTCTGCGGACTGGGGAACTTTACCCTGCCGTTGGCGCGTCGTGCCGGGCAGGTGGTTGGCGTGGAAGGCGATGACGCCATGGTGGTTCGGGGACGGCAAAATGCGGAACTCAACGGGTTATCCAATGTCGCATTCCACGGCGCAGACTTGCAGGCGGATTTCACGGCGCAACCCTGGGCTGTTGAGGGTTTCGACAAGATCCTGATCGATCCGCCCCGGACCGGTGCCCAGGAGGTCTGTGAATACCTGACAGCCTTCGGTGCCAGGCGGATTGTGTACGTTTCCTGTAATCCGGCCACTCTGGCCAGGGATGCAGGGGTGTTGGTGCGCAATGGCTACCGGCTGGTAAGGGCGGGGGTAATGGACATGTTCCCCCACACCACGCACGTTGAGTCCATGGCGGTGTTCGAGCGCGTGGATAACAGATGAATCTCGGTGCCGGTCACGGATGCCCGGGTAAACAACCAGGAAGAACAAGAGCGATATGGTAAAAGTTCGCGAAGATTATGCAGTGACCGGCGACGGCCAGGTGGATATTGAGCGCTGGGTTCGCCAGATAGAGTCACAGACTCATCTGGAGAATGCCGAACAGTTCCGGCGGGCTTGCGAGAAAGCGGCAGCCATCGATTTCCAGGCCGTGCGTGAAGACCGGGTGTGGGCACCCGGTGCCAGCAGTTTCCGTACTGGCATAGAAATGGCCCAGGTGCTGGTTGAATTGCATCTGGACCAGACCAGCCTGGTTGCAGCAATTCTTTACCGGGCGGTGCGGGAAGAGCGTATTCCATTGGCGGAAATACGGGCGGAATTCGGTGATGAAGTCGCCGGATTGATTGACGGTGTGCAGCAGATGGCTGCCATATCGTCCATTCATCACCCGCTCAAGGGCAATGTGCTCGGCCAGACCGAAGGCCAGCTTGATAACGTCCGCAAGATGCTCGTGACCATGATTGACGACGTGCGGGTCGCACTGATCAAGCTGGCAGAGCGGACCTGTGCCATCCGCGCCGTGAAAAACGCCTCGGAAGAAAAGCGCATGCGCGTTGCCCGCGAGGTGTTCGATATCTACGCGCCCCTGGCGCATCGGCTCGGTATCGGTCACATCAAGTGGGAGCTGGAGGATCTCTCGTTCCGCTACCTGCATGCCACCGCCTATAAAAAGATTGCCAAACTGCTGGACGAAAAACGGCTGGACCGTGAAAGCTACATCAAGCGCGTGATCACCACCCTGAAAGAAGAGCTCGGCGCCTCCGGAATAGAAGGCGAATTATCGGGGCGTGCCAAGCATATCTACAGCATCTGGAGAAAGATGCGCCGCAAGGGGATCGACTTCTCGCAGGTGTACGATGTTCGCGCCGTACGTATTCTGGTACCGGAGGTGCGGGACTGTTACGCCGCGCTCGGTATCGTGCATACCCTCTGGCGCCATATCCCCAACGAGTTCGATGACTATATCGCCAACCCCAAGGAAAACGGGTACCAGTCCCTGCATACAGCCGTCATCGGCCCTGAAGGCAAGGTAATGGAAGTACAGATCCGCACCCATGCCATGCATGAGGAAGCGGAGCTGGGGGTCTGTGCCCACTGGCTTTACAAGGGTATGGACAAGGGCAATCGCTCCGTTGGTTACGACGCCAAGATCAACTGGCTGCGCCAGGTGCTGGAATGGCAGGAGGAACTGGGTGACCTCTCCGGGCTGGCGGACCACCTGAAGTCCGATGTGGCCTCCGACCGTGTCTACGTGTTTACCCCCGAGGGCCATGTGGTGGATCTTCCCCAGGGTGCCACGCCGGTGGACTTTGCCTACCGGGTGCATACCGAGATCGGCCACGCCTGCCGGGGCGCCAAGGTGAACAATCGTATTGTTCCGCTGACCTATCCCCTGAAAACCGGCGACCAGATCTCCATTCTTACCTCCAACAACCAGGCGCCGAGCCGGGACTGGCTGAATCCGAGCCTGGGCTACATCCAGACTTCCCGTGCCAGAGCCAAGGTGACCCACTGGTTCAAGCAGCAGGACCGTGGCCGCAACATCATCGACGGCCGGGCAATCCTGGAGGATGAATTCAAGCGGCTGTCCCTATACGAGGTGGATCTGGATGATCTCGCGCGCAAGGTAAACTATCAGGGGGCCGAAGACATGTTCGCAGCGGTGGGCGCAGGTGACCTGCGTCCCACCCATGTGGCCAATGTCGCCCAGCAGATGCTGGAGCCTAAATCCGAACAGCTGGACCTGAAGCTGACCACCCAGCGGCGCAAGCCTTACGATACCGAATCCGATATCCAGATCCTCGGTGTAGGCAAGCTCAAGACCCAGGTGGCCAAGTGTTGCAAACCGCTGCCGGGTGATCCCATTGGTGGCTACATCACCGTTGGCCGTGGTGTAACGGTACACCGGCAGGACTGCCTTACATTCCTGAACCTGCGGGAATTCGAGCCCAACCGCATCATCGAGGTGAGTTGGGGTGGTCAGCCGGTGGCTGTCTATCCGGTGGATGTGGAAATAGAAGCCTATGACCGCTCGGGACTGTTACGGGATATCACCCAGGTGCTGTCTTCATCCAAAAGCGATGTACTGGCGCTGAACACCATGTCCAACAAGGATGAGAACACCGCCACCATGACGGTGACAGTGGAAATTTCCAGCCTTGATCAGCTGGCCCGGTTGCTGGCCCAGATCCGTAACCTGCCTAACATCATCGACGTCAGGCGCAAGCGCTCATGAGCTATACCATCGACGACCTGAAAACCCTGATGGCGCGGCTGCGGGACCCGGACACCGGGTGTCCGTGGGACACCCGCCAGACCTTCAAAACGATCGTGCCGCACACACTGGAAGAGGCGTACGAGGTTGCCGATGCCATTGACAGGGAAGACTATCCCCACCTTGAGGATGAGCTGGGAGACCTCCTGTTCCAGGTGATTTTCTACAGCCAGATGGGAAAAGAGCAGAACCACTTTGATTTTGACTCGGTGGTGGACAACCTGGTTCGTAAACTGGTCCGCCGCCACCCCCATGTGTTTCCGGATGGCACCCTGGAAAGCCGGGTGGACCCGGATAACCGTCCCGGGGAAGCCGAGATCAAGGCCAGTTGGGAGCGTATCAAGGCGCAGGAGCGGGCAGCCCAACCGGACAAGTCATCAGACCCGGGTGCCGCCAGCCGGTTAGACGGTATCGCCCGGACACTCCCCGCAATGGTGCGTGCTGAGAAACTTCAGCGCAGGGCGGCCAGTCACGGCTTTGACTGGCCGGACATTGAACCCGTGTTCGACAAGCTTCATGAAGAAATCGATGAACTGAAAGAAGCCTGGCATGACGCGCGCTCCGGGGCAGGTCCGGTGGACGCCGTCGAGGATGAGCTGGGGGACCTGCTGTTTGTCTGCGTGAATCTGGCACGGTTCATGAAGGTTAATACCGAGCAGGCCCTCAACAGCACCAATCACAAGTTCGAGACACGATTCCGTGCTATTGAGGAACACCTCGAACGCGAAGGCCGTGATCTGGATGGTGAGTCACTTGAGGCACTGGATGCCGTCTGGCAAACCGTCAAGGGAGTTGAAAAACAGCGGAAAAAGTAACGGATAAGTACAATCCGTTACCAATAATTCCGCCCCTGGTGCGGTTGCTTCGTCTACACTTCCGGTTACGGGTGCACACCTTTTGTGCATCCCGTGGGCCACCAAGAAGATGCAGGAGTGAAGGCACCATGAAAATCAAAGATCTGGTCAACTACTGGGACAAGCATGCGCGTGGTCGGCTGACCCGTGATGCGTATTTTGCCAATCTTTCTGACCAGCATCACAAGCGACTGGAGAAACTGGCCGCTCTATATCCGATGAAGTCGTCCCAGGATCTCATGCGGGATCTCATCTCCGCCGCCCTTGACGAACTGGAAACCAGCTTCCCCTATGTTCAGGGTTCGAAGGTGGTGGCATTCGATGAGGACGGCTTTGAGATCTATGAAGACAAGGGTATGACACCGCGCTTCATCAGCCTGAGCCAGAAGCATATCCAGAAGCTCAAGGCGCGACAGCTCGAGTCGGTTGCCTGATCAGGCCAGCGGCCTGATCACAGAAAACCTGCAATAATCACGGGGTGGTTTCAGCCACCCCTCAGTAAACTGCCCCCTGTTACTTTTCCTTGCCTTCCAGTTTGTCCTTCAATGGACTCAGCCTGACCAGGTCGTCCAGGGCAGCTCCGATCATGTCGTTCAGAATATCGCTTTCGGAACGGTCCGGGTATAGTTCGGCCAGCGCAGCGATACGCGCGGCATCTTCCAGAGGCAGGCGGAGGTTGTAATCGTGGCTCCGCTCAACAGGTTCTTTTTTGCCTTCCCAGTGTTTGGGCAGATCGGTTACTTTCATGAATACTCCTTGCGGCCACAGGCTTAAATCGTTAGAAAGGATTTAAGAGTAAATAGTATCGTCAGTTTACTTCGCCTCCGTCAATTTAAAAGGACGTCAATGTGACCGAGCTACACCCCGAACTCCGAGAAAACGTTCGCATGCTGGGTGAGTTGCTGGGACAGAGTATCCGGCGCCACCCAGGCCAGGACTGTTACGAGCTGATTGAAGAAGTGCGCGCCGCCGCCAAGGCGGACCGTCGCCAGGAAAGCGGCTCCGGCCAGCGCCTGGTCAACCTGCTGGGCAAGCTCAGTGATGACGAGTTGCTGCCGGTAACCCGAGCCTTTAACCAGTTTCTCAACCTCGCCAACCTGGCCGAGCAGTACCATGGCATTCGCCGCAAGCGCGGCCACCAGTCAGACCTTATGGTGGAATCCCTCGGTGATGTGTTCAGCCGTCTGAAGAACGGGGGTGTCAGTGCGGAGGAACTGCACCGGCGGGTGGCTGATCTGCGCATTGAATATGTACTGACGGCGCACCCCACAGAGGTGGCGCGTCGGACACTTATCATGAAATACGACGAGATGTCGGACTGCCTGGCCCGTCTGGATCATGATGACCTGTTACCGGCAGAGCGCGACGAAATCGTTGACCGGCTGAGCCAGCTGGTGACCGAAGCCTGGCATACCGATGAAATCCGGCACGAACGCCCTACTGCGGTGGACGAAGCCAAGTGGGGGTTTGCCGTTATCGAGAACAGTCTCTGGGAGGCGCTGCCCCGTTTCCTGCGAAGCCTCGACCTGTCGCTTTCCGAGGCCACCGGCAAGGGCCTGCCCCTGAACGCATCACCGATCCGTATTGCGTCCTGGATGGGGGGAGACCGGGACGGCAACCCCAATGTTACCCATGAAGTGACCCGCAAAGTGTTCCTGCTTGGCCGGTGGATGGCCGCCGATCTGTACCTGCGGGATATCCAGGCTCTGCGTGCCGAGCTTTCCATGTGGCAGGCCAGTGATGAGTTGCGGGCCGTCACCGGGGATTCCCGCGAGCCCTACCGCATGGTGTTGGCGGGACTGCGTGAAAAACTGATCAAAACCCGGGACTGGGCCGAGGCCAGTGTCGCCGGTGAGCCGGTGGACAGCTCCGACATCCTGTTTGCCAACGAGGATTTCACCGGCCCGCTGGAGCTGTGTTATCGCTCACTGGTCGATTGTGGGCTGGAAACCATCGCCAACGGGCCGCTGCTGGATACCATACGCCGCGCCCATACTTTCGGCCTGCCGCTGATCCGCCTGGACATCCGCCAGGAAGCCGCCCGCCATGCCTCAGCGGTTGCCGAGATGGTGGAATACCTGGGAATGGGTGATTACCTGTCCTGGTCAGAACAGGAGCGCCAGGATTTCCTGGTACGCGAGCTCAAGGGCCGTCGCCCCCTGGTGCCCAGGAACTGGCGGCCATCGGACGAGGTCGCGGAAGTACTGGCCACCTGTGAAGTTGTGGCGCAACAGACACCCGAGGCCCTGGGTTCCTACGTTATTTCCATGGCCAGCAAACCCTCGGACGTACTGAATGTCATTCTGTTGCTGCGGGAAGCCGGCATGGCAAACCCGATGCGGGTGGTGCCTCTGTTCGAAACCCTCGACGACCTGCGCGGGGCACCGGACAGCATGGCTGCGCTGTATAACGTGGACTGGTACCGGGACTACTGTGAAGGCCGCCAGGAAGTCATGATCGGTTACTCCGATTCTTCCAAGGACGCCGGCCAGATGATGGCCGCCTGGGCCCAGTATCAGGCTCAGGAACAGCTGACACAGGTTGCCAGTGACCATGGTGTTCATCTGACGCTGTTTCATGGCCGTGGCGGCACCGTCGGCCGTGGTGGCGGCCCTGCCAACCGGGCAATCCTGTCCCAGCCACCGGGGTCGGTCAACGGCAGCTTCCGCATTACCGAGCAGGGCGAGATGATCCGTTTCAAATTCGGCCTGCCCCGGCTGGCGGAGCAGAGCCTGACGCTCTACACCACGGCGGTGATAGAAGCGACGCTGGCGCCGCCCCGCAGTCCCGAACCGGAGTGGCGGGAGGTCATGGACTGGCTCACCGAAAGGTCCCTGAAAGCCTACCGCGATGTAGTTCGGGAAAATCCCGACTTCGTTCCCTATTTCCGTCAGGTTACCCCCGAGCAGGCGCTGGGCAAACTGGCCCTGGGTAGCCGCCCTGCACGCCGGAAACCCGGCGGTGGTGTCGAAAGCCTGCGGGCCATCCCCTGGATCTTCGCCTGGACCCAGATGCGCATGATGCTGCCCAGTTGGCTGGGCAGCGATGTTGCCCTGGAAGAAGCCTTCCGTAATGACAAGGTGCCGGTGCTGCGGGAAATGATGCAACAATGGCCCTTCTTCAAAACCTATGTGGATATGCTGGAGATGGTACTGGCAAAATCCGACCTGCGAATCGCCAGTTACTATGAGCAGACTCTGGTGGAAGACCCAGAGTTGCTGGAATTGGGTAAAAGCCTGCGGGAGCGTCTGCAGGGTTGTATCCGGAATCTGCTGGAGCTGAAACAGCAGGAGATGCTGCTGGAGCAGGAACCGGTTTTTGCCCATTCCATGCGTGTACGTAATCCCTACACAGATCCGCTACACTATCTGCAGGCGGAACTGCTTAAGCGCGACCGCGAAAGCGAAGGCAAGGGAGAAGTCCCCGAAATGGTGGAGCGCGCATTGAAGGTTACCATGGCGGGTATTTCCGCGGGTATGCGAAATACTGGATAGCGGTGCAAGGCCATGTGGGGCAATGGGCCCCAGGACACGCTACGAGCACATCCATGTGCGCTTGACTTTGGCCATCCATGGCCAAAGACAGTCCTGGGGCCCATCACCCCACATGACCCCGGACTGTCGAGTAAACATATCCGTAATAAGCCGCTGAGAAAGCGGGCAAGTAAACAAAATAACAGGAGTAACGCCGTGGCGTTAGCGGCAAGGCTGGAACGTTTTCTGACCCGTCAGGGGATTGCGTACAAGGAAGTGCCCATTGACCAGGTACTCAATTTTGATGCGGCGGTCATGGCATCCGGGCGTTCCCAGGAGGAGTTTATCCGGGCAACGCCGTTGATCGATATCAGTGGCGTTGTGATGGCCGTTCACGGTTACAACACCAGCCTCGATATGGATCTGGTGCACAAGCTGACCGGTCGGCGCCTCCAGCCTCTGACGGCCCGCCAGTCCGCGCGCCTTTTCGCCGACTGCGACCCGGGATTCCAGCCGCCCATTGGCGGTGCCTACGACATACCCGTGCTGGTGGATGAAGATGTTCTGGGTTACCCCCGTGCACTGATGTGCTGTGGTACCGACAACACCCTGCTCGAGCTGGACCGCACCTCCCTGGCACGGTCTCTGGCCGATGCGACCCAGGGGCACCTGGTGATTCGCGGCGAGAATAACGGCCAGCGGGATGCGCTGACGCTGGAAGAGGTGGCGGATAAGCTCCAGAAACTGTATCGCCTGCCGCCCATGCCGGCACTGGCCTTGCGGATACTCAGGCTGACTGCCAACACAGAGGCCACCGCCCGGGAACTGGCTGAGCTGATCGAGTTTGACCCCAGCCTGACGGCGCAAATCATGCGATATGCCCGTTCGGCGCTCTTCAATTACCCCGGCCAGATCAATTCCGTTCAGGAAGCGGTAACCCGGGTTCTGGGCTTTGACCGTGTTGCCCACATCGCCCTGGGGATTGCCTCGGTTCGGGCTTTTGAAGTGCCCCGACAGGGCATGCTGGGAATGGACCAGTTCTGGCGGCATTCACTGTATTGCGCTTTCCTGTGCCAGCGCATGGCACCCAAGTGCAATTCCGACAAGGGGCTTGCCTATCTCTGCGGGTTGCTGCACAACTTTGGCCTGCTGTTGATTGGCCACCTGTTTCCACAGGAATTCAAGGAATTGAATGCTCTTCGCGAAGCCAACCCGGAAGCCAGCATGCACGCACTGGAACAACAGGTATTCGGGGCCGACGACAACCAGCAGATGCTGGCGGTTGGTCATGGCGCTATTGGCGGCATTCTGCACCGTCTGTGGGAATTGCCGGACCCTGTCGTCAAGGCTGCTGGCATGCACCAGCAGCAGGGCTATCACGGGGAGCATGAAAGCTATGTGCTTATGGTTCAGCTTGCCAATGGCCTGCTCAAGGAAAAAGGTATCGGAGACGAGTTCAACCCGGACGACCTGAGTGCGCTGGCGTCTCCTCTCGGGCTTACAGATTTTGATATCAACCTTCTCAGTGAAGAGATCGACAAGGTTTCCGGAGATCTGGACGCACTGGCACTTTCCCTGTCATCCTGACCCGCGCATGGTTGCCGGTTACAGCCTGATGTAACCTCTTGGTGCATGCTACGGAGGTCCACTTTCTATGATGTGGCTGAGTTCGTATAATGCGCCAACTTCGGCGTGGTCCGCCAGACTGCAGCCGGCGAGAGGCTGTCGCAAAGCCGCGGGGTTTTGCCACAGCTTTTCAAATGATAATGACTACAACGGGAGCACAGCGTTATGAGAATCATCATGTTAGGCGCACCAGGCGCGGGCAAGGGGACTCAGGCCCAGTTTATCACCGAGCGGTTCGGTATCCCCCAGATATCTACCGGTGACATGCTGCGGGCAGCAGTCAAGGCGGAGTCCGAGCTTGGCAAGCAGGTCAAGGAAGTGATGGCCACCGGTGGTCTGGTATCCGACGACATCATCATCGCGCTGATTGAAGAGCGGGTAAAGCAACCGGATTGCAAGAATGGCTTTCTGCTGGACGGGTTCCCCCGCACCATCCCCCAGGCCGAAGCACTGAAGAGCCAGGGCATCGAGATTGACTACGTGGTCGAGATTGCCGTTGAAGACGAGGAAATTGTCAGCCGACTGTCCGGTCGTCGTGTGCATGAGGGCAGTGGCCGCATCTATCACGTCAAATATGATCCGCCCAAAACTGAAGGCAAGGACGACGAAACCGGCGAGCCTCTGGTTCAGCGCGAGGACGACAAGGAAGAAACGGTTCGCAAGCGCCTGAAAATCTATCATGAGCAGACGGCACCACTGATCGGCTACTACCAGGACTGGGCAAAGAAAGACCCGGCAGCAGCGCCCAAATACGTGCGTGTTGAAGGTGTGGGCAGTCTGGATGATATCCGCAATCAGATCCTTACCCAGCTGAAGTAACGACGTGAAATTACTGGCACTGGACACCTCGTCGGAGGGCTGCTCGGCAGCCCTTCTCGTTGATGGTAGCGTAACTGAGCGGTTCGAGATTGCTCCCCGTGGGCACACGCGACTGCTGATGCCAATGGTCCGCGAGCTGCTTTCGGAACAGGGCCTGGCGCCGGCTGCACTGGATTGTCTGGCCTTCGCCTGTGGTCCGGGCTCTTTCACCGGCCTTCGGATCGCCACGGGGGTTGTTCAGGGCCTGGCCTATGGCCTGGATGTGCCGGTTGTGCCGGTATCGTCCCTGGCAGCGGTTGCAGCGGATGCCATTGCCCGTCATTCCCTGGCAGAAGGCGACGGTATTGCAGTGGCTTTCGACGCCCGTATGGGCGAGCTTTACTGGGCCTGCTATGTATGCCGGGCTGGCCAGCCGCAACTGGTCGGTGACGAACGGGTTTGTGCACCGGGCTCGGTTGAGCTGGCCTCCGGAATCACCCGCTGGTCTGGCGCCGGTCAGGGCTGGGCCCTGCGGGAAAGCTTCCCGGCTGAGGTTGTGGATGCCATGACGGCCATCGACGAAACCCTGGTTCCCCGGGCTTCCAGAGTGGCGGAACTGGCGGCAACGGCGTTTCGCGAGGGCGCCGGTGTATCTGCCGCTGAGGCCCAGCCGGTCTATATTCGTGATGAAGTGGCCTGGAAGAAGCTCCCCGGCCGCTGACTACCTTCCCTGTTATCAAGACGGAAACTCTGCCCATGGAACTGTGGCACATTATTGTTTTGGCCATTATTCAGGGGCTGACGGAATTTCTTCCTATCAGCAGCTCCGCGCACCTGATTCTACCATCACAGATACTGGGCTGGCCGGATCAGGGTCTGGCTTTTGATGTGGCGGTCCATGTGGGCACGCTGGCCGCGGTCATCTGGTATTTTCGCATGGAGGTGTGCAGGCTCACCGTCGCCTGGGCCGGCGACACGGCGCGGGGGCGGGTAGGGCAGGACAGCGGGCTTGCCTGGGCTGTCATCGCTGGTACGGTGCCGGCTGGTCTGGCAGGGCTGTTGCTGAACGACTTTATTGAGTCCTCCCTGCGCTCCGGGCTGGTTATCGCCGCCTCCACCATCGGTTTTGGGCTTGTGCTCTGGTGGTCGGATGCTGTCGGACGCCGCGTCCGCGAGTTGCCATCCCTGACCATGAAGGACGCAATGATTATCGGAGTCGCCCAGGCGCTGGCACTGATTCCGGGTACCTCCCGTTCCGGTATCACAATTACGGCTGCCCTGTTTCTGGGATTCGGGCGCGAAGCAGCCGCGCGTTTTTCTTTCCTGCTCTCCATCCCGCTGATTCTTGCCGCCGGTTTATTGAAGACTCTCGAGCTGGTGGAGCAGGGGGGCGCAACTGACTGGACCGCTATCGCGCTGGGTGCCGCATTGTCCTTTGTCAGTGCGGTTATCTGTATTCACCTGTTCCTGAAATTCCTTGAGCGTCTGGGGCTTATGCCGTTTGTGATCTACCGGATGATTCTTGGCGTTCTGCTTCTTGTCATGCTCTGGTAGAACAGAATGTAGGCAGGCAGCTTTTAAAGCCGCAGTAAATCTTCCATAATCCGGATTCAGTTGTAACCATAATCGGTGTGCCTGAGATGATTGGTGGTGTAAATCCGAACAGCGGTCTTGCTTTTCAGTCCGGCAATAACAGCCCGGTAAGGGAACGCAGTGACGTAGCCCGCGCCCCCGCGACAGCCCCGGATAACAACGGTGATGCGGTCAGGCGGGATCTTGCCGATACCCGCTCACGCAATGCCGAAGAACGCCCGTTTCCCTCTGCAGAATCACTGGACCGGCGTATCGAAGCCCGCCAGGCAGCCGAAGATGTCCGCCTTGAGCGTTTCCGTGCCGACGAAATACCCCTGAATACCTCGCGGGCCCTGTCCACCTTTGCCGATGTGGCCGCCCGGGGTGATGTATCCGATTCCGGCCTGTCCGGTATCGACATACTGGTTTGATGCCCACCGATTCCCCGTTGCCCCGGCTTGCGGTTGCCTGCAGTCCACTCGGTGATGCCCGCGCCGCACGCGAGCTTGCAAGTGAGCTTTCTCTGCCCTTTCTTGGCAAGGTCCACCCCCGCGATATCCGGGAATACCCGGTGCTGCTGTTTTCCGATGAAAACGGACTCGGGCTGCAAGTGACCGGCAAGGGTGCTCCGGGGCCAGTCAGGGCGGAGTTTGTCACCGGCAAGGCCGGATACCGCAGGGAGCATGGTGGTGGCACCGGCCAGTTGATCGCCAAGGCGGTGGGGCTGCAGAAAACCCGGCAACCGCTGCACGTTCTTGATGCCACTGCCGGCCTCGGGCAGGATGCGTTTGTGCTGGCGTCCCTGGGTTGCCGTGTCACCCTGTTCGAGCGTTCTCCGGTCATACATGCCCTGCTCAGCGACGGTCTTGCCAGGGCCGCCCTGAACCAGCAGAGTGCGCCTGTGGTTGCCCGTATGACACTGAGGCCCGGTAGCAGCATTGACTGGCTGAAAGAGGCAGGTGAAGGTGCCGCGGACGTGATTTATCTTGACCCGATGTTCCCCCACCGGGACAAGTCGGCCCTGGTCAAGAAAGAGATGCAGGTGTTCCGGACCGTGGTGGGGGAGGATAGCGATTCCGAAGACCTTCTGTCAGCAGCGTTGGCGGTGGCAACCTACCGGGTGGTGGTCAAGCGCCCCCGCAAGGCTGAGCCTGTGAGCGGCCCCGAACCCACTACTCGCATTGAAGGCAAGAGCAGTCGTTACGACGTGTACTCCATCAAGGCACTGCCCACCTCACCGGCCTGACAGTATCCCGGTGCCGGGCGCTCAGGCGCCCAGCATGGTAACCTGCTGGATGGCCTGGCGTTTCTCCACGCTCAGTACCAGTCGGGCATCCTCGGCCACTTCATCAAGCCCGTCGCTGTAACACAGCAATCCGTTTTCATCGGTGGTGATCACGCCATTTTTCTGCATATTGGCGATGAAGTTGCGGAACAGCGTCTTGTCAAAGAACTCCGGCGCATTGAGGCCGAACAGGATGGACATGCGCTCGGCCAGCAGCGTGCTCTGCTCTTCCAGCTCGCTGGCGGTAATCTTGCCGGAGCCGTACTTGCGCAGAATGCCGATGGCAATGTGGTAACGCTCGAGGGTCTGGATAATGAACCGTGACAGTATCCGTAACCGCAGCATGGCGTCGGTGCCTTCCTCGGGACGGCTGATCCGGTCATCCTCCTCTTCGAACAGCAGCCCCCTGGACACCAGCACGTCAATCCACTGATTGATAACACCGGGAATGTCGTCCAGTGGATACTTCAGGAACAGCTCCGACTGCAGGTAGGGATAGGCCACGCTGGCAAGGAACTCGACCTTTTCCCGGCGCAGCGATTGCTTGTTCTCGAACAGGCTGGCAATGAGCGACGGCAGTGCGAACAGATGCTGTATATTGTTGCGGTAGTAGGTCATCAGAATGGCATTACTGCCTTCCAGGGCGATAATGTCCCCCAGCTTCTGTGGCTGGCGTGAGACCAGGCCCATGTTCTCACAGTAGGCCACCCAGTCTTTGCCACTGCCTTCGGGCAGGGTGATGGTTTCCGCATAGGGGAAGGCTTTCAGCAGATCCGCATACTGGTCCATCAGGCGGATCAACTGGCCCTCATCCATGGCGAGGCGATCGGTGCCCAGCAGTGCCGTGGCGGTAATACCGATGGGATTGACCGCAACCGACGCGTTGATGCTTGAAGCCACGCGGGTCGCCAGTTCGGATACGGCCTGATTCAGCCATTTTGGCCGGTATTCGGAATCGTAGGCTTCCTCCCTCCAGCTGGGTTCGACCTCGTCCAGAACATCGGCAAGGTGAATGGCATCACCGAAATTGACGGCCACCCTGCCAAAGGAGTTGCTCAGCTTGCGAACGGTTTTGGCCAGGGCGAACACACTTTCCTTCTGTTTCTTCTTGCCCCGCAATTCGCCCAGGTAGGAGCGGCCTTCCATCACTTTCTCGTAGCCGATGTAAACCGGCACAAAAACGATGGGTTTGCGATGGTCACGAAGGAAGCTGCGCACGGTCATGGACAGCATTCCCGGGCGAGGCTGCAGCATCCGCCCTGTGCGGCTGCGCCCGCCTTCCACGAAATACTCGACCGAATAGCCCCGTGAAAACATCACATGCATGTACTCGTTGAACACGGTGGCGTAGAGGGGATTGTCGCGGAAGCTCCGGCGCATGAAAAAGGCACCGCCACGGCGCAGGATGGGGCCGACGATGGGCATGTTGAGGTTGATGCCGGCCGCGATATGGGGCGGCATCAGCCCGTTCTTGTAGAGCACATAGGACAACAGCAGGTAATCAATGTGGGAGCGGTGGCAGGGCACGTAAACCACGGCGTTGTCCTGGGCCACTTCCTTGGCGACCTGGATATTGTTGATGCTGATGCCGTTGTAGATACGGTTCCACAGCCAGGCCAGCACCACCTCCAGGATACGGATAGTGACAATGGACATGCTGGCGGCTATCTCGTCAGCGTATTTGTACGCCTTGGCGCGAACCTTTTCCGGGGGGATGTCGTCCTTGCGGGCTGTCTCCCGGATGGCTTCTTTCACAGCCTGGGTGCGCACCAGCCCGCTGACAAGGGTGCGGCGGTGCGACAGGTCCGGCCCGAGCACGGCCTGGCGCACGCGGCGGAAGTGGGTGCGGAGTATGCGTGCCAGCTTGCGATTGGCTCGCTCCTCGCTGTGGCGGTACTCGTCAATGACCTGTTTCAGGGACAGGGGCTGGTTGAACTGCACGTAGGTATTGCGGCCGTGAACCAGAATGATCAGGAATTTCTGAAGCCGGCCTGCAACCGACCAGGTATCCGATAACAGCAGCTTGACCAGGGACTTTTCCTTGTCCGGGGAGCGTCCCCAGAACAGTGATACCGGAACAATCTGCACGTCCTGTTCCGGGTGCTCCAGGCCATGGCGGACCAGTGCCCTGAATTCATTGGTGGGCACCGGCGTCTGGCGCCTCCGGAACAGACCCCCTATGCGCCGGTACAGAAAGAAGAATGAATGGTTGGGGCCATTCTTGACCGGCAGGGACGATTCCGCGCCCGGGAGGCCCGCGCTCAGTACTTCCTGCTCCAGCACCAGGCGACTGGAAAGCGAGCTGTACTGCAGCACGTAGCAAACCGGTTTTTCCGGGTCCAGTCCCAGGGCCTCGATGCTGTTACCGCTTACGTCTGTCCGGACCCACAAGAACAGGATCTTGCGGAAAAGGGTCAGGATCAGGCTGCGAAGGCCCAGGAAAAAACGCATAAATGGTCGCTCCGGTTCACAAAACAGGCGCTAAGTTTACTTGGTTGTGCAAGGTGCTGAAAGACATGATGTCGTTCAGTTGCATTGCACCGTTGTGGTACATTTTCCCTTATCTCTCCATCATAGCTGCAGGATCCGGATTATGACGACATGGACACCGGGCTGGACAACAAAACCCCCCGGCGAAGACGATCGTGTGCTCGCCATCGCTGGCGATATCGTCCTGAAGCCGGTGTCCGGCTGGCTCAGCCCATGGCGGGCGGTGTCATCGTTTGTCAGTGCGGACACCGGCGTGGTGTATGTGGGGCAACTGGACGGGCAGGCTGTCTATGTCACCGAGGCCGATGCGGATGCCATGAAGGGTGGGGTCGAGGCTGTGCCGCTGAGAGACGCCATTCTGATGATGGAGGAGGCGCCGGCCGACATGCTGGGTACCGCCTTTCAGGTTCATCAGTGGTGGCGGGATCACCGGTTCTGCGGCCGCTGCGGCAGGGTGACCGGGCTGCATTCACTGGAACGGGCAAAATGGTGTGATGCCTGTGGTATTCCCTGGTATCCACGGGTAGCGCCGTGTGTGATCGTGGTTATCCGTCGGGGTGATTATATGCTCCTGGCCCGCTCGTCCCGGGTAAAGCGCCATTACTTCAGTCTGATTGCGGGGTTTGTGGAACCGGGGGAGGACATTGAAGCGGCGGTGGCCCGGGAGGTAAAGGAAGAAACCGGGCTGGACGTGAGCGGTATTCGTTACCAGGCCTCGCAGCCATGGCCGTTTCCCCACCAGTTAATGCTGGGTTTTTTTGCGGACTATGCCGGCGGGGAGCTGATCCTGCAGGAAGACGAGCTGGCCGAGGCAGACTGGTACCGGCCGGGTGAGCTGCCTCCCGTACCACCTGCAACCACCATAGCCGGGAAGCTGATCCGGGCCATGGAGCAGGAAATTACCGGGCGGGGGATGTAGGCGTGACGACTCCGAGGGTACTGGTCTTCGATTCCGGTGTGGGTGGTTTGAGTATTGCCGAGTGTATCCACCGGCAGTTGCCGGGAGTGGGTTTGGTGTATGTGGCGGATAACGCCGGTTTCCCCTATGGCAACCAACCGGAATCGGTTGTTGTCGAGCGCAGCCAGGCGCTGATAGGAGCGGCGCTGGACGAGTTTCCCTGTGACGTGGTCGTCGTGGCCTGCAATACCGCCAGTACAGTGGTGCTCCCACATTTGCGGGCGATGACATCAACACCGGTCATTGGTGTGGTCCCCGCGGTCAAACCGGCCGTTGCCCTGTCTGTGAACCGTCGCATTGGCGTGCTGGCAACACCGGCGACCGTCAGGCGTCCCTATCTCAAAAACCTCATTGATGAATTCGCCGGCGACTGCACGGTTGAACGCCTGGGCCATCCGGACCTGGTCTACTGGATCGAACGACTGGTCACCGGGACGCCGGTGCCAGAGGAGGCTCTGCACGCAGCCTTGCAGCCTTTTCGGGACGCCGGGGTGGATACGGTCGTGCTGGGGTGTACCCACTACCCGCTGATTACCGGGACATTGAGAGCGCAGTTGCCGGAGGTGAAATTCTGGGTGGATTCCGGTGACGCCATTGCCCGGCGCACTGCCTGGTTACTTGAGAAGCAGGGGCATGCTCCCGGCAGCCTGGAACAGCCACGTGGCTCTGTTGCTGTTGAAGCCGCCCTGTTCACCGGTGCCGTGCCCGAGGGGCTGGAAGCCTTTCTGAGCCGGCTGGAGCTCGGCAGCGACGACATCCGGGGCCATTGGGCAACGTCCGCCGCGGGGATTACAGCAACCGGGTCAGCTTGAACATTGCCAGAAACTCCAGTGCCGGTAATGCGCGTCGGTGGCAACAGTAGGTCTTGAAGTTGTCGCCACGGAAACGCGACTTGGTGAATTCCAGCCCCTTGAAGTTGTAGAGGAAATTACCCCTCTCATACAGGCCGTGCATGATGCGCTTGAGCAGGCGGCTTTCCTGGTGCTCGGTGGCCTGGTCCATTGACAGCGGGATCAGTCCCAGGTCCAGATAGGGCACGCCTTCGGCCTTGAACACGTCCATGGCGTGAGCCATCAGGGTGTAGAAAATACCCTGGCGGAAATCGGCATTGGCCCTGGAAATGTTGGGCACATAGCTGATGATCTCGTTGTTGCGGTAGATGGGGTCAAAATAGATAAAACCCACCGCTTTACCATCCTGGTAGGCGTAGAAATGCCGCTCGTTTTCCCGGTATTCCATTTCCATGGGGCGAATCAGGAAACGGATCTCCTTGCTCTTGCACTTGCGGGTGCGAATCCAGGCATCGGAGATTTCCCGTGTATGGTCGTCGCTGAACCGCTCCTTGACCGTGATTCCATTCTTTTCCGCCTGGTTCAGGGCCGTGCGCAGGATCTGTTTCTTTTTTCCGCTCAGGGACCAGTTCTGGAGATTGATGCGGGATTCGCTGCCGAACTGGGTGCCGAACAGGCCAAACCGGCGGTGAAGGTAGTCCACCACTGGTTTTGAAACCTGAATATAGCAGGCGTTGGGGAAGCGTTGATGGAATTTTTCCAGTATGACCCCGAAGTGCTCAGGTGCGGTGACCGGGTCAGACAGTACAAAGGTTCCGCCCCACTTGCGCATATAGGCCAGGTATCCAACGCCCGGTACATCGAAATACTGCATTCCCGGCTGCAAGGTTGAGAAGGACTGGGAGTGGGTGCCGTACTTTTTCAGATAGCCCACCCGTTCCGGGAAGGTAAAGGCGCCTTCGTCCAGTGACTGAATGCCGTCAAGCGAAAGAATCTGGTCTGACATGATGTTGCTCCCCGTGTTTTTGTTGTTGAACCGGCGCGAGGACGACTGTCTACGCCTGTTTCTGTCCCAGGATTGACCAGTAGCAGTTCATGTTCAGCAGTTTGAAATGCTTCTTCTCGGTAACCTGCAGACCAAGGCGCTGCATGTGCTCGGGGTAGTTGTAGATCTTGTGGAAGGCGTTATTGGCGAACAGCCAGAAGATAAATACAGCCATGTACCAGTACATCTTCTTGAACAGCCGGGCGACAATATTGCCGGTGGGGTAGCAGAAGTCGCCGACCACGACTTTGGCGTCGGCCTTGCCCAGACGGATAAGATGCTCAAGCACCCGCACCATCATGTCTTCGTCGAACACATTGAGGAAAAAGTTGGCCACCACCATGTCGTATTGCTCGAATTCATCCACCTTCATGATGTCGTTGTGAATACGGCGGATGGTCAGATGAGGAGCCTCTTTTTCCTGGGCCTCCCCGAACTTTCGCAACATGGTTTCGGACAGGTCCACTACTGTGACATCCGCGCCCAGTTCCGCTGCGCGAATGGCGTCACGGCCATGGCCGACACCGGCAAACAGGATACGTGCACCGGGTTTTACGGTTTCCACATCAAGCATTGCCGTCTTGCATCGATGGATGTTCTTGCCGCTGTAGAGGTTGCTCAGAAAATCGTAAACCGGACCAATGTATTTGTATTTGTCGTGCATGGTGACTTCTGCCTGTCCCTGTCCATTGGATGCTTCCATCGTTCTTGTAATGATTGTTTCACCGTATGGTGATTGCGATGGAAACGTCTGATGATTTGAGCTTAGAGAAGGCGGTGGGGGAATTGTGTGCAGTAATACGCATTTCCGGATACACAAAGTAACGAACAGCAACACTTTGCAAACCAGATCAACATTCTAGATCAGACTGTCAGACAATGGAGTGTCGTTTTTCGGGCGGTTCAGAAAGCCACGGCGCGGGCAGGTATGTGCCCGAGGGTTTTTTCGATGTCCTCCGCTGGTCGGGCGGGACCATAGAAGAAACCCTGAACCTGATGGCAGCCAAGGCTTTTGAGGTAGGAAAGCTGTTCGTCGGTCTCTACGCCTTCAGCCACAATCTCCAGTTTCAGACCGTGAGCCATGGCAACGATGGCATTGACAATGCAGGCGCCGTCCTCGCCACTTCGAATGGCCTTGACGAAGGACTGGTCCACTTTCAGGGTGTGAATGGGCAGCCGATGAATGTAGTTCAGGGAGGAGTAACCGGTGCCGAAATCATCAATGGCAATTCTGACGCCCAGTGACGCCAGTTCACGGAGTTTGTTACTGATCTGTTCAAGATCGTTCATGATCACGTTTTCCGTGATCTCGATTTCCAGGTTGCCGGGCGGGAATCCATGGGCGTGGATCTGTTCCATCAGGGTTTCGACGAACCGTGGGTGCTCCACCTGTACCGGAGACAGATTGACCGCCAGTCTCAGGTCACTGTGGCCGTCACGGATCCACTGGCCCACATCGCGGCAGGCACGGTCCAGTACGCATTCACTGAGTTTTGCAATCAGCTTGGTTTCTTCCGCCAGTGGCAGGAAATCGCGGGGGTACAGCAGGCCACGCTCGGGATGCTGCCAGCGTACAAGGGCCTCCAGGCCAACAATCCGGTTACTGGTGGAGCATACCTGCGGCTGGTAGAACACCCGCAGTTCGTCCCGCTCAAGTGCCAGCCTCAGATCCCGCTCCAGGTTCAGACGGTTGGCGGTGTCGATACTCATGCTTTCGGAATAGAAGCGGTAGCCATCCTTTCCCCGGGCTTTCACGTGGTACATGGCAATGTCAGCGTTCTGGATCAGATGGTCCATCGACTCACCCGCTTCCGGATAGATCGCGATACCGATACTGACACCCACGAACACTTCGTGATCTCCCAGCTGGAAGGGCGCGCGAAGGGCCTTGATCAGTTTTCTGGAGATCTGCCGGGCATCTTCATGGTTGTGAATCGAAGGCAGAAGGAGAGTGAATTCGTCACCCCCAAAACGGGACAGGGTATCGCCCTTGCGCAGGCAGCGTTCCAGTCTCTGGGTAACGGCTTGCAGCAAGCGGTCGCCCATGGCGTGGCCAAGGGTGTCGTTGATAACCTTGAAGCGGTCCAGGTCCAGGAACATAACCGCCAGTTTCTGTTCGCTGCGGCGGGCGTGGGTAATCGCCAGGTCAAGCCGGTCCTTGAACAGGGCGCGGTTGGGCAGTCGTGTGAGCAGGTCGTGATAGGCCTGGAAGTTGATAAAGGCTTCTGCTTCCTTGCGCTCGGTCACATCGCGGGCGGTGCCGTAGTAACGGGCTTCCCGGCCGCCCTGTTTGCCATCTTCGTGATTCGAGTGAGGCCAGGTTTCCGGGTCAATGGGGAATGCGGTAATTTCGAAATGCCGGGTGGCCTTGCGGCTTCCCCGGGTTTTCAGCCTTACTTCCAGGGTGCGGGGATTGTCCGCGGATATGTTGGGGCCTTTGAGGGCATAGGTGCCCCTGGCTATGTCGCGGTCATCCAGTATATGACGGAAGTGGCGCCCGAAAAGTTCTGCGGGCTGATAACCCAGCAGGCTCTCGATCTTGCTGTTCACAAAGCAGAAATGACCGTCGCCATCGAGCATGAATACGATATCGGGAGAGCTGTTGACGATGTAGCGATGGAGCTCTTCCGATTTTTCCAGCCGCATGCGTATGTGTTCGTGGGCGCGTAGCAGGGAACGCTTGCCGAGCACGCCGTTGACGGTGGCCAGCAGTTCTTCCGGGTCGAATGGTTTGCGGATATAGTCCAGCGCGCCACGGCGTAGTGCGCGGCTGACAGAGTTGAAGGAGCTTTCCCCGCTGACGACGATGACGCCGCAATCCGGTTGCTCCGTGGACAGCCTTTCCATGACATCGAATCCATCCACGTCCGGCATTCGCAGATCCAGCATCGCCAGATCAAAGGATTCATTCTCGAGGATGCGATAGGCCTTACGGCCGCCTTCCGCCTCGGTAACGTCATACCCCTTGCCCTTGAGCAGTGATGCCAGACCTGACAAGAGCCTCGGGTCGTCATCGACGACCAGAATGCGTGCTTCTGCGCCGTTGCCGGAAGTCCATTCGGTGCTCGAAGGTTTCATTTTTTATGCCCGTCGCTTTTCGTCATTCGTCATCGTTTTTTTTATTTGCCGCCGAGGGGAACAGTATTCGGAATGCTGTCCCTCCACGCCCTGTACGGCAATTGATGATGCCCTCCATGTCATCAATAAGCTGTTTTACGACACTCAGGCCCAGGCCGCTGTGGCCCTTGCCTTTGGTGGAACGAACCGGAGAAAACAGGTTCTTGCGGACCTCGGCAGGGATTCCATTGCCTGTGTCTGCGATCTCCAGTTCAACCCAGGTCTTGCCGCTTTGCCAGACCGGCGCCAGAGTGTGGATTGATACATTGCCACCATCGACCAGGCTCTCCGCGGCATTGCGGACCAGGTTGATGACCACTTGCCGGATAACCGCGCCCGAGACTGCAACATCGGTGGGTTCGTCGCAAAGTTCCAGTTCAAGTGATTTGTCCTCACCGCTGAAAAGACTGTCTTCCAGCAGATCCCGCAATATTCTGAGTTCGTCATTAAGGTTACAGGATCCGGTCGATCCGGTTGAGTCATGTTCCGGGGTGCGGCTGATCTGCAGCAGCAGGTCCCCCGCCCGGTCCAGTTCATCCCGGATGACGTCCAGCTCCTGCAGCACTTCATCATCGTCAAGCCGGGTTCTGAGCTGATAGATATACTGCCGGATAATCGTCAGTGGATTGCTGACTTCGTGAACCTGGCGCCGGATGGCCTCCCGGGCCAGCTCGGCTTCGATATTGTCCTGGCCGTCAGCGCCGGAGAGCATGGTGGTCAAGGCCTGAGACAGCTTTTCACTGAACAGCCGGCCAAGCTCCTCGGTCTGCGCCGAGTTTTCCTTGTCGGTGCCCACCACGAATACCCCGGCGCACTCCTCGTTCCCTTTGACGGGAATGGCAACCAGTGAAGGAGTTTTCAACAGTGACAGAAGCTGGCGGTCGAGTACCGTGGGTGAGCGTTCCTCCAGGCAAAGGGCGTCTCCGGTGCTGAAGGCCTCCGTCAGGACACTGGTGGCAGGCCCGCTGGCAACTGAAAGATCGGGGATGTCGCCGTTACTGGCCGAAAGAAGAGTCAGGCCATCGCCTGCCTGGCTGAAATACAGTGCCGGCAGCCCGGTAATCAGGGTCAGGCTGTTAACCGTTGCAGCCAGGTATTCCTGGGCATTGCCCCGGAGTGGTGAAAGGTCCAGCGCCTGGTTGGCCATGGCCTGCTTCAGTATTGTCTGCTTGAGTTTCTGGTTGGAGTGACTGGCATCGTATTCATCGGACAGCGGAATGCCAAGAGACTCCGCCATCCCGCTTACTTCCTGATCGATACGACGGTTTATTTCCCGCGTGAGCTCCTCGTTCAGGCCGAATATGGTGCCGGCGGCAGCAATACCTGCTGCATCTGACAGTGCCAGTCTGGTGGCAAGACTGATCAGCTTTACCAGATGGCCGGCGTCGCGTATTTCCGTTGGCATGGCCTGCTGGTAACGCATGGCATCAGCGGCCATGGGGCCAAGGCCCCAGGAACTGACCAGCGCGGCGGCGATATCGGCCTGGTGGTCGAAATAATACTGTTGTGTATCCCCAGGTGGCGTCTTGAGGGCGATCAGTTCACCCACGTTATGAAGCATGCCCAGCATGAACGCCTGGTCGGGCTCGGGGTAGCGTGTCAGTGTCGCCAGTGCCCGTGCGGTCAGGGCGGTGGTGAGGGAATGACGCCAGAAGTCTCTGAGCTGCTGCCATTGATCCGCACCCAGCTCGTACAGTATCTGTCGCAACGCCGCCGTCAGAACCAGGGTATGGAAGCGCCTTGTTCCGAGCCTGAGCAGGGCCTGGTCAATTGAACGGATTTCTGCAACAGGGCCGTAAAGTGCGGAATTGGCAAGGGCCAGAATTCGGGATACCAGTGCCGTGTCCGCAGAGACAATGTCGCTGATCCTGCGGTAGCTCTCATCCTGATGACAAGCTTCCAGCGCCCTGAGCGTGACCTCGGGGAGGCTTGGTAACTGTATGTCAGGGGCAATCTGCATAAGCCTGCCTGTGTTCAACACCGGAATGAGTAGTCAGTTTCTGACAGTTTGTTCATAAAATATTTGGGCTGAGCTTAGTCAATAAGTTGCAATTATTAAACACTTATTGTTCCTTTTTTAGGCAAAGTATTACCCGCCTTGTGATGTGTGTAAACTTTTTACAGATAAATTGTAGTCAAACAGCGCACTTCTGGCCGGCCCGATAGCTCGTTTTTGGCTACAGTTAGACCGCAGTCCGGGGTACAATTTGAAGCAGTGCACAAATTTCCCCGGAAATGTGCCAGTCAACGGATCAGACGGCGCCAATAAGAACCCATGACGGACTCCCATACGAGCACGCAACATCAGAGCCAACCCAGAACGCTGGCAATTACCGGTGGCAAGGGAGGTGTGGGCAAAACATCTGTAGCCCTTAATCTCTCCCTCACTCTTGCCCGTGAGGGTTACAGGGTTCTGTTGCTGGATGGTGACACGGATCTTGCCAATGTCAGCATCATGCTCGGGCGTTACCCCACCCGGACACTGGCCAATGTGATGGCCGGCGAGTGCAGCCTGGCTGATGTCATCATGGAAGCCGAGTGGGGGCTTCATATCATTCCCGGTGCCTCGGGTGTGGAGCAGTGCGTGGACATGGCTGCCGAAGAAAGCCTGCGGGTGCTCAAGGCGCTGTCCCGGCTCGAGAAGAATTACGACTATGTGATCACCGACACCGCTTCGGGGCTGCAGAAGACCGGCATGCATATGATCGCCGCAGCGGAACTGGCCTGTGTCGTGGTGACCCCGGACCCGGCATCGCTAACGGATGCCTTCTCTCTGATCAAGTTGCTTATCCGGCGTGGTTACAGAAGGACCCCGAGCGTACTGGTCAATATGGCCCAGGGAGCCAGCCAGGCGAGGTCGGTGTTTCAGCGCCTGGAAGCGGCTGCCCAACGCCATCTCGGGATATCTTTGCATTATCTGGGGGCTGTCTGGCGGGATGAGACGTTGCGCCAATCGGTATTGAATCAGCGTCCGGTAGCGCTATTGCCGCCGTCGGATCCTTCCTGTCGCCAGTTTCGCACGTTATCCGACATGCTGAATGTGCGATTGCGCCAGCTTCCTGCCCGGAAGGCCGGTATTGCCGCCTACTGGCACCGGGTATCCACCGCGCCGGCGGAGCCCGCTCAGTCAGCCCGTAAAGGGGAACCGGAAACACCGTTGGATCCGGCGGCGGAATGCAAGCGGCTGATTGCTGATATCGACAAAGTACTGGCGGAAAGCCGCGACGCGCCTTTGCTGCGTTATGAAGCGTTCAACGGATTTTTTGCACTGTTGGGGCGCACGATGGATGCAGATACCATCGAGATCATCCAGACGGGGCTTTCGTCTCTGGACTGGGAGCGGCTGGATAAGGAGCAGCGCACACACCTGGCAACTCACCTGCATCATATCGCCAGTCAGATTGATCCTGGTTCTGTACAGCAGAAAGTAGAGCCGGAGGTGCCCGGGAAGCGACGTGAACCCTACTATGACCGTATCAGCTTCGGGGACCAGAACCGGCTGGTGCGGGCGCTCAGGGAGCAGCCTTCCGATATTTCCCTAGACCAGCTGTTACGGTCTCTCGCGGATACCGGCAAGGATGGTTCCTGATCGTTTTCCGCCCCGTTTTTTTCCTGAAAATCACCTTATTTTATCGTCATTTTTTTTACGCTTTTTGTAGCGTAACTTTGCAGTCTGTCACCGCACTGTAATGGCGTCTGTGCAAATATTGACCTTATTTCCCGGAATCGTGGCCCGCAAAATGCAGTGGTCAGGGAACCGTTATTTTCATCTGAAACCAACTGCACTTAATGATGGCTGCACAGAGACTATAGAGAAGGAGTTCACGCCATGGCGAAACAGCAACTGCAACCCGGAACCTCAGAGTCCGGTGTTCTGCAACAACTCAGAGGCAAACACGTACTGATCACCGGAACGACCGGATTTCTCGGTAAGGTGGTGCTGGAAAAACTGATCCGCACCGTGCCCGACATTGGCGGTATTCATCTGCTTATCCGGGGAAACAAGCGGTATCCGGGTGCCCGGGAACGCTTTGACAACGAGATCGCCAGTTCGTCGGTGTTCAACCGGCTCCGGCAGGATGATAACGAAGCCTTCGAGAATTTTCTCGAGGAGCGCGTTCACTGTATTACCGGTGAAGTTACAGAACCCCATTTCGGCCTCACTCCGGAGCGGTTCCGGTCACTGGCCGGCCAGATGGACGCATTCATCAACTCCGCAGCCAGCGTCAATTTCCGGGAAGAGCTCGACAAGGCACTCAAGATCAACACCCTGTGCCTCGAAAACGTAGCGGCTCTGGCGAAGCTGAACAGCACGATGGCGGTCATCCAGGTATCGACCTGTTATGTCAACGGCAAGAACTCCGGGCAGGTTACCGAGTCCGTGATCAAGCCTGCAGGCGAGGCCATCCCCCGCAGTACCGATGGCTACTACGAGATCGACGAACTGGTGCATCTGCTGCAGGACAAGGTAGCTGATGTCCGTTCCCGCTATTCCGGCAAAATGCTCGAGAAGAAACTGGTGGATCTGGGCATCCGTGAAGCCAACCTCTATGGCTGGAGTGATACCTATACCTTCACCAAGTGGCTGGGAGAACAGTTGTTGATGAAGGCGCTTTCCGGTCGGTCCCTCACCATCGTGCGTCCGGCTATCATCGAGAGCGCCCTGGAAGAACCGTCACCCGGCTGGATCGAGGGTGTGAAAGTGGCCGATGCCATCATACTGGCTTACGCCCGCGGGAAGGTATCTCTGTTTCCTGGCAAGCGCAGCGGCATCATCGATGTTATCCCGGTGGACCTGGTTGCCAACAGCATTATCCTGTCACTGGCAGAGACCATTGCAGAACCAGGCCAGCGCAGGATCTACCAGTGTTGCAGCGGCAGTTCCAACCCCATCTCGCTGGGTGAGTTCATTGATCATCTGATGGCGGAAGCCAAGTCCAGCTATGCGGATTATGACCAGCTGTTCTATCGCAAGCCCACCAAACCGTTTATTGCTGTGAACCGGAAACTGTTTGATGTTGTGGTCGGTGGTATGAGGCTACCATTGTCTATCGCCGGTAAAGCCCTGAGGCTGGCGGGGCAGAACAGGGAGCTGAAAGTTCTGAAGAACCTCGACACCACCCGGTCACTGGCCACCATCTTCGGGTTCTACACGGCACCGGATTACACCTTCCGTAACGACAGGTTGATGGCGCTTGCTTCCCGCATGGGTGAACTGGACCGGGTACTGTTCCCGGTGGATGCGCGCCAGATCGACTGGCAGCTGTACCTGCGCAAGATTCACCTTGGCGGCCTCAACCGCTATGCGCTCAATGAACGCAAGCTTTACAGCCTGCGGGCCGCCCAACCCCGCAAAAAAGCGGCATAAAATCCGCAACCGGCGGATCCCTGCCCCCCGGGGGTCCGCTTTCCACTTGTTGTTTCGGCCAGTGGGTCTATCCTTTATGAAGGCTCCTGAACAACCCAGCAAAGTCGTCATTCTGGCTAAAAGTGCCGGCGCATTAGGACGTTAGTCTAATTCATTGTTCACTGGCACGCATGTTGAACTATGGGTATCCGTCTTCAGGGCTTTTTGCCCGTCACGCTCTTTATTAAATAACCGATAATGACAACAGACTCTGACTATAAGGGGGAGCACAATGACTGATAAACAGGTTTATCCGGTAAGCCCGGACGTGGCCAAAAGGGCCCTGTTAAACCGGGATCAGTACGAGAAGATGTATCAGCAGTCGGTGGAGGACCCGGAAACTTTCTGGGGCGAACACGGCAAACGCCTCGACTGGATCAAGCCTTTCACCAAGGTGAAGAACACCACCTTCGATTACGATAACCTGTCCATCAAGTGGTTCGAGGATGGCCAGCTGAACGCTGCCGCCAACTGCCTGGACCGTCATCTTGAGAAGCGTGGTGATCAGACAGCGATCATTTTCGAAGGTGACGACCCCGCCGATTCCCGCAACGTGACCTATCGCGAGCTGTATGAGGAAACCTGCAAGTTCGCCAACGTGCTGAAGGCTCAGGGCGTGAAAAAAGGCGATGTGGTTACCATCTACATGCCCATGATTGTTGAAACCGGCGTTGCCATGCTTGCCTGTGCCCGCATAGGTGCCATTCATTCCGTGGTCTTCGGTGGTTTCTCACCGGAAGCACTGGGTGCCCGGATTGCCAACGGCAAGTCCCGTTTCGTTGTTACGGCCGATGAAGGTGTGCGCGGCGGCCGCAAGATTCCGCTCAAGAAAAACGTGGATGCCGCACTCAATAATGAAGCCGGCGCCAATGTGGACAAGGTGATTGTGGTCAAACGTACCGGCGGCGATGTGCCCTGGAAAGACGGCCGCGACCAGAGCTACGAAGAGCTGATGAAAGGCGCGTCCACTGACTGCCCGGCAGAGCCCATGAACGCGGAAGACCCACTGTTCATGCTGTATACCTCCGGTTCCACCGGCGCGCCAAAAGGTGTTCTGCACACCACCGGCGGGTACATGGTGTACACCTCCATGACCCACGAATACATATTCGACTACCACGATGGCGACGTTTACTGGTGTACAGCGGACTTCGGCTGGGTGACCGGCCACAGTTACATCCTGTATGGCCCGCTGGCCAACGGCGCTATCTCTGTTCTGTTCGAGGGTGTGCCGAACTACCCGGATACTTCCCGCATGGGCCAGGTGGTGGACAAGCACAAGGTGAATATTCTTTACACCGCACCCACTGCCATCCGTGCGCTGATGGCCGAAGGCGAATCCTGCATGAATGGTACCACCCGCGACAGCCTGCGTTTGCTGGGCTCCGTGGGCGAGCCCATTAACCCGGAAGCCTGGGAGTGGTATCACCGCGTCATCGGTAACAGCAAGTGCCCGATCGTGGACACCTGGTGGCAGACCGAAACCGGCGGCATCCTGATTTCCCCACTGCCCGGTGCCATTGATCTGAAGCCCGGTGCCGCGACGGTACCCTTCTTCGGTGTGAAGCCGGCGCTGGTGGACAACGATGGCAAGATCCTGGAGGGCAAGACCGAGGGCAACCTGGTTATTCTGGACAGCTGGCCGGGTCAGATGCGCACCATTTATGGCGACCACGAGCGTTTCAAGCAGACCTACTTCAGCACCTACAAGGGCATGTACTTTACCGGTGACGGTGCCCGCCGTGATGAAGATGGCTACTACTGGATTACCGGCCGTGTGGACGATGTGCTGAACGTGTCAGGCCACCGCCTGGGTACTGCCGAGGTTGAGAGTGCCCTGGTAGCCCACAGCAAAGTTGCTGAAGCGGCTGTGGTAGGCTATCCCCATGATATCAAGGGGCAGGGCATTTATGTCTATGTCACCCTCGTTCACGGCGAAGAGCCTTCCGATGAGCTCAAGAAAGAGCTGGTCCAGTGGGTGCGCAAGGAAATTGGCCCGATTGCCTCTCCGGATGTGATCCAGTGGGCGCCTGGACTGCCCAAGACACGTTCTGGCAAGATTATGCGACGGATTTTGCGTAAGATTGCGGCAAACGAGCACGATCAGTTGGGTGATACATCAACACTGGCGGATCCCGGTGTGGTGGATGACCTGATCAGCGGTCGTGCGAACAAGTAAGGCCTGCCTGTAACCAGGCTGTGACCCTGTGAGGAATCTGTTGAATGACACAAACCATTATCGTCGCCGATGATCACCCGCTGTTTCGTGCAGCTTTGAAGCAGGCGGTCAGTCAGGCGGTTCCTGATGCCAGAACAGTGGAAGTGGACAGCATCAAGGCGCTGCAGGCGGCGGTAGAGTCGCACCCGGATGCGGATCTGGTATTGCTGGATCTGAATATGCCGGGTGCTCACGGCTTTTCCGGGCTCGTGTTCATGCGCGGGCAGTATCCGGGGTTGCCGGTGGTGGTTGTGTCAGGATCGGAAGAAATGCAGGTCATGCGTCGCTCGATCGACTACGGGGCGTCCGGCTTTATTCCCAAGTCGGCGCCGCTTCCCACCATCACCGAGGCCATTCAGGCGGTGCTGGAAGGAGACGTCTGGTTGCCTGAGGGCGTGGCAGACAAGATCGAGCGCATGCACTCGGACATGACGGATTTCTCCGAAAAGCTGGCCTCGCTGACACCGCAGCAGTTCAGGGTGCTGGGTATGCTGGCGGAGGGCCTCCTGAACAAACAGATTGCCTACGATCTGGATGTGTCGGAGGCCACCATCAAGGCGCATATTACCGCGGTATTCCGCAAACTCGGCGTCCGTAACCGGACCCAGGCGGTGATTGCGATCCAGCAGATGGAGATCGATCCTTCGGATACGTCGTTGTCTGGTAGCTGATTTTGTCGGATTACGCCTGCGGCTAATCCGACCTACATGAGTCTCGGCCCGGAAACGTAGGTCGGATCAGGCAAAGCCGTAATCCGACAATCACCTCATAGGCACCCGCCAGTCAACCTACTTACTGGCGTACCCCAGCTTCTTGTCCACGAAATTGAACAACTCCTGGCCCTTGTGCCACCGGTCCAGATTTTCCAGGAACTGATCAGTCAGGGCCCGTTTCCAGCCGATGAAATCCCCGGACATATGGGCTGTCATGATCACATTCTCCATATCCCAGAGCGGGTGATCCGCGGGCAGGGGTTCTTCCTCGAAGACATCCAGGGCAGCACCGGCAATGTCGCCATTGTTCAGGGCGGCAATCAGGTCGTCCGTCTTGACCACGGGGCCGCGGCCGATGTTGATCAGGCGGGCGGACTTGCGCATGGCCTTGAAGGCTTTTTCGTTGAACAGGCCCTCGGTCTGGGGGGTCAGCGGAGCGGCGATCACTACAAAGTCTGCAAGGCCCAGTTGTTCTGTCAGGTCATCGTTACCGTGAACGGCGATAAAGTCAGGGTCATCGTGACGTGGCTTGCGGGCTATGCCATGGGGCTTCAGACCGGCAGCCCTGCACAGCCGGGCAATCTGGCCACCAATGGAGCCGGCTCCGACAATCAGGACCTGCTTGCCCTCGGCTCGCTCGGTGTCCCGGTGCTTCCACTCGTGGGCCGCCTGCAGGCGCAACGAGCGGGGAAAATCCTTGGCGAACATCAGAATCGTGCACAGCACGTATTCGGCAATGGTGCGGTCGAAGATGCCCCTGGCGTTGGTTACGATTACGTCACCTTCGATCAGGTCCGGGAACATCAGTGCATCGACACCGGCACTGGTGGCATGAATCCACTTCAGTTTATCGGCGGAAGGCCAGGCGGCAGCCAGGGCTTCGGTGCGAAAATCCGTCACCATCATGACATCGGTGCCCGGCAGGGTTTCCCGCAGCGTGGGTTCGTCGCACGCAAAGCGGACTTCTGCCCTTGCTCTCAGTGCATCCATGCCGGGAGGTTCCTGCTCTCCGGGTGCTGTCAGAACGGTCACAACCGGTTTGGTGTGTTGAGTCATCAGTCCTCCGCCATTGCAGTTTGTCCGCGTCCGGCCGCGGGAATCGACAGTCCGGATATCAGGCTTACAGTCTGGTATCTGAGCTTGAACTGGTCAACCTGAGCCAATCCGGGACAAAGGTCGTAGGGCCCTGTACAGGTGGGAATAAAAGGTTTCAGTATGGCAACGGAATCTTTCTGTTTTATGTCTTGTACGCCCCCTGTTTACTGGCTAACCTGCAGGGGTAGCCACTATTTTTGCCCCGTTTCAGGAGGTGTTTATGGCAGAAGCCGCCAATAAAGAAACCGGCCAGACCAGACCGCGTAAAGTGAAGTACCGCAAGAACAAGGCCAGTTGGAATCCGGCCATGCAGGCGGTTCCGGTGCCGGGCATTCGTCGCATGGTGAATATGGCGGCCACCATGAAGGATGTCATCCATCTTTCCATCGGTCAGCCGGATTTGCCGACACCCAAGCATGTCATTGATGCCTACATTGATGCCCTCAATGCGGGGCAGACCGGCTACACCATGGATGCCGGGTTGCCCGAGCTGCTGGTGGCGCTGCGGGATTATTACGGGGCGCGTTACGACCGGAAGCTGACGCGGGACAACATCCTGATTACCAGTGGTGCCACCGAGGCCATGTACCTGGCCATTTCAGCAACGTCTGCGCCGGGCCGTCAGTTCATCGTGACGGACCCGTCTTTCCTGCTGTACGCACCACTGATCCGGATGAACGGCGGTGAGGTAAAATTCGTCCCGACCCGTGCAGAGAATGATCACCAGCTCGACCCTGATGAAGTGATCCGGGCGATGGGATCACGCACGTTCGCCCTGATTCTGAATAACCCGAACAACCCCACGGGTGCGGTGTATCCCCGTAGTACCATTGAGACCATTCTGGAGGAGTGCGCGTACCGTGGTATTCAGGTCTATGCCGATGAGGTCTACGACCATCTGATTTTCGACGATGACGACTTCGCCAGCGTGCTGAACTGTTCCATGGACCTGGACAACATCATGTGCATCAGCAGCTTCTCAAAGACCTACAGCATGGCAGGCCTGCGGGTTGGCTGGGTGATCTCCAGCCAGGCGGCCATCAAGTCGCTTCGCCGGCTGCACATGTTCACCACTTCCGTGGCCAACACGCCATCGCAGTTTGCCGGTGTTGCTGCGCTGACCGGCGACCAGCAATGCGTCAGGAACATGGTGGATATCTACCGTGAACGGCGCGACAAGGTGGTGGAGCTGATCGACCAGACGCCCTACATGACCGGCTACAAGCCTGGCGGTGCCTTCTTCGCATTTCCCGACCTGCCGCCCCATGTGGACGGTTCCGACCTGGCGCTGCGGATGCTCAAGGAAACCGGTGTATGCCTGGTGCCTGGCGACGCATTTGGTGAGGAGTGCACCAACGCGGTCCGCATCAGTTTCTCCACCACCTGCGAGAAACTGGAGGAAGCCTTCGACAGAATCATCCCCTGGATGGCGAAGCAGCAGTTCTGACCACCATGTCAGCCCTGGACTCGGTACTGGTTCAATGCCCCTACTGTTGGGAGACGCTGGAAATCAGCGTCGACCCTTCGGTGGCTGACCAGGAATACGTGGAGGACTGCCAGGTATGTTGCCAGCCAATCGTTGTCCATGTGGTTCTGGATGAAAGCCTGACGCCAACGGTGGATGTCCGCGCAGAAAACGAATAAGGAGAATGCCCTGATGTTCACCACTGGTTCCCGCCTGTTGGCGGTTGTTGTTCTGATCCCTATGGTTTTACTGGGAGGCTGTGCCAGTCTGTCTCCCTATTCCATCTCCGAGGGAACCCTGGAGAGGCACCTTCAGGATACCGTCAGTGATTTTGATCGCCAGCAATTGCAGAGCGGTTCACCCCTGAGTCTCAGCCTGAGCAATGCGGATATTACCCTGGGGCCGGATGGCCGCGATGTGGCGGTGATAGATCTGCAGGGGCAGGTATCCCTTAATGCGCTGTTGACAAAGCTGCCGGTGGATATTGCCCTGAAAGTGGAAGGTGCGCCGGTGTACGACAGTGAGGAAAAGGCGATCTACATCCGCCGCCTGCAGTTGCTGGAGAGCAGCATCGATTCGTCGCTCTTCAAGGGGGATCTGAAACCCGTCACCGACACGGTCATGCGGGCCGTTGCCCAGATGCTGGAGACCATGCCGGTGTACCGGCTGGATGAAGCGGATTTCACCCAGCGGATGTTCGGGATGGTCCCCATGGACGTGCGCGTAGCACCCGGGCGGCTTGAGTTCATAATGGCCGACTAGGTCATTTCAGGCGGTCACGGACGGCCTTGCCGATCTCCTGGGTGCCTCGCCTTGCCCCGGCATTTTCTGCCAGGTCTGCGGCGACGGCATCGAACAGCTCCTTCCCCGCAGCTGCCACAGCAGGATCGTTCCGCCCCAGCCATTCCAGCATGCGTGCCGTGGTAAACAGCATGGCAGTCGGGTCGGCGAGCCCCTGGCCGGCAATGTCCGGCGCGCTGCCGTGTGTGGGTTCAAACATGGACGGCATATCCGGATCGTCCGGGTTCAGGTTGCAGGACGGTGCCACCCCCATACCGCCGGACAACACCGCTGCCAGGTCGGTCAGTATGTCGCCCTGAAGGTTGCTGGCCACCACCACATCGAAAGCCCAGGGTGCCTGCACAAACTTCATGCACGCCGCGTCCACCAGTTCATGGTGCGTTGCCACATCCGGGTACTGTCTGGCTATCGCTTCGAACGCCTCGGTATACATGTCTCCCCAATAACGCAACGCATTGCGTTTGGTCACGATGCACACCTGGCTCTCACAGGTTTTGCCGTCCAGTGTCCGGAAATGGCGGGTTCGGCCTTCCTCGGCGCGAGTGGCCGCCCGCAGGCGGGCCTGTTCAAAACCATACCGGATAATGCGGTCGGTGGCGTGGCGGGTGAACACTTCCATCTGGGTCGCCACTTCGTCAGGTGAGCCCTTGCGCAGCCGGCCCCCCTGGCTTACGTACTCCCCCTCGCTGTTCTCCCGGATCACCAGCATATCGATGTCTTTGGCGCGCTCGTCGGCAAGGTACTGGCGCGCGCCCGGTAACAGCCGGGCCGGGCGCTCACAGACCCACTGATCAAAGCCCTTGCGCATGTCCAGCAAGGGCGCCAGTGAGATGCTGTCCGGAAGCAGATAGCGTTCCGGATCGTCTACCGGGCCCGGGTCGCCCAGTGCACCCAGAAGAATGGCATCGTATTGTTGCAGCTGATCAAGCGCGTCAGCCGGCATGGACTCCCCATGCTCTTCATGCCAGGCGTGGGATGGCCAGGGAAAGCGGGTCCACTCCAGGGGAAGATTGTGGCTGGATCTCAGTGCTTCCAGGCAGTGCACTGCCTCGGCAACCACTTCAGGGCCGATGCCGTCACCTGGTGTGACCGCAATACGGATTTTCTTGGCCATTCCGGATACTCCTTCGGGTCGCTTTGATCGTATAGGACAGTTGTGTGGTTCAGTGTAGTCATGTGGAGCGGGGATTCCACAGGATTTAACAGAGCATTTCTTTTACCCGATATGCTTTGGTGGCTATAGTGAGCATGTTGTCACCTTATCCTCGGGCATGACTGTCAGAAAACCGGAGTTGTAGTGAATAAGCCAGCCAAACTGTTTGATGAGTCTCATTGTGAGCAATGCGCCTGCGGAGAGGGCCTGGACTTCAGCTTCACCTTCGCGTTTCAACCCATCGTCGACGTTACCACCGAAAGTGTCTATGCCTACGAAGCCCTGGTCCGCGGGCCCGAGGGTGAGGGCGCATACAGTGTGTTGTCAAAGGTCAACGAGAACAACCGTTATTCCTTTGACCAGATATGCCGCGTAAAAGCGGTCAAACTGGCAGCACGCCTCGGTATGGAAACCATGCTGAGCATCAATTTCATGCCCAATGCGGTGTATAACCCGGAGTATTGCATCAGGACCACGCTTGCGGCGGCCCAGAAGTACAAATTTGATACCCGCCAGATTATCTTCGAACTGATAGAGACGGAAGACCTGACGTCCCTTGATCATCTGGTGGGTATCATCAATTCCTATCGGGAAATGGGATTTCATACTGCCCTGGACGATTTCGGTGCCGGCTATTCGCGCTACAATATCCTCATTGCCAGCCCGCCGAACCTGCTGAAACTGGATATGGCGCTGGTACGGGATATTCACAAAGAGCCCAACAAGCAGGCAGTCGTTGCCGGCATTATTACAACCATGACGCTACTTGGAGGTCGAATCGTTGCCGAGGGCGTCGAGGTTGAAGAAGAATACTTCTGGCTGCGGTCACAGGGTATTACGCTGTTCCAGGGATACCTTTTCGCCAAGCCCGGGTTCGAGTGTCTGCCGGAGCCTTACTTTCCCTGTTAGACGAGCTTTCGAGGATACACTGTGTTCTTTCGCCTGATTACCATTGTTGGTGGCCTGCTCTTTGTCATCATACTGTTCGCTCTGATCTGGTTTTTCTGCAAGCAGTTCCTGCAGCGCCATGGTGTAACCGAACAGGTGTCTGACCATGCCACCGTACTGGCCACCTGGACCTTTGCCGGTGTGGGGGTAGGGCTGGTGTTTGCGGTTCTGGGTGCCTTTATCCTCGGCCCCTGGGCGTTTTACCGGACCCTGCGGGGGCACGATGTGCCGGTATCCGACGGTGCCGCCATCTGGTGGGGGTTTGGTATTGTTGCGGCATCACTGGGTATCACCGCTGCCGGATTTCTTGGTTTCCTCAAGCTGCTCGGGGCCTATTAGTCAGGCAATGCTGTTAAGTTGCTCTCGGAACCAGATGAGCGTCGGCTCCCGCTCGTAGGCTTTGTGCCAGTATAGATGCACATCAATATCCGGCAGGTCCGCCGGCGCGGTGTGAATATCAATATCGGCCCGCTCGGCAATGATGCGGGCGTAGTTCTCCGGCATGGTCAGCAGCAGGTCGGTGCCTTCCGCCACCCGGCAGGCCGCGTAATAGTGCTGGCACCGAAGGCGAATGTGTCGCTGCACCCCGAACCGCGACAGCGCAAAATCCTCAATGCCCGGCCCCTCTGACCGGGACGACACCAGGACATGCTTTGCCTCCAGGTACTTTTCCATGGTCAGGCCCTCCCGGGTCAGCGGGTGCCCCTTCCTGGCCAGCACCACCAGCCGGTCTTGCCGCAATAATTCATGGGCTGTCTGGCTGCTGACCGGCAACAGCACATCCACAGCAAAATCCAGTTTGCCCGCCGCCAGTTGGGTTTCCATGTCCCGCCGTGGCACCCTCTGGCTGACAATCTCCAACTCCGAATAGCTTTCCAGCCGCGCCATGAGTCTGGGCAGGAAAGTGGATTCGAGAATGTCCCGCAGGGCCAGCGAGTAGGTTTTGCGCTGGTTGGCAGGGTCAAAGGCGTGGAACTGGTTCACCGCGCTCTGTATCTGGGTCAGGCCTGGACGCATGGATTCGAGAAACCGGCGGGCCAGGGGCGTCGGCACCATCTGGTTGCCCTGGCGGCTGAACAGGGGGTCATCAAAATGCTCCCGCAACCGTGACAGGGAATGGCTGACTGCCGGCTGGGTCAGGTGCAGTGCTTTGGCCGCGCGGGTCAGGCTGCCTTCCCGGTAAATGGTGTCGAATACGTGCAGCAGGTTCAGATCCAGCCGGTTGAGTGCCATGGCGCCTCCTGTTTTAGAATAAGCAGGCCTTATGATAAAGGATAAGAATAATTCAGTCGCGTAATAGTTGGGAGGAATCTAGACTGGTGCCATATCGGTCAAACCACGAGGATACGGCGATGGATTTCAATATTTCCGAGAAAGGCCAGGACTATCTTGAGCGCGTCAAAACCTTCATGAAGGAGGAGATCTTCCCCATTGAAGAGCAGTACCACAAGGACCTGATGGCGCAGGAAAACCGCTGGGTGGTGCTGCCCATCATCAAGGAGCTCAAGGAAAAGGCCAAAGCCCAGGGCCTGTGGAACATGTTTTTCCCGGACGAGAAAAACGGTTGTGGCCTGCTGAACTCCGACTACGCCCTGATTGCCGAGGAAACCGGCCGCAGCTTTATTGCCCCGGAAATCTTCAACTGTAACGCGCCGGACACCGGCAACATGGAAGTGCTGATTCACTACGGTTCTGAAGAGCAGAAAGCCGAATGGCTGCCTCGCCTGCAAAGCGGTGAGGTACGTTCCGCTTTCTGCATGACCGAGCCGGCCGTCGCCTCTTCAGACGCCACCAATATGGAAGCCACCGCCATCGTTGAAGGTGATGAAGTCGTCCTCAACGGCCGCAAATGGTGGAGCACCGGCGTTGGCCACCCGGACTGCAAGGTTGCCATCTTCATGGGCCTGACCGACCCGGAGGCCCACAAACACCGTCGTCATTCCATGGTGCTGGTGCCGCTGGATTCGCCGGGCGTAAAAATCGAACGCATGCTGCCGGTTTTCGGCGCCTACGACGAGCCCTATGGCCACGGTGTGGTGTCCTTCGAGAACGTGCGCCTGCCCAAGAGCGCCTTCATCGCCGGCCCAGGCCGCGGTTTTGAAATCGCCCAGGGCCGCCTCGGGCCGGGCCGCGTACATCACTGCATGCGGGCCATCGGTGCTGCGGAACGTACCCTGGAACTGCTGATCAAACGCGCCACAACCCGGGAAGCGTTTGGTCGCCCGATTGCGAAACTGGGCGGCAATCCGGATATCATTGCCAACGCGCGGATGAATATCGAACAGGCACGTTTGCTGACTCTGAAGTGTGCGTGGGCACTGGATACCAAGGGTATTTCGGGCGCTTTGCAGGAAGTCTCAATGATCAAGGCGGTGATTCCGAAGATGCTTCAGCAGATTGTGGATGATGCTATTCAGATTCACGGTGGTGCCGGTGTCAGCGACGACGACTTCCCGCTGACCCAGCTGTTTGCCTATGCCCGGGTTCTGCGCCTGGCCGATGGCCCGGATGAGGTTCACCGTGCGATGGTTGCCCGGTTGGAACTGGCCAAGTATCGGGGCTGAGCTGCTTTTATCGTGGCCCTCTGACTGGGAGGGTGGAGCCGGCGGGAGGATATGTCAGAAACACGCTCCTTCGGCACATCCATGTGACGCTTGGACTCCGCCATCCATGGCTCCGTACAGTTTCTGACATATCCTCCCGCCGTCTCCGGCTAACTCCGGAGCAGGTCTGTGAGGGGTGGCGGAGTAAAGCAACAGGCTGTCTGGAAAAGTGGAGCGGCTAACTGAAATGTTTGGGAGCCGGCGATGGGGAGGCCCTTCGGAAACCCTGCGGAGCCATGGATGGCGGAGCGGAGCGTACAGGGAAGTATTCACAGCGTGTTTCAGAAGGGCCTCCCCATTGACGGCTCTTGCACCCATATTCAATAAACGAGAAACCAGCGGAAGACAACGATGACACAGCGAGTATTTATAACCGGCGGGGCCAGTGGTCTGGGCCGGGCGATTGCGTTGCGGTATGCAAAAAAGGGCGCGAAGGTCTGCATCGGTGACATCAACCCGGAGCAGGGCGTTGCCGTGGAGAAGGAGATCAACAACGCCGGTGGCGAAGGTTACTTTGTCGAGTGCGATGTGCGCCGACTGACCGACCTGGAGAAGATCTGTGCCGATCTGACCGGTAAATGGGGTGGGGTGGACGTTGTGGTGAACAACGCCGGCGTTGCTTCTGCAGGTTCCATTGAAGACACCACCATGGCCGATTGGGAATGGATCCTGGACATCAACGTGCTGGGTGTCGTGCGTGGGTGTAAGGCGTTTACGCCCCAGTTCAAGAAACAGGGCTCCGGGGCTTTCGTGAACATTGCCTCCATGGCAGGGTTGATGCTTGCGCCGCTGATGGACAGTTACAATGTCTCCAAAGCTGGTGTGATTGCGCTCTCGGAAACCCTCAGCCAGGAGCTTCGGGACGATGGCATTCACGTCAGTTGTGTGTGCCCGGCGTTTTTCCAGACCAATCTGACCAGCAGTATGCGTTCGGATATTCCCGGCATTCAGCAGAACGTCAACAAACTGATGAAGCGCTCCACCATTACCGCAGAAGATGTGGCGGATGACATCCTCCGTGCGGTCGAGAAAGGCGATTTCTGGGTCCTGCCCCACGCCAGGGAGCGTCGCATGTGGATGGTCAAGCGCCATGCGCCCAAGGCGTTTGACTGGTTGATGCACCAGGAAAGTAAGCGATGGATGAAAAAAATGGGTGGTAAAGCCTGAGTTCCGGTTTACTGCGAAATAAGGAAGCAAGCAAACAGGGCTTTCCAGAACCGTCCGGAGCCATGGATGGCGGAGGCCGAGCGTACAGGGACGTATTTACAGCGTGTTCAGGAAAGCCCTGTTTGCTTGCTGACGAGCGGACAAAACGAAGACGATAGGAGAGCCCTGAATGAGCCAGATTGACCAGGCTGTTGATATCCGCGAAGGCGAAGAGCTGGATGTCGCGGCTGTTGACCGCTTCATGAAGCAGGCCATTCCGGACCTGGAAGGCAAGCCGGAAATCAAACAGTACCCCGGCGGCGCTTCCAACCTGACCTACCAGGTGGATTACGGCGACCGTTCCTACGTATTGCGCCGCCCACCCTTCGGCAAGATCGCCAAGTCCGCCCACGACATGTTGCGGGAAGCAAAGGTCATGCGGGCCCTCAAGCCCGAATTTCCCTATGTGCCCAACATCATCGCCATCTGCGACGACCACGACGTACTGGGCTGCGACTTCTACGTGATGGAGCGCCTGAAGGGCATCATCCTGCGCCAGGATTTCCCCAAGGACTTCGAGCTCAGTGAAGCGGATACCCGCAAGCTGTGCCTGAACGTGATCGACAAACTGGTGGACCTGCACAACGTGGACGCCAAGGCCACGGGCCTGGACAAGCTGGGCAAGGGTGCCGGTTACGTGCAGCGCCAGATCGGCGGCTGGAGCGACCGCTTCCGCAAGGCGAAGACTGAAGACGTGGGTGATTTTGAAACCGTCATGGGCTGGCTGAACGACAAGATGCCGGACGACATCGCCCAGGTGGTTATCCACAATGACTACCGCTTCGACAACGTGGTGCTGAACCCGGACAACCCGTTTGAAGTGATTGGCGTGCTGGACTGGGAAATGGCCACCATCGGTGACCCGTTGATGGACCTCGGCAACAGCCTGGCGTACTGGATAGAGGCAGGCGATGAAGGCCCGTTCCAGATGTTGCGCCGTCAGCCAACACACCGCCCCGGTATGCTGACCCGCAAGGAAGTGGTCGCTTACTACGCGGAGAAGTCCGGTCTTAAAATCGATAACTTCGACTTCTACGAAATCTACGGCCTGTTCCGCCTGGCGGTGATTGTGCAGCAGATCTATTACCGCTATTACCACGGCCAGACCAAAGACAAGCGCTTTGCTGCCTTCGGCCATGCTGCCAACTATCTGGAGAAGCGTTGTCAGCGACTGATCGAGGCGAGTGACCTGTAATGGCAACGATTTATCTGATCCGCCACGGCCAGGCCAGTTTCGGCAAGGAAAATTATGATCAACTGTCGCCCCGGGGCTGGGAGCAGGGCCGTGTTCTGGGTCGCTGGCTGTATGGCAAGGTAAAGCCCAACGCGGTGTTTGGCGGCAATATGGAGCGTCATCGTGAAACGGTGGAAGCCCTGGCCAGTGGCTACGGCGATGCCCTTCCGGATATGCAGGCGGTTGAGGGATTCAACGAGTTTGACCATATCCAGGTGGTTGAGCGCCTGCGCCCCGAGTGGGGAGACCGCGAGCGCATGGCGCGGGATCTGGCCGCCTTTCCCAAGCCTGCCAGGGCGTTTCAGCAGGTATTTGAAGAGGCCATGGTGCGCTGGGTCAGCGGTGAGCACGATGATGAATACTCCGAAAGCTGGAGTGATTTCCGTAGCCGGGTGATCACAGCCCTGGAGCAACTGATCGAATACACAGACGGTGGCGACACCCTGGTGTCTACTTCCGGTGGGCCCATTGCGGTTATAGCCCAGCATCTGCTGCAACTGAGTGACCGCAAGGCACTGGAAATGAACTCCGTGATTGCCAACACCAGCGTCACCCGGATTCTGCACTCAGGAGCCCGCCGCAGCCTCGCGGTCTTCAACAATTACAGTCATCTGGAAGCAGAAGATGCTTCCCTGGTGACCTTCCGATAACGAATTGAGGTGAGTAATGAGCAAGCAAGACCTGTTTGACCTGAGCGGCAAGGTAGCCCTGATTACCGGTGCCAGCCGGGGCATTGGCGAGAGCATCGCCCGCACCCTGGCCAATTACGGCGCCCATGTGATTGTCAGCAGCCGAAAGATTGACGGCTGCGAGGCGGTTGCCGGCAGCATCCGCGAAAACGGTGGCAGTGCCGAGGCCTATGCCTGCCATATCGGCGAGATGGACCAGATCGAAGACATCTGGCAGCACATCGAGTCAAAGCATGGCAAGCTGGATATCCTGGTGAACAACGCAGCGGCCAACCCCTATTTCGGCCCCATTGAAGATACGGACCTCGGCGCCTACCAGAAGACCGTAGATGTGAATATTCGCGGTTATTTCTTCATGTGTGCCCGTGGTGCCCAGATCATGAAGAAAAACGGTGGCGGCTCCATCATTAACGTGGCGTCTGTAAACGGTGTCAATCCGGGGCATTACCAGGGTATCTACTCGGTGACCAAGGCGGCGGTCATCTCCATGACCAAGTCCTTCGCCATGGAACTGGGCCAGCAGAAGGTGAGGGTGAATGCCCTGTTGCCGGGGCTGACGGACACCAAGTTCGCCAGTGCGCTGACCAGCAACGAAGCTATCAAGAAGCAGGCCATGGCCCACATTCCGATGAAGCGGGTGGCCGATCCGGACGAAATGGCCGGCACAGTGCTTTACCTGGCGTCAGGTGCCTCCAGCTACACCACCGGCACCTGCATCAATGTGGATGGCGGCTACCTGACGATCTGATGTCAGCTGTTACGGCTTTCGGTATCTTCGCTGACGCAGGCGAGGGTATCGAAATCTCCTGCCAGTTCTTCCGCCCGCCCCACCAAATGATCAATGTGGCGCTGGTCTGCCTGCTGTAAGAGCTCTGTCATCAGCTCCGCCATGGCAGGCCGGCTCTCTGACATCATCTGCTGATACCTTTCCCCACGCACGGCCTCGTTGTTGTCGATCAGGTAACTGACGCGGTCGGCAAAGCCGTCCTCATCCCGTTCTTCTAGCGCCTCCAGTAAAGCATGTTGCCAGTTGCGGCGGCCTTCCAGCCAGATTTCCGTCTGCTGGCCCCGGGCATCAGACCAGGCACTGACGGTTTCCCGCTGCCGGTCATTCAGTGGCCCCAGCCAGCGCTCAACCCGCTCGGTGGTGCGCTCTGCCCGGGCTGCCTGTGTTTTCTCAGGATTGTCCGCCAGGAACTCTTCCTCCAGTTCCTGCTGGCTTTCCTTCATGTTCTCTCGCAACTGCCGGACCTGCTGATCGCTCAGATCAGCCAGCAGCCGGGTGGCGGCTGGTTTTGCCCGGTCCATCAACGGTGGGAAGAAAGAGAACAGCTGCTCCTGGTGCCAGCCAACCGTGGATTCATCGAGAGCCCCGGCGCGAACGTCCTGTTTCAGCCTGGCCAGCCAGTCGGAATAGCGCGGCAGTTCAGTGCTGCAATGCCACTGGCGGAGGTCACGAATGTCCTGCTCCAATCGGGATTCCTGCTCTGATGTCATGGGAATGTAGTCGTCCACCCACCAGACAATGCCCCAGTCCGCGTAGCGGTAAGCCAGCTTGGTGGAGCTGCAGCCCGCCAGTACCAGCAGACTCATTAACGCAATACAGAAAGTTCGGAGCATGGTTGTTCATCTTGGTGAGTGTACTGAAACATACGGTGCCGGGAGGCTTTCAGATGGAGTTCACGTGCAACGAGAACAAATGTCAAATTTTGTAAATCCGATTCCGGCGCACACCCGTAAGTTGCTTTGACGCATAGTTCAGGGACTGAACCTGTGCAGGTTCGAACCACTTTAAACCGGTAATCTTCATCTGCATCGAAGGAGCAGAACAATGACAAGCAAGTATGCATTACCAATAGTGGTTGCGAGCTCAATTGTGCTCGCAGGTTGTTTTGATGGTTCCAGTAGTTCGTCGCCGGTGACATCACAAGTGCGTGTAATTCACGCCTCGCCCGATGCGCCGCCAGTCAATATTCTAGTGAACGGAGAAGCTGCAGTTGAGAGCGCTGACTTCAAAGAGGCAGCGCTGCTGACACCCGAGGTGGGTGACTATGAAATCGCGGTTGAAGGCATTATTCCGGGCGGCAACGCCACGGTTATAGGGCCGGCCGATTTCAGTTTTGAAGCAGGAACGCGGTACAACATTGTTGCGATCGGTCCGGTCAACGAAATCAGTCCTCTTGTCTTCCTCGAAGACGAGCCCGATTTCAGCTCGGGAAGCGATGCCAGGTTGCTGATTGGTCATTTGGCACCAAATGCGCCGAATGTGGATATCTATGTCACGGCTGCCGGGGAGGGTAATGACCTTTCCGCCGAGGATCCCCTGCTGCCAGACGTGTCCTATGAAACCGTGACAGAGGATCCATTAATTGTTCCGGCGGGGGATTACCGAATCCAGGTTACTGCCACCGGTGACTCAGATCCGGTTTTTGATAGTGGTGATGTCACATTGCCTGCCGGTGCCGATTTGTTTATCGGTGCAGTACAGAACACCGGGGCCAATTTTTCAGCCGATGGTGCCAGCCCGATCAGCCTGATCGTTGTTGATGGCGCAGAGGTCTCTGAGATTTACGACGCGAATCAGGGGGCGGGTGTTCGAGTTGTGCATGCTTCCGCCGATGCACCCAATGTAGACGTTCTGGTGGATGAAGCTCTGGCTCTCGAGGACATCGCATTTGGTGACGTTTCTCCGGAGTTCTTCCTGGATGGATACGCAGCTTTGCCTGCTGGTGAGACGCTCCTCGAGGTGGCTGCGACAGGCACTACAGATCCAGTGATAGAAACCGTTGAAGATCTCGCAAACGGCCAGGGTTATTCAGTCCTTGCCGTCGGCCTGCTGGATAACATTGAAGGTCTGGTGGAAGCGGATGAAGTGCGCAGCATAGCAACTCAGGCGTCTTTGCGGATTATCCATGCTTCTACCCAGGCCGGTAACGTGGATGTCTATCTGGTACCAGGAAGCCAGGATGGTATCGGAAATTCCGAGCCGACCCTGGAAGATGTTCCTTTCAAGGCCGTCACAGACTACCTGCCGGTGGCGGAGGGAACCTACAACGTATATATCACACCGGCTGGTTCCGGTACTCCAGCGATCACCGCTGAAGCGGTTGAGTTGAGCAATGGTCAGATATATACGGTGGTTGCTCGTGATGCGGGAATGGAACCATTGGACGAACTTGGTCTTATTCTGTTCGATGATTTTGTATCGCCATAATCTAACTGATCCAGATCACGCAGCAGCAACGTATTGAATAAGTGTGAATTGCCAAAGCGTTGACTCACTGCATTGCTGAAAAAACTTGCCCCGGCTTGGCCGGGGCTTTTTTTTGACCAGAAAGCAGCAGGCAGATCAGGCCTACCGCGTTTCGATATTGCCGTCTTCGTCGGATATCACGATCTCTACCCGCCGGTTCTGCTGCCGGCCGCTGGCATCGTCATTACTGGCCACGGGGTACTCCTCGCCAAAGCCTTTGGTTTCAACACGATCACGGCTGATACCCATGTCAACCAAGGCGTCACGTACAGCTTCTGCCCGGCGCTCGGACAGGCCCTGGTTGTAGGATGCCTCGCCGGTACTGTCGGTATAGCCTTCTACCCGAACCCTGCGATCTTCATATTCTTTCATGAACTCGGCCAGCCGGGTCACGGTTTCTTCACCCGAGGACTTGAGTTCAGCCCGGTCCAGGTCGAAGAGCACATCACCAAGGGTCAGCACCATTCCACGGTCTGTCTGCTCTGCCTGCATTTCTTCCATTTGCCGGCGGAGCTCTTCCGCTTCGCGCCGGGCTTGCTCAGCCTCGCTGGAGCTCATCTGTAATTCAAGTTCCTTGCGCCGCTCCTCTGCGGAATCGATCTGCTCCTGAAGCTCCGCACGCCTGCCCTGTTCACGGGCGATTTGGGCATGACGGTTGGCGAGGTAGGCGGCATGTTCGATTTCGACAATATCTTCGCCATCTTCCAGCAGGGACTCGGCACGGGATAGATTGTCCCTGGCGCTCCTCAATTGACGATCGCCGCTGCGGGCAACATTCGGATCATTGCGGATTTCTTCATAGGCGGCCCGGGCCTCATCAACTTTCTCGTTGTCCTGGGGCGTGCTGGCACAGCCGGCCATAAGCACAGATAAGCTCACAGCCATGCCCAATGTCATGTTGCGCTTGTTCATAACAATCTCCTGTTTCCGCTGAGGCCTTACTGGCGTTCTTCGATTCGTTGGCGAAGAGACTCAATATTGTTGTTGACCTCTTCAACCGCCTGTTCTGCCTTCGCGGTGTCCGAGCGGGCTCCGGCCAGCTGAGCGTCGACGGAGGCCTGTTCAAGAAGGCGGCTGGCCTCCCGGTATTTTTCGGCGTCGATCAATTGCTCCGCATCGGCTACCTTGTTCTGAGCCCGGTTCAGCAGCACGGGTTCGAAGTCGCGGGCGTCCGATGATACTGCCTGTTGAATGGCTGACTCAGCTGTCTGCAGTTCTCCGTCCGGCCTCTCGCCAGAACTGGCGCAGCCACCCAAAACCACGGCGATGCCGAGAATGCCTGCAGCGCCTGTTCTCGAAGTATGCTTGGTCATGCACTATCTCCTTCCAGTGAAGAGCGGGATCAGTAAGCCCCGCCTGTACTCGAGTAGACACATTTGCCCAAGGAACACCCTTTTGCCGGGACAACGTTCTCCAATCAAAGTGCCACCTGACGTTACGGTTAAGGTTAGCAGGCAGTTCAGCATCCGGTATGACGGTTTTGCCATTAACTTCAGTATGGTTGCTGAAACTGGCCTGTGCGGTGTTTATCAAACTTGAACCATGTCACTTGAAAACTGAGGGGTCTCGACTAGGTTTCTGGTTATACACATCTGAAAGGCGGGTTTATGGATGATCAACCAGCACTGTCGCAGGAGCCCAGAAAGAAGTATGAATTCCGGCTTTTTGTCTTTCTGATCGTTTTCCTGTTTCCCATTCTCGCGGTCGCCGTTGTTGGCGGATATGGCTTTATTATCTGGATTTCCCAGATCTTTATGGGGCCACCAGGGTCTCCCGGATAGGGCGTCGGCATGTCTGTATCCCTGGCCCGCAGATCGTTTCTTCGCGGCGGTCGTACCTTGTCTGCCGAGCACAGACCACCCTGGACGGATGAATCTTTCACGGACGCCTGTGTCCGTTGCGGTGACTGTATTGATGCCTGTCCGGAGGATGTTCTGTTCAGGGGCGATGGCGGTTTTCCGCAGATCCGTTTTCAGGATGATGGTTGCACCTTTTGCGAAGAGTGTGTCCGCGTCTGTAAAGAACCTGTTTTCGATCTGACGCGGGAAGCCTTTTCCTGGCGCGCGCAGGTCAGTGATCACTGCCTGGCACTGGCCAATATCCATTGTCAGAGCTGCCAGGACGCCTGCGAGCCTGATGCTATCCGCTTTGCCCCTTCACCTGGCCACGTGCCAACGCCGCATGTTGCCCTTGATGACTGTACCGGTTGCGGTGCCTGCGTGGCGGTCTGCCCCCAGGAGGCCATAGAGCTGGTTGTGCCCGTCGGCAAGGAGACTGACCATGTCTGACACTTCCTCTGAGGAGCTGCATATCGCCAGCTTTATTGTTCATTGCTGGCCCGACCATCTGGACGCCATCAAGGCACAGATTGACCAGACTGAAGGCCTGGAAACCGGAGCCGAATCACCTGAAGGGAAGCTGGTGGTCATTGCCGAAGGCCCGCACCAGCAGCGATTGCTGGAAACGGTTGAGTTGCTGGAAAGTCAGCCGGGTGTTCTGGAATGCATTCTGGTTTATCACGAGCTGATGTCGGCGGCGGAAGCCGGCCACGAGATGATTGATCTGAAACAAACACAATAAAACCGATCACAGGGACAGAGCCATGAACCTGACACGACGCGAATTCGCCAAGGCCAACGCGCTTGCTCTCGGGGCTTCGGCCGCGGGGCTGTCGATTCCCGCAGCAGCCAGCAATCTGATCACCAACGCAGAACTCACCGAACTGAAATGGAGCAAGGCACCCTGTCGCTTCTGCGGTACCGGTTGCAGCGTTATGGTGGCCACCAAGAACAACCAGATTGTTGCCACCCACGGTGACACCCAGGCCGAGGTGAACCGTGGCCTGAACTGTGTAAAGGGTTACTTCCTATCAAAGATTCTCTATGGCCGGGATAGGCTTACAAAGCCTCTGTTACGAAAACGGGATGGCAAATTCCACAAGGAAGGAGACTTCCAGGAGGTCAGTTGGGACGAAGCACTTGATGTGATGGCAGAAAAATTTACCGCGTCCATCAAGGAGCACGGACCAGACAGCGTTGGCATGTTCGGTTCCGGCCAGTGGACCATCTGGGAAGGCTACGCCGCCAGCAAGTTGTTCAAGGCCGGCTTCCGCACCAACAACATTGACCCGAATGCCAGGCATTGCATGGCCTCGGCGGTGGCAGGGTTCATGCGCACCTTTGGCTCTGACGAGCCCATGGGAGTCTATGACGACATCGAGAACGCCGACGCGTTTGTGCTCTGGGGTTCAAACATGGCGGAAATGCACCCGATTCTGTGGACGCGGGTCACTGACCGCCGGTTGTCTCATCCGTCCACCGAGGTTGCAGTACTTTCTACCTACAAACACCGCTCGTTTGACCTGGCTGACCTGCCGATGGTGATGACGCCCCACGCCGACGTTGCCATCCTCAACTACATCGCCAACTACATCATCCAGAACGATGCGGTTAACGAGGACTTCGTCAATAGGCACACCAAATTCGTAAAGGGGGCTGACGATATCGGCTACGGTCTGCGCCCGGAAGATCCCCGGGAGCAAAACGCGAAGAATGCCAATAACGCCAACAGCTTTGAGGATATGAGCTTTGAAGCCTTTGCCGAATATGTAAAGGAGTACGACCTGGAACGGGCCGTCAAGGAGTCAGGTGTCCCGTCAGACCGGCTGGAGCGCCTGGCCAGGCTCTATGCCGATCCGGACAAGCGCGTTACCACTTTCTGGACCATGGGCGTCAACCAGCACACCCGTGGCGTCTGGGTTAACAACCTGATCTACAACATACACCTGCTGACCGGGAAGATTGCCACCCCCGGCAACAGCCCATTCTCGCTGACCGGCCAGCCGTCCGCCTGTGGTACTGCAAGGGAGGTGGGTACCTTTGCCCACCGTTTGCCTGCCGACATGGTGGTGGCAAACCCGGAGCACCGGGCCAAGGCCGAGAAAATCTGGAAACTGCCGGAAGGCACCATTCCCGAAAAAGTGGGTTACCACGCCGTGCTGCAAAGCCGGATGCTGAAGGACAGCAAGCTGAGGGTTTACTGGACCCAGGTCACCAACAACATCCAGGCCGGCCCCAATACCATGCAGGAAACCCTGCCGGGCTGGCGCAATCCGGACACGTTCATCATCGTCTCCGATATCTATCCCACGGTGTCTGCCCAGGCGGCAGACCTGATTCTGCCTTCCGCCGGCTGGGTCGAAAAGGAAGGCGCCTACGGCAATGCAGAGCGCCGCACCCAGTTCTGGCAGGAGCTGGTGACGGCACCGGGTGAGGCGAGATCCGATCTCTGGCAGACCGTGGCCCTGGCCAGGCGCATCAAGGTGGCGGATGTCTGGCCCGAGGACCTCCTGGCCAAGGCGCCGGATATGCGGGACAAAACCCTGTTCGATGTGCTTTACCGCAACGGTAATGTGGATGCCTACCCGCTGGATGACCTGAATCCCGAGTATGGCAACCATGAATCGAAGGATTTCGGTTTTTACATCCAGAAGGGAATGTTCGAGGAGTACCGGCAATTCGGAAAGGGTAAGGGCAAGGACCTGGCGGACTTCGACACCTATCACAAGACCCGTGGCTTGCGCTGGCCGGTTGTTGATGGCAAGGAGACGCTCTGGCGTTACCGCGAGGGGTCCGACCCCTATGTGGAAGAGGGAAGCGGGTTTCAGTTCTATGGCAATGACGATAACCGGGCCCGGATATTTGCCGTGCCCCATGAGCCACCGGCGGAATCACCTGACGACGACTATCCGTTCTGGCTCTGTACCGGCCGGGTGCTGGAGCACTGGCACACCGGCTCCATGACGCGGCGGGTCAGTGAACTCCACAAGGCGGTGCCTGACGCCCTGCTGTACATGAACACGGAAGATGCCAGGGAGCAGGGTTTCCGGCGGGGCAGTGAGGTTCTGGTGGCCAGTCGCCGTGGTGAGGTGCGGTTGCGGGTGGAAACCCGGGGCCGTGTCAGTGTCCCCAAAGGTATGGTGTATGTGCCTTTCTTCGATGCCGGCAAGATCATCAACAAGGTCACGCTGGACGCCACCGATCCCATCTCCAAACAGACGGACTTCAAGAAATGTGCGGTGCGTCTGGAACTGGTTAACCTGGCCTGAGGAGACATGCCATGAAAAAGCTGATCGCAATCCTGCTGACGGCCTCCCTTGCCATGGTTGCTCTGGCGGAGTCGCCCTCAATGTCACCGTCCTCGCCGGATGGCCTGCGTAAAGGTGGAACCCTCGGGGACGTTGCGGATGCTCCCCCGATTGCCGGCGATCCCAGGGATGTTCAGCGGGAAGTACGCAACTACCCGGAGCAGCCACCGGTGATTCCCCACACGATACGGGACTACCAGGTGGACAAGCGTTTTAATCGATGCCTGGACTGCCACAGCCGTGAGTCGGCCCCGGACGCCGGCGCCCCCATGGTCAGTGTGACCCACTTCATGGATCGCAATTTTCAGGTGAGGGCGGAAGTGACCCCCGGACGGTACTTCTGTACCCAGTGCCATGTGCCTCAAACGGATGCAGAAGCGCTGGTTGAGTCAGACTTCAAACCCATCGACCAGGTAATCCGTGAGGGCGATCGGGGAGAAGGCCAATGATGGATCGGCTGAAGTATTACTGGCAACTGTTACGTAAACCCAGCGTTCACTACAGCCTCGGATTTCTTACGCTGGGCGGGTTTCTGGCCGGCATCATATTCTGGGGCGGTTTCAATACCGCCCTGGAGGTTACCAACACCGAGGAGTTCTGTACCGGCTGCCACGAGATGTACAGCAATCCCTACCAGGAACTGAAAGGGACGATTCACTACAGCAACCGCTCCGGGGTCAGGGCGGAATGCTCTGACTGCCACGTGCCCCACGACTGGACCCACAAGATAGGCCGCAAGATGGAAGCCTCCAAGGAAGTCTGGGGCTGGCTGTTTGGTTCTATCGACACCCCGGAAAAATTCGAGGCCAAGCGGCGCGAACTGGCGGAGCGGGAGTGGCACCGGCTGAAAGCCAATGACTCACTGGAGTGTCGCAACTGCCACGAGTTTGATTCCATGGACTTCACGCAGCAGGATCCGCGCGCGGCAGAAGCCCATTCCACCGCGTTGACGGACGAGGGGGATAAAACCTGTATCGACTGTCACAAGGGCATTGCCCATGAGCTGCCGGACATGGCAGGCGTGGAGCGATAGAGGGAAAAGCATGGGCCAGGCCGGTTACGGTACTGGCTCAGCGTACCTCGGTACCACTGGACGGGCCCTGTGACAGCGTTGTGCCAGTAGGCGGGCGGTGGTGAAGGGAATAGATGATTCGATCCAGTACTGCCTGCCCGTTCCACGCCGGATCGTTGTTGACCATACCCACAACTGCCCAGGTGGTATCCGTGCCATCCCGGGTGAAACCCGCGATTGAACGCACATTCTCCAGGTAACCGGTCTTTATGCGGCCTTTGCCATCAAGACCGGCGTTCTTCAGCCGGCGGGCCATGGTGCCGTCCATCGCAATCAGTGGCATGGAGGCCATCAGGTCGGCCGAGTAATTGCTGTTCCAGGCGTGCTGAAGAATCTGTGCGCCCTGACGGGCAGTAATGCGGCCGTGGCGGGTCAGGCCTGCGCCGTTATCAATGACCATACCTTTGGTATTGATGCCCTTATCTTCCAGCCACTTGTATATCACGCGGATGCCGGCGACGCGGTCGTCTTCATCGTCGTCCTGCCGGTGCTCGGCGCCAATGGTCAGCAACAACTGACGGGCCATGACGTTGCTGCTCCATTTGTTGATGTCCCGCACCATGGTAACCAGATCGGGCGAGGTGGTTTTCAGCAACAGCCTGGCGTCTTCCGGCGTGCTGGCCAGCAGGCTCTTTCCGGAGATCTCTATGCCCATATCTTTCAGCAGCGAGCGGATGAGCGACGCAGTGTATTGCTCATGTGGCAGTACAGACAGGTAGGCCGTGGTGCGACACCCCTGGGGCAATTCACCGGTAACCCTGACCGTAACCCTGTGGTCCTCGTGAAAAATCGGCTCCCAGTCAAAGTTTTTGCGGCCGGGGCAGGGGCCTTCTGCACTTGCCGTTACCCGGTTGTCGACAACCACATCATTCAGGGACGGTGCGCTCCAGGCCTGGGTTCCACGCTCATCGGCCCGTACCTGAAAGTGCATCAGGTTGAGGTTAGTGAGGTAAGGCGAAGGCTGGACCAGGAACGGCGCATGGGGGTTGTCGCCGTTATCGTCAAAGCCTGGCAGCCCATCCGCCAGGCTGAATACGTCGCCGTCCAGCACCAGGTTGCCCTTGATCGCGCTGATGCCCATGCCGCGAAGCTCGCTCAGGGTGCTCCACAGGCGTTCGATGGTCAGTTTGGGGTCCCCGCCCATATCCACATAGAAGTTGCCGTTGAGCGTGTCGCCCACAAGCTTGCCATCGGTGTAGAACTTTGTGTCCCAGTGATAGGTTGGCCCCAGGGTTTCCAGGGCTGCGTAGGTGGTGATCAGCTTGATAATGGAACCGGGGCTCATCAGTTCATCAGCGTTAATATATTGCTCAATGCCGGGGCCGTTCAGTGGGATGGCGGCCATGCTCAGTGCCTGCTCGTTGTTCAGGGACTGAAACGCGTAACTTCTGACCTGGCCACTCCAGGTTTTGGCAGAGGCGCTGGCTGCGTCGGTATTGGTTGCAGGCTCGGAAGCGGATGCGGTACCAAATGCCAGCAAGGTTGCAATGGTGGTAGCGAGAACGCGGGGTATCACTGAACCATGCTGGCGCGCAGTTCCGTTATCTGGCTTGTGACGATGGCTTCGTGCCTTCAGCAACATGGTGCGACGCTCGTTGGTTTCTGATCCAATAACAATAGCCCAAAAATTCGGCGCATACTATGTGGAAAGGCTCTACATGACGTTAAAAAATGCCAGTAGTGTCGTTGTTTATACTGCGTTTTTGTTAATGGATGTAAGTGCTCAAATGAATCAAAGGGTTAGCTGCCGGGCAAGCTGGGGCGTTACCCCGCTGGCAGGAACAGAACCTGAATCTGTCTGTCTGCGTAGTACAGGTATATGTGCTGAACACCGGAGAATGAGTCATGGCGATTCGATGGTCCCGACGACAGTTCCTTGCCGCTTTGGCCGCAACCGGCCTTTCCTTGCGTGTGCCCGCGCTGATGGCGGCACCCGGACAGAAAGCCATTACCCGGGCTATTCCCTCCTCGGGAGAGTCGTTGCCGGTGATCGGCATGGGCACCTGGCGCACCTTCAATGTGGGCGGCGATGAGCAATTGGTGGCTGAACGTACCCGCGTTCTGAAAACGTTCTTTGAATGGGGCGGAACCCTGGTGGACTCGTCGCCCATGTACGGGTCGGCAGACGATGTCATGGGCGAAGCACTGGACAGCCTAGATGCCCACGACAAGGTATTTTCCGCCAACAAGATCTGGGCCCGGGATGGCAGCGCCACAGGGGAGCAGGACAGCACATTGCGACGCAAGTGGGGCATCGAGCGCTTTGATCTTCAGCAGATCCATAACCTGCTGGCCTGGGAGTCCCACCTGGAAACCCTGAAACAGATGAAAGCGGACGGAGATATACGGTACCTGGGGATCACCACCTCCCACGGCCGCCGCCACAGCGATCTGGCGCGGATAATGGAACAGGGGCCCCTCGACTTCGTGCAACTGACCTACAATGTGCTGGACAGGGAGGCTGAACAACGCCTGTTGCCCCTGGCCAGGGAGCGGGGCATTGCTGTCATTGCTAACCGGCCTTTTCAGGGTGGCAATCTGTTCCGCCGTTTCCAGTCGGAATCTTTGCCCGGCTGGGCGGAAGAGGCAGGTTGCAGCAACTGGGCAGAGTTCTTCCTCAAGTTCATCGTGTCGCACCCGGCGGTTACCTGTGCTATTCCGGCGACAACCCGTGTGGAGCACATGGAGGAAAACATGGGTGCCCTGTACGGCAGGCTTCCGGATGAACAGCAGCGTCGGCGGATGGCTGACTATGTGGCAGGGTTATGACTGATGCGGACTGGCTGAGCTATTCACTGTCGGATTTTCTGATGTTCGGGCCGGAGGTGTTTCTCCGGCTCTTTGTTCGGATCAATCAGGATGTCTGGCCCTGGCAGGCCATTGCGGTGGTGATGATGGTACTGATTGCCGGGTTGCTGGTGCGTGGCAACACGGCGGCAAAACGGGCGATCCTGTTGCTGTTGGCGGCTGCCTGGGTATGGAGCGGTGCCGGCTTCCTGATGGAGTATTACGGGCCCATCAATTCGCCGGCCACCTGGTTTGGCTGGGCCTTTATCCTGCAAGGTTCACTTCTGACCGTGGCGGCGCTGGTGTGTCCCTGGGAAAGAACGGCCCGGAGGGCTGCCCAACGATGGCAGGCCGGCACCGGCTGGCTTGTGGTAACCGCTCTTTTGCCCTTTCTGGTCGTGGCACAGACTGGGAACTGGCAGTCCCTGGCGCTGTTCGGAATCACACCGGACCTGACTGTCGCCGCCTCTGTGCCTTGCCTGCTCATGTTCCCCAGGCGGGTGCGCTGGGTGTTTCTGTTGCTGCCGCTGTTGTGGGCCCTGTTCAGCATGGCAACCCTGTGGGCCCTCGGCATCCGGCTGATGCTTGTCCTGCCGGCTGTTACCCTGGTGCTGGCCATTGCCGGCTTCCGGTTCAGTCCCAGGCCGGCGCAAAGCCCGGGTTAGCAATTCGCTCGCCCCGGTCCAGTTTGTCGATCTCGGCCATCTCGTCCTCGCTGAGCCTGATATCAAGCGCGTCCAGATTGGCTTTCTGGTGCTGGGGGCGTGTGGACGACGGAATGGGAACCACGCCGCGGGCGGCAATCCAGGCCAGGGCAATCTGCGCTGGTGAAGCATTGTGCTCACGGCCGATCCGAATCAGGGTTTCATCTTCCATGACCTTCCCGACGGCCAGGGGCATATAGCCTGTCACGGTAATGCCCAGCTTCCGGGCATGGTCAACCACCTTGCGGTTGGCCAGAAAGGGGTGAACCTCTACCTGGTTGGTAAGAATCGGGGATTCGCCCAGGATCTCTTTTGCCTGGTCCATCTGGGCGCAGGTAAAGTTGGAAATGCCGATGTGCGTGGTCAGCCCCTCGCGCTGGGCGTCCCGCAGTGCTCCAAGATACTCCGCCATGGGAACTTCGTCCCCCGGTGACGGCCAGTGGATCAGGGTCAGGTCCACATGGTCAGTCTTCAGCCGGGCCAGGCTGTCGTGCAGGCTGTTGATAAGGTCGCTGCGGTGGAGCCGGTCATGCCAGATCTTGGTGGTCAGGAAAATCTCACGGCGCGGAATGCCGCTGGAGGTAATGCCATCGCCCACTTCAGACTCATTTCCATACATCTGGGCCGTATCGATATGCCTGTAACCGAGTGAGAGGGCGCTTTTGACCGCGTCTCTCGCATCGTTGCCTTTCAGGCGAAAAGTGCCCATGCCAATTTTCGGAAGTGTGCTGAATGCCATAGTGTCCTCCTTTGCGAACGCTCTGACTTGTATGTGGTGCCCGCCCGCTGGTTCTTCAAGTGGCGGGTGGTTATCATGACGGCCCCGGGAATACGCCAATCCGACCACCGTGGAGGTCAAATCATGCTGACAGGGCAGTGCCTTTGTGGCGATATCAAGCTGGAATACGATGGCCCACTGGGGCCCATAGCCCTGTGCCATTGCAGCCAGTGCCGTCGAGCCCATGGCAGTGCGTTTTCGGCCAGCGCTCCGATACAGAAAATTCGCACCCGTTTTACGGCAGGCGAGGATCTGATCCGCGAGTATGAATCCCGCCCGGGCAAATTCCGGGCCTTCTGCCCCCGCTGTGGCAGCCAGCTGTACAGCCGGGTCGATGCCATTCAGGGTATCTTGCGCCTGCGTGTCGGTATGATCAACGAGCCTTTGGGCAAAGGGCCTGCATCACACGTTTACGTGGGTTCAAAGTCAGACTGGTTCACCATCACGGATGATATTTCCCAGTACGACAAAACTGAAAGAACCAACGATCCCAACTGAGGATATATACGATCATTCCGCGGGAACGATCCGGTATACCTTGCCGTTGGAATGATCCGTCAGTAGCCACAAGGCGCCATCGGGGCCCATCCGCACATCGCGGATGCGCTCGCCAAGATCCTCCAGAAGATCCTCTTCCTCTTTGACTTCCTCGTCTTCAATGCTCAGGCGTACCAGCTTCTGCATTTTCAGTGCGCCCACGAACAGGTCTCCCTTCCACTCGGGGAACTGGTCTCCGGTGTAAAAAGCCATGCCGGAGGGGGCGATGGACGGGTCCCAGTAATGCAGCGGGTCGGTTACGCCTTCCATGGTGGTCTTGTCCGATATGGTGGCACCGGAATAGTCGATGCCGTAGGTAACGTCCGGCCAGCCATAGTTGTTGCCGGCGCGAATGATGTTGATCTCGTCGCCGCCACGGGGCCCGTGCTCGTGGCTCCAGATCTCACCGGTTTCCGGGTGAATCGTCATGCCCTGGATGTTGCGGTTGCCGTAGGTAAAGAAGGTATCGTTCACCGAGGCGTCATCGGTGAACGGGTTGCCGGGGGCCGGTTCGCCATCGGTGGTGATGCGGTGTACGCCACCGGCGTCGTCGTCTGTTTTCTGGGCGCGGTCCATCTCGCCCCGGTCGCCCACGGCAACGTGCAGGTTGCCGTCGCGGTCAAATTCCATTCGTCCGGCGAAGTGGCGGCCGGCCCTGCCCCGGGGCAGGGCCTCGAAAATCACTTCAACATCGGAAAGCCGGTCGCCGTCCAGCTTCGCCCTTGCCACCCGGGTTGTCATCCCTTCGCGGCTTACCTTGTGGGCATAGCTGAGAAACAGGGTCTGATTATCTTCGAACTGCGGATGCAGGATTATGTCCAGCAGGCCGCCCTGGCCGGAAACCACCAGATCCGGCACGCCACTGATGGGCTGATCCTGAAGTTTGCCGTCCTGTATGCGCCGTAACCTCCCCTCGCGTTCGGTGACCAGTTGGGAACCGTCCGGGAGGAAAACCAGGCCCCAGGGATGCTCCAGGCCCTCGGCTACGGTATCCAGGCGGAAGTCAGCCTTGTCCGAGCTGAAGGTGCCAGCGCCAGCCAGGTTAGCGCTGGCCATGCCGGCGAAAGCCAGTGATGTTGCTAATTTGCCGATTCGGTTCATGAGATGGCCCCTCCCTTCTGAATATCTGTCAGAACATCCCTAATGAATGCAGTCTAGCAGTTGGTACGAAGGGAAGGGCCGACAGTATCAGAAACTGTAGTTAACAGACCCGACAACCGTTCGCTTGGTACCTACAAAGCAATCTCCCCGCGCCAGGCAGGAGCTGAAGTAGGTTTCGTCCTCAATGTTGTTTACGTTCAGGCTAAGATCCCAGTTGCCGCGGCTGTAGCCAACCATGGCGTCAAACAGCGTTACGGAGGGTGTTTTCAGTTGGTCCGTTCCATCCCAGCTGTCGCCTACGTAGCGTACGCCCGCACCAGCGCGGAAGCCGGGAATGCCGGCGATGGCAAAATCGTGCTGGCTCCAGACGGAAGCCAGTTGTTCAGGAACACTTGCCAGCCGTGCCCCTTCGTTGGTGCCTTCCAGCACTTCGGTATCGGTGTAGGCGTAGCTGGCAATCAGATCCCATTGAGGGTTCATCTCCACCAACGCTTCCAGCTCAACACCACGGGCCCGGGTTTCACCATTCTGAATCTGGTTGTTTGGCATAGCCGGGTCCGGCGCCCGGCGGTTTTTCTCCCGCAGGTCGTAAGCGGTTGCGGTGAAGAAGCTGTTGGATCCCGGGGGTTGGTATTTCGCGCCCAGTTCCACCTGCTCTCCTTTTAGCGGCTCGAAAGGCTTGTTGAAGGCGTCAACCGAAGTAATGGGCTGGAAAGACTCGGAGTAACCGATGTAAGGCGACAGCCCAAAGCCGGTTTTGTACATCAGGCCGGCCCTGGTGGTGACTTCGTTGTCTTCGAAGCTCTCGCTACCTTCGGTCTTGTTGCGGGCATTATCGTAACGAAGGCCCAGTACGGCAATCCAGCGATCGTCGATCGTGATCTGATCCTGGAGATAAACACCAGTCTGGCGCACGGTGTTTTCAGCGATGTCGCTGAAGTCTGCCTCGGTTACCCGTGAGTAGTTGCCATAAACAGGGTCATACAGGTTCAGGTCGCCGATGTCCGCGACATAGGCCGTGCGGCCATCGCTTTCAGCACGCTGATAATCCACACCGGCAATCACCGTGTGGTTGACATTGTCGGAGCCGAAAACCGCCTCGGCCTGGTTATCCATGGTCAGGGTGTCCAGGTTCGGGTTCCTGGCATAAGCAAGCCGCGAGATGTCACCGTTACTTTGCAAAGTCGGGGGGAACATCGGATAGATGGTCTGATAGGTTACTTCGCTTTCCGAGTACCGCAGGTTCTGGCGGAGGGTCCAGACATCATTGACCCGGTGGCTGAACAGAGAGGTGACAGAGTTTTCTTTCGTATCATACCTGTCGAAATCCGGTTCACTCACAAAAACATCAACCGGGATGTCCGGCAGCCCGTCAGGTGCTGGTGTGACGGTGCCGGCGTGAGGCAGGAACTGGGTGGTTGATCCGGTGCGGTCTTCCTGGTGCAACGCCATCAGGGTCCACTCGGTGCTGTCCGTTGGGCGCCAGGTAATGGAGGGTGCAATAACAACACGGTTGTCCTCAACCTGTTTGACCTGGGTGTCGCTGTCGCGGCCCAGTGCAACAAGGCGATAGAGCAGGGTGCCGTCTGCGTTGAGGGGGCCTGTGGTATCAATGGCTGCCTGCTTACGCTCGTTGTTGCCCAACTGAAGGTTCAGTTCGCTCTGTTGTTGGTCCAGGGGGCGTTTTGTGGCGAGGTTGATGATGCCTCCGACGTTACCCTGACCGTAGAGCACCGAAGACGGGCCACGAACAATCTCGATCCGCTCCAGGGTGTAGGGCTCTGTACGGGGGCTCTGGTAATTGCCAAAGGTCTTCTGAAGGCTGTCCAGAAAGATAACCGGGTCGCCACCGCGCACACTCTGCCAGTCACCACGGCTGTCCATGCCAAATTGCTCCGCGCCCACTCCGGCCGAATAGCGAAGGGCTTCCTGAACACTGGTAACGCCCTGGTCGCTCATCTGCTCTTTGGTGACCACGGATATGGCCTGGGGCGTTTCGGCAATGGGCGTTGTCGTTTTGGTTGCACTCACAGCGGTTTCTGCCCGGTAACCGTCGACGGGGCCTCGTGGGTCTTCGATTCTGTCTTCAGTCACCTCGATTGCATCAAGGGTGGTTTCGGCCCGGGTGGCGGGCACGATGGCTGATGTCAGCACCAGACCGGAAGCTATCCAGGTGGAGGTGTTCAAGATCAGATTCCGGGGTTTACTGCGCTGTTTTCTGAACGACATAGACTGCTTACCTTTTGTCACTTTTCAGGAAGTCGGGAGTTAAAACCTTGGCGGGGGGTTGCCAGTTACTGAAATTATGGCAATAATAATGATAACGATTAACATTTGCAATATTGTGGTGTAAATTATTCAAAAGAACCCAAGCCGACCAGGGAGATGTGACATGACACCGGAAAAAGAGGCAATCGAAGGGCTTAAACTGGCTGCAGGATCCGGTATGTTTATTCTGGTGCTGGCCAGTATCCTGATACTCGGGTCGACGCTGGGCGGGGGTTGAGACGGGCAATGCGTTCCTTGCGGTAGACCCCGCAGGTACCGCAATAGCCGCCTTCCGGTAGCAGGTATTTCAGGCAGCAACCCCGGCGTTGGGGAATGGCCATGGTCTGGCCATTGAAAACCGCCGGAATCCATTCGATAAACCGGTTCGCGTCGCAGTCAAAACGGCTCAACCAGCGGGTTGCCAGTGCACAGAGCCGGTCCGGTGGTGCAACGTTATACAGCAGTGAAAAGGGCATCCCGAGACCCAGCCCCACGCTACTCCAATAGGCGCCCGGGCTGACGCCGTGATCATTGCGAAACGGCGGGTACCAGCCCTGTACCTGTGCCGACATCTCTGCCACGAAGGTCTCAGTATCGGCGCTTGAGGCAGTTTCCAGCCAGGACCATGAGGGCGTTTCGTCGCCGGGAACCAGGATGATCTCTGCTGCCGAGGGCAGCCGTGTGCTTCCCTCCAGGAACAGCCGCATGGTCAGCGGCGCAATCACTTCCAGTGCGAGGTTCTGGTGCAGCACGGAGACGCGGATGCGCCGCTGTTTTTGTTGGCCAATGCCCGCAATGGGCTGATGAACCTCCCGGGCCAGCCGTTCAGGTTCTTCCAGGCACTGGGCCAGTGTCAGGGCATTGGCCGGGGCAGTGGTGTGCCCTGCCAGGGTGTAGGACTGGCGAATGTCCTGTGCCGAGACGCCGGCGGCGTCCCGCAACCGGGCCCATTGCTGTTGCTCACTGCCGGCCATGGCGGCTCAACCCCCAAAGGAAGTAGATTCCACCCACCAGTGCCGCCAGCAAGCCGGCCGGCAACTGGCCGGGGAAGACGACAATCCGGGAAAGATAATCCGCCACGGCCAGCAGGAGCCCCCCCACCAGAGCGGCCACAATCATTTGCCGGCCGACAGTCTGCTGCCCCAGGACGCGTGCAAGGTGCGGTGCGATCAGCCCCACAAAACTCAGGGGGCCGATAACCACCGTCGCCGAGGCCGTCAATACGGCCGCCAGGAACAGAAGCAGCAACCGGGCACGAGCGACGGACAGCCCGAGGGAGGACGCGGCAGTGTCCCCCAGCGGCAGAATGGACAGCGGCCGTACCACCAGAAGCAGTAAGCCGCTGACCAGCACGGTAAAGCCCAACAGGCCAAAAGCCTCACCCTCGGAGATCAGCCAGGTGGAACCGTACATCCAGTTCAGCAACTGGGACGCTACGGTGCCCCCAGACGCCATCACCAGCCTCAGGCCCGCGTCCATGAATACATACAGGGCCAGGCCGCCAAGCAGCAACTGGTTGCCTGCAAACCGGTGTTTGCGGGCAAGAACAATCAGCAGGCCCAGGGCACCGGCAGCACCCAGGGTGGCCGCGCCAAGCTGGCCAGCCCGGCCGACTTCAGCGCCGGACAGAACAATCAAAACCATCACCAGTGCGGCGCCGCCGCTGATGCCCAGCATTTCCGGGCTGCCCATGGGATTGCCGGTCATCCTCTGGATCAGTGTGCCGGCCAGTCCCAGGGCCACTCCGGCAAGCATGGCCGCCAGCAACCGCGGCCCGCGCCAGACCCAGGCATGGTCCCACTGGGTTAATGCCGTCCAGTTCCAGCCCTCCAGCCCCGGAGCCCAGCCCATGGATACAACAACGGTGGCCAGAAGCAGTGCGGAAATAATGCCGGTAACGAGTACGGGGGAACGGCGCCGGGGCTGGAACCCTGCCGGGCCGGATTCCTGGCCCGGCATATGATGGGTGTTCCTGAAGCTCTGCAGGGCCAGCAGGATAACAGGGCCGCCAATCAGCGCCGTGGTGGTGCCGGTAGGCACCAGAGAACCATCGCCCCAGGTGGACGCCCAGTGTGCCAGGGTATCCGCCAGAAGCAGCAGCCCGCCCCCCATCAGGGTACTCCAAAGCAGCTTGTCGCCTATGGTGCGGGCACCCAGCAAGCGGGCCAGCACCGGTGCCGCCAGGCCCACAAATGCCACGACACCTACCCGGCTGACAACCGTGGCGGTCATCAGCACCACCAGGAACAGCGCCAGTGCGCGGATCAGCCCGACCCTTGCACCCAGGGAGTTGGCGGAACTCTGCCCCAGTTGCAGTAACTGCAGTGGCCGCAACAGCAGTAACATCAGAACGGCGAGAATCAGCACCCGGGGCCACAGTTCCATAAATGGCCCCCAGTTGTTCTGCACCAGCGATCCGGCACCCCAGATAAACAGATTGCCCAGCCATTCACCCTTGAGCAGCAGGAACGCCATGTTCAGGGCACCCAGGAAGAAGGTGATCACCAGCCCGGCGAGAATAACGGTAACCGGCGAGAAACCGAGCCGCCAGGTGAGGGCGATCACCATGCCAATGGCCAGCAATCCCCCGCCAATGGCTGCCAGGTCGGGGCTGAACGCCAGCAGCCCGGGTGCAAACAGGGTGGCAACGGTAATGCCGAACTGTCCGCCCGCTTCCACGCCAAGGGTGGTGGGGGAGGCCAGCGGGTTGCCCAGTATCTGCTGGGTAACTGCCCCGGCCAGGCCCAGCCCACAGCCAATCAGAATGGCAATGGATACCCGGGGCGCCCAGCTGTAGTGGGCCAGTACCGAGGAGTAATTCTCCGGGTCAAAGGTCCAGAAGGCAGACGCAAGCGCCCCGGCGTCCAGTTGACCAATCCAGGGGGCAGAGCTGGCAATCAGGGCACCGAACCACAGGATAATCGCCGCTACCGGCAGTTTTGCAGGAATGGAAGGGCGCATTTCGGGCAGGGTGGAGGTATCAGCGTACATTGTCGGAGCCCCCTTCCAGGAGTGAGTCCGTCAACATGGTTGCCAGTCGTTTGACCGGAAAGACACCACCGAATGGCCATACGGCGTCTATCTGGTAGACCTCGTCACGCCTCACCGCTGGCAGGTAGGTCCAGAACGGGCTGTCGGCCAGGGTGTCGGACAGACCGGGAAGGGTGGGGGAAACAACCGCAATGCGGCTGTTCTGGTAAGGGGCGATGGCTTCCAGCCCGACCACTGAAAAACCCCAGAAATTTCCCTGCCGGGGCCAGGCATTTTCCAGCCCCAGGGCGTCAAGTGTGCTCTGGTAGAGGCTGTTGGGCGCATAGATGCGCACATGCCGGTCATCCAGGAAGTTCACCAGGGCCACGGGGCGGTCGGTCATGCCGGCCTCTTCCAGCCGCTGGCGCTGGGTATCCAGGGTCTGTTCAATGTCTGCCAGTATGCCCTCGGCGCGGTCTTCCCGGCCGAGCATCTCGCCAAGTGTGGTCAGCATCTCGCTGGCTTTTTCGAAGGGCCGGTGGCCTTCCTTGTAAACGCTGATGACGTAGGTAGGTGCAATCCGTTCCAGCAGGCCGGACGCAGGGGCCATTTCAGAACTGGTAACGATCAGGTCCGGCTCCAGCTCGGCAATGGCCTCCAGGCTGGGCGCCACACGGGTACCGATATTGGCGACCTTGTCGGGCAGCTCAGGCTCTTTCACCCACACGGAATAGCCGTCCCGATCCGCAACACCCACCGGCGTTACGCCGAGCAGCAGAAGCGCTTCAGTGGCAGCCCAGTTAAGGGCAACGATCCGCTTCGGGGTGGAATCCAGCGTAATCGTGCCATTCTCGTGGTGCCAGGTTCCGGCAGCGGCCTGCAGTGACAACAGGCCGAGAAACAGCAGGGCCGCACAGGTTCTTGCGGGATACTTAATGTACATAGGAGACCCACTGGCCCGGCGCCCGTTCCATCACCCCCATGGGAACGCCGTAGATGGTTTCCAGGGTTCCGGAGTCCATGATGTCTCCCGGGCTGCCGTCAGCGATCAGCCGGCCGGTTTTGAGCGCCACCAGCCGGTCGCAGAAACGTGCGGCCAGATCCACATCGTGGAGTACCACTACCACGGTCAGCTCTCTTTCTTCCGCCAGGCGATGGACCAGGCGCAGGGTTTCCACCTGGTGCTTCACATCCAGTGCGGAGATGGGCTCATCCAGCAACAGGCAGCGGGTTTGCTGGGCCAGTAGCATGGCAATCCAGGCCCGTTGGCGTTCGCCGCCTGAAAGCGTATCCACGGAGCGATGCTGGAAATGGCCAAGCCCGGTGTCTTCAATGGCCTGGTCGATCAGCCGGTGGTCTTCGTTGTTGTAGCGGCCCAGTGGCCCGCGCCAGGGATAGCGGCCGAGGGCAACCAGTTCACGCACGGTCAGGCCGTCTGTGCCCGGCGGATGCTGGGGCAGGTAACCGACGGTGCGGGCAAACTCCCGTGCACCGGTGGTACGGAAGGAAGTGCCCAGCAGGCTGACATCGCCCGAGGCAGGCGACATCTGCCGGGCCAGGACTTTCAGGAGCGTGGACTTGCCGGAGCCATTGTGCCCGAGCAACCCGGTCACCTCACCTTCGCGGAATTCGATATTGATATTCCGGAGGATAGAGGTGTCGCCGACGTTAACATCCAGGCTGGATACTTCGAAGAACGCAGACATGCAGGCTCCAGTAATTCTGAGGGTCTGCAGAATAATCTAAATGCGAATTACTATCAATACATCAATGGATTTACAGGCCATCCCGGCAGACTTGTTACACCTGCCCTGTCTGCACCCGCCATTGGGCGGCATAGGCTCCTTCGGCCTGCAACAGGTCCTCGTGGCGGCCGGACTCCACAATCCGCCCGGCATCAACCACCGCAATGGTGTCTGCATCCACAATGGTGGACAGCCGATGGGCGATCATGATCACCGTACGGTTGTGGCCGATGCGCTTGAGAGAGCGCTGTATCGCGGCTTCGGTTTCATTGTCCACGGCGCTGGTGGCCTCGTCGAGCACCAGGATGGGCGGGTCTTTCAGCAGTGCCCGGGCAAGGGAAAGGCGTTGACGCTGCCCGCCGGAAAGCCGCACACCCCGTTCCCCCACGGCGGTGGACAGGCCTTCCGGCAGGGCCTCGATAAAGGACCAGGCCTCTGCGGTTTTCGCCGCCTCGATGATCTGCTCATCGTTGGCGCCGGGGAAACCGTAGGCCAGATTGTCGCGGATGCTGCCCTCGAACAGGTACACGTCCTGGCTTACCAGCCCGATGGCCTGCCGCAAGGACTTGAGGCTGACGGACTGAATCGGCTGCCCGTCGATGCGAATTGCGCCGCCGGTGGGGTCGTAAAAACGCAGCAACAGCTTGATCAGTGTGGACTTGCCTGAGCCGGTCGCACCCACCAGGGCAAGCGTATTCCCGGCTGGCACCTCAACGGATATATCCTCGATACCGGCGCCGCTGGATGGGTAGTGGAAACTCACGTTCCGGAAAGTCACTTCACCCCTGACCGGCTGCGCCAGAGAGGTGTCCGACGTGTCCCGCACGTGCACCGGCTCTGCCAGCAGGTCGAGAATTCGGCGGGTACTGGCCATGGCGCGTTCGAACAGGTCGATCACTTCGGCAAGGCCGGTCAGGGGCCAGAGCAGGCGCTGGGTGAGGAACACCAGAACACCGTAAGCACCCACATTCAGGGAGCCTTCCAGGGCCATCATGCCGCCCACAGTAAAGGTGGCCAGGAAACCCGCCAGAATGGCCATGCGGATAACCGGAATGAACGCCGAACTGATGCGAATGGCCTTGCGGTTGGCTTCCACATAGGCCTCGCTGCTGGCCTTGAGGCGTTCGGCTTCACGCTGTTCCGAGGTGAAACTCTTGATGGTGGCAATGCCGCCCAGGTTGTTGGCCAGCCGGCTGGACAGGTCGCCCACCTTTTCCCGCACATCCGCATACAGGGGGCCGGCCTTGCGCTGGAAGTAGAAGGCGCCCCAGACAATCAGCGGAATCGGCGTGAACGCCAGCAGGGCAATCAGGGGCGACAGCACGAAGAACACCGCGCCGACAGCCACCACCGTAACCAGCACCTGGATCATGGCATTGGCGCCGCCATCCAGGAAGCGTTCGAGCTGGTTGACGTCGTCGTTCATGGTGGCAACCAGCTGGCCGGAGCTGCGGGCCTCGAAAAAGCTCATGTCCAGTTTCTGGGCATGTTCATAGGCGTCCTGTCTCAGGTCAGACTGCAGGCGTTGGGCCAGGTTGCGCCAGAGCACCTGGAACAGGTATTCAAATATGGATTCGCCGGCCCAGATAAAGAAGGTCAGTATTGCCAGAATGGTGATCTGTTCCTGGGCGGTTTCAAACCCCAGGCCCGCGACAAAGCTCTCTTCCTGATTGACCACCACATCAATGGCAACGCCAATCAGGATCTCTGGCGCAATGTCGAAGAGTTTGTTGATCACAGAGCAGGTGGTGGCCGCGATGATCTGCCGGCGGTAGCCCCTGGCGTAACGCAGAAGGCGCCCGAGTGCGGCGAAACTGCTGGTGGTCTTGTGGGAAGGCTCGCTCATGGTTCGCTCCGCTTGCGCCAGAAAAGCGGCAAGGGTAGCGGATTTGACCTGTCAATAAAACAGAATCATTATCACCTGCGGGCGTTCCGTTGCAGCCAGCGGTCCAGTTTGTCGGCGAATTCCTTGCGGTCAGTCTGGTTCAGTGGTGCCGGGCCGCCGGTAACCTGACCGGCGTTTCGCATCTCTTCCATGAAATTGCGCATGGCCAGGCGTTGGCGAATGTTTTCTTTGGTAAAGGCCTGCCCCCGCGGGTTAAAAACATCAGCGCCTTTTTCGATGGCTTCGGCAGCCAGGGGAATATCCTGGGTAATAACAAGGTCGCCTTCCTGCATCTGGTCCATGATTTCGTTGTCGGCCACGTCAAAGCCCTGGGGAACCTGCCGGCGCTTTATATAGGGGCTCGGGGGCAGGTTGATGGCATGATTGGCAATGAAGGTGGTATCGATCTGCCAGCGGGCCGCCGCGCGGCAGAGAATTTCCCGGATGGGGACGGGGCAGGCGTCGGCGTCGACCCAGATTGGCATGGCGGGTTCCTTCTTGGTTCGGTTCTGGGCGGAGTTTACCTTCTGTTGGTGTGAGCCTGGTAGTTGGGTTCCGCGTATTATTTGCCAAGTCTGCAGGTTTGGCGGGCTTGCGCCCTTGGGAAGGGCTTTCCAAAAAACGCTACAAGCACGTCCCTGTGCGCTTGATTCCGGCCATCCATGGCCTCCAACATTTTTGGAAAGCCCCTCCCAAGGGCGCGATCAGGCTACAGAGTAAAATCCGCGATAGCAGAGGGAGTTCAGACGAGAGGGCAGGAAAACCAATGAAAATGCACAGTGTTTCAACTGTATTATTTGCTTTAGTGTTTGGCCTTATTGTTTCTTCAGCGGGTTCTGCGCAGGCTGACGAATCAGAGGCCTGGGACGCTCTTCGAGAGGGCCGTGCCGTGTTGATGCTGCGGCATGCGCTGGCGCCGGGCACCGGGGATCCTGACAAATTCAAGGTGGACGACTGTTCCACCCAGCGCAATCTTAACGATACCGGCCGTGAGCAGGCGAGGGCATGGAAGCCTTTCCTTGCAGAGCATGGCATTGATGAAGCAAGGGTGTTCAGCAGTCAGTGGTGCCGTTGCCTTGAAACAGCCCGGGAAATGGATGTCGGGCCGGTGGAGGAGATGATATCGCTGAATTCGTTCTTCCGCAGTCGCGGCGACGGGCAAATGCAGACAAGGCAGACAATAGCCATAGTGAACGAGATGGAACCGGGGCCACCGGTGGTGCTGGTATCTCACCAGGTGAATGTGACCGAACTGGCCGATGTATTCCCGTCCTCCAACGAGGGGGTAATTATTGCCTTGCCGTTATCCGAAAAGCCGACGGTACTGGCGAGGGTTTCGCCGCAGAAGTAGTGGTATAGTCCGTGGCTTGACGGAGGATTTCAATGGCTGACGGCGATAAAGAACAGACACCTGCACAGATACCACCAGATAGACGGCACGAACTCCATCAGGAGCTGCCTGTTGATTTCCCGGACCCTTTCTTTCGCAGTCTGCACCGGATTATTCGCTTCGCGATCCGGGTGCTTGCGGTACTGATGGTCGCCGTCATCCTCTGGGGTGTGGGCGATGTTATTTACATTATTTACGACCGGCTGATCACGCCGCCTTTCCTGCTGCTGAGTATAAATGACATTTTCTACACGTTCGGCGCCTTCATGGCCGTGCTGATTGCCGTGGAAATCTTCATCAATATCCGGCTCTACCTGGGTACCAACGTGTTCCCGGTCCAGCTTGTTGTTGCCACCGCTCTCATGGCGATCGCACGGAAAGTCATTGTGCTGGATTTCGATACCCTGACGCCCATGTATCTGATCGGTATTGCCGCCACCACACTGGCACTGGGCGTCACCTATTGGCTGCTGAGGCAGGGCAACCAGTACCAGGAGTGGGATGACTGATTACCCGGCCAGTGCAATGCCGGTTTACGCCGCGGTGGCAACCTGCACTTGCTGTTCGAGTTCCCTGGCAAGGCCGGGCTCCAGCTTCAGGGCATTTGCCAGTTGGTCCAGCCAGGCGCGCTCCATCGGGTTTTGGTCGTCTATCATCACTGCGCTGACAATATAGATCTCCCGGCTCGCCTGGGGCGAGTCTGCACTGCGGGCCAGGGCATTGGCGTCCAGCGGGGCGTCGAATTGCTGCTGAATCCAGGCGTGCAATTCGTCATCCGGTCCGAGTTTCTCGATCTCCCCGGTAAGCAGGGCGCGCTCATTGGCATTCACGTGGCCGTCGGCACGGGCCGCCATGATCATGGCCTGAAGGATTTCCAGGCCACGCTGCTCCTGGGCACTGCCCTGCAGTTGCTCCAGCGGCTGGCCCTGCCGGGCGTCGGGTGCTTGTGGGCCAGCCTGATGGGCCGATTGCGCCTGGTAGTTCTGGTAGGCCTTCCATGCCAGCACCCCAACGCCGGCCAGAGCGCCGTACTTCAGTGCCGTGCCACCCATTTTCCGGCCGCGCTTCGAACCCAGCATCAGCCCTACGGCACCGCCGCCAAGCAGGCTTTTTACGTCAATCCCCCCGGAGCCTGAACCTCTGGATCCGCCGCCCCCGAATTGTGATGTGAGTTCCCCGATCATACGGTTCACCCCGGACCCCCCGGCCTGGCTGCCGGAAGCCTGGTCCATCAACTGCTTGAGAATGTTCATGGCATTCATTGGTTCACTCCTGCATCGCACGTGCGGTGAATGTGACGGATGTGGTTGGAGGTACATCCTTTCCCGCTGGTATGACCGCCGCGTTCGGTTTTGGTGCCCGGCTCCCGACACAGGATTTCAGACAGGACAACGCTGCTACTTGTCATCCGCTGTGGCGAAAGCGACACTGGTACTACATTGCCAACCGATTGATCAGAAACCCATAAAGCGAGGCTCCATGAAAACACTCACTGCGCTGGCTGCGCCTGTACTGATCGGCTCCAGCATCCTTGCTGGCACCTTTGCCAACACCGCGGTTGCCCACGAATACACCGAGGGCGAGATCACTGTCGATCATCCCTGGAGCCGTCCCACACCCCCGGGTGTACCCATGGGTGTCGGCTACATGGTCATCACCAACAACGGTGACAGCGATGTAACGCTGATCAGTGCCACTACCTCCAGAGCCAAAAGTGTTTCCATTCATGAAAGCGCCATGAAAGACGGCACCATGAGCATGCGCCCGTTAAAAGAGGGCCTGCCCATACCTGCCGGACAAACCGTGGAACTGAAACCCCATGGATACCACCTGATGCTTGAAAAACTGGATGGCCCCCTGAAGGAAGGGGAGAGCATTCCCCTGACCCTCGGCTTCGAAGGTGCCGCAGACATGGACGTAGAACTGGACGTTGAACCGCTGGATGGCGGCATGCAGAAGCAAGAAAGTGACATGGATCATTCAGGGCACTGAGTTATACGTCCTTGTTCGTATAACTCCGAAGAGCTATGCCCTGATTGCTGAATCTATGAGGTTTTAACAGTGCGTTTCCCGAGTTATACGAATAGTGCTTTCTGGAATTATACGGACATGTTCGCATAAGACCTGTTTGGGAGCCAAAATGCGTGTTCTAAAATTCTGAACTATATTGGTTTTTCTGGGCGGGATTTGTATGGGGTTTTGCGTTGTATGAACGCTGGATAGGCGCCCGGAGTTATACAAATGTGTTCGTAAAATAAACTGTTATGCACCACAAGCCAGCCAATGGGAATTTGCCGTGAGGATTGATAAAATTAAATCTGGATGTATTCCGCCCGTTAATCGCTTTGAGGTCGAATGCTTGTCCGATCTTGTCGTTATTGCAGGACCAAACGGTGTCGGAAAGTCGCGACTGATCACCTCGTTTCTTAACTACTTCAAGTCATTCAAGGAGGCGAATACTTCCTTTGAGATTATTGCAACCTGTGATGATGAATATAATGCCTGGGGAAAAGACAGGCTTGTTACTTCAGATTCTCTTGATGCTCAGAAGCTGCGCACCCTCCTAGAAAGAAATCAACGAAGACGAAATCTAAAGAGCTCGATAATTTACTACGAAAGCGATAGAAGCATTCAGAAGATCGAACCTCTAAAATTTCAATTCGAGTATGAAGACCCTTGGGAAGAGCAGATTGGAAAGCGGTTTTCGTTTAACCCGCTAAAAAGTCGTTGGCAAGATACAATCCATGCCGTTTTTAAGAAGATTCAGAGTCAAAAGAGTTTTATTGCATCCCGCGCTATCCAGTTAAAGAATGAAGGGCATAAGTCGATGAACCTCGAGTTTGCCGACCCTCTTGAGCCATTTCGTGATGCTTTCTACAAGTTGCTAGGCCCCAAAAAACTAGTTCGAGCGGATATACAAAAGCAAACATTGATCTACGCGGAAGGAGACAGGGAAGATGACATCAGGTCGTTGAGTAGCGGGGAAAAAGAAGTCCTTAACATAATATTTGACTTCATACTGCGTAAACCAAGTGATTGTATAGTATTCTTTGACGAGCCTGAACTTCACCTCCACCCTGAGCTTCTTCATAAACTCATTACTACTTTGAGATCTGTTGGAAAAAATAACCAATTTTTTTTGGTCTCTCATTCGCCAGCCGTAATTTCAGCGTCTCTAGAAGATTCTGTTGTCTTCCTGACCCCTCCAAAGCCGGATGGCTCAAACCAAGCTGTCCTTGTAACGCCTGAGAACTCGACCTCAGATGCTCTTCATAAACTAGGCCAATCAATTGGGGTTGTCGCGCTGGGCCATAAGATTGCTTTGATTGAGGGCAATGATTCAAGTCTCGACAAACAAACTTATGGCCAGATATTAGAGAACAAGTACACTAACTTTGTACTACAACCCGCCGGAGGAAAAGATCAACTGGTGTCATTTGATGCCATTATCGATAATATTCTCAACCGTACAATATGGGGCGTCGAATTCTATATGCTCGCTGATCGCGATGCGGCACCAGACAGCCTATCAGACGATTTGACTTCAAAATCTGGAGGGCGGTTCCGTGTTCTGGATCGTTACCACCTTGAAAATTACTTCCTTGACGAGAACGTTCTCGCTGCTTGTTTTGAGGATCAAGAAGCTGGTGATTCTTGGTTACGGAATGTGGAAGACATTGGGGAGAAACTACAAGAGCTCGCGAGAACTCACCTCAGTTACGCAACGGCTCTAATAGTCTCCAAACATGTTCGGTTGAAGGCTGGTAATGTAAGCGTCATGCCGAAGGGGTGTGCCAGTAAGTCAGACGACGAACTCCGCGATTTGATTTTGGCGGCCCAAGCGGCCGAACGTGATCGAGTATTGTCAGCACTCGACGGCCCCTCTACTGAAACTTTGGTTCGGCAAACCTACCGCGAACTCGAGGGCTCGCTAGGAGATGGTGGCTGGAAAAAAAAGATTCCCGGTAAACCGATCCTAGCGAGCTTCGCAAGTGCAGCAAAAATTCCTGTTGGGCGCTTAAAGTCATTGTATATCGCAAAAAACGCAGCATATCAGCTGGGTGCATTCGATGAGATCGAACAAATCTTCCAGCAGTGGTCTTGAAAACGTTCTACATAACACATATGAGCCTTCTTGGAATCAACAGGCAATAGTCATTTACTTGGTCGCGCCAGCAGCCAACCTAAACCCATGAGTGAGAACGCCTGCGTCGTCAGTCTCGCGGGACTGTCAGGCACTCACAGTAAACACATATAGGGGCTCTCTTACATGACTTTAGATCATAACTTGACCGGTAGTTCCATCGGTGGGTCTGGCACCGCATTTTGTGCCGTCGAGTGTGGTAGCAAGGTCGAGTTCGAAGGTGAGGAGCCTATAATTACTTTCAATAGTTTTCTTGTGAAACAATGTAGATCAATTGAATGCGTCGCATAAAAACGGCCGTTTTCGTAATGATAGTGGCGCTGCCGGGAGTAAAAGCTCTGGCTTCTGAAAGCTCTCCTTATGTAGGCGAAGAAGCCAGGGAAATCAGTTCCCTGTCAAAAGCAGAGATTGACGGCCTGGTCTCCGCGGAAGGTATGGGATACGCCAAAGCAGCGGAGTTGAATGGCTACCCCGGCCCGGCCCATGTACTCGAGCTCAGCGAAAAGCTGTCGCTGACAGCCGATAAGTGGAGAGAAACCGAAGCCCTCTTCGCCCGGATGGAAGCTTCCGCTAAAGAGCTGGGTGCTGATTTGGTTGCAGCAGAGCTTGCGCTGGATAAGGCATTCAGAAGCAGAAATATCGACGAATCGTCTTTGTCGGAACTTGTGAAGGATATTGGCGATATTGAGTCCCGTCTGCGTGCCATCCATCTCGGTGCGCATTTGCAGCAGACTGAAATGCCTAATGATCAGCAGCTAGCCGAGTACATGGCTTTAAGGGGCTACAACGATGCTGGACACGGCAGCCATCTCAAGCCTCATCACGGGAAATAAAAGAGTGGCATATGCACAAGAACGGAGTTGGCGTTGACTAAAACATTTCTACTGGATACGTGGTCTTTTTTCAGGGCCAACGTTTTTGTGCTCAGCTTGATTATCCTTCCATTCACAGTCCCAAGGGCCTTCCTGTTTTCTGTTAACGGTCATTCTGCTTTTGGCGGTAGGTTTTGGATTTGCTCTTTTTATACTGCCGGGGCTGAATGCTGGCATTGTTGATCCGATTCTCGGCATTATTGCGTCTGTGCTGCTGGTTTTATACGCAATCTATGCATAAAGGGTCTACGATTTTGTGCTTCGGCGTTTCAGTGTCTGATCTTTAAGGAGTGAACTTGAGTGATCTGATAGAGCCCATAGCAGCCTGGTGCGCGGTTATCATTGAAACCATCGGCATCGCGACTATTACATTTTTTGCACTGTATGCCTTGTACAATGCCGTGGCGAGGTTGCTGAAAAAGGAAGAGAAGGAAGCTGTTTTCCAGGAGCTGCGCCAGTCACTGGGGCGTGGCATTCTGCTCGGGCTGGAGTTTCTCATTGCCTCTGACATTATTTACACGGTGGCCGTTGAGCTGACGTTTGAAACCATTGGTGTTCTGGCAATTGTTGTTCTTATCCGTACATTCCTGAGCTTTACCCTGGAAGTGGAGATGTATGGTAAATGGCCCTGGCAGGACAGACAGTAATTATCAGGTTGGTGTTCAAGCCGCTGCTGAATACCCTCAGGGTGCAGAGGAATCCGGCCTATCTGACCCGAATCCGGTCGCCGTCACTCAGTTCCCGGCCAGGATGACGAACTAACTGGTCACCTTCGTTCAGCCCGCCTTCCAGGGCTGTCATCAGGCCATTGCTGCGGCCGGTTTCCACTGTTTGCATTACTGCACGCTCGTTCTTGACAAGAAAGACAGTGGGCTGGCCGTTATTCTGGAAAACGGCAGATGCCGGCACCTGGAGTATGTCTGCTGACTGCCAGAGGATGAAATCTGCATCAACCCGGTATCCGTCGCCCAGCATTTCCCAGTTCTGACGGGGGCTGACCATGTCTGCTATGACCCGTACACGCTGTTCCTCCACACCAAGAGCAGACACGTCTTCAAACCCGACCGGTTCGACCCGTCGAACGACGGCATCCAGCTGGGTTCCGCCCCACCCCTTGAGCCGTACCTGAACACCTGGGGTGAGTTTGACGGCATCAAAACTGAGCACATCCACAACTACCTCCAGTGCACCGGGATCGCCCAGTTCCAGAATCGGCTCGCCAGCCTGAATGACGCCTTCACTTTCACGCTGTATGCCCAAAACGCTGCCATTGACTGGTGAGCGAACCGCCAGCCGCTCTGCGGGCTGTTGGCCCTCTGATCGGGCAGCGGAAATCTCCAGCCGGGTTCTGGCTGCGGCCAATTCGTGAGCGGCGACTTCTTCATCGAAGAGTGCGGACCGCAGAACAGCTTGGGTTCGTATGGAACTGGACTGAGCCTGTTGCAGGCGCTCGGCAGACACGAAATGGGAACCGTCCAGGGTGAGCAGGCGATGATATTCCGCTTCAGCGAGTTCAGCATCCGCTTTCGCAACCTGTGTTTTCTGACGCACAGAGTTCAGAGCCGAACGCGCGGCTTTAACCTTTGCTTCCGCCTCAGCCCGACTGCGGGCGTCCAGAACACTGGCGGGTATCGGGTCTACCTCGGTTAACAACTCACCGGGAATCACCTGGTCGCCAACGTTCAGTTCCACCCGATGCAGGTAGCCGGTTACTGGTGAGGAGACAACATAGCGATCTTTAACTCGGGTTTTGCCTTCTTCCAGTATGGTCACTTCCAGGGGGCCTCGTTGTACGGTCGCCAGGTCTACCCAGACTGGCTCAGGACGCAGGAGATAGGCCACCACCATAATGGCCAGTACCCCAAGGATTGACCAGAACAGCCATTTGCCCGCCAACTGTTTACCCTTTGCCATGAAAGATGTCCCTTTATCTGCTTATTCCCGGGTTTTGAGGACTGCCACAAGGTCCAGTTTACGCAGCCGCCACCAGGTAATGAATCCGGTTATCAGGGCCGATACGATTACCACACTGGCCGCCAGTGCCAGCGTTCTGCCCGTGATAATCAACGGTACCCGGTATAGTTCGGTTTGCATCATAGTCACCACCAGGCTCGCCAGGCCATGGCCTGTGGCCCAACCGAGGGGAATGCCGAGTATCAGCAGAATTGCCAGCTCGGCAAGAAGAATGTGGGCCACTTCGTTGTGGCTATAGCCCAGTACTCGCAGGCTCGCCAGATCCCGCCCACGTTCCGCGAGGGAGATGCGCACGGTGTTATAGATAACTCCAAAAGCAATAATGCCACCCAGCATGCTGATCACCCAGGTGAAGGTGAGGAAGGTTTTTGCCAGCGTTTCGAAAAAACTGTCCAGCATCACCTGGCGAATGTTGATGGCCATTACCCGCGGAGTATCCCGCAGTTCCTGATACACGGTTCCCGCTTGTCCTGGCTCCAGATTCATCAGCACCTGATTGACGACTGGCCCCTCTTTCAGTGCCCGATTCATCGCAGCGAGGTTCATGTAGGAACCCACACCCAGGAATTCGCTGGTTACGCCTGCGACTTGCAGGTTCAGCACAGGGCGATGACCTTCAAGTATCCTCACCTGTATGGAATCTCCGGCATTCACTCCAAGTTGTTCTGCCAGAAAATCGGTCAGTAACAGCCCGGCAGGAGGTATAGGGACCTTGTTAAGATGTTCGTCTATGACGAACTGTAGCCGGGCATCGTCTGGAATACCGGTCAAGGCGGTGCGCCATTGCCGGTGGCCATTGACCAGCTCAACTGCCGCTACACGTCGCCCCTCGGTATATCGGATACCTGGCTGCCTCCTCATTCCGTACATAATGGTCTGGTGAAGTGGATCGGTCAGGCTGACGGTCAGATCCTGTTGCTGCACCTGTGCAAACTGGGTGTGTACCATCAAGGAAACCGAGCTGAACTGGAAGTTCCCGACGATCACCACGGCCGTCGCCATGGCTATGCCTGTTACGGACAACGCTGTGCGGGCGGGGCGTTGCGCCAGATGTCGCACAATCATGCGGGAGGGTTGGCTGAAGCGGATCCACGACAGCATGCGCTCCGGAGCGGTTACCCGGTATCTGGCGGGGCCTTCCGGCCGCATGGCCTCAGCCGGGGGCAGGGATGCAGCACTGCGTATGGCGCGCCAGCCCCCAAGCCAGGCTACAAAAAGTGTCAGCAAGCTCAGGATAAGGATCCACCAGGGGCTGATGCGGAACAGCAGTTCCGGAAACCTGTAGTACTCCATATAGAGCCCGCCCAGGGCCCGGCCCAGCCACATGCCGGTAATGGTGCCTATCAACAGGCCGGTAAAGGCTATGGTCAGCACCATTTGACTATAGTGCCAGCCGATCTGCCTGTTGCTGTAACCAAACGCTTTCAATACAGCAATGATGTCCCTTTGGGTACTGATCAGCCGGGTTATCACTGTATTGAGCAGGAACATGGCAACTGCCATAAAGATGACGGGAAAGACTACGGCCATGGTTTTGAGCTGGTTCAGCTCGTCGTTCAGGAAGCGGTGTGAGAACTGATCATCCCGTGCATAGGCACCGGTGCCTCCGTAAGGGGCCAGCAATCGATCAAGCAGATCGATTACGCCAGCTACCGGAATGGACGGATCAACCGTTAACACCAGGCTGTTGAAAGCGCCGCGCATGTCCATGGCCGACGCCAACGCCTGCTCGGTCATCCAGGCCACGCCATAGCGTTGGTAGTCGGGCAGCATTCCGCCCGGTGGAATAACATAAACAAACTCCGGCGATTCAACGATACCTACCACGGTTAGGGCCTGGCGCCGACCATTAATGATGGCTCCCAGGCGGTCGCCCAGTTGGAGCTCGTGAGCGTCAGCAAAGCTTCCGATCACGGCGACTTCATCGCTGCGGTCGGAATGGGGTAATCGCCCGTGGCGCAGATATGTCCGGTTGACCTCTGGCTGCCCTGCAGGGGGCAAAGACAGCAGGCGGGCGGAAGCGGGATCACTGAAGCCGGGAATTTCAAGCTTGGCGACGCCTTCAACTCTTCCGCTCAGTCGGGTTACACCGGGAATCTCTTCGGCCTGTTGCAGTAACTGCCGGGGCGCTCGTTCCAGGGTGGCAAACACGTCGGCAAACTGATGTTCCTGATAGTACTGGGTGCGAGTGGCCGTTAACGAGGAATAGTTCACCAGTGACAACAGACACACGGAAATGCCGCCAGCGATGACCAGGGCGATTGCAAGTGTCGGTCCCCGCATCTGCCAGAGCTCGCGGCGTAATTTGGCATGCAGGATGCTGGTGAGAATGGCTGGCATGGCGTTACCAGCTCAGGGTCCGTGGGTCCTGCCGCGTTGAGTTGCGGAATTCGCCACTGATAGTCCCGTCAGACAGAGTGATGACCCGGTCTGCCATCTGTGCAATGGAGGCGTTGTGAGTGATGATCACAGTGGTGGTACCGGTTTCCCGGTTGGCGGTTTCCAGTGCTGCCAGTACCAGTACGCCTGTGGCGGAGTCCAGCGCTCCGGTGGGTTCGTCACACAGTAAGACATCGGGGCGCTTGGCAATGGCCCGGGCAATGGCGACCCTTTGTTGCTCACCCCCGGAGAGTTGGGCGGGAAAGTGGTCCATGCGCTGGGCCAGGCCCACAAGTTCAAGTGCCGCCTCCGGAGTCATGGGGTTGCGTGCGATTTCCGTGACGGCCACAACGTTTTCTCGTGCCGTCAAACTGGGTATCAGATTGTAGAACTGGAACACGAAGCCGACGTGGTCTCGCCGGTAAAGGGTCAGCTCCCGGTCTTTGGCCCTTGTCAGATCAATGTCCTGATACATCACCTCACCACTGGTGGGCACATCCAATCCGCCAAGGATGTTCAGCAGAGTGGATTTGCCGGAGCCGGAAGCTCCCAGCATTACCACCAGTTCTCCTGCAAACAGGTCCAGGTTCACCCCCCGTAAGGCATGCACCTCAACCTCGCCCTGGTGATAGGTTTTTGTCAGTCCGGAGGCATGAAAAACGGGTAGGTCGGAGCTCGATCTGTCCATGTAATTGCCACTTGCCCTTCATGAGTTGGCATCCGCTGCCAAGGTCGCAGCTTACCCATGTGTGAAGATATACCACAAACTGTCGCAACAGACTCCTCTATACTGGAACAGCCTGCGGTATCCTGATATCGCACACGTGCGACTTAATCGAAATGGAGCATGTTGAATTGACTCTAAGCCCGGAAGAGCTTGATACCCTCCTGGAAACCATCCCCGATGCGCGAGACGGCCTGACTCGCACCGAGCGCATCATTCTGTATGTTTTGCAGGAAACCCAGCGCGAGCTGAATGGGCGTAATGTGCCAACGGTGATGCTCTATGGTCGGGTGGTGGAGTACGTCAATATCAGTGAGGCAGAGCTTCACGTTTACCTGGACAGGTTAGGGGTGAGGCGATAGGCAGCCAGAAGTAAAAGTGAGCTGATCTGCCCTTTTATGCCATAACGTGTTGCCGCAACCCGTGGAACCTGCGCCGGTACTGAGTTGGTGTCATGCCCACCCGGCTGAGGAATTTGCGCCCGAAAAAGCCGGCGTCCTGATACCCGACGGCCTCGGCCACCGCGTCGATGGACAAGTCGGAAGTTTCCAGCAGTTGCTTGGCTTCTTCCAGGCGCAGTGTGAGGACGTATTCCATCGGTGTCATGCCGGTGGCCAGCTGAAATCGACGCTTGAAGGAACGCTCGCTTAATCCGCTCCGGGCTATCATCTGGTTGACGGGGGAGGGGCGGTCATAGTTTTCAGCCACCCACACCTGACATCGTGCAATCACCGCATCCTCCGATTGCCGGCTGCAGGAGAGTACGGCGTAGGGTTGTTGCCCTGCCTCATGCCAGTCAATCAGGTGGACTTTCGCCACTCGGATTGCTTCCTCTATGCCGCAGAAACGGGCGATCAGGTATAGCCCGAGGTCCATCCAGGATGCGCCACCTCCGGCCATGATCAGCCGCTGGCCCTTGCCGGAGGTTACCAGTGCCCTGTTCGAATGGAAGCGGACACGTGGGTAGCGGCGAGCGGCGAAGTCACAGAATGCCCAGTGAGTGGTCGCGTCCTCGCCGTCGAGTAATCCTGCTTCGGCCATGAGCAGTGAGCCGGTGCAGGCCGACGCAACGGTTCCACCGCTTTCCCAGTAGGCCTTCAGCCAGTGGATCTCCGTGGTCAGCTCCTTTACGAACTGGCTGTCCGGGGCCATGGCGATTTCCAGGATGCAAACCACGTCGGGACGATAGTTATCACTGAAACGTCGATGGGGTTTTACCCAGCCCCCATTGGCCACTTCCTGGGGAGTGCCGCTGGCCGAGATGATGGTGGGATTGACAAGCGGAGGTCCGGCTTCGCCCCCGGTAATCACGGCCCAGTCCCGGCCAGCCGAGCACAGCAGATCGTTCATCCCGTACACCGTAGAGGATGTAGTCTGACTGGTGGCCAGAATAGCCACTTCCGTTGGCTTCCGGTGCGTTGGCGCAGGCATGGTGATGTTCTCCCCCGGTGCAAGGCAGCGGTTCCCGGTCAATCGGGTTTCTATAATATTAGCCTCCTTTGCCTGTGACTGAGTACGGTGTTGTCCTGATCTGGCAGATTTGACTGTATTGGGTGGTTTTTGACTGATGGGCGGTTAATCAATGCTCTTTAAGATGACAACTGTTCATTCAACACAGGGATCACACCATGAACGTCATAGAACCGTCTTTTGCTGAACAACAGGCAGCCGCCACAGACGCCTTTGCCAATGACCTGGTCAACATGCTGAATCACAGTGCGATCATCGCCATGGTGTCGTTGGGCCATAAGCTGGGGCTTTTCGATCATCTGGCAGATTTGCCGCCGGCCCCTGGTGATGTGATCGCCAGGGCAGCAGGCCTGCATGAGCGCTATGTCCGCGAGTGGCTGGCGGTGATGGTGACCGGGAAAATAGTCACCTACGATCCGCAGACCCAATGCTACGAACTGCCCGCGGCGCATGCGGCCTGCCTGACCCGGGCAGCGGTGCCCAATAACATGGCAGTGAATGCCCAGTTTGTTCCTGTCGTTGCGAAAATGGAGGATGCACTGATCGGTTGCTTCCGGAATGGTGGAGGACTGCCTTATGAGGCCTATCCCTGCTTCCATCAGGTTATGAGTGAGGACAGTGCGCAAACGGTCGTCGCCGCGTTGCGCGACCATATCCTTCCTCTCGTGCCGGGCCTGGCCAGCCGGCTGGAACAGGGAATCGATGTTCTTGATGCCGGCTGTGGAGCAGGCAAGGCGTTGCTTACGCTGGCTCGTGAATATCCCCACAGTCGGTTCGTGGGTTATGACCTGTGCCCGGACGCTTTTGCAGAAACTGCCCGGGAAGCGGCGGAGGCCGGGGTGGCCAACCTTACTCTGCAGGGCCTGGACATGCGTGATTTTGATGAACCCCAGCGCTACGACCTGATCACCAGCTTCGATGCGGTACACGACCAGGCCGATCCGCAAGCGCTGCTGTCGGGTATCGCCCGGGCTTTGCGGCCAGGCGGGGTTTACCTGATGCAGGACATTGCCGGCTCCAGCCATCTTGAAAATAACCTGGACCATCCACTGGGGCCGCTGCTGTACAGCATCTCCTGCGCCCACTGCACGCCGGTTTCTCTGGGGCAGGGTGGCCCGGGACTGGGTACGATGTGGGGCGAAGAAATGGCGGAAGCCATGCTGCAAACCGCGGGATTCAGGCAGATCACGGCGCATCGGCTGGAACACGACCCGTTTAACGTCTATTTCGTTGCACGTCCCGGGATATGATCCCGGGCGGCAAGTGCCGTACGTTAATGTCTTTTTGCAATTTCCAATGCGGCCCTGACAGCTCCGGAACGGGGTGCAAGCCGCAGTGTTTTTGTCCACCACTTGATCATTTTGGTCTTGAATCTATCAGGAGGTGCACGTGATGCGACGTGTATCAATTATTGTATTCAGCGGCTTCAGCTACATTCTTTTTTTGGTTTGTGTTCTGGCCCTTATGGCCTTCCTGCTTAATTCTGGCCCCTGGGAGACGATTGACGGAGGAGCCCGGGGTGCTTACCCGGTTCTGATAAATACGCTCCTGGTGCTGCTGTTCGGAATCCAGCACAGTCTGATGGCCAGAGAAGGCTCCAAGGGCTGGCTCAATCGCCTGGTGCCCGAGGCCATGGAACGCAGTGTGTATGTGTTTCTCTCTTCGGTGATCCTTCTGTTCCTGATGTGGGCCTGGCAGCCGCTACCGGAAACCGTTTGGAAGGTCAGCAGCGGTAACTGGCAAACGATCATTCAGATCTTTTACTGGGGTGGCTGGTTGCTGTTGGTTGGCTCAACCTTTCAGATTAACCACTGGGAGCTGGTTGGGCTGGCACAGGCTGTTCGTGGTTTGAAGAATCTGTCTGGTGCCCATGCGCCTTCATTCGTGACCCCGTTTCTGTACCGCATCGTCCGTCACCCGATGATGACCGGCATGTTGTTGGTACTCTGGTCAACGCCCGACATGACGGCAGGGCATCTACTGTTCGCCGGTTTGTTCACTTTGTACATTCTCGTTGGTACCCGTTTCGAAGAACGGGATCTCGTGAAGGTGTTCGGGGATCAGTATCGCCGCTATCAGAGGCGTGTACCCGCCCTGGTACCGATGATCGGTGGAAGGGTAGTGGCCGATCGACCGGACAATGCGGCGTCGGAAGATGATGTCTGGCGGCGCGACGCGTGAGGTAGAGCTTTACGTTTATCTGGACAGCCTGAAAGTAAGGAGGTAAACCTGTGTTGCGAAATTCAGATACCGGCAATTAAGGAACTGTTTGTGAATGGTGAAGTGGTTGTTGTGTCAGTTACGGCTCTGGTTGTTGGATTGGTTGTCGTCTTTCATTTTGAAGTCATTCAATTGCTGAACCGCTTTTGTCCCAGGCAGCAACTCTCTTCATCCGGTGGGTTTCGCAACCGGCCGATTATCCTCGGCAATATGTTTGCGTTGCTCATTGCCCATGTCATTGAAATCTGGCTGTTTGGCTTGGCGTTCTGGTATCTGCTGGATTTCGGTGAGTACGGCACCATTGTTGGTTACTCCCATATCAGCTTACTGGACTGTGTCTACTTTTCTGCGTCCACCTATACAACTGCGGGCTGGGGGGATCTGGCGGCTTCCGGGCATGTGCGGTTTCTTGCAGGTACGGAGGCCCTGGTAGGCTTCATGATGATTACCTGGTCGGCCTCGTTCAGTTACCTGGTCATGGCCAGGGCCTGGGGAAACAACACCGGGTAATTGTCACCTCTGAGTGTGCTCAGGAGCGGCTATGCTCAGCGAGAGGGGATCAAACCTGTAGAACCCGCGCAGTGCCACGAAGACTTCCGGCTGTTCCTCTTCGAGGTGACCGGGCTGCTGGAAAAAAGCTTCTGTCAGCACCGCGAAAAACTCAGCCGGCTCCGTTGCCCCATAAGGGTCCAGCCAGGGCTTTTTGTGATGACGGAGTGAGTGGCGCAGATGTTCGTAGGCCCGGGTCATGGTTTCCTGCCAGTGCCGGGCCTGTTCTCCGGAGAGTGGAGGGGCGCCGTCAGCAGTGCCGTCCAGGTAATCAAGCTGATGGGCAAACTCGTGGAGAATCACGTTGTGGTGCCCGTCGGGGTTGACGGCGCCTTCCTCGCACTCGGCCCATGCCAGCACCACCTGACCACGGCTGGAGGCTTCGCCGGCGCGGATCTGGCTGCTCTCGCTCACCACTATCCCGTCGCTTTCAATTTCCCTGACATGATAAGCGTCCGGATAGACAAGGATGCTGCTTACCTCGTCGAAGTCGGAAAAATTGCGGGCAATAATTAACAGGCAGGCATGGCCGGCAATGGTCAGGCGTACGGTATCGTCCACTTCAAATCCGTCGCAGCCGTAGAAGGATTTTTCTGCCAGGAACAGCTGCACGTGTTGTTCCAGCTGGTGCTGCAGGGCGCGGGGCAGTCTGTTGAAAACCGGCACCTGGGTTTCAAGTATTTTGTGCCACTGGTCAGGGAAGGGTTGCTGGAGCTTTCTTTCCCGCCGCCAGTTGCGATAGAAGAACAGGTAGAAAACGGAAAGTCCGATAACGGCCAGCATGCAGAGGGTGTAGAGCAGCATTGGCGGGCCTCGGCTCCGGAAGCGGTGAGTGGTCCGTCAGTGTAATTGTTATCCGGAGCGGTCACCAGACTCAACGGTTGATAACCTGCAGTGCTACGCTTGGGTTGAGCCGATATCATTCATCAACGAAGTTTCTTTCAGGGAATACCATGGAAACCGAAATCGCTCCGTTGGACATGCTACTCCGCCTCTCTGTCGCCGCTGGCCTGGCACTGTTTCTTGGCCTTGAGCGGGAACTGCGTGGTAAACCTGCCGGGCTGCGCTCCCACATGCTTGTTTCGCTGGGTTCGGCAACCTTCATCATAATTGGTATGAGCGTTCTGTTTGCCACTGCAGAAGGTGATCCTTCCGCCCGTATAGACCCTACCCGTGTAGTGCAGGGCGTGGTTGGTGGAATCGGTTTTCTGGGTGCCGGCAGTATCATTCGAAGTGGTGGACAGATTCAGGGTATTACCACGGGTGCGTCAATATGGCTGGCAGGGGCTATAGGAGTTGCCGCCGGTATCAATAATTTCTACCTGGCCGGAATGGTAACCGTGCTGGCTCTTGTGATCATGGTGGCGCTTGGTCGTTTCGAGCGAGAGCTGGTTCCCACTGATAAAGATCAGTAATGTCGGCCAGTTTGAACTGTAACGCCCTTATTTCGTATCAGTGAATCCTTACCACAGAACAGGAGGTTTCCATGTCTGCTAACAGAACCGTTGTAATTACCGGCGCCAACCGTGGCATCGGTCTCGAGCTTGCCCGTCATTATGCCGGTGAAGGTTGTGATGTGGTGGGCGTTTGCCGGGAAGCGTCGGCGGAGCTGGCGGATGTAGCCGCCCGGGTGATTGAAGGGGTGGATGTAACCACCGACAAAGGTATCCGGAAGCTGGTCGATGAGTTAAAAGATCAGCAGATCGATTTGCTGATCAACAATGCCGGCCTGTTGCAGGATGAGAAACTGGGCAGCATCGACTTCGACTCTATCCGTACCCAGATGGAGATCAACGCCTACGCACCGCTTCGTGTGGCAGAGGCCCTGGTCTCCCGGATTCCGTCCGGCGGCAAGATCGCCAACATCACCAGCCGCATGGGCTCCATTGCGGACAACGATTCCGGCGGCCGCTATGGTTACCGCGCTTCGAAGGCAGCGCTGAATGCCTTTGGCAAGTCCCTGGCCATGGACCTGAAGCCGAGGGGCATTGCGGTGGCTCAACTTCATCCCGGCTATGTGCAGACCCGCATGGTGAATTTCGGCGGGCTGATCACTCCGGAGGAATCGGCAAAGGGGCTGGCAGCGAGGATTGAGGCGCTGAACCTGGAAAATACCGGCTCGTTCTGGCACAGCAATGGCGAGGAGCTGCCCTGGTAACCAGCTGCCGGCAAGGCAGGTTTTATCGTTTAAATTCTCCGGAGAAAGAGTGTTGAGGATGGGCTATCAGTTTGAAGACCTGAAAAACAGCTGCCAGTCAGAATGGCAGGCCTACATTGAACATCCGTTCGTGAGCCAGTTGGGCGATGCCACCCTGGCGCCCGAGGCATTCCGCCATTATCTGAAGCAGGACTACCTGTTCCTGATCCAGTTCGCCCGGGCGTTTGCGCTTGCAGCCTATAAAAGCCCGACACTGGCCGACCTGAAACAGGCCAAGGAGGGCCTGCAGGCCATTGTGGATGTGGAGCTGGGGCTGCATGTGACCTACTGCCAGGAATGGGGAATCAGCGAAGAGGAACTGGCAAACCTGCCGGAAGCCCGCGCAACAATGGCCTATACCCGGTACGTGCTGGACACCGGGAACCGGGGCGACCTGCTGGATCTGCACGTGGCGTTGTCCCCCTGTATGGTCGGCTACGGCGAAATTGCCAACTGGCTGAATGCCAGGGCAGACACCGTTCGCGGCGACAACAATCCCTATGACGCCTGGATTGCCATGTATGAAAGTAACGAGTTCCAGGAGGCGATGCAGGCGGAAATCGACTGGCTGAATGCCAAGCTGGCGGATGTAACACCAGCCCGCTTCAGCCAGTTAACCCGGATTTTCAGTGAGGCTACCCGGCTGGAAATTGATTTCTGGGAAATGGGGCTGGAGCAGCGACTTTAACTCCGCTGAATTTACAGGCGTTCACTGCTCAACTAACCTTGAAGTTGATAGCCCGAACTATATGGAGAATAGTCTGATGAGCAAAGCGCTGAACGGAAATTTCACCTCGAAAGAACAGGCCAGAAATGTCAGAGACGATCTGATTGCCATGGGCCTTCCCCAGGAAAACATTTATATTGAGGAGCAGGAAAATATCATCAGGGTTATGATTCCGTCAGAGGAGCGCAGGGAGATTGAGGAAGTTTTTGATCGCCACGGCGTGACTTATTAACGTTTTCGCGTAGAAGAAGTGCTCTGACAGAAAGGCAGCGAAAGCTGCCTTTTTACGTTATAGCAGTGACACTAGCGAACAACAAATACAGAGACGTCGCTGTGCCGGACGATGTTGGCGCCATTGGAGTGCAGTATATGCAGTTTGTCGCCGATGCCTGGTGGGTGGGATGCCATGATAACCAGATCGGCTCCGGATTCCTTGATGACATCCAGCAGTTTTTTCTCAAGCTCCACGGCTGTATCAGCTGTGCTGATAACAGTGCTTTCTGTGTCTATGTCATGTGCCTGGCCCTGCTCGGAAGCAAAGGTAGCAAGCTTTTCAGCAAGCTCTTCGGGGTTATGTGCAGCAGCCGAGGGTGTGGTATTGGTGACAGTGACGTAGCACAGCGTCGCCTGGTAGTGCTTGGCCATGTCAATAGCGGTGTTCAACGCTTTGGACATCTTTTCGGTATGTGCCAGATCTACCGGCACCAGTATCTTGCTGTACATGGATCACCTCCGAAGATGTACAGAGAATAAAATCCGAACCTGAACTTCCAGAGTCTCAGCCAGCGATGGCGCCTGTCAAAACCAAAGCTGTCGTTATTGATTCAGGGCAAGAAGACGAATCAAAGGCACAAAAAAAGGCAGCCGAAGCTGCCTTTTCTGAAACGTGCGGGCTGTTATTTAAACAGCAACGACGTTTTCTGCCTGAGGACCTTTCTGGCCTTCAGTAACGGTGAAGTCGACTTGCTGGCCTTCAGCCAGAGTCTTGAAACCGCCACCCTGAATTGCACTGTAGTGAACGAAGACGTCCGGGCCGCTTTCGCGAGTGATAAAGCCGAAACCTTTTGCTTCGTTGAAAAACTTAACAGTACCGGTAGTAGTAGACATAATTTAATCCTGAAATCGATAATTTAATGTGCCGCCAGACCATCTGAAATGATGACTGATCAGCGTTGTGCGGAAACAAAAAACGCGCGGAATCAAAAACAGGACGGAAAACTACCGAAAACAACAGAGATGCGTCTTATTCGTGAAATGCTGTGCTAAATCTTTCCTACGAAACGCACTGTACTATCATGGGCCCGGGTTTGCCAAGTTTATTTTCATAGGCACTTACCGACGCGGTCGACGACCAGAGAAATATTACTGTCCCAGGTGAGCGATTGGCCATGACTCTTCTGCTTCTCGTTTTATCCCATCTTTTCGTGCCATTGGTGTTCATCGTCGCCGTGGGGTTCGGGAAATCGCCGTCCAGAGTTCACTGGCTGAGTTACCTGGCGCTGGCTGTGGTTTATCTGTTGCTGATCCAGCAGGCAGGAGCCTGGATATGGCTGGGCGGCTATTGGCCGTGGCTGTTCTGGGCAGCCCTGGCGGGCAGTGTTGTCTGGTTTCTGGTGCGCCGTATGCCCTTGCTGCCGCCACGGCCTGCCTGGCGGGCCGGTACCATTCTTTCGCTGGGTTTCAACCTGGCGGTGCTGGCCGCACTTTCGGTACCGGCATGGTCTGTCCTGGGGGCCAGAGATGTAGACGCCCGGCCCGTTGCGTTGCAATGGCCGTTGGCGGAGGGGCAATACCGTGTCGGGCAGGGTGGCAATTCCCATGTGATGAATCACCATTACGGGATCGACGCGCAACACCATGCGATTGATGTGGTGCGGGTTGGCCGGTTTGGCCTGCGTACCCACGGGGTTGTACCCAGCGCGCTGGAGGACTATCAGATATGGAATTCACCGGTTACCGCACCGTGTTCCGGCGAGGTGACGAACGTGGAGACGGGTTTCCCGGACCAGACACCGCCCCGCAGTGACCGTGACAATCCTGCCGGAAATTTCGTTGCCATTTATTGTGCCGATGCAACGGTGGTGCTGGCCCACCTGCAGGACGGATCGGTTTCGTTAGAGCCGGGCGACAGGGTACAGTCAGGGGACCTGTTAGGGCGAGTGGGTAACTCGGGCAATACCAGTGAACCCCACCTTCACATGCATGCGGTGGAAGGCAGGGTTTCACAACACGACGAACTCATGTGGGAAGCCAATGGCCTGCCGATGAGTTTTGATGGCCGTTACCTGGTTCGCAATGATGTGATTCGACAGAGGGGCACTTGATGAAATACATCTTTGAGGTTCGCATCCGGGAAGGGCACACCGCCGAGGAATACGCAGATGCCTGGGTCCGTGCCAGCGAGATCATCCAGCAGGCACCCGGTGCCAGAGGAACCGAGTTGCACCGGAAAATGGATGATCCGAATGTGCTGATTGCCATCGCCAGCTGGGACAGCAAGGCGGACCGGGATGCGATGGAAAAACAGCACAACCCGGAGGTTGCCCGCATCATCCGCAGCGCTGCGCCGTTCTGTGAGATTACACCACTCGGTGAATTTGATGACCCCGAATGGGTGGTGATGCCGCCCGGAAAGCAGGGCAACTGAGTGACCAGACCCGGTAAACGGCCGCAGATCTCACCCCATGCAGCATTGATGTTCCAGGGGTGCATCGGTGTGGTCGGCCTGGTGGCCATTATCCTGTTTGCCATACCGGTACAGCTGAACGGGATGAGCCACGGGGTTTCCGTTCTGTGGGGCCTGGTGGGCAGTGTGGCGACCTACGGGGTGATCATGCTGCTGACGAGGCTTCCGGGCCTGCTCAGGGAGTCTCTGGAATCCCAACTGGAGCAGTTGCACCGGTTCGCAAGCGACTATTCCTGGCCGGTTCTGATTGCCCTTTCGGCCCTGGCTGGCGTGGGTGAGGAGTTACTGTTCCGCGGTGCCATCCAGGGCTGGCTGACGCAGAATGTCCCCGTTGCCGTGGCGGTTACGGCGGCTTCGGTGCTGTTCGGTCTGGTGCACTATCTATCTTTCACCTACTTCGTGGTGGCGACCGGGCTGGGCCTGGTGCTGGGAACCGCCTATGCGCTCACAGACAGCCTGGTACTGGTCATGGTCTGGCACGGTGTGTATGACCTGATCGCGCTTTATTGCCTGCGGCGGTTTCCCGAGCTGTTCGGGGTGCGAAGTGGATAAAACGGCAAAGCTTCGTCTGTTTTTCGGGCTGGAGATTCCGCAAGCAATCAAACAGCGGCTGCTGCAGATTCAGCAGCCAGTGGCCGGTGCGCGCTGGCAGCGGGCAGACCAGCTACACCTCACCCTGGCATTTCTGGGCAGTGTGGACGCCGGACGGCTGCCCGTGGTTTGTGATGCTGCCCGAAATCTGCCGGTTGAACCCTTTGAACTTACCGTCTGTGGTATTGGCTGCTTCGGCGCGCCAGATCGGCCGAAGAACCTCTGGGCCGGTGTGCAGCCGAAGGAAGACCTGGTCAGGTTGCACTGTGCGCTTGACCAGGGTCTGGCGCAGAGTGGGCTCGCCGGGGAAAGGCGCAGGTTCCACCCGCATATTACCTTGTCCCGTTTCAAGAAAGGGGCAGGGCCCGTCACTGAACTGCTTCAGAGTCCTGAGCAGCTGGTAGTCGGTTCGTTTGCTGTGGACAGATTTGCATTGTTTCAAAGCGTTCGGGGTGAGCAGGGATCGGTCTACCAGATTATCGAGCGGTTTACAATGATGGATCAGGGTAAAATCGACAGCGCTGATGGCTGAAAACTCAGGTAGGATTTCAGTGGCTTCATTGAATTCGGGAGATCATTGTGGGGATTCTCAATAAAAACGAAGTGGAGCGGATTTTCTCCTCGGCACCGTTTATCGCCGATCTGGGCCTGGAGCTTGTTTCCATTGAGGCAGGCGAGTGCCGTTCCCGGCTGGTTCTTGCAAACAGGCATCTGCAGCAGGACGGTTTTGTTCATTTCGGGGTTCAGGCAACCGTGGCCGACCATACCGCAGGCGCTGCCGGTGCTGCCATGGCCCGGCCGGGCCAGATTGTGCTCACCTCGGATTTCTCACTGAAACTGCTGCGATCCGCCAAAGGCACCCATCTTGAGTGTATTGCAACTGTTCTGAAGGCCGGCTCCTCGCTGACTGTGGTAGAGTCCGAGGTGTATTGCGGTACCGCTGATAATATGCGGCTTGTGTCCAAAGCGGCAGTGACACTGGCCGTCGTCAGCCCCCGTGACGTACCTGCGAAACAGGCCTGAGCGGTCAGGCCATCCCCGGATGATGCGAGGTTGCATTCAGTGAAAGAGGTTTTGCGAAAGGTCTTCTGGCCCATTCTGTTGTTCTTCGAAAAGGGTGAAAGTGCAGAGGGCTATCGCCCGTCCCACCGGAAAATACTGCTGGCAGTAGGTTTGCTGTTCCTTGTTCTTTCCGGGGTGTCCCTGCTGGCGGCCCTGGTGGCGGAAACCCTGGGGGCACTTTTCCCCATCATTCTTTTCTTTGTGATCGGCCTGGTGTGCCTTGTCGTGGGGTTCCTCGGCAGTGACAGCGCTGTCGCCAGGATCTGGGGTAACCGATAGGCCATGTTGCGCTCTCCGTCCCTGAAGCTTTTGCTCTTTGCCGGGGGCTTGATGCTCCTGTCCGCGTCGGCGTGGACGGTCGAGGCGCGTGAGAGCAATGAGCCATTCCCCGGGCTGGCCGAGAAGGCGGTGGCACTTGAACGGCTTCACGGCCTGGTGATCGCCGTAGACGGAGAACCGGTGTTCGCAAGGGCAATCCGGGGGCCGGATCTGGATGAGCCGGTGAACATCAAGTCCCTTTCCAAGACGGTGCTCTCGGCCGTGGTCGGAATGGCCATTGACCGGGGTGTGTTTGAAAGCGCCGATCAGCCCATAACCGATATCCTGGATGTGCCGGCAACCGCCGATTCAAGGGTCAGTGAAGTAACCATTGGCCATCTGCTTTCCATGCAGGCGGGCCTGCAGCGCACCTCCGGGCGTTACTACGGGCAGTGGGTCAACAGCGACAACTGGGTAGAGTATGTTCTCAACCGCCCGTTCGTGGATGAGCCGGGCGGAGACATGCTGTATTCCACCGGAAGCTATCACCTGTTGTCGGCAGCGCTCACCGATCGCACCGGGCAAAGTACGCTGGCCATTGCCCGCGACTGGCTTGGCGACCCTCTGGATATCGAGATTCCCGCCTGGCTGACTGACCCTCAGGGCATCTATTTCGGGGGCAACGACATGCGCCTTTCTCCCATGGCCTTGCTGAAGATCGGGGAGCTCTATCGTAACGAGGGCGTTCACGCCGGGAAGCAGTTGATATCGCCCGAGTGGATCGAGTCGTCCTGGACGCAGCGGGGCCTCTCCCGTTACACAGATGATCGTTACGGATCGGCTGGTTTGTCACCGATCTGGCCGGGTACAGAGCCTATTACGGCCGTGGATTCGGTGGGCAGATGCTATACGTTGTGCCGGAACTCAGGATGACAGTGGTGATGACCGCCGACCCGCAACCGCCAGCCTCCCCCTCGTTCATGCGGCAACAGAATGCGCTGCTGGAAGAGTTTGTTATTCCCCGGTATCCGCCTGCCCCTGCTTCCTCGCCTCAAAATTCTCAAGCTCAACGTTAATGGCGTTGGTGGAGATCACGATCTCGTAAAGCGAAAACAGCAGCGACAGTGAAAGCAGTATCAGGCTCACGCCGAACGCTATGGCGCCTGCAAGCTGCGCCCCCAGAAACAGCACGAACATGGACACGGTGCACAGGAAGAAGCTCAATACCCCAAAGGCCTGCATGCGTTTGGTCAGGACGATACGTTTGCGCAGCATGCTGATCTGCCTTGCGATCAGTGCGTGGTCTTCCTCGGTATCCATCTGTTTGAGCTGGCGGATTAACTGGGCCAGTACCAGGAAACGATTGGTGTAGGCCAACAGTAACAGCGAAATGGCTGGAAACAGCAGGGCGGGGGTGGTCAGTGTCAACGTCTGCTCCTTGTACGGTATGGAGTCATTAATCGATTCCTGTCGCTACCAGTTGCCGCTGTTGATGCGCTGGCTACTGCGAACTGGCCGGTTATAGAGATAGACCCATGCAAGCCCATGTCGGGTCTGCATTCTCTTGCGCAGGTACAGGCTTGCCTTTCTTGCTCTCGGATTGAAATCTTCAAGTTCGTCCAGCATCGCCAGCAGCGGGCCGTTTACGGCGTAGACCTCCACGCTCACGCCTTCAGACGGCTTTGGCAGTGCGCCCGGGTAAGGGCCGAGATCATAAAGGGTCAGGCTGGTGAGGGTGTCGGAACCAATATAGCAGGCTTTTCCGAGCAGGTGGTGGTTCCCGAAGCCCTGTTTCAGAGTGCCGTATACCGCAACTACGTGTTTCATTGACTCTCTTTGGTACAAAAATCACGAGGGTGGCCCCTGAGTTTAAAGCGATGCCAGGGGGATAATCCAGCCGCACCGTGCCTCCAATCCATCAATGGCGCTTATCGCTGCCGATCAGAAAAATTCATTCGCGGAATACCCGAACCCTTTCCATACTCTGGTCACAACAAATATAACCACCAACGGGTAATCCAATATGGCAGAAAGACAAGAACTCGCGGGCTGGCGATGGGGCCCGTTTACTTTCCGGGTACCGTTTTATCACACCAGGCTATGTTGGTCGGAATTCCTGCAGGGGTTGCTGGTTTCAGCGGCGACGGGCCTGGCGCTGATTCCGGTGATGACGGCCTACTTCGGCCTGAGCTTTGAAGAAGCCGTCGCATTGTCCATGGTGCATGCCTTCCTGATTGCATCAGCCGTTATTATCTTCGGGGAACCCTATGCCGGCGGTTGGATAACACCCGCTTTGCCATTGATCCTGGCTTTCGTGATTGGTGGCTACGAAGACCCTTCCTCCCGTTTCCAGGCCATGACCGCGCTGACCCTGGTGTTCGCATCACTGGTGTTTCTTCTGGGTATAACCGGGTTGGGGCGACGATTCGTGATCTGGCTGCCGGATACCCTGAAAGCCGGCATTATTCTTGGCGCCTCGATTGCGGCATTGAAGCGGGTGTTTATTGATGATGCCGATCGCTTTCTTCTGGAACAGCCTATTGCCACTACGCTGGCCTGTGCTATCTGCCTGATTTTCACGTTCTCGGTGCCAATGCAGAAGCTGAAAGCCCGGAATCGCTTTTTCTTCATGCTCGGAGCGCTTGGATTGCTGCCTGGTTTCCTGATTGCTGCCATGGTGGGGCCGTTCGTGGGTGAGGTCAGCTTCGATATTCAGTGGGGCTTTGTGGTGCCACCCCTGGCCGAGGCGGTTGCCAAGGCATCGCCACTGGTCAATGGCTGGCCTTCCACGGAGATGGTTGCGCAGAGTGTGCCCCTGGCACTGATCGCCTACATCATCCTGTTCGGCGATATCGTCACCGGCAATGAAGTCTTGCGGGATGGCATGAAAACCCGCACCGACGAGCATATTGATATCAACCTCAACCGTACTCATTTCTCGCTGTCGATCCGAAATGCGCTCATGGGTATTGTTGCACCATTCTTCCCGACCCAGGGGGCTGTCTGGACAGGTGTCCATGTCATCGTCGTGCAGCGCTGGAAGCAGGGACCGAAAGCCATGGGCAGCCTTCACAGTGGTCTCGCGTCCTACTACCTCATGGGCCTGCCGTTCATCTACTTCCTGCTGCCATTGCTGACCGGTCTCAAGCCGTTGCTGGGCATTGCACTGTCGCTGACACTGGTGCTCACCGGCTTTGCCTGCGCCTACATAGCCATGTCCATTCCGAGGGATAATGCCTCAAGGGGTACCGTAGTGCTGATTGGCGCTGCACTGGCCTTCTTCGAACCCTGGATCGGGTTGCTGATCGGTGTGGTGGCGACACTGGTTATGGTGGGCTGGGACCGGAGCCCGGACCCCATACCTCACGACTGACACGCTGACGAGGGATGGCTTTCACCATCCCTCTGACGTTTTTGGTTGCGCCAGTGTCGTATTGGTTCAACCCGATAAACGCGAACAGGGTCACATTAGAGCTATCGACAACCCGCTAAGGGGGAGATAGCAATGGCCGTTAAATTCGAGCAAGTACTTCAGGATTACCCACACCAGCGGGCAGGCGCAGCACGCCAGCCCGACAGCGTCGATCAGACTGATCGACGCGTTCCCATCAATCTGCGCCAGTCCGGCCCCACACCAGTGGAGATGCTGATCTCCACGAGGGTGCGCAAGTCGCCATACTGGCACCTGTCCTACGAAGCCGGCTGCTGGCGGGCCTCCGTATACAATCGTATGTACCACCCCCGGGGTTATGTCCGGCCGGAGGACGGCGGCGCCATGGTGGAGTACGAGTCGCTGATCCATGATGTCACCATGTGGAATGTGGCCGTCGAGCGCCAGATTCAGGTGAAGGGCCCGGATGCCGAGCGTTTCGTGAACTATGTGATCACCCGGGACGCCACCAGGATCAAACCCATGCGGGGCAAGTACGTCATTCTGTGTAACGAAGAAGGCGGCATTCTCAATGACCCGGTGTTGTTGCGGGTTGCGGAGGATGAATTCTGGTTCTCGCTTTCCGACAGCGATCTGGAAATGTGGCTGAGGGGCGTCAATATCGGCATGGGCTTCAACGTCAGCATTGCAGAGATTGATGTGGCACCGGTGCAGATCCAGGGTCCGAAATCCGAAGCACTCATGGCCGATCTGTTTGGCGAGTGTGTGAGGGACATTCCCTATTACGGACTCATGGAAGGCCAGGTCGCCGGTCACGATGTCATTGTTTCCCAGACCGGGTTTACCGGTGAAAAGGGCTACGAGATCTACCTCAAGGATGCCACGAAATACGCCGAGGACCTCTGGTACACGGTGCTTGCGGCGGGAGAACCCCACAACCTGAAGGTGATTGCCCCTGCGCACCATCGCCGCATTGCCGCGGGTATTCTTTCCTGGGGCCAGGACGTGGACCAGGAAACCCTGCCGTTCCAGTGTGCCCTGGCTTACCAGGTGCCACGTAACAAAGAGGCGGATTACATCGGTAAGCAGGCGCTTGAAAAGGCCCGCGAACAGATTGATGCCGGCCGGCCCCCGTTCAGTCACATCATGGTGGGTATCCGTTTCGGTGGCGGTGAAGTAACCGACTACGCCAATGACTTCTGGCTGATCAGCGGCCCGGATGGCGGCGAGCCTGAAGGCTATGTGACATCCCCCTGGTATTCCCCGGAGCTGGAAACCAATATCGCGCTTGCTTATGTGCCATACGATTTGCGCAGTATCGGTACCCGTCTGACGGTTCACCTGCCAGTGGAATACGCCGCCCCGGACGGCACCACGGCTGTGGAGGCGGAAGTTGTGGAGGTTCCCTTCCGGCCGTCGGTCAATCCCAACGCACGGGAGCGTGCCCGGGCGAAGGGGATCGACTTCGCCGACTAGCAAAGCCGGCAGGGCGGGCGGCAATGACCGTCCGCCGCCTGCCTGATGATCACGGATTACACGGGTAGTAAGCGGGGGCTTGGTTTATGAAACTGGTGAGAGAGAAACAGGCGTACAGTCCCCACGACAAGGAGACCGCGGCAAAGCTTCACGCCCTCGTACGCTCCGCCTCCCTGGAAGCGACGCCGCGGCAGGTAATGACAACGGACGATTTGCCCGATCTGTTGCCTGGCGGCACCTGCGTTTATGTGCCGTTCCTGCCAAAGGGCCAGTTCAGTGAAACACTGGAAGCGTGTCGTCGTCTCCTGGAAATCGGGATGCAGCCGGTACCCCATGTCCCGGCCCGTATGGCGGAAAGCCGGGGGCAACTCCGGGACTGGCTTTCACAACTGGATGACAGCGGCGTTGACCGGTTGTTGCTGATCGCCGGCGACAGCGATGCGGTTGCCGGCCCTTTCCCCGACACCCTGGCGGTGCTGGAGTCCGGCCTTCTGGCCCAGTTCCGGTTCCACGGTATTGGTGTCGCCGCCCATCCGGACGGACACCCCATGGCCGATCGGGCCACCCTGCACCAGGCCCTGGGAATCAAACGGGAATACGCCCGCACAACGTCGACACGATTGTGGGTGGTGACCCAGTTTACCTTCGACGCCAATGTGGTGACGGATTGGCTGCAGAGCCTTGGTGACGTTCTGGAAGAAGTGCCTGTTTACATTGGTATGGCCGGGCCGACACGGGTGAAAACCCTGATCGCCTACGCTGCCCAGTGTGGGGTGGGCGCCTCCGCACGCCTGATGCTGCGCCGGCCAGGAAGCGCCAGGATGCTGCGGGCCTGGACTCCGGAGGGCATGTTGCAGGCGCTCGTCCGGTACTGTCTGGACAACCCGGAAACCCTGTTGCGGGGTATTCATCTCTTCCCGTTTGGCGGGCTGCGCAAGTCCGCGCAATGGATTCAGGAACACAGCGGGTCCATTGAGGACCAGAAGGGGCAATGCCATGAGTCTTCGCTATAGTGAATCGCAATCCGTAACGCCAATGTCCGGCAACTGGCTGCCACCGGGAACGCCGGATATCGAGATTGCCCGGTCGGTTCAGCCACTGTCCATTCTGTTGCTGGCGCAGCAGCGATTCGGCCTGCCGGCCGAGAGCCTGGTGCCCTTCGGTCACTACAAGGCCAAACTGGACATGTCCTACGTGGACACTTCTGCAAGCGCCCCCCGGGGCAAACTGGTGCTGGTGACAGCAATCACCCCAACCCCGGCCGGAGAAGGTAAAACCACCACCAGCGTGGGGCTTAACGATGGCCTCAACCGTCTCGGTGTGCGTTCGTCCGTGTGCCTGCGGGAGCCGTCTCTGGGGCCGTGTTTCGGCATGAAGGGCGGTGCCGCCGGTGGTGGCCGTGCCCAGGTCATCCCCATGGAAGATATCAACCTGCATTTCAATGGTGACTTCCATGCCATCACCACGGCTCACAACCTGCTGGCATCGCTGATCGATAATCACATCCACTGGGGTAACGAGGCCGGCCTGGACACCCGTTATGTCAGTTGGCGGCGGGTTCTGGATATAACCGACCGTTCCCTGCGCAATATGGTTTCGGGCCTCGGCGGCGCCGCCCACGGTGTGCCCCGGGAAACCGGTTTCGACATTACCGTGTCCTCGGAAATCATGGCCATCCTGTGCCTGGCCGACGGTCGTGCAGACCTGAAGCAGCGCCTGGGCAATATCATCGTCGGCAGACGCTCTGATATGACGCCGGTCACCGTTCGGGATCTGGGCGTGGAAGGTTCGTTGACCGTATTATTGAAAGAAGCGCTGCAACCCAACCTGGTACAGAGCCTGGAGCATAATCCGGTATTTATTCATGGAGGGCCGTTTGCCAATATCGCTCACGGTTGTAATTCCGTGACCGCCACCCGCGCCGCTCTTGCCCTCAATGATGTTGTGATTACGGAGGCCGGCTTTGGTGCCGACCTGGGCGCGGAAAAGTTCATCGACATCAAGTGCCGGCACACCGGCCTGCGTCCGGACGCCGCGGTGGTTGTCTGCACCATCCGGGCTCTCAAGATGCAGGGCGGTGTCCCCCGCAGTCAGCTGGGTATTCCTGATCTGGCCGCATTGCGTGCCGGTGCCGCCAACCTCGAAAGACACATCTGCAATCTCAAGCAGTTCGGGCTGACCCCGGTGGTATGCATCAACCGGTTCCCGGACGACACCGAGGAGGAGCTGGCACTGGTCCAGTCCATCAGTGAAGAGCTGGGTGTGCGGGCGGTGCCCGCTGATCACTGGGCAAACGGGGGCGAGGGTGCCACGGAGCTGGCCCAGGCCGTGCTTGACCAGATGGATGAGGGCAAGCCGGAGATCCGGTTCCTCTACGAGGACAGTCTGCCGCTGGCAGACAAGATCCGCACCATTGCCACCCGTATCTACCATGCCGGAGGCGTGGAGTTCACAACAGCCGCCCGTAAACAGCTGGAGGAATACGAGAAACTGGGCTTTGGCCATCTGCCGGTCTGTATCGCCAAGACCCAGTACAGCTTCTCGGCGGACTCCTCACTGAAAGGGGCCCCGTCCGGCCATACGTTGCCAGTGAGGGAAGTGCGCCTCGCGGCGGGAGCCGGATTTGTGGTAGCCGTATGCGGCGATATCATGACCATGCCGGGGCTGCCGCGGCGCCCTGCAGCACTGGACATTGCCCTGGATGACAATGGACTGGTGGTGGGATTAACCTGAATGGGTGTCCTCGAAGATGCCGTAGGTCGGCTCGGTACGGGCGCGGCGCAATGCCTGTAAGGACGAGGATGCGAGAGAAGCCATGGTATCGGTTACCAGATCGCTTCCCGTCCCGGGGCCGCCGACTTCCACGCGCTCGTACTTCGGGGCCTTGCCCATGGTTTTACGGTAGCAGCGGCTGAAGTGTGTGGCGGAGACGAAACCACACATGGAGGCTATCTCCACGATTGAACAGGAAGTCTGCTTGAGCAGACGGCGTGCCCGGTTCAGGCGCACACGCAGGTAGTATCGCGAAGGTGTGCACCCCATGTGCTTCAGAAACAGCCGTTCCAGCTGCCGCCGGGATATTCCAGCCAGTGTTGCCAGTTCCCGGAGCTCGATCGGCTCCTCGATATTGGCCTCCATCAGCTGGGCGGCTTCCGCCAGCTTGGGTTGGGCACAGGCCAGCCTCGGATGCATGGGCATGGGCTGCTGTTCGCTTTCTTCCCGCACCCGGTCGCAGACAAACATGTGGGACACGGCATTACTGAGTTCCTGGCCGTGGCGCCGCGCCAGAAAGCTGAGCATCATATGCATGGGTACGGTACCACCGGTGCAGGTCATGCGTTCCCGTTCCAGGGTGAACAGACGGTTGTTGGTCTGCACGCGGGGGAAGCCTTCCTGCATGGCTTCCAGGCATTCCCAGTGGGCACTGCAGGAGTGGCCATCCAGCAAGCCGGCACTGGCCAGTACATAGGGCCCGGTGCAGACCGCCCCCAGCAGGACATGCCGTCGGGCCATCTGTTTCAGCCAGTTGACTTCGCTGCGGGAAAAACTTCGGGTGACATCGATGCCGGCTACCACAATCACCAGGTCAAAGGTGTGTTCCTCCTGAATGGAGGCGTCAGGGACCATAGTAATGCCGTCACTGGCGCGGGCATACTCGCCCGTCGCGGTGAGGAGTTTCCAGGAATAGAGTTCCGTGCCAGCCAGCTGGTTTGCCACCCGAAGGGGTTCAACCGCAGTGGCAAGCGCAATCAGTGTGAAATTTTCGATCAGCAGAAAGCCGACCCGATAGGGATTTTGAGCGGGCCTGTCTGTGTGCAGGCCTGTATCAGTGGCCATGATTAACCCCCTTGCCCCGCCCGGGCCTGTTGCGGTAGCCGCGCATAAATGATGCATATTGACTACTGCAACATGAACACTAGCTGTTGCACTTTGATAGTGCAATAAGTGATCAGTTCCATTGTGTGCTTCATTCTAAGGCGTTGGTGGGTCGGCCAATGGTCCACGTGCGACATCCTGTGTTTCAGGATGGTCCTTACGCGACGTCCCGGCCTGTCGTAAATCATCGTTCCCGTGTCGCCGGCAAGCACGCGTTCGGGCAGCGGTGGGGTTAGTGTGGAGGCAGATCCACCGGCTGGAGACAGCGCAGGAGTATGCAAAATGGCGATCAGTCTGTTTGAGCTGTTCAAGGTTGGCATTGGCCCTTCCAGCTCCCATACCGTGGGCCCGATGGTGGCGGCACGGCGGTTCGCAGGCTCTCTCGAAACAGAACGGTTGCTGGTATCGGTGACGCGGCTCAAGGTTTCTCTTTACGGCTCTCTCGGTGCCACTGGCAAGGGCCATGGCAGTGGCCCGGCCGTGATGATGGGGTTGGAAGGGGCGGAGGCCGCCAGAATTGATCCGGAGGCAATGCCGGCGCACCTGGAGCGCATCAGAAGCAGGGGCACGCTGTTACTGGCCGGAATGCACCCGGTTCCTTTCCGGGAATCCCGCGACCTTGTCAATTACCGCCGGAAATCCCTGCCGGAACACCCCAACGGCATGGTCTGTCAGGCGTTCGACGGGGAGGGACAGTGCCTGCTCAAGAAAACCTACTACTCGGTGGGTGGCGGCTTCGTGATGGATGGAACCACCGCAGGCACACCGATCATCCGTGAGGATGACAGTCCACAGCCATACCCGTTCAGCAGCGCCCGGGCTCTGTTGGCCCTTTGCCGGGAACATGAGCTGACCATCGCCGATATCATGCATGCCAACGAGCAGGCTTGGCGCACGCCGGATGAGATCCGCAGTGGCATTCTGGAACTCTGGCGGGTCATGCGGGAATGCGTACAGAACGGCATTCGCCACGAAGGGGTGTTGCCCGGTGGCCTCAAGGTCCGGCGACGGGCCGCCTCCCTGTATCGGTCGCTGATGGATAAACAGCGGGTGGATCTGATCTCACCGTCACTGAGTGCGCTGGACTGGGTCAATCTCTATGCCCTGGCCGTTAACGAGGAAAACGCGGCCGGGGGGCGGATTGTAACCGCTCCCACCAATGGCGCTGCGGGTATTATCCCGGCCGTGCTTCATTATTACCGGGAGTTCTGCCCCCAGGCGGATGAAGACGGCATCGAGCGTTTTATGCTGACCGCCGGGGCGATAGGCGTGCTGTTCAAGGAAAATGCGTCCATCTCCGGAGCTGAAGTCGGGTGCCAGGGCGAAGTCGGTTCAGCCTGTGCCATGGCGGCGGCCGGTCTTGCCGCTGCCACCGGCGGCTCGCCGGAACAGGTCGAGAATGCCGCTGAAATCGGCATGGAGCATCACCTGGGCATGACCTGTGATCCTATCGGGGGGCTGGTACAGATTCCCTGTATAGAGCGCAACGCCATGGCCTCGGTGAAGGCTATCGACGCCGCGGTCATGGCGCTGCGTGGTGACGGCAAGCATTACGTCTCCCTGGACAAGGTGCTATACACCATGCGTGAAACCGGCCGTGACATGCTGGACAAGTACAAGGAAACCGCAAGGGGAGGGCTTGCTGTCAACATCATCGAATGCTGACCGCCTGAGCCCATCAGGACTTGACTCTCTCATTGTCGGAATCGAATAGCGCCCGGTAACCCACGGCCTCGATGCGAATCGGATAATGCTCCTGGAAATATTCCAGGGTCAGTTCCCGCCCTTCCTGGGCGTACTCCACGGGGATGTAACCCAGAAGGATAATCTTGCCGACCGATGGCCCCCAGGCTGTGCTGGTGTTGTAGGAACGCCGGCCATGGCTGTCCACCAGCACTTCTCCGGTCTGTGGGTCCAGGATGGGCCACTGGCCGACGGGATAGCGAAGTACCCCGTTGGCATCCCGGTGGTCTGTCATGGTCATCGTGCACAGGTAGGCTGCCTGCTCTGGCCGGCTGCGCTGCTCCAGATAGGCGGCCTTGCCATGGAAATCGGCTTCCTTGACCTTGGGGCGCTGCAGCCCGGCTTCGTAGAGGTTGTATTCGGTTTCCAGGTCCACGTTCTGTAGCCGCAGGCTTTTTTCAAGGCGCCGGGTGTTGGCGTAGGTTTCGATACCCACCGGGGTGACGCCGGCGTCGTACAGCAGATCCCAGAGCCGCAGGCCGTAACTGAACGGGAAGTAAAGCTCCCAGCCCTGTTCGCCCACGTAGGAGATCCGGAAGGCCCAGACCGGCACGCCCTGGACATTCAGCTCCCGGGCGGTGGCAAAGGGAAAGTTTTCATGGGACAGCTCGTCAGGGTTGGTGACAAACCGCGCCAGGGTTTCCCGGGCTTTCGGCCCCCACAGTCCCAGGGTAGCCAGCTCATCGGTACGGTCCCGGAGCTGTATGTTGTCCAGGCCTTTCTCGCGGGCGATGCGGGTGATCCAGCAGTAGTCCCGGTGGCCGGTGTCGCCGCCGCAGACCACCCGGTAGTCCTTTTCGCCACGCCGGATGATGGTCAGGTCTGAGCGGACACCCCCGCGGCTGTCCAGGAAATGGGTGTAAACGCCCTTGCCATGGGGTGTGGTGCCGCCGACCCTGGCAACCGACAGGTATTCCAGCAGTGCTTCGGCGTCGTCGCCCGAGATGTCGAAAATGGCGAAGTGGGAGAGGTTTATCATGCCCACGGATTCGCTCATCTCCAGTTGCTCGGCGTTGGACACCTCCCAGAAATGCCGGGCGTCCCACTCGTGTTCCCGCACTGGTATGCGGTCGCGGTATTTTGCCAGCAGGGTGGATTCGTTGGCGGCATAGCCGTGGGCGCGCTCCCAGCCGGCGGCTTCCATGAAGTAGGCTCCCAGCTCCACCTCACGCAGGTAAAACGGGCTGGTGCGCATCTTGCGACCGGTCAGGTAGGGTTCCCGGGGGTGAACCGCCGGGGTGTAGATCTTCTTGGCGGTCTCGTAGCAGCGGTTATAGACATAATCCGGGGTTTTCTGCAGGGGGTAGTGACGGGCGATATCAATACTGTGGGGGTCCATCTCCGGGGACCCGTGGGTCATCCAGTCCGCCAGTACCTTGCCCGCGCCGGGGCCATCCTTGACCCAGACCGCTTCGCAGAACCAGAGGTTGCGTACTTCCGGGGATTCCCCCATCAGGGAGCCGCCATCGGGTGTGACCGACAGCAGGCCGTTGAAGGAGTGTTTTTCCTCCCAGCCCAGCTCCCCCAGGATCGGGGTCATTTCAATAGCCTTTTCGTAGGCATTCATGACCTGATCCAGCGACAGGTCCCGCATGGACGGTGACATCCGCGCGTCCTCGGGTTCGGCAATGGCGCCGGGGTAGACCAGCCTGGGGTTTTCGGCCTCGTAATAACCCCACTCGATGCGGCCACCCTCCGTGGTCGTCGGGTCGCCGGTATCCCGCACATAGGCGGAGTTACCCTGGTCACGGAACAGGGGGTAGACAATCTGCTTGCCGGTGCCAGTCAGCTCCTCATAGGGGCCGAAGAACAGCAGGGGATGCTCCAGGGGCATCAGTGGCAGCGGCGTATTGGCGGTTTTCGCCATCAGTGGCCCCCAGATGCCCATGGAGAGCACCACGTAGTCGGTTTCAATATAACCTTTGTGGGTTGCAACACCCCGCACCTGGCCGTCCCGGACATCGATACGGGTAGCGGGTGTGTAGGCAAAGGCCTGCAGCTTGCCGGTCGCCACGGCTTCCTCCACCAGGTCACCCGCCACCTTCTGCGACCGCGGCACCACCAGCCCGGCATCCGGGTCCCACATGGCGCCCTGTATCCGGCTTTCATCCACCAGGGGGAAGAGTTCCTTCGCCTGCTTTGGCGAGATCATGCTGACATTGGTGCCAAAGGCCTTTCCCGAGCCTACCTTGCGGCGAAGTTCGTCCATGCGTTCGTCGTCATCAATGCGCGCCACTTCCATGCCGCCGCATTTCACATAGTTTCCGCGCTTTTCGTAGAAGGCCTGGCTGTATTTCGTGGTGTAGATGTTGAGCTTGTCGTGGGAAGTGGTGAAGCAGAAATCCGAGGCGTGGGAGGTGGAACTGATATCCGACGGAATGGCGGATTTCTCCAGCCCGACGATGTCATCCCAGCCCAGTTCGATCAGGTGGTGGGCTACCGAGGACCCGACAATACCGCCCTGGCCAATGATCACGACTTTTGCACGTTTCGGTAGCTGTGCCATCTTGAACCCCCTTTACCCGCATTGAACGCCCGCGTGCGCCGCGGCACGGTCTTGATTCAATGTGGCCCTGATTGGCCGGGGGTGGTAAATCCAATACGACACCAAGGCGTCCAAAAACGGCAAAGGGCAGGTGGGATTCAATCGGTCTTCAGAGCTGCCTCAACCCTTCTCGACGCGGTTCAGAAAATCTCCAATATGTTCAAAGGCTTCTTCCGCTTCTGGCAAAAGATCCGGGAAAATATGCCATACGTGCACCATTCCTGGCCAGGTTTTCAGTTCCACCGGTGAGCCCGAGTCCCGGGCCTTGTTGGCATAACGGCGGGCGTTATCCAGCAGCATCTCCGAATCGCTGGCATGGATCAGGGTGGGGGGCAGGTTTTCAAGGCTGCCTCGCAGCGGGGAGGCCAGCGGACTGGATGGCGACAGGCGCATGCCGAAGAAACTCAGCCACCAGAGTACCGGCAGCGGTACCCGCATCAGGCTGCCAAAGGTAGGGCCGAGCAGAGGATCGGTCTTGATATTGAGGCGGTTGCTGGGGGCCGTCAGTGTCAGGTCGGTAGAGGGTGAAAGTGCGATTGCGGCATCCGCCTGTCGCAGACCCTGGTCGCGAATCCAGGCAATCAGTACCAGGGTGTGACTGCCACCGGCGGAATCCCCGGCGACCACCAGGAATTCGGCTGGCTCCGGGCCGTCGGGGCCATGCTCCAGTATCCACTGGTAGGCTTGCTGGCAGTCCCGCAGCCCTTCACGGTAGCGATTCTCCGGCAATAGCCGGTAATCCACTGCAAATACAGCGGCATTGGCGACCTTCGACAGCCTGTCGGTGATGGTGCGGTGGCTGCGGGGGCTGCCTGATACCCAGGCTCCACCGTGAATGTAGAGAATCCGTCGCCGTGTGTTCACCCCCGGTGCCAGAACCCACTCCCCATTCGGGGCATTGGCCCCGGACGGGCGAAATTCCGAAACAAACTCCCGGCCTTCGCTGAGCCCGTCCATGTGCTTGCGAAGTGCCATCAGCCGGGCCTTGCCTTTCAGTCCCCTGGCGGAACGGCCCATGTCTTTTATGGTTTCCAGTACCTGGTTGTGGCCAGGGCTGGGGGTGTAGTTCTGCTTCGGCATGTCATCCCGGTCGAGGTGGGCCAGGTTTTCACCCCGAAGCAACAGAAGCGTTATGAGTACGATAGAAAGGAGTAATACCAGTACAAACCAGATCATGAATCAGCCTTTTGGCAACCGACGTCTTGTGTTAGCCGAGTTTTCGCCTATTTGGTACTCAAAGTAAACACTTGAAATCAGGCAGGTTCGCAGGCTTCGGTAATAACCCGGTTACGGCCTGCTGTCTTGGCGCGGTAGAGCATGGCGTCGGCACGATTGATGGCATCATCGGCGCCCTTGCCGGGAACATACTCGGCGATGCCCACAGTCACTGTTACCGGTATTCCGGCAATAGGCTCCCGCTCGATCGCCCGGCGGCAACGTTCAGCCGCATGACGGGCGGCGCGGAGGTCAACGCCCGGTGTCGCCACGAGGAATTCATCACCGCCCCATCGTGCCGCCAGGTCCACCTCCCGTACGGTGCTGGAAAGAATGTCTGCGAACTCGCGAATAACGGTATCGCCGGCTTTATGCCCGTGCTCATCATTGATGGCCTTGAAGTGGTCGATATCAATAAGAATGATGGTCAGGGGGCGTTGATAGCGGTCCGCCAGTGCTGCCTCGGCGGCCAGAAACCGGTCGGCACCACGCCGGTTTGACAGGCCGCACAGCGGGTCGGTATTGGCCCAGTGCTGGAGCGTTTCCGCCCGGGTAAAGGCGCCCCAGGTTCGCTCACGCAGGAAGGTTCCGGCGCTGGTCAGTGCCAGCAGCACGGCAAAGAACAGATGGATCCGCGCCAGGTAAACCCAGTTATGGCATTGCTCTGCCGCAGCGAGGAAACAGCCCAGGATTTCATGGGTTGCCAGTGCCCCGGAGAACAGAAACGTGGCTACCCCGGTAATCATGCCTCCCCGGAAACCGAGGGTGATGAAGCCACAGACAATCAGTATGCCTACTGCCCAGTAATGCCCGCCGGCCAGCAGCAACAGGTGCTCACCCAGCGGGTCACTGAACCGGAAGTGCCAGGCAAGACGGCTGAGTATCAGGGTGCCCACCGTGGCAACAAAAATGATCTCCATGGTTCTCAGGGAGGTAATCCTGCGCCAGAGGGCCATGCCCAGGCCCGCAAGAATTACGGCAAACAGGGGGTAGGCTATTGCAATGAATGGGTCGCCATTCTCCCGAAATGCCCAACTGAGCATGACAATGACAATAGTGAGCAGGATGACGCCCAGATAAATGCGCCGCCGATAGGTTTCAAGGCGGTTCAGTTCTGTACGAATGGCGTGGAGGTCATTCCCGGGTGCTGAGTCCATAGCGTTTATCAATCCGTTTATTGCGGGATTCCTCGTGATGCCCGCAGGGGAAGACAGAAAATAGTACGTTTTCACTACAGATACTAGCGCGCAAAGCGCTGTTAAAGCCAGTGGATCAGGTCAGGCCCGCTGGCGTTCACTTTCTTCCAGTATCTGGTGGATTTCAGTAGCCGAGAGTGTTTCCTTTGCCAGTACTGCTTCCGCCAGAGCTTCCAACTGCTGGCGATGGTCAGAAAGAAAATTCACGGTCGCTTTCTCGAGCTCGATCAGTTTTGCCTGTACCTCAATGTCGATCAGCTCCGCCATGTGCTCACTGTACTCCCGGGGCTGCCCCATCTCCCGGCCGAGGAAAACATGCTCCTCTCCGATTCCCAGGCCCAGCGGGCCGATTTTTTCACTCATGCCCCATTGTCCGAACATGCGCCGCAGAAGTTTGGTGGCTTCCTTGAGATCGTTCTGGGCGCCGGTGCTGACTTCTCCGTAAATCAGTTTTTCCGATGAACGGCCGCCGAGCATGACCTTGATACGGTCGGTCAGGTAGCTTTCGGTGTAGTTGTACCGGTCTTCCTTGGGCGTCTGTTCGGTAACCCCCATCGCCATGCCGTGGGGGATAATGGTTACTCGGGTGAGCGGGTCCGCCTTGGGCATGTAATAGGCCATGATAGCGTGCCCGCATTCGTGGTATGCCACCACTTCCTTTTCTTCCTGGGTCAGTTCGGCATCGCGTTCCTCACCCAGAACAATCCGGTCACGGGCGTGCTCGAAGCACTCGTTGTTAACCTTTTTCAGGTTCATTCTGGCGGCTGTAAGGGCCGCCTCGTTCACCAGATTTTTCAGGTCGGCACCGGCAAATCCGATGGTGCGGGCCGCGATTTCCGCCAGGTCGACATCACTGTCGAGGGGAACCTTTCTGACATGAACTTCGAGTATGGCCTTGCGGGCTTCCTTGTGGGGCCGGTCGAGGGTTACCTTGCGGTCGAAACGGCCGGGGCGCAGCAAGGCGCTGTCCAGTACATCCGGGCGGTTAGTGGCCGCCAGAACAACCACATTCTCATGGCCTTCAAAGCCGTCCATCTCCGTCAGGATCTGGTTGAGGGTCTGCTCTCGTTCATCGTGACCGCCGCCGAAGCCGGCGCCACGGGATCGCCCGATGGCATCCAGCTCATCAATAAAAATCAGCGCCGGGGCTTCCTTCCGGGCGGTGTCGAACATGTCGCGGACCCGCGCCGCCCCGACCCCAACGAACATTTCAATAAATTCGGATGCGCTGATGCTGAAAAACGGCACCTCGGCTTCGCCGGCGATGGCCTTGGCCAGCAGGGTCTTGCCTGTACCGGGCGGGCCTACCAGCAGGATGCCTGTGGGCATGTCTGCCCCCAGGGCCTTGTATTTTTCCGGATTTGTCAGGAAATCAATAATTTCTGTGATGTCGCGTTTCGCGGATTCAATCCCCGCCACGTCCGACAGCCTGGTTCTGGAAAACTGCTTCTCTACACGGCGGGCTTTTGACCGGTTGAAACCCAGTGCCCCGCCGCCTTGCATCATGCGTTTCTGGGCATAGGACCAGAACCAGAACATCAGCCCGAGGAACAGCAGCCAGGGCAGAACATTGCTCAACAGCTGTTGCCAGGCTGGCGGGTCCGCAGGTTTTGCACTGACGGTGACCGCATTGGATTCCAGAAGCGGTAACAGGTCAGGATCCTCGACAGGGGGGCGAATGCTGTGGAAGCGGAGGGAGTTGGAGCCTTCGGCCCAGGCCCTGCCTCCTTCTTCGGTCAACTGACCTTCGATGTGGTCTGCCCGGAGAGTGACTTCTTCCACATGGTTCTCAGCGACAGCTTCCTTGAACCGGGAATAGGGTAATTCAGTCACCGTCGGCTGCTGCCCGTCCTGGAGCCAGAAAAACATAAGAATGATTGCGGCGCTCAGCCATAAAAACGAGTATTGGGCAGGTACTTGCGGGGTCTGCGGCTGTTCTGGCTGCTGAGGCTTTTGTGTCTGGGTCATGGTGTTCCGTCTTCAGGGCTGTAAAATCTTCCGCCAATGGAGTTTTACACCGCGACTGATCAGGTGGCAAGGGATACTAATCAAACCGCCGTGCCTGGCTGAAACGGTTGCGCCAGTAGTAACCGTCCAGGGAGGAGTGGGTTACACCGACCGATGTGGACGCGTGAATAAAGCGGTTGTCGCCCATGTAGATGCCGGCATGCTGGTCCTTGCCCTTGATGCGGAAAAACACCAGGTCGCCGGCCTGGAGCTGATCCCTTGAGATTTCATCACCGGCTGCAAGCATCTGGGAGGTGGAGCGGGGTAGCTGGCGCCCCAGTGCTTCGTCAAAGGCAGTGGCGATAAACCCGGAACAGTCAAAGCCGCTGGCAGACATGCCCCCATAATGGTAGGGCGTGCCCTCGTAGCGTTCGAAGACCCGCCACAGCCGGTCAACCGTTGCCGATTCGCCAGAAGGCTGCCAGCCCGCTTCGTTGGCGGAATCCAGGTTCTGGTTACTGGCGCAGCCGGCCAGGGTGAGAGCCATCAGGATTGCAGACAACGCAGGCAAGGGGTGTCGATTCACTGGATGTAACCTCGAACTGTTCGACATCAGGCCACTTTAGAAGCCCGGGGCTGGTTTGTCAGGTTAAAGATTGCGTCAATTTGTGTTTCCCCCGGATGCCACTTGACGGCTCAAGACTGTTTCGCGAACTATGGGTGAACGCCTTCAGCCTCCGAGGTTTCAATGAGCCCTCCGTTCTCTGATCAGAATCAGCGCCTGTTCGTAAGAAATGCCACCCTCAGTGATATTCCCGGCATCATCGCCCTCAGCCGCCGGGTCTACGAGGGAACCGGAATGTATGGTTATACCGCCGGCCCGCTGACGGGGCAGATCAACACCTTCCCCGAGGGCCAGTTCGTGGCCATGCTCGGTGACCGGGTGGTGGGTTACTGCGCCACGTTTCGTATCGGTGAAGACGTGGCACTTGCTCCTCATGACTGGACCGAGATTACCGGGAACGGTTACGCCTCGAGGCACGACCCGGAAGGGGAATGGCTTTATGGTATGGAAGTCTGTGTCGACCCGGACTGCCGCGGGTACAAGATCGGTGAGCGCCTTTACAATGAACGCAAGAGCCTGTGTCAGTCCCTGGGATTGCAGGGTGTGGTGTTCGCCGGCAGGTTACCGACGCTGGCCAAACGTCTGAAAAAGTTTGGGTCGGTAGAAGCCTATGTGGAAGCCGTCAAGTCCAGGAAGCAGCGGGATCCGGTGCTGTCATTCCAGTTGCACAATGGTTTCGAGATCCACGGCATTATTCCCCATTATCTGGATGCAGACCATGCCTCTCTGGGGTACGGCATCCACCTGGTCTGGCGCAACCCGAAAGTGGCCCGTAACGGCGACAATGGCAAACGCAAGCGTTATGGCCGGCGGGTGCCGGACACCGTACGGATCGGTACCGTCCAATACCAGCAGCGCAGGGTTGCCTCGTTTGAGGAATTCAGCGATATCGTGCGGTATTTCGTGGACGTGGTGTCCACCTACAAGGGCGATTTCGTGGTATTTCCGGAACTGTTTACCCTTCAGTTGCTTTCCATTGAGAGCCGGAAGGGAACGCCTGCGGAAGCCATCGAAGCGGTGACGGAATACGCCGAACCCTTCCGCGATCTCATGCGGGATCTCGCCCTGCGACACAACATCAATATTATCGGTGGTTCAACACCGGTAAAGGAGGAGGACGGGCGGATTCGCAATGTTGCCTATGTATTCCTGCGTGATGGCCAGGTGTTCTCGCAACCCAAGATCCATCCCACGCCCAATGAGGCCTACTGGTGGAACATCACCGGTGGCAATCGCGTTACTGCCATCGAAACCGATTGCGGGCCCATCGGTGTCCTGGTTTGTTATGACGCAGAATTTCCGGAGCTGACCCGGCATCTGGTAGACCAGGGCATCCAGATGCTGTTTGTTCCCTTCTGTACCGACGAGCGCCAGAGCTACCTGAGAGTGCGCTACTGCTGCCAGGCCCGGGCAGTGGAGAACCAGCTGTTCGTGATTCTGTCCGGGAATGTGGGCAATCTGCCCAACGTTCCCAATATGGAGCTGCAATACGGCCAGAGCTGCATACTGACGCCCTGTGATTTCCCGTTTGCCCGCGACGGTATTGCCGCCGATACCACCCCGAACGTGGAGACCGTTGCCTTTGCGGACCTCAGGCCCGAAACACTGATCACCGCCCGTAACAGCGGCACGGTCAAAAATCTGAAGGACCGCCGGCATGACCTCTACACGGTGAACTGGCGTGGACAGTGACCCTTTATGGCCGGTTTCATGACACTGCGTCGCGCTTTGCTCTGGCTGCTGGCACTGCTTTTTCTGCTTTTGTTGGCGGGAGGCTGGTATGCCCGTGTGGCCTGGGATGACTGGCGGCACGAATACGGTATAGGCGACCTGCAATGGCAGGGAATTGATGTATCACTGACGGGGGTTCAGCTTGAACGTTTTTCAGTAACCACGACGCAGGACGGCCAGCGCTATTCTGCGGCGGCCGAGGCGCTGTCCCTGGGCTGGAGCTGGCACTGGTATGGGCCGGTGCCAGACGTGGCAAGCGTGGGCCGGTTGACAGTGGATATTCCCGCATGGCCCGGCTCGGTGTCACAGAATGAGCCGGGAGAAAGCGCTCCTGCAGAACTGCCCCTCTGGCTACCTGACCAGGTGATAATTGATCAACTAATCCTCACCCTCCCGCAGGGCATACGTGCCGAGGGGGATCTGGCTGTTTCGCAACTTTCCAGGCCCGATGAACGGGAACTTGTCACCAATGCCATGAGGGTGGAGACTCCGATTCCGGCGACGACCCTGGCGGGCTGGGCGCTTCAGGAAGGGCGGGTGGACCTGCTGTTTTCGGGTAGAGCTGACCCGCAAACAGCCACTGTGGAATTCGAAGAGGAAACCAAACTCGCGCTCGCCCGGATGGATGCCCCGGACAGTGTGGCGCAGCTGGACAACGTCAGGATGAATCTGGCGGGCACGACACTGCACACCGAGCACAGTCTGCAGGCAATGGCCCTTGAGAGTCTGGAATTTGAGGGCCCGGTGGTGGCAACGGCCGCTGCAATTCATCAACCTCAGTTACGGCCGCAACCCTGGCGACTTGATGGCCGGCTGCAGGGCAGCCATGAAACCTTCAGGCTTGACGGCACGCTCTCATCAGATGCGGGTGCCAGCGCCAATGTCGCTTTTCGTCTTCCATTCAAAGGCATTCCGGCGCTTGATGCCAACATGATTACCACTGGTGCCAAGGGAAACCAGGTACTGGCGGATACGTTCACCGCCTGGCCCGGGGAACTTGAAATCGGGGAGGGCAGCATCAACACGACTCTGGCACTGCGTTTTCCGGAAGATGGCCTCAGTTTACGGGGAGAAGTCGGATTTGATGGCCTGGGTGGGCTGTTCGGCCGAACGGCCTGGAGCGGGCTTGATGGTGAAGTGGCCATTGAGCTTGCGGGGGATCGTCTGGATGCGGACACCTCCGGTCTGGCCGTTGCCACGGTCAATCCGGGCATTGTCCTGAGTGAACTCCGGCTTGCCGGCGGCTATAGCTCGAAAACGGAGCAGATTACTGCCGGCACGCTGAGACTTGGCGAGGCAACCGCGGAGCTCCTGGGGGGCAGTGTGCGGATTGAACCCGGTGAGTGGCATTTATCGGAAATGCCGCTGCGGTTTCCCCTGGAACTCAGTGGTATTGAACTGTCGCAGCTGATGGAGGTGTACCCCGCGGAGGGGCTGGCGGGCAGCGGCATTCTCCGGGGAACAGTGCCGCTGCGGATCGGCAAGCAGGGAATCAGTATCGATGGCGGAAAGGTTGAAGCACAAGCCCCCGGCGGCTCCCTGAAACTGCCGGCGGACAGGTTGAGAGGTATGGCACAGAACAACGAGGCCATGGCCCTGGTTGTGCAAGCCATGGAAAACTTTAACTACACCGTTCTCAACAGCACGGTAGACTATGATGAAGACGGGAAGCTGATTCTCGGTCTGCGTCTTGAAGGCAGCAGTCCCGAGGTGCGGGACGGACACCCGATTGTGCTCAATATCAACCTGGAAGAGGACATTCCGGCGTTGCTGACGAGCTTGCAGCTGAGCGGTCGGGTGAATGAAGCCGTTACTGAAAAAGTGCGAAACCTCCTGGAGAAACGGGATTCAGAGCGCCAGTAACCGGTTCGGAGAATGAAACAGGAGCAAGGCAGATGGACAGATTCAGGCCGGGCGGCCCGCCCGGAAAATATCGGAACGCACTGATTATCACTGCGCTCGCATTGGGTGTTACGGCGTGCACGCCCACCGTGCAAATGGAGGCACCGAAAGAGCCTATTACCGTCAACCTGAACGTCAAGATCCAGCATGAGATCTACGTAAAAGTCGACAAAGACGTGGATGAACTCTTCGGCGAAAAGGGGCTGTTCTGATGATCCATTCTGAATCCTGGGAGTCAGTCATGAAGCGGTTTGTTCAACTCGGTGCATTGATCCTTGTGCTTTGCCTGGCTGCGCCTGCCTTTTCGATGGGGCTGGAGGAAGCCAAAAGCCAGCTGGATACAGCCAAGCAGGAGGGCCTGGTGGGAGAAACACCAACCGGTTATCTGGAGGTGGTCAGGGCGGAAGGCAATGCCAGGGGTATTGTTGAGGCGATCAACAAGGCCCGGCGGGATGAATACGCCCGTATTGCGGAGAAACACGACATCCCGGTCACCCAGGTGGAAACCGTCGCCGGCCAGAAGGCGCTGGAAAAAACACCATCGGGTCAGTTCATACTGGTGGATGGCAAGTGGGTCAAAAAATAGATGGCCCGCTTTGAGGAAATCGGTATCGCAACCATTCCCGGCAAGGGAACACAGCTACGTTTACTGCAGCGAAATGACGAGTTCTCCATCAAAATAGCCGGGAAAACCGGTGAACTTATGAATAGTCGCTTGCACGGTTCGGAGGATGCCCTCGCCACCCTTGCCTGTGAGCGTATAGCCGGACTGCCCCGGCCCCGTGTCCTGATTGGCGGGCTGGGGATGGGATACACGCTGGCTGCGGCTCTGTCGGCCCTGCCGGAGGATGCCAGGGTAACCGTGGCGGAACTGGTTCCGGAAGTTGAGGTGTGGAACCGGGGGCCGCTGGGAGCTGCGGCAGGGTACCCCCTGAACGATGCCAGGGCCTGTGTCCACGTCGGCGATGTGGCGGAGCTTTTGCGGGCCGGCGATGGCAACTGGGATGCCATTCTGCTTGATGTGGACAACGGCCCTGAAGGGCTCACCCGCAAGGAAAACAACTGGATTTACTCCCCTGCCGGTATCGCAGCCGCCCAGAAGTCCCTGAGCCCTGACGGCATACTGGCCTACTGGTCCGCCGGCCCCGAGCACGCCTTTACCGAGAGGCTGCGCCGTGCAGGATTGTCCGTGGAACCGGTCACGGTGCGGGCTCTGCGACCGGGCAAGGGCGCGCGCCATGTCATCTGGCTGGCCTGGTAACGGCGTCTCCCATTACCGGACCGTCATTTGATGGACAGGTCGACAGGTTGTTATTTCGGAGGGAGGGACCAATGTTTTATCAGAGGCCTCTTTAATTCTCTGAGATACCGGGGAGGTATTCCCATGAACGCTTCAGTGAAATTGACTGGCGAACATGATGACCACAAGGTGGCCGCGGTTTTTGACACAGAGTCCGATGCCAGAGGCACGGCGAAAGCGATATGTGAGGAAACGAGTCTGACAGACGAGCAGGTAACCGTCCTTGGCCCGACTGATCGGCATCAGGGGAAGGAACTGGAACCGGAAGACCGGGGAATCTGGCAGACACTGGTGCGTTCCCATATCGGCCTTGGTGCTGCCGGTGCGGTCGCCGGCTTCGTACTGTTCCTGGTACTGAGTGCCATGGGTGTCGGTTTCGTAGTTCAGAATTCGGTTGTTGCCGCTTCTGTAATGACCGCGATCGGCGCGGCAATCGGCATGTTGGTCGCGGGCGCCGTGACACTCCGTCCAGACCACACGCCCTATCTTGTCAAGACACAGTCTGCATTGCGTGATGGGAAATATGTACTGGCAGTTCATGCGGCCAGTAGACAGCAGCGTCAGGAAGCGAAGTCGCATCTTGATTCCCGGAATGTTAAAACAGTGCAAACCATCTGATTTAACAGGCCGGGATTGTGTCTATGGAAGATCTGAAGCGTTCGCGGGTAACCATCATTGCCGTCAGCGCCATTGTGCTGTTTTTTCTTACCAATTACCTGGCACGATTCCTGTTCGGCCTGACGGGGGTAGTGGTATCGGTGGTTATCGCGGCGTTGATTGCGGCCTACATCAGCTGGTCGGTAGCCCGCATATTGAAGCGGGTACCAAGCAGCGAGGAACGGGGCCGGGTGCTCTGGTCATATGGTGGCTTCCTGGGCGCCTTGTTCGTGGCCTGGGCTGCCTACGTGGGACTGTCTTCCGGGCTTGATATGGCTGCGGGGATATTCCTGCTCAGCCATTACCTGCCGTACCCCGCACTTGCCCACCTTATGCTGTCTGACCGCGTGGTGGGCAGGTTTGTGGGTGAGCCCGGCTAGTCGTCACCCTCTTCGGCATCACGGGCGCGTTCCTGGCGTTCGCGCTCTTCTTCCTTGGCAGCATCGATGACCGCCATCAGTTCATCCACATCCGCGCTTTCGGTGTCGTGCTCGAAACACCCTGTCAGTTTCGTGTCCGGATGCAGGTCGCCGGATTCATAAAGCGCCCAGATCTCCTTGCCGTAATCGGTGTTCAGCAGGTCCGGTGCGAACCGGCCGAAATAACGGCGCATGTTATCCACATCCCGTTCCAGCATACGTTCCGCGCTGTTGTTGCCCGCCGCGTTGACAGCCTGGGGCAGATCGATAATCACCGGCCCGTCCTTGTCCACCAGTACGTTGAATTCGGACAGGTCGCCGTGAATCAGCCCGGCGTTGAGCATCCGCACCACATCGGCAATTACCAGGCTGTAGTATTCCCGTGCCTTTTCGGGCGAAAGCGTAACCTCTCCCAGTTGCGGGGCCACCTCGCCATCCGTGCCTGAAACCAGATCCATCAGCAGCACGCCATCCACAAAGCCGTGTGGTTTCGGAACCCGCACCCCGGCAGAGGCCAGCCGGTACAGGGCGTCTACCTCGGCGTTCAGCCAGGCGTCTTCCTGCTCCTTCTGGCCGTAACGGGTTTTCTTGCCCATGGCACGAGCACGGCGAGTATTGCGAACCTTGCGCCCTTCCTGGTACTGCACGGCCTGCTTGAAGCTGCGCTTCTGAGCCTCCTTGTACACTTTCGCGCAGCGAACACTGTCGCCACAGCGCACAACGAACACCTCGGCTTCCTTGCCGCTCATCAACTGGTACAACACTTCGTCCACCATGCCGTCGTCGACAAGGGGCTGTAATCGTTTCGGTATTTTCATAAAGCCTTTCGGTTGCCTGGTTGGCCTGGCCCGTCAATCCTGTTGACCGGCATGTCTGCGGCTATATTACCTGATATTGTCGACAGAACCCTCATGGCTGTATTGATCTGCAGACGCTTCAGGTGCCGTAGGTAATCTGTGACACTGGTTCAACACCACATTCAGGAGAGAATTTATGACGACTGACCCGGTTATGCTTATTACCGGCGCCTCATCGGGTATTGGTGAGGCAACGGCACGCGCAGCGCAAAAGGCTGGTTACCGTCTGGTGCTTTCGGCTCGCTCGGAAGACAAGCTGAAAGCCCTGCAAACCGAACTCGGGGGCAGTGAACGGGTACTGATTGCCCGATGCGACGTGCAGAGCATGGAGGACCAGCAGGCCGTGGTGGATTCCGCCCTGGCGGCCTTCGGACAGATTGACGCCGTGTTTGTTAATGCCGGCCGTGGCGGTGAGCCGGGGGGATTCAGTGGTGCCGATCATGAAGTATGGAAGGACATGATCCTGACCAACGTCTACGGTGCCGGGCTGACCGTTCAGTGCTGTTTGCCGGCCCTGAGGAAAAGCCGTGGCCATCTTCTGTTGACCGGCTCCGCTGCCGGCCGGGTTACCATTCCGGGGTCCATGTACAGTGCCACCAAGTGGGCCGTCTCGGCCATCGGTTATGGTGTGAGGGAAGAACTGCGGGGCTCGGGTATTCGTGTCACGCTTGTGGAGCCGGGGATGGTGGATACGCCGTTCTTTGACGAGCGCCCGGAAAACGCCCTCAACCCCGACGACATTGCCCAGGCCGTCATGTACGCCGTATCCCAGCCGTCTCATGTGGATGTCAACGAAATTCTGGTGCGGCCAACGCCAGCGCTCAAGTAAACCTGAACCGGCCGCTCAGTGGGTCGCTTCGCTGGGCGGCTTCTGCTCCATGTTTCTGGCAAGGATCTTGTCCGCATCCAGGGAGGCGATGGATACCCGGGTATCCCGGGGATGTCGCCACTGAGTTGCAGGGCCAGATAGCGCATGGCGCAGACTCTCAGGAACGAGGTAAAGTTGCCCAGATCATGCCCGGCGTCGATGGATTCATGGTAGAGCTTCGTGATCATCTGGGGCAGGTTCATGCCGTCGCGGGCGGCAATCTCGGTGAGGGCATTCCAGAAGGCGTTTTCCATGCGGATGCTGGTGACCATGCCGTCGATGCGCAGGGAGTGGGTGCGGCTGACCCAGAGTTCGGAATCCGCCTGGACGAAGAGTTTGCACATGGCGTTGTCCTCATGAATCCGGGGCCACGGAAGTGGCCCCGCTTCCGTCACTTGTCCAGCAGTTTGAAAAACTGTGCCAGCCACTGGGGATGGGCCGGCCATGCCGGGGCTGTCACCAGATTACCATCGGTTACCGCGGCGTCAACGTCGATCTCGGCGAAGCGGCCGCCGGCCAGTTCCACTTCCGGCTGACAGGCCGGATAGGCCGAACACTCGCGCCCCTCAAGAACACCGGCTGCGGCCAGAAGCTGCGCGCCATGGCAAATGGCGGCTACCGGCTTGTCGGTTTCGAAGAAGTGCCGCACGAGTTTCCTGACGTCTTCGTTCAGGCGCAGGTACTCCGGTGCACGGCCCCCTGGCACGACCAGTGCGTCGTAATCAGCGGGGTTGAGACCGGCAAAGTCTGCGTTCAGGGCAAACCGGTGGCCCGGTTTTTCGGTATAAGTCTGGTCGCCCTCGAAGTCGTGAATCGCCGTGGCGACGGTGTCCCCCGATTTCTTGTCCGGGCATACCGCGTGAACCGTATGTCCGACTGCCTGAAGCGCCTGGAAAGGCACCATGGTTTCGTAGTCTTCGGTGAAATCACCGGTGATCATCAGTATCTTCTTTCCGCTCATACCCTTCTCCTTGTGCTTGTTGATGGTAGCCTGTCCACATTACCAAGAGCCGGGGAAGAACAGGTATTAGGGGAATACTACAGCGTTATGTTATAACACTTGTTTGTACCGGCTCCTCCATCTGTCAATACGGGCGATCTATGATTTCACCGATACCCACCAATCTGGTGCTTGGATTTCTTGGTGTGGGTAAGACCACCGCCATACTGGACCTGCTGAAGAAAAAACCGGACGGGGAGGTCTGGGCGGTTCTTGTAAACGAGTTCGGTGAGGTGGGCATCGATGGCGCCATACTGGAAACCGAGGGTGCCTTCGTGCGGGAGATTCCCGGGGGATGTATGTGCTGTGTGGCCGGGTTGCCAATGCAGATCGGCCTCAACCAGCTTATCCACAAGGCCAGGCCCGATCGGCTGCTGATTGAGCCTACCGGGTTGGGGCACCCTTCACAGATTATCGAATCGCTTACCGGAGAGCACTACCGCGATGTGCTGAAGCTGGGCCCGGTGCTCTGCCTCGTGGACCCGAGGCGACTGGAGGAGGCCCGGGTTCTGGAGAATGTTCAGTTCCAGGACCAGGTTGCCGCGGCTGATATCGTTGTGGCTAACAAGACGGATCTGTGTGAGCCAGGTCAGGTTGCCCGCTTTGATGACTGGGTGGGACGCCTGCAGCCGGCCAAAAACGCCGTGTTCCATACCCGGCAGGGCAGAATGGACATCGCCTGGCTGGATGGCGACGCGGCATTGTCAGAGGTAGGTTCGCCCCATGCCCACCATCACCATGATCCGGCAGAGCCCACGCCTGTTCCGGATATCCGGGATGAACCCTGGCAGCGGGTCAGCAATCAGGGGCAGGGGCACTTCAGCCTGGGCTGGCGAATTCATCCGGAAACGGTTTTTTCTGAAACCGCTTTGCTGGCGTTATCACTGGATGGGCGCTTTGCCAGGTTCAAGGCGGTAGTGAATACCGCTGAGGGGTGGCGAACCATTAATATGGCCGATGGTGCCCTGTCTGTATCCGAATGTGAGCCAAGGGACCTGTCCCGTATTGAAATGATCAGTGAGCAGGCACTGGATGATGCTGAACTGGATGCCAGCCTGCAGGAATCCATCGGGCAAGCGGAGTCGTCATGCTGAAGATTTCCAATGCTGTGGAACTGGGGGACTGGGAAATCGAACTGACCCAGATCCGCGCCCAGGGCGCCGGGGGGCAGAACGTCAACAAGGTAGCCTCTGCTGTGCACCTGCGTTTTGACATTCTCAATTCCAGCCTGCCGCCGTTCTACAAGGAGCGATTGATGGCTCTGTCTGACCAGCGCATCAGCAAGGATGGCATTATCGTTATCAAGGCCCAGAAATACCGGACTCTTGAGCTGAACAAGGAAGATGCTCTTGAACGCCTGAAAGAACTGATTCAGGAGGCCGTGAAACAACAGAAAGCCCGGCGGCCAACCAGGCCCACGAAGAGCTCCCAGCGCCGCCGGGTGGACAAAAAGACCATCAAGGGCCGGACCAAGGCCCTGCGTGGCAAGGTTCAGGTGTGACCCCGGCCTTTGAGGCCGAGCTTTCTGGCCTCTTCATACCGGCGCAGGTACAGGTCCCGGGCCGCGGCGCCGATCATGACAACAAACCCGGTTAACTCTGTCATCACGCTGTAGTCCACGAACAGGGCGTACAGAACAAGTGCAACCCCCGTCATTGCGAATACAGTCGGTCCTATTGAACGGTGATACCGGAAACCGGCGGCAATGAATCCGGCGGCAAACGTCGCGAACAGGGCAATGGTTCCGGCCCAGACACCGGGGTCGAGAGCGAGCCCCACTCCCAGAGCGGCCAACAGCCCTGCGGCGGCCAGAGCGCCATAGCAACTGACAAGCGCAAGCAGCAGGGTGGCCACGCCCAGAAGACCCCGGCGGTGCAGGTCTGCCAGCCAGCGTCGGGGGTGCAGGGGGCGAAGCCACTGTCGCAACCTGCCGGGGGTGCGGTCTGCTCTTCTGGCGGTCAGTTCAATGGAATGGGCGCCAAAGCTGCGCGCTATCTCTCGGGTCTGCTGGCTGGGGCTGTGGGCGAAGTAATCCAGCCGGTTCAGAACGCGAATGTCTTCAAAGCCCGTATCTTCGAGCATGGCGATCAGGCTCTCTTCCACCGTTGCCCCTACAACGCATTCCACCCACAGGCGCGGGTCGGAGTCGCAATCAACATTGACCGGCCTGTTGATGACCACGTCGGCCAGTTGCAGTCGTCCGCCGGGCCGCAATACCCGGAACATCTCCCTGATGGCCCGGCGTTTGTCCGGCACCAGGTTGAGAGCGCCGTTACTGGTGATGCAGTCGATGCTTCCGGTGGCGACCGGCAACTGTTCAGCGGATGCCTGAACCACGTCAACGTTCGGGCATCGGCCAGCGGTATTGTGTCTGATCTTCCGGGTCATCGCTGCCGTCAGATCCAGTGCGATCACCTTGCCATCGGGCCCTACCTTCCTGCCCGCAATCAGTGTGTCATTACCGGCGCCGGCTCCGATGTCCAGCGCAGTATCGCCTGGTTGCAGTGCTTTTGCCCTGAAGGGGTTGCCGACACCCGCAAAGGACGCAGCAACGTTCTCCGGCAGTGGCTCGGTATCGCGGGCATCATACCCGAGGAGGGCCAGCGTCTGTTTGCCCACCGGGAAATGAAAGGGCGATGAGGGCCTTTCCGCAACAGTGGTGTACATCTCCTGGACGGCTTCGGTGATTTGCTGTGGTGAGTATCCAAGAATGGCTACCATGGTGACGATTCTCCTTACCGGGCGTGTCCCGGTTCAGAAGCGTTCAAGCATGTCCCTGATCCTGCGACGCAGTTGCTCAGGCGCTTGCTGTTGACCGCTATCGGCGATTCGTTCCCGGAGTCTGCGTTCAAACTCCGCCCGGCTGAAACAGTCATGGCAACGTTCCAGATGGCGTTCAATTTCGACGCTGGTATGGTTGTCCAGTTCACGGTCCAGATACTCGAAAAGGCTCTCGACAACCTCTTCACAGGAAATCCAGGACTCCGTCATACATCACCTCCACTGCTGGTTCCTGCTGCCGGGTTACAGCACTTTGCCAGGCCTGCCTCCCGGCCCTGGTTCCACAGGGCCTTCTGAAGGAGACCGCGTGCCCTGCTGACTCGAGAGCGGACTGTGCCGAGAGGAAGGTCAAGTAACCGGGATACCTCCTCGTAGCTGTAGCCCTCAATCTCGACCAGGACGATAACCAACCGGAAGCAGTCTGGCAGGTTATCGATTGCCCTCCGGATATCCTCCTGCAGGAGGGCATTTACGAACTCTCTTTCAGGTGCGCCCCACCAGAGCAGGAACGGTTGGTGAAGCTTTTCGAACAGGGAGAAACGAACGCCGCTTTCCTCCGGTTCGATATCCACTTCCTGCGCCTGTCGGCACTGACGCCGACGCCAATGACTGACAAACGTGTGATGAAGAATCCTGAACAGCCAGCCTTCCATGTGTGCAGGATTTTCCAGTTGATCCAGCTTCTTCCAGGCATTGGATACCGTTTCTGCGACTACGTCCTCGGCATCATCCGGGTTTCTTGCCAGGCGCAAGGCCGTGCCATAGAGGCGGTCCATCAGGCGGGTCACCTCCTGTTCAAACTGGTCCCTGCGCTGTTTCGAAACGGCCAGGGTTTCTCTTCTCCGGTTGCTGGCTGTCATGTGTTTTCCCGCTGTTGTTGCGGCAAGGACGCGTGAGCCCGTGAAAAGTTCCGGGTTACAACCGGTGGACAACAACGGGAACAAACCGGACCTGCCAAGCGTCCTTGCAGCCGACCGGGCATTGTCCCGGAAAACAACCACCCTAATAAGGAGGATAGAACCCATGGCAGGCAACACAACCATTCGTTCACCCTACCACCGCAGTAGCACCTGTCGGGGCATTGCACTGTTTGCGATGCTTGTGGCCGCACCCGCTGTAATGGCGGCAACACCCTACATGGGCGAGGGACACACCCTGGTAAAACCATCGGAGCTGGAGTGGGGGCCAGTAGGTTCCATGGCTCCGGGCGCGGAGATCTCCATCATAGAGGGCGATCTGTCGAAGGAGGAGCCTTTTACCATGCGTTTGCGGTTACCGGCGGACTATGAGATCGCACCGCACATACACCCTGCGTATGAGCGGGTAACGGTACTGTCCGGCACCTTCCATTTCGCCCACGGCGAGGAAATCGACCGCGACAAGGCTACGGCATTACCAGAAGGCGGTGTCGCGATCATGTCCCCGGGAGATCCGATGTTTGGTTACACCGAGGAGGAGGTCGTCATACAGCTCCACGGTACCGGCCCCTGGGGTATCGAGTACCTCAACCCGGAAGATGATCCCCGGAATTGACCCGGTGGCGCCGGAGACCGGCGCCACCTCTTTATTCTTTCGGGGGTAATTCCCGCACCGGCCGGACTTCAATGCTGCCGAAGCGCGCGGGTGGTATGCGGCTGGCCAGTTGCAGGGCCTCGTTAAGGTCGTTTGCGTCAAGCAGGTAGAAGCCGGCCAGTTGCTCCTTGGTTTCGGCAAAGGGGCCGTCCGAAATCAAAACTTCGTCGTCCCGTACCCTGACGGTCGTGGCCGTCTCTACCGATTGTAGAGGCTGGCCTGTCACGTACTTGCCCTGCTCGGTGAGCCTCTCCACACCGGCAATGCACTCCTGGTTGAGGTCATGCCATTCCTTTTCACTCATGCTGTTGATAATGCTTTCCTGGTAATAGACCAGTGCTACGTATTTCATGGTAATCGGCCTGTCTGTCTGGGTGTGTGTCAGTAAGTCGTGTGTGAATGCTTCAGATCGACAACGGTGGAGAATTTTTTAGTGGCCGCTGTCCAGCTGCATCAGTCTCCGGTTAAGGAAACGTTGTTCCGGGCCCTGTTGGGTAAGGGAGAGCGCGCGCTGGTAGGCTGTTCGGGCTGATGACATATCCCCTGAACGGCGATAGAGATCGGCGCGGGCGGCATGGAACAGATAGTAGTTCTGGATTGCCTTTTGGCCTGCCAACTGGTCCAGAAGCTTCAGCCCTTCTTCGGGCGTGTCGCGCATGGCGACTGCCACGGCCCGGTTCAGGGCAATAACCGGAGAGGGTAACTGTTGATAGAGGGTTTCATAGAGCCTGGCGATGCGTGACCAGTCGGTGTCTTCCGGCGTAGCGGCTTCGGCATGAGCGGCAGCAATGGAGGCCTGGAGGGTATAGGGCCCGGTGGGTGTCAATGGCAGTGCGTAGCTCAGCCATGTCAGGCCGGAACGAATCTGGTTCCGGTCCCAGAGGTCGCGGTTCTGATCTTCCAGTGTGATCAGTTCTCCGTTGGCGTCCTGGCGGGCGTTACGGCGGGAATCATGAAGCAGCATAAGGGCCAGCAGGCCGAATACTTCCCCCTCCGGCAAAAGCTCGGCAAGAAGCCGGGCAAGGCGGATCGCTTCGTTGGCGAGGCTGACGTTAACCACGGCATTGCCATCAGTGGCGGAATAGCCCTCATTGAAAATCAGATAGACTACCTTGAGCACGCTCTGCAGGCGTTCCGGTAATTCCCGCTGTTCCGGTACCTCGTAGGGAATGCCGGCTTCCCGGATCTTGCGTTTGGCGCGAACAATCCTCTGCGCCGTGGTGGCCGGTTTCTGCAGCAGGGCGCTGGCAACCTGTTCCGTGGTCAGGCCGCAGATCTCGCGCAGCGTCAGCGCAAGCTGCGCCTCGGTAGCAAGGCCAGGGTGACAGCAGGTGAATATCAGTCGCAGGAGGTCATCGTCAATGGTGTCGGTGTATTCTTCTGACACCGGAGATTCTTCGTCAGCGAGGTGGACAAGTTTGTGGCTGGCGGTCTGGCGCCTGCGGATATGGTCGATGCCCCGGCGATGTCCGGTTTTTATGAGCCAGGCGGCCGGGTTGTCCGGGATACCCTGTTCCGGCCATTGCCGGAGCGCGGCGGTGAACGCTTCCTGCAGGGCTTCTTCCGCCAGGTCGAAGTCCCCCAGCAATCGGATCAGGGTAGCGTGTACCTTCCGGGACTGATGGCGATAAATGTCGTTAATGTGTCTGGTGATGTTCATGATCGCTACAGATGATCCCTTGCGGCGACTCTTCCGGTTGTTTTATTAACACTAGACATTGTTTTATCGTGTTAGCAAGTGAACAGGATGCAAGAAACGGGGATGGAAATGGCTACATCACAGGAAAGGCTCAGGGTATTTTATGATGGCGCCTGCCCCGGTTGCGTCAAGGATCGCAAGCTCTACGAGCGGCTGGCCGGCAAAACCGGGGAATCGGTGGAATGGGTTGATATCACTGGTCGCGACGATGAGCTGAAAGAGCGGGGTATTGAGCCAGAAGCGGCGCTTCAGGAACTGCACGTGGAGGACAGTGAGGGTAATATCCATCGGGAACTGGATGCCTACATTCTGCTGATGTCGCGGGTCTGGCTGTTGAAACCCCTGGCCTGGCTGATCGGATTACCGGTTATTCGGCCGGTACTGGCGAAGCTCTATCATAAATGGGTTGGCGAGCGGCTGGAGAGAACCGGTCGTATGCCAAAATAGTCCGGCCCGGGTCGACGAATGGCAGTATTCCGGCTAGGGTTCAGGTAACGAGTTGCCTGAGCCTGCGGAGCCTTTCAATGCAGATAGCCTATCGAGCCCGCGACCTGGCGGAAGCCCATATTATCGCCGGCATGCTGCAATCACGGGGGATCGATTCCCACGTGGGTGGCCATTACCTGCAGGGTGCCATGGGCGAGATTGGTGCCGCGGGGTTTACCAATGTCCATGTTGAAGATGAGGATTATTTGCTGGCCCGCAAGCTGGTGGCCGAATATGAGGCCGCTTCGCCATCTGAGACGGACCCGGCCAGTGTCGAAGATCGGGCCGACCGCTATGCCACCTGGTTTCTGTTGTTTCTGGCTGTGGTGATGGTAGTGCTGTTCGGCGCTTTGTAAACTTTCCCGTAAGCCGGGTTCTGAAATATACCTTCCTGATAGAAACACTCGTTCGTCATTGCAGGAGTTCAATCCGTTGACACCCCGTTGCCCGGTTTGTGAAACATCCGCGCTTGAGCCATTCCAGGTCATCGGGGACACCCGTTATCAACGCTGTGGCACCTGTGAAGCGACGGTTATGGAGGAGTCCTGCTGGCTGGAGGCGCACGAGGAAAAGGCAATTTATGACCTTCACGACAATAATCCGGACGATGCGGGTTACCGTCGTTTTCTCTCGAAGCTGACCGGCCCGTTACTCGGGCGACTGCAACCGCGATCCTTCGGCCTCGACTTTGGTTGTGGCCCTGGTCCCGCGTTGGCGGCCATGCTGCGGGAGGCGGGTATGGATATGGCAGTCTACGATCCGTTTTTCTGTCCGGAAGAATCCGTTCTCGAGCGACAGTATGATTTCATTACCTGCACGGAAGTGGTGGAGCACCTTCATCATCCGGCGGAGACCTTCCGCCAGCTGGATAGCCTGCTGGTGCCCGGGGGATGGTTGGGCGTGATGACCTGTTTCCAGACTGACGATGAGCGATTTGCCAACTGGCATTACCGGCGTGATCCGACCCATATTGTGTTTTACCGTCGTGCCACCATGAAGTGGCTGGCCAGAGCCCATGGCTGGGTGCTGGATATTCCGGCCAAGGATGTAGCCCTGTTTCAGAAGCGTTAAGGGGACTTCTCAGAACAGGTAACCACCGGGCATGCATCCGGGCGGTTGTTGTTCAGGCTGTCTGGGGCGGCACCATTGAAGCGCTCAGGGTCGATAGCCTTTGCACAGCTGGCTGCGGTTTCAGCGGCGCTGGCACAGCCCTGAGCTGCCAGCGAGTGGGCCAGATTGTTCCAGCCGGCGGCTACGCCGGGGAACTTCAGGATCAGGCGTTGATAATGATGTGTCGCCAGTTCGGGCTCTCCCTGCTCCCAGGCAATATTCCCCTGTCCCATAATGGCCGCTGGCTGGTCTGGCCATGCCTTTTCGGCAGTTTCATAAGCTGTAGTTGCCGCGCGGGTTCGGCCGGTGGTTTCCAGGTCATTGGCGGACATCAGGTAGCGCAGGGGGGCGGCGGTTGCCGGTAACCGGTCAGGAGGCAGCATCACTGCAGCCCATTTATCCGCGCGTCGCCAGGTTGCGGTGAATACTTCCAGGGTTTCCTCGTGATATTCGCGGGTGTCGGTGTGCAGGATGATATTTCGCGCTTCGGCATCAAAGCCCGTCACCACGGCAAAGTGCCACTGTGGCCACCAGCCAAATCTGAGATTCTGCATGACCAGTACAGGGTTGCCGGCCGCTACCTCTTCCAGCAGACTTTCCAGTGACCCATCCAGCGGGTAGACCAGAAGCCCGTGAGCCCGGGCGGCTGCTACCAGCTCTACCTTCAGGCTGCCCTGCCGTTCCGGCAGATAAACCAGTTCCTTGAGCACCTCCGGATTGGTGTTCAGCCCCTGGCTGTTGAGCATCATGGCCAGGGAAGCCGGGCCACACTGGTAGCGCTCCTGAGCATAGAAGGGAACATCATCCAGTACCTGGCGTTGTTCACGGTCCGTCACAAGGTTCAGGCGCTCTGATTCGGGCCACTGGGGGCGGTTGGAGCAGCCCGCCAGAACCACCGCCAGTGTGATACCGGCAATGATTCGTGACAGGTGCGGATTGGCGAAATGAATCACGAAGACTGCGCGCTACCGGATACAGTTGATGAACGGATAGATATTGGTGGCACACAGCATGTCGGTGATAATAAAGACAAGCAGGAACAGGACGATAATCCCTACCACGTCTTCACCCACGGGTGCTTCAGCCAGTTGTTGCTCGAAAGACGACAGCTCCTCTGGCGTCAGGCTTTGAATTCGCTGCTCAACCTGTTCCTGGCTGACACCCATTTGTTCGAGCTTGTCTTTTACTTCATCACGCTCAAGCATGTTCATCAGTGACTGGCGGTCAACATCGGCACGCTGCTCGGTCAGCAGTTCCCCTGTGCCTACCACGCCGGCGGTGGCAGATGACGCCCACACACTGCCGAAAGCCATCATGATGGCCATGACAAACGATACGTACCTCAGGTGCTTTCTTATAGTCTGCATTCCATTCTCCTCGCTTTGGTATTACCAAACACGGTTTCGTGTTCAGGTTCCGGGTTTTCCTGGCTGAACTTCAAGACGTCTCTCCGGCCAGTTCAGGATAGCTGAGCGTGTAACCATACGCTCTGCCAGTTCGGGAAATTCCTGGTGAATAACGTTGGCTGCAAATTCCGACAAAAACGCGGACTTAAGAGTAGCACGCGCTTTTTGGGTTCCAGGTTCCTGATAAGGGGCAGATGAAAGTAAAAGAAATCCGTCGTCCGGTACTCTTCCGGCCTCCATGTTGGCTTTAATGATACCTGCAGCCTGGCGGATGGGATGGGAAAGGTCAGGGCTGTAAGGGCCGATAATCAGTGCCAGGTTCGGTGCGTGGAGGAAATCGAATCCCCGGCCGATGCAGATCACCCATTCCCGGTGTTCAATGTTCAGTTCCCGGTCGCTCTCTCTTATATCGGCAATATGCTGAATATTGCCGTGCACGAGGGGTAACAGGTCCCGCTGTATCGGTGCTGGCATATCAGGGTAAAGCCCCGCTATGCGTGATCTGGTTTCCTCAGTATCGGCCGGGGTAACGGTGGACAGGTCCAGGCAGAGTTGGTCGCGGCCGTGAAGAAGCAGGGCGTCTTCATCGGTTTCAAAACCACAGACCAGGGGGTAGACCGTCTGGTGCCCGTTGCCGAACAACGCCTCAACCTGCCGGCGGATACTGAAGGCATGCTCCCGGGCTGAGTCAAGGTCGCAGTTGAAACCGGCACATCCCCGTTCGGTTGCACCCTTTGAATAGTGGTAGGTGATGATGATCAGTACCCGCCTGCCCGCATTGACTGCCTCCTGCACGGTGTCTGCGAGCAGGTCCCCGAGATAGGGCCAGCCCAGGTCAAAAATACCACCAAGGTTGCGAAAGGGATGGATTATCCCGAGGGGCGTCTGTGTGACGTAGGGCAGGTGAATGCGGCCGTCCATGCATTTCATGGCGATGATAAGGGTGTTGTGTTCCGCCAGGTAGCGTTGGCGGGCCAGATGGTTCTCAGGGCTGCAGAAACTGGCCGAGTGGTTTCGGCTCAGTTCCATCAACCAGTCAATCCGGTCATTGATGGGCCGGGAATGCACGGGTGTGTTCATTAAAATCGCCTCTTGAAACCTAAAACGTAGACAGCCCCGTGGCCTCCATCAACCTGTATTGCCAATACCGTAGGCGGGATTCGTCTGCCCAGGCCTCGTAGGGCAGGCTCATGACCGGTGTGTCTCCGGGGCCATGCGTCCATTGCTCCTCGAAATACTGCGACGCTTTGAGCACGGTATCGGAATCAGTGGTTGAGCGTACATGAACACTCGTCTCAAGGTTCAGGTTATCCAGGTTCCGGCGGCTGAAGTTGGCGGAACCCAGCAGCAGCTGTGCACTGTCATTCTGGTCGCGCCTGATCAGAAGCTTGGTGTGGCATTGTTCGCCCTCGGTATGACACCAGCGTACCGTGATGCCTGCCTGCTTGAGCTCCATGGCAGCCTGACGATTGGGAATGCCGCTCTTTTTGAGCCCGAATGCATCGTTGTTGGCATCCAGCAGAATACGAACCTCTACGCCCCGTGCATGGGCCTCTTTCAAAGCGCGCAGCACGGTGCGGTGGGAAAGATAGAATATCGCCAGATCAAGACTGGCCCCGGGCGCAGCGGTGTCAATGATCTCTCTGGCAGAGGAAAGTATCGCTGACTCGGTAACAATCGAGACGGTTTCCCGTGATTCCGGTTCCGGGTCGGGAAAGTTGTTCAGTACTTCGTCTACGGGAGCGGTGTCTGCGCCAGACATGGCCAGCACCGCCCGCTCGGTTCTGAGCAGGTCGGCAACCGCGGTTCCCCCGAACCTCAGCCCGATGTTGCTGTGGCGACTGCTGCCGTCATGGGGATTGGCGGATGTAACCAGCCCCGCAAACCCATCGGGGCTATCCACCACCAGGGTTTTGCGGTGATTGGCCTTGAAATTCGGTAATGCCAGGTAGCTGCGAAGGGTGACGGGTTGTTCACCCAACGCATTGGGCAGCCAGCCCGCGGTGGCCGAGTTGCCCATCCACTGGCAGCAGATGCGCCAGAACCCGGACCAGATGGGATTGCTGTCACGCAGGCGCTCCAGACGGGTTTCCACCACCGGTATGCCCGCCTTCCGGAGTTGCTGGAAATGGGGAGAGGTTGTACCGCCATAAACCGTGTTGATGGGGTCTGATATCACGATTATGTCCATCTCCGGATGGGCCTGCTTGCGTGCGATCAGGGCATCGGTAAGCTCCCGTGCCAGTGGTAACTGGCGGCTTCCGTTTGCCCGTGAGTCGTTGAAGAGAAACATGTCCACCAACACAAACTGCCGGGCGCCGGCAATCATTCTGAACACTTCAGAGAAGATCTCATGGTCCAGCCGTGGCTCTTCATTGGCGAAGTGCAGGGTTCTGTCCACGAGCAACCTGGCGTTGACAAGGGGCCGTTCATCGCCTTGATAACTGAGCCCCTGGGGGAGGGATTTGAATGAGTGGTAGAGGCTGGTGGTTATGATTGTCAGAACAATCAGGCTAATCAGTAACTTGAATGTCATTGTCATGCTTCCCGGCGGAGACGTCCATAACGCCGACTATACGGCAGAAGCGCGGGTGGCGTCCTTTACACCATTGTCATCACCGGCTTATTCTGCCGGAGGCGTGATGGCGATCCCAGCTAAACAAACAATTACAAAAAACAGCTACCCGTAACCTATCGCCGTCCGCGTTCACTTTCTAAACTTGCCGCATCGATCATTTACAGTAACGGCTCCCGTGAACTCACTGGTTTTTGTCATTTCCCGTATTTTCAGCCTGCGCCTGCTCATTGTTGTGCTGGCGCTGGCCTGTGTCTTTATGGGAGACGCCATCCCCATGCTTGGCTGGGCGGATCGCCTTCTGCTTGGTTCTCTTGGAGACCGTTCCGGAATCGCTGACGCCGGTGCCTTACTGACGATGACACCAGAGGCTTTCACCTCGGCACTGGACGCGCGGGGGCTCTCTGAACCAGCCTGGTCTGCCACAGCCATTCGTTCCGGGCTGATGGCATCGGCGCTGTTCCTGGTACTGGCCGTGCCTCGCCTGGGTGCTGGTGTGGCCCTGCCTGTCATTCTTCTGGTGGCAGGGTCGCTGGTGGTGCTGCAGGCTGGCTTCATGTTTTACCGGAATGTCTGGTTACCGCTCGGAGAAGTGGTCACCTTGTTGGTGGCAGGCTATGTCATCATGCTCTTCTGGCTGCAACCCCGGCGCGATATCGTGGCACTGTCGGAGAATGTGCAGGAAGCCAGAACCCATCTGGGCAAGCTTCTGTTGCAGCAGGGGCAGGCAGACGAGGCGCTGGAGGTGCTTTCAGAATGCCCTCCCGGCGAGGAAACCCTGGCCTTGCAGTACGAGATTGCAATTCAGCAGGAGCGCAAGCGCCAGTACGACAAGGCCTGCGCCACCTACCGGCAGATCCTTGACCAGAAACGCAAGTATCGGGATGCAGGAAAACGGCTGGCGGCCCTGGAAAATCTCAATGCAGAGAGTACCTCGGCCGCAACGGGAGGTTTTGACAGCACACGGACCCTGGTGCTGCCGGAGCAGAGCGTCAGCCGGCCAACGCTCGGGCGTTATGAGATTGAGCGGGAGATCGGGCGCGGCGCCATGGGGGTGGTCTATCTCGGCAAGGACCCCAAAATCGCCCGCACCGTGGCGATCAAGACACTCAGCTACCAGGCATTCGAGGACAGTGAACTGCGGGATCTGAAGGCCCGGTTCTTCCGTGAAGCCGAGGCCGCGGGGCGCCTCAGCCATCCTGCCATTGTGACTGTCTATGATGTGGGAGAAGAGGCCGACCTGGCGTTTATCGCCATGGATTATGCCAAGGGGCGTCCCCTCAGTGAGTTTGGCAAGCTGGGGCGTCTGCTGCCCCTGGCCACGGTGCTGGATATCGTTGCCCGGGTGGCTGATGCCCTGGATTATGCACACCGCCAGAAGATCATTCATCGTGATATAAAACCCGGCAATATCATCTTCAATCCGGACAACGGTGAGATAAAAATCACCGATTTCGGAATTGCCAAGATATCGGACGATTCCCGTACCCGCACCGGGAATGTCATGGGAAGCCCGCTCTACATGTCTCCCGAGCAACTCAAGGGTCAGAAGGTCACCGGCGCCACAGACACTTACAGTCTGGGTATTACCCTGTACAAGCTGGTCTGTGGAGAAACCCCATACCAGGGGGATACCCTGGCCAATCTGACCTACCAGATTCTGAACAAACGCCCCAGGAGCGTTCGTGAGTTCAATCCTGAACTGCCTGATGGCGTGGTTCGCCTTATCAATAAGGCCATACAGCGGGAGCCGGACAAACGCTTCCTCAGCGCCGCAACCATGGCAGAAGCGCTGCGGCGGCAGGCATCCCGTGAGCTGAGGAAGGAGGCATCGTGATGATTCCCCGGGTGGCCGGACTGACCGATGTCGGCGCTGTACGTGCAGCCAATCAGGATGCCCTCGACTGGCGCGTCAGTGATGATAACCGGCAGGTATTGCTGGTGATTGCTGACGGCATGGGGGGCTATCAGGGGGGAGAGATTGCCAGCCGGATCGCGGTGGATTCGGTAATGGAGACAGTGGGTGCGTATCTGGCGACTGAAAACCCGGAGCAGCCCGACGACCCCGAGGAAGCCCTGCAGGCTGCTATCGATCTTGCCAACGCGCGCATCCAGGAGCGCAGGGCGACGGATCCGGACCTGGCAAAGATGGGCACCACGCTGGTCATTGCCTGGGTGATCGACGGCAACGCTCACATTGCCCACCTGGGAGACTCCCGTTGTTACCTCGTCCACGGTGGAGAACTGCACTGCCAGACCCGGGATGACACCGTGGTTCAGAATATGCTGGAAGATGGCAGTATCCAGCCGGATGATGTACCTCACGTGCCATTTCGCAATGTGCTGACCCGCGCCCTGGGCGCCTCGTCGGTGCTTGCGAGTTTCAGGCGAATTTCACTGGAGCCGGGCGACGGCCTGTTGTTGTGCTCCGATGGTCTCACCGGGTCCCTGCCGGAGGAAGACTGGTTACCGCTGATAGCCGGCCAGGGGTCACCGGAAGACAGGGTGCGGGCGCTGGTCAAAGCCAGCCTGGACAATCAAGCGGCGGACAACGTGTCTGTTGTGCTTTTGATACTCGAATAGAAAAGGAGCCCTGTATGGCGTCACTTTCCCAACTGGTGGATAACGTTGTAGTGAACACTTTTGAGCTGGACCGGCCAGAGGTCAGTATCGGCAGGGGAGGAGACAACGATATCCGCATCGACGAGATATCCGTCAGTGGTCATCACGCGCTTATTGAATCCGTCCCCAATGCCTACCTTGAAGGCACCGTGGATTACTATATCACTGACAAGAACAGTACCAACGGGACATTCGTCAACGATATCCGTATCAGTGGACGCCAGCGCCTGAACAGTAACGACCTGGTGCGTATCGGCTGGAACGAGTTCCGCTTCGTGGACGAAGATGAAAACTCAATGGAAAAAACCGCCTATATCCTCGATTAGCGATTCATCACTACCCGGGAGAAACGCTCCAGCAGGGAAGAAGCTTCCGGCGCGCTGCTTACGCCCGCCAAAAGAGCATCTGCATCAAGCCCTTCCTTCCTGAGGTCCGGTGCCTGAACCTCGAGGTAGGCCCGCATCACTTCGTCAGAGAATTCCGGGTGGAACTGAACGCCCCAGGCACATGGCCCCACCCGGAAAGCCTGGTGTGCCTCGAAGTCATTGCGTGCCAGCAGAGTTGCGCCTTCCGGTAGCCGGAGGACCGACTGCCGGTGAGTGAGTTGAGCCGGAAACCGCCGGGGAAGCCCCTGAAACAGAGGGTCGTCCAGAGCCGCATCCAGTAACTCCACCGGGTGGGTGCCGGTCTCCCGTCCTCCGGGGTGGAAACCCACTTCACCACCGAGAGCATGGGCCAGCAACTGATGGCCATAACAAACGCCCAACACCGGGATTTGTGCTTTAACCGCATCAGCAAGCCAGTGGCCCGTTCGTTCGCTCCACAATGCCCTGTCGCTGACCATGGCTGGCGAGCCGGTGACCACGATGCCGTCCCAGTTGTGGGGCACGCCCGGGAGTTCGTCAACCGTTACATCCACAACATTAACATTGAGTTCCGACGCCAGCCGGGCAACAAACCAACTGTCGAAATCCCCGAATGTGTCCCTTAGAGACGGGTAGGTGGTGCCGGTTTTGAGTATGACGACCCTGGGCAATTGACGGCTCCTGTTATTCTGCGATGACGGCGTTATGGTAGACGTTCTGGACATCGTCCAGATCGTTCAGCATGTCCATGAATTTCTCGAACAGCTCGATGTCATCACCTTCGATGGTGGTGGTTGTCTGGGGCAGGAACTGGATTTCGTCCACTTCAAATTCCAGACCCTCGAAGGCTTCCTGCAAGGCCTGCCGGGCTTTGGCGTATTCTGTGTGAGGGGCGAACACGGTAATCATGCCGTCTTCATGTTCAATATCGGTGACATCGACATCCGCCATCATCAGCGCTTCGAGAGCGGCTTCTTCGTCATCACCCCGGAACCCGAAAATGGCACAGTGATCAAACATGTGGCTGACGCTGCCCTGGGTGCCGATTTTGCACTTGGTTTTGGTGAAAGCCAGGCGAACGTCACCGAAGGTGCGATTGGGGTTATCCGTCAGGCAATCCACGATGGCCATGCAGTTACCCGGCCCGAAGCCTTCATAGCGGGCAGGTGAGAAATCTTCGCCGGCTCCGCCCTGGGCCTTCTCGATGGCTTTCTCGATAACATGGGCCGGTACCTGATCTTTCTTGGCGCGGTCGATCAGGCCACGCAGTGACAGGTTGCTGTCCGGGTCCGGGCCACCGGACTTGGCGCATACATAGATCTCGCGGCCGTACTTGCTGTAAACCTTGGTTTTGGCGGCGGCCGTCTTGGCCATGGAGTCTTTTCGGTTCTGATAGGCTCTGCCCATTTCGCTGCCTCGATGTCGTTTCAAAAGTGCGGATTTTACTCGACAACACAGGCCGGCGACAGAGTTATTTCCGGCGTGCCGGCCCCACCCAAAGTTGTAAACCTTCGCCACTTTAGGGTCAAAGAAGTTATCGCTTCGGGGTGTTAGCTTAAGGGAATCCACTGATACCCGGAGGTTCCCATGTCACGCCAATTCGCCGCTCACAGGATCGCCATGGCTGCCGGCTTGCTGATAATGCTGCCACCGGTGGTACAGGGTGATGACGCGGAACAGCAAATGGGCGTGGCCCGGGAAATGGTCAAGGTTCTGGAAGCCTACGCTGTCTACAAGATGGGCCAGTATGACCTGGCATTTGAACGATACGAGGCGCTGGCGGAAGCGGGCAGCCGCCAGGGGATGTATAACCTGGCGAACATGTACGCGGCGGGCCAGGGTGTGGAAAAGAATGAATCCAGGGCCTTCGAGTGGTACCTGAAAGCAGCGGAGGCCGGCGACAGGCCAAGCATGTCCGAGGTGGCAAGGGCCTATGCTGAGGGTATCGGCACAGAATCTGATCCGGCGAAGGCTGAATACTGGCGAACCCGGGCGAAGCAGGACTCCTGACCGGATCAACCACCACCTGTACCGGATTACCACAGCATTACCATGTTGTCATGGACTGGTCAGGGAAGGGGGCATTCATTTATTCATTGGTAAAAGGTAAGTATCCTCGGCCTCATAGGTAAACTGATACGATTGTCGGGGCTCCGGCGAAATAGGCCGGTTCACCCGTCAGCACCGGGGAGTCGAATGATGAAACGTGCAACAATCCTGTTTGTGAATATGAGCCTCCTGATGGCACTGCCGGGCCTGGTGGCGGCCCAGCAGACCGCGCCACAGCCGGGCCAGCCTCAAACCCAGGGTCAGCCGCAACCCCAAAGGCAACCTCAAGCCCAGCCTCAAACCCAGCAGCCTCAAACCCAGCAGCCGCAAACTCAGCAACCTCAAACCCAGCAGCCGCAAACCCAGGGACAGCCGCAAGCCCGGCCTCAGGGTCAACCGCAAGGTCAGGCCCAGGGGCAACCCCAGGGGCAACCCCAAGGTCAACCCCAGGGTCAGGCGCAAGGGCAGATGCGGAATCAGCAGCAGATGGGTAACCAGGGTGGCCAGCCGGTGGCGGGCGCCAGGCTGATGACCCCGGAGGAGCGTGACCAGTTGCAGGAGAGGGTACGGTCGGCAGGGAGCCAGGAAGAGCGTCAGGCCATCATGGATGAACACCGCCTGAAAATGGCAGACCGGGCGAGGGCCCAGGGCATGAGCCCGGAGGAGATTGGTGGTTTGCCGTCGTCCTCGGGCGATGACCCCCGTAGCCGCAAGATCCGTGGACAACCGAACGCCGGGGGTCAGGGTGGTGCTTCGGGCCCCGCCAGCGGGGCAGGCCAGGGAGCTGGCATGAGCACCGGCCAGGGAGCCGGGCGGCAGCAACCGGTTCCGGGACAGCAGGGTCCTGCCGGCCCGGCCCGGTAGTAGCCCGGTTCAGAGATAATCCACAGGCCGCCTGTAGTTTTCCTGGCTGACGAGGTCAATACCGCAGTCCACACTGGATACCCAGTTCAGGAACTGATCCACCATGGCGGGTCCTTCAAAGCGTTTCCCATGTTGTGGCACGATGGCACTGACGTCCATCTGCCGCACCATGTTGGCCCACAACTCGCATACCTTCCGAGACGCGATATAGCGCCGGTGGAAGCCGATCATGTTGGGAATGTGTTTGTCGAAGTCGGTCACTGGCTTGTGGTCGTCTTCGCCGCCCATGGAGGCACCCAGATCCCCCGAGAACAGAATTTTCGAGACCGGATCATAGAACTGCAGGTTGCCCACGGAGTGCATGAAATGGGCAGGCAGGCACTGGATGTAAGATTCCCCAAAAGGCACGTTAATGCCTCCATCCGGCACACTTACAATCCGGTCGTAAACGCTCCCGCTGAGCTGCCCGGTCACATAGCCGGAAACCAGGTGCGGCAGAAAACGTGCCCAGAGGCGGGAGGTGACGATTTTGGCGCGGGTATGAACGATCCAGCGATCAATGGCACCGATAATATCCGGGTCCTGGTGGGAAGCGAACACGTAGTCCATTTCGCGAATATTCATATACCGCGATGCGGCGACCGACAGCGGGGTGTAGGTCAGATCGCCGCCGGGATCAATCAGGGCCTCGTGCTTGCCATCGACAATGAGGAACTGGTTGGACTGCACGCCCTCACCGGTTACCAGTGAATCGAACATCAGGCACTTGTGTTGCCCGTTATCAAACAGAACGATGGGTTCCGCTGCCATTCTTGTCTCCCGGTAGGCTGACGATCCGGCCGGGATGGCCAGATACTGCAAAATTTCCGGGAGGGTACAAAATTGCCGACAGCGACCTTTTGCGTCAGGTCAATAAACTGATATCCATCAAGTAATGTTTTGCAACGTACCTCAGGCAAGGCTGGGAACGCGCCTGATGCCCTTGCGAATCCCCTGTTCCAGTGCCGAGCTCACCAGACGACCGGTGTAGGGAACAATGTCCTCGAAGGAGATGGTATACAGAACCCGGGTTTTCCCATCAGCGACATCTTCAAAGCGAATCCGGCCCAGATGATTGCGGATCGGGCTCATGCTGGAAATGGTGTATTCGATCAGTGAGCCCGGTTCAAAGGCAATCACCGTTTCCTCGAGACCGATAGGTCCAATACCGATCTTGCGGATGGATCCAACGCCGTTGGGGTCAGCCTGGTCACTGTCACGAATTCGCTTTACCGGCGCCCCGAGCAGTTTGCCGAAGCGCTCGTGGTCCGCAAACAGGGCAAATACCTTCTCTCGCGGCACGTCAAAGGTTTCATCCATTTCAATCGTGTAAGTTGCCATAACCTCACTCTTAAGAGACTGTTTCAGACAGAGTATCCGGTTATGTGCTACAACAAAAGTCGTAGGGCAACGATGACCGGGCTCTGGCCCGAAAGGGGCTGATTGGGGCTGATTGGGACTGATTTGGGCTGATTGACAGGCATCCGGCAGGTACACTCACTCCGCAGCCCCAAGCCCGGCACACACAAAATCCGACATCAAAGGTGCTCTGACCTGCATGGACGACGACAAAGAGAATACTCAACCGGCCACCGAACCCGGCAGCGAAAAGCCGGTCCGCTCGGATCTCGCCACGCCTCTCAATGGACTGTTTGCTCTGGGCATACTCTATACCCTTTACCTTGCCCATCAGATTGTATTGCCTATCGTGCTGGCTATTCTGACCAGCCTGCTGCTGTTTCCGCTGGTCAAAAAAGCCTATGAGAAAGCCGGAATTCCGAGGGTTCTCAGCGCGCTGGTGCTGGTGATCCTGGTTCTGGCCGGGCTCGTTGGCGTCGGGGTTGCGGTTGCCACGCCCGCCCTGGAGTGGGCACAACAGGCGCCGCAGGGCATCTCGCGACTGCTGGTGGGTGAGAGTGGCCTCAAAACCCAGATCGACAAGGTCAACGAATCCGCCAAGAAGGTGGAAGAGTCGATGGATGAACTCTCTGAAGAGGACGGGGAGAAAGGCACCACCAACACGGTCGTGCTGCAAACCGACTCCTGGCGAAACCAGCTGGTAACCAAAGCCCGCAACGGTGCTGCCGGCCTCGCCCTGGCTCTGGCTCTGACATACTTCCTGCTGGTGGGTGGCGACCGCATTATCCAGAATTTCGTGCGCCAGCTACCCCGGGGGCAACGACGGAACGTGCTCCATATCGCCCGTGACTCCCAGCAGCAGATCGCCCAGTACCTGGCGGTACTCAGCCTCAGTAACCTGCTGGTGGGCACCGCAACCGGCCTTGTGTCCTGGGCCGTAGGTCTGCCGGATCCCGTTGTATGGGGACTGGTCGCCGGCCTTGCCCGGTTCATTCCCTACCTGGGCGTAATTCTTACCATTACCCTTCTGGCAGTGGTCTCCGCGACCAGCCTCGACACCCTGTGGATGATGGCCATTGCCCCGGTTGGCTATCTGGCCCTTACTTCCCTGATCGGCTTCTTCATTGAACCCTGGATCCACGGATTCCGAATGGCCATCAACCCGGTCATTATCTTCGTCTCCATCTTCTTCTGGGGTTGGCTGTGGGGGCCGGTCGGGGTTCTGCTGGCTGTGCCCCTGATGACGGTAATCCAGGTTATTCTCAAACAGATTCCGAGGCTCCGCCCGATTTACAAAGTCATTGCGCGATAGTGTTATTCTGAAGCAATACCCAGCAAATACAGGAGCAGAAAGCCCATGATCCCAAAGACCATGAAAGCCATGCTGCTCACCGGCCACGGTGGCATTGAAAAACTGGAATACGCCGAGGACGTACCCACTCCCGAACCCGACCCGGGAGAAGTGCTTGTACGGATAACCGCCACGGCCAAGAACAACACCGACCGTAAAGCCCGTGAAGGTCTCTACCCCACCCGAGAGAAGGGGGAAGTCACCTCCTTCCAGATGGGCGGGTCGCCAACCCTGACCTTTCCCCGAATCCAGGGGGCGGACGTTGTCGGACATATTGTCGCAGTGGGGGAGGGTGTTGATGAGGCAAGGGTAGGCCAGCGAGGCCTGCTGGATTTCAATCTTTATGCCGATGAGCGCCGGGACATCAACCTGACTCCGGACTACTACGGCCACGGTGCCGATGGTGGATTTGCCGAATACATTGCCGTGCCGTCCGACCAGTTCCATTACATCGGGAATACCGACCTAGCGGATGCCGAACTGGCGTCCATGGGAATGTGTTCCTATCAGACAGCCCTGCATATGCTTACCTCTGCCCGGGTGAAGGCCGGTGAGCACATACTCGTAACCGGGGCCAGTGGCGGTGTCGGCACCGCACTGATCCAGCTGTGTCGTATTATGGGCGCCGTTCCCTATGCCCTGAGCCAGCAGGACAAGGCCGAGGCACTGCTGAAGCTGGGTGCCGCCGCGGTTCTGGACCGCTCCGATATGACCAACTTTACCGACAAGGTTCGAGCTGTAACCGGTGGCAGGCCTGTCGACGCGGTCATGGACCTGGCAGGCGGCGAGATGACAGACAAGTTCATCGACACCATGATTTTCGACATGAACAGCCGGGGCGACTATCCCCGTCTGAGCATAGCCGGTGCCAGTGCAGGTAATCTCAGTGAAATCATGTGGACCCGGATCTACCTTTACCAGGTTCAGATCTTCGGCGTGTCACACGGTACCCGTGAGGAAGCGGAGCAACTGGTTGCCTGGATCCGCAGCGGGCAGCTGAAACCGGTGCTTCACGCGGCCTTCAGGCTCTCGGAACTGCACGAAGCCGAGCGTTATTTCGTTAACCGTAACAGCAACTACCTGGGCAAGATCGTGATTGTCCCGGATGCCCAGTGGGACGAACACGGCGCCCCGTTTGCCCTGGAGAAGTCATAATGCAGCCAGAATTGAAATTGCAATTGATGGATACCCATGCCGGGGGCGATGTAAGCCGGATTGTGACCGGGGGGATACGCTCGCTTCCCGGAGCAACCGTGCGCGCCCAGATGGAATACCTGCGGGACGAGGCGGATGGCCTGCGCAGGCTCCTGCTTGAGGAGCCCTATGGTATTCCGGAAATGTCCGTGGACCTGCTGGTACCACCGACGGACCCGGAAGCCGTTGCCGGCTACATCATCATGGAGGTGATGGGTTACCCGATATACTCCGGCTCCAATACCATCTGCACGGCGACAGCGGTGCTTGAGTCGGGCATCGTCCGCAAGCGTGAGGGCTGGCAAAGCTTTACCCTGGAAGCCCCGGCTGGCCTGGTCCACATTGATGCCCTGGTCCGGGACAATGTGGTGGAGGCCATCACCTGCGAAGGGCTTCCCAGTTACATCGATACCTACAAGGCAAGCATTCATGTGCCTTCGATCGGCAACGTCACCTACAGCGTGGCGTACAGTGGCGGTTTCTACGCCCTGGTGGACGCAACCAGCCTGGGATTCTTCCTGACCCTGGACGAGGAGCGCAGGCTCAGTGAATGTGCCGGCCATATTATCGAAGCGATCCAGGCGGAGCGGGGTTTTTCCCATTACACGCTCGGGGATGTTGGTCCCCTGCCTTTCCTCCATTTCATGGGGCCGGTGGAGCAACTTTCTGACCATTCATACCGCTCCCGTTCGGCAACCTATGTCCATCCCGGGGTAATCTGTCGCAGCACCACTGGCACGGGCACCTCCGCACGGCTGGCACTGATGCACTACGAGGGCACCATCAGCCCGGGTGACCGGCTTGAGACCGTCTCCCTGCGGGAGACCGGGTTCATCGGCGAATTAACCGGCGTGCGTCAGGAAGGGCAGCATGAGGTGGTTGAGAATACCATTACCGGCAAGAGCTACGTACTGAACCGGGCGGACATCATCGTAAACTGTGACGACCCCATGGTTGACTGCGGGGGGCTCACACATATTCTGACCAGCGCACATCCGGAATGACCAGAAAACACGAATTCATTGAAGAATCCCGCAAGCAGTGGAGTTCCGAACCGGCCTTCATCGCTTCCATGGCGGCTGCTGCAGTCGGTTTGGGCAATCTGTGGCGGTTCCCCTACATGGTGGGGGAGAATGGTGGTGGCGCATTTGTCGTTGCCTACCTGACCGCCCTTATTCTGGTGGTGCTTCCCATCATGATTCTGGAAGTCTCTGCCGGCAGGTTGTCGAAAGGCAGCACCGTGCAGACTTACCGCCAGGTAAACCGGTTCGGCGCGGTATACGGCTGGTTCGTGGTGCTGATCACCATGGCTATTACCAGCTATTATCTGGTGATTACCGGCTGGACCCTTGGCTACGCCGTGGACGCGGCACGTGATGACCTGCGGGTGTTCGACGGCTTCACCGGCGGGTTCAATTCCCTGTGGTATTTTATCACCGTTACCCTTCTGGCAGCGCTGGTTCTGGCCAGGGATGTCAGCGCCATCGAGCTGATGTCCAAGATACTGATGCCGGTGTTGCTGGTGGTGGTCATAGGGTTGGTGATCTTTGCCAGTTCAACGCCGGGATGGGCACAGACCAAGGATTTTTTCTTCCAGGTTGACTGGAGCCGCATGGCCGACGGCAAGCTCTGGGCTTTCGCCTTCGGGCAGGCGTTCTATACCCTGGCTATCGGGCAGGGATATCTGGTGACCTATGGCAGTTTTATCCCGCGCCAGACCCACGTCCCCCGGGCCTGCATGATTGTGGCGGGTACCGAAACCAGTGTAGCCCTGCTGGCGGGCTGGATGATCTTTCCGTTTGTGTTCAGTTTCGGGCTTGAGCCGACAGAAGGCAGTCAACTGGCTTTCGTGACCATGCCCCGGGTCTTCGAGGATATGACAGGTGGTTACTGGGTGGGCATCCTGTTTTTCGGTCTTTTTTTTGCGGCCGCCTTCAGCTCCAGCCTCGCCGGCCTGAAAGTCATGATTGCGGCTGTGGCCGAGGAATTCCGGCTGAGTAACACCGCCGCCGTGTCGATTGTGACTGTGGTGATGCTGGTCCTGGGCAGTGCCTCGGCGCTGAGTTTTACCCCGATGGAATGGACCATCGCCGGTGACCCGGTGCTGGATGTGGTGGACCGGATTGCAGGTGGAAATGTAATTATCTTCTCCGGCGTGCTGGGTGCCGCGCTGTTCTGCTGGTTTATACCGCCCCAGCAGATACGAACCGTGCTGGGTACCGAGAGCCGCTGGTGGGAATGGCGAATCTACCTGGTTGGCCGTTACCTGCCACTGGTGATGGTGCTCTGGATCGTGCTGACCTACGCACTGGCACAGTTGGGTATTACGTCTGACTCGCTCTGAAATCCGCCGGGCTGATTTTCAGTTTTTTCAGCCGGGAGGCCAGGGTGGTGGGTTTCATGCACAGCATGGCGGCCGCACCGTCATCACCAAAAACCCGGCCACCGGTTGCGGTCAGGGCTTCGACCAGGTTGGCGATTTCAAGGGCCTGCAACTCCTGCTCCGTCATGACCCTTGAACCGGAATGTCGCAGGGGTGTTTCGCCCCGGGCCTCGCCCGGCAAGTCATCCTGGCCCGGCAGGTCGAAATCCAGGTGGCGGTCGGCAGTAATGACCTGCCTTTCAATCACATTCTCCAGCTCCCTGACATTGCCCGGCCAGTGATACTGCTTGAGGAGTTCCACATCACCGGTCCGCAGCGTCAGGCGGGGGCGGTTGAACTTTACGCAGGCTCTCTCCAGGAATTCCTGGGCCAGCATCGGAATATCTTCGATACGCTTGCGCAGCGGTACCGACTCGATGGGAAACACATTGAGCCGGAAATACAGATCTTCACGGAAATTTTTCTCCTGAATCTCGGCTCTGAGGTCACGATTGGTGGCCGCGATTACCCGCACGTTGACTGCCCGGGTCCGGTTTTCGCCTACGCGCTCGAATTGCTGGTCCTGCAGCACCCGGAGCAGCTTGCCCTGCAGCTCCAGGGGAATCTCTCCCACTTCGTCCAGAAACAGGGTGCCGCCGTCGGCCAGTTCGAAGCGGCCAACGCGGTCACTGAATGCCCCCGTGAAAGCACCTTTGACATGGCCAAAGAATTCGCTCTCGAACAGATCCTTGGGGATAGCGGCACAGTTCACCCGGATCAGCGGCCTGTCCCTGCGGTCACTGGCCTGGTGGATGGCCCGTGCGATCAGTTCCTTGCCAGTACCGGATTCGCCGGTGACCAGTACGTTGGCATCGGTCGGGGCAACCAGGCCGATTCGGCGGACGATTCCTTTGACGGCGTCGCTCTGGCCGACAATTTCGTGGAAATGGTATTCAGCGCTCAGCTCCTCTTGCAGATACGCGTTCTCGATCTCAAGCCGGTGTTTGAGGGTTTCCACTTCTTCCAGCGCCTGATGCAGTTCTTTCTGGGCCTGCATCCGGGACGACATGTCCCGGAAAACCACCACGGCACCCACGGGGTGGCCGTTATCCATGATTGGCGTGCTGGTGTATTCAACCGGAAAGCCGGAACCATCCTTGCGCCAGAACCAGTCTTCCCCCACGCGGTGAACGCTGCCGTCACGAAAGGCGGCATAGATGGGGCATTCCTTCAGCGGATAGAGGGTTCCGTCCTCATGGGAATGGTGCATGACCCGGTGGGCGACGCGCCCCATCAACTCATCATAGCGCCAGCCCAGCATGCGCTCTGCCGCAGGATTGACAAAAGTGGTTCGCCCCTCGGCATCGACGCCATAGATACCTTCGCCCACTGCATGGAGAATCAGCTGGTTTTCCCGCTCCATGTCCTTGAACAGTTCGGCTACCCGCCGCCATTCCAGTAGCCCGCCGCGATGGTAGTGGTTTACCTCATGTCGCTCGCGCAGGGTTTTCAGCAACTGACGGTCACGTAACAGCAGCAGCACATGCTGGTCCTCGGCCTCACCGGCACGGGCGGCGGAGATCTCCAGTTCGATAACGCGCCCGCTCCGGTGCTCGATCGTGAAATCACGGCTCCATGCATTGCCACGAAACAGGGTTTCTTCGGTGAAGGCGATCAGTTGCGGGCGCTGGTCCCGAAACAGTTTGGTGCAGGGTTGCCCGACCAGGCTGCCCCGGCTGCAACCCAGTAATCTGGCCATCGCGGTGTTCAGAGCCAGAATCACATCCAGGGCGGCATCAACCAGCACGGCCGGCTCCGGAAGGTGATTGATCCAGTGCGGGGACATGGCCTCGGTACCTGGCGTCGTTGGCTCTGTGCTCGTAACGGGCATTGCAGGCTTCCTTTAAGGGGCGTTCCCGGGGCATACCGGGAACAGACAAAAACTACTGATCAATAGTTATGCCAACTACGAGAATTCGTGCAATTCACTACGAAGGTTCGTGGATTACGAAATATCGTGGCAGCCATGGAGAGAGGGGTGATCGAATAAAATCAGTAAAAACAGAAGGATACTGATTTCCTGAAACATGGCACAAACCCTGCGATAGGTAATGACAGGCGTTCGTGACGGGTGTCGGGCCGGAACGCGGAAGGCATCCGTTGCGCACCAAATATGTGCGAATGAACCAGTCAAGTACCAGTATGGGGAGAGAGCCATGACGATCAAAAGCCTGGGTAATCCGTTTGACGGTGACCAGACCCTTATCCATTCCAAGCAATGCGGATGCAACGATTGCACGAACGCCAGGGCCGGCTCCGATTCCGAATTACCGATAGTTTCTGATCAGCGGCAGGTGCAGGCGAACGACGGGCCTGCAGACTCCGAAGCCATGCTGGACCGGGCCATTGAAAGTGCAGTGGTGCGTTCCGTATTCGGGCACAACGATCACAGTCGCCGAAGCTTCATGAAGATGATGGGGGCGGGCACTGCTGCGGCGCTGGTATCCAGCGTCTTCCCCCTGGACAAGGCCAAGGCCGCCGTGAAGGACTCACTGGGTAAGCTTGAGAAAACCAAACTCAACGTCGGTTTTGTACCTATCACCTGTGCCACACCCATCATCATGGCGCACCCGCTGGGCTTCTACGAGCGTTACGGCCTGGACGTGAACGTGTCCAAAACCGCCGGCTGGGCGGTGGCAAGGGATAAATCCCTGAACGGCGAATACGACGCCTCCCACATGCTCACTCCCATGCCCCTGGCCATGACCATGGGCGCGGGTTCCAGTGCCAAGCGTTTTATCATGCCGGCGGTCGAGAACATCAACGGCCAGGCCATCGTGCTGCACGTGGATCACAAGGACAAGCGCGACCCGAAGGACTGGAAGGGCTTCAAGTTCGGGGTGCCCTTCGAGTACTCCATGCATAACTTCCTGCTGCGCTACTACCTTGCAGAGCATGGTGTTGATCCGGACAAGGACGTGCAGATCCGCGTGGTGCCGCCACCCGAGATGGTCGCCAACCTGCGCGCCGGTAACCTGGATGGCTATCTGTCACCGGATCCGTTCAACCAGCGGGCGGTGTGGGAAAAAGTCGGCTTTATCCACATCCTCACCAAGGACATCTGGGAAGGGCACCCGTGCTGCGCCTTTGCCTGCAGCCAGCAGTTCGCCTCCGAGAATCCCAACACCTACGGCGCACTGCTGCGGGCGATCATCGATGCCACCCAGTATTCCCAGGACGCTGACAACCGTAAGGAAATCTCCGAAGCCATTGCGCCGAAGAATTACCTCAACCAGCCCGTTGCCGTTATCCAGCAGGTGCTCACCGGGCGTTACGCGGATGGCCTTGGCGAGGTGCAGAACGTGCCGGACCGCATAGACTTTGACCCCTTCCCCTGGCACTCCATGGGCGTGTGGATCCTGACCCAGATGAAACGCTGGGGCTATATCGAAGGCGATGTGGATTACCAGGACATCGCGGAGCAGGTCTACGTGGCCGGGGAAACCCGCAAGGTCATGGAAGAGCTGGGCTACACGGCTCCGACTGAAACCTACAAGAACCACACCATCATGGGCAAAACCTTCGACCCCAAGAAGCCGGAGGAATACGTCCAGAGCTTTGATATCCGGAGGTCCTGATCATGGCATCCACAAATGTACGTGCAGCCCTTTTGTCAGTGGTATTTCTGGTGCTGTTCCTGGGTATCTGGGAATTCGGAACTCAGGTGATCGCACCCCAGGAAAATCTCAGTGAATATGAAATGCTGATGGGAGGGGCAGACGAGGAAGCGCGGGTACCGCCGCCTTCAGAAATCATCCAGCATGCAATTTACGAGCTGTCGGACCCGTTCTATGACCGGGGCTCGAACGACAAGGGAATCGGTACTCAACTGGCGTATTCCATCTACCGGGTATTGACCGGTTTCATCGGAGCCATGGCCATTGCCCTGCCAGTCGGGTTCCTGATCGGCATGTCCCCGCTGATGTACAAGGCGCTGAACCCCTACATTCAGGTGCTGCGTCCGATCTCGCCCCTGGCCTGGATGCCGCTGGCACTGTTCATCATCCAGGACTCCGAGAAGTCGGCAATCTTCGTGATCTTTATCTGTTCCATCTGGCCGATGCTGCTGAACACGGCTTTCGGAGTGGCGAATGTTCGGGAGGACTGGGTCAATGTCGCCCGTACCCATGAGCTGAGCCCCGTCCGGACCGCCATAACCGTGATATTGCCAGCGGCCGCACCCACCATCCTGACGGGTATGCGCATCTCCATTGGCATTGCCTGGCTGGTCATTGTCGCTGCAGAAATGCTCGTAGGCGGCACCGGCATTGGCTACTACGTGTGGAACGAATGGAACAACCTGGACCTGGCCAGTGTGATCTTCTCCATCCTGATGATCGGGGTGGTAGGCATGCTGCTGGACCTGGCACTGGGCAAGGCTCAAAGCCTTGTGGAATACAAAGAGTGATAGAACCGGAGCAACGTTATGAGTAAGTCATTCCTGGAAGTGGACGGATTATCGAAGGTATACCCCGACGGCCAGGGCGGCGAACTGACGGTGTTCGAGGACATCCGGTTTGCCCTGGAGAAAGGTGAGTTCGTGTGCATCATCGGCCACTCCGGCTGCGGCAAGTCCACCATTCTCAACGTCATGGCGGGGCTGGACGAAGCGACCACTGGCAACATCGTGATGAACGCCAAGGAAGTTATCGGCCCCAGCCTGGACCGGGGTGTGGTGTTCCAGAACTACAGCCTGCTGCCCTGGAAAACCACTCTGAACAACATCGTGTTCGCGGTAAGGGCCCGCTGGCCGAAGTGGTCAAAAGAACAGGTCAGGGAACACAGTGAGCGCTACCTGAAAATGGTGGGCCTGGACCACGCGCTGGATCGCAAGCCCTCCCAGCTGTCTGGCGGCATGCGCCAGCGGGTGAGCATCGCCCGCGCCTTTGCCACCCAGCCGGAACTGCTGCTACTGGACGAGCCCTTCGGCGCACTGGACGCCCTGACCCGGGGTGTGATCCAGGACGAACTGGTGAAAATCTGGGAAGAGACCCACCAGACGGTGTTCATGATCACCCACGATGTGGACGAGGCCATCCTGCTGTCGGACCGCATCTTCCTGATGTCCAACGGCCCACACGCCCGCATCGCCGAGAGCGTTAAGGTGAACATTCCCCGGCCACGGGCCCGGGCCACCATTTTCCAGAACCCGGCCTATCACAAAACCCGGGATTACCTGGTGGATTTCCTGATCAACCGAAGCGGCAGCGCGCTTCCTGACGAAGACGGAAAACCACGTGTTATAGACCCATCCGACGTGGCGTCAGCCACCGAGGCCAGCAAACCGGAAACGTCGGCCAAAGCCGTCAACGCCTGAAACCAGACACGCCAACCGTGAGGAAGAAACCATGATGAACAAAGAACTGATGACCGCAAAAATCCTGGAAGCCAAAGTCGCCAAGGACATGACCTGGGAAGCCATCGCCGAGTCCATCGGCATGTCGCCGGTGTTCACCATCTCGGTGTGCTTCGGCATGAACAGCTTCTCTGAAGACAAGGCCTTCGCCCTGTGCGAGACCCTTGGCCTCGACAAAGACGTAGCCCATGCGCTGCAGGAATTCCCGAAGAAATCCTGGGACGGCGGTGTACCCCAGGACCCGCTGATCTATCGTCTTTACGAGGTGGTTGGCGTTTACGGCGACACCATGAAAGCCCTGATCCACGAAAAATTCGGCGACGGCATCATGAGCGCCATCGACTTCACCATGGACATCGAGAAGGAGGAGAACCCCAAGGGCGACCGCGTGGTGGTCACCATGAACGGCAAGTTCCTGCCCTATAAGGCTTGGTGATCTCCGTTAGTTTGGGAGTTGCCTGCTTTTTGTAGCCTGCTGTTTTTGCGGGCGGATACGGGGGGTGGGGGTATTTTTTCTTCTGGAAAAAGAACTCGCTTCGCTCAGACATCTTTTTCCTTGCCAGAAAAAATACCCCCACCCCCCTATCGACGTGCAGCACGGGGATACTGAAGTCGAGTAGGCGTTAATGCTCCGGGGATTCCCGACAAATCCGAGCCAGCCTTTTCAGTCGTATTTTATTTTCTTCGCGATCCCGCCTTGGTCAGCTCGGCGCGGGGTGGTATCTGGATTTTTTGCCAGAAAAAGGTGTCTGAGCGAAGCGAGTTCTTTTTCAAAAAAAATACAGATGCCACCCCGCAAGCCCGCCCCAAAACCGGCAGGCTACAAAGGGCCGGTAACTCCCAAGGTATCAGGCCGTCTGAACCCGAACCCCAGACGACTGACCAAGGGCAACCTCAGCAACCGTATGCAACTTCTCCAGTTGCGACTGCAGCATGGCGATCGGGCGGGTGCCTTCCAGGGTGAGGGCGATGTGGATGTGCTCGCCGGCGGATTCCACTGCCATTCTGGCGATCCGGAAACCGCGGATGCGGACCACCTGGCACAGGCGCTCCAAGGCAGCGGCTTCCTGGGACATGCGACAGTTCAGGGTGTAACTCGGTATCGAGGTGTCCTCTTGCTGGGTCATGCTACTTGCTCCTTGTTGGCGGTGCTGGGGCGTCGGGTTTCGTCGATCATCTCGCGGTTGCTGGCGCCGGGTTTGACGATGGGCCAGACGTTTTCTTCACGGCTGATGGCCACGTGCAGCAGCATCGGGCCGTTGTAGGCCAGGATGGTCTCGATGCCGCGGCGGATCTGGTCGGTTCGTTCGATGTGCAGGGCCGGGATGTCGAAGGCGCGGGCCATGGCAACGAAATCCGGGTTGTCGTCCAGGTCTATCTGGCTTTCCCGGTTGTTGTAGAACAGCTCCTGCTGCTGGCGGACCATGCCCAGGCACTGATTGTCCATCACGATCAGTTTCACCGGCAGGTTGTAGCGGCGGATGGTGGCCAGTTCCTGGGCGTTCATCATGAACGAGCCGTCGCCGGTAACGTTGATGACCGTGCGCCTGCGGTCAGCGAACTGGGCGCCGATGGCAGCGGGCAGGCCGAAGCCCATGGTGCCCAGGCCACCGCTGGTGAGGTGGTGGCGCGGGTGATCGAATTCATAATGCTGTGCCACCCACATCTGATGCTGGCCCACATCGCAGGCGATCACGGTGTCATCCGGCGCAATGCGGGAGAGCTGGCGGATGAAGGCAGGGCCGGTGATCGGCGCCAGGGGCTCTTCGTTGTCGGCTGCCTGGAAACCGCCGGTAGTGTGCCAGTTACGGCATTGTTTCTGCCATGTGCTGATGGCCAGAGGGTTTTCCTGCAGCGCTGTGGCCAATGCTTGCAGGATGGCGTTCAGATCGCCCCGGATCGCCACATCGGCCGGGCGCAGTTTGTTGATTTCGGCGGCGTCGGCGTCAACGTGGATCATCCTGGCATTGGGGGCGAAGCCGTCCAGCTTGCCGGTGGCGCGGTCGTCCAGGCGGGCGCCGATGACCAGCAACATATCGCACTCATCCACCGCCCTGTTGGCGGCGCGGGAGCCGTGCATGCCCAGCATGCCGAGGTTGAAGGGGTTGTGCTTGCCCGGGTTGCCGATGCCCTTGAGCGTCACAACTGCGGGCAAGGCGGAGGATTCGGCAAAACGGCGGAAGCTGTCTTCTGCATGGGCCAGGCTGATGCCACCACCGCTGTAGAGCAGAGGCTTTCGAGCCTCTCGCAACATGGCCAGGGCCTGGGTCAGATCCGGGCAACCGGCGGACTGTTGCTCCGGTGCGGGTAAGGGCGTATGGGCAGCGTCGTTCAGCAATACGTCCTTGGGAATATCAATCCACACCGGCCCCGGTCGGCCGCTCTGGGCCAGTTCAATGGCTTCTTCCATGATGCCCGGCAGCGCATTGGTATCGTCAACCAGGTAGCTGTGCTTGACGATACCCAGCGTCATGCCCAGAACGTCGGTTTCCTGGAAGGCGTCGGTGCCGATCAGGGCTGAGGGAACCTGGCCCGTTATGACCAGCATCGGGATGGAGTCCCGGTGGGCGTTGGCCACGCCGGTAATCAGGTTGGTGGCGCCGGGGCCGGAAGTGGCAATGCACACCCCCAGCTTGCCGCTGGCGCGGGCATAGCCATCGGCGGCGAGGGCACAGCCCTGTTCGTGGCGGCACAGCACGTGTTCCACGTCCACATCGTCCACCAGCGCGTCGTATAGCGGCATGATGCAGCCACCCGGATAACCGAAAACCGTGCTGATGTGGTGGCGATGGAATGCTTCAAGAATGTGCTGTGCGCCGTTCATGGTCGTTTTCCCTTTTTCTTGCTGCAAAAAAAAGCCCCCGGGACCTTTCGGTGCCGGGGGCTTCTCGTGTCTTGTCAGGTTGTCGCTATCTCACCCGCTTGTCCACGCAAAAGCCCCCGGACGGTACCACGACCACCAGGACTAGCTTCACAAGGACAACCACTGCGTTGAGATTCATAAAATCAGGATCTGCTCTGAATTTGTAAAAGGTTTGTGTGTAGAATCTACCCCACGGAAATAACCGGATGCAACCGTTTTCTGGCAGTTTTCCAACAGGAATCGCAGTGATCACTGACATCACCTGTTTCAGCGTGTGAGCAATCATGACAAAAGCAAAATTTGGATCCCTCGGCCTGTCTGCTCTGGTATTGGTGTTACTTGTTGTCTGGATGGCAACGGGGAATGTCAGAGAGGCACGGGATGAAGCGCCGGAAGCGCCGCCTGAGCAGGAGAAAGCGGTACCTTCAGTGCAGGTGGACGTACTGCGGGCCAGGCCTTATGAGCCGGGCCTGATGTTGCAGGGACAACTGGAGCCCTGGCGGACCGTGGCTGTTGGTGCACGGGTGGCCGGTACTGTCGATGAACTGATGGTGGAACAGGGCGCCCGGGTCACGGAAGGAGATATTCTGTTGCGGCTGTCCGAAGATGGTCGTGGCTCAGCGGTAGAGCAATGGCAATCCCGTATCCGCAAACTGGAGGCAGATCTTTCGGCGGCCCGGCAACTTCGCACCCGGGATCTCACCTCTGAATCTGAGATTCTGACCCTGCAAAGTGAACTCTCGGCCGCCAGGGCGGAGCTGGAGCGGGCTCGGCTGGCTGTGGACAACCTGACTCCCCGCGCACCATTCGATGGCACGGTTAACCGTCGCGACGTGGATCTGGGGGACCTGGTTCAGGTGGGGTCTCCATTACTGGAGCTGGTCCGGATTGACCGGCTGAAGGCAACGGGCCAGATTCCCCAACAGTCTGTTGGTACCGTGGAAGAAGGACAGAAAGTAACGATCCGCACCCTGGACGGAGAGACGCTCGAAGGCAAAGTGAGCTTCGTGGCCAGTGCCGCAGACCGGGAAACCCGCAGCTTTGCGGTGGAAGTGGCGGTGGAGAACCCTGAACGTAAACGGGTTGCCGGCGGAAGCGCAACGCTGCGGATTTCATTGCCGGAAGTCAGGGCCACGTTTATTTCACCTGCCTATCTGAGCCTGGGTGAGGATGGCCGACCCGGTGTGCGGTATGTGGGTGAGACCGACGAGGTTGTGTTCACCACGGTCAAACTGCTGAACGTCACCACCGACGGCGCCTGGGTCACAGGGTTGCCGGAAGAAATCCGGCTGATCACCCGTGGTGCCGGATTTGTCTCGATCGGGCAGCAGGTGCGCCCGGTCAACCGTGATTCGGACCGGGGCTGACCGGTATGCGAACGCTGATATTTGCGGCGCTTGACCGATCCCGCACAACGTTCCTGACACTGGTTTTCCTGATCCTCGGTGGTATTGCTGCCTTCCAGGTCATCCCCAAGGAGGCCAACCCCGACGTCACCATTCCCATGATCTATGTGTCCATGACCCTTGAGGGTATCAGCCCCGAAGACGCCGAACGCCTGCTTATCCGACCCATGGAACAGGAGCTGCGGTCCCTTGAAGGGATCAAGGAAATGCGCGGTACCGCTTCGGAGGGCCATGCCTCGGTAATGCTGGAGTTCGACGCCGGCTTCGACCCGGATCTGGCGCTCCAGGATGTGCGGGAGAAAGTGGACACTGCCCGCAGCAAGCTTCCCCAGGAAGCGGACGAGCCCCGGGTGAACGAAATCAATGTGGCACTCTTTCCCGTGATGTCCGTGGGCCTGTCCGGGCCGTTGTCGGAGCGTGAGCTCGTCACGGTTGCCCGTAAACTTCAGGACGCCATAGAAGGGATTCCGGAAGTCCTGGAAGTGGACATCGGCGGCGATCGCGAAGACCTGCTGGAAATCGTTGTGGATCCTCAGGTGCTTGAGAGCTATGGCATTGATTTTGACCAGCTGGCGTCGCTGGTAACCCGCAACAACCAGCTGGTGGCGGCCGGCAGCCTGGATACCGGCGCCGGCCGCATGACCATGAAGGTGCCCGGCGTGATTGAGTCGGTGGAGGATGTGATGTCCATGCCCATCAAGGTGGATGGTGACACCGTGGTCACTTTCGGGGACGTTGCCATGCTTCAGCGTACCTTCAAGGACCCTACCGGTTATGCCCGGATTAATGGTGAACCGGCGCTCGTGCTGGAGATATCCAAGCGCACGGGCGCCAATATTATTGAAACGGTAGGGCAGGTCAAAGAATTGATCCGGGCCGCAGGGCCGGAGCTGCCGGAGGAGCTGGAAGTCCGCTACATCATGGACCAGTCCGGCGAAGTGCGGGATATTCTCAGCGATCTGCTCAACAACGTACTCACCGCCATCGTCCTGGTGATCATCCTGATAATTGCCGCCATGGGCCCACGCTCGGCCCTGTTGGTGGGCCTGACCATCCCGGGGGCTTTCCTGACCGGTATTCTGGTGATCTGGGGCATGGGATTTACCCTCAACATTGTGGTTCTGTTCAGTCTGATCCTGGTGGCGGGCATGCTGGTCGACGGGGCCATTGTGGTGTCAGAACTGGCGGACCGGAACCTGTCCGAAGGGCAGAGCGTGCGGTCTGCCTGGGGCGAGGCCGCCAGCCGCATGGCATGGCCGATTACCGCCTCCACCGCGACCACGCTTGCTGTCTTCGTCCCCCTGCTGTTCTGGCCAGGCGTGGTGGGTGAATTCATGAAGTTCCTGCCCACGACAGTCATTATCTGCCTGACCGCTTCCCTGGCAATGGCACTGGTGTTCCTGCCGGTTCTGGGCAGTCTCAGTGGCGGCAGGCGCAAGCGCCAGGCGTCACCGGACGGGCGGATGACCAGGCTGTACCGCAAAATGCTGGGGCGTTTACTGTCAGCACCGGGGTTCACCCTGGCGGGTGTTCTGGCTGTGGTTGTGGCGATTTATGCGGCCTATGGCATGTTCAATCATGGTGTTGAATTCTTTCCCAGTGTCGAGCCGGATTCGGCTCAGGTCCAGGTGCGGGCAAGGGGTGATATGTCCGTGGAAGAACGGGACGCCATTGTCCGGGAAGTGGAGGAAAGATTGCAGGGCATGCCCGAAGTAAAGGCCCTGTACGCTCGCTCAATGGTCAGCCCCGGTAACCAGATGGCACCGGATGTTATCGGCGTGCTGCAGTTCCAGTTCACCGACTGGTTCGAGCGCCGGTCTGCCACCCGGATTCTCGAGGATTTCCGCGAGCGCACCAGCGACATACCCGGTGTTGAACTGGAATTTCGCAAGCAGGAGGGAGGCCCGGCTGATGGCAAGCCCATCGAACTGATGGTCAGCAGTCTCGATAGCGGAAAACTGGACCAGTATGTGGAGCTGATCCAGGAACGCATGAGTGCCATTGATGGTTTTGTGGATGTTGAGGATGATCGCAGTCTGCCGGGTATCGAGTGGCAGCTGAACGTGGATCGCTCGGCAGCGGCCCGCTTCGGTTCCGATGTGCTGAGTGTAGGCAGTGCCGTGCGATTGATTACCAACGGGCTGGTGCTTGCGACCTATCGTCCGGAAGATGTGCGAGACGAGGTGGATATAGCCGTGCGCGTTCCTAACAACTGGCGTGAACTGGACCAGTTCCAGCGCCAGACGATCAATACCGCCAGGGGGCAGGTTCCGCTGTCTGAATTCGTGGAACTGGAACCGGGCGACAAGACCGGCAGTATCGTTCGGGTGGACGGACAGCGCACGGTTACCATCAAGTCGGACGTGGCACCGGGGCGAAGGGCCGATGAACTGTTGCGGGCATTACAGGAAGACATGCCGGAAACGCCCGAAGGCGTCTCCGTGCGCTTTGCCGGTGAAAACGAGGACCAGGAACAGGCGTCCAACTTCCTGGCCTCTGCGTTCATGGTGGCGATCGCCCTGATGTTGCTGATCCTGGTGACCCAGTTCAATTCCCTCTTCCAGACCCTGTTGATACTCTCCGCCATCGTGCTCTCGACGGCCGGAGTGCTGCTGGGCCTGCTGCTCAACGGTCAGTCTTTCGGTATCGTGATGGTGGGTATGGGCATTATTGCCCTGGCCGGTATCGTGGTGAACAACAACATCATTCTGATCGACACCTACAATCAGATGCGCAAAGACGGTATGGAGGCGTTCCAGGCGGCACTGGAAACCGGGTGTCTGCGTCTCCGCCCGGTACTGTTGACCGCCATAACCACCATCCTGGGGCTGATGCCCATGGTGTTGGGGGTGAACGTGGACCTGATTACACCGTCGCTGGGGCTTGGCGCACCTTCAACCCAGTGGTGGACCCAGCTTTCCAGTGCCATCGCCGGTGGGCTGGCCTTTGCGACCATACTGACCCTGCTGCTTACGCCGGCGTTGCTGGTTCTGGGGGACAAATCCGGACGGAAACTGAAGCAGGTTTCCTATGCACTGGCAAAGAAACGTTCCACCAGTTGATCGAAGGGAAGTGGCCGGCTGTACCGATAACCCTGCAGGTAGTCGCAACCCTGGTCGCAAAGCCATTTTTCGTGAGCCAGGGTTTCCACGCCTTCGGCCACGACCTCCAGCCCCAGCCCCTTTGCCAGCCCCAGTATGGAAAGGATGATGGCGCAATCATCTTCATCGTCGGGAATATTGCTGATGAAGGAGCGATCAATCTTGATGCGTGAAAACGGCAGCCCCTTGAGCCGTGACAGGGATGAGTAGCCGGTGCCGAAATCGTCAATCGACAGTTGCGCCCCGTCTGCAACAAGTTCCTCCAGGATGCCGGTAACCGTGCTGACATCACCCTGAATGGCATCCTCGGTCACTTCGAAGTGCAGGGTACTGACGGGTAAATCGTATTCGGCACAGATATTCCGGATCAGCCGGGGGAGCTCTGCGGCCAAAACCTGCTCCGGAGCCAGGTTGACCGACACTTCGGGCATCGGAATCTGTTGTTCCCGGGCCTGTTGCCAGTGCTCGCACACCCGGCGCAGCACGCATTCCCCGAGGGCATACATCAGCCCGCTGCCTCTTGCGATATCCAGGAATTCAATGGGTGACAGCCATCCGCGCTCCGGGTGCTGCCAGCGAACCAGTGCCTCAACCGATTCCACACTGAATTGCGAGGCCCGGGTAATGGGCTGGTAAAACACCTCGAGCTTCTGTTCTTCAATGGCAGTGCGTAATTCGTGTTCCAGCTCAAAGCGCGATCGGGCGCTTACCTGGATTCGGGAATCGAAGAAACAGGCCTGGCCCCTTCCTTTGTTCTTGGCGTTGTACATGGCCGCTTCAGCACCGCGAAGCAGGTCTTCGGTGGACTTGCAGTCACCGGGAAGGTGACAGATACCAAGACTGACGCCCACCGTGATCGAATGCCCGTTCAGGCGAATGGGTTTGCTGATTTCGTGCCGGATACGCGAGATGGTCCGTTCCAGGGTCTCCGGTCGGGTTTGATTGCGAATGATGAGGGCGTACTCATCGCCGCCGATCCGGGCAAGAAGGTCCTTGCCGGGAACATTGATCTGCTTGAGTCGCTGGCCGATTTCTTCAATGACATTGTCGCCCACCTGTGACCCGAGCCCGTCATTGATGGACTTCAGCCGGTCCACATCCAGCCATATCAAGGCCAGGCTGCCAAGGCCGCGCCGTTCTACCTTGCCAATCAGATAGTTGATGCGATCCCTCAGTGACCTGACATTCAACAGGCCGGTCAGGGAATCATAGCGGGTGGCGTATTCAAGGGCCTGCTTTGAGTCGAGCCAGGCCTCGTGGGTATTCATCAGGCTGATGGTGTCGGCGATGGCGATAGCGAAGGATATTTCCGGCAAGGTCCATTTCCGGCGGGTTGTTGACTCCAGACAGACCACGCCGCTGAGCCGGGCACCATCGAAGACCGGCGCGTCCAGCATGGAATGAATATTCTTCGGGGCGAGGTAACCGGGTGTGAAGGCCCGGGTTCTCGGATCATTCTGGGCATCGGGTACAGACAGCACCCGCTCGCTTTCCAGTGCAGAGAAATAGGCCGGGTTATTCCACTGATGCAGCGTGGATGATTTTGCTGTTGCCTCCTCCGGCGTGTGCAACCATTCCGACTCGATACAGCCCCGATGTTCCGGAAACCGCCAGATACTGACCCGCTCCACATCAAGCAGTTCTGCACACAGAGCTGTTAACGCTGACAGTTTCTCTTCGCGCTCCCTGCTGACGAATTCCGGGCTATGGCTCAGCTTCATCAGTGCTTTGTGAAAGTTCACAAAGGTGTCCGTATCCTGCATAGATTCTGGCTTTCGGTTGTGAATGATTGATGCCGGTTTGCCGGCCCGTCCCTGTGGCACTGCTTCTATAGTGGCACCAGCTTCCGGCCCTGTCCAACCCCGGTGCGGTCTGTCGTGGAAGATGTCAGTCTGTGAAGATTTGTTGTCTGATTGCATCAATTTTTTGCATGTACGGCGAAGTTACCGGTTCTGGTTCATACTGCCGTTGATCATGAACGAACCGATTTCTCCGCTGCGGGACTGCCATTGAATACCATTGTTGTGCGGATACTGTTGATTCTGGTTTCGGCATTGCCAGTACTGGTTTCGGCCCAACCGGCTACCTGGGACAATCATTCCAGGCGTATGGAGTTGTCCCGGTTTGTGGACTACCGGGCAGAATCTTCGGAGCGTGCCACCCTTGAGTCCGTTCGGGGGCTTCCCGATGATCAATGGCAGCGCAACGGCAAGGACAGTGTCAGCCTGGGTTATGGCGATGAGGTGTACTGGTTCCGGGTTGGTATCGAGAACCACCTTGACGCCTCGGACCCTCTGTTCCTGGAAATCGGCTACCCGGTGCTGGATCATGTGGAAGTATACCTGGTCAGAGATGGCGCGCTGATTGAACAATACATCCTCGGTGACAAGAAACCTTTCCATGAACGTCTGATCCATAACCGGAACTTCCTTGTTCCACTGTCCCTGCCAGCCGATGGAAATCTGACCCTGTACCTCCGCGTGGATACCAGCAGTTCAATGCAGGTGCCACTCACCCTCTGGAATCAGGAAGCCTACTACGTAGCTGAGCAGTCCAGAAGCCTGTTCGAGGGAATTTATTACGGCATCGTACTGGTGATGATTCTGTATAACCTGTTCGTGTATATGGCAGTCGGCGAACGCAGTTTTCTCTATTACGTCGGTTACATCACCGCCATGCCCCTGTTCCTGGCAAGCCTGCATGGTGTCAGTTTTCAGTATCTGTGGCCCGAGGCGACCCGCTGGAATGATCAGGCCATTATTGTCTTCCTGAACCTTGTGGTGCTTTTCGGTGGCGCCTTCAGTATTCGTTTCATCAATGTGTCCCGCCACAACCATCCGATTATGAACCGGCTGGCGGTGTCGCTGATGATAGTGGCGGGAGTAATGGCGGCCGCAGGGATACTGATCCCTTATCGGCTGATGATCCTGCCAACCATCCTGGTGGCTTTCCTGGGCTGCACGGCCATGCTGCTCATGAGCATTATGCGATGGATCAGGAAAGACCCTGCCGCCCGTTACTATACCCTGGCGTGGGTATTCATGCTGTTTGGAGGGATCGTCCTGGCTCTGAGCAAGTTCACCATGCTGCCCCGTAACCTGCTGACGGAGAATGCTACCCAGGTAGGCTCTGCCATCGGTGTCATCCTGCTGTCGGTGGCCCTGGCAGACCGGCTTAACAAGGAGAAAAAGCGCGCATTCGAGGCGCAGCAGAATCTATTCAGGGAGGAGCGCAAGGCGCGGATGGCGCAGGAAAAGTCCCTCCGTATCCAGCAGGAAGCCAATACGCTCCTGGAGCAAAGGGTGCAGGCGCGTACCAGGGACCTGGAATCCCTCAATGACCAGTTGCGGGAGCTAAGCTCAACCGACGCCCTGACGGGCCTCAAGAATCGTGGCCATTTCGACCGGGCGTTCAGCTCGGCGGTAGTCAGGGCGTACCGGTTTGGCCAGCCGCTTTCGCTGTTGCTGCTGGATATCGACCATTTCAAGCGGTTCAACGATACCTACGGTCACCTGGTCGGGGATGATTGTCTGCAGATGGTGGCCAATTGCATCCGCCAGTATGTTACCCGGCCCCAGGATCTGGCCGCCCGTTACGGTGGTGAGGAATTCGTGGTGCTGTTGCCGGATACGCCGGCAGAAGGTGCGCTGCGGGTGGCTGAGAAAATTCGCCGGGAAATCGAGGAGACCGGCTTCCGGATATCAGACGAGGTGTTGCACCTGACTGTCAGCATTGGGGTGTGCGCCGTCTGTCCCGACGAGGCTGACGCCACCACAGCGATTTTCTCACGGGCGGATGAAGCACTCTACGAAGCCAAGGGCCGTGGACGGAATCAGGTCGTGGCCTGTGAGCCCCCGGAGGTTCAGGATGCGGAGCCTGTAACCACCTGAAGGTTGTCCTGGATCATGCTCGGCCAGTCCATGGTGTCTTCCAGGGCAAAGGCCAGCTCCAGTAATGTCCGCTCCTCACCATGACGCCCCATCAGCTGGATGGAAACCGGCAGGTTATGTCCGTCAAGATTGGCCGGCAGTGCGAGTGCAGGTGCGCCCGTGGCGTTGGCCAGCGGGGTGAAGCTGACATAACGGGTCAGGCGTTCAAAAAGGGTGTCGAAGTCCACTGTCGGGCTCAGGTAGCCGATTTCCGGTGTTGTGTGGCCGAGCACGGGGGTAAGAACCGCATCGTAATTCGTCATGGCTCCGGCGTAGTGCTGATAAGACCTGTGCAGGCGCCAGAGAGTGCCCGGCAGCTTGTAGAATTCCCGCCTGAAGGCCTTGTCCAGGCCACGGGTCAGGCCGTCCAGCCGGGATTTGTCAAAGCTGGGGTGAATCAGCCACTTGCCATTGGAGCGTACCCCGAAGGCCAGCATTCCCCAGTAGCGCGCAAAGTCGTCCGGAAAGGACGCGGCAACAGGTACGTCCATGGGTATTATTCTGTGCCCCAGGTCCTCCAGGGCCCGCGCGGTGGTTTCCACCGCCTCGCGGGTGGCGGCATCTGTCCGGTGACCATTGATGGAGTCCATCACCAGGCCAATGGTCAGCGGGCGCGATGACGGGCCTTCCACTTTACCCACTGGCGGCAGTTTCGGATTGCGGAAGTAGCTTTCCGCCCCATGGTAGAAGTTGGCCGTGTCCCTTACGCTGCGGGTCACCACACCGTCACTGACGATATTGACGGGCAGTGACTTTGCCGCGTCGTTGTCGATCAGGCGGCCGCGGGTGGGCTTCAGGCCTACCAGTCCGCAACAGGCTGCGGGAATGCGGATGGAACCGCCCCCATCGTTGGCGTGGGCGATGGGAATAACGCCGGCAGCTACCAATGCCGCGGAACCGCCCGAGGAGGCGCCGGTGGAATAGTTCAGGTTCCAGGGATTACGGGTGGGTGTATCATGGGCCGGCTCTGTAGTGGCGTTGAATCCGAACTCGGGCAGGGTGCTTTTGCCGAAACAGACCAGCCCCTGGGCCAGAAGCTGGCGCGCGACGGGACTGGTTTTTTCCGCCAGCCGGGGCCGAATGGCTGCGGTACCATGGGTGGTGGGAAACCTTTTTACGTCTGTGTTGTCTTTGATCACTGTGGGGACACCGGCGAAAATGCCGGGGCTCGTCCGGGCAGAAGATGACGCCCCGGGCAGTGTTACGCTGCCCGGGTCCGGAATCGGTGTGACCAGGCCGTGAATAAAGGGCTCGGCTTTTCGGGCCCGGGCAAGGGTTGCCTGCAGGACTTCGTCCGCTGAAACGTCGCCGCCGCGAATCATGGCAGCCAGCGCTGTCGCATCGTGCTGTCCCAGCAGATCGTCGCTGAAGGTATGCATGGATTGTGGCGGGTTTCTTGTGGTCAAGGCCTGTTCTCCATTTCGGGTCCGGAATTAAAAGTACTGTAACCGAGGTTTAAATGTGACGATATGTCATATCAGGAAATTGCATCAGGCGAAACAAAAGGTAAGAATCCGGTTTCAAGCCATCGCGTCAGGTTACAGGCCTGTCCCTCGGGCTCCGCATCAGCAATAAGTGAATTTAATGGTGTTTCTGGATAACTTTGATACATTTGCCGAGCCACTGGTCCGCTATTTCCTCGGTATCTTTTTCCTTATGATCGGCCTGCAGTTCAGCGCCCGCAGCCTCGGACTGTACGCGCGGATGGGGTTTTCCTTCATAAACTATGGCCGGACAGCATCCGCTGGCTGGTGGCACCGGCATATCTTCAATGTGTTCCGTGCGCTCATTCTGGCTGTGGTTGTCGTGCGGGTGTTTGCGGATATTGACCCCTGGCTCGGGGTCTTCGGATTCATGTACCACGGGCCGGTGCTGGTCACGGGGATGGTTTTGCTGTTGCTGTCTTTCAGCTTGGTGAATTACCTGCAGGCCTACATGCATGAAGACTGGCGCTCCGGCGTGGACCCGAAGCAGAATCGTCACCTGCTCACCGGTGGCCCCTACAGTCGCAGCCGCAATCCGGTGTTCATTGCGGTGATGCTGGGGCAGTTGGGCTTTTTTCTCGCACTGCCGTCGGTGTTTTCCCTGGTGTGCCTGCTGGCAGGTGTAACCGTGCTGATGCGGCAGGCGAGGGTGGAAGAAAAAGCGCTGGCGGAACTCTTCGGGGATGCCTATGAAGCCTATCGCCGGCGAGTACCGCGCTGGTTGTGACCCGGACTATTTGCGGGCTTCCTTGATCACGTCGTAGGCGTGGCTGATCTCCCGGGTACGTTCCTCTGCCAGTTCCCGCATGCTTTCGGGCAGGCCCCGCCCGGCCAGTTTGTCCGGGTGGTTTTCACTCATCAGTTTGCGATAGGCTTTCTTGATTTCGGCATCACTCGCGGAGGGGGACACTCCCAGCGCTTTGTAGGCATCGTCGATCTGGCTGGCGGATGAGGCCTGGCCCGAAGCACCTGCCTGCCCGGTGTGGGCGCCGCGCAACATGGCCTCCAACTGGTCCACCTGGGCTTCCGGCAGCCCCAGACCACGGGCAATACGCACCAGCATTTCGTGCTCGGCGGGATGCACAACACCGTCAGCCGCAACGGCAGACACCTGCACCTGAAGGAACATCTGCAACAGGGCGGGCTGTCGTCCACTTACCCTCAGGAAGTGCTGTAATTCGGCATCCAGGTCAAAATCGTCAGCCTTGCCCCGGTTGAAGGCGGCCTTGGCACGTTCCCGATGTTCTCCGGACAATCGGAAGCGGTCGAACAGGCCTTCCGCCACCTTGATTTCGTCCCGTGTGACCACACCATCCGCCTTGCAAAGGGCACCCATCACCGCGAACACGGATTCCAGAAAATCCGTCTGCACATTTCGCAGTTTCTGCCACAATCGGCTCTTGATGTAACGGGTCAGCAGCAGGCCCGCGACTGCGCCAATCAGTAATCCGGGAAAGCGGCCAAACAGGTAGCCGATCAAACCACCGATAAACAGGCCAAACATGGCATTATCCTTTTCAAGAGTTTAGAACTGCGCAAAGTATACGGGTTTCAGAAAAGAATTCGGAGACAACCCGGGGCAATGGATGAATTTTCATTTCAGAAAGCGTGCTTTACGCTTTACCGGGTGGCCAGGCGTATGACCAGGCAGGATACGGACTATAGGATTGAGCTTAACCCCATGGTTTTCCGGATAAAAAGGTGAAAACATCATGACAATGGAGCTTTTCGGCCAATCACCTCAAGAACCCCGGGTCCAGCCACTTTGCGAGGGGGCGCTTGTGTTGCGCCATTTTGCCGTCAGCCGCGATGTGCAGCTGCTGGAGGCGATTGGGCAGGTTGCGGAACAGGCGCCGTTCCGGCAGATGAAGACACCCGGTGGCCACACCATGTCTGTGGCCATGACCTGTTGTGGTGACTGGGGTTGGGTAACGGACGCCCGGGGTTACCGTTATCAGCGGGACGATCCGCTTTCAGGGGAGCCCTGGCCTGCCATGCCGGTATTGTTTCAGAAGCTGGCGACAGAAGCGGCGAAAGCGGGGGGATATCCGGGTTTTGAGCCTGATGCCTGCCTGGTCAACCGGTACCAGTCGGGTGCCAGAATGGGTCTTCACCAGGACAGGGACGAAGCGGATTTCGATCAGCCCATTGTGTCTGTTTCCCTGGGCACACCCGCGACTTTCCAGTTTGGTGGCATGCGGCGCAGTGATCGGCCGGTAAGAGTCCCCCTGGAGCATGGCGATATTGTGGTCTGGGGTGGCCCTGCCCGTTTGCGGTACCACGGGGTGCTCACCCTGAAAGCCGCGGACCATCCCCTGACCGGCGCCTGCCGTTATAACCTCACCTTCCGCAGGGCCCGCTGAACATCGTCACTGAAACCATGCCACGGCCAGCCCGGCAATCAGGGACAGCACCATGGGGCCAGCTACCCGGGTGCCGAGTTCCCGGCGGCCAATGGCGCCGGCAATTCCCGCTTTCACCAGGTTGTTGGTGGCGGCTGCAATAACGATCCCGATGACCGCTGTCTGCATGGCCAGGGAATCCTGGGACATTCGCGTCAGGGAAAGAGTGATTGCGTCCACATCCGCAACCCCGGACGTGGCCGCCAGCATGAAGATGCCCAGATCGCCCAGCCATTCCTGCAGGAATTCACCCAGCAACAGAATGCCCGTCAGCAGCGCACCGAATAACAGTGCAGATTTCAGATCCAGCGGATTCTGGGTCAGTTCCGGCCGGGTTGCTTCCAGGGCACCCTGGTTGCGTTTCCAGATAATCAGGGCTGGCAGATAGAGGAGGATCGTCATGACGGCCACAGGCCAAATCAGGCTGGGAAGTAATGCCGGATTGATCAGCGCACAGTACACGAGGATGCGTGGGAACATGGTGCCGCAGGCAATCAGGATGCCACTGGCAAATTGCGGGCTGACTTCCGGCGAGGCGTTGGACTGCCTGGCGTAATGGAGTGTCAGTGCCGTTGAAGAGCTCAGCCCCGCGAACAGGCTGGTGAAAAGAATGCCCTTTCTCATTCCGGCCATACGGATGGCGAAATAACCAACGAAGGAAACCGAGGCAATCAGCACCACCATCCACCAGATTTCCCGGGGGTTGAGAACACCGCCGGGGCCAAGGTCTTCGTTGGGCAGCAGTGGCAACATCACCACTGAGATAACCAGCAGTTTCAGGGCTGCATCCAGTTCGTGGGACTGGAGCTTGTCCACCAGCCCGTGGATCTCTTTCTTGTTGTCCAGTATCAGCGCAGTGACAACGGCTGCCCCGGTGGCAATGGCCGGGTCCACGGCCACGGCAATGGCGCCGAAACAGAAGGTGAGCACCATGCCTATGGTGCCGGTGATGCTGAAGTTGCGTATGTGGGCAAGCCGTTGACTGAAGGCCACCATGGCAATGGCCACCACGCTCACCAGCAACACGGGAAATGCCCATTCGGTCACTTCCTGTGTCAGCAGCGCGGCAATACCCCCTAGCAGACCGATCAGGGCAAAGGTGCGAATCCCCGCGATGCGCTCTCCCGACGCCTGCTCCCGGGCGTCCCAACCCCGCTCCAGCCCGATAATGGCCCCCAGCAGCAGGGCGATCAGCAGGTTCAGGGTGGTCTGGTTGTCGGCAATAAACCGGGTGGTTACCTCATCCATGATGTGTTCCGTTATCGGGTTTGATGGATCGCTCCAGGGTGGTGGTCAGTCGCTGGAGCAGCTCGCCGCTGTGGCGCCAGAAGTGCCAGTAGAGCGGGATCTTCAGCTCATGGCCAGGCGCAAGATTGACCAGAATGCCGTCATCCAGCCACTGGCGGGCCTGGACCTCGGGAATCATACCGTAACCCATGCCGGCCCTGGCAAGCTGCACAAATCCCTCGGATGACGGGCACAGATGAAAGGGAAAGTGGCCGTGGTAGCCGCAGCCCGCCAGAAACCGGTGCTGTAACTGGTCATTGGGGCCGAAAACAATAGCCGGTGCGGTTGCAAAGGCATCTGTTGAAATCCCTTCCGGAAAGAAACGATCAAGGTACTCCGGCGTTGCCAGTGGCATATAGATCATTTCTCCCAGGGGAACGCAGCGACCACCGGCAATGGGTTGGCTGCTGCTGCACAGACACGCTGCGACATCGCCGTCACGCATCCGCTTCAGGCCCACGTCCTGGTCTTCAATGACCAGATCCAGCAGCAGGCCTTCCCGGCTGCAGAAATCTCCCACGGCAGCGGCCCACCAGGTAGCCAGGCTGTCGGCATTGATAGCGATTCGCAGGCGGGCGGTGTCTTCAGCAAGGGCGGGGATGGTGTCGCGCAGGTCCCTTTCCAGCAACTGGACCTGCTGGAAGTGATTCAGCAGTTTGTTGCCTGCGGGTGTCGCCTGCAGCTCCGGGTGACGGACGAGTACCGGCTGGCCGAGGCGAACCTCCAGTGACTTGATGCGCTGGGACACGGCTGACTGGGTCAGCCCCAGGATCTCCCCGGCCCGCTCGAAACCGCCATTTTCCAACACCGCGGCCAGCGCCTGAAGCAGTTTGTAGTCCAGCATAAGAAAAATTCATGGGATATAAGGGTTATGATTTTTCAGTATAGCGTCGGGCCGGTAACCTGCCACTCTGTTTCAGGAGGAACGAATGCTGACGAGTTATCTGACGGGGCTGGTTGTATGCGGCGGAATTATCATCGCCATCGGGGCCCAGAATGCCTATATCCTGGGCCAGGCGATACGCCGGGAGCACCACTGGTACTCCGCGGGCATCTGCATGTGCGCCGACATTCTGCTGTTCACGGCGGGCATGTTTGGCGTGAATGCGGCATTGATGGCTGTTCCGCAGGCACTGGAGGTTCTGAGATGGCTCGGGGTGGTGTTCCTGGCCTGGCTGGCATTGGTGGCATTTTACCGGGTGATAATGGGTCGGCAGGGCCTGGGGGCTGATGTCGCCGCCGCTTCCAGCGTTCGCATGGTGGTATTGACCACACTGGCGGTGACCTTGCTGAACCCGCAGGTGTACCTGGATACCCTGCTGCTGATTCCTGCCATCGGTGCGCAGCAGGAAAGCCCCGCGGTATTCGTGGCCGGTGCCAGCAGTGCGTCGATACTCTGGTTCGGTTTGCTGGCCGCCGGTGGCGCGGCCCTGTCACCCTGGCTGGCCAGCCCCCGGGCATGGCGGTTTATCGACGGGGCCATCGGTTCAATGATGGCGGTAATCGCCTTCCATCTTGCCAGTACCGGGCTGTCCGGACCCGGTCTGTCATAGGCTGCCGGGTGCGATGCCCCTGTTCCGTCCGGCTATTTGTTGATCAGTGCATTTTGTTTAGGGCCCTAAGAAAAATCCGTTATAGCTGTTACTTTCCCGGGCCCATTCTGGTACTCTTCGCCGCCTTTATTTCACGGCCTATGAACCTACTTTGATGAAAGTGTCCGCGACGTTCCTGACGATCACTCCGCCATAGCGCTTCGCGCACCCTCTCCAGGTTAAATCCTCGAGCCAATAGCCTGTATTCGCCGCCGGCGAGTGCCATGGGCTTTATTGTCTCCGGGTTTTACCAACGGTTTTTCTCCCCTGCATGAATTGACTGGATCCTGAAAATGATTAACAAGCTCAAAGCCGACTGGCTCTCCAATATACGGGGCGACTTGCTTGCCGGTATCGTGGTGGCGCTGGCCCTGATTCCTGAAGCAATCGCTTTTTCGATTATCGCTGGTGTGGATCCCAAAGTAGGGCTGTACGCTTCTTTCTGTATCGCTGTTGTGATTGCCTTTGTGGGTGGCCGCCCCGGTATGATTTCGGCGGCAACCGGTGCCATGGCGCTGCTGATGGTTACCCTGGTCAAGGAGCATGGCCTGGAATACCTGCTGGCGGCCACGTTGCTCACCGGCCTGCTGCAGATCGGAGCCGGATACCTGAAGCTTGGCGGCCTGATGCGATTTGTATCGCGTTCCGTTGTCACCGGGTTTGTAAATGCCCTGGCCATTCTGATCTTCATGGCCCAGTTGCCGGAACTGACCAACGTGACCTGGCATGTGTACGCCATGATGGCCGCTGGTCTGGGTATCATCTACCTGTTTCCACTGGTGCCGGTGGTTGGTCGCATCCTGCCCTCGCCGCTGATCTGCATCGTTGCTTTGACGGTCATCGCCATGATCTACAACATCGATATCCGCACGGTCGGCGATATGGGGCAGTTGCCGGATACACTTCCGGTTTTCCTGTGGCCGGACGTGCCGCTCAACGTTGAAACCCTGATGATTATCCTGCCTTACTCCGTCGGTCTCGCCGTTGTTGGCTTGCTGGAATCGATGATGACCGCCACCATTGTGGACGACCTCACGGATACCACCAGTGACCGCAACCGCGAGTGCAAGGGCCAGGGTATTGCCAATATTGGTTCCGGCCTGCTGGGCGGGATGGCTGGCTGTGCGATGATTGGCCAGTCCATCATAAATATCAAGTCGGGCGGTCGAACCCGGCTTTCCACGTTGACCGCCGGTGTTTTCCTGCTGGTGCTCGTTCTGGTTCTGGACCAGTGGCTGGTACAGATTCCGATGGCGGCGCTGGTAGCCGTGATGATCATGGTGTCCATCGGTACCTTCAGCTGGGGCTCCATCAAGAATCTCAAGGAGCATCCGTTGTCCACCAACATTGTCATGGTGGTAACGGTGATTGTGGTTGTCGCAACCCACAACCTGGCGTTTGGTGTACTGGCTGGTGTGCTGCTTGCCGCGCTGTTCTTTGCCAACAAGGTGGGCCACTACATGCTGGTTACCTCCGGGTTCGATGACGCAACAGACACCCGAACCTATAACGTAGTGGGGCAGGTATTCTTCAGTTCCTCGGAAAAATTCACGGAATCCTTTGACTTCAAGGAAGCAGTGGATAATGTGGTGATTGACCTCAGCCGTGCCCATTTCTGGGATATAACGGCAGTGGCGGCCCTGGACAAGGCGGTGATCAAGTTCCGTCGTGAGGGTGCCGAGGTAGAGGTTATCGGGCTTAATGAAGCCAGTGCCACCATCGTTGACCGCTTCGGGGTGCACGACAAGCCTGAAGCCGTTGACCAGTTGATGGGGCACTGATATGACACAAGCCAAGGAATTCACCAACGAACCCGGCCAGAATAACAACCATAACAATCACCAGGGCGAGGTTAAGATGTTACGAGTAGTTGCCTGTATCGATGGTTCCAGGGCCGCACCGGCAGTCTGTGATTACGCAGCCTGGGCCAGCAAGCATATGGAAACCCCTGTCACGCTTCTGCATGTTCTGGATGAGGAGCGTTATCCGATGGAACCGGACCTGGCCGGCAGCATTGGTCTGGGCAGCCGTGAGCAGCTGATGGACGAGCTGGCCGAACTGGACCGGAAGCGATCGAAACTGGCCCTGGAGCATGGCCACCACATGCTGGACGAGGCCGAGGACCGGATCCGGACCCTGGGAATCGACGACATCATCAAGCGTCAGCGCCACGGCGACCTTACCGAGTCCCTGCTGGCCCTGGAGAACCAGACCCGTCTGCTGGTAATGGGGCTTCATGGCGAAAGCAGCTCTGACCGGGACGTGCATGTGGGCAGCCAGCTGGAAACCGTGATCCGCAGTGTCCACCGGCCGATTCTCCTGGTACCGGACGAATACCAGCAGCCGAAAAGCGCAATGCTGGCGTTTGATGGCAGTGCCACCGCGTTCAAGGGTGTGGAGTTGCTGGCCGGCAGCCCGGTACTCAAGGGTATGCCGATCCACCTGGTGATGATCGGTGCGGATACCAGTGACCGCCGGGAGCAGCTCCGGAAAGCCGAAAAGATGCTCGGCGGGCTCGGTTCGGACATTACCCTGGCCATCCGCGCCGGTGATGTGGAGCCCACCCTCCATGCATATCAGGAAGAGCACGATATCGATATCCTGGTCATGGGCGCTTACGGGCATTCGCGGATTCGCCAGTTCCTGGTGGGAAGCACCACAACCACAATGCTCAAGACCGCCAGAAAACCTCTGGTGATCCTGCGTTAATGCCATTGTGCCGGCGTTCCCCGGCCATGCTCCCGGCGTCAGGCGGTTGGTTCCTGGTGCTGATGGCAATGCTGACGGGATGTGCTGGCAGTCTGCCACCGGTGACACACCCGGGAGTCGGGGAAGCCTTGCAAAACAACGACAGCTTTCTTTCCACCCAGTCCAGGCAAAGGTTGGCCGGTACGAATGGCCAGTCCGGTTTTTACATGCTGGATTCCGGCCAGGACGCCTTTCTCTATCGTGCGGCGCTGATCGAAGCGGCAGAACAGAGCATCGACGCGCAGTACTACATCTGGAGCAACGACCCGTCGGGGCAGTATCTGGCCGGGCGACTGTTACTGGCTGCGGACCGTGGGGTACGGGTCAGGCTGCTGCTGGATGATTTCAATGCCGGAACCATCGGTGAGCTGTTTGCCGCCCTGGATACCCATCCGAACATTGATATCCGCATCTTCAATCCCGCCAGAAGCCGCAGTGGCTGGGGCCGATGGGTATCCTTCCTGCTGGACTTCGACCGTATCAACCGCCGCATGCACAACAAGACGTTCGTGGTGGATGGTACCGCGGGTATTGTTGGCGGCCGCAACATCGGCGATGAGTATTTCGGCTTTGATGCCGGCCGCTATTTCCGGGACCGCGACGTGTTCGCGCTTGGTCCGGTGGTTGGCGGAATGACGGACAATTTTCAGGCCTACTGGAACAACCCCTGGGCCTATCCCGTGGCCACGCTGTACCCGGGTACTCCCGCCGGGGGAGACCTGGCTGCCACCATGGACAGGCTTCGGCGCCAGGCCACAACACAGGGCCGGCTGCCGGTGCCGGCGCCTGTGGACTTTGAGCAGGGCAGGACGGAACTTACTGGGATGTTCGAGAAGATGACACTGGCCTCCGGCGAGCTGGTGTTCGACTACCCTTTTGAAACCATGGAAGAGCCGGCCGAAGCTCCGAGACGAAGTGCCAGAGCACTGCAAAAACTGGCAGAGGCTGCTACCCGGGAAATCCTGATCGAGTCCGCCTACCTGATCCTCACCTCGGAGCAGTTGCAGCTACTTGATATCGACGACCGCCAGGGGCTGCAGGTATCTGCGTTGACCAATTCACTGGCCTCCAACGACCTGGTCACCAACCATGCCGGTTATGCCCGCTGGCGCCCTTACATGCTCGGGCAGGGGATGCGAATCTACGAACTCAGGCCAGACGCGGAGGCGTGCCAGCAGTGGCTGAGCAGGGATGCGGTCTGTTCGACGGGAGAGGTCAGCCTGCACTCCAAGTCCGTGGTGTTCGACCGCAGCACGCTGGTGGTGGGGTCTTTCAATGTCAATCTTCGTTCCATTTACCTGAACGGCGAGACGGTGCTGATCATTCACAGTGCGGAACTGGCAGGGCAGGTGGCGGATGACATCCGCTCTGTCATGGCACCCGGTAACAGCTGGGAAGTGTCATTGGACGATGGCGGAGACCTGCAATGGCGCAGCGATGAGCAGGTGTATTCCAGCGAGCCTACGGTTGGCTGGTGGCGCCGTGTCGAGTCCCGTTTCCTGTCGTGGTTGCCTGTCGAGAAGTATCTCTAGGATTGTCCGGGCTGGTCAGGCAACACTGCCGGCCGCCACGCCGGACGCCCATGCCCACTGAAAGTTGTGCCCGCCAAGATGACCGGTGACATCCACCACCTCTCCAATGAAGTACAGATCCGGTCGTTCAATAACCGCCATGGTCCTGGATGAGAGCTGGCGCGTGTCCACGCCGCCCAGTGTTACTTCGGCGGTCCGGTAGCCTTCGGTGCCGGCGGGTTTGATGGCCCACTGGCCAAGGGCACGGGCCGCTTTTTCGATGTCACTGTTCTTGTATTCCTGCAGCGGTCCTGACCAGCCGTGGAGGTCATTCAGGGCCTGCGCAAAGCGCTTGGGCAGGTGTTGCATCAGGTACTGGGCGAGGGTGGATTGCGGTCTGCTTTTTCTGAGCTGATACAGATCCTGCCCGATATTGGTAGCAGGGAGCATATTGATGCTCAGGCTGTCGCCGGGATGCCAGAAACTGGAGATCTGCAGCATGGCCGGTCCGCTCAGGCCCCGATGGGTGACCAGCATGGGTTCGCGGAAGTGTTCGTTGTTGCAGTGTACGTCCACCGGGCAGCTGACACCGGAAAGAGGGGCGAGTTGCTGTTTCAGCTCCGGGTGCAGGGTGAAGGGCACCAGTCCCGCCCGGGTGGGCAATACGGTAAGGCCGAATTGTCGTGCAATGTCGTAGCCAAAGCCGGTGGCGCCCATGGTGGGAATGGACAGGCCGCCGCACGCCACTACCAGGGATTCGCAGTTCAGGGCACCGGCGTTGGTTTGCAGCTGGTAGCCGTTGTCGGTGGAGCTGATTGTTCTGACGCTGGTATTCAGCCGCACTTCCGCGCCGGCCCATTCGCACTCGGTCAGCAGCATGTTGAGTATTTCCTTGCTGCTGTCCTTGCAGAAAAGCTGGCCGGCGGCTTTTTCCTCGTGTTCGATGCCGTGGCGCTCCACCAGATCCAGGAAGTGCTGGGGGGTGTAGCGTTTGAGGGCGGAGATGCAATAGTGGGGGTTGTCCGAGAGGAAGTTGGCCGGGGTGCTGTTGAGATTGGTGAAGTTGCAGCGGCCGCCGCCGGACATGAGGATTTTCTTGCCGGGTTTGTTGGCGTGGTCGATGACCAGGACTTTGCGGCCGCGATAGCCCGCCGTTAATGCGCACATTAGGCCTGCTGCGCCGGCGCCTATGATGATGACGTCGTAGTTCTGTTCTTTCATGCTTTGGAGTTCCGGCACGGGTTGAGGGTGGTCAGGGATACGCGGTGAATACGTCCGTGTACGCTCGACAAAAACATCCCTGTTTTTGACGATCCCTGACCACCCTCAACCCGTGCCTTGCCGAACATCTGTGTTGCCTGCCGCTTTGCGTTTGTTCGGCGCAGTATACATTTTTGCCGGGGTTTCAGGGCAGGTGAACGGAGCCTTCCATGTAGAAAGCCGCCTGGCCGGCTATGGCTACGCGGTCGCCTTTCAGTTCGCAGCGCAGTACGCCTCCTCTGGCAGACACCTGATTCGCCAGCAGCGTGCTTTTGCCAAGCTTCTCCGCCCAGTAGGGCACCAGCACGCTGTGGATGGAGCCGGTGACCGGGTCCTCGTCGATACCGGCGCCGGGGGCGAAGTAGCGGCTGACGAAGTCGCAGTTGTTGCCCGGTGCGGTGATGATGACGCCCTGGTTGCCCAGTTCCCGGAGCTTGCGGATGTCGGGCTGGGCGGCTTTTACCGAGGCTTCGTCTTTCAGGACGACCATGTAGTTGGTGTCGTTGGGCACGAAAAAGGACGTGTCCTGGGTGCCTTCCAGTGCGTTGCGGATCAGATCCGGTGTGGGACGTGCTTCAAAAGGTAGGTTGGGGAAGTCGAGCGCCAGCCAGCCATCGTCCTTCATTTGCACGCCCAGGGGGCCACTTCTGGATTGGAAGCGGATCTGTTTTTGCTGCCAGCCCAGTTTGTTGAAGACGACCCAGGCGCTGGCCAGGGTGGCGTGGCCGCATAGGGGAACTTCTACCGTTGGTGTGAACCAGCGTATGTGAAAGTCTTCTTCTGCATGGTCGGGAAGGGCAACCAGAAAGGCCGTTTCCGAGAGGTTATTCTCCAGTGCCAGTTTCTGCATGGTGTCGTCTGGCAGCCACTCTTCCAGTGGCATAACGGCAGCGGGGTTGCCACCAAAAACCTGGCTGGTAAACGCGTCGACCTGGTAGATCGGTAATGTTTTCATGACTCCTCCCTTGTGAACGTGTCAGCGTAGCGGTGTGCCCGGTGGGCGGCAAATTGGCTCAGTTCCACGGCGCTGTAGAAGTGAAGCTCTGGCAGAGCTTTCGAGTGGGTAATGATCCAGTGTTCGGATTTGACCAGGCGCATTTCAAAGCCGAGGTTCTCCAGCCACTTCCGGGCGGTGTGGATGGTCATCGGGGCCAGGTCGTGGTTGTGGCCAACGCCCAGCAAGTCCCTGCGGCTGGCCGGTGGTATCTCTGTCAGCGGGTGGGGCTGTAATCGGTTCAGTGCGGTCATGGTGAAACTCCTTCTTCCGGACGCTGATCACCATTCTCCGCCGCTGCAGACAACCATAACAGATTCAGATATTGTGGTTTTGAACCGGTACAGATCCACGGTATCTGCATCTGTACCGGTCAGGATTCCGGCAATCTGTACCGCCGTTACGCTTGATGGATATGGCAGGATAAGGTCATGGGCATTCTCTATAACCAGGTGGCAGACCAGTTGCAGGCGCTGATTCGTGACGGGGTTTATCGCGAAGGGGAGCGGCTGCCCGGTGTTCGGGCGTTGAGCCGGCAGTTTGGTGTGAGCGTTTCGACGGTACTTCAGGCCCACCAGACGCTGGAGGCCCGTGGCTATCTGGAAGCCCGGGAACGCAGCGGCTATTTTGTGCATCTGCCCAGGCGGGATATGCCCGAACCGGTGATGCAGCAACACAGGGCCAAACCCATGCCGGTGAGCGCCCGGGAGATGACGCTGGACCTGTGTGCCGACGAGCAGAAGCGCATGGTCCCGCTGGCGGCCGCAGTGCCGCACCCGGATTTCCTGCCGGTCCGGCAGATCCAGCAGGCGACCTTGTGGGCGGCCAGGCGTGGGCTGGAATCCCTGGATTATGCCTTTCCGGGCAAGATTGAATATCGCCGCCAGGTGGCCCAGCGGATGGCGGCCCTGGGTGTCATGGTCACACCCGACGATATTATCGCCACCAACGGTGCGCAGGAGGCGATCATTCTGGCCCTGAAGGCAGTGACTTCACCCGGGGATATCGTCGTGGTTGAGTCGCCTTCGTTTCCGGGCATTCTTCAGGCCCTGGATGTTGTCGGGCTCAGAGTGATTGAAGTGCCGACGCATCCGTCCGAAGGGATGAGCCTGGAGGGGCTGGAACTGGCGCTGGAGCAATGGCCGGTCAAGGCATGCGTGGTGGTCCCCAATCACAGCAACCCGATGGGCGCGCGGATGCCGGATGAGCGTAAGCAGCAGTTGGTGTCGATGCTGGAGCGGGCCGGTGTGCCGCTCATTGAAGACGATATCTATGGTGATGTTTTCCACACCGGCGAGCGGCCGAGACCGGCAAAGGTCTTCGACCGTACCGGCAATGTGATCTATTGCAGTTCGTTTTCAAAAACCATTTCGCCGGGGCTGCGCCTGGGCTGGATGATGCCTGGAAAATATCTGGCCGAGGCGCGCCAGCAGAAGTATTTCAGTAATCTGGGAACCGCGAGTCTACCGCAGCTTGCGGTGGCCCGTTTCCTGGAGCAGGGGGGGTATGACCGTTACCTGCGCTCGGTCCGGCCACGTTTTCGCGAGGCTACCGAGCGGATGCGGTCTGCGGTGGGGCGGTCATTTCCGGAGGGCACCGCTGTCAGCCGCCCACAGGGTGGTTTCGTGCTCTGGGTTCAGCTTCCGGGCAAGACGTCCGGAACGGAGGTTTACCGCCGGGCCCGGGAGGAAAACATCAATGTGGCTCCGGGGCTGATGTTCTCCACAACCGACAAATACCAAAACTGCCTGCGGCTCAATGGCGCCAACCCATGGAGTGAGCGGATCGAGCACGCGGTTGCCCGCCTGGGTGCCATTGCAACCGCTTTGGCGTCGGAATCCTGAGCCCCGGACTTACCTTGTTCTCAGCTCCAGTGGGTCCAGCAGGCCGGCGGCGATGGCGATGCCGGTAACATCCGGCACCCGCTCCACGCCCAGTCGCTTCATGACCCGCGCCCGGTAAAGATCAATGGTCTTGATGCCCACGTCCAGCTGCTCGGCAATTTCCCGGCTGGTGTAACCCTGGGCCAGTGGCAGGAATACATCCCGTTCCCGGCGGGTGAGGGAGGCTATCAGGGCATCGGTCTGAGCGTCGCCCTGTTGCCGGGTGCTGGTGGCCTGGTGCTGCTGCAGGGCCTGCTGAACGCTGTCGAGCAAAAGCTGTTCATTGAAGGGCTTTTCAATAAAATCAAAGGCTCCGGACTTGAACGCCCGGACAACAATGGGCACATCCGCATGGCCGGAAACAAAGATAATGGGTAACTGCGAGCCGCGTTTCTGCAACTCCTCCTGAACGTTCAGCCCGCCGAGGCCGGGCATACGGATATCCAGCACCACACAGCCGGTCTGCTCCGGTTCCACCGCTTCCAGAAACCGGCGCCCATCGGCGTAAGGGCGTACCTGCAAGCCCACGGACTCGAGTAACCACTGGGTGGATTCCAGCATACCCGCGTCGTCGTCCACCACGTAGACCGTATTGGGTTGTTCACTCATTCTGGTGTGTCTCCCCGGGGATCGTCTGGTGTATTTGTGCGGGAAAGGGCGGGGGGAAACCGGCAGACCAGCACCAGCCCGCTGCCTTCGGCCGGTTTTGCATCCAGGAATCCGCCAAAACCCTCGATAATGGAGCGGCTCATGGAAAGCCCCAGGCCCAGCCCCTGGGGTTTGCTGGTGTAGAAGGGTGTAAACATTTGCCGCAGGCCCTCGTTATCCAGTCCCGTACCCTGGTCGGTCACCTCGATCAGGGTTTCCCGTTCCGGTGTCACGCAGGTTGTCAGGGTTATCCGTGAGGCGGTGTCATTGCCGCCACGGGCTTCCAGGTTGGCGTCGATACCATTGCGCACCAGGTTGATCAGGACCTGCTCAAGCAACACCGGGTCGGCCGTGATCACCGGATTGCTTTCGGCCAGCCGAGTCCGTATGACCACGTTGTTTTTGTCCGCATCCCACTGGCACAGGCGCCGGACGTTGGTAACGGTATCGTTAATGCTGATCGGAGCCGTTCGTTTCTGGCCCTTGCTCAAAAACGCCCGCAGACGTCTGATCACTTCCGAGGCACGATTGGCATGGTGGGTAATGCGCTGGAGCCCGTCGTCCACCCGTTCCAGGCATTCGGGGTGTTCCTGTGCCTGTTTCAGGTAGCGCTGGCTGGCGCTGGCAAAATTCACGATGGTGGCCAATGGCTGGTTCATTTCGTGGGCGATACTCGAGGCCAGTTCGCCAAGGGTTGCCAGCCGGGCCGTGTGCGCCAGCTCGTCGGCCAACCGCCGGTTGTTTTCTTCCGATTCAACTCGCGCCGTTATATCCCGGGACACACTCACCACCTCGATCACCGCTCCGGTGTAGGTTTCCCGGATGGCCCTGCTGGCAATTTCAAACCAGCGCCGGCTGCCATCCCGGTGAGTAATTTCGAGGGTCAGGGTGGCGTAGCCTTCGTCCCGCAGCCTGTTGCGTGCTTCTTCCAGTTCATCGTGAATGGAGCTGCTGCGAAACACGTCTTCCAGGGGTTTGCCTCGCAGTTCTTCCGGCCAGTACCCCAGTAATCGCCAGGAAGCCGGAGTGGCATCGATAAAACGGCCATCCGGGGCGTGACGGGAAATAAGGTCTGTGGTGTTTTCGGTGATCAGGCGGTAAAGGCGGCTGCAGCGGGTCGCTTCGTTCAGTTTGCGGAGCTCATCAGTGGCATTTCTGCCACGGGCGAGAACCTGGCCGGAGGCCCGATCGGGAATGAATGTCCAGAGCAGAGCGATACCGGGCAGGTGGCATTCCACGCCCTCAATGGCCCGCCCCTGGCTGACGCTGGCGTTGATCAGTGCCTGTGTGTTGATTGGTAACAGGCCTGCAATCTCTTCTGTGCCTGCTTCCCGGGCCAGCATCTTTGCCGCCGGATTGCTCGCCAGAATGGTGCTGTCCGGGCCCAGTACAAGCCCGGCTTCCGGATCGCATTCAGGGAGCTGAAAGACCGGGACTGTGGATATTATTGTCATTGGCCAGCCATTGTATAGTAGTAATACTATAATACGTTGGTGTAATTTCTAGTAATGTTGCTATTTAATACCATTTTCGCCAGCCATGAGTATAGCTTTTCCGGCGTACTTACTGAATACACCATAAGAACAATGGAAGCCAAAGGACCACACCAATGACCTCGATTTTTGATCAGGCCCTGGAGCCTGTCGACGCCAACTATTCTGTTCTGTCCCCCATCGATTTTATCGAGCGCACCGCCAGTGTGTACCCGGAGTATCCGTCGGTGATTCACGGTGCTATCCGCTACAGCTGGAGCCAGACCTACGAGCGTTGTCGCCGGCTCGCTTCTGCACTGGCCGGCCGTGGCATTGGCCAGGGCGATACCGTGGCGGTGATGCTGCCCAACATACCGGCCATGGTGGAGTGCCACTTTGGTGTGCCCATGATCGGGGCGGTTCTCAATACCCTGAATGTACGTCTGGACGCAGAAGCCATTGCCTTCATGCTTGAGCACGGCGAGGCCAAAGTGGTGGTTGCCGACCGTGAGTTTGGCGATGTGGTCCGCGATGCCGTCAGTCGCCTGAACGAAAAGCCGCTGGTGATCGATGTGGATGATCCGGAGTACGGCGAAGGCACCCGGGTAAGCGATCTCGACTACGAGGCCTTTTTGCAGGAGGGTGACCCGAATTACCAGTGGCGCCTGCCGGGTAATGAATGGGATGCGATTTCCCTGAACTACACCTCCGGCACTACCGGTAATCCGAAAGGCGTTGTCTATCACCATCGTGGCGCCTACATGAACAGCCTGGGTAACCAGGCGGTGTGGTCCATGGGCCAGCACCCGGTCTATCTCTGGACGCTGCCCATGTTCCACTGTAATGGCTGGTGCTTTCCCTGGACCGTCACCGCTCTGGCCGGTACCCATGTGTGCCTGCGCCGGGTGGACCCGGAGAAAATCCTGCAACTGATCCGTGACCACCAGGTCACCCATATGTGCGGTGCGCCGATCGTCCTTAACGCTCTGCTGAACGTGCCGGAATCCGCCAAGGCGGGTATCGACCACGAAGTGAAGGCGATGACCGCCGGTGCAGCTCCCCCCGCCCAGGTTATCGGCGCCATCGAGGAAATGGGCATTGCCATTACCCACGTGTATGGCCTGACAGAAGTCTATGGTCCGGTGACCGTGTGTGCCTGGAAGTCCGAATGGGACGAAAAAACCCTGGATGAGCGGGCCACCATCAAGGCGCGTCAGGGCGTTCGTTACCACACCCTGGCGGGCACCATGGTAGGCGACCCCAATACCATGGAGCCGGTGCCGAAGGACGGCAAAACCATTGGCGAGATTTTCCTGCGCGGCAATACCGTGATGAAAGGCTACCTGAAGAACCCCAGGGCCACGGAAGAAGCCTTCCGGGGCGGCTGGTTCCACACCGGCGACCTGGCGGTGTGGCACGAAGACGGGTACATGGAAATCAAGGACCGCCTGAAGGACATCATCATCTCCGGCGGCGAGAACATCTCCACCATTGAAGTGGAAGATGCCCTGTACCGTCATCCTGCAGTGCTGGAGGCCGCCGTGGTGGCGCGTCCGGACGAGAAGTGGGGCGAGACGCCCTGTGCGTTCATCACCCTGAAGCCTGAGGCCGGCGATGTCAGCGAAGAGGACCTGATCGGGTTCTGCCGTGAGCGCCTGGCCCGCTTCAAGGTACCGAAAACCATCGTGTTCACGGAGCTGCCGAAGACTTCCACCGGCAAGATCCAGAAGTTCGTCCTGCGAGACCAGGCGAAAGAACTCGGCTAAGACCACAAAAACAACATCAGGCGCGGAATACCCCGCGCCAGGAGACTTCTGTTATGCAATTGTATGAACGCAAAAACGGGGAAGAGCAGCCGTATTGGCCTGCAGGCCCCTTCAAAGTCCGACTGCCATTTGTCCATTACCGCTGGGAATTTGCGGAAATGGTGCAGGCCCTGATCATGTTCGTGGTCAGCCTGGCGATGATTCCACTGCTGGAAAAATACCTTGGCGTGCCCTACGACGTCGCCCTTGCCTATGTGGTGATCTGTGGTATTGGCTTCATGTTGCCAGCGCTGCTGGGTGTCCCCCTGGTACCTGGCTGGATTACCCCGGGTATTCCTGTGGTGCTTCTGTTCCTGGGCGATTACGAGCCCGGCCCCGAGGCCATCCAGGCCCTGTTTGCCCTGCAGTTCCTGGTGTTCATTATTTTCCTGGTGCTGGGGATAACCCGCCTTGGCAGTAAGCTGGTGGAGCTGATTCCCCGGTCCATGAAGGGCGGTATTATCATTGGCGCCGGTATAGCCGCGCTGATGGGTGAAATCGAGGCCGGTGGCCGCCTGGCGGAAACCCCCATATCGCTCATTGTCGGTGGCCTGGTGTGCCTGTACCTGATGTTCTCCGTTTCCTTCAAGGGCTTTGTGGACAGCAGCAACATTGCCCGCAAGATTGCCAACTACGGCATGGTGCCCGGGATGGTCGTCGCCATCGTCGTGGGCTTTGCCACCGGCGAGTATGCCGTACCCGAGGTGGAGTGGGGCATCACCAAGCCGGCGTTTGATGAGCTCTGGAACTACCTGCCGTTCACGGTTGGTTTCCCGGATGCCAGCGTGTTCATGTACGCCATCCCGACCGCAGTGATTGCCTATGTCATTGCCTTCGGTGACATTGTTGTCGGCCAGTCCCTGATGAGCCGTGTCGACCATCTGCGCAAGGATGAAGACATTGACAACAGCATTGACCGTGTACACCTGGTCACAGCCATTCGTAATGGTGGCCATGCCTTCTTCGCTCCGTATCCGGGTCTGGCAGGCCCGATCTGGACAGCGGTCACGGCCACCATGGCGGAGCGCTACAAGTATGGCCGCAATGCCATGGAGTCCATCTACAGTGGTGGCGGTACCTTCTGGATCACCGGTTTCATTGCCGTATTCATGTTGCCGCTGGTGAGCTTTTTCCAGCCGGTACTCCCGATTGCCCTGTCACTGACCCTGCTGCTGACCGGTTACATCTGCCTGATGGTGGGCCTGGAGCAGCTGGAGAACAACACCGAACGCGGTATTGCCGGCACCATGGGTGTGGTGCTGGCGGTTTATGGCGCGGGCTGGGGCCTGGCCACCGGTGCGGTGCTGTATTTCCTGATTGAGCGCACCAAACTGATCGGATTTACCGCAGACCCGGAAGCGCCGGGTGTGAAAGCGGCCGAAGAGCACTAACGAGAACCTCCGGCCTTGCCGGAGGTTCTCAACCCCTGTGTGTCCTTGGAGGTATCGGCATTGCCATACCTCCTTTTTTGTTGTTGACGATCTGTCATTTTGTGACAATCTGTCGGTTTTTTCCTGTTCCTGCCTTCCTTCCGGGCTCAATCCGGGTTTAAACTGAATCCTCTGATCAATTTTCGTACTCGGTTTTCCGCAGTACGGTGAATGCCGCTCCATAATCACAATAAACCGGAGGCAGTCATGACTATCAGCTCCACACCCGAGGGGGTATCCGTTACCCCACGGCACCTGCGCTTCGATCTTGCCGAAGAACTCAGAACGCTCTGGCACGGCAACGACGCCTTTCGCACGGCCTTTTTCAACGCCCTCTCGCTACAGTTTCCGGACGGGGAGCAGCAGTTTATCAACGCTGTCCGCCTGTATCGTGACCAGGTGGATGACCCCAAGCTGAAAGAGGAGATCCGCGGGTTTATCGGGCAGGAGGCGCTGCACAGTCGGGAGCACAAGCATTACAACGAAGCCCTGAAAGCGCGGGGTTACAATATTGATGCCATTGACGAGCGCTTTCGCAAGCACATGGAGTGGGTAGGCAAACTGCCCCCGAGTCGGCAGCTGGCAGGAACCTGCGGCGCGGAACACTATACCGCCGTGCTGGCCAACGCGATCCTCAAGCACCCGGAATGGATGGACGGGGCGACCCCCGGGATGGCCAGGTTATGGCGCTGGCATGCCATCGAGGAGACCGAGCATAAATCCGTGGCTTTCGACGTCTATCGTCATTGCGTGGGCAATGAGCGGCTGCGGCGGGTTGTGTTCCTGTTTGTGACCTGGAACTTCTTCAAGTACACCTTCCTGAATACCTGCAGCCTGCTGAAGACCGATGGCAAGCTATGGAGCCCGGGCACCTGGATTGGTGGTATCAACTTCCTCTGGGGAAAACCGGGCGTATTGCGCAAGTGCCTGCCGGACTTTCTGGCCTATTTCCGCAAGGGATTTCACCCCTGGCAACAGGATAATCGTGACCTGATCCATAAAAACCTCAACGAACTTGAGCTGGAGCAAACTGCCGGCTAACGGGGTGCTGAAATTGCCGGGGGTTTGTGTAAGACTGGGCGCTGCCAGGAACAATGACAATAAAGGGAAGAGCCCGGCAGGCTGACTTCCCGCAGCTGGAGGCCCCCATGCGCGTTGGTCTGATTGTGGATTCAGCTTGTGATCTGCCTTATGAGTTCAGTCGCAAGCACGATCTGTTCATTCTGCCCGTGACCGCCGTTATCGACGGTCAGACCTACATTGATGAGCACGATCCGGTTCGGACCCAGGAGTTCTACCAGAGCGGATTACTGCAAAAAGGCCACCATGCGGAAACCCAGGCCTTTTCCCCACAGCAGATCCACGATCTGTTCATGGAAAAGATCGTCACCCAGTTTGATGTGGCGATCTGCGAAACCGTCACCCGCTCCCGCAGCCTGATTTTCCAGAATGCCACCGAAGCCATGAACAGTGTCATGGCGCACTACCAGGAAGCGCGCAAGGCTGCCGGCCGTGAAGGCAAGTTCTCCATGCGTGTGATCGACAGCAAGCAGATATTTGCCGGCCAGGGCCTGTTGGCAGCCCATACGTTGCGGCTGATCGAGCAGAAACTGTCCAAGAACGCCCTCCGCAATGAAGTCGAGATTTTCACCGACAAGATCTACACCTGCGTAATCCCGCGGGACCTGCATTACATCCGCGAACGTGCCCGCAAACGGGGCGACAAGAGTGTTTCCGCGCTGGTGGCCTTTCTGGGCAAGGCGCTGAACATTACGCCGGTCATATTCGGACAGGGGGCACAGGGGCAGCCAGCGGCCAAAACCCGCAGCTTTGACATGGCGGTGGAAAAAGTCATGAACTACGCCGTCGGCCGGGTAGAGGCCGGGTTGCTGACGCCTTATGTCAGCCTTTCCTGTGGCCTGACCTGGACGGAGATCGAGGACCTTCCCGGCCTGAACCGGCTGCGGGATGCGTGTGAGAAAAACGGCGTGGAACTGCTGCTGTCCCAGATGGGGATTACCAGCAGTATCTATGTCGGCCCTGGCAGCCTCTGCCTGGCCCTGGCGGCCGAGCCTCACGAATTCAGCGATTTCCAGTAATAACCGCCTGGTGCCATCAGGAGGTGCCGTTGCCGCTTGGCCCGCCTGCATCCTGCCGGGTGTATCTTCGGCAAACGCGGCCGGTGCAGCTTCGTGTTAGCCTCTTTCACTTCCTAACGCCAACGCCCACTTTCTGACAGCACCGGACCTGATTATGACCAAAGGCAAAACGGATCTCGCCAATGCACTGCTGGAGCAGCATGTAAAACATGAAATGGCGTCCCTGAAGGGTGCGAAACTGCGACGGTTCCTGGCAACAGAGGTGGATGAGCTGTTTGACTACGCCGGTACCATCACACTGAACCGGATTACCTCGGTGGAACAGGTGATGGGTGTGATTCACCGTATTGTGATCAACATGGAGCTGGACGCCGGGATACCGGAGCTGGCAGCAGAGATGGCCACGGAAGTGCTTAATGCCCCGGTTCAGCGAACCTCCCGCCTCAATGACATAATCACCCGCGAGCAGGCGACCGGCTTTCTGGAAGAGGCCCTTGAGCTTCGCCAGCAGCGGGAAAGGGTGATCAGTGAGATCATGGCGCACCCGGTCTACCAGGAGCTGGTTTCCAACGTGGTATACCAGGGCGTGGTGAATTACCTCTACGAGGACAACCTGATTACCAAGAGTGTCCCCGGCGTGGGTTCGATGATGAAGTTCGGCAAGCGCATGGCCAACAAGGCAGTGCCAGGCCTGGATGAAAGCTTCGAGCGCCGCTTCAAGGCCTGGCTGTCTGACAGCCTGCCGGGGCTGATTGCCCGTAGTGAACAGTTTCTCCACCGGGCGCTGACAGACGATGAACTGCGGGACAGCGTGATGGCAGCCTGGGTATCCCTTGAAGACCGCACCATCGAAGAGCTTCATGAAGGGCTGGGAGATGTGCAGTTACAGGAGTTCGTGGTTCTGGGCTACGAATTCTGGCTGCAGTTCCGCAAGACCGACTACTTTGAAGGCTGTGCCAGGGCAGTGGTGGAGCACCTGTTCACCCTTTACGGCGACAGGCCGGTCATCGAGCTGCTCCGCACGGTTGGCGTCGACCGCGAGGTGGTGATGGCGGAAGTCGATGCCTACGCACTTCCGGTGATAGACGTGTTGCGGGAGGAGGGGTATCTTGAAGCCCTGATCCGTCGCCGTCTCGAGCCGTTCTACAGGTCCGCGGCGGCAAAAAAGCTTTTGCAGCAGGAGAGCTGAGCACACCTGCTGTCCGCGGGGTTGTCTGGCAATGTGGATACCGACCGAACTGTTCTGGGCCTATCTGGTAGCAATTACGCTGCTGACGTTAACACCGGGCGTGGATACCCTGCTGGTGATGCGCAACGCCGGCCGCGGCGGTCTGCGGGACGGTTGCGTGACCAGCGTGGGCATCTGTAGCGGGCTTTTCATTCATGCCACCCTGTCTGCCCTGGGCATCTCCGTGTTGCTGGTGGAGACCGCCTGGGCCTTCACCATGCTCAAGTGGGCAGGTGCCTGTTACCTGGTCTGGCTGGGGCTCAGTTCCTTGCGTCAGGCCATCAAGCGTTCTCCGGGGCAGGGAGCTGCAGAGCCGTCATTGGCGGCAGCATCGGCGCTGATGAAACCGGCGTCAGCTGCGGTGGCGTTCCGCGAAGGCCTGCTGTCCAACGTCCTGAATCCCAAAACCGCATTGTTCTATATGGCGCTTTTGCCCCAGTTTATTGACCCTGCAGGTAATGCCTTCCAGCAATCGCTGTTTCTGGCCGCCGTTCATTTTGTGCTGGCCATGGCCTGGCAATGTGCACTGGCTGCGCTGGTGGTCAAGTCCCGCAGGCTGGGTGTGGGGCAGGGTGTCAAACGCACACTGAACGCCCTCACCGGTGGTTTTTTCGTTGCCATGGGGGCGAAGCTGGCAACCCAGTGAGCCGTTGGCGGCCATCTAACCGCAGGCCACAAAAAAAGGGGAGCACCTGTGGCTCCCCTTTTCGTTCCGCATGCGCGGTACGCTGCAATTACTTCTCCAGATACTGCAGCTTGTCCGGCTTGCCGTCCCACTCTTCGGCGTCTGGAAGCGGGTCTTTCTTCTCGGTGATATTCGGCCACTTGCCTGCCAGCTCGGCATTGAGCTCAACAAACTGGACCTGGTCTGCAGGCAGCTCGTCCTCGGAGAAGATGGCCTCTGCAGGGCACTCCGGCTCGCACAGGGCGCAATCGATGCATTCGTCCGGATCAATTACCAGAAAATTCGGGCCTTCGTAGAAGCAGTCAACCGGGCATACTTCCACGCAATCCGTGTATTTGCACTTGATGCAGTTATCAGTAACGATAAACGCCATAGTCAGATTCCTGGTCCAGTAGTCAATCTCATCAGAGTAATAATAATTGCGCGATATTGTATTGAGCGGCCTGCCCGGTCGCAAGCGCCGAGGCGCTATATCGTTATTACATGGGTCAATTCTGCCGCAATTTGCGCTTAATTATTCAGCAGTTCCTTCAATTCATACAGTCGGTTCAAGGCCTCCCGGGGTGTCAGCCCGTCTACATCCAGTTCCGCCAGGGTTTCCTCCACCTTGCTGGGTTCCAGGCTGGCAAACATATCCCCCTGCATCACCGGCTCGCTGACCTGTTTCGTGCGTTTTTGCCGTTCAGGCTCGGCGCTTACCGCTACAGTGCTGCCGGGCGCGGGATTGGCCGGCGCAGCGCTGCCCTCAAGGTGGGACAGCTGCTCCCGGGCATTGCGGATAACATCCTGGGGCACCCCCGCCAGTTTGGCCACCTGCAGGCCGTAACTCTGGCTGGCAGGGCCATCATGGACATTGTGCAGGAATACGATGGTGTCGTCGTGCTCCGTGGCCGTCAGGTGAACATTGACGGCATGCTCGAGCTCATCAGCCAACTGCGTGAGTTCGAAATAGTGGGTGGCGAACAGGGTATAGCAGCGAATATGTTTTGCCAGGTGTTCCGCCGTGGCCCAGGCCAGTGACAGACCATCAAACGTGCTGGTACCGCGCCCCACTTCATCCATCAGCACCAGGCTGTGCTCGGTGGCGTTGTGGAGGATGTTGGCGGTTTCGGTCATTTCCACCATAAAGGTCGAGCGCCCGCCGGCGATATCATCCGAGGAGCCCATACGGGTGAAAATACGGTCCACCGGGCCAATCACCACCCGGTTGGCAGGTACGAAACTGCCGGTGTAGGCCAGCAGGGCAATCAGCGCTGCCTGGCGCATATAGGTGGACTTACCGCCCATGTTGGGGCCGGTGATGACCAGCATGCGCCGTTGCTGGTCCATCAGCAGGTCGTTGGGTACATAGGGCTCACTCAGTAATTGCTCCACCACCGGGTGGCGGCCTTCCTCGATATCAAAGCCGGGGGTATTACTGAACTCCGGCGCATTGAAGCGCAGGCTTGTGGCGCGCTCGGCAAAGTTGCTGAGTACATCCAGCTCCGCCAGGGCCTGGGCGGCATCCTGCAGCGGTGCCAGCTGGGCAGCCACGGTTTCCAGCACTTCATCGTACAGCGCTTTTTCCCGCGCCAGTGACCGGCTCTTGGCACTGAGGGCCTTGTCCTCGAATTCCTTCAGTTCCGGAGTGATAAACCGCTCGGCATTCTTCAGGGTCTGGCGCCGGATGTAGTCCACGGGGGCATGGCCGGACTGGGCACGGCTGATCTCGATGTAGTAGCCGTGTACCCGGTTGTAACCCACTTTGAGGGTACTGATACCGGTGCGCTCCCGCTCCCGGGTTTCCACGTCCAGCAGGAACTGGCCGGCGTTCTCGCTGATGTTGCGCAGTTCGTCCAGCTCTTCGTCGAACCCCTCACGGATTACGCCGCCATCACGAATGACCACCGGTGGGTTGTCGATGATGGCCCGCTCCAGAACATCGGCCAGTTCCGGATATTCACCGATGGTGGTGGCCAGCTTGACGATATGGTGGGAACTGACCGGCTTCAGGGCCTGTTGCAGATCCGGAAGTGCCTGGAAGGCATCCCGCAACCGGGCCAGATCCCGCGGCCGTGCCGAGCGCAGCGCCACCCGTGCCAGAACCCGCTCGATATCCCCGATGCTCTTGAGCAGGTCGTGAACCGGCTCGTAATGGAATCCGTCCAGCAGTGCAGCAACGGCCTGCTGGCGCTGCTCCACCACGGCCACATCCCGCAGTGGCCGGTTGAGCCAGCGCCGAAGCTGGCGCCCCCCCATGGCGGTGGCGGTGCGGTCCATTACCCACGCCAGGGTGTGCTGGGTGCCGCCCATGAGATTGGTGTCGATTTCCAGGTTGCGGCGGCTGGTGGCGTCCAGTATCACGGCCTCTTCGCGCCGCTCCCGGCTGAGCTTGCGGATGTGGGGCAGGGCGGTGCGCTGGGTCTCTTTGGCATATTGCAGCAGGCAACCGGCAGCGCAGATCGCCAGGGTGAGGTCCTCACAGCCAAAGCCGGTCAGGTCGCGTACCTGTAATTGCTGGGTAAGCACCCGGTGGGCGGTATCGGATTCAAACAGCCAGGGGCCCTGGCGCCGGATACCAGTGTAGCCTTCAAGCAGCTCCTGGTAGGGAAAATCCTCGCTCACCAGAATTTCTGCCGGCCGTAATCTCTGCAGTTCTCCCTGCAGGCTCTCGGTGCCGTCCAGTTCGGAAACGGTAAACCGTCCGCTGGAAATATCCAGAGAGGCGAAACCGAACTGTTCCCGGTGGCTGTAGATGGCAACCAGCAGATTATCGCGGCGGTCTTCGAGGAAGGCGTCGTCACTGAGGGTGCCGGGTGTCACGATACGAACCACCTGGCGATCCACGGGCCCTTTGCTGGTGGCCGGGTCGCCAATCTGCTCGCAGATGGCGATGGATTGACCAGCCCGTACCAGACGTGCAATGTAACCCTCAGCGGAATGATACGGAATGCCAGCCATGGGAATCGGGCTGCCACCGGACTGCCCCCGGGCGGTGAGGGTAATGTCCATCAGTTCGGCGGCCTTTCTGGCATCGTCGTAAAACAGCTCGTAGAAGTCCCCCATGCGGTAGAACACCAGTTCGTTGGGGTGTTCGCCCTTGATCTTGAGGTATTGCCTCATCATCGGGGTGTGCTGGGACAGATCGGTCTGGGCTGCTGACATGAACGGTTCCGGATCCATTGGCTTTATATGAAGGCAGGGATTGTAAGAAAATAACCGCCATGATGAAACGAAGGAGAACATTATGCCACTGACCGACCTGGCATTGGCGGAAGCCGGTGAGCAACTGGCTGAATTACTCGAGCGGCGCCGGCTTACCATTGCCACCGCTGAAAGCTGCACCGGGGGCTGGGTTGCCAAGGTTCTGACCGATCGCGCGGGTTCCTCCGCCTATGTATTGGCGGGGCTGGTGACCTACAGCAATGACGCCAAGAAGGGGTTGCTTGGAGTTACCGATCGATCTCTGGATGAACATGGTGCCGTCAGTGAGCCGGTGGTGCGGGAGATGGTTGCCGGTGCGCTGGCCGCAACCGGTGCCAGCGTTGCGGTGGCGATCAGTGGCGTCGCAGGCCCCGGAGGTGGCAGCGAAGACAAGCCGGTGGGCACGGTGTGGTTTGCCTGGGGCAGCTCGCCGACGGATACCGAGGCGGTGGTGGAAATCTTCGAGGGCGACCGGGATCAGGTACGGCGCCAGGCTGTATTGTATGCGTTACAGGGGGTTAGAGGCTTTCTGGAAAACTCCTGAGATTGAGGGGTTGGTCTTGCCCGCGGGTTATGTTTTAATACTGTTCAAATATACAGGAGTCCGGTTTTTCCGGGGTCCGCCGTTTACGATGATGGCCGTCGGGCTCCCGTCCCGGTTACGGCATTGGCGACAGAGGGTTTGCAACGATGGAAGACAACCGCAACAAAGCACTGAGCGCAGCACTTAGCCAGATTGAACGTCAGTTCGGCAAGGGTGCCGTCATGAAAATGGGCGACCAGCCCCGGGAAGCCATCCCTGCGGTTTCCACCGGTTCCCTTGGCCTGGACGTAGCGCTGGGTATCGGTGGGTTGCCCTATGGCCGTATCTGTGAGATCTATGGCCCGGAAAGCTCCGGTAAAACCACACTGACCCTCCAGGTGATTGCCGAAGCCCAGAAAGATGGCAAAACCTGTGCCTTTATCGACGCCGAGCACGCGCTTGATCCCATCTACGCCGAAAAGCTGGGTGTAAACGTGGATGACCTGCTGGTATCCCAGCCGGACACCGGTGAGCAGGCGCTGGAAATCGCCGATATGCTGGTGCGCTCCAATGCGGTGGACGTCATCATTGTGGACTCGGTTGCGGCGCTGACTCCGAAAGCCGAAATTGAGGGTGAAATGGGCGACAGCCATGTGGGCCTGCAGGCTCGTCTGATGTCCCAGGCCCTGCGCAAACTGACCGGTAATATCAAGCACGCCAACTGCCTGCTGATCTTCATCAACCAGATCCGTATGAAGATTGGCGTTATGTTCGGCAGCCCGGAAACCACCACCGGTGGTAACGCCCTGAAGTTCTACTCTTCTGTTCGCCTGGATATCCGCCGCATCGGTTCGGTGAAAGACGGCGATGAAGTGGTCGGCAACGAGACCCGTGTCAAGGTGGTCAAGAACAAGGTCTCCCCGCCGTTCCGGCAGGCCGAATTCCAGATCATGTACGGCAAGGGCATCTACCACATGGCCGAAGTGCTCGACATGGGCGTGAAGGAAGGCTTCGTGGACAAGTCCGGTGCCTGGTACGCCTACAAGGGCGACAAGATCGGCCAGGGCAAGGCCAATGCCTGCAAGTTCCTGGAAGAGAACCTGGATATTGCCAGGGAAATTGAAGCCGCTGTGCGTGACAAGCTGATGCCCAAGCCGGTGAAAAAAGAAGCGGCTGAAGAGGTAACCGCAGACGCCAATGGTGAGCTTCTTTAAGGGCTGACCGTTCTCGGACTGTCGGGGAGGGAGCATGGAAAACGCGAAGAAAAAGTTGCTGGTCGTTGCCCATGCTCCTTCCCCGAATACCCTCAAGCTGCGGGAAGCCGTAGAGCAGGGCGCCAGACACCAAGACATCGAGAATGTTGATGTCACCGTGTTGCCGCCACTGGAAGCCGGCCCGGACGACGTTCTGGCCTGTGACGCCATTATCCTTGGCACCACTGAAAACCTCGGGTATATGAGCGGTGCCCTCAAGGATTTCTTCGACCGCAGCTACTACCCCTGCCTGGAGGAAACCCAGGGCCTGCCTTTCACTTTTTACATCCGTGCCGGTCTCGACGGCACCGGCACCCACCGTGCCATTGAATCCATTACCACGGGCCTGCGCTGGCGCCTGGTGCAGGAGCCTTTGCTCTGCCACGGTGAGTATCGGGAGGAGTTCGAGGAACAGTGCCGGGAGTTGGGGCTGTATATGGCGGCCGGCCTGGATGCGGGGTTGTTCTAGCCCGGGATTAGCTGGCGTACTGGTTGTAGAAGCCTTCAATGCGCGACAGCGCATTGTCTACCGTTCTTGAATAACCTTTCTTGTCGAAACAGTAGCTGAACTGGACGCTCACCCGGTAACCGGTCTGATAGGGCTGGCAGTTCACCACGCGGGCGGCAACGCGGGACTGGCTGATGTATTTGCCATCAAAGTCCATGTAAAGCCTGGCGCCCGGTTCCACGGGCCTGGGGCAGAGAACTGCCATGCCATAGCGGTTCATATCAAGGCAGGTCACTGCGGTTGAATTCTTCCCCCGACCAAAAAAGCCCCGTTCCTGCAGCCGTACCTTGAGGCACATGGCAGGGTAGCGGTCCTTGATTCTGCGGTCTGCGGAATCACTCGTCATACACTGGCATCCATTGCTGATCTTGTGTTTGTTATTGCCCCGTTCTTCCACCGGGATCACGGAGTTTAGTTCCCGTGATGGTGGCTGAAAAATGACCAAGCCGAGAACTGTGATCAGGTTATCAAAATTGATGCGTTCCCACCTGTGTCACCGAATCATGCCCATTCTGCCATGGCTTTCAGGCCCGGGTACTTACCAGCCGCCCTCTGCGATCCTCGGAGGGGGCTTCCTGCCCGGTTTTGGGATTGAGCAGGCGCGGGCTGCGCCTGGAGCGTTTCTTGCGCCGGTCCGGCCCTTCGAATGCAACCTGGACACGGCGCCTGTCCGGTTGAGCACGGCGGTCGCCTGCAGGTTTTTCCGGGGTCGATGCCGCCTGCGAGGTTTGTGGCGCCGTGAAGGGCTGGCGTTTGCGCAATGATTCCAGCACGGTCAGCGGTTGCGACTGATTTCGGTAAATGTCCATTAAGTGAGTGTCCTGCCCTATGGTTGAGCATTGCCATTATGCCCAATTGATCAATTTATCGACAAGTTTGGCTAAATCTTTAGCCTGAGCGCGACAGGGCCGGCCCCAGATTCTACAATGACCGGCCATAACCAAATGCTTTCATACCGTTACAGGACCGAACCTTGAAGTCACTGTCCCTGAACCAGCTCTACAAAGCCTGTGTACTAAAAGATTTACCGTTCAAGACCACTCGTCAGCTCGAGCCCCTGGCGGAAATTGTCGGCCAGAACCGCGCGCAGGCAGCGGTCCGGTTTGCCCTGGCCATGCCCCACGGCGGTTATAACGTGTACGCGGTCGGGCGCAATGGCCTGGGTAAACGCACCATGATGCTGCGGTACCTTGAACATCATGTAGACACGGAAAACCAGAGCCATGACTGGTGCTACGTGGCCAACTTCGAAGAGCCTCGTGTTCCCAGGATGCTGCGGTTACCGGCCGGCAAGGGCACAGAGTTGAAGCAGGATATGGAAAAGCTGATGGGGCGTCTGATGAAGATGATTCCCCAGACCTTCGACAGCGACAGCTTTCTTGAACGGGCGGAACAGCTGAAGAACGAATACGGCAAGAAACAGGAAGACGAGCTGGAAAAGGTCGCCGCCCAGGCCAGGCGAAAGAAAGTCAGCCTGAATATCACCACGCCCGGCGGCTATCGCCTGGTGGCGATGAATGGCGACGAACCCCATACCGCCGAGACATTCCAGGCCCTGACCGAGGAGCAGCGGGAAAAATTCGAGAGCGACATCAACAAGCTCGAGAAAAAGCTGCGCCAGGCGCTGCGCAAACTGGCGGACTGGGAGCAGGAATACGCGGAGAGCCAGCAGGCACTCAACGAGGAGACCCTGGAGGGTATCTCCGGCCACCAGATTGATGAGCTGATCGAGAAATACCATGACCAGCCGGATGTGGTGGCCTATTTCGAGGCTGTCCGCAAGGACCTGTCCGAGAGCCTGGAGATTTTCCTGGAAGACAATGAAGAGCAGGCAGCGATTGCCTACGCTTCGCTGGACAAGAAGATGCCACGGCGTTACCTGGTGAACGTGCTGGTCCACCAGAAAACCGATGAAGTGCCGGTGGTGGTGGAAGATAACCCCACCTACCATAACCTCTTCGGCTATGTGGAAAGTGTGACGTTCAAAGGCACCGTGTTCACCGACTTTTCACTCATCCGTCCGGGCAGCCTTCACCGTGCCAACGGCGGTTACCTGCTGATGGATGCCATCAAGGTACTTGAGCAGCCGTTCGTATGGGATGGTCTTAAGCGGGCGCTCAGGTCCCGATCTATCCAGATCAATTCGCTGGAACGGGAGCTTACCCTGTCCGGCACCATCTCGCTGGAGCCGGAAGCTGTTCCGCTGGATGTGAAAATCGTGTTGTTCGGTGACCGGGAAACCTGGATGCTGCTGCAGGAGTATGATCCCGAATTCGCCGAGCTGTTCCGGGTTACGGCGGATTTCGAGAACGAGATGATGCGTACGGACGAAAGCCAGTTGCTGTACGCCAAGTTCATCGCCAGCCTGGTGGATGAAAAGAAATTGCTGCACTGCAGCAACAAGGCTGTGGCCCGAATCATTGAACACAGCGCGCGGATGGCAGAACACCAGGACCGCCTCTCGCTGCACGCGGCGGATATTGCCAACCTGCTGCGTGAATCGGATTACTGGGCACGGCAGGCGGGCGCCAGGCTGATCCAGAACACCCATGTGGATCAGGCGCTGGAAAGTGCCCGCTATCGCAGCAGCCGCATTCGGGATCAGTTCTACGACTCCATCCGCGACGGGTCCACCCTGGTGACGACCAGTGGCACCTGTGTGGGGCAGGTAAATGCGCTGTCGGTACTTTCGACCGGTGGCTTCGAGTTTGGTCTTTCCAACAGAATTACCGCTACCTGCTATTATGGTGATGGCGGTGTGATGGACATCGAACGGGATGTGAAGCTGGGGGGTAATATTCACTCCAAGGGCGTGATGATACTCAGCTCCTGGCTCTCGGCTCATTTTGCGGTCAATGACCCCATGCACCTGTCGGCGAGCCTGACGTTTGAGCAGAACTACGGTGAAGTAGATGGCGACAGTGCGTCGCTGGCAGAGATGTGCGCCCTGGTATCGGCCCTGTCGGGGTTGCCCGTAAGGCAGGATCTGGCAATCACCGGTTCCGTCAACCAGTTTGGCCAGGTGCAGCCCATTGGTGGCGTTAATGAAAAAGTCGAGGGCTTTTACAGTACCTGTAAGCTGACGGGCGAGCTGACCGGTACCCAGGGGGTGATCGTTCCCGCCACCAACGTACAGAACCTGATGCTTGATCAGGAAGTGGTGCAGGCGGTCCGTGCCGGCAAGTTTACCGTGCATTCGGTAAGCCGGGCGGAAGAGGCCATTACCCTCCTTTTGGGCAAGCCGGCAGGCAGGGCGGACAAGAAAGGCAGGTATCCCAAACAGAGTGTTTTTGGCATGATCCAGCAACGTCTGGAGAAAATGCGCGAGCATGAGCGTCAGGAACATGCCCGGGATGACCATAAAGACCCGTCGATTCACTGAAAGGAGAGACAAGGCACATGACTGATACCCAGCAAACAGTGTACGTAGTGGAGGATGACGAGGCGGTTCGTGACTCGCTGGAGCTGCTGCTGAAATCCGATGGCAAGCCGGTCAGAACTTATGACAACGCCAACGCGTTCCTGAAGGATTATTCCGACAAGATGGCTGGCTGCATTGTGCTGGATATCCGTATGCCCGGGATGGACGGCATGGAGCTTCAGAAAAAACTGAATGAAAAGCACTCCATTCTCCCGATCATATTCGTGACCGGGCATGGTGACGTGCCCATGGCCGTGGATGCCATGAAAGAGGGCGCCGTGGACTTCATCCAGAAACCCTATCGGGAAGAGGCGCTGCTGCAGAAGATCGAGGCGGCGCTGGAGCAGGATCGGGAGCAGCGCAAAACCCTTGGTGAGAAGCAGGAAATTCTCCGCCGCGTGAAAAGCCTGACACCCCGTGAGCACGAAATCATGGACCGTATGATCGCCGGGCAGGCCAACAAGGTGATCGCCATCGAGCTGGAGATCAGCCAGCGCACCGTGGAAATACACCGTTCCCGGGTTATGCACAAGATGGGCACCCACTCACTGGCACACCTGGTCCGTATGGTTCTGTCCGTAAAGGACCTTATCGACGAACGCTGATCAGGCCGGCATCATGCAGTCACTATCGTAACCGGCCGTATTCATATGACAGATGCTGTCCTGGAGACAACAGACGTAACGGTTCTGCTTGTAGACGACAACCCGCAGAACCTGAAAGTTCTCTATGAAACCCTGAAAGACAAGGGTTATCGCCTGTTAATCGCCAATGACGGTGAAAAAGCGCTGGACCTCGCCCATCGCCATCAGCCTGAAGTTATCCTGCTGGATATCATGATGCCGGAAATGGACGGCTACCAGGTGTGCGAGCGCCTGAAGGCAGATCCGGTGACTTCAGACTGTGCCGTCGTATTCCTCTCCGCCCTGGATGATCTCCAGGCCAAGGTCCGTGGTTTTTCCCTCGGTGGCGCCGACTATATCTCCAAGCCGTTCCAGGCGCAGGAAGTGATTGCCAGGGTAAAAACCCATGCCCGGGTCATCCGTCTGGAGCGGGAGCTGCAGGCCCGCAATCGTCAGCTGGAAAGTGACCAGGCGCGCATTCTGAACTCCATCAGTGAGGGCATCTATGGTCTGGATGCCAACGGCGTTATCGTATTTGCCAATCCTGCCGCTGCCCGGATCATGCGCAGCTCTGCCGAGGAACTGATTGGCCGGAATTTCTTTGAGCTGCATTTCCGCACGGCCGGCCAGGGGTGTGAGTCGCTTCCGGTTTATGCCACCTGTAGCCAGGGTGTGCCGGAGAACCAGCGTGACATCGAAATGCTGCGGGCGGATGGTACCGCATTTCCGGTGGAGTACCGTTCCACGCCCAAGCTGGATGGCGAGGAACTGCACGGCGCAGTGGTTGTTTTTCGCGACATCACCGCCGAGCTTGAAAGTGAGAAGGCCCTTGAGGATGCCCGCAATGTGGTTCAGGAGCAGCGGGAGCAGATTGCCCACTTCTCACGCCTGACCACCATGGGGGAAATGGCTGCGGGGGTGGCTCACGAAGTGAATCAGCCACTGACTGCCATCACCAACTACGCCCGCGTGGCCAAGCGCGTGCTGGCCAAGGAAGAGCCGGATCAGCAGCTGCTTGAAGAAACGCTGGATAAAATTGAAGCCCAGTCACACCGTGCCAGTGAAGTGATCAGGCGGATTCGTCGGTTCATGAAAAAACCGGCGGCAGGCAAGGATGTGTTGTCTATTTCCGCGCTACTTGAGGATACCCGCCAGTTTGCCGAAGTGGATATCCGCAACAACGAAGGTGGCGTTGAAATTTTCGTGGCTGATGACGTGCCGGAAGTGCTGGCGGACCCCATCCAGGTGCAGCAGGTGGCGCTTAATCTGATCCGCAATGCCCTTGAGTCGACCCGCAGTGCCAATTCCTCAGCGCCGGTCGAGGTAACAGTCACCATGGACGGTAGCCGTTGCGTGCGTGTTGCAGTGACCGATCATGGCATTGGGTTGCCGGACGATGCTGAAGACAAGCTGTTCCTGCCGTTCTACACCACCAAGGAAGAAGGCATGGGGATTGGCCTGCCCACCTGTCGCTCCCTGATCCAGGCCCAGGGTGGTGATATCGGGTTCGAGCGCCCGGAACAGGGCGGCGCCTGCTTCTATTTCACCTTGCCCGTAGCAGGAGCCGAAGGCTCGCCCTGTGCGCCGGATGCCGATTCCGGAGAGCCCGGGGCGTAAATCCTCAGTCTCTCCACTGGATCTCGCCGCTCAGATGAGGGGCGTCCCCCGAGGCATTCAGTAACTGGTAATCCCAGCCCGACTTGCCAGTCTGCCAGTTAAGCTGTGCCGTTCCCGGCAGGAAAAGCGGTTTCTTGAACTGGCAGGAAATGGACACCGCATCCGGTCGCCAGCCGCTCTGCTGCTCCAGCAGGGCCAGCACCCGGGCCTTACTCCACATTCCATGGGCAATGGCGCGGGGAAAACCGAATGCCTTGGCCGTCAGCGCGTGCAGGTGTATCGGGTTCCTGTCTCCTGAAACTCCGGCGTATTGCCGGCCAATGGATTCCGGCGCGCTTATCTCCGCCGTTTCCGGATAACGGGGCAGCTCCGGTGGTTTCCCGCCGGATTTTTTGCTGTTCTTGTCCGGCTGCCGGAACAGGTTGGTGCTTGTTTCCTCCCAAACCAGCCGGCCACCCGCCCAGGCTTCGGTGACCAGATCGAATTCCAGCCCTCTGGAAGTATTGCCCTGACCCTCCAGCTTCACGAGAATATCCAGGGTTTCGCCGGTACCGATCGGACGATGCTGGGTGATGTGGTTGCGAAGGTGTACCAGGCCCAGTAGCGGCAGAGGGAAAGCCTTTTCCGTCAGCAGCTTCAGGTGAAGCGGAAATGCCAGGATATGTGGCCAGGTAATGGGCACAGTGGTCTGTGTACCGAATCCGCACACTTTGTGATAGCGTTTCAGGTTATCGTTGGCCGTACTGACGCCGATCAGTCTCGCGGAAAGCGCGGGAATGTGAATGTCATTGCCGGGTGACTTCTCTTTCGGAAGCAATGCCTTGCTGTAAAGCGACCAAAGGCCTGGCGGGTGATTACGATAGATTACAGTATCTGTCATATTGTTACTCTCCTGGTACACCTGTGCGTCTCTGGCCTGATATGCTCTAATACTAATGTCTCAGAGTCTGGCAAACCCCGTCAGTATGAGCATTGACCTGGCTTGCCGGCAAGGTTGTCCGACGGGCCAAGCCGATCAATAAACAACTACAAAGCGGGACACTATGCAGGAACTTCGTGATGCGGGTGTGATGTTGCGCCTGATTTATCAGGCCATGAAACGCAAGGGAATCGATACCGACGCCATCTTTGCCCGTCTGGGTGTGGATGAGGGCTATGTCTACACCGAGCAGTTGAGAACACCCCACAGCGCCCAGCTCTATTTCTGGCAGGTGGTGGAAGATGTCTCCGGCGATCCGGATGCGGGCCTTCATCTGGGCCAGTATTTGCCCGCCTACAAGGGGCAGGTGCTTGAATATCTGTTCCTGAGCAGTCCCACGTTTGGTGAGGGTCTGCGGCGAGCGCAGAACTACCAGAGGCTGCTGAGCGATGCCGCCAATACCGACTTCTTCATCGAGGGCGACGAAGCCTGCATGGTGCTGGATGCCGCCTCTGAGGAGGTCAGCCGCCTGCGGCATTTCAACGAATGCTTTGTTCAGGGCCTGATTACCTTCTTCAAATCCATCACCGATGACCGTTTCTACCCTTCCCGGATTGAGTTCGAGCATGAGCGCGACCATGGCGAAGCCCATGCGAGTGAGGTGCTGGGCTGTGACGTGGTCTTCGGTGCCCGGGAAAACCGGCTGTATTTCCCGGCTTCCCTGCTGTCCCATGCCTCACCCCATGCGGAACCCGAGTTGCTGGATCTTCACGAACGATTTGCCAGTGAACAGGTGGCGCGCCTTGAGAAGAAAGACATTGTCGGCCAGGTGGAACGGATCGTGGCCGAGCTGTTGGACAGCGGTGAGGTGACACTTGACGCTGTGGCCGAACGCCTGGGAATCAAGCCGCGAACACTGCGTACGCGCCTCACCGAGGCGGAAACCAGTTTTAACCAGGTACTGGCGGATTTCCGCTATCGCCTGGCCCGGCAGCTGCTGGCGACCACCGATGAGTCCATTGATGAAATTGTCTACCTGACCGGCTTTTCGGAGCCCAGCACCTTTTATCGTGCGTTCAAGCGCTGGTCGGGTATGACCCCCATTGAATACCGCAAAACCGCGCAGGGAAAGGATGCCATGGTTGATGCCATGTGAGGGCAGCCTGATTACCTGATTTTTTTCATGAAAAACGTTGACATGCAGGGCGGCCTCTTTATAATGCGCCCTCGTTGTCACCGAGCAATCACACCCTTGATTGCGTCCGAGGTGGCGGCTCACGCGGAGCGGTAGTTCAGCTGGTTAGAATACCGGCCTGTCACGCCGGGGGTCGCGGGTTCGAGTCCCGTCCGCTCCGCCATTTTCCTTCCTTTCGTGAATTCGTCTTTTTTATCTTCCGGTCACACAGTTGTCACAATCCCGTGCCATCGTTTCTCTCAAATAAACACGAGAGATGAATGATGTCCGACTACGAAGAAGAGCTGATGGACTGTCAGTTCGAAGATTATGATGACGACGATGCCCCGGATGACGCCACTGAGCTCTGACTCCGGCTCCAATCGCTAACGGATTCCTTTCGCCGCCTGTTCTGCCAGGTACCGTTTCCGGTGTTCCCCCGGGCTGGTGGAAAACCATCGACGCCACGCCTTGTGAAACGCTGCCGGATTGGAAAAACCCAGTAACCAGGCAATTTCCGACAGCGATGTGCGGGTCTCCCGGATATACTCCACCGCCAGTTCCCTGCGGGTTTCGTCCACCAGTTCCCTGAACCCGGTCTGTTCTTCCGCCAGTTGCCGTTGCAATGTCCAGGGCGCCATGCCGAGCCTTTCTGCCATGGCAGCCAGAGTTGGTGTATCTCCCTGCAGCATCGGCGGGAGGAGATCCTTTACCCGGTCTCCGGTGCTCCAGCCGGCCCGTATCCGCATCAGTTCCCGCTGGCATTGCTGCCTGAGCTGTTCATACATGGCCGGCTGGGTATGTAAGGAGCTGGTTTCGGCAATGCCTGCTGCCAGCCTCAGGCTGTTGCCTCCGCTGCCAAAACTCACCGGGCAGCCGAACCACTGTTCGAACACCTCGTCCTGCCCCTGGGAGGGGTACTCGATAGTAACCCGCTCGATGACCCTGCTGCGTCCGGTAATAGCCCTCAGAAACTGCGTCCAGGCGCCCAGAACCGAGTCCACCACGAAGAAGTTGAACACATTGTAGGGTTTGATCGAGTAAAAATGGGCCTCACGCCCATGATGGGTGGTCCATGGCACGCCCCGGCTATTGCGGCTGGTGAGCAGGGCGTAGTCAATCAGGGTGCTGATGGCCTCGCCGGCGTCAGGGGCGGACTGGGCGGCAAGCCCGGCTATCCCCGCATCCACCGGCCTTGAAAGCTGACCCATGGTAAGACCGAACGCCGGATTACCGGTGAGGGCAATCGCCGCCTGACCCATGCGCATGAATCTGGGGATGCTGATGCGCGCCTCCGGTGCCCTCAGAGCCTTTTCGTCAAGCCCGAAGCGACCCAGCAAAGCGGTTGGGTCGGCACCTTCAGCCCGGATGGCTCGTGCCATGACCGCAACGTACAGCACGCTGATGTCACCAAGGGAATTCCTGTGTCGGGTGTTGGCGGTCATGGCGGTCGGTATTGTCTTACAAGTTGTTCAAGGATATCAGATTGTGCTTCAGGGATATTGTCTGGTGCAAGCCCGGGGGCTACTTTATGGCCCATGAATCGGCATTGCCGTCAAAACGAGAGGAGAGAGATCATGACCGCATCCACCCCTGGCGTGACACGTTACCCCAATCTGCTTGAACCGCTGGACCTCGGGTTCACCCGTCTTCGCAACCGCACACTGATGGGCTCCATGCATACCGGGCTGGAGGAAGCAAAGAACGGGTTCGAGCGGCTTGCAGCCTTTTACGCTGAGCGCGCCCGCGGTGGTGCGGGCCTGATCGTGACCGGGGGAATTTCGCCGAATGTGGAAGGCGCCGTCTTCCAGCACGCCGCCAAAATGAGTACGCCGGAAGAGGCGGAAAAACACAGGATCATCACCCGGGCGGTGCATGAGGCTGACGGCAAGATCTGTATGCAGATTCTGCACGCCGGCCGCTACGCCTACCATCCGGAACTGGTGGCCCCGTCTGCCATCCAGGCGCCCATCAATCCCCTGAAACCGAAAGAGCTGGACGAAGCAGGCATCGAAAAACAGATCAGTGATTACGTGAACTGCGCGGCCCTGGCGCGGGAAGCGGGCTACGACGGCGTGGAGATCATGGGCTCCGAAGGCTACTTCATCAACCAGTTCATCGTGGCTCACACCAACCACCGCACCGACCAGTGGGGCGGTTCCTATGAAAACCGCATTCGCCTGCCTATCGAGATTGTTCGCCGGGTCCGGGAGCGTGTGGGCGATGATTTCATCCTGATTTACCGTCTGTCGATGCTGGACCTGATCGAGGATGGCAGCACCTGGTACGAGGTGGTGCAGTTGGCCAAGGAAATTGAAAAGGCCGGCGCCACCATCATCAATACCGGTATAGGCTGGCATGAGGCCCGGGTACCAACGATTGCCACCTCCGTGCCCCGGGGTGCCTTTACCAAGGTAACCGCCCGCCTTAAAGACGAAGTGAGTATTCCCCTGGTGACCACCAACCGCATCAATATGCCGGAGGTTGCCGAGAAAATCCTGGCCGAAGGCGATGCCGACATGGTGTCCATGGCCCGGCCATTCCTGGCGGATGCGGACCTGGTGCGCAAGGCTGCGGAAGACCGCGCCGACGAGATCAACACCTGCATCGGTTGTAACCAGGCCTGCCTGGACCACACCTTCAGCGGTAAGCTGACCTCCTGCCTGGTGAATCCCCGTGCCTGTCATGAAACCGAGCTTGCCTACATCAAGACGGCAGCGCCGAAGAATATTGCCGTCGTCGGCGCCGGCCCGGCGGGCCTGGCGTTCGCCACGGTGGCCGCGGAACGGGGCCACCAGGTCACTCTGTTTGATGCCGGCAGCGAAGTCGGGGGCCAGTTCAATGTGGCCAAGCTGATTCCGGGCAAGGAGGAGTTTTACGAAACCCTGCGGTATTTTCGTGTGATGCTGGACAAGCATGGCGTGGATGTTCGCCTGAATACCCGTGTGGATGTGGAGGATCTCAACGCCGGCGGGTTCGACCATGTGGTGCTGGCCACTGGTGTCAGCCCCCGTACACCGGACATCGAGGGTATTGATAACCCCAAGGTGATCGGCTATCTGGATGCCTTGCTGGGGCGTAAGCCCGTTGGCCGGAAGGTGGCAGTAATCGGCGCCGGCGGTATCGGATTTGATGTCGCTGAATTCATTGTTCACAAGGGTACGTCTGCGGCGCTGGATCCGGAGCATTTCATGCGCGAATGGGGTGTGGACCTGAGCGTTGAGCACCGCGGCGGAATTCAGGGCATGGAGCCGGAAGTACCCGAGCCGGCCCGTGAGGTTTACCTGCTGCAGCGCAAGGCCTCCAAGGTGGGCAAGAACCTGGGCAAGACCACCGGCTGGATTCACCGGACGTCCCTGAAAAACCGTCAGGTCCGGATGGTGCCGGGAGTCAGCTATCGCAGGATTGATGACGAGGGCCTGCACATCACCGTCACGCCGAAAGGGGCGGAACAGGGGGAAGACCGGGTGCTGCCGGTGGATACCATCGTGATCTGCGCCGGACAGGAGCCGCTGCGGGAACTGCAGGGCGGCCTGGAAGCCGAGGGCATTCAGGTTCACCTGATCGGAGGCGCGGATGTGGCTGCGGAACTGGATGCCAAGCGCGCTATAGATCAGGGCAGCCGGCTGGCAGCCCAGCTGTGACAGACAGAAGCGTGCGTCAGGCCCCATGATCACAAAACGTTGCAGTTTTCCCCTGTCCGGCGGGCATTGACCCGCTAGACTATTATCCGGAAGTCTGTCAGTTTGAAACCGGCCCGTACTGACCGTGCGCGGCCGGTTTCTGGTATCTGATGGTAAAAACGGAACGCCGGCCCGGTGTTTACCGTGTTGCTGTCAGGTTTTCGGAAAGTGGGGAGTCAGCAATGGGGTCTGCCGACCAGGCAAACGATAGTTATTCGGCCGTGTTTTTCATGGATGGCAGCAATGTGTCACGGCAGATGCGTGCTTCCGAGTTCGGTGCCTTTCTGGATGGCTATGTCGGGCTTTCCGATCTGGCGGACTCCGATGTGAAGGCGGTGTATGTGCTTCTGGGCACGGACCTTCTGGTGCGGTCTCTGGTGTTTTTCCGCATTTATTTCGATGAAGAGGGCAGGGCCGACAGCCACTGGAATCTGCCGGTGGAGAAGCTTGCCAGAAAGGGGGCCAAGGGTCCGGACATGGGAGCCGGCCCGATCCGCCTGGTGTGCCGTAGCCAGTGCCCGAAGTCGGTGAACGCCGAAGAGTTGTGGGACCCGGATATGACGCCCGGGAGCAACCACTTCCAGGCCATTCGCCGTGCTGTCGATGCCAACAGCCTGAAACTCCGGAAAGTTGACCCGGCCCCGGAAGAGAATATCCCCGTTCTCGGCGATGAATCCCGCTCCTCTGATGACATGGAGCCCTCCGCTGATCGCGTGCGCCTGGCCCGGGTTATCCGTGAGCAACGGCTTCGTATAAAAACCCTGCAAAGTGTCCACCGGGATGCACTGTCTGATATCCAGCGTGAAAACCGCCATGAAATGCAGGCACTGCGTAACGAAATGGCGGAACTTCAGCAAAAATACGAACGCCAGAAACTCAGCAACGAACAGTTGAAAAAGCGCCTTGCCGAGCGCAATGAACAATACCTGACCATGCAGGAGCAGATAACCGGCGGGGATGAGCGCAAGCAGCGTGAGGACGCAACGGCCGATGCGGAGGTGGTGTTGTTGCGGGAACAACTGGAGCGCCGGCAGCGTGAGCTGGAGCTTCGGGATGAAAAAATCGTCGCCCTGGAACAGGAAAATTACGACCTTCGCCATCAGACACCCGTCGAAAACTCGGTCATGGACCATTTGCAGGGCCAGTCGGTATTTCTGGTGGCCTATCACCCCGGCGTTGGTCACCTGACTCTGCCGTACGACGATATTGAAACCTATTTCCGCAACCCGGTCGCCTATGCAGCAGAACGTTGTGGCCTCAACGAGCCCGCTTACAGGGAGTGGCTGGAGCATTACGAGAAACCTGTCTGTCACCACCAGAACGACGACAGAACACTGTGTGAAGAGCCGGTAATGCGGGTCAGCCAGCCCGCGGACTTCCGCCCGGGAATTGATGATCGCTGCGGGAATCACCAGCCCCGGGACGAAAAATAACCCGCCAGCGTCTGCCCGTATCGGCATCTTTTTTCAGAATCAGGCCGTATTTCGTTACTATGGTCTCCCAGACGTTCCCGGGAGACCTGTCAGATCGATCCCGGCCCATACAGACATCCACAGGAAGCTTCATGGATCAATTCAGAAACATTGGCGTGATTGGCCGCATGGGCAGTGTCAAAGTGGTCGAGTCGCTGCGTCAGCTCAAACAGTACCTGGTGAACAACCACTATCACGTGATCATTGAAGAAGACACCGCCAGTATGCTGCCGGGCCACGGCCTGCAGGTGGCCAGCAAGAAGCTTCTGGGGGAAATCTGTGATCTGGTGATCGTGGTCGGCGGGGATGGAAGTCTGCTTGGCGCAGCCCGCGAGCTGGCCAAATCCAAGATTCCGCTGCTGGGGGTGAACCGCGGTCGCCTGGGCTTCCTGACCGATATATCACCGTCGGACCTGGAAGAGCGGCTGGGCAAGGTGCTCCAGGGTGAGTACATCGAAGAAACACGCTTCCTGCTGGACGGGCATGTTGAACGCAATGGCCAGCCACTCGGCTTCGGAACCGCGCTGAACGATGTGGTGCTTCATCCCGGCAAATCCACCCGGATGATCGGCTTCGATCTGTATATTGACGGACATTTCGTATACAGCCAGCGATCAGACGGGCTTATTGTGTCTACTCCTACCGGCTCGACGGCGTATTCGTTGTCGGCCGGCGGGCCGATTATGCATCCCAAGCTGGATGCCGTTGTGCTGGTGCCCATGTTCCCTCACACCCTGAGCAGCCGCCCCATCGTGGTGGATGGCAAGAGCGAGATCAAACTGGTGATTGGTGAGACCAACGAAACCTATCCACAGATCAGTTTTGACGGGCAAATGAACATTGCCTGCGCACCCGGCGATATCATCCGTATCACCAAGAAGCCTTTCAAGATTCGCCTGATTCATCCGGCGGATCACAATTTTTACGCCACATGCCGGGACAAGCTGGGCTGGGCCAGTGAGATTTCAGCGAGTTAACACCATGGCATCACAGGCAAGATCCGCTAGCCGCGGCTACGACATTATCGGCGACATTCACGGCTGCGCGCACACTCTTGAGCGCCTTCTGGTGCAGATGGGTTATCGCAAGGTCAACGGCATATACGAGCATCCGCGGCGGCAGGCTATTTTTATCGGCGACATCATTGACCGGGGGCCGCGTATCCGGGAAGCCCTGCACCTGGTGCGGGACATGGTGGAGCATGGTTCGGCGCGTATCGTGATGGGCAATCATGAATACAACGCGCTGGGTTACTGTACCCGCGCACGGCCGGGCAGTGGCAAGAAATTCCTGCGGGAACACAATGCCCGCCACGACCGGCTGATCCGTGAAACCCTGGAGCAGTTCGAGCACTACCCCCATGAGTGGAACGAGTTTCTCGAATGGTTCTACACCATCCCGCTGTTTATCGACGAGCCGGATTTCCGGGCCGTGCATGCGTGCTGGGACAGTGACCTGATCAACAAATTCAAGGAAAGCCAGGGCGGCGCCTGTATCGATGATGACTTCCTCCATGCCTCCGCCGCCATCGAGTCCTTCGCCGGCCAGGTGATGGACACCCTGCTACGTGGCACTGACCTGCGATTGCCGCCGGGCGTGAAAATCACCGGGAAAGACGGCTATGTCCGGGAGTTTTTCCGCACCAAGTTCTGGGCTGATAACCCCAGAACCTACGCGGATGTGGTGTTCCAGCCGGACCCGTTGCCGGAAGAGGTGGCCCGCCGCGAGTTGACGGATGCGGAACGCAGCCAGTTGATCAGCTACCCGGCGTCGGCCCCCCCTGTGTTTGTAGGGCATTACTGGATGGAAGGCGAGCCGGCGCCGCTGAAGCACAACGTTGCCTGCATCGATTTCAGTGCCGTCAAATACGGCAAACTGGTGGCCTACCGGCTGGATGGTGAACGAACTCTCTCCCGCGACAAGTTTGTCTGGGTGGATGTGGAGCGCCCGGAACAGCCCGAGTATCCCACCAGCGAAGACAGCGTGGCGAGGTAGCCTGTGTACCGTATCAAGCAGATAGAGACCACGGTCAATCTGGAGGGCTTCAGTCGCTGGCTCAGAGAGCAGGGCGTGGGGCACCGGATTACCGAGGAAGGCGGGTACCAGGTTCTCTGGCTGGAAAACCCCGAACACACAGAGCCGGTGCTTCAGGCCCTTGAGCGTTTTCTGAGTGAGCCGGACATCCAGAAGGCGGTGAACACAACCGCCCGGTCACCGGTGTTCGTCGGAGGCCGGTGGCAGCCGTCACCGCGACACGCACCGATAGTGCTGGGCATGATTGTGGTGGCCCTGGTGATGGCCTGGGTGACCGCCATGGGGCAGAACCAGTTATCCACACTGCTGATGTTTGTAGACCCCCGGGTGTATGATTGGGGCACCATGGCGGAGCGTATCCAGGCATTGTCTGCAACGCTTGGGAGCGGCCAGGTCTGGCGGCTCATTACCCCGGATTTTCTCCACTTCAGCTGGACCCACATCATATTCAATTCGGTGATGCTGTGGTTCCTGGGCAGCCAGATCGAATGGTTTGATGGCCGCAGCCGCCTGCTGGTGTTGTTCGTGGTGACCAGTCTGCTGTCCAACGGGTTGCAATACATTGTCTCGGGCCCGCTGTTTGGCGGGTTGTCCGGTGTGGTATACGGCATACTCGGCTATTGCTGGCTGAGCCAGCGTCGGGTGCCCAGGTTCCAGTTTCCTCCGGCACTGATTACCTTTGCCGTGGCCTGGATGGTGATTGGTTTCACGCCGTTTCCGGAAGTGCTGGGGCTGGGGCGGATGGCGAACGAAGCCCATCTGGGTGGCTTCGTGGCGGGTCTGGCACTGGCGGCCATTTTGCCGGTACCAAAAAAAGCCCCGCGAAACCGCGGGGCATGAAAAGAGCGTTTAGCTCCTGATGAGAGAGACCAAATGAACACGACCTTCGTCATTTGGTGAGTTAATGATAATCATTATCGTTTATTGCTGTCAACGGGTTTGTGCACTTTTTTTGCCGTATTTCGAATGAGCAGTGCGAACGAACAGTGACTGGAGGATGAAATGACATACGAAGAGCTGATCAAGCGGCTGGATCCGGCGGTCTATCAAAGCCTCAAGCGCGCCCTGGAGCTGGGGAAATGGCCGGATGGCCGCAAGCTGAACGACGAACAGCGCTCGATCTGCATGGAAGCGGTGATCTATTACGAAGACCATCACCAGGTTCCCATGGAGCAGCGGGTCGGTTACCTCGATCGTGGAAAAAAAGCCGGCACGGCCTGTGATCCCAGCGTGGCACGAACCACCGGAACCTCTGCCAACGGCACGGCGGACTCCGGCCAGTACTTCGAGGTGAAGTCTTGACGGCACTGGTTGATGTGACAGGCCGACTGCGCAAGATGCCGGCCGAGCCCGGTAATCCTGTCAGCTACAACATCCGGGTAGGGGACACGCTCGTCCCTCTGAACGAGATGGTGGGTTACCCGCTGCAGCTTGATTTTGACGGCGTGATTCGCTGCATTCACTGCGATCGCAAAACCGGCAAGAGCTTCAATCAGGGCTATTGTTATCCCTGCTTCCGCAAACTGGCGGCCTGCGACAGCTGTATCATGAGCCCGGAAAAGTGCCACTATCATGAAGGCACCTGCCGTGAGCCGGAGTGGGGCGAAACCCACTGCATGATTGAACATGTGGTCTATCTGGCCAACTCGTCCGGTCTCAAAGTCGGTATTACCCGTGGGTCGCAAGTCCCCACCCGCTGGATTGACCAGGGAGCGGTGGATGCCATTCCGATGGTCAGGGTCGCCACCCGCCAGCTGGCCGGCTTTGTGGAAGTGGCCTGCAAGAATCATGTTGCCGACCGTACCAACTGGCGGGCCATGCTGAAGGGCGAGGTGCCGGAGCTGGATCTGGCACAGGAGCGCCGCCGCATTCTGGCCCTGATAGCCGATGATCTGGCAGAACTGCGGGCGAGCCATGGCGAAAACGCCATCAGAGCTGTCGAGGAAGACAGTCTTGCACTGAGTTACCCGGTGCAGGTGTGGCCCCAGAAGGTAAAAACCCATAATCTGGACAAAACACCCACGGCGGAAGGTGTGCTCCAGGGGATCAAGGGCCAGTATCTCATTCTCGACACCGGGGTGATCAATATCCGCAAGTACACAGGTTATGAAGTCCGCTTCCGGGTCTTCCCGAACGCCTGAAGCGGCCCCGACAATTTCTGGAGATAGCGAATGCGTACCAGCCAGCCACAGACCATTTACCTCAAGGATTACCGCGTCCCCGTTTTTCTGGTGGACCACGTGGACCTGCGCTTCGAGCTGTTTGAGGACGGGGCACGGGTGCACAGTGTTCTGTCCATGCGCCGTAACCCGGACAGTGACAGTGCGGATAAAAGCCTCGAGCTGAACGGCGATTCTCTGACCACACTGGAATCCCTCAGCCTGGATGGCAACGATCTGGCCAGAGGCGCCTATGATGACAGCGTTGACCGACTGGTCATCCATGAGGTGCCGGACCGCTTCGAGCTGGGTGTGGTGACATGGATCGAACCACAGAACAACACCCGTCTGGAGGGCCTCTACAAATCATCCGGTATGTTCTGTACCCAGTGTGAGGCAGAGGGTTTCCGCTGCATCACCTACTTCCCGGATCGTCCGGATGTGATGGCGCGTTTCCGCACCCGCATTGAGGCAGACAAGTCGAAATACCCGATACTTCTGTCCAATGGCAATGATGTTGAAAAGGGTGGCCTGGAGGGTGGCAGGCACTTTGTAACCTGGGAGGATCCGTTCCCCAAGCCGAGCTATCTGTTCGCACTGGTGGCGGGGGATCTGGTGGAGAAACAGGACCGTTTCCATACCATGTCAGGGCGTGATATCGACCTGCGCATGTATGTGGAGCCCCGCAACGCCGAAAAATGCGATCACGCCATGGATTCCCTGAAGCGCGCCATGCGCTGGGACGAGGAAGTCTATGGCCGTGAATACGATCTGGATATCTTCATGATCGTCGCGGTGGATGATTTCAACATGGGAGCCATGGAAAACAAGGGGCTGAATATTTTCAACTCCTCCTGTGTACTGGCCAGCCAGGAAACCGCAACCGATCTGGCCTTCCAGCGTATCGAGTCCATTGTTGCCCACGAGTATTTCCACAACTGGTCCGGCAACCGGGTTACCTGCCGCGACTGGTTCCAGCTCAGCCTGAAAGAAGGCTTCACGGTCTTCCGGGATTCCCAATTCTCCGCCGATATGGGTTCACCCACGGTCAAACGTATTGAAGACGCCACCATGCTGCGCACGGCCCAGTTCGCCGAGGACTCCGGCCCCATGGCTCATCCGGTGCGCCCGGAGTCCTACATGGAGATTACCAACTTCTACACCCTGACCATCTATGAAAAAGGGTCGGAAGTGGTTGGCATGATTCATACGCTGCTCGGCCCTGATATGTTCCGCAAGGGCAGTGACCTGTACTTTGAACGCCATGACGGCCAGGCAGTAACCACGGACGATTTTGTCAAAGCCATGGAGGATGCCAGTGGCCGTGATCTGTCCCAGTTCCGTCTCTGGTATGAGCAGGCAGGCACCCCGGAGCTGACCGTAAAGGATGACTACGACCCGGCCGCCGGGATCTACCGCCTGACCATCGAGCAGTCCATCCCTGACACCCCGGGCCAGAAAGACAAGAAGCCACAGCACATTCCGTTTGCCGTTGGCCTTCTGGGCGCTGCTGGCGAACCTCTGCCGCTGAAGCTGAATGCCGGTGATACAGACGCGCCCACAGACCGGGTTCTTGAACTGACGGAAGCCAGTCATACCTTCGAATTCCACGATCTGCCCGAGCGCCCCGTGCCGTCTCTGCTGAGAAACTTCTCGGCGCCGGTCAGGGTGTTCTATCCCTGGACACGTGAGCAGTTGATGTTTCTCATGAGCCACGATCCGGACGGATTCAACCGCTGGGACGCCGGCCAGAGGCTGGCTGTTGATGTTATTAACGGGCTGGTGGGTAATGCCGGCGATGAACCGGTCGATTCCGGGTTAACGGAAGCGTACCGGGGCCTGTTAACCGATACTTCCCTCGATCAGGCGCTGGTTGCGAAAATGCTCCAGCTGCCCTCAGAGGCCTATCTGATTGAGCTGGCAGACAAGCCCAATGTGCCTGCCATTCACCAGGCCCGGGAGCGGGTGCTTGGGCACCTGGCCGCCTCGCTGCGGGACGAATTGCTGGCCTGTTACCGCCGCAACTCCGTTGAAGGAGCTTATGAGGTAACCCCGGACGCGGTCGCCCGCAGGAGCCTGAGAAATACAGCCCTGGCCTGGCTGCTTCATACCGATGATGAGGAAGGGCGGGCGCTGGCGGTAAGTCAGTTTGCCAGTGCAGATAACATGACCGACCGCATGGGCGCGCTGCGTGCGCTGGTGAACTCCGGGTACGAACAGGAGCGCGAACAGGCCCTGAAGGACTTCTATGATACCTGGAAAGACGACCCGCAGGTGGTGGAGCAGTGGTTTGCGGTTCAGGCCGGCAGCACCCGAACCGGCGGCCTGCAGAAAATTCAGGAGCTGATGGCTCACCCGGCATTTGACTGGAAGAACCCCAACAAGATCCGCTCGGTGATCGGTGTGTTTGCGGGACAGAACCTGCCTGCCTTCCACGCCGAGGATGGATCGGGCTATGAGTTTCTGGAGCAGCAGGTGCGCCGTCTGGACGACAGCAACCCGCAAATCGCAGCGCGGTTGGTGTCGCCGCTGACCCGCTGGCGTAAATTTGCTCCTGTGCACGGGGAGCGGATGAAGGCAGCACTTGAGTCCATCAGGGACAAGTCCGGCTTGTCCCGCGACGTTTTTGAGGTGGTCCACAAAAGCCTTGCCGGCCAATAACAGGAGGATGTAAGGATTGTATCCGCCCGGGCCTGTCACAGGCGGATACAAAATCGCACTTTCGGTCGATAGACAATGTTAGCCAATCGGCTAATCTGTCAGGAGCCGATATTCCATGACAACACAATAAGAAAAGCCTTACTCAGGGCTTTCAGACAGGTTTAAGGTTAAACAATGAAGTACAAAAACAACGTAATTCTGAGCAGTCTGTTTGCGTTTTCCGTCTTTGCCTTGCCAGTGGGCGCCGCGGTTTCTTCCAGTGAAGCCGATCGCCTCGGGCAGGACCTGACTCCGTTTGGTTCCGTGAAAGACGGCAATGATGCTGGAACGATTCCCGCGTGGACCGGTGGGCTGACGGAAGCACCTGACGGCTACGAGGGCAGCGGTCAGCATCATATCGATCCGTTCCCGGATGACGAAGTGCTGTTTACCATTACCGCGTCAAACATGGACCAGTATGATGAGTACCTGACAGATGGTCTCAGAGCCATGCTGGACACCTATCCGACCACCTTCCGCATTCCTGTCTATCAGAGCAGGCGTACCCATGCGGTGCCGGACTGGGTTGCTGAAAATACCAGAGAGAACGCTGTTAATGCAGAAATCGTCGGCCAGGGCGAGGGGATTGACGGTGCGTTTGCCGGTTATCCGTTCCCCATTTTGCATGGTAACAATGAAGAAAAAGCCTGGCAGGTTATCTGGAATCACCTGACCCGCTGGCGCGGAGTCAATATTACCCGTCGTTCCAGCGAAGTTGCCGTGCAGACCAATGGTGATTACTCCCTGGTTACTTCCCAGCAGGAAGCATTCTTCAACTACTACAATCCGGAAGGCAGTGAAGAAGAGCTGGATAACGTCATATTCTACTATCTGTCGTTCACCCAGTCTCCGGCCCGTCTTGCCGGTGGTGCCATCCTGATTCACGAAACCCTGAACCAGATTATCAATCCGCGTAACGGATGGGGCTATAATGCTGGCCAGCGTCGTGTCCGGCGAGCTCCCAACCTGGGTTATGATTCCCCGATTGCGGCAGCGGACAACCTGAGAACCGCCGATGACACGGATATCTTCAACGGGGCGCTGGATCGCTTCAACTGGAACTATGAGGGAATGCGTGAAATCTATATTCCCTACAACAACTACCGTCTTGGCGAGGAAGGCACGGAGTACTCCGATATCCTCGGAATTTCACACCTGAACCCGGACCTGACCCGCTGGGAGCTGCATCGGGTACACGTGGTGGAAGCTACCCTGAAAGATGGTGAACGCCACATCTATGGCAAGCGCCGTTTTTATGTGGATGCAGACAGCTGGAATACGGTTCTGCTGGATCAGTATGACGGCCGTGGCGAACTCTGGCGCGTGACCATGGGTATGGCGAAGAACTATTATGAACTTCCCGGCGTCTGGACTGTTCTGGACGTGTATCATGACCTGCAAGCGCGCCGCTACCATGTGCTGGGCCTTGATACCGAGGAAAACTCCACCCGTAAGTTCACTGACGACGTGCCCAACCGGCGTTATTTCTCGCCGGCATCCCTGCGCCGCAGGAGTGTACGTTAACGCCCGCGTCTGTTGAATGGAAAAGACTTTCGCCAGCAATGGATGGCGACGAATGTACCGGTGGCCGCAAGGCCACCGGTACATTCATAGTATCGGCCGGTAATACCGGTGACATCAGAGTGACACAGTTCAATACAACATATAGGCAATCTGAATGGCTACAAGGTTGATGTGCAAGACTCTGGGAGCGGCCTGTCTTGGAGTGTCCATGGCACTGTCCGCGCCCTCGGTGTTTGCGCTTGCAGATATCATCGAAACCCCTTCCCGGCCCACCCTGCTCGCAGCCGAGCATCTGCTCAACGATGCTGATCGTGCGGGCGAGCGTATCGTGGCGGCTGGTGAGCGTGGTCATATCATTTTTTCGGAAGACGAGGGCAAAACCTGGGTGCAGGGTCAGGTCCCTGTCTCCGTAACCCTGAATGGTATTGATTTCGGCACGGACACGCATGGCTGGGCCGTGGGCCACAGTGGCGTGATTCTGCATTCCGGAGACGCGGGTAAAAGCTGGGAGCTTCAGCTGACCGGCATCGAAGCTGCCGAACTGTCGATTGAAAGCCTGCAGGAACAGATCGAAGAGATGGAACAGGAAATAGAGGACGCTCCGGAAGAGGAAAAAGCCGACCTTGAGTGGGCCCTCGACGATCTGTTCTTCGCCATGGAAAACATGGAGTCGGATCTGGACATCGGGCCGGTGAACCCGCTTCTTGATGTCTGGTTTGAAGATGAGAATCACGGCTTTGTAGTGGGTGCCTACGGAATGTTCCTGCGTACTACTGATGGTGGTGAAACCTGGCAGGACTGGTCGCCCAGAATCGACAATCCTGACGGTTATCACCTCAATGGTATTTCCCGCATCACTGGCGGTGCCTTGGTGATCGTGGGCGAGGCTGGCCAGATCTATGTGTCCGTGGATGGTGGCGAAAGCTGGGAAAAGCGTGAAAGTCCCTATGAAGGTTCGCTGTTCGGGGCCATTGGCACAGGCCAGGTGAATGAGGTTCTGGCCTTCGGCCTGCGTGGCAACATGTTCCTTTCAACCGATCTTGGCAAGAACTGGAAAGTGGTTCCGAACGAAGCCGGCGCGACCCTGAATAACGGGGTGGTTGCGGACGACGGCAGAATAACCCTGGTTGGTAATGGTGGAACCGTTCTGATGAGCACCAATGGTGGCGAGTCCTTCCGGCCCTACTCCCGGGATGACCGGGAAGGCGTGATGGACGTTGTTCCGCTTTCCGGAACCAACCTCCTGATCGTGGGCGAAGGCGGTGCGAAGTTCACCGATGCCCGTGGCAAGAGTCTTCAATAACGCCCTGATGCGGCACCAACAGATCGAAAACGAGAGGGGCTTTTGAATGTCGAACCCGAAGCATGACAAGGGCGAGCATTACCTGACTACACCGAAGGCGGAACCGTTCCTGGAGCGGCTGATCTTCAACAATCGGGCCATTATCCTGATTGCATTTTTCTTCCTGACGCTGTTTCTCGGCTACAACGCCGTCAAAATCCAGCCGGATGCCAGTTTCGAGCGGATGATACCGCTGGAGCATCCCTACATCGTCAATATGCTGGAGCACCGGGACGACCTGGAAAACCTTGGCAACTTTGTGCGTATCGCCGTGGAAGTGAAAGAGGGCGATATATTCACAGAAGAATACATGGAAACCCTGAAGGAGATCACCGACGAGGTGTTCTACCTGAATGGTGTGGATCGTTCCGGGCTGAAATCCCTATGGACCTCCAATGTTCGCTGGGTGGAAGTGACCGAGCAGGGTTTCCAGGGCGGCACAGTTATTCCGGACAACTACGATGGCTCATCCAGGGACAGTCTGGAGCAATTGCGCCAGAACGTGCTCAGGTCAAACGAAGTCGGTCGCCTGATTTCGGATAACTTCCGTTCCACCATCGTGTATGCACCGCTTTATGAAAATAACCCGGAAACCGGTGAGCCGCTGGACTATGGTGAGTTTTCCCGCCAACTGGAAGAAAAAATCCGGGACAAGTACGAAGGTCAGAATCCGAATATCGACATCCACATCGTCGGTTTCGCCAAGAAAGTGGGTGACCTGATCGAGGGTATCGGTTCCATTGCCTGGTTTGCCGGTATTACCATCATTCTTACCACACTGCTCCTGTATGGTTACTCCCGCTGTATCAAGGGGACTCTGGTGCCGGTGTTCACCTCAATCATTGCGGTATTTCTTCAGTTGGGCACGTTGAGGCTGCTGGGGTATGGCCTTGATCCGTACTCGGTGCTGGTTCCGTTCCTGGTATTTGCCATCGGTATCAGTCACGGCGTTCAGATTGTCAACGCCATGGCGGTGGAAGCAGCCAAAGGGTTTGATTCCGTAACCGCGGCACGACTGGCGTTCAGGGCACTCTATATCCCGGGTATGCTGGCGCTGGTTTCCGATGCCTTCGGCTTCCTGACCCTGTTCTTTATTGAAATTGACGTTATCCGGGACCTGGCCATTGCTGCCGGTATCGGTGTGGCATTCGTTATCCTCACCAACCTGGTGCTGCATGTACTGATCATGTCCTACCTGGGCATTTCCAAGGGCGGCGTTCGCCATGTGCAGAACCATGGTGAGAAGCAGGACCGTAAGTGGCGTGTCATGTCCTACTTCGCGCATCCCGGTGTGGCACCGATCTCACTGCTGATCGCGGTAATCGGCCTGGGGCTTGGTCTGTACTACAAGCAGGACCTCAAAGTCGGCGACCTGGACCAGGGCGCACCGGAACTGAGGGCTGATTCCCGCTACAACAAGGATAACGCCTTCATCATCGATAACTACTCCACCAGTGCCGATGTGCTGGTGGTGATGGTGAAAACGGAGGAAGAGCAGTGTACCCAGTACAATACGCTCCGTGCCATGGATACGCTGCAGTGGGAACTGCAGAATACGCCAGGTGTCCAGTCCTCCGCCTCGCTGGCAAACGTATCGAAGATGGTTACCAAGGCGCTGAACGAGGGTAACTGGAAGTGGTATGAAATCTCCCGCAACCAGACCATCATCAATGCGTCCATCCGTGAGGCTCCGGCAGGACTTATCAATACGAACTGCGACCTGACGCCGGTACTTGTGTTCCTTGAGGATCACAAGGCTGAAACCCTGGAAACGGTCACGGAACGTGTTGAGGAGTTTGCAGCCAACAATAACAACGAGGAGCACACTTTCCTTCTGGCGGCGGGTAACGCCGGCGTGGAAGCGGCAACCAATGACGTTATCTCCAGCGCGAAGAACATGATGCTGATCTTCGTCTATGGCGTGGTGGCGGCACTGTGCCTCCTGACGTTCCGTTCAGTGCGCGCGGTATTGTGTATCCTGATTCCGCTGGGACTCACGTCCATACTGGCCGAGGCCATCATGGCGGTGTCGGGTATCGGTATCAAGGTGGCGACGCTGCCGGTTATTGCGCTGGGTGTGGGTATCGGTGTTGACTACGGTATCTATATCTACAGCAAGCTTGAGAAATTCCTGCTTGAGGGCAAGACGCTCCAGGAAGCCTATTTCGAGACCCTGCGGTCTACCGGTAAAGCCGTTATCTTTACCGGTATCACCCTGGGCATTGGTGTGGTGACCTGGATCTTCTCGCCAATCAAGTTCCAGGCAGATATGGGGCTGCTGTTGTTCTTTATGTTCATCTGGAACATGGTGGGCTCTATCTGGCTGCTGCCGGCCCTGGCGCGCTTCCTGTTGCGCCCGGATCGAATGGTGGCCAAGGCCCGTGCAAGCAAATAAGAATTGCAGCCTCTGATCAAAAAAGCCCGCACTGCGGGCTTTTTTGTTGCTCTCTCAATCGGTTAGCGTGCTAAACCTTGCTTTATTTATGGCGCAAAGTGGTCTATGTTTTAAAGGGAACGAAGAAAGCGCCCGTGTTGTTACGCGGGCCGAAATAAAAGCAATAACGATCAGAAAAAGGGAAAAGTCATGACACTGAAACAGAAATTCTCCGCAGTCGCCGTTGCGGCAGCGGTCAGCTTTGGCGCGAGCTCTACTGCGGTATCCGCCGAGGAACAGCAATTCGTCACCATCGGTACCGGTGGTGTAACCGGTGTTTATTATCCGGCTGGTGGTGCCATCTGCCGTCTCGTCAATATGGATCGCAAGGAACACGGCATCCGTTGTTCCGTTGAAAGCACAGGGGGGTCAATCTACAACCTGAATGGCATTCGCGACGGTGAACTTGACCTGGCGGTTGCCCAGTCCGACTGGCAGTTCCATGCACACAACGGAAGCAGTGATTTCGAAGACAAGGGCAAAGACGAAAAACTCCGTGCTGTTTTCTCCCTCCATCCGGAGCCGTTCACTGTTGTTGCCAGCAAGGGTTCTGGCATCAAGACATTTGAAGATCTTGAAGGCAAGCGCGTATCCATCGGTAACCCGGGGTCCGGCCAGCGTGCCACCGCCGAAGTGCTGATGGAGGAAATGGGCTGGAACAAGGACAAGTTCTCCCTCGCAGCCGAGATCAAGGCAGCCGAACAGTCCCAGGCGCTGTGTGACGGCAATATCGATGCCTTCTTCTATACGGTTGGGCATCCTTCCGGTGCTATCAAGGAGGCCACCACCTCCTGTGACAGCGTCATCGTTGAGGTGGATAACGACGCCACCAAGAAGCTGATCGACGAGAACCCGTACTACCGTAAGGCGATCATTCCTGGCGGCATGTACAGGGGCTCTGACGAAGATGTCGCCACCTTCGGCGTTGCCGCAACATTCGTGTCCTCCTCTGACGTTTCGGAAGAGGTTGTCTACGAAGTGGTCAAAGCGGTATTCGAGAATTTCGACAGCTTCAAGCGCCTGCATCCAGCCTTCGAGAATCTGGATAAGAAAGAGATGGTCACTGATGCCAACAGTGCCCCCCTGCATAAAGGTGCAGAGAAGTACTACAAGGAAGCTGGCCTGATCGACTGATCAGCCGGTTGCCAAGCGCAGCGGGTTCGGTCACGAACCCGCTGCGCTTTGTGTTCAGCCTACCGCTTTTGAATTGACAGGAAATACTTATGGCAACGAGTGACCCGTCGAAGGGTGTTGATGTCGATAAGGTCGAAGAGATTCTGCAGACAGAAATCGGCGGGAGGGCAGCCACCGGTAAAGCCGCCACTGTACTTTTTCTTGTTCCATTGGTGTGGTCGCTGTTCCAGTTATGGATAGCCTCGCCACTTCCATACATCGTAAATTTCGGCATTTTCAATTCCACGGAAGCGCGCTCAATACACCTGGCTTTCGCTGTTTTTCTCGCATTTTCTGCGTACCCGATGATCAAGGGCAAACATTCCAGTGCCGTCCCAGTCTATGATTGGGTTCTTGCCCTGATTGCCGCTTTCTGCGCTTCTTACCTCTACGTATTCTACCGGGAACTGTCCAGTCGCCCGGGCTCTCCCACAACCATGGATCTGTGGGTTGCGTTGATCGGCCTCGTGCTTTTGCTGGAAGCCACCCGGCGGGCTCTTGGTTTGCCACTGGCCATTGTCGCCGCTGTTTTTATTACCTATTCCGTCTTCGGGCGCTACATGCCGGATGTCATTGCCCACAAAGGGGTCAGTCTCAACAAGCTGGCTTCTCACCAATGGCTGGGTACCGAGGGCGTGTTCGGGGTCGCACTGGGCGTCTCCACCAGTTTCGTCTTCCTGTTCGTGTTGTTTGGTGCGCTGCTCGAACGGGCAGGGGCCGGTAACTACTTCATCAAGGTTGCCTACGCAATGCTTGGGCACATGCGAGGCGGTCCTGCCAAGGCGGCCGTTGTATCCAGTGGGCTCAGTGGCATCATTTCCGGCTCCTCCATCGCAAACGTGGTGACCACCGGTACCTTTACCATTCCGCTGATGAAGCGTGTTGGCTTTCCGGCCACCAAGGCCGGGGCGGTGGAAGTTGCAGCCTCAACCAATGGCCAGTTGACCCCCCCTGTTATGGGCGCAGCGGCATTCCTGATGGTTGAGTATGTCGGAATTTCCTATCTGGAAGTCATCAAGCATGCGATTCTGCCTGCGATGATCTCCTACGTGGCACTGATTTACATCGTTCACCTGGAAGCCTGCAAGCTCAATATGAAAGGTATTGAGCGCCCCAACCGGCCTTCGCTGGCTCAGCGGATGCTAAGCTGGGTTGTTCTGTTGATAGGCCTTTGTGTACTCACCCTGGCTGTCTATTACGGCATTGGCTGGGTGAAGGCATGGCTGGGGGACGGGGCTGCCTGGGTGCTCGGGCCCATACTTCTGTTGAGTTACATCGGCCTGGTTGCCTATGGCACCCGCTTCCCGGAGCTTGAAGTCGATGACCCCAGCAAGGAAATGGGCGCGTTACCGGAAGTAGGCCCCACGGTTAAAAGTGGCCTGTTTTTCCTGCTGCCCGTGGTTGTACTGATCTGGTGCCTGACGGTGGAGCGTTTTTCTCCGCAGCTGTCAGCGTTCTGGGCAACCATGTTCATGGTGTTTATCGTTGTTACCCAGCGCCCTATGCAAGCGTATTTTCGCAAACACGGCGCGTTTCTTGGTGCCTTCAGGGAGGGGTTGGGCGACCTGGTGCATTCCCTGGCTACCGGCGGCCGGAATATGGTCGGAATTGGTGTTGCCACGGCAACAGCTGGCATCGTGGTGGGTACGGTTACCCTGACCGGCATCGGATTGGTGATGACGGAATTCGTTGAACTTCTGTCCGGCGGCAACCTGCTGCTGATGCTCATCTTTACCGCCGTCATCAGCCTGATACTTGGAATGGGTCTACCGACAACTGCCAATTACATTGTAGTGTCCACGCTGATGGCGCCGGTGATCGTGACGCTGGGCGCCGAAAGCGGCCTGCTGGTGCCGTTGATTGCGGTACACCTGTTCGTGTTCTACTTCGGGATACTGGCAGATGACACTCCCCCGGTTGGTCTGGCAGCCTATGCCGCCGCTGCTATTTCAGGAGCGGATCCGATACGAACGGGTATTCAGGGTTTTGCCTACGATATCCGTACCGCGATTCTGCCGTTCATGTTTATCTTCAACACCCAGTTGCTGTTGATCGGGCTGACAGGGTGGTTTGACCTGTTGCTCACGGTTTTCAGCGCCGTTACAGCCATGCTGGTGTTCGCCGCTGCAACCCAGGGGTACTGGTTTACCAAAACCCGATGGTGGGAAACCCTGGCGTTGCTGTTGATTACGTTCACCATGTTTCGTCCCGGATACTGGTGGGACCGCGTATATCCGCCAACGGAGGAACGTCCCGGGGCCGAAATCATGGAGTATGTGGAAGAAGTGCCTGCGGATAAGGACATTGTGCTGAAAGTCTCGGGAACGTCCATGGACGGCAACGATGTGTCCACCTATCTCAAACTGGAAATCCCCGGGGGCGACAGCCCGGAGGAGCGACTGCTGGGGGCTGGTCTTGATTTGAGTACTGACGGGGACGTCATGACGGTCAACACGGTTGAATTCGACAGTCCGGCAGAAGATGCCGGTATTGACTTCGGCTGGACCATCGAAGCGTTTCAGGTTGAGCTGGAGCGCCCACCCAAAGAGCTGATGTTTATTCCGGCGCTGATACTTCTTGGGCTCGTGGCCTTCGGCCAGTTGCGGCGCAAGAGCCGGGAGGACGCGCAGGAAGCAACGGCGTGACCAACCTCCTGGTGTCGTGAAAACCCGGCATTAACCTGCCGGGTTTTTTTCTGTTAAACTCCTGCCCGCAACGGTCCGCGGTTTGTATCGTGGCCAACCGTCAACATGTGGTCTTTGGTACGGATCACCTCTGAGACTCAAGGAGCCAATTATGCCTGTCGTTACCCTGCCTGATGGCAGTCACCGCAGTTTTGCCGAATCTGTCACCGTTCACGATGTCGCAGCAGACATCGGTGCCGGTCTTGCCAAGGCCGCTATCGCCGGCCGTGTAAATGGCAAGCTGGTTGATACCAGCTATTGCATTGAGGAAGATGCTGATCTTGCCATTGTTACCGAGCGGGATGAGGACGGCGTTGATATTATCCGCCACTCCACCGCCCACCTGCTGGCCATGGCCGTCAAGGAGCTGTTTCCCTCGGCCCAGGTAACCATCGGGCCGGTTGTGGACAATGGCTTCTATTATGATTTCAAATTCGACCGGCCATTTACCAACGAGGATCTGAGCCGGATTGAAAAACGCATGGAAGAGCTGGCAAAGCAGGATATTCCCGTGTCCCGCTCGGTGATGTCCCGTGATGAGGCCGTGCGTCTGTTTGATGAAATGGGTGAGGAATACAAGGTCCGCATCATTGAGGATATCCCTGGCGACGAGGACCTGTCTTTCTACCGCCAGGGCGACTTTATCGACCTGTGCCGCGGCCCCCATGTGCCCAGCACCGGCAAGCTCAAGGCATTCAAACTGACCAAGGTGGCCGGCGCATACTGGCGCGGGGATACCAGCAACGAACAGTTGCAGCGGGTCTACGGCACGGCCTGGGGTAACAAGAAGGATCTGAAGGCCTATCTCCATCGCCTTGAAGAGGCGGAGAAACGTGATCATCGCAAGATTGGCAAGAAACTGAGCCTGTTCCACATGCAGGAAGAAGCGCCTGGCATGGTGTTCTGGCATCCGGATGGCTGGTCCCTGTACCAGGAAATTGAACAGTACATGCGCCGCAAACAGCATGAGCATGGCTACCAGGAAATCAGGACGCCGCAGGTGGTTTCCAGGGCGCTCTGGGAGAAGTCCGGGCACTGGGACAAGTTCAAGGACGACATGTTTACCACCGAGTCCGAGAAACACGACTATGCCATCAAGCCCATGAACTGCCCCTGTCACGTACAGGTGTTCAATCAGGGCCTGAAAAGCTACAAGGATCTGCCCCTGCGCCTGGCGGAGTTCGGCTCCTGCCACCGCAACGAAGCCTCGGGCGCCTTGCATGGCCTGATGCGGGTTCGCGGGTTTACCCAGGATGACGCCCACATTTTCTGTGAAGAAGATGCGATTCAGCAGGAAGTGTCGGACTTTATCCAGATGCTCCACGAGATCTACGAAGACTTCGGGTTTACCGAAATCCTCTACAAGCTTTCAACCCGCCCGGAAAAACGCGTGGGTTCTGACGAAGTCTGGGACAAGGCAGAGGCCGCCCTGGAAGAGGCCCTGAACCGTGAAGGCGTTGATTGGGAGCTGTTGCCGGGCGAGGGGGCGTTTTACGGCCCGAAAATCGAGTTTTCCCTGAAAGACTGCATCGGCCGGGTATGGCAGTGTGGTACCATTCAGGTCGATTTTTCCATGCCGGGTCGCCTGGGCGCACAATATGTTGCGGACAACTCGGAGCGCAAGACGCCGGTTATGCTGCACAGGGCGGTGTTGGGGTCTTTCGAACGGTTTATCGGGATCCTTATAGAAGAATACGAGGGCGCATTCCCGACCTGGCTGGCCCCAACGCAGATTGCGGTGCTGAATATTACCGATAATCAGCGTGATTATTGCCAGAATCTTGCAAAAAAATGGGATTCCCTTGGCTATAGGGTTAATGCCGACTTGAGAAACGAGAAGATCGGCTTTAAAATCCGCGAGCATACTATTAACAAAGTCCCTTTCCTTGTTGTTGTCGGCGACAAAGAAGTCGAGAACAACGCCGTTGCGGTGAGAACCCGCAAGGGCGAAGATTTGGGGACTTTATCGCTGGACGCGTTTGAGCAGCTGATGGCTGAGGAAATTGAACGTAAAGGCCGAACCAAAACGGAGATCTGATTATTAAACAGCGAGCGAATCGGGGGCGTACACCAAAGGCGCCGATCAATGAGAATATTGACGCAACGGAAGTCCGTCTGATCGATGCCGAAGGCAATCAGGTCGGTGTCGTATCGATCGAAGATGCACTCAAGCAGGCTGAAGAAGCGTCTCTTGACCTGGTTCAGGTTACGGATTCCGATCCGATCGTCTGTAAGATAATGGACTACGGCAAGAAAATCTTCGATGAGAAGAAGGCCAAGGCTGCTGCGAAGAAAAAGCAGAAGCAGACCCAGGTCAAAGAGCTTAAGTTCCGTCCAGGAACTGAAGAGGGGGATTATCAGGTCAAACTACGCAACCTGGTACGTTTCCTTGAAAACGGGGACCGCGGCAAAATCACTATTCGCTTCCGTGGGCGTGAGATGGCACACCAGGAAATCGGTATGAAGCTCATGAACAGAATCGAGGCGGATATTGAAGAGCTTGCCCAGGTAGAACAGCGGCCGAAAATGGAAGGCCGCCAGATGACCATGGTTGTGGCTCCCCGCAAAAAGAAGTGAACCTGATCCGGTGATGATCCCCCGCGGTCGCGGGGGATTTGTCGTTCAGGGGCACATTGATGTCATTTAAAAACAGAATGCGGAGTTTTAAAAAATGCCCAAGATGAAAACCAAAAGCGGGGCCACCAAGCGGTTCAAGAAAACCGCCACTGGCTTCAAGCACAAGCAGTCCTTCACCAGTCATATCTTGACCAAGAAGAGCCCCAAGCGTAAGCGTCAGCTCCGTGGTACCAAGCTGATTGCCAAGTCTGATGTGGCTTCCATCAAGCGTATGACAGCGTGCTGATTCAGCCGCTAACGATTCCTGCAAAGGTTTAAAGGTAGAAGGATTAAAGTATGGCTCGTGTAAAACGTGGCGTGGTAGCACGTCGTCGTCACAAGAAAATCATGAATCAGGCCAAGGGTTACTACGGAGCGCGTAGCCGCGTCTATCGTGTAGCCAAGCAGGCGGTTATCAAGGCTGGTCAGTATGCTTACCGTGACCGTCGCAATCGCAAGCGTTCATTCCGCGCACTGTGGATCGCCCGTATCAATGCCGGCGCCCGTGCCAACGGTCTGTCCTACAGCCGTCTGATTGCAGGCCTGAAAAAGGCTAACGTTGAGATTGATCGCAAAGTTCTGGCTGACCTGGCCATGAACGAGCAGCAAGCGTTTACTGCTGTTGTTGAGAAGGCAAAAGCGTCTCTGTGATCGCTTAGCTCTTTCATCGGTTACTGATCGATCCGGGCGTCTCCATGGGTTCATGAAGACGCCTTCTGATAGGGGAAGGGCGCGCTCTTCCCCTATTTTTGTTTAAAGCGATTCCATTTCTGGATTGGAGCAGGGTCAATGGAAAACCTGGATCAACTCGTTCAGGACGGTCTGGCAGCGGTTGAGAGTGCCGACAGCTTGCAGGCACTGGATCAGATTCGTGTTGAATACCTTGGCAAGAAGGGTGTCATCACCCAGCAGGCGAAGACACTGGGCAAACTGTCTGCAGAGGAGCGCCCGGCCGCCGGCCAGAAAATCAACGAAGCCAAGGGGCAGGTAGAACAGGCCATCAACGCCCGCCGGACGGATCTCGAGCGCGCGGCCATCGAGCAGAAGCTGGCCAGTGAATCGATTGACGTGACCTTGCCGGGCCGTGGCCAGGACCTCGGCGGGCTGCACCCGGTAACCAGGACCCTGCAGCGTATCGAGCAGTTTTTCTCCCGTGCCGGCTACACCGTTGAGCAGGGCCCTGAAATAGAAGACGATTATCACAACTTCGAAGCGCTGAACATTCCCGGGCACCATCCCGCCCGCGCAATGCACGACACCTTCTATTTCAATCCGGGAACCTTGCTGCGCACCCACACCTCTCCGGTTCAGATCCGCACCATGGAGGCTGGCAAGCCACCGTTCCGGATGATCTGCCCCGGGCGGGTCTATCGCTGTGATTCCGACATGACCCACACACCCATGTTCCATCAGGTGGAAGGGCTGCTGGTGGAAAAAGACGTCAGCTTTGCCGATCTGAAGAGTACCGTTGAAGAATTTCTGAGGGTGTTCTTCGAGCGCGATCTGGAAGTGCGTTTCCGGCCGTCCTATTTCCCGTTCACGGAACCCTCCGCGGAAGTGGATATCGAATGGGGGCGTGAAGAAGACGGCAGCATCAAGTGGCTGGAAGTGATGGGCTGCGGCATGGTTCATCCCAAAGTATTCGAGCATTGCGGTATCGACGCCGAAGAATACCGGGGCTTTGCGTTTGGTCTCGGCGTTGAGCGGCTTGCCATGCTTCGCTATGGCGTGAATGACCTGCGTATGTTCTTCGAAAACGATCTCCGCTTCCTGCGGCAGTTCCGTTGAGCAGGCTGTCAGGGCAATTGAATTAACAGGCACAACCGCACCAGGACAAGGCAGATACCATGAAATTCAGTGAGCAGTGGCTACGGGAATGGGTCAATCCGGCGAACGACACCCAGGCATTGATGGACCAGATCACCATGGCGGGTCTGGAAGTTGACGGATTCGAGCCGGTAGCCGGCAAGTTCAGTGGCATTGTGGTGGGTGAGGTGACTTCCGTATCGCCCCATCCGGATGCGGACAAACTGCGGGTCTGCCAGGTCAATGATGGCAGCCAGACGGTGCAGGTGGTGTGTGGTGCCCCCAATGTTCGTGAAGGCCTCAAGGTGCCTTTTGCTGTTGTGGGCGCGGTGTTGCCGGGTGATTTCAGGATCAGGAAGGCAAAGCTCCGAGGCCAGCCATCCGAAGGCATGCTGTGTTCTGAAGCCGAACTGGGCCTGTCCGAGAATCACGACGGCCTTATGGAACTGCCCGAAGATGCACCGGTGGGCCAGGAGCTGAGTGATTTCCTCAAACTGAACGATGTCACCATCGATGTGGACCTGACCCCGAACCGCAGCGACTGCCTGTCTATCAAGGGTATTGCCCGTGAGGTGGGGGTATTGAACAGCCTGGTGGTTGAAGGCCCGGACATTGCCCCGGTGGAAGCAGTACATTCCGAGGTGCCGGAGATTGCTGTCAGGGCGCCTGCAGGCTGCCCACGCTACCTGGGCCGGATCCTGCGCAATGTGGACTTGAGCGTGGAGTCGCCGCTCTGGATGCAGGAGAAGCTGCGTCGCTCCGGTATCCGCTCGATTGATGCGGCGGTGGATGTCACCAACTACGTCATGCTGGAACTGGGCCAGCCGCTGCATGCGTTTGACCGCGATGAAATTGAAGGCGGTATTGTTGTCCGCATGGCGGAGCCCGGTGAAAAACTGGTACTGCTTGACGGCCAGGAAGTCGAGCTGACCGGAGATACACTGGTCATAGCCGACCATGCCAAGCCGATTGCCATTGCCGGCGTGATGGGCGGCGAGCACTCCGGTGTCAGCGAGAAAACCCGGGACCTGATCCTGGAAGCGGCGTATTTCGATCCGATCACCCTCGCGGGCAAGGCGCGCCATTATGGCCTGCATACCGATGCGTCCCACCGCTTTGAACGGGGCGTGGACTATGAGCTGGCCCGGGATGCCATGGAGCGGGCAACGGCGTTGCTGATGTCCATCGTGGGCGGCGAGCCCGGCGATATTGTAGAGGTAGTCAGCAAGCAGGATCTGCCGGAAGACCGTACCGTGGATCTTCGTGAGCAGCGGGTTGCCGATGTGCTGGGGCTGGAAATCGACCGGACCACCGTTGAGGAAATCCTGACCCGGCTTGGTCTTCATATCGACAAACTGCTGAAGAATGGCTGGCGTGTGCACGTACCCAGCTTTCGCCCGGATATCAGCATTGAAGAGGACCTGATTGAGGAAATTGGCCGGATCTACGGGTATAACAATCTGCCGGTCACTGAGCCCACCGGGTCACTGGGGCTGAGAGTTCAGGAAGAGGCGGTGCGTCCGGTCTCTGCCATCCAGAATTATTTTGTCGCCTGCGGTTACCAGGAAGCAATCACCTACAGCTTCGTGGATCCGAAAGTCCAGGGGCTGGTGGATCCCGGGCGGGAAGGCATTGCCCTGGCAAACCCCATTTCTTCCGATCTTTCGGTTATGCGCACCAGTCTCTGGAGCGGATTGCTGAAAACCGTTGCCCATAACCAGAATCGCCAGCAGCCCCGTATCCGGTTGTTCGAGACCGGTCTCCGGTTCGTCACCCAGGGCGACCAGATCGATCAGCAACCCATGCTGGCCGGGGTGGTCGTTGGGAATCAGTTGCCGGAAAACTGGGCCAACGGTCGCAGAAATGCCGATTTCTTTGATGTAAAAGGGGAACTGGAAAGCCTGTTCCGACTACTCGGGATCGACATCCAGTTTCTTGCCAGCCAGCACCCGGCGCTGCATCCGGGCCAGACCGCGGAACTTCTGCGCGATGGAGAACATGTAGGCTGGCTGGGCACGTTGCACCCACAAGTTCAGAAAAAACTGGAACTTAATGGCACGATTCTGATGTTTGAGCTATTCTTGAATTCGATCGTTTCGGGATATGTGCCTAATTTCAAAGATATTTCAAAATTCCCTGAAGTTCGGCGGGATTTGGCTATCATTATTGGAAGCGATGTGGGGTTTGCAGATGTCGAGCGTGTGGCTAAAAAGCACGCCGGCGAGTACCTCACAGCTTTGCGTGCGTTTGATGTCTATGAAGGTGAAAGCCTGGGTGAAGGTAATCGCAGCCTTGCCCTCAGCCTGTTCTGGCAGCATCCCGAGCGCACACTAAATGAAGAAGAGGTGCATTCGCTCTTCAACGGTGTCATCGAGGCATTGCAGGAAGAGTTGGGGGCAACACTGAGGAGTTAACAGATGGCGGCTTTGACGAAAGCGGAAATGGCAGAGCGGTTGTATGAAGAATTAGGGCTCAACAAACGCGAAGCCAAGGAAATGGTAGAAGCTTTTTTCGATGAAATCAGGGGCGCTCTCAGCCATAACGAACAGGTCAAATTGTCGGGATTCGGCAACTTCGACCTGCGTGACAAGAAGCAGCGGCCGGGACGGAACCCGAAAACGGGTGAGGAAATCCCTATCAGTGCACGGCGTGTTGTTACGTTTCGCCCGGGACAAAAACTAAAACAGAAAGTAGAAGCGTATGCTGGAACCCAGTCATAACAACGAGTTACCCACGATACCGGGTAAGCGTTACTTTACCATTGGTGAGGTTGCCGAACTCTGTGCGGTAAAGGCGCACGTTCTCAGGTACTGGGAACAGGAGTTTCCGCAGCTGTCGCCCGTCAAGCGTCGTGGAAATCGCCGCTATTACCAGCGTGCCGACGTGATCACCATCCGTCAGATTCGCAGCCTTCTTTATGATCAGGGCTACACCATCGGTGGGGCCAAGCAGAAACTCAGCAGCCATGAGGTGAAAGACGATACCTCCCAGTACAAGCAGCTGATACGGCAGATGATCACCGAGCTTGAAGAAGTGCTGGATGTGCTGAACACACCGGTAAAGTGAGAACACCGGAACCAGACACCAGAAACCGAAGGCGCGCCTTCGGTTTTTTTGTTTCAGGAAGCGCGCTGCAAGATCGCCAGTGAGCCAGTGGCCGATTTCCTCCCCGGGCTCGTATAGTTGTTTCCATCTGACAAACAGGAGCAGAATAATATGATCGGTTACGTCACCATTGGTGTGAAGGATATGGCGAAAGCCAAGAAGTTTTACCTGGACCTGCTGGGTGATCTTGGCGCCAGGGAACTGCTGGATCTTGGCCGCATCGCGTTCATTGGCAAGGATATGAAGTCGCCCATGTTAGCGGTTTGCACGCCGGCAAACGGACAGGAGGCCAATTGTGGCAACGGCAATATGTTTGCCATTCCTCCCGGCTCCAAGGAGGCCGTTGATGCCCACTACAACCGTGCGATCGAACTGGGTGCCACCTGTGACGGAGCGCCCGGTCAACGCATCCCGAACCAGTTCTATGGTGCCTATGTTCGCGATCCCGATGGCAACAAACTGGCCTTTTTCCACTTCGGCTAGCAGCCGGACAGCACATGGCTGACCGGTACAGGTTCACCCTGGGTACACGCACCTGGCAGTTCGGGTGCCTGGCGGAGCTGTTGGCGAAGGCCACACCGGCACGCTCCGGTGACCGGCTGGCCGGTGTGATTGCCGGGTCGGCGGAGGAGCGCGTCGTTGCCCAGATGCGCCTGGCCGAGCTGCCACTCAGGGAGTTTCTTTCCGAGGCGCTGATTCCCTACGAAGAAGACGAAATAACCCGCCTGATCCTGGATACCCACGACAAGAAGGCATTCGCACCCATCTCCCACCTGACCGTGGGAGATTTCCGGAACTGGTTGTTGAGTGACCATGCCACTCCGGAAAGCCTTGAACGGCTCCGCAGTGGCCTGACACCGGAAATGGTGGCGGCAGTGAGCAAGCTGATGCGAAACCAGGACCTGATCCTGGTGGCCAAAAAATGCCATGTCATCACAGTATTTCGAAACACCATCGGCCTGCCGGGCCACCTCTCCACCCGACTGCAGCCCAATCATCCCACTGATGATGTGTCGGGCATTGCCGCAAGTGTTCTGGATGGCCTTCTGTATGGTAACGGCGATGCGGTTATCGGTATCAACCCGGCCACGGATAACGTCAGCCAGGCGGTCAGGCTGATCGGCCTGCTGGACGATGTGATCAGCAAATACGAGATCCCTACCCAGTCCTGCGTGCTTACCCATGTGACCAATACCCTGGAGGCCATTGAGCAGGGTGCGCCCGTGGACCTGGTATTCCAGTCCATCGGCGGCACCGAGGCCACCAACAGCAGCTTCGGGTTCAACCTTGCCACACTGCAGGAAGCCAGGGAGGCGGCGCTGTCACTGAAGCGCGGTACGGTGGGCAACAACGTGATGTACTTTGAGACGGGGCAGGGCAGCTCCCTGTCCGCCAATGCCCACCACGGCCTGGACCAGCAGACCTGCGAGGCCAGGGCTTATGCCGTGGCGCGCCAATTTGATCCTTTGCTGGTCAATACGGTGGTCGGCTTCATCGGCCCCGAATACCTGTTTGACGGCAAGGAAATCACCCGGGCAGGGCTGGAGGACCATTTTTGCGGCAAACTGCTCGGCGTCCCCATGGGGTGTGATATCTGTTACACCAACCACGCGGAAGCCGACCAGAATGATATGGATAACCTGCTTACCCTGCTGGGAGTGGCCGGATGCAATTTCATCATGGGTATTCCCGGCTCTGACGACATCATGCTGAACTACCAGACAACGTCCTTTCACGATGCGCTCTATGCCAGGCGGGTTCTTGGCCTTGAGCCCGCTCCTGAATTTGGAGAGTGGCTTGCCCGCACCAGAATCTTTGAGGATGTGTCCCGCGCAGAGCCAGGCCGTGAGTTACCGGAGCTGTTCAGAGGACCACTGAAAGCCCTGACACAGGGAAAAGGCCATGAGTAAGCGCCCATCTCTAGTTACGGAGAACGTCTGGCGGGTCCTGCGCCAGTTCACCGACGCCAGGATTGGCCAGGGCAGGGCCGGTGTCAGCCTGCCCACCGGCGAGCTGCTGAAATTCCAGCTGGCCCATGCCCGGGCCAGAGACGCCGTGCACTTTCCGCTTGATGTGGACCGCCTGGTGCGTGATCTGGAAGGCTCAGCGGCGGCCTTGCCTACCCAATCCCCCCTGCTGCTCAAAAGCCGGGCGGAAGACCGCCTGACTTACCTGCAAAGACCCGATCTCGGGCGCATTCTATCCCCGGATTCAGAAGCCCTGTTGGCCGACAACCGTGGCAGCAACGGGGATCCCTTCGACGCGGCAATCGTGATTGCTGATGGACTGTCGGCCATCGCCATCCAGAATAACGCGGTACCGATGATCAACCGGTTGCTCTCGGACCTGGCTGATCGGAAGAAGGCCTGGCGCCTTGCACCCCTGAGCATTGTTGAACAGGGCCGGGTTGCGATAGGAGACCAGATTGGCGAATCCCTCGGCGCCAGAATGGTCATAATCATGATTGGGGAGCGCCCGGGGCTCAGTTCGCCAGACAGCCTGGGAATCTACCTGACCTGGGGCCCAGAACAGGGCCTGAGTGACGCCCGCAGGAACTGTATCTCGAACGTGAGGCCCGCTGGGCTGAGTGTTGAGCATGCCAGTGAGCGCCTGCTTTACCTGATGGATGAGGCAGCGCGCCTGGGAACCTCCGGTGTGGCACTCAAAGATCGTACCGGAGAGCTTGTGATCGGCAGGGCCGGGGATACCGGGAATTTTCTGACGAAATCATAATGTATCGGCACCTCCAGAATGTTTGAATCCGGGGCGCATCCGATACGAGTGAGGTCAGCAAAACATAACAGAAACAACAAAGCCCGGACCTTTCGGCCCGGGCTTTGTTGTAGGGAATATGGTCGGGACGGCAGGATTTGAACCTGCGACCCTCTGCACCCCATGCAGATGCGCTACCAAGCTGCGCTACGCCCCGATACTGCCATTGGCCAGAGAAACTTGAGATAAATCTCAGTGGCTTAGCGGGAGCGAAGTCTACACCAGCCTTTGCAAAAAATAAACATGCTTTCGGCAATTCCGGGGTATTTCTATTTCAGTTTGGTTTCCCGAAGCTGACGAATAAATTCCGGTGGCTCGAAGCTGTCCGGATCTGCATCCGCCCAGTAGATATCGAATACCCGCTCGCCGGTTTTCCCCTCGAGCAGTGCCCCGGGTTGCAGGAACGGAAACAGGTCCATGTAGGAGTGAATTTCGGTTCGCGCGGTGCGACGGATAATGTGCTCCGGCCCCAGTTCGGACGGGTGCCTGAGCCCCGAGGCGCCGAGCAGGTTCATTAACGCCTCCAGGGTATTCCTGTGGTAATTGTAAACCCGCTGGCTTTTGTCGCCCACATCAAGCTTCTGGCTACGTCCCGGATCCTGGGTGGCGACCCCGCTGGGGCACTTGCCGGTATGGCAGTTCAGGGCCTGAATACAGCCCAGTGAAAACATGTAACCGCGGGCTGCGTTACACCAGTCCGCTCCGAGTGCCAGGGTCCTGGCGATATTGAATGCCGAGGTGATCTTGCCAGCAGCGCCGATGGCGATGTCTTCCCGCAGGTTGGTCCCCACCAGGGTGTTATGAACCAGCAGCAGGGCTTCTGTCATCGGTGTTCCCAGCCGGTTTATAAACTCCAGGGGAGCCGCCCCGGTGCCGCCTTCACCGCCATCCACAACAATAAAGTCAGGCTTCCTGCCCGTTGTCAGCATGGCCTTGACGATTGCAAACCATTCCCAGGGGTGGCCGATAGCCAGCTTGAACCCCACTGGCTTGCCGCCAGACAGCTCGCGTAACCGGTCCAGGAATTCCAGCAGTTCCACCGGGGTGGAAAACGCTGAATGGCTGGCTGGTGATACAACATCCTCACCGGGCTCCACACCCCTTGCTTCGGCGATTTCCGGTGTCACTTTGGCGCCGGGAAGTATGCCACCGTGGCCGGGTTTGGCACCCTGGGACAGTTTGACCTCTATCATCTTGACCTGGTCGATTGTGGCATTGCGAACGAACATTTCCTCATTGAAGGAACCATCCTTGTGGCGGCAGCCAAAGTAGCCTGAGCCGATTTCCCAGACCAGGTCACCACCCGGTTCCCGGTGATAGCGGGAGATGGAGCCCTCTCCGGTGTCATGATAGAAGCCACCCATTTTTGCGCCGGTGTTAAGGCTCAGAATGGCGTTGCCAGACAACGCGCCAAAGCTCATGGCAGAGATATTGAAAACGCTGGCGCTGTAGGGCCTGGCGCAGCGTTTGCCAATAACGATGCGGAAGTCGGGGTCGGTAAGGTTCACAGGCCTCATCGAATGATTGATCCATTCGAAGCCCTCGTCATACATGCCCAGTTGGGAGCCGAAAGGCCGCTTGTCGAGCACGTTTTTGGCGCGCTGGTAGACGATTGTGCGCTGTTCCCGCGAAAAGGGTCGCTCTTCAGTGTCGGACTGGATGAAGTACTGCCTCATTTCCGGGCCGATGGATTCGAGGAAATATCGGAAGTGGGCAAGGATCGGGTAGTTGCGGCTGACAGTTCGTTTGCGCTGTAACAGATCCAGGGTTCCCAGTATGACGAGAGCGCCGAAAACAAATGGCAGTGCGGAATACCAGCCCTGCAGCGCAAAACCTGCCGGCAGGGACAGCAGAAAGCCGGCAATGCTCAGTACGTAGGCGGTATAACGAAAAGGAATGGTTCTGGTTCTTGCCATTGGATCCTCTGCACAGAAGGGCTTCAGGTGTGTTGAATACTATCAGGAATGGCCCTTGCGATACGTGCTCCGGCGTGAGTTTGGTTCATTTGATTTTTCCGGACATCTGAATATTGGTCTAAGCTTTGATTCAGGGCGTAGGTATGCGTTCTTTGATGTTTTGAGCTCAAAGCAATAAGATGTCAATCTTGTAACCTTTGCATCCGAATACCAAAAAGACTTACCCAGACAGGAGGCTCAATACGTGGGCGACGTTGTAAAAGACGAATACCAGACGGATTACGTCGCGGGCCAGGATAATATAAATCCTTTCGGTCTCGACCTGCATGCGCCAGTATTCCCGATCACGGCAGTACTGGTCGTTGCGTTTGTAGTTGGAACGCTGATCTTCCCGGGAGAGGCAAAGGAGCTTCTTGACGGTGCCAAGTGGTGGACAATCGGTCAGTTTGACTGGTTCTTCCTGGTGAGTGCCAACATCTTTGTGGTGGTGTCCCTCGCTCTGATTTTCCTGCCGGTTGGCAAAATCCGCATCGGCGGGATGGACGCCAAACCTGACTTTTCGACGCTGTCATGGTTTTCCATGCTCTTTGCTGCCGGCATGGGCATCGGCCTGATGTTCTGGGCTGTCGCCGAGCCTGTGGCCTATTACACGGGTTGGTATGAAACCCCCCTGGGAGTTGAAGCCGAAACCCCGGAAGCTGCAAAGCTGGCTATGGGTGCCACCATGTATCACTGGGGCCTGCATCCATGGGCCATCTACGCCATTGTGGCGCTTTCGCTGGCGTTCTTTGCCTACAACAAGAACATGCCTCTGACCATGCGCTCGGCCTTTTTCCCGCTGCTTAAAGACCGCGTATGGGGGTGGCCCGGGCACATCATCGATATTCTGGCAGTCGTGGCGACGATTTTCGGCCTTGCCACCTCCCTCGGTTTCGGTGCCCAGCAGGCCGCATCCGGCCTGGATTACCTGTTCGGGGTATCGTCGGGCATAAACGTGCAGATGGCGATTATCACCGGTGTAACGGCGCTTGCGCTGATTTCGGTACTGCGGGGCCTCGACGGCGGTGTAAAAGTTCTCAGTAATTTCAACATGGGGTTGGCGGCCATCCTGCTGCTCTTTGTTATCTTTGCCGGCCCGACCATGGCGATCCTCGAAACGCTCTGGGTTACATCCTCCAGCTACGTTGCCAATGCGGTGCCGCTGAGTAACCCGTTTGGCCGCGATGACGAAGCATGGTTCCACGGCTGGACCGTCTTCTACTGGGCCTGGTGGATTTCCTGGTCACCGTTCGTAGGCATGTTCATTGCGCGCGTATCCCGTGGCCGTACCGTTCGTGAATTCGTGACTGCAGTACTGATTGTGCCGACGGTTATTACTGTGGTCTGGATGAGCTCATTCGGGGGTTCTGCACTTGAGCAGATCAAGCAGGGCATCGGTGCACTGGCTGAAGATGGCCTGACTGAGGTTCCCCTGGCGATGTTCCAGATGTTCGCCAACCTGCCGCTCACTGAGATCGTATCGTTTGTGGGTATCGTGCTGGTTCTGGTGTTCTTCGTGACCTCTTCCGATTCCGGCTCACTGGTTGTCGACAGCATCACCGCTGGCGGTAAAACCGATGCACCCACTGCACAGCGTGTGTTCTGGGTGGTCATGGAGGGTGCTATTGCGGCTGCGTTGATCTTTGGCGGCGGTGAAGATGCACTGGGCGCCATTCAGGCAGTCGCGATCACCGCTGGCCTGCCGTTTACGGTGGTGTTGCTGATCATGACATGGGGGCTTCTGAAAGGTCTCTCCCATGAGCGCCAACTGTTGCTTGCGGAAGGCAAACTCTGACAAGAGCAAACGCAGTCTGAAAAAAACCGGGGTTGGGTTCACCCCGGTTTTTTTGTGCCTGCGAGGATGGTTCAGGTTTTCGAGGTGAAGGTTTCCATGGCGTAGGCGGCCCGGTCTTCCGGCGTGAAATGTGGCTTGCGAAGGGCTTCAATCTGCCTGAGGCGTGGTAACAGTCCGCGACCATTGGCCATCTGGATGGCCAGGCCGGGGCGGGCATTCAGCTCAAGCAACAGGGGGCCGTCGTCCACATCAACAACCAGGTCCACTCCCATATACCCCAGGCCGGTGGCTTCGTAACACCGCGAGGCCATTACCAGCATTTCCTGCCAGTCATCAATGGCGATGTTCTCCAGTGCCAGACCGGTATCCGGATGTAATGAGATGGGGCGGTTGAACTGCACTGCATTCAGGCTGTGGCCGTTGGCAATATTAAGCCCGACACCCACGGCACCCTGGTGCAGGTTTGCCTTGCCGTCAGAAGCCGTGGTTGCCAGGCGCAGCATGGCCATAACCGGATAGCCCTGAAACACCACAATGCGTATGTCGGGCACACCCTGGAAGGAATACCTGGCCAACTCGGGAATAGACTCCACAAGATCTTCAACGATGGCTACGTCCGGGGTCCCGGCGAGGGAATAGAGGCCGGCGAGAATGTTCGACAGGTGCCGCTCAAGGTAGGGAACCGACACCCGGGCGCCCGACGCCTTGATGTAGTCGTCTCCGTCCCGCCCCGTTATGACGGTAATGCCTTTGCCACCAGAGCCCTTGGCGGGTTTGATGGCAAAGCCCTTGAGATCCTCGGCCATCTGGCGGAAACGGGAAATCTCGTGTTGTTGGCGCACAACCTGTAACAGCTTGGGCGTGCGGACATCGTATTCGGCGACGGCCAGCTTGGTTTTCAGCTTGTTATCCACCAGGGGATAGGAGACGCGGCTGTTGTACCGGGCAATGTAGTCCACATTGCGCCGGTTCATGTTCAGCATTCCCAGCCGATTAAGCTTCCAGGGCGATATCCAGCCCATCAGTCGTAGACCTTCATGGGATTGAACCGGCGCAGTTCAGACAGCTTGTAGCCGGTATACTGGCCCATCAGCAGGATCAGCCCCAGCACCACAAGATGCAGCTCCGGGAAGTTGAAAGTCAGATGGCTGGCCAGCGGCGTACTCATCAGTAGAAAAGCGCACACAGCGACGAACAGGCTGCCGGCGCCCTGAACAAAGACCTCCCGCGGCCCTTCTTCCTCCCAGAGAATGGACATGCGCTCGATAGTCCAGGCGATGATGACCATGGGGAAGAACGTCACTGTCATACCGGTATTAAAGCCCATCTGATAGCCGGCAATGCTCAGACCAGCGGTTATAAAGATCACCAGAATGATGAGCGCCGATATCCGGGATACCAGCAACAGGTTGAGGCTGGACAGGTAACTGCGCATCAGCAACCCGATGGCAACCACAGAAATAAACGCGATCAATCCCGGCACCAGTGTGGTCTGCACAAATGCCACGGCGATCAGAATCGGCATGAAGGTTCCGGAGGTCTTGATGCCCACCACAATCCGCATCAGTGCAACAACGAGCGCGCCGAGTGGCAGTAACAGAAGCATCCTGAACATGCCCTGTTCTTCAATAGGGAGCTGATAGAGGCTCAGAAAACCGAGGCCGTTGTCGGAGGACTGGGCCTGCGCCAGTTGCAGCGCTGGCACCGTTTGCCTGAGCATAGAGAAGCTCACTTCCGAGTCATCACCACCGACCACATCAAGCAATGAAACCGACTCCTGGCGCCATAGCAGAACGTCTTCCGGGAGCCCCTGTTCTGCCGTACGGGGATCGAATGTCAGCCACCGGGCGCCATCATAGATCTGAAGGAAGGGACGGAGCTGTTGCTGACGCCTTGCATCCTCAAGTGCCAGGCCGTCCGCCGTGCGGGCCGGAATACCGGCGTGGTTCAGCATCTGGTTAAGCAGTTCGATGTAGTTTGCGTTGGAAACGAGCAGAGTGGTGTTCTGTGCGCGGCTATCCGGCCGCAGCAGCTTGATCAGTTCGCGGGTCAAGCTTTCCGGTGTGCTGGATTTTGCCGCAGCCTGTTGAAGAAGTTCTTCAACGGCAGTGGCCTGGGGCTCCTCCCAGAATACCGGCTCGGGTTTCGGGCGTCGCTCGGGTTCAATGGTCTGAGCCTGTCCGTCCGGCACCAGCTGTACCTTGAAATACAATGTCTGGGTACCGTTGACATCCCGTTTTGACCATTCAGCCCGGCGGTCACCGGAGTCTTCCACAATGGAGAAGCCATAACCCGGGGAGGCAGCCTGTTCAGAAATAATGCGGAACCCCGGGGGCTGGTCAGGGATATTCATACTGGCAAGCACCGGTTCACCGGTACCCTCGAAATCAATCCGGGCTTCCACCATCCAGACCGGCTGTTGCTCTCCGGTGAACCAGGGAATACCCAGCTCCACATGACGCCAGACAGCCACCGAAATACCGGCAGCTATCAGTAAAAGAATCGCAAAGTAGAAGGGAATGCGGGAGCGGGCCGTCACGATTCGTCCCCATTGTCTCCGTCAGGGCGTGAGCTTGGCAGCTCTGTGGCAAACTCCTTGCCGACATCGATCAGCATAACGTCCCTCAGAATGTTTCGCCCCACCAATACGCGATGGGATAGATGGCTCCGGTCTGTCAGGGTGAATTCTGCCTGTTGCTGGTGATTGCCAATCATGAACTGAAGCTCGACAACCACCCGGCGCTCGCTTTCGTCGGTGCTGGACTGAATGATTTTGACGCGGCGGGCAACTTCTCTTTCCAGCGTCATGAAATCGTCTGAGTCCGGAACCGGTACATCGAATCTGACCCAGTTGTTGCCATCCCTTTCAAACCGTTTGATGTTCCGGGCGTCCAGTGACGAGGTTTCGGCACCGCTGTCAATGCGTGCGTCGTATACCAGCTCGGCGCCAACGAGGTAGAATTTTTCGAGTTCACCGACAATGACCTTGCCCCTGAGCCTGTCTGCCCTGCCATCGTCACCTTCACTCTGGTTTTGAATCGTGCAGACAGGTTCTTCGGGAGCGGGTGGGCAAGTGGGTTTTTCAACCTGTTCAGAAATGGCCTGCAGAATGGTTCTGGTGGATTCTTCGTTGTGGCGGGTAAGCGCCTGAAACCCCTCGTCAGCGCGGTTCTCCAGGCTGGCGACCTGGTCGCCCTGGTTGACCACCGAAGTGTTGAGGGCCTCGAGGTCCTCTTTCTCCACCATGAAATAGCGATCTGCAGTACAACCGGACATCAACAGCAGTAACACGGCTGGCGCCGCAAGCTTTCGAGAAACTGAAACCATGAAAAACATCCGAAACCTCTGAACCCGCGGCGTGATTTCTCACAGTCCGGAATACCGTCATAAAGAGTGCCGCAATTAAAGTCATTACCCCATCGGGCAACGCTATCTTATTCTCAGGGCGGAAGTATACAACAACATACCTGTTGGGAGGGTTTACAGATGGTTAACGGCGAAAATATCTGTTTCAGGATGTCCGGGACAGGAAGTGGTTCTCGGCAAGCACTTCATCAGACCGGAGATATTCCTGAACAATCGGGGAGCAATTGAGATAGAACAGTAGCAGCTCCCTCTGAACATCCTGATCCTGGATACGCGAGGCATAGTGGATCAGATCACGTATGGATTCATCGCCGTTGTTCTGGAACGTCTTGCCATAGCGGCTCTTCAGGATGCCGGTCAGACGCTCGAGATGAAATTCACCGGTATGGGTCATGTGCGGCAGTATGCGGAACTCTCCCTTGTGATTCTTCGACCGGAAGCCGTCGTGGTCTTCAGGCCAGTCGGAGGGTGACAGTTCCGATCCCAGTTTTCTCCAGAGCTCTTTAAGCATGTCGAATTCCTGTCCTTTATACTGCCCAGGGACCTTGGTGCCGGGGTGTATTATCCGTTTTAGATGATATTACGCACCGAGTCCAGAGCCGGATGTATCAGGCTGAAATTTTTGCCAAGCAGTCGATGGCTGCATGTGTAACAACAAGTATCCGACGGGGCGACAGGCAAAAAGGTTCCGCGAATACGGTAAACTGTTGCTGCATTGTCATATTCGAATAATCAGTCAAGGAGATCAGGGTGCCCCAGGCCGTAGTTGCTGCGATGGAAAACCAGCCGGAGATTGTTGTGTCCGCGGCCATGCTGGCCCTGGTTGTGGGCCTGCTGGTGTTCATGGTGATAAAGGGTAACCGCACCACTGAAAGCTGGCGGCAACGCGCGGCGGTTCTGGACAATCAGGTGGCTGGCCTGGAGTCCGAAAGCAGGTCCCGGCTGGAGCGTATTGAGCAGCTTGAAGCTGAGAGAGTGTCGCAACAGCAGCGCGCCGATGAGCTTGCCCGGGCGCTCAGTGACGCAAAAGTCGCTCTCAGGGAGCAGGAAGTCACACTTGAGAAAGAGCGCCGGTCTACCACTGAAAAACTGGAACTGCTGGAACGGAATCGCGATGCGCTGAAGCAGGAGTTCGAGAACCTGGCCAACCGCATTTTTGAACAGAAAAGCGAGCGTTTCAGCCAGCAGACCCGGACCAGCATTGATACCCTGCTCAACCCGTTCCGTGACCAGCTGCAGGATTTTCGCAAGCGGGTGGAGGACGTCTACACCAACGAAACCCGTGATCGACAGGCCCTGAGAAGCGAAATAAAGTCCCTGCAGGAACTGAACCGCCAGATCACTGAAGAGGCCTCCAACCTGACCAGGGCGCTCAAGGGTGACAAGAAGATCCAGGGCAACTGGGGTGAACTGATCCTTGAGAGAGTGCTGGAGCGTTCCGGCCTGCGCAAGGGCATCGAGTACGAAACCCAGGGCAGCTACCGCGATGACAACAACCAGCTATTGCGGCCGGATGTGATTGTGCACCTGCCTGACCAGCGTAACCTTGTGGTGGACTCGAAAGTGTCGCTGGTGGCTTACCAGCAATGGGCGACGGAAGAAGATGAAGAGGCAAAGGAAGAGGCGCTACGGCAGCATGTGGAAGCCGTTCGCAACCACATCCGGGCGCTGAGCGAGAAGGACTACAGCCAGCTCCACGGTCTGCACTCGCCGGACTTCGTCTTCCTGTTCATGCCCATTGAACCGGCATTTGTAGCCGCTTTTCAGCAGGACGAGAACCTATTCGCAGAAGCATTTGAGCGAAAGATTATTGTGGTTACACCAACCACGTTACTGGCCACCTTGCGCACCATCGAGAACATCTGGCGGTACGAGCGCCAGAGCCAGAACGCGCGTCGCATTGCTGACAGGGCCAGTGCAGTGTATGACAAGCTGAGGATATTTGTGGAGGCCATGGAAAAACTCGGCACCCAGCTACACACTGCACAGGGCACTTATGATTCCGCAATGAACACCCTGACCCGTGGGCGCGGTAATCTGATCTCCCAGGCCAATCGCTTTGTGGAGCTGGGCGTTCGTGTTAAAAAAGAACTCCCGAAAGCGATCATGGATCAGGCAGAAGTGGACGCCGAAGACGACGCCGTCCGGGATAACCAGCAGGAGTAAAGCACATGGTGAAGATAACCCGCATCGGGCGCCGATCGGCTTGCGGCCTTTTTCTGGCATCGCTGCTGATGGCCGGTCAGGTTGATGCACTGGAGCCTGAACACGAAATCCGCAGGCTGATGCTGGCCACTGAAGAGGCGGTCACCGGCGAGAACTGGGGCGAAGCGGGGGAATATCTCAACCGCCTTCAGCAACTGGAAGGGGACAAACCGGCGGACTATTACTATTTTCGCGGCCGGGTGATGCTGGAGGCCGGGCATTTTAACGAGGCGCGGGCGGCACTGGAACGCTACGTCAGCCGGGCCGGCGAAGACGGTGAGCATTACCGCGACGCCCTCAATCTGATTACACGGGTTGAGAAGGAGCGAAAGCAAGAGGGGGCAAATGCCAGTGAAAACGGGCAGGACAAGAGTGAGCCGGTTGCCATCATAGAGCCTGCTGGTGAGGAATCACTGGAGAATCTGAAGCAGCTGTACCTGGCTGAATCGGATGAGCAAGCCCTGGTGATTCACGCCAATACCCTTCTCGGGGCGGCGGGATGGAGAGCCGACCAGCGAATCGTAAGGCTGGACCAGCCGGCAGATATCGCCTACACGCTGGACAGACGCAACGACACGATCAGCATTCAGGAGTCCCGCCGTGAGGACAACGACCGGGTGGTCCGAACAACGGAGTCGCTGGGTGTGTTCGGGGTCAATCCGCAGGTGGAGTGGAACTGCGAGAGCTCAACCAGCAGTTGCTGGATATACGATCCGAGAGATGGCTCACGCCTGATGAAGCTGAGCGAGGACCGGGAAAGGGCACGGGAAATTGCCCGCACCCTAGGCCGTCTGATAAAGACGATGCAGGGGGCCAGTCAGTCCGGCAGTTGACCCCGCTCACCCTCGCGGTAGGCCCCGGGGGTGACGCCTGTCCACTTCTTGAACGCACGGTGGAAGGTGGAAGGCTCGGTGAATCCGACACGGAAGGCAATGTCGTTAATGGGTAAATCCGGCCGCGACAGGTAGTAAATGGCCATATCCCGCCTCAGCAAGTCCTTGATTTCCTGGAACGATGTGTTTTCCTGCTTCAGCCGCCGCCGAAGGGTCTGGGGGCTGGTATGCAGTTCCGCGGCAATCCATTCGAAATCCGGCAATGACCGGGTAAAGTCCCGGCCGATCAGCGCCCGTATCCGGCCGGTAAAGGTATTGCTTTCATCCGGGCGTGATAACAGATCCGCCGGCGAGGTTTTCAGGAACTGGCGCATCTCGGGTTTGTCCCGGATTACCGGTGCCTGGAGAAAACGCTTGTCGAATGTCAGTGCCGTTTTCCCGGCCTCGAAAGACAGAGGGCAATGGAAAATATGCCGGTATTCATCGCCATGGGGCGGCCGGGGATAGCTGAACTGTGCCTTCAGCAACTCCACCGGTTGCCCGATCAGCCAGCTGCCCAGCCGGTGCCAGATCACCAGAATGCTTTCCCGAAAAAAATACATCGGGTCCTGAATATCACCCTCAATCACCGTTTCCAGTCGCGCGGTCTGGTCATCCACCTCCAGCTTCATGGCCACCATGGGCTCGAACAGACGGCAGAAATCGAAGGCCCGCCGGTATACCGCTTCCAGGTTGGGGCAGTCAATCACCAGGGCACACATGGTGGCAAAGGTGCCGGTACGGCAGCGCCGGGGGCCCAGGCCCATGAACTCATCCTCCATGCGGTTCCAGATAATCTGCATCAGCCGGCTGTACTGGGTGCTGCTGACCCGCGCCATCTCGATTCTCAGCAGATCCGGTGAAATCCCGGCTTCCCGCAGCAAGGCACGGGTATCAAAACCCGCCTTCCCGGCGCCTATCAGCGCGGCTTCCACAAAGTGTCTGGAAACGGTGAGTTCCGACATGTGATCCTTTATCCTTCTTTGAATGAAGCCCATCATAAAACCCTTCGCTTACAATGCAACCATAAGGAGATTTGCATGCCCGGCCCGCTAAACCACCTCAAGATACTGGATTTCAGCACGCTGCTCCCTGGCCCCTACGCCACCATGCTGCTGGCGGACATGGGCGCAGACGTCCTGCGGGTGGAGGCCCCGGACCGGCTGGACCTCACCCGCGTCATGCCCCCGCTGGAAGACGGCGTAAGCACGGCCCACACCTTCCTGAACCGCGGTAAGCGTTCCCTTGGCCTGGACCTGAAGAAAGAGGGCAGTGCGGACGTGATCAAGCGCCTGGTAAAAGACTACGACGTGGTTATCGAACAGTTCCGCCCGGGCGTGATGGACAGGCTGGGCATCGGCTACGACACCCTGAAAGCCATCAACCCGAACCTGATCTACTGCGCCATCACCGGCTATGGCCAGACCGGCCCCTACAAAGACCGTGCCGGCCACGACATCAACTACCTGTCCCTGGCCGGCGTATCCAGCCACAGCGGCCGCAAGGAGTCCGGCCCACCACCCCTGGGTATCCAGGTGGCCGACGTGGCTGGCGGCTCCCACCATGCGGTCATGGGCATCCTGGCGGCGGTGATTCACAGGCAGCAAACCGGGGAAGGGCAGTACATCGACATCAGCATGACCGACGCCGCCTTCGCCCTGAATGGCATGGCCGGCGCCGCCGCGCTGGCAGGGGGGCAGGAACAGAAACCGGAAAGCTCAATGCTTAACGGCGGAACCTTCTACGATTACTACCAGACCAGCGACGGCCGCTGGATCTCTGTCGGCAGCCTGGAACCCCAGTTCTCGGCCCGGCTGTGCGAAGCCCTGGATATCCCCGAGATGAAAAGCTTCGCCCTCAGCCAGAACCCCGAACACCAGCAAACCATCCGCGAAGCCCTGAAAGCCGCCTTTGCCCGGAAAACCCTGAAAGAGTGGGAAGCGGTGTTTGCAGGCGTGGATGCCTGTGTGGAGCCCGTACTGACGATTACCGAAGCCGCGGAGCATCCCCAGATGAAGGCGCGGAATATGGTGATAGAGGTGGCCAGGGAGGGCGGTGGTTTCCAGAAGCAGATAGGGCATCCGATCAAGTTCAGTGGGACGCCTTGTGAGAGTCGTTATGTTGGGCGGGTATTGGGGGCTGATAACGACGTAGTAAATAAAAAATGAAACGAGCGTCAGTTCTTGGCGCAGAATGAGTTTGTCTACTAATTTGTGAGAGTGAGTCATCTTTGGCTCATCCATAACAATCACAATGGACAAACAACTATGAAATTGCTTCGCAAACCTTTCAGGAGCGCCGGCAAAGGCGCATTGAAAGCTGCTGGAGTAGCGCTGGCCAGCAGCTTTCTGATAACAGGATGTTTCGACGGTAGCAGCTCTTCCAGTTCCGGTGACTCAGTGAACGAACAGCTCTTCCCGGCGGACGGTAAATTTGAGGCAAATATAAGGAGAACGACGAACGGGGTTCCGCATATAAAGGCGAATAATCTTGCTTCGGCGGCTTTTGGACATGGCTACGTACAGGCCCAGGATAATGTGTGTTTGTTGGCAGAGGCATTCGTCAAGGCAAGGAGTGAAAGGGCGAAGTATTTTGGCCCCGGCGATAACAGTATCAATATAATCAACGATTTCAGCTATATGGCGCAGGACATACTCAGCGGAGCCAAAGCCGAGTTTCCACAGCTTACTGAAGAAAGTCGCGCCATGGTTGAAGGTTTCACGGCCGGATATAACCGGTACGTAAGCGAAACCGACCCCAGCGCCCTACCTGCGGAATGCCGTGACCAGCCCTGGGTAAAGGAAATCGAGCCAACCGATCTGCTGGCGCACTATCGGATCGTGGGGCAATTTGCCAGTGGTGCGCAATTTGCCACTGGCTTGGCCTTTGCCGCGGTACCTCCGGGAGAGTCAGCCGAGCCGATTCTGGCTCAGAATACTGACGATACCACTGGCAAGCTCTTGCAAGTGGCAGAGGCTGCTCGACAGAACGTTCGCAGGATCGACAACTTTGCGGACATGGGCCTGGCCAGCAACGCCTGGGGTATTGGCTCTGAACTGACCGAGAATGGAAAAGGTGCGTTACTCGCGAATCCCCATTTTCCGTACACCGGCCACAGGCGGCTCTACCAGGCCCAGCTGACTGTTCCGGGCTACCTGAATGTCAATGGCGCGGGGCTGCTTGGCACGGCCATTCCGCTGATTAACTTCAACGAGAATCTGGCGTGGTCCCACACAGTGACCACCAGCCGACGCTTTACCTGGTATGAACTGGAGCTGAAGGCAGGTGACCCGCTGACCTATATTAAAGACGGCGTCGAAAAGCCTATAACCTCCAAAACCTTTCAGATTGAAGTGAACATGGGCGGCCCTGAGCCGGTCGTTCTTGAAAGGACCTTCTGGTTCTCCGAATACGGCCCTATGCTGGCGGCAAACGAGGCCAACGACGCCTTCCCGGAGTGGGGTGGGACGGGGCTTGTCAACGGTGAACCGGCCGCTTATACCTATCGCGATGCTAATGCGAATACCTCCGGCCTGCTTGATACCTGGCTTGAGATGAGTCGGGCGACGAATCTTGAGGAGTTTAAGAATGTGTTCCGTGAGTGTGGTACCACCCTGTGGACGAACACCACATACGCAGACGATCAGGGCAATGCCTACTATATTGATAGTAGCTCCGTGCCCAATCTCTCTGGGGCTTCTCTTGCGGTCCTTGATTTCAAGCGCACTGCCAGCCCGGCGTTCAACCAGTTGTTTGATGGCGGTGTCACCCTCCTTGACGGTTCAAAGTCCCGGGATGACTGGGTAGAAGGGGAGTGTGCAGGCTTGGTGCCTTTTGAGGATAAGCCCCAGTTGCAACGTGCAGACTGGGTTCAGAACTCCAATAGCAGTCATTGGGCCACCAACCCTGATGAGTTTCTAACTGGTTTTTCGCCCCTCTTCGGCGCTGAGAATGCGCCGGTGAATCCCCGCACGAGACTTGGCATCAAAATGCTTCAGAACCCAACTGATCCGGGACTGGACCCGAATACCCCACCGCCCGCCGGTCAGGATGGCAAATTCAGCGCCGAGGATCTGATCAACACCATCTGGAACAACCGGGCCTGGTACGCCGAACAGTTCTTGCCAGAACTGCGGGCTCGCTGCACTGAGATAAGCGACCCTGTTGAAGTGCCCCAAGGACTCCTGCCGTCAGATCCCGAGGTGACATCACCTGGCTCAATGGATGTTACAGAAGGGTGTGATACCTTGAATGACTGGAATGGAACCTATGATCTAACCAGTACCGGTGCCCATCTGTTCAGGGCGTTTATCGATATCTACAATCGAAGCTTCCCCGATGACCTGGAAACGGATTTCGATCCGGCGGATCCAGTCAACACGCCGGCTGACCCTTCAACGGACAATCGCGGCGAGGCTGATGACGTTATGCTTCAGTCCCTGGCAGCAGCAATGGTATTGCTGGAGGATGCCGGTATTGCACTTGATAGCCCGCTGGGTGAGGTTCAGTACTATCAGCCCACTGGAGGTGTTCCGCCAGGAGGGGATCCGGCAAATGCTCAGGCGCTCTCCGCAAGAATTCCATGGCACGGTGGTGATGGCAATGTAGAAGGTGCCTTCAACGCCATTGGCGTGGTGGATAATAATTTCGCTGAAGATACGCGCATTCCGCGAGTGAATACCCCGGAATATGATTCTGACAGTGGAGCCGGCTTCGCGGCAGGACTATCTGCTAACGATGGAGAAGGTTGGTTGATTGCCCGCGGTACAAGCTGGCATTTCGGGCTCGAGTATACGGATGAGGGGCCTCAGGCCTATGGGCTGACCAGTTATTCCCAATCCGCAGATACAGAATCTGACTTCTTTATCGACCAAAGCAGTCGCTACTCACAGAAAGATGCGAGGAAGCTGTACTTTACGGAGGAGGAAATCGAACAGAACCTACTGACTGATGGGGAGATAACCATCAGTAACTAATAGGCTAAAATAGAGAATTCCTGCAGCTGTGTATGGTAACAGGAACCCCGGGGCTTGGCTTCGGGGTTTTTTGTTGGCTTGGCATAACGCCTGTGACGTGATCCCGGTTCGTACCCTAGTTGATGACGCGTAGAGATGATCTTTGCAGTAGAGATGTTTGGGGGTGAGGGGAGTATCGGTGTTGTGGCTGCATAGAGTATGGAGTACAAGCCGCGTGCCTGTGCAAAGCTGAAACAAAAAAGGCCGCCATCAACGATGGCGGCCTCAGCTTCACACCTCATGAAATTCAATCCGGTATCGTAGTTCCGATTAGCTGGATTGTTTGCTCAATCATTGTGCCAAAGGTTGTCTGGGCATCCTCCGTAGAGACAATCACCTCGCCGCCGGCGGCAATTGTGCGGTCTTTCAACACGTCACCCGGTTCGGCAATCTCTTCTTGTGGCAGAACCGGGGTTCCGTGGACACCTGTTTCATAGCGAGTAATCATCGGCGTGTCCAGTGGTTCCTCAGTTGCCTTGGCGCCCATGATCAGAGCGAGCGCCTCAGAGCCGGAGAGCGGCGCTGCCGGTGATTGGACGCGAAGGCCATTGGGGAAGGTGATATCCAACGGCCCTTTGTCCTCACCGTAACGCGTGTCGGCGGCATTCGGAGTAGTGCGGTCCCCCTCTACCTGAGCCAGAACAGTGTTTGAAACAGCAAGTTCGTTGGCAAAGTTGATGGGGTCAACCGCATCGAGAGTCGCCTGGTTCACATTAAGGAAGGTCTCAAGATCGGCATCACCTTGCGAGAGACCAGCCGCGACTTGCAGACCACCAAGAATGGTTGGCGCGAAGCTCGGAGAGTTTTCAAGCAGTCGTGTAGTACCAGCGACCGGAGTAAGCAGGTGCGACGACGCCACCAAAAGGTCTTCGTTGCCACTCGCCGTGGCCGCACCCACGAAGGCACCACCGTTCAGCGTGCCGAGGGAATGCCCAACGAAATTCACTCCATTACCGGTGACTCCGTCCATGCCATTGATCGTCGCAGCGAGGTTCATCAGGTCGATAGAGCCCTGGCGAAGAATGTCGCGGGAGTTCAGGAAGTTGGTCAGGTTGATAAACAGCGATCCAGAGCTGCCAACGCCCTCTTCGAAGTCCATGGCCATCGGATTGTTATCCGGGTCAGCTGTGTAGCCATAGTGGCGCTCGTTGATTTCGCCTTCGACATAACCGGTGGCAGTATTCGCAGGTTCGAGCCCCGGAATAGTGCTTCCCGCATTGGCAACCGTCGTATCGAGTGAGAACGCTAAACCCAGGGCCGGAGCATTTACCGGGTCTTCGCCCGCGCCAACAATTACGTCATCGCACTGGCCTGCCAAAACATTGCCAACTGCTTCATCGAACGACCGCTCGCCGGATACGGTACCACCGGCCCCGTCAGGCATTCCGTCGAACCTCGCGTCTTCGCATGGGGTATCGGGGGATGCATCGAGTGGCTCGAGGCCCAAAGCGATCGCGGTCAGAATTTGTGCTGGGAACTCTCCAGCAATTACCGTATCAATCGTTGCCTGGGTTTCGGGCGTCACGATAGGATTGCCTTCGTCGTCCAGTTCAGGTTGGTCAACAACCCCACCCTGAACCAGCAATGTTAGTGCAAGGCTTTCCTGATCTTCCAGCGTGAACGGTGATACACCGTGCAGGGGTTGGTCGATCGCAAATACGGCAAGGCTCAGGCCTGCCTCTTCAGCGGATGCGACCAACTGGGTGCCGAAGGCAAGTGCGGCACTTCGGTCGGTCGTGATACCGTGCTGGAAAATCACCGGGATAAGCGGAGTACCACTGTCATCGGCCGGATTCTCTCCATTCGGAGTGATGACGAGCATGGGTACCCGGACATCATCCTGCAGCGTGGGGAACGGGAAGTTGTAATTGAGCACTGAACTCACATCCGAATCTTCCTGGGGAATCGTTGCATCAAGCTGATCCCCGAGGATTGCGGCAAGGCCGGAATCTGGCTGCCAGCTCTGGGTGCGGATCGAGGATGTTGGGCCAGTCTGGTTCGCGTCAGGCACGCTGATATACTGCGGCAGCTCAATGAAACCCTGATGGACATCAATATCGCCCGCTTCAACATCCAGTGAAGAGAGCACAGCTGATACCGACAGCGCATCATTGGTGGAGTCGATGCCAAAATCGCGGGCCTCGGGTATGGGGAATTCGATACCTGCGATACCAAATCCTGCTTCCGCAGTAGCGCCGACACAATCAAACTTTTGCTTACCATCGAGGGCGTCACAGTCCCCGAAGTCGCTGCCAAGCACCTCACTGGGGGTAAATCCCGATGTTGCTACCTGTACGAAATAGGAAGTATCTCCGAAACCGAATGACGTCGGATCATCGTTCCCCGGACGAAGAAAATCTGATGGTTCAACGACGTCATTTTCTGGATCTTTGCCAAGGGCCGCCACAACAGCAGCCTGAACCTGCTCATCGGTCGCCGTTTCGGGAAGACCAAAACGTTCCGGGTCCAGTCCCGAGGGCTCGCCGCTAGCCTGTGCTTCAAAAACAGTTGCCGCTGCCGCTCTTAAACCGGCAGCACCTACCTTAACCTGCCTTTCAAGCTGGTCACTTATCCAGTTGGCCGGGTTGGCGATATGGCTAAGAACTTTTTTGTCTTCGCTGGTCGTAAAGCTGTACGACAGGGCAATATTGTCCTTGCCAAGGGCAGCCAGCCCCGCACCCTCACGGGAGCTGTTGTTCAGCGCGAAATAATTGGTGCTGATGTTTTCCCAGAAGCCCGTGATCAGGGTTTTGACGGGAGCGAGAGCGTTGTTACCAAGGGGCTCGTCTTCCTCGCCAAGATTCTGGTATGACGGGGAACCAACAATTGCATCGCCATTTACATCCTCAATGCCGTCGGTGACCACGACCACGTAACGGCTTAGAGGATTAAGAGGCGTGTTGGGACGCACGCGAATTGCAGAGTCGCCATTCAGTTCTACCACGTCGTGATCATAGGCGGGAGATTCTGCGAGTTCCATCAGGTACCCAATCGCCTGTTCACGGTTTCGGCCTTGCAGGTCTTCACCGGTGCCGAGGGGATCCTGGCCGGCAGCAAGCTGGAAAGTAACGGCCAGGGGAATGGTCGGTGGCTCTCCTGCTGAAAGGGCACGGACGGGCTCGCCGCTGGCATAGGCAAGCTCAATCAGGAAAACGTTCTGGTTAGGGTTGGGGATGACCGGCAGTTCCGTCTGTGGATCGGCTTCTGGATCGAAGGCAGGATTGGGAATGAAAGCTCTTGAGTCGACGGAATCGATGTCAATATCGCCACTCATTCGGACAACGGCAGGAGCTACCGTGGACGCGCCACTCAGTTTGTTGAGAGCTCCAATGACGGGATTTGTCTCGTCTCCATCAATGCCGAAGGAGCCATCTTGCGCTTCCTGGTCAAAGTTCAGGTCACTTGGAATAGGCACTTCGCTGGTGATCGGATTAAAAACTGGCCAGGTCTTACCATCAATGTCCGGGTTGTTAACCTTTGGCTCCGGATTCGCATTCTGCGACCCGGAGCCGGCGCTATCAAAGCACCCTGTTAGTCCAAGGGAGGACGCCACAGCAAGACTTATTAGAGTTTTCTTGAACATGGGTGTGGAACCTTTTCCTGTTGTTGTGTCGTTATGTTCGGCTGCTGACGGGGCCGGTCTGGTCCGGTAAACCCAATGTCAGTGGCCTGTTCTGCTTATTCTGTTGTCTGAATTTCTGGCCAGCGCTCTGTGCCAAGTTTTCTGTAACTCTGACTATAACGTCAGTAAAGCAACAGTTGATCGCTCTAAAGTGTGATTCTGACCATTGGGAGCCCACCCGCACAGTCGGAGTTCGGCTTCATTGAAAAATAGTTGGCCCTGAGACGTTTGTCGAGTCCCTCAGGACGGGTGTTCCGAGCTTAGCTGAAGTTTGAGAAATCGGGTTTTCTTTTTTCCGTGAAGGCCGTGATGGCTTCGGCATTTTCGGGAGATTTCAGGCGTTCAGCGAACAGTTTGCCCTCGGCCAGCATGGTGGTTTTGAGCTCTTCGGCGGTGGCCCTGTTCAGGAGTTCCCGGGTGGCGCGGATGGCGGCTGGTGGCTGGGCCGCCAGCCGGGTGCAGGCTTCCAGGGCGGCGGTTTCTGTCTGCGCCGGTTTGCATGCCCGGTTGATCAGCCCCATGCGCAGGGCATCGTCGGCGGTGAAGGCATCACCGAGCATCAGCAGCTCTGCGGCGCGCACCCGGCCAAGCCAGGAGGGCAGCAGCAGGCTGGAGCCGCCTTCCGGGCAGAGGCCAAGGTTGGCGAACGGCATCTGGAAGTGGGTGTTGTTGCCGGCGAACACCAGGTCGCAATGCAGCAGCATGGTGGTGCCGATACCCACCGCCGGGCCATTGACGGCCGCCACAATGGGTTTGTTGGTGGTGGCCAGCAGGAACAGGAAACGGCCCACGGGCGTATCCTCAAAATCCCCGGGCAGGCCCGCGGCGAAGTCGCCCAGGTCATTGCCGGCGGTGAAGCAGTCTTCGCTGCCGGTATAAAGAAGGCAGCGAATGTCGCTGTCGTTCTGCGCCTGTTCGATGGCATCGCCCAGGGCGGTGTACATGTCATGGGTGAGGGCGTTTTTGCGGTCCAGGCGATTGATACGAACGGTAAGGATGTGATTGTTCTTTTCGGTGAGGACGAGTTCGGTCACGGTGTCTCCTGCGGTCTGATTCGACTTTGGCGACGATATTACAGTCATTTGGCGCCGTTTCGCCAAGATTCCGGTGAAAAGCTTCCCCTTCAGTCTGATCCCTCGTTTCAGGATTTTCTGGTAAACTTCGCGCTTCTGTTTACACAGCCCTGAAATTCATAACCGATCTATAAACCAGACCTGATGAGACGCCTATGACCACCGTAATCCGCCAGGACGACCTGATTGAGAGCGTAGCGGACGCGCTGCAGTTCATTTCCTACTACCACCCGAAAGATTTTATTCAGGCAGTGTACGAGGCCTATCAGAAGGAAGAATCCCAGGCGGCGAAGGATGCCATGGCGCAGATCCTGATCAACTCCCGCATGTGTGCCCAGGGCAAGCGGCCGATCTGTCAGGATACCGGTATTGTGACGGTTTTCGTGACCATCGGCATGGATGTGCAGTGGGATGCGGACATGCCGCTGGACGACATTATCAATGAGGGCGTTCGTCGCGCTTACACCCATCCGGATAACGTGCTGCGCGCCTCCGTGCTGGCAGACCCGGACGGCAAGCGTGCCAACACCAAGGACAACACGCCCGCCGTCATCCATTACAAGATGGTTCCGGGCAACACCGTGGATGTCCACGTGGCCGCCAAGGGTGGTGGTTCCGAAGCCAAGTCCAAGTTCGCCATGCTCAATCCGTCGGATTCCGTGGTGGACTGGGTGCTGAAGATGGTGCCGCAGATGGGCGCCGGCTGGTGCCCGCCCGGTATGCTGGGCATCGGCATTGGTGGCACCGCCGAGAAGGCGATGGAACTGGCGAAAGAGTCCCTGCTGGATCCGATTGATATCCACGACCTGCAGGCCCGCGGCGCCTCCAACCGAGCTGAAGAACTGCGCCTGGAACTGTTCGAGAAGGTCAACGAACTGGGCATCGGCGCCCAGGGCCTGGGTGGCCTGACCACGGTTCTGGATGTGAAGGTGAAGGATTATCCCACCCACGCCGCCAACAAGCCGGTGGCGATCATTCCCAACTGTGCCGCCACCCGCCACGCTCACTTTGTGCTGGACGGCTCCGGCCCCTCACTGCAAACCCCGCCGAGTCTGGACGACTGGCCGGAAATCACCTGGGAAGTGGGTGACAGCGTGCGCCGCGTGAACCTGGATACGGTCACTCCGGAAGATGTGAAAGACTGGAAACCGGGCGAAACCGTGCTGCTGTCCGGCAAGATGCTGACCGGCCGTGACGCCGCCCACAAGGTCATGGTGGACATGATCGAGCGCGGCGAAGAGCTGCCAGTAGACCTGAAAGGCCGCTTCATCTATTACGTGGGCCCGGTAGATCCGGTGCGTGAGGAAGTGGTTGGCCCGGCCGGCCCCACCACCGCCACGCGCATGGACAAGTTCACCCGCACCATGCTGGAAAAAACCGGCCTTACCGGCATGATCGGCAAGGCCGAGCGCGGCCAGGTAGCCATCGACGCCATCCGTGAGTTCGGCGCCGTCTACCTGATGGCGGTGGGTGGTTCAGCCTACCTGGTGTCCAAGGCCATCAAGCACGCGGAAGTGGTGGCCTTCCCGGAACTGGGTATGGAAGCCATCTACGAGTTTGAAGTGGAAGACATGCCGGTGACTGTTGCAGTGGACTCCAAGGGCTCCTCTGTTCATCAGACCGGCCCGGCCGAGTGGCACGACAAGATCATTGCCGCTAAAGCCGTTTAAAAAAAGATTTGCCACGAAATCCACTAAATCCACGAAAAAATGAAAAAAAACAGATCAGTTATTGTTTTTTTTAGTGGATTTCGTGGATTTAGTGGCAAAAAATCTTTTCCCTAGGAAGAGCAACTGATATTCAAATGCTTCCCCCAATCCGGGGGCTGTGCTGCATATTCTTCGTTTTCCGGCTGTTCATCGAACGGCTTTTTCAGTACCTCAATTAATTCCTTCATCGGCTCGTAGTTGCCACTCTGGGCTTCCAGGATCACCTGCTGCGCCAGGTAGTTTCTGAGGATGTACTTCGGGTTCACCTTGCGCATCTGGTATTCCCGCTCGTCATGGGCGCGGGTTTCGTTTTGCAGGCGCTGCTCGTAGCGCTCCAGCCACTCATCCGCCACGCTGCGGTCCACGAACAGATCCCGGATGGGTGATGAGCCCTTTGATGTGAGATTGGACAGACCCCGGAAGAACAGCGTGTAGTCCACATGGTGCTCGTGCAGCATGCTGAAAGTATCCATAATCAGGCTGAGATCCGACGAATCCTCCTGCGCCAGCCCCAGCTTGTCCCGCATGTTCTGCAGGAAGCGCTCGTTGTAGGCGATTTCATAACGCCGCAGGCTCCGGCGCACATCATCCTCGTTCATCACGGGCAGCAGTGCATTGGCCAGGTACTGGCAGTTCACAAAACCGACGTTGGGCTGGCGGTTGTAGGCATAACGCCCGCCCTGGTCGGTGTGGTTGCAGATGTAACCGGCGTCGAAATCGTCCAGGAACGCATAGGGGCCGTAGTCAAAGGTATCCCCGATGATGGACATATTGTCGCTGTTCATCACCCCGTGGCAGAACCCCACCGCCTGCCAGTCCGCGATCATCCGCGCCGTGCGCTCCACCACTTCCACAAACCAGCGCTGGTAACGCTCGTCCTCGGGCAGGTCGATCAGGTGAGGGAAGTGCAATGAAATCACATGCTCCATCAGGGTCTTCACCGCCCCCGGCCCCTCATGATGAGCCGCAAACTCGAAATGCCCGAAGCGGATATGCGTCTCCGCCACCCGCATCAACGCCGCCGCAGTCTCAATCGACTCCCGCCGCACGGGGTCCTTCGCACTTACCATAAACAGCGCCCGCGTGGTCCGGATCCCAAGCGCCGCCATCGCCTCGCTGCACAGATATTCCCGAATCGTCGACCGCAGCACTGCCTTGCCATCCCCGAACCGCGAATAGGGCGTCATCCCCGCACCCTTCAAGTGCCAGTCCCAACGCCGCCCATCTGGGCCCACCGTCTCCCACAACAACAGCCCACGGCCATCCCCGAGATCCGGGTTATACATCCCGAACTGGTGCCCCGTGTACTTCATCGCCACCGGATCCATCCCCTCAAGCAGCTCGGTTCCTGCACCAACCCCGGTCCACTCCTCGGGATTGTCCGTATGAAACCCCATCTCCCTGGCCAGCTCATGGTTAAAACACACCATCCGCGCGTCCTTCAACGGCGTGGGCTGCACCCGGGTGTAGAAACTGTCGGGAAGCTCAAGGTAGCGGTGTTCGATTTTGAATTCATTGCTGCTCATATAACGTAAGTATCTCTTTGGGCGGAGAAGTTAACTCCCAAGTTTACAACACCAGTGTCCCAGATAACTCAAGCCCGCGACAAACAACCCGGCGTCGACCACCTATACTCCAATCTGGTACAAAACCTGCAAAACCCGATACAAACCAAAGGGGGAAAAGCCAACCGTGTCTACACCCGAACTGACCACCACCATCCAGACTTTGATAAAACAGGAATCACTCCCCGATTCCTACGCCGACATCGCCAAAAAGACCATCCTCCCCCTGGCCCAGCACCTCCACAGCCTCAGACAGGCCCGCAGTGAACCTGTCGTTATCGGCATCCACGGCGCCCAGGGCACCGGAAAATCCACCCTCACGCTGTTTTTACGGGATCTGCTGACCGCCCACTATCGCATACCCACGGCGAACTTCTCCCTCGACGACCTCTATCTCACCCGCGCCGAACGGGAGAAACTGGCCGAAGAGGTTCACCCCCTGTTTATCACACGGGGCGTACCAGGCACCCACGATCTGAGCCTGGGCCAGCAGGTGATCGACCAGCTGAAAGCGGCCGGGCCGGATTCTGAAACCGCCATTCCCGCCTTCGACAAATCCCGGGACGACCGCCGCCCGAAAGACCAGTGGCCGGTGTTCAGGGGCAGGGCAGACATTATCCTGATTGAAGGCTGGTGCATGGGCGCAGAACCCGCAGCCGATGAGAGTGAGTTGCTGACACCGGTCAACGCACTGGAAGAATCCGAAGACCCTGAAGGCATCTGGCGCCGATACGTCAACCGCTGCCTGCAGGGCGACTACGGCCGCTTTTTCAGCCAGATCGACAGCCTGATCATGCTCAAGGCGCCCTCTCTGGAGTGTGTTCACCAGTGGCGCACCTTGCAAGAGCATAAGCTCAGGGAAACGTTAAACAGTGCACCAAAAGAGGGCGAAAAAGACGGTGCTCATGCACAGCCATTGCGCATCATGAGTGAAGAGGAGGTTGCCCGGTTCATCATGCACTACGAACGAATCACCCGCGCCAGTCTGGAGGAAATGCCCGCGCGCGCGGATTGCGTGATTCACGTGGATGAAGACCACAACTTCAGTGAACCGCTGATACGACAACGCCAGTAGAGGATGCCGCCATGCCCAAGCCCCGCCTGATTGTCTTTTCTGACCTGGATGGCACCCTGCTGGACCATCACAACTACCACTGGTCCGCCGCCAGGCCTGCTCTGGAGCGGCTGGCAGCAGCAAAGATACCGGTGGTGCTCAACTCCAGCAAAACCGCCGGCGAGATCCGGGCGCTGAGGGACGAACTGGACAATAACGCGCCCTATATCGTTGAAAACGGTGCCGCCGTGGTTATCCCCGCGAACTGTTTTGGACCGGGCCCGGAGCAGGTGGAGACTTTTGGGGCATCCCGGGATGATGTCCTCGCATTACTCGCACAACTGCGAGACGAGGGCTTTCAGTTCCGCAGTTTCAGCGACATGAGCGCAGCAGAGCTGGCCCGCAATGCCGGCCTGTCTGAGTCAGCGGCGGAGCTGGCGAAGGACCGGGCTGGCACCGAGCCGCTTTTGTGGGAGGGGGACGACGCATCCCTGGAGGCTTTCAGGCAGAAACTCGCCGCGCAAAACTGCCGCCTGGTGCAGGGTGGGCGCTTTCTTCATGCCATGGGAACCTTCGATAAGGCCGATGGGGTCCGATTTTTGCTGCGCAAGTATGAGGCGCAGTACCCAGCGGAGAAGATCATTGCCATTGCGCTGGGTGACAGCCCCAACGATCAACACATGCTGGAGGAGGCGGATATTGCGGTCATTGTCAAAGGCGCGCAGTCAGACAGCGTATCGCTGCCTTCCCAGAGCAGGGCAATACGCTCCATCAAGGAGGGCCCTGCAGGCTGGAATGAATGCGTACTGAATCTGCTGATTGAGTACGGTTACTGAAACCACAGGAGCTCCACCATGGGCGACTTTTATCAGAACGGCATCATAACCACCCTTCACAACCTCTGCCGCCGGCCGGTGGAGGAGCTGGAAGCGGAACTGATGAGCTTTCGCAAAGCCCGGCCCATGTCGCTGGTACTGCCATCCCTGTATTCGGAACTGGAAGGCCCGGCGCTGAAGAACATTGTAAAGGAACTGGCCAAGGTGCCTTACCTGGAGCAGATCGTCATTGGTCTGGACCGGGCCAATGAGCAGGAATACCGGCACGCCCTGGAGTATTTCTCGGAACTGCCCCAGCATGTTCGGGTGCTCTGGAACGATGGGCCCCGGTTACAAGCGCTGGACCTGAAGCTGCGGGAGCAGGGCCTGGCACCCACGGAAATGGGTAAGGGCCGGAACGTCTGGTACTGCTTCGGGTATGTGCTGGCCTCCGGCCTGAGCAAATCGGTGGCCCTGCACGACTGTGACATACTGACCTATTCCCGGGATCTGGTTGCCAGGCTGATCTACCCGGTGGCCAACCCCAATTTCAACTACATGTTCTGCAAGGGCTATTACGCCCGGGTGGCAGACGGAAAAATGAACGGCCGCGTCAGCCGCCTGCTGGTCACGCCGCTGATCCGGGCCCTGAAAAAAGTGTGTGGCCCCAGTGATTTCCTGGATTATCTGGACAGCTACCGCTATCCCCTGGCCGGGGAGTTCTCTTTCCGCACCGACGTCATCGAAGACCTGCGCATTCCCAGTGACTGGGGGCTGGAAGTGGGCGTGCTGTCGGAAATGAAGCGCAACTACGCCACCAACCGCCTGTGCCAGGTGGATATCGCCGACACCTACGACCACAAGCACCAGGAGCTTTCCCCGGAAGACGCCAGCCGCGGCCTGTCCAAAATGAGCACGGACATCAGCAAGGCCCTGTTCCGCAAGCTGGCCACCAACGGCGAGATCTTCTCCAACGAGAAATTCCGCACCATCAAGGCCACCTATTTCCGTATTGCCCTGGATTTCGTGGAAACCTACCAGAGCGATGCCATCATCAATGGGCTGAGCTACGACCGCCACAAGGAAGAAAAGGCGGTGGAACTGTTCGCCCAGAACGTGATGCTGGCCGGGGCCTACTTCCTGGACAACCCGATGGATACCCCCTTTATTCCCAGCTGGAACCGGGTTACCAGTGCGATTCCGGATATCAAGGAGCAACTGATGGAAGCCGTGGAACTGGACAATCAGGAGTATCGCCAGTGAGAACCGGGCCGGAGCCGCAACCATGAGCAACACCCTGCATCACAAGCTCGCCACCATGCTGGAGGTGGTCTACCCGGAGGTGGACACGGAATACCTGGCCGACCAGCTGCTGTCCACCATGGGCCTGCAACCGGACACCCCTGCACCCCCGGCGCACCAGAACAACTGGGACGAGTCTGACGTGATGCTGATCACCTACGCAGACACGGTACAGCGGGAAAATGAAAAACCACTGAAGACCCTGTACCGGTTTCTGGAGGACTGCCTGAAGGACACGGTATCGGCGGTACACATACTGCCGTTCTTCCCCTACAGCTCGGACGACGGCTTCTCGGTGATGGACTATCTGGCGGTCAACGAGTCCCACGGCGACTGGGAGGATATCGAGCGCATCGCCGGCGGCTACAAGCTGATGGCGGACCTGGTGATCAACCACATGTCCGCCCGCAGCCGCTGGTTCGAGAACTTCAGAAAACGAATCGACCCCGGCAAGGACTATTTCTTCGAGGCCCGGCCCACCGACGACCTGAGCGCCGTGGTTCGCCCCCGCACATCGCCCCTGCTTAACGCGGTACAGACGGATGACGGAGAGCGTTATGTCTGGTGCACCTTCAGCGAAGACCAGGTGGACCTGAACTTTGCCAACCCCCAGGTGCTGAACGAGTTTGTGGGCATCATCCGTTATTATCTGGAGCGGGGCGTGACCATCTTCCGGCTGGATGCGGTGGCATTCCTGTGGAAAGAGGTGGGCACGCCATCCATCCATCTGCAGCAAACCCATGAACTGATCAAGATTCTGCGGTTACTCATTGAGCATCACACCCCCCACGGCGTGGTGATCACCGAAACCAATGTCCCCAACCGGGAGAACCTCACCTATTTCGGCAACGCCAACGAAGCCCATGTGATCTACAATTTTTCCCTGCCGCCGCTGCTGATCAACACCCTGGTTACCGGCAACTGCCGGCATCTGAAAACCTGGCTGATGAGCATGCCGCCGGCCCAGATGGGTACTACCTACCTGAACTTTGTCGCGTCCCACGACGGTGTCGGGTTGCGCCCCACGGACGGGCTGCTGACGGATGAGGAAAAGCAGCGGCTGATCAATACCATGGAATCCTTCGGCGGCAAGGTGTCCTACCGGCGCACACCGGACGGCAAGGACCAACCCTATGAAATGAACGTGGCTCTGTTCGATGCCCTCAAGGGCACGGCGGAGAGGGGGGCGGATCACTGGCAACTGCATCGCTTTATCTGCGCCTATACCATCATGCTGGCATTGGAGGGCATTCCCGCCTTCTACATCCACAGCCTTCTGGGCACTGAAAACGATCATGACCGGGTCGCGAATACGGGTCGGCTGCGCTCGATCAATCGGGGGCAGTGGAACCTGGAAACACTGGAAGCCAAACTGGCGGATCCGCTGAGCCACCATCACAAGGTCTTCGTTGAACTGAAACGCCTGATCGGTATTCGCCGCAGGCAACCGGCCTTTCACCCCAACGCCACCCAGTTCACCCTGCACCTGGGGCTTCAGTTGTTCGGCTTCTGGCGCCAGAGCATGCGCCGGGACCAGTCCATCTTCTGTATTCACAACATCACCGACGAGGTGCAGCAGGTGTCCCTGGGCGACATCAACCTGATCGGCACCGATGAGTGGCAGGACCTGATCTCCGGCCTGAAGATCGATGACCTCTCCGGCTGCCTGACCCTCAAACCCTACCAAAGTGTCTGGCTGTCCAACCGGGAATGATGGCAAAATGCGCCGATGCCATCGAGCCATCAGCCCCGCATTCTGCTTTTATCCGCCTACGACGCCGGCAGTCACAAACGCTGGCGGGAACAGCTGGTGGCCAGCCAGCCCGAATTCCACTGGGTGGTGCTGGCATTACCGCCAAGGTTCTTCCGCTGGCGGATTCGCGGCAATGCGCTGACCTGGCTGCAGGAACCCGCGTTAAAGGCGCCCTACGATCTGCTGATCGTCACTTCCATGGTAGATCTGGCGTCCCTGAAAGGGTTTCATCCCCACCTGGCACGAACGCCCACCATTCTCTACATGCACGAGAACCAGTTCGCCTATCCGGACTCCGGCCGGCAGCACTCCAGCGCTGAGCCCAAAATAGTGAACCTCTACAGTGCGGTAGCGGCTGATCGTGTGTTGTTCAACAGTGCCTGGAACCGCGACAGCTTTCTGGAAGGCGCCTATCGTTTTCTGGAAAAGATGCCGGACGGCCTGCCCGATGGACTGATCAGCAGCATCCGGGAAAAATCCCACGTCATACCGGTGCCCATCGAGGACAGGCTGTTTGTGCAGCGGCACAGCACACTCAACGCCCGATGCCCGCATCTGCTCTGGAATCATCGCTGGGAATACGACAAGGCACCGGACCGGCTGTTGCTCCTGCTGGAGGCTCTGGCAGAATCGGGGCAGGATTTCCGGTTAAGTGTGGTGGGGGAACAGTTCCGCAATCAGCCGGGGGCGTTCGCCCGCATCCGGGAAGCGCATTCCGACCGGATTGTGAACTGGGGATACCTGGAGAGCCGGGCGGACTATGACCGGTTGCTTGCCGAGGCGGACGTGGTTATCTCAACCGCACTTCATGATTTCCAGGGGTTGTCTGTTCTTGAGGCCATGGGGTCAGGCTGTATTGCCCTGGCGCCGGATCGCCTGGCTTACCCTGAATATGTGCCAGCGGCCCAGCTGTATGCCAGCCATGAGAGCGATCCCGCAGCGGAGGCAGACGCGGCGGTACAGTGTCTTGGCTGGCTGCTGACTGATCCGCCCGAGCCCTGTGAGCCCACCGCCTGGCGGTTGAGCGAACTGCAAAAGAAATATTACAAAGTGATCAGTGCAACCCTGCACCGGCAGACGGTATGCTGAGCCTGACGCACACTATGGAGTAACCACAGATGATGAGAGCCATAAAGGTCAGTGGCGACACATTGAGCTGGGAGGCCTGTGACATCCCTTCCGAGGTGGCAGAAAATCATGTGGCTATTGATATTGCGTGGACCGCCATCAACCGTGCGGACCTGATGCAGAGAGCCGGGGTGTATCCGCCGCCGCCCGGGGCTTCGGAGATTCTCGGCCTGGAAGTCAGTGGAACCATTTCAAGCGTGGGGGAGGGGGTCACTCATCTCAAACCTGGCGATGAAGTCTGTGCCCTGCTCACCGGTGGCGGTTACGCCACCCATGTGGTGGTGCCAGCCGTTCAGGTCTTGCCCATTCCAAAGGGGTACACCCTGGAGGAAGCAGCAGCGATTCCGGAGGTGTTCGCCACCGCCTGGCTGAACCTGTACCACGAGGCGGCTCTCAAGCCCGGCGAAAAGGTACTGGTGCATGCTGCGGCCAGCGGTCTGGGAACGGCCGTTATCCAGCTGGCCACGGCCCTTGGCAATCCGGTATTCGCCACCGCCGGTGACAAACAGAAACTGGAAACCTGCAGGAAGCTGGGCGCCAGTGGCGTGTGGAACCGTAAGGATGGCTCCTTCGTTGACGCCATCAAATCCTGGGGCGGCGTGGACATGGTTCTGGACCCGGTAGGCGGCAACTACATTGCTGAGGACCAGAAAGTTCTGAATGTGGACGGCCGGATTATCCTGATTGGTCTGATGGGCGGCCGCATGGCGGAAGTGGATCTTGGGCTGATGTTGATGAAGCGCCACCGCCTGATCGGTTCTACCCTGCGCTCACGACCGGTTGCCGACAAGGGCGAAGTGATGAGCGCCCTATATCAGCATGTATGGCCACTGCTCGCCGCCCGCCAGATTGATCCGGTGATCGACAGTTCCTGGCCCATTGAAAAGGCCGGTGAAGCCATGGCCTACGTGGCGGACAACCGCAATACCGGGAAGGTGCTGTTGCAGGTGGCGGGTTAAGGCAATCGGATAAACCTCCGTCCCTGGAGGTTTGCCTGGTCAGTCAGCGATGTGCACCAGCTGCTTGCCGAAGTTCTTGCCTTTGAGCATGCCCTTGAAGGCTTCCGTTGCGTTTTCCAGGCCTTCTGCGACGGTTTCGCGGTATTTCAGTTCGCCGGAGGCAACCCGGTCCGCCAGGATATTGGTGATTTCCTGGTGCTTGTCCTGCCATTCCGTCACCAGGAAGAAGCGGTGCTCCGGAACCGGGTCCAGCGCCTTGAGCACGTGGAACGGGGTTTCCACCGAATTCATATCCTCGGCGTTGTAAGCCGATACAAAGCCGCAGATAGGCACTCGCGCGCCCGGATTCAGCAGCGGAGCCACTGCACGGGTCACGGCGCCGCCGACGTTCTCGAAGTAGATATCGATACCATCAGGGCAGGCGGCTTTCAGGTCCGCCTCGAGGTTGCCGGCCTTGTAATCCACGCAGGCATCAAAGCCCAGTTCTTCCACCACGTAACGGCACTTCTCCGGGCCGCCGGCCACACCCACGGCGCGACAGCCTTCTTTCTTCGCGGTCTGGCCGACCACTGTGCCGACAGGGCCGGAGGCTGCCGAAACCACAACCGTTTCACCGGCTTTTGGCTTGCCCACGTACATCAGGCCGCAATAACCGGTGCGCCCGGGCATGCCGGCTACGCCCAGGTAAGCCTGCAGGGGCACGTTGTCCTTCTGGTCGATCTTGTAGACCATTTCGGCGTTGCCCGGGAACACCACGTATTCCTGCCAACCGGAGTAGCAGGTCACCAGGTCGCCTACCTTCAGGTCGTCTGACCGGGATTCAACAATCCGCGCGACACTCTCGCCAACAATCACCTCACCAATGCCGATCGGGTCCATATAGCCCTTGGCGTCGTTCATGCGCGGACGCATGTAGGGGTCCAGGGACAGCCACAACACCTTGGCCAGAACTTCACCGTCTTTCAGGTCACGGACCGGGCGCTCTTCCAGCACCAGGTCTCCTTCCTTGATTTCGCCCTGGGGGCGCTGGTTAAGAATGACCGCTCGATTGGTATAGTTGCTCACAAATAATCTCCGGTTGCATAATGAAACCAGATTAGGGTGCCGCAGAATCGTTATAAGGTCAACTTCCCGGTGTTGGGGTCAGACCCCAATACATTTAACCGCATCAAATGCACTGGGGTCTGACCCCATTGAATGGGGTTACATTCTTCGGCGTGATCGTTATAATCGCGCAAGCTCAGGATGAGCAGACAAACTTTTAATCTTCAAGGATCGAAGACATGCCCCAGGCAACCGGACTGCAGTTCACGGCCACCCTTGGCCAACTTCCCAAAGACCTGTTCGCGGTCGTCCGTTTCGAACTGACCGAACACCTCTCGCAACTATTCCGCTGCAAGCTGGAACTGGCCAGTACCGCCCCGGATATTGCCGCCGAAGACGTGCTGGAACAGCCCGTGGAACTGGTGGTCTGGCAGGACGGCATGCCCCTGCGGCGCTTCCACGGCGTGGTCAACGAATTCGCCCGGGGCGACAGCGGCCACCGCCGCACCTGTTACGAAGTCATCGTCCAGCCTCCATTGTGGCGCCTGGACCTGGTGCACAACAGCCGCATCTTCCAGACCCAAACCACCGACGCGATCGTGCGCACCCTGCTGGAAGAGCGGGGCATTATTGATACGGTCTTTGATCTCAAGCGCACCCCCGAAGAACGGGAATACTGCGTCCAGCACCGGGAAAGCGACCTGGCCTTTATGGAGAGGCTCTCGGCCGAAGAAGGCTGGCACTACCGTTACAACCACGGGGATGTGGAAGGCACAGAACAACCGGCCCTGATCATCGCCGACCACCACGGCGACGCCCCAAGACTGGAACCGGTGGAATACAACGGCAAGGCCGGCGGCAGCTCCCGCCAGAGTGCCATCTTCCAGTTCACCTACCGGGAACGGGTCAAAGCATCCTCCGTGGCCATGAAGGACTACACCTTCAAGAACCTCGCCTACGCCCTGATGCATGAAAGCCAGGCCGACAAACTGGACGCCCAACGGGAAGACTACCAACACTACGATTACCCCGGCCGCTTCAAACAGGACGCCAGTGGCCAGCCCTTCACCGAAGCGCGGCTGGACGCCCTCAGAAACGACGCCACCCTGGCCCACGGCCAGAGCAACCGCCCCGACTTCACCGTGGGCGCTAAAGTCGAACTTACCGAACACGACAACCCCAAACTGAATCGGGACTGGCTGTTCACCCGCATCACCCACACCGGCGAACAGCCCCAGGCCCTGGAAGAAGACAGCGGCGGTGGAGCCACCACCTACCACAACGCCTTCAACGCCATTCCCGGTGACCGCACCTGGCGGCCCCAGGTGAAACATCGCCAGATGATGGACGGCCCCCAGATCGCCTTGGTCACTGGCCCCGAAGGCGAAGAGATCCACTGCGACGAGCATGGCAGAGTCAAAGTTCGGTTCCCCTGGGACAGATACTCAAAGAATGATGAACACTCCAGCGCCTGGCTGAGAGTCAGCCAGGGCTGGGCCGGTGGCCAGTATGGTTTCATGGCGATACCGAGAATCGGCCACGAAGTCATCGTTTCCTTCCTGGACGGCGACCCGGACCAACCCATTATTACCGGCAGAACCTACCACGCCACCAACACACCGCCCTATGCGCTGCCGGAGCACAAGACCCGGACGACATTAAAAACCCAGACCCACAAGGGCGAGGGCAGTAACGAACTGCGGTTTGAAGACGAAGCAGACAAGGAACAGATCTATCTCCACGCCCAGAAAGACCTGGACCTGCTGACCGAAAACAACCGTACCGAAGTCATCAAGAATGACAGCCACCTCACCGTGGACAACCACCGCAAGGCCCACATCAAGGGCAACGATCACTGCACCGTGGATGGCGAAAAGCGAGAGAGTTTAGGCGGTGATTGCAGCCAGGACATTGGCGGCACCTTCCACCAGAAGTCCGCCCAGGGCACCCTCAGCGAAGCCGGCACCGAAGTTCACCACAAGGCAGGCGCCAAAGTGGTACTGGACGCCGGTGCGGAACTCACCATCTCCGCCGGCGGCAGTCTGCTGAAGCTGGACCCCAGTGGTGTGACGCTGGCGGGGCCGGGGATCAAGATCAATTCCGGTGGTTCGCCGGGGAGTGGATGTGGCCAACAATCTCGGCTCCCACAAAAGCCCGAGGTCCTCGCAGCTAATGGTGGTAAAAGCGTGAGAGCTCCTGAACTAGCGGAGACTTCGATCAGACGCAATGCTGGCCCGGAATCTCAAGCTTTGCCAAAGATTTGTAAGGAGTGCTGGTTAAGAGCACTGGATCATGGATCACTTATGGTGAGTGGAGATTAGAAGCATGATTGAGTGTGTGCCAAGAGAGTGGTTTGATAGCACAAATGAGAAACTGAACTTTTTCATGATTGCAGAACTTGGCTTTATTAAACCCACTGAACGCGCTGTAGCTCTAGATCGAGTGACAGGAATGATGTGGCCTCTCGTGAATGATAGCTCACAGATCCATTTGATTAGCGAGGGGCCGTGGTTAGTTCAGGTTGATTTAGATCGACTTGAACAGGCTGATATCAGCACCTTGGCTGATGCGAGCCACGCTTGGATAGCCGCGTACTCTGAGGGGGGGCAGCTTAGTCGCCAATTCACTCCGGCAATGTGTTGCATCTCTCCGGCACAAGAAGTGAGGTTACTTAGGTTTTACTGCCCGGAGATCATCAAGACGCTGAAAAACCAAGCGGAATACTCTTGGTTCGATGAACTTTTTGCCAACTTGGAATCATGGCACTGGAGATCGGAAAATGGAAAATTTCAATTGGCCTTTGAGTCTCCTTTAACTACGAAATCTGGTAAACCTGATAAGTGGACACTAAAGGTTGATGAGGATTTGTGGTTTGAGTTAGTCGGCAACCCTGAGATAGAGGTACTCATCAGTTGCCTTGCCAAGGATGCACCCGAAGTGTTTGAGGGGTTGAAAGGTTCAGCGAAACGGCGAATGGTAAGGAATTGCCTCGCTAAAGCTGATGCGCTCGGTGTTAGGGCGGCCGATGATCGAAAAGTTTATGTGTATTTAGAGATGGTAACTGGAAATAAGGCCGAGTCGTCTGATGAAATTTCCGAATTGACAAAGCGCGCAGTTGGTATGCAGAAGCCATTAGTCGAGTTACTTGACAGTTTGATAGAACAGGGAAATAAATGATTGGCCGATGGTTAATGAATAAAATTCTGGATCCACTGCCTGTTTGGCTGCAAGTGGCGCTTGTTCTAATAATTGTTAGTCCAATTGTGTGGAAGTATACATTTACTGATAAAGAGACTGCTTTTGTATTACATAATCATACAGAACGACCTATTTCGGAGGCCATTGTAGGCGATGTTTGGATTGGGAATTCAGCGGCTTTTGATGGGTATTCGACTGGAAGTGGTGTTATATGCTGCGCCGAGGTAGAGAAAGGCAGGGTTGACGTTCAGTGGAAGCTTAGTGTTACCCAAAATCAATACGACTCTGGGCTTAGAGGAGAGCATAGAGCAAAGGAAGCCCTTGTCCCAGAGCGCGCTGACGATGAAATATATCTCCACGTTCATATATACCCAGATAATGCAGTTAGACTGTTTTGGAGTGAGACGATGCAGTCCAAATTTCAGGTAATCAGAGGCAAGGAAGCACGAGACAATGTTATCGGGAAAAGCGGTTGACACTTGCAGTCGAATTTTAAGTGGTTCCGAAGATGCAACATGTAGTTCTGAGCTCAAGTTGGGATTCTTTTTCGATGGAATGGGATGCGAGATAAATGGGACACAGTACGGTGACACTAGAAGTAACATAGCTAAGCTGTGGGGGGTATTTCGTGCCACGGATGCGTCTAGTGATTTGCAACATTTTGACCGATTTTATTTTTCCGGTTTAGGTACTGAATTGAATGCGTCCCTCGCGTCTGGCTTTGGGGGAAGTGTTCATCGCGCCCCTGACGAGATTTCTGCCGGAGTTGAGGGTCAATCGCAAGGGGCGGGGGTCGAAGCTGGCAAGGACACGATAAATGGTAACGGTGGGCGCCCTTGGTACGAAACGTTCTCAAAAACCTTTAAAGATTCTTTTACCGATTGGAAAGGCTGGGTTAAAGAGATTCGTAATGGTGCGATTCGTGCTGGTGCTGAAATTTTCGAACCAATACGCGATACCTCTATTGCCGCCAGCTTATTGATGTCTGGTGCTTCTACGCGGCTTGACATGGCAGAACAATCATTTCTTCATAAGGTAGAAGAGGTTACGTTAGCTGGGGGAGCACCATTACGGTCGATAAGAGTTTCAGTATTCGGGTTCGATTTTGGTGCTGCTTTAGGTAAGCGATTCATTCGAAACTTGCTGGAGAACCTCTGTATCCAGTCGGATGGGAAGTTTTTATATAACGGCATGGAAGTTGTTGTTGAGTTTGCGGGGTTCTTTGATTGTGTTGATCGCACACACCCGGAAATGGGGCCCCTAGACTGGATGCACCCATTAACGCCCGTTTTGGATGATGGGGGCGATTTGCATCCAGCAGTAGTAAAAGCGCTTCATTTGGTGGCTGCCCATGAGCGCCGCTTCTACCGTCGTTCGCGGACTTTGGGGACATTGAAAGCCAATTGGAGTGAAGAACTTTTCCCTGGGATCAGTCCTGACGTCGGTGGCGGTCTTGAAGATGACAACCAGAAACCGAGCTCTGAACTTTCCAAGGTAGCATTACATCGCATGTACAACGCCGCTTATCGGGCAGGAGTTCCAATTCCTCATATGGATGATCTCGCACAGGCAGATCGCCAAATTGCACAGCAATTCGAGTTCAATCACGTTGTGGGTTCATATACGATGTTTGGATTGGTTCGGCATTATGAGCGATTCATGAGGGCGCATCGGGACCCGAAGGAAACAGCGTTCAGAGCACATACCCTGCTGTACCTGTACTGGCAGTCTCAACGTTTTGCTGAGTACCGATATGCTAAGAGTGTTCTTGAAGGTTCCCAGGAAGAATTACCCGGTTGGTTGCGTACTCGAGTTAGTGGCCTGGTAGCTGCATTGACCGACTCTGATGAGGATCACTGGGAAGCGGTGAAACGAGAGCGTGATAGGCTAGATACAGCAATAGAGGAGTTGGATGAGTCTTGGGGCTGGCTTAACCAAGTTGATGAAGAGGCAACGGATTTAGTCCGTAGGTTTGAATCAACAAGCCCTTCTGTTTCAAGGCACGCTCGATTGGTGCTGCAGAACGAATGCCTGATGGCGTATCGCTGGAAGGACTGGATAGCTGGGAAAAATCTACCGAACGACGTGCCAAACGCTGTCATGCTTCTGTTTAGTCATGGTATGCACGATTCCGTACCAGAAAAGATGGATTTTCGCTCACACCAACAAACAAGCCTGTTTCATGGCTATCGGTATTTCAGTGTAAGAGGACTTGATTTGCCCTCTTAAGTTGAGGGCCGAGCCAGTATGGCGAGTTCGGCCTTTTTAAACCAAGGATCACGCCCCTTCAAACCAGGCGGTGTGGTTACTCACAAAGCGCATCTTCACCCCCATCCTCCACCTCCAGATACCGCATCGGCAACTCCGGTAACGAGGTAGCAATCAACTCCTCAAGCCGGCCGGTTTCCCGCAGCTCCTCCAAACCCTCGTTGAATTCCTCCAGATAACGCTCACTATCCGGTACCCGCCGGGACAGGACCAGGTACAGATAATCCGATTGCAGTGGCGTGGTGTGGAAGGTGATTTTGTCGTTCAGTTTCAGCGCCTTCAGCATTTCGATTCCGACGGCCGGTTCCATGGGGAAGAGATCGATTCGTCCCGCTGCCAGTTTGCGGAAGTTGGATTCGTCTGAGGACGTTGTTTCTGTGCTGACTCTACCTGCCGCAACGGCTTCCTCGAATTCGTCGCCGTAGTTGTAGTCCTGTGTCAGGCCAATGCGATTGCTTTCCAGGTCTTCCACTTGCTCCCAGTCGAAGTCTTTGTCTTTGCGATGGAACAGCACGTAGTTGTGGGCCACGATGGGATCGCTGAAGTGGAAGTGTTTGAGTAATGCCGAGCGGCAGGTCCAGGCGACTGAACCGTCCCAAAGGCCTTTTTCAGCCAGCAGTATGGCTCGTGACCACGGGAAGAAGCCGTAGGTGACCGGTCTGTCGTTCCTGGCAAAAGCCAGCGACACAATGTGCGAGATGACCCCATACCGGGGAGGGGTGTTTTCCATGTATGGGGGCCAGTGGCCATTGGTAAGCCGGATTTTCTGGCGCGGCTCTTCGGCCTGCAGGCCCGGGGGAAGGGCACAGGGAAGCAACATGCCCAGAAGCAGGTTGCGCGCCCGGATCACTAATGGCTTGCGATAGAGCTGTCCATGCTGATACATCGTCTGTTCCAGACAGGCCAATGCTGGCCAGGCAATGCATTCAGGCAGGGCGAGGCAGCACTGTAATCAAGAGAAGGTCAATCGTTATATCCAAAGAATAGCAGCGGGCGAGCCTATTACAACCAGGGTGGCTAACGGCTGCTCCCCGACGTTTGCAAAGATTTTCAGTTTTTTACGATTGCGGTAAGCAGGTTTGTGATTTTCGGCGTAATCTGGTGTCAATTATTCCGCCAAGTTGTCATTTTTATGAGTCAGGCCAGGTCCATGTTTGCCGGAGAGTCAATCCGGGAACGTCGCCCGCAATTCTGGCAGGTTGCGAAGCGCTGTTGTCAGATCGCGGCCACCGTTGATGTGGCTTTTTTCTTTCTTTTCCATTTGCTGGGTTCACCCATCCTGGCCTGGGTCAATGTGGTCAGCGTTACCATGTACGTGGTGGCGTACAGGGCACTGGGCAAAAAACAGAATGTTCTGGCCATAACCCTGATCTGGTCGGAGGTCATCATTCACGCCGGGCTTGGTGTGATGCTGATTGGCTGGGAAAGTGGTTTTCACTATTACCTGCTGATGTTTATTCCAGCCCTGTTTGTAAGCATGCAGCTGCAAAGAGCCATCGCGGCACTCGCGGCCTTGTGGAGCTATTACGTCGCCCTGTATCTTCTGATGTGGTTTATCGAGCCGCTTCAGCCGATCGCTCCGGGCGCTCTGCTCGGTGTCTATCTTTTCAACCTGAGTGTGGTATTCGCCATGTTCAGTTACCTGTCGTTCTTTTACCTGACGATGGTCACCATGGCGAACCGGAAACTGCGGCGAATGGCGACAACGGACTCACTGACGGGCCTCTTCAACCGCCGCCACATGACCTACCTTGTTGAAAAAGAGCTGGCGCGTTATCAACGGAGCGGTCACCCGGTGGCTTTTCTCGTGCTCGACATTGACCATTTCAAGTCGATCAATGACAAGTATGGTCATGAGGCCGGCGATCGGGTACTTGGGGATGTTGCCGGAATCATCAAGGCACAGTTGCGAACTCAGGACCTGATTGCCCGATGGGGCGGAGAAGAGTTTCTAGCGGTGCTCCCGGACACTGGCCTGAAAAGTGCCCAGGCCAGTGCAGAGCGGGTTCGGGAGGCACTTCTGGCCCATGACTGGCGGGCGCCCAACGGTGAGCGGATCGACCTTACCATCAGCGCAGGTGTCAGTGAGTTCCGGAGCAACGATGATCTCAATTCCGCGATTAACCGTGCCGATCGCGCGCTTTATCGCAGCAAGGAGCTTGGCCGGAATCGCGTAGAGCTGGAAGCCTTTTAACGGCCATTGGCCTCCGGCCAGCCGCGGGGCACCACGAACAGGCGCGAAACTTCCTGCCAGTGACCATCCGCCGGAGATGGCTCGAGCACGGCAAACAGGCGGGGAATGCCTGCGGTTCGGACAGTTTCCAGTGCCGCTTCGGTCTCCTGCTGATCGGGCGCCTGTCCCTGGCGCCAGGGGCCAAGCCAGTGGGGTTTGATCAGTGGAATCCACTGCTGTGTGTCGTCAATCAGCTCGTCCAGATCGTCAATGCAGAGCCAGCCGCCCCGCAGATGGTCGGATGGTGTGTCGGCAGGTGGCGTCAGAGTTTCTCCCAGTGGATAGAACAGGTAGCCGGGCATGAATATCCGTGGCCTGGCGGGTGTCTCGATACCCGATGCGTCCAGCAGGCTGCGGGCCTCCGGTTTTTTCGTGAGCTGGCTCTGATGGTTGATCAGCCTCCGGGTTTTGATGTCCAGGCGATCCCTTGAGTTGGGCCCGTACCACAGGGCTTTCTCCCGATCTGTATTGCGATAACCAAGGTAGAATTTGACAGCAATTTCATGGTGCTCAATGGCATTATCTGCCGGGTTACGGACAACAAAATCCAGTTCCCCGAGGGTAATACCGTTACTGCGGACCGGCTGGTTCTTCAGCAGAATCTCCCAGCCAAGCAGGTCTTCCATCAGGCATTGGTACAGCCGCTCGAAATAGTGCCCGAGGCGCCGGGCCGGTTGTTCCGTCAGTACGGCGGGACCACAAAGGGGTTCCTGGTCCCAGGCCCTCAATCGGTCTTCGGCATCATCCGGCAGGTATTTTTCCGGAACAAATCCCATGGGAGAGCTGATAAGCTGGGGGGCATGACACATCCACGCCAGATGGCGCACGGCCGGAACGCGGTACTGAAGATGGGCTGCGGTTTCACGTCGTTTGCTCATGGTGGCAGGATAACCCAACAGGAGACACAATATGCAGTATCTTCATACCATGATCCGGGTCAGCAACCTGGAACAGACCCTGCACTTTTTCTGCGACCTTCTCGGCATGATTGAAATCAGTCGCAAGAGCAGCGAGAAGGGGCGTTTCACCCTGGTGTTCCTCGCCGCTACCGATGACGAGGCGCGGGCCAGGGAAGACAAAGCGCCGATGATTGAACTCACCTACAACTGGGACCCGGAAGAATACACCGGCGGCCGCAATTTCGGGCATCTGGCGTACAGGGTGGACGATATCTACGGGTTGTGCAGCCATTTGCAGGCCAACGGGGTTACCATCAACCGGCCGCCTCGGGATGGCCACATGGCCTTTATCCGCACGCCGGATGGTATCTCCATCGAACTGCTTCAGAAAGGTGAATCCCTGCCACCGAAAGAGCCCTGGGCAAGCATGGAGAATACGGGAACCTGGTGATCTTTGTGCATCAGGCTCTGAACACGAAATGAAACCGGTTTAATTACCGGCGGCAGGACAACCCGGCGGCCTTTGGGGTAAAATTCGCGAAAATTCAAGACAAGGACGACCCATGCTTGCAGTGATTCTTTCTGGTGGTTCCGGCACCCGGTTGTGGCCGCTTTCCCGTGAAGCCTATCCCAAGCAGTTTCTGCCGGTGGTGTCTGAGGAGACCTTGTTGGCGGAAACCATCGACCGTGGTCTGGCCCTGGGTGACAAGGCCAGGGTAATGGCCATCACCAACGAGGAGCACCGGTTTGTCGTGGCCGCCCACCTTCAGGCCCAGGCCCCGGAGCGCAGCGCCGGGATCATTCTGGAGCCTGTGGGTCGCAACACTGCACCGGCAATCGCACTGGCGGCCCTCGCAGCGGCTGAGGAGAATCCCGAAGAGTTACTGCTGGTCATGCCCTCGGATCATGTTCTCAAGAACCAGGACGTCTTCCGCCAGGCCGTCAGCCAGGGCGCGGAGGCCGCACGGGCAGGAAAGCTGGTGACGTTCGGTATCGTCCCCGATGCGCCGCACACGGGTTATGGCTATATCAAGGCTGGGCCGGCCCATGAGGGCTACAACGATGTGGCCGCCTTCGTGGAAAAGCCGGATGAGGAAACTGCCCGCCAGTATCTGGAGGAGGGCGACTATTTCTGGAACAGTGGCATGTTCCTGTTCCGTGCTGACCGTTACCTGGAAGAGCTGGAAAGCCAGCAACCGGCGATGATCAAGGCCTGCCGGGCTGCCTGGAAAGAACGCAATTCCGATATGGATTTCACCCGTGTGGGCGCTGAAGCTTTCAAGGCCTGCCCGGACGATTCCATTGATTACGCCGTCATGGAAAAGACCCGTGACGCCGTGGTGGTGCCACTGGACGCCGGCTGGTCAGATGTAGGTTCCTGGTCGGCACTCTGGGACATCCAGCCCCACGACGAGAACAATAATGTCTGCCGGGGAGACGTTATCACCGAAGACGTGTCCGGCTCCTACATACACTCTGAAGGCCGTCTTATTGCCGCACTGGGCATTACCGATCACGTTATTGTTGAAACCGATGATGTGGTACTGGTGGCCGACCGGAACCGGGTACAGGATGTGAAGAAACTGGTTGCCCAGGTCAAGGCCCAGGGCCGCCATGAACACCGCTTCCACAAGAAGGTACATCGGCCCTGGGGCACCTACGAGGGTATTGCCATGGGCGAGCGCTTCCAGGTCAAGCGTATTACGGTCAAGCCGGGTGCGTCCCTGTCACTGCAAAAGCACCATCACCGTGCCGAGCACTGGGTGGTGGTAAAGGGAACGGCAACGGTCAATCGTGGTGACGATGTTCTGCTGCTGACCGAGGACCAGTCTACCTATATCCCGCTGGGCGTTACCCACCGGCTCACCAATCCGGGGGTGATTCCCCTTGAGCTGATCGAAGTACAGACCGGCAGTTACCTGGGCGAAGACGATATCGTGCGCTTCGAGGATACCTATAACCGGGTGTGACCGGATTGATTGAAACGGCATCAGGATGATGCCACTGGAACCACAAGGAGAAGTGAATGGAAGACTGGCAAGGATGCCTCAGCCCGCTCTGTCAGACCGCACTGCAACGGGCCCGTGACAACGTTGCCCAGCGCGGTGGCTATGCAATCACGACAGAAGATTTTCTGTTGGCGCTGCTGGATGGCGAGCCTGCCATCTGTGATTTCCTCCGGGGTTGTGGCGTCGACCTCGATGAACTGACCCGCACCATCCAATGTGAACAACCCATCGTGACAGAAGTGGGCGGCGAAGGGTTGCTGTCCTCGCAGCTCATGTACTGGTTCTCCTGCGCCCGTGAACTGAGTGATGCTCCCTGGCTGGACTGGCCGCATCTGTTATCGGTACTGACGGGCAATGCGGAGCGATTGCAGGGAAAAGCCTATGTTGCCGTGCTGGAACTGGTGAGCCGCTGGCCTGCGACCGATGAAAGCCCGCGCCATGTAGCTGATGCGGATGGCGCCGGTGAGGCCCCCGTCGTGATCACCGATCTTGAGTGGCTGACGCTGGCGGAAGACGTGGCCATTACCCTGGCCTCGGTGCCCGGAGCACTGGTATGGGTCCGTGGTGCCCGGGGGAGCGGCAAGACCAGTTGGCTGCAGGCACTGCTGCCGTTCCTGGAATCCGGATTCGTGAGGCTTGACCTGCGCAATGAAGCGGAAGTGATGGCCAGGGACATCCCGGCGATGCCGGCCAATGGCACTGAACGCAGAGCATGCCCGGCCCTGATTCTCGATAATATCTCCCCGACTGATCTGGCCGCCATGGTCACGTCCGCCCACAGTCTGGCGAGTACGCTGGTAACCAGCTATCCGGGCCCGGTTCTCCTGCTGGGGCCAGACTCGCCGGGGACGGGTGAGGCCATTGAGCAACTGGAGCGTTACCTGGGGCGGGACTTTGATATTTTCGACATGCCGGATACCAGTCCTGGCCAGAGGTCAGCGATTCTGACCGCTCACCAGCCAGCCATTGAGCGACACTGGAATATCGAGCTGTCCCCGGCACTCATCCGCTATGCGGCGTCGAGCAGAAGCCGGTTGGTGAGCTCTCCCGGCGGCATGCTGCAGTGGGTGGAGAGAGCGGCGGCAAGGCTGAATCTGTTTGCCGGGCGCGGGTCTCTGGAAAGTCTGGCGCTGGCGGGAACCACGGACACACTCAGGCGCCAGGCCCTGGTGGCCATGGCGCGTCAGCAGCCGCTGGAAGGCCTGGAACGTTCCCTTGAGAGTGTCGCGATCGAACGGGCAGCGGCGGAAGTGGCATGGCATGAACGCAAGGCGGAGGGGACGCTTCGAACCCTGAAAGTGGAAGACCTTCGCCACGAACTGGAGCGCTGGGTTGCAGCGCGTCCCGGCCCGGTTCACTATGTTGTCCATTGTGACCAACCGGCAGGAGAAACAGAGGGTGAGGGATCTCGAAATCTATATTCGTGACCTTGAGTCGGCAGCGGTATCGGACTGGCTGGCCAACCATCTCGACGAGATTGATCTGGCGGACGATCCGCTGGGCGACAAGGCGGTGAAAGGCACGGCCTGGTACCACGGGCATCGGGTGCGGATCAGTTTATACCCCGGTGCCGGCGGCAAGCGGTATACCTCCCTGATCCTGGAAGCAGAAGATCTGCCCTGGAACTCGGACCTGGGCTGTGCCCGCAGTGCATGGCGGGCCCTGGATACGGAAATTCGTTGCAGCCCGGGCGACTGGAAAGAAGGGGAGCCGGTTGAAGACGAGAGATGGTGGCGGCTTGATCAGAGAGGAGAGCAGTTGGCAGTCTGGAACTGAGACCGCTGCCGGAAGAAACTGAAAGGGGCAGCCATTGGCTGCCCCTTTCAGTTAACGCAGAGGTTCTCAGGTCACTCGCTCAGGATGGACACATTGTCTGCCTGGAGACCTTTATCCGCTTCCACAACGCTGAAACGGACCAGTTGGCCCTGCCGCAGTACGCGACGGCCGCGGCCACGGATGGCACGGAAGTGAACGAACACTTCATCACCACTGTCGCGAACGATAAAGCCGAAGCCTTTCTTGACGTTGAACCACTTGACGGTGCCTTCTTCATCACCTTCAGGGGTGGTGTCATCGTAATCATCGTCGTCGTCATAATCGGGCTGGGCCTGCTTGCGAGGCGCTGCGCTGGCGCGCGGAGCCTGCTGGCTGACTGCGGATGGTTTCTTGGCAGCCAGGGCCACCGTCAGGAAGCCTGCCAGGCCAAAAATAACAACCGCAAGGATGTAAGCCGCAATGCCCTGGGCGCTGCCCAGTACGAAGGTGGTATTGGTTGCCAGTTCACTGGTGCGTGACTGTGACAGAATCTGGAAGAGCTCCGGGGTGAAAGTCACCAACAGAAAGCCGAGGATAAAGGGTGACGGAATGGCGACCAGGAGAGCAAGAACGATCGCTTTTGCTGGGTTTTGCATGGACTGAAGTTTCTCCATTAATCAAACGCTAACGATAAAGAGCCGGATATCGGGTAAAATCGGGTCACCGGCCGGTGAAAACCGCCAGGATACTTCAAGGCGTAAAACAGCCTTGCCAATCCCCTGGTGGGCAAAAGCGGCATGATACCAGATAACGGGGAGCGCTGACCAAGCGGCAGGAGTATATGAGCGAGAAAGATCTTGAGGCCCGGCTCGACGAGCTGGAAACCCGGCTGGCATTCCAGGACGACATCATCAACACACTGAACGAGCAACTTGCCCGTCAGGAACTGGATATCCGGGAACTCTGGGAAGCGAAGAAGCAGCTGAACACGCAGTTGAAGGAAGTGTCGTCGTCAAACATCCGAAAAGAGGAGGACGAAACGCCTCCTCCCCACTATTGATTACCGGCGGCTGGCCATCTAGGCCAGCAACTCGATAAGAATCTGCTCGTAAATCTCTGACAGCGTATCCAGGTCTTCCGCCTTTACGCACTCGTTCACCTTGTGAATCGTGGCGTTGATGGGGCCGAGTTCGAGAACCTGGGCACCGGTAGGCGCGATAAAGCGCCCGTCGGACGTTCCGCCAGATGTGGACAGTTCGGTATCCCGGCCGGTAACCGTGCGGATTGCACTCTGGGCTGCCGAAACCAGTGCGCCTCGGTCGGTCAGGAACGGACGTCCACTCAGGTGCCACTGCAGGTCGTACTTCAGTTCATGACGGTCGAGAATCGCAACCACGCGCTCTTCCAGGCTCTCCGCTGTGTTTTCCGTGCAGTAACGGAAATTGAAGTGCACCAGGCATTCACCGGGGATAATGTTACTGCCGGTGCCAGCCTCGATTTTTGTAATCTGGAAGGTGGTTGGCGGGAAGAAGTCATTGCCGTTGTCCCAGAATTCCTTTGCCAGCGCATCCAGCGCCGGAGCGACGGTATGCACGGGATTTTCCGCCAGATGCGGATAGGCCACGTGGCCCTGGGTGCCGTGCACTGTCAGGTAACCGTGCAGCGAGCCCCGGCGTCCGTTCTTGATCACGTCGCCCAGCTGGTGGGTGCTGGAAGGTTCACCAATCAGGCACCAGTCGATTTTCTCGTTCCGGGCTTCCAGGGTTTCCACCACTTTCACGGTGCCGTTCTGGGCCGGGCCTTCCTCATCACTGGTGATCAGCAGGGCAATGGAGCCCCGGTGATCCGGATGCTTGTCCACAAAACGCTCGCAGGCGGTCACGAACGCCGCGAGGCTGCCTTTCATGTCGGCAGCACCCCTGCCGTGGAGGTAACCATCATCGATGACAGCATCGAACGGCGGATGGCGCCAGTTCTTCTCCGGGCCGGTGGGAACAACATCCGTATGGCCGGCGAAGGCCAGTAACGGGCCATCTGAACCCTTGCGGGCCCAGAGGTTGTCGGTGTCGCCAAAGCGTAGGGCTTCGCCGTTGAAGCCCAGGGCGGAAAGCCGGGACATCATCAGATTCTGACAGCCAGCGTCGTCCGGCGTCACGGACTTGCGGCGGATAAGATCCACGGCGAGTTCAAGGGTGGGGGAATTAGTTGTTTGCATGCAGCTCTTCATTCAGCTCGATGGCAGTCTTGTTGGTCTTGCACTCCACCGCACCCGTCTGGCTGTTACGACGGAACAGCAGGTCAGGCTTGTTGGCCAGGTCCCGGGCCTTGATCACTTCCACCAGCTCGTTGTTGTCGTCCAGCAGGGCAACCTTGGTGCCGGCGGTGATGTACAGGCCGGCTTCCACCTTGCAGCGGTCGCCCAGGGGAATGCCGATGCCGGCATTGGCGCCGATCAGGCAGTTCTCGCCCACGGAAATAATGATATTGCCGCCGCCTGAAAGTGTGCCCATGGTGGAACAGCCACCGCCAAGATCCGAGCCCTGGCCGATCATGACGCCGGCGGAAATGCGGCCTTCAATCATGCTGGTGCCTTCGGTGCCGGCATTGAAGTTGATAAAGCCTTCATGCATCACGGTAGTGCCTTCACCCACATAGGCGCCCAGGCGAACACGGGCGGTGTCGGCGATGCGTACGCCTTTCGGCACCACGTAATCGGTCATCTGCGGGAACTTGTCCACGGACTTCACTTCCAGGGTGCGGCCCTGGATTCGTGCCTCCAGCTGGCGGGCCGGAAGTTCGTTCAGATCAATGGCGCCTTCGCTGGTCCAGGCCAGGTTGGGCAGTAATCCGAAAATGCCGTCCAGCTTCAGTTCGTGTGGCCTGGCCTGGCGGCTGGAGATCAGGTGCAGTTTGAGATACACCTCCGGTGTGCTGGACGCAGTATCGTCGGAGTCCAGCAGTGTCACCACAACCGGGCGACGGCTTTCTGCAGCCTTGCTGGCGAGGGCGGACTGTTCCATCTGGCCAAGCTGGCGCAGCCCGTCGGAAAGCGCTTTGAGCTGCTCCGGGGTTGCCGATATTGCCTGGTTGCCACCCTGATATTCCAGTACATTACGAGCCACTTCGATGAGGCCGTTATCGGGGGTGATGACCGGCTGCTGGTAAAACACTTCCAGCCACTCGCCCTGTTTGTTCTGGGTGCCGATACCAATTCCGAATGCAAAACTCATTGATGTGCTCCTGGTTCTCAGTGTTTGAATCGTTCGGCCCATTCACCGGGGTTGAAACCGACGCTGACCGTGTCGCCATGCTCTACCACAGGCCGCTTGATGATGGACGGGTTGTCGAGCATCAGGCGATGGGCGGACTGGGCGCCAATATTATCACGAACCTCGTCCGGAAGTTTGCGCCAGGTGGTACCGCGGCGGTTCAGCAGCACTTCCCAGCCGGCCGATTGCTCCCATTCGCTGAGTCGATCGGCATCGAGGCCATCCTTCCTGAAATCATGGAATTCGTAGTCGATACCGGCGTCATCCAGCCATTTACGTGCTTTCTTGACGGTGTCGCAGTTTCTGATGCCGTATAGCTTCATGCCTTGTTCGCCTTTACAAATGTCACAATGCGCTTTGCTGCCTCAACACATTCCTCAACGGGGGCCACCAGGGCCATCCGTACCCGGTTCTCGCCGGGGTTATGGCCGTCGACAGTGCGGGAAAGGTAGCGGCCCGGCAACACGTGTACGTTCTGTTGGGCTGACAGCTCCCGCGCGAAGGTTTCATCGTCCATCGGTGTTTCCGGCCATAGATAAAAGCCTGCGTCCGGGAAATCCACGTCCATGACTTCCCGCAGGATGGGCACCACCGCCTCGAATTTGGCGCGGTAGGCGGCCCGGTTCTCACGCACGTGGTTTTCATCGTTCCAGGCTGCGATGCTGGCGAGCTGGTTGTGAATGGGCATGGCGCAGCCGTGGTAGGTGCGGTACTTGAGGTAACCTTTCAGAATGCTGGCGTCGCCGGCAACGAACCCGGAGCGCAGGCCTGGCAGATTGCTGCGCTTGGACAGGCTGTGAAACACAATGCAGCGGGCAAAATCATTCCGGCCGATGGCGGCACACGTCTGCAGCAGCCCTTCCGGCGGCTGGCTTTCATCGGGGTAGAGCTCGGAGTAGCACTCATCCGAGGCGACGATAAAATCGTGCCTGTCCGCCAGTTCGATCACCTGTGCCAGGGTTTCCCGGGGTATGACGGAACCGCTGGGATTTCCCGGTGAGCACAGGAACAGAACCTGGCAGTTTTCCCACACCGAATCCGGTACCCGGTCGAAGTCCGGTATGAACCGGTTGCTGGCATCGCATGCCAGGTAATGAGGCGTGGCGCCGGCCAGGAACGCGGCCCCTTCATACACCTGGTAGAACGGGTTCGGGCTGACCACGGTGGCGGGGCGGGTGGAATCCACAACAGACTGGACCAGCGAGAAAATCCCCTCGCGGGTGCCGTTGACCGGAACGATGTGGTGCTCCGGAGTCAGTGTTCCCGGTGTCAGCCCAAAACGCCCTGTGGCCCAGGTTGCGATGGCCTGGCGCAGTTCATCGGTGCCTTTGGTGGTGGGATAGTTGGCAAGCTTGTCCAGGTTATCCGCAATCACCTGTTTCACGAATTCCGGTGACGGATGCTTGGGTTCGCCAATCCCCAGTGATATTGAGCTCAGGTCCCGGGGGACGGTAATGCCGGCCTTGAGTTTCGTCAGCTTCTCGAACGGGTAGGGGTGGAGTCTGTCCAGATCCGGGTTCATCGTGTGTCGTCCAGCATTTGGCAAAGGTCCTGCTGCAGAGCCTGGCAGACGGCCGGATCACGGATCGGCTCGCCATGCTCATCGGTTACAAAGAATACGTCTTCCACCCGTTCGCCCAGGGTGGCTATCTTGGCGTTGGTCAGTCGCACACGATGTTCCAGCAATACCTGCCCGACCCGCGCCAGCAGCCCCGGCCGGTCCGGTGTGACCACTTCCATAACCGTGCGCTGGTTAATGGTGTCATTGGAGAAGGTCACCTCGGTGGGAAAGGCAAAGTGTTTCAGCTGCCTGGGCGTGCGCCGGTGGATAATGTCCGGGTAATCCTCAGGGTCATCCAGCTCCTCGATCAGGCGCCTGCGCACACGGTCCTTGCGGGCCGGATCGATGCCCAGGGGTTTGCCTTTCTCATCCAGGACAATATAGGAACTGATGGAGAAGGGGCCTTCACTGGAACTGATGCGGGCATCGACGATGTTCAGGTTGAGCTGTTCCAGCACCGCCGTCGTTGCAGCAAACAGATCGATACGGTCGCTCATGTAGATGATGATCTGGGAGTAGCCGTCGGTTGGCCCGCCGCGGGTATCACGAATCAGCACCAGCGGGTCCGGGTCATCGCCATGGCGGATGATGGCGGCGGTCTGCCAGGCGATATCCACGGTGGAATCCTGCAGGAAGTAATCTTCGTCCAGGGTTTCCCAGATGCTGTCGATCTGCTCGTCGGTCATGTTCTGGGCATGCAGGATCTCCCGCGCCTCGGACTGGGTGGCGCGCACCCACTCCTGGCGGTCTACCGGCGTTTCCGAGCCACGTCTCAGTGCCCGCTTGGTTTCAATGTAGAGCTGGCGCAGGAGCGACGCCCGCCAGGTATTCCAGAGTTTCGGGTTGGTGGCGCTGATATCGCATACCGTCAGCACGTAGAGGTAGTCCAGATGAACCTGGCTCGGTACCGAGCGTGCAAACCCGTGGATGATGTCCGGGTCGGAAATATCCTTGCGCTGGGCTGTCATGGACATCAGCAGGTGGTTCTCTACCAGCCAGGAAGCCAGCTGCGTGTCCCGTTCGCTCAGGTGGTGGCGCTGACAGAACTCCTCGGCGTCAATGGCGCCCAGTTCCGAGTGGTCGCCTCCGCGGCCCTTGGCCACATCGTGATAGAGGCCCGCTATATACAGTGTTTCCAGTTTCGGTAACCGGTGTATCAGGCGCGAGGCGAGGGGGTATTCATCGCGGGCTTCGGCGCTGTCGAGCCGGACCATGTTGCGGATCACCCGCATGGTGTGGGCGTCCACGGTGTAGATGTGAAAAAGGTCATGCTGCATCTGGCCGATGATCTGGCCGAACTCCGGCAGGTAGCGGCCCAGCACGTTGTATTTTTTCATCGCAGACAGGGTCTGGTCGAGGGCGTGGGGCGTCCGCAGTAATTCCATGAACAGGGAGGTTACCGCCAGGTCCGACCGGAAGGCGTCGTCAATCAGATGCCGGTGCGCCCGCAGGGAACGGATGGTGGTCGCCCGGATACCCTTGATCTCCGGGTGCTGGGCCATCAGCACGAAGATCTCCATGATGGCATAGGGGGCGTAGGCGAATACCTGGTTGTTTACCGCTTCGATGTAGAAATTGCGGATCTGGAAACGCTTGTTCAGTGGCAGTATGTCATCGTCGCTGCCCGAGCCCAGGATGGCTTCGTCGTAGTATTGAAGAATGACGTCGGCCAGCTCGGCCAGGGCCAGTACCGTCCGGTAGTAGGACTGCATCATCAGCTCGACGCCGAGCCGCTTGCCTTCATCCCGATAGCCCAGCATCTCGGCCAGGGCCCGCTGGTGGTCAAACAGAAGGCGGTTTTCGTTGCGGTCTGCAATCAGTTGCAGGCCATACCGCAGCCGCCAGAGGAAGGTTTCCCCCTGCAGCAGGATCTGGTGTTCTTCTTCGGTCAGAATGCTGAAGCGGGTCAGGTCCGCGATATTCTGCAGGCCAAAGTGTCGCTTGGTAATCCAGCCAATGGTCTGGATGTCCCGCAGGGCGCCCGGCGAGCCTTTCACGTTGGGCTCCAGGTTGTACTCGGTATCGCCGTATTTCGCGTGCCGGAGTTTCTGTTCTTCCCGTTTGGCGATGAAGTAGTCCCGGTCGGAACTGATATTGTCGGAATAGACCTGCTGGCTGAGTTCGTCCCGCAACTCATCCGGCCCGGCGATGGTGCGGGTTTCCAGCAGGTTGGTCAGGATGGTGACGTCCTGCCGGGCGGCTTCCATGCTCTCCCTGATGCTGCGGACACTGTGGCCAATGTCCAGCTTCAGATCCCAGAGCAGGGTAATGAAGGCGCCCAGGTCTTCCTGCCAGTTGTCCTCAATACCGTTGCGGGTGAGGATCAGCAGATCAATATCGGAATGGGGGTGGAGTTCTCCGCGGCCGTAGCCACCAACGGCAACCAGGGAAACATCCGGGGAAGACGCGAAGGCGTAACGGTTCCAGATCAGGGCAAGGACTGTATCAATGGTGTCGGATCTGGAATGAACCAGGGCGCGGACATCCGCCCCCTGGCGGAAGGCCTCTGCATCCGCGCGGTAGCGCTCCTTAAGCAGTTGCCTGGCTGCCCCGACAGGAGACGGGTCGCTGCTGATTCTGGCCTCAAGTTCGCTGAAGTCCACCTAGAACGACTCTTCCGTGCGCTTGGTCAGTACCTCGTGGCCGTCAGCCGTTACCAGAATGGTGTGTTCCCACTGGGCTGACAGCTTGTGGTCCTTGGTCACGACCGTCCAGCCATCCGGCAACAGCTTGGTGTGGTACTTGCCCTGGTTGATCATCGGCTCAATGGTAAAGGTCATGCCTTCCTGAAGCTCCATGCCGGTTCCCGGCTTGCCGTAGTGCATTACCTGTGGCTCTTCATGGAAAACCTGCCCGATGCCGTGGCCGCAGTAGTCCCGCACCACGGAATACCGGTGCTTCTCTGCGTGCTGCTGGATAACGTGGCCAATGTCCCCGAGCCGGGTGCCCGGCCTGACCAGTTCGATACCTTTATACAGGCATTCCTGGGTGATCTGGATCAGGCGCTCGGTTCCGGGCTTGGGTTTACCCACGATAAACATCTTGCTGGTATCGCCGTGCCAGCCATCTTTGATGACGGTGACGTCAATATTGAGAATGTCGCCATCCTTCAGCACCTTCTTTTCCGAAGGGATGCCGTGGCAGACCACATGGTTCACGGAAGTGCAGATCGATTTCGGGAAACCCTTGTAGTTCAGCGGTGCGGGAATCGTGTGCTGCTCGTTCACCATGTAGTCGTGGCAGATGTTGTCCAGTTCCTCGGTTGTCACGCCGGGTTTGACGTAGTCACCGATCATTTCGAGAACTTCCGCCGCCAGGCGGCCGGCGACACGCATCTTTTCGATTTCTTCCGGAGTCTTGATCGATACCTGCATTGGGTTTCCCGTTGATTTGGATCAAACAGGCATTTTAAGGGGGAGCGTGGCCCGGTACAAGGAAGAGGCGATGGCCGGCCCATTACGGGAGGTACAAATTAATGGAATCCGGCGGCCGATTTATGGTATAAACGCGCCCGCTGGAAACAAATCCGGCAAATTCGCACACACGTCGGCACGTTGTCCCAGGGTGCCTGCTCCTGTTGCTCACATAACAAGCATCGGGTTCAGGTTGGGTCAATCGGACGTGTGGAGGACTAACCCGAAGCTAAAAAGGTAAATATCATGGCTCAGGTAAATATGCGTGACCTGCTGAAGGCAGGCGCCCACTTCGGTCACCAGACCCGTTACTGGAACCCGAAAATGTCGAAGTTCATCTTCGGCGCCCGTAACAAGATTCATATCATCAACCTTGAGCAGACTGTTCCTGCCATGAACGAGGCACTGAACTTCGTTCATAACCTCGCAGGCAACAGGAACAAGATCCTGTTCGTTGGCACCAAGCGTGCGGCGGCCAAGATCATCAAGGAAGAAGCACTCCGCTCCAACCAGCCTTACGTGAACCATCGCTGGCTCGGCGGCATGCTGACCAACTACAAGACCATCCGCCAGTCGATCCGTCGCTACCGTGACCTGGAAGCACAGAGCCAGGACGGTACTTTCGACAAGCTGACCAAGAAAGAAGCCCTTGATCGCACCCGCGAAATGGATCGCCTTGAACGCTCCATCGGCGGTATCAAGGACATGGGCGGCCTGCCGGACGCCATGTTCGTGATCGACGTGGACCACGAGCGTATCGCCATCAAGGAAGCCAACAAGCTGGGTATTCCTGTTATCGGTGTTGTCGATACCAACAGCGATCCGGACGGCGTTGATTACGTTATCCCGGGCAACGATGATGCCATCCGCGCGATCCAGATTTACGTGCAGGCCGTTGCCGACACCTGTATCGAGGCTGCCCAGTCTGGCGCTGCCGGCGCTGACGAATTTGTAGAAGTCAGCGAAGACGCGGAAGGTGCTGCTCCCGCTGCGGAGTAATATTTCCTTCGCGAACAGGTTGTAGGGTGTGCCCGTGGTTTACCGCCGGGCACACCGGTACAGAATTTGGACTGGAACAGTTAAGAGGAATGAACATGGCTGCAATTACTGCTGCAATGGTCAAAGAGCTGCGTGAGCGCACCGGCCTTGGCATGATGGAGTGCAAAAAGGCACTGGTAGAAGCTGGCGGAAGCGTTGACGCTGCTATCGAAGAGCTGCGCAAGTCTTCCGGCCTGAAGGCTGCCAAGAAAGCGGGCCGTACCGCCGCTGAAGGTGTTTCCCTGATCAAGGTGTCTGACGACAACACTGTCGCTTACATTCTGGAAGTGAACTCCGAAACCGATTTCGTTGCCCGTGATGACAACTTCATGAACTTCGCCAACGACGTTCTGAATGTTGCCTTTGAAAACGGCAAGACAGACGTTGCCGAACTGATGGAAGGCGATCTTGAAGCCAAGCGCGAAGCACTGGTTCAGAAGATCGGTGAGAACATCACCGTTCGTCGCATCATCCGCGTTGAAGGGCCTGTGGTGGGCGGTTACGTTCACAGCAATAACAAGATCGCTTCCGTTGTTGCCCTGAGCGCCGGTGATCCTGAAGTTGCCCGTGACGTTGCCATGCACGTTGCCGCTGTCAACCCGCGTGTTGGCAAGCCGGAAGACATGCCTGCCGATGAGCTGGAGAAAGAAAAGGACGTCATCAAGGCCCAGCCGGACATGGAAGGCAAGCCTGCCGAAATCGTCGAGAAGATGATGGGCGGCCGCATCAAGAAATTCCTGGCGGAGAACAGCCTGGTCGAGCAACCGTTCGTCAAGAATCCTGACCAGACTGTTGGTCAGCTGATCAAGGACAACGGCGCCGATCTGGTGAGTTTCGTTCGTCTGGAAGTCGGCGAAGGTATTGAGAAGGAAGAAGTGGACTTCGCTGCCGAGGTCGCTGCTGCAGCGGGCACCGGCAAGTCCTGATCCTTCTGACAGGTGCCGACGCACAGGCTGACGCACCGTTCGAGTCTGCCACGTTAGCTGGAGTTTTCCGGCTCTCGTGGCGGGCTTGTATCTGAGATACCCCTTTTCGGAGGAGTATGTCAGATACAAGCCTGAGAAGCTTGTCCTGCCAGACACCAAGCCAGACACCAAGAAGGGGATCCTCATGCCGAAGTCTTCCAATACCCAGCCCAGATATAAACGTGTTCTGCTCAAGCTCAGTGGCGAAGCCCTGATGGGTGATCATGATTTCGGTATTGATCCCAAAGTACTCGACCGTATGGCGCTGGATATTGGCTCCCTCATTGGTATTGGTGTTCAGGTAGGACTGGTGATCGGGGGTGGCAACCTGTTCCGTGGTGCTGCTTTGAACGCTGCCGGCATGGACAGGGTGACTGGTGACCACATGGGGATGCTGGCAACCGTGATGAACGGGCTGGCCATGAGAGACGCCCTGGAGCGCTCCAACATTCGCACCCGGGTTATGTCTGCTATCCCCATGAGTGGTATTGTTGAGCATTACGACCGCCGCCGTGCCGTGCGTGATCTGAAAGACGGCGATGTGGTGATTTTCTGTGCGGGTACAGGTAATCCGTTTTTCACAACCGATTCAGCGGCTTGCCTGCGGGGCATCGAGATTGAAGCTGATGCCGTGCTGAAAGCCACCAAGGTTGACGGGGTGTATTCCGCAGATCCCTACAAAGACCCGACGGCAGAGAAGTATGATCACCTGACTTACGATCAGGTGCTGGACAAGAAACTGGGCGTGATGGACCTGACCGCCATCTGTCTTGCCCGGGATCATGGTATGCCTCTGCGGGTCTTCGATATGAACCGGGCCGGCGCGCTGACCCGGATCGTAACCGGGGAGTCGGAAGGCACACTGATTGAGTAATTTTTGAACAATGAATCCGAGGATGCTGCAGTGATTGACGATATTAAAGCTGATGCCGAAAAGAAGATGAAGAAAAGCCTTGAGTCCCTGAACTCGGCTTTCAACAAGATCCGTACCGGTCGTGCCCACCCCTCCATCCTGGACAGCGTAATGGTTGACTATTACGGCCAGGAAACACCGCTGAAGCAGGTGGCCAGTGTGAATGTGGAAGACAACCGCACCCTGGCCGTCTCGCCCTGGGAGAAGCCGCTGTTACCGAAGATCGAGAAAGCAATCATGATGTCGGATCTGGGCCTGAATCCTTCCAATAACGGTGAGGTTATTCGCATTCCCATGCCGATGCTGACCGAAGAAACCCGCAAGGAAATGGTCAAGCAGGCCAAGGCTGACGCGGAGCACGGCCGTGTGTCTGTTCGCAATGCCCGTCGCGACGCCAACAGCACGCTGAAAGAGCTGCTGAAGGAAAAGGAAATCAATGAAGATGAAGAGCGCTACGGTGAGGAGGAAATCCAGAAATTGACTGACCGCTACATCGCCGAGATCGAGAAGCAGCTAAAGGCCAAGGAAGAGGACCTGATGGCTGTCTGAGTGCAGCCGGTCAATTTCAGCAACGTGATCAGTCAGTGGCGGTTGTATTGCCGGGTGCTGGCTGAACAGGGGATTGCATGACGGAAAGTGTATCCGCAGAGATTCCGGTATCGGCTGGCAGCCAGCCCCGGCATGTGGCCATTATCATGGATGGAAACAATCGCTGGGCCAAAGCCCGGCGATTGAAGGGCGTTGCCGGTCATAAGGCGGGCGTCAAGGCGGTCCGGTCAGTGGTGGAAACCTGCGCCCGGGAAGGGGTCGAGGTACTGACACTTTTCGCGTTCTCAAGCGAGAACTGGCGCCGGCCCGAAGAAGAAGTGTCGGCCCTGATGCGGCTGTTCCTGTTTGCCCTGGAGCGGGAAGTGAAAAAGCTTCATCGCAATGATATCTGCCTGCGTATTATCGGCGATCGCACGGCGTTCAGTGCCAACCTCCAGGAACATATGAACCGCGCCGAGGAGCTGACCCGCGACAACAAGCGGATGACCCTCGTTATCGCCGCAAACTATGGTGGCCACTGGGATATTACCCAGGCCAGCCGCAAAGTGGCGGAGAAAGTGCGCAAGGGTGAGCTGGCGCCCTCGGACATCACCGACGACCTGATACAGCAGCACCTCTCCATTGGCGACCTGCCGATGCCGGATCTGATGATCCGTACCGCAGGTGAGCAACGCATCAGCAATTTCATGCTCTGGCACCTGGCATACACCGAGCTGTACTTTTCTCCTGTTTACTGGCCTGATTTCCGTGAACAGGAAATGAGCCAGGCGCTACAGGCGTATGCGGGCCGAAAACGCCGGTTTGGTCAGACCGATGACCAGATTGCCAGTGTTTCGTCGGAACAATAACGACAAGATAGCGAACGATATCGTGCTTAAAACCCGTATTATTACCGCGCTCATACTGGCACCCATTGCCATTGGTGGCATTTTCTTCCTGCCGCCCCTTGGCTTTGCGCTGTTCACCGGAGCCATCATTACCATTGGCGCCTGGGAGTGGGCCAATATGTCCGGCCTGGTGACACCGGCCGCCCGTGTTGCCTATGCCCTGTTGGTTGCGGCGGTGCTCTACGGACTGTTGAATGTGCCGGCTGTGGCTGTTCTCTGGCTGGCTCTGGTCTGGTGGATTCTGTGTTTCCTGCTGGTGAGAAGCTACCCGGACGGTTCGGATCGCTGGGGCAGTGTGCCGGGCCGGGCTATTATGGGTCTTCTGGTGCTGGTGCCAGCCTGGGTCGGGCTTAACCATATACGCACCGGTGGCTTCCAGTTTGGTGATACCACCAACAACCTGCTGGTGATTCTCTATATTTTCTGCGTGGTGTGGGTTGCCGATATCGGGGCCTACTTCGCCGGCCGCGCATTCGGCAAGGCCAAGCTGGCACCGCGAGTCAGCCCCGGCAAGTCCTGGGCGGGCGTCTGGGGTGGTCTGGCTGCGGTTGCCGTATTTGCTGTCATTGTCAGTACGCTGGCCTCGGCTACCGTTACTCAGTCTCTTCTGCTGGTTGTCGCCAGCCTTGTCACCGGCCTGGTATCCGTGCTGGGAGACCTTCTGGAAAGCATGCTCAAACGTTTCCGTGGTATCAAGGACAGCAGCGGGCTGTTACCCGGACACGGTGGCATCATGGACCGTATCGACAGCCTGACGGCGGCCATCCCGGTCTTTGCACTGATGATCACGCTGCTCGGCTGGCTGACTGCGGGGCAATGGTGACCATCGTGAAGCGAAGCATCACGATACTGGGTGCCACCGGGTCCATAGGCCTGAGCACGCTTGATGTCATACGCCGCCACCCGGATCGCTTTTCGGTCTTTGCGCTTACGGCCAGCACCAGTGTTGAAGTTATGGCCGGGCTGTGCCATGAATTTCGCCCGCGCTATGCCGTGATGGCGGATGAGGCAGCGGCCGGGGCGTTGTCTGCAGCGCTTTCCGGCCTGCCGTCGGTGACGGTTCTCAGTGGAACACAGGCCCTTGGCGAAGTTGCCGCAGACCCGGGTGCGGATACGGTCATGGCCGCCATTGTTGGTGCCGCGGGCCTGCCTCCCACACTGGCCGCTGTCCGGGCCGGCAAGCGGGTGCTGCTGGCCAATAAAGAGGCACTGGTGATGTCCGGCAAGCTGTTCATGGATGCCGTCACTGCCTCAGGTGCAGAAGTGCTGCCCATCGACAGCGAGCACAACGCCATTTTCCAGTGCATGCCAGCGGACAGGATCCGCGATACAGGCGCCGCTGGCATCACCCGTATTCTGCTGACGGCATCCGGTGGCCCTTTCCGTACCCATTCTGCCGAAGCTCTGCGCCATGTCCTGCCGGCAGAGGCCTGTGCCCATCCCAACTGGTCCATGGGCCAGAAAATCTCGGTGGACTCCGCAACTCTGATGAACAAAGGGCTGGAGTTGATTGAGGCGTGCTGGCTGTTCAATACCACTCCGGACATGATCGAAGTGCACGTGCACCCGGAGAGCATCATCCATTCCATGGTGGAGTATGCCGATGGCTCGGTACTTGCCCAGCTGGGCAGCCCCGATATGCGTACCCCGATCGCCAATGGACTGGCCTGGCCCGAACGAATCGATGCCGGCGTAGCGCCCCTGGATCTTTTCCGCATCGGGCAGTTCAACTTTGAAAGGCCGGACCTGGAGCGCTTCCCCTGTCTCCGGCTGGCAGCCGAGGCCTTTCAGCAGGGTGGAACCGCGCCGGCCGTGCTGAATGCAGCCAACGAAGAGGCGGTAGCAGCGTTTCTGGCCGGTAAGGTGGGTTTTGCCGATATTCCCGTTATCATAGAGCGGGCTCTGGCTATGATCGATGTTGTGCCGGCGGACAGTTTCGATACCATTTTTGCCAAGGACGCTGAAGCCCGCTCTGTAGCCCGGGAACAGATCCTCGGGCTGGCTGTCTGATACAGTCGGGCTCGACTGGCGAGCTGATCAAATTCAACAGAGAACACTATGCAACTAGTTGAAACCATACTGGCGCTGGTACTGACGCTGGGCATTCTGGTTACCCTCCACGAGTTCGGTCACTTCTGGGTGGCACGGCGCTGTGGGGTGAAGGTGCTGCGGTTTTCCGTGGGTTTTGGCAAGCCGCTGTATTCCTGGTACGACCGCCAGGGTACCGAGTTCGCCGTGGCCGCCATCCCGCTCGGCGGTTATGTAAAGATGCTGGATGAGCGGGAAGGCCCCGTTCCGGAAGATCAGAAACACCTGGCCTTCAACTCCAAGCCGCCCTCAAAACGCATAGCCATTGCAGCGGCAGGGCCCATAGCCAATTTCCTTTTTGCCATCTTTGCATACTGGCTGCTCAGTGTTGTGGGTTTCACTACGGTTGCCCCCATTGTCGGAGACGTCAATGAAGGAAGCGTGGCTGACCGAATAGGGCTTGCCTCCGGGATGGAAATCCATGAGGTGGATGGCCATCGGGTAACGTCCTGGCGCGATGTGAACATGCGCCTGCTCGAGCGTACCGGTGAGTTTGGCGAGATAACCATTGATGTATCCCGGGATGGCAGCCGTGGTACTGTGACCGGCTCTCTCGAAGGTTGGCGCCTCAGTGACAAGGATCCAGATCCATTGGGTGAATTCGGTGTTACCCCCTGGCGGCCCGACGTGCCACCGGTGCTGGGGGAGATTGCAGCCGGGGGAAGGGCTGAGGCTGCAGGCCTGAAGAGCGGAGACCGGGTGGTTGCCGTGGATGGAGAGCCGGTCGCTGACTGGTTCGAGCTGGTGGAATTCATTCGTGAATCCCCCGAAAAACCGCTGGAGCTCACGGTAGAACGGGAAGGCAGCAGCCGGCAGATTGAGGTGACGCCAGCAGAAAACCGGGCTGACGACGGAACCGTCACGGGCCTGGTAGGCGCCGGTGTCAAGGAAGTGACCTGGCCTGACGAAGTGCTCCGGGATGTCAGTTATGGCCCCCTGGCTGCAATTCCCAATGCCATGTCAGAAACCTGGGGCGACACCAGGCTGACCCTGGTGGCCATCAAGAAAATGGTGACCGGCCTGCTTTCCCCCACTAACCTCAGCGGCCCGATTACCATTGCAAGGATAGCCGAAGCCAGTGTAAGTTCGGGCTTCGAAGATTTTGTACGCTTTCTTGCCTACCTCAGTGTCAGCCTGGGAGTGCTGAATCTTTTGCCAGTGCCGGTTCTGGATGGTGGGCACATTGTTTATTACACCATCGAAGCCATCCGCAGAAAGCCGCTTTCCGAACAGGCACAGGCTTTTGGATTACGTATTGGTATGGCAATGATCCTCACATTAATGGTGTTTGCACTTTACAACGACCTGATGCGGTTGTGAGAATTGCGAACTCCTTACGCGCATCAACAGGCGAAATTATTGAATGAGACGTTCTTTTCTGAATTTAGCTGTAGGCTTGGCAGTCGCCACTTCCGCCATAAGACCGGTTCTGGCTGATGAATTCACCGTATCCGATATTGAGGTAGAGGGTCTCCAGCGGGTATCTGCAGGAACGGTGTTCTCTGCCTTTCCGGTATCCATTGGCGAGCCGGTTGATGAACTTGAGCTGTCATCTGCCATCAAGGATCTGTTTCGAACTGGTCTGTTTACCGATATCGAGGCCAGTCGGGACGGTGGTGTGCTTATTCTGACTGTCGAGGAGCGGCCGTCGATCACCTCCATTGACATTGACGGCAACAAGAACATTGAAACCGACATGTTGATGGAAGCGCTATCCAGCGCCGGCCTGCAGGAAGGGCAGGTGTTTCGCCGTGCCACCCTGGAGCGGCTTGAGCTCGAGATTCTGCGGTCATACATCAGCCAGGGGCGTTACAACGCCCGCGTCAAGGCAACCGCTGAAGAGCTTCCCCGCAACCGGGTTGCGATCCGGCTGGATATCAACGAGGGCTCGGTGGCCGCTATCCAGCATCTCAACATTGTTGGTAACGAAGCTTTCGACGATGAAACCCTGCTGGATCTGTTCGAGCTTGAAACCACCAGTTGGTGGAACTCGATTACCAATTCCGACAAGTACGCCCGCGAGCGCCTGAGTGGTGACCTGGAGTCCCTGCGCTCTTTCTACCTCGACCGGGGCTATATCGACTTCAACGTTGAATCCAGCCAGGTGTCCATTTCACCGGACAAGAAGAAGGTATTCATTGCCATAGCACTCAATGAAGGGCCGCAGTACACGGTATCCGAAGTCAATCTTCGGGGTGAGCTCATTGTAGACGAGGAAGAACTGCGAGAGCTGATTCCCATTGAAGAGGGCGATGTATTTTCCCGTTCCCGCATGACCGCCATTTCCGAATCCCTGTCTCGTCGTCTTGGCCGTGAGGGCTATGCCTTTGCCAACGTCAACGCGGTGCCGGAGCCGGGTGAGGACGACACGGCATCGGTCACCTTCTTTGTTGAGCCCGGCAAGCGGGCGTACGTCAGGCGCGTCAATTTCGATGGTAACGTTTCCACCCGCGATGATGTATTGCGCCAGGAAATGACCCAGATGGAAGGCGGTGTGGCTTCCACTGACAGAATCGAATTCTCGAAAACCCGTCTCGAACGGCTCGGCTTCTTCGAAACCGTGGATGTGGAGACCGTGCCGGTGCCGGGTACGGACGACATGGTCGACGTAAACTATTCGGTATCAGAGCAGGCAACGGGCAGCCTCTCAGCATCGGTGGGCTTCTCTCAGGCCTCTGGTGTGATCCTCGGGGCCAACGTGTCCGAGAACAACTTCTTTGGTAGTGGCAAGCGGTTATCGTTTGGCGTTAACGTCAGTGAGTCTATAAAAAGCGCCAATTTCTCCTACCAGGATCCTTATTACACGGTGGATGGTGTAAGCCGGGGCTTCAGCGTTTTCGCCCGCGAAACGGATTTTGAAGAGCAGGACATTTCCTCCTACCTGCTCGATGAGTACGGCGGACGGGTTACTTTCGGGTACCCGACGGACAACGTCACCCGGCTCAACTTCGGTCTTGGTTATACACTCTCCAAGATAAAGGCAGGCTCTTTCACGTCCGAAGAAGTGAAAACCTTCATCGACGAAGAAGGTAACGACTTCAACAACTACTTCCTGTTCGGTTCCTGGCGCCGCAGTACCCTTAACCGGGGTGTGTTGCCAACCGATGGCTACAGCCTGTCCCTGTCCACGGATGTTGCTGTACCTGGCAGTGATCTGACTTTCTATAAAGTGAATCAGAAAACAGACTTTTACCAGCCGTTCAACGACAATCAGACATGGGTGTTCCGTGCCCGTTCCGAAATCGGCTATGGTGATGGTTACAGCGGGCGCAGCGTGATGCCGTTCTACGAACACTTCTATGCCGGTGGTTATGGCTCGGTGCGCGGTTACGAGGCAAACTCGTTGGGGCCGAAGGCCACAAACGCGCCAAACGATTTATCCGATGAGGATCCGTTCGGCGGTAGTCTGCTGACAGAAGGCAGCCTTGAGCTGATCTTCCCCACGCCGTTTGCCGGCGACACCCGATCAATGAGAACGGCGTTCTTTGTTGATGCGGGACAGGTGTTTGATGCCGACCGTAATTTTGACCCGGCACTGGATGAAGTACGGTTGTCAGCCGGTGTAGGATTTCAGTGGATAACAGCGGTTGGCCCGCTGGCATTCAGCCTTGCCAAGCCTCTGAACGACAAGAGTGGCGATGATACTCAGGTATTCCAGTTTTCCCTGGGGCAGACATTCTGATCAGAGAGCGAATGGAAACGCGGTATAAATAAAAACACAGGAGAAAAGAAATGTTCCGATTGTCCATTGCCGTAATCCTGGCTGCACTGATGGCTACTTCGACAGTTGCAGCGGAAACCCGTATCGGCGTAGTTGATCTGCGCCAGGCACTGTTCTCCTCCGGTGATGCAAAGGCATTCAGCGAAAAGATGCAGCAGGATTTCTCCGGAGAGGAAGCAAAGGTCAGGGAGGCCCAGGAGGCCGCCCGTAAACTCCAGGAGCGTCTGGAAAAAGACAGCGGGATGATGAATGAGTCCGAGCGCAACAAAATGACGGCGGAATTCCAGGAGAAGGTAAAGGAATTCAACTTCCTCAAGCAGCGCCTGGACTCCACCGTAGCCAACCGCAAGCAGCAGTTTCTGGAAGATGCCCGCCCGGAAGTGGATGCAGCCGTCAAGGAACTGCTGGAAGAGCATGACCTCGACCTGATTCTGCCCAGCGAGGCCGTGGTGTACGTCAAGCCAGACATGAACCTGACGGATGAACTCCTGGAGAAGCTGGACCGCTGATAACGGTGGGCCGGACGATGGCCAGCCCGGAAAAACTTTGTGGAGTTGATAATGACAAAGCGTTCGTACCGGCTTGGCGACATTGCCTCTGAGCTCGGGGCAGAGCTCAGAGGCAACCCCGAAACGGAAATCGAGGGGCTGGCCACGTTGCAGGCGGCTGTGCCGGGACAGGTAGCATTCCTGGCCAACCCGTCGTATGCCCGTTATCTGGCAGACACCAGGGCTTCTGCCGTGATTGTCTCGCCGTCTGTTGCTGATCAATGCCCCACCAATGTCCTGTTACTGGACAACCCCTATTTTGGTTATGCTCGCCTGAGCCACTGGTTCGATCCGGCACCGGTGCCACAGCCGGGCATTCATGCCTCTGCGGTGGTTGATCCTTCCGCGCAGGTTGCAAAGAGCGCCAGTATCGGCCCCCAGGCGGTTGTCGAGGCTGATGCGATCATCGGTGAGAACGTGGTGGTGGGTGCCGGTTGTGTCATTGGTGCCCGCTGCAACATTGGCGAGCTCTCTGTGCTGCGTCCGCGGGTGACGCTGGCGCACGATATTGTGATGGGCAAGCGATGCCATGTTCTGAGTGGCGCGGTAATCGGCTCGGACGGTTTCGGATTTGCCAACGAGAAAGGCGCCTGGCACCGGATAGCGCAGCTAGGCCGGGTGGTGCTGGGCGACGATGTAGAGGTGGGGGCAAACACCACCATCGATCGCGGTGCGCTCGACGACACCGTGATCGGAGATGGGGTAAAGCTCGACAATCTCATTCAGATAGCACACAACGTCAGTATTGGTGATCACAGTGCCATGGCGGCAATGGTCGGCATTGCCGGCAGTACCCGTATTGGCAGCCACTGCGTGTTTGGCGGCGCCTCGGGAGTGGCAGGTCATCTTACGATTGCCGATCAGGTTCACCTGACCGGCATGACACTGGTTACCGGAGATATCCGGGAGCCCGGCGTTTACTCGTCCGGAACCAGCGCCGATACCAATCGGCAATGGCGAAAGAACGCCGTGCGATTTCGTCAGCTTGATGCCATGGCGCGTCGGCTAAAAGAACTGGAAAAGAAAATAGAAGGCTGAGGCCGTTACTGATGATGTACATCGATGAAATCATGGAATACCTGCCCCATCGTTACCCGTTCCTGCTGGTTGACCGGGTTACCGAGGTGGAAAAGGGGCAATTCATCAAGGGCTACAAGAATATTTCCCTGAATGAGCCTTTTTTTACCGGCCATTTCCCGAATAATCCGATCATGCCGGGCGTATTGATTATCGAGGCCATGGCTCAGCTTTCGGGCGTTCTGGGGTTTGTGACGGTTGGGCGGAAGCCATCGGACGGCGTGGTACAATACCTGGCTGGTTCCAGCAAGGCGCGTTTCAAGCGCCCTGTGATACCCGGAGACAGGCTGAGCATGGAGTCCCGGATGATCTCTGGTAAACGTGGAATCTACAAATTCGAATGCCGCGCACTGGTAGATGACGAAGTTGTCTGTGTGGCAGAAATACTGACCGCTGAGAGAGAAGTCTGATGGCGACAAAAGAATGGTCGGGAGTCCATCCTCAGGCGATCGTGGATCCGTCCGCCAGGCTGGCTGACAACGTAACTGTCGGCCCCTGGAGCTATATTGGCCCGGACGTGGAGATCGGTGAGGGCACCGAAATCATGTCCCATGTTGTGATCAAGGGCCCCACCAGAATTGGCCGCAATAACCGCATCTTCCAGTTCTCGAGCGTGGGTGAGGAATGCCAGGACAAGAAATACGCCGGCGAACCCACCACACTGGTTATCGGTAACGACAACATCATCCGCGAGAATTGCACCATTCACCGGGGAACCGTACAGGACCGCGGTGAAACCAGTATCGGCAACGGCAACCTGCTGATGGCCTACGTGCATGTGGCCCACGACTGCATTATTGGCAACAACACGATTCTTGCCAATTGCGCCACCCTGGCCGGGCATGTATCCGTTGGCGACTTTGCCATACTGGGCGGCGGCACCATGGTTCACCAGTTCTGCCATATTGGCACCCACAGCATGAGTGCCGGCGGCAGCATTGTGCTCAAGGATATTCCTGCCTACATCATGGCCAGCGGCCAGTCGGCCCAGCCCTTTGGCATGAACGTGGAAGGGTTGCGGCGCCGTGGGTTCAGCAAGGAAGCCTTGCTGGTTCTTCGCCGTGCCTACAAGGTGATCTACCGCCAGGGCCTGACCACTGAACAGGCCGTTGAGGAACTGGAAAAAGCCTACTCCGACATCCCCGAAGTGCAGCCGCTGATTGAATCCCTTCGCGGTGCAGACCGCGGCATCATCCGCTGACCAGGGAGAGAGTGCCCCGGTGACGGATCATCCCGAGAACACCGTTGTCAGTACCCGCAAAGTAACCATTGCCATCGTGGCCGGAGAAGCCTCCGGCGATATTCTCGGCGCGGGCCTCATCCGTTCGCTTCGTATCCGCTACCCCAATGCCCGGTTCGTGGGTATTGGCGGTGAGGAAATGGTTGCTGAAGGCTTTCATTCCCTGGTGCCCATGGAGCGGCTTTCCGTCATGGGGCTGGTGGAGGTGCTTGGCCGCATCCGTGAACTGTTCAGTATCCGCGCCCGGTTGATGGACTACCTGCTGGCAACCCCACCGGATGTGGTGATTGGCATCGACTCCCCGGATTTTACCCTGGGCGTCGAGCGTCGTTGCCGCGATGCGGGCATGCTCACCGCCCACTACGTCAGCCCTTCGGTCTGGGCCTGGCGCCAGAAGCGTATTTTCAAGATCGCCAAAGCCGTCAATCTCATGCTGACGCTGTTTCCTTTCGAAGCCCGGTTCTATGAAGAGCACAACATCCCCGTTGCGTTTGTGGGACACCCCCTGGCAGACAGAATTCCGATGACGCCGGATACCGCCGGTGCCCGCGAGGCTCTGGGGCTCCGTGGCAATGCTCCGGTGCTGGCCATTCTGCCGGGCAGCCGGGGTGGGGAAGTAGAGCGCCTTGGCACCCTGTTTCTCGAGGCTGCGCGCCGGATCCAGGGCAAGCGGCCGGATCTGCAGCTGGTTATTCCCTGCGTCAATCGGGAGCGGGAACAGCAGGTGCGCGCTCTCGTAGACGCTCTTGATGTAAAGCTTGAAGTGACCATTGTCCGGGGCCGTTCCCGGGAGGTGATGGCGTCGTCGGATGTTGTTTTGCTGGCATCCGGCACCGCCACCCTGGAGGCCATGCTGCTGAAAAAGCCCATGGTGGTCGGGTACCGGCTGAGCGGCATGAGTTACGCCCTGGTGTCGAGGCTGGTGAAGGTTCCCCATGTTGCGCTGCCCAATCTGCTGGCCAAAGAGGCCCTGGTGCCGGAGCTGCTGCAGGATGACGCCACGCCGGAATCCCTTGGCGAAGCCGTTCTCGAACGCCTGGAAAACGAAACCGAGCGCGCCCGCCTGGTGGATGCTTTCTCCCGACTGCACGAGCAGCTACGGCAGAATGCCGACGAGCAGGCGGCAACCGCGATTTCAGCGCTGATTGAGGGCAAACAGCCATGAGCAGGAAACCGCTGCCACCGTTTGAGTGTCGTTATCAGGGACGCCTGCTGGCAGGTGTGGACGAGGTCGGCCGCGGCCCGTTGGTGGGTGCAGTCGTGACAGCCGCGGTGATTCTCGACCCGGATAAACCCATACCCGGGCTGGCGGATTCCAAAAAGCTGACCGAAAAGCGCCGTGAGGCCCTGTACGATCAGATTATTGAACAGGCTGCCTCCTGGAGCCTGGGCCGTTGTGAAGCAGATGAGATAGACCGCCTGAATATCTTTCGGGCCACGATGGTGGCGATGGAGCGGGCGGTAGCTGGCCTGCACATCCGCCCGGAATACGTACTGGTGGATGGCAACCGCTGCCCGGACTGGCACTGGCCATCGGAACCAGTCGTCAAGGGCGACAGCCGTGTGGAAGCCATCAGCGCCGCCTCCATACTGGCCAAGGTAACCCGCGACCGGGAGATGGCCGAGCTCCACAAAACCTATCCCGACTACGGCTTCGCCAGCCACAAAGGCTATCCCACACCCGTGCACCTGGATGCCCTCGGCAGGCTTGGAGCCACCACCCAGCACCGGCGCTCATTCCGCCCGGTTCAGGAAGCGATCGATGCCGTTGGTATGGTCAACACCGATACCGTCAAAGCGCTGACATACCCGACGGATCTCTTTGAAAATATCGATTGACAGCCTGCCACCAAATCCTTAGTATACGCGCACGTTGATCGGGGGTTGCCCCGGAAAACACCAGAATTCGAAGCGCAGAATCGAAAAAAGTTTGTTGCGGGGTGGAGCAGTCTGGTAGCTCGTCGGGCTCATAACCCGAAGGTCGTAGGTTCGAATCCTGCCCCCGCTACCATATTTAAGAAAGGCAGATCAGTCACTTACTGATCTGCCTTTTTTGCATTTGGGCCGGCAGAAATTCCATGTGACGTATATGTGACAAATATGTGCCAAGGCTTGTGACGCTTCGACTTGGCGCTAGGTGGAAAATGACCGTAAGTCAGTTTTTGGTCTTCGGGTGAGAGTAGTCTGTCTGCGCTGCAACTCTGGGTGTGTTCGTGACGTTCCAGTCTAGCCCAAGCTGCCACATTATGGCGATATTCGTCTGGAGTTCTGCCACGCTTCATTGGAAAGCGGACTTTTTTGTCGCGAGGAGATCGGCTAACAGCAGGGCTAGGAAATTTTTCCAATGTAAACCAACCGGTGATCTCATCTTGAGCCTGTCGTGGTGTTGGATCGATGGATTTGCCAGTTTTGTAAACTAGATGAGAAGAAAATCTTGAAGCGAGAGGTTCCCATGCAAAAAAAAACGACAGACAGAGCAGAAGCTACTCAAAGACCTAGATGCCTATGGAGCCCACGCGGACGTGTTGGCAAGGCCGCTCCCCCACGAGTCGGAGCCCTTGGAGAGACTGAAAGGTTCAGTGAAGAAATTTGAGCAACCCACGGACCCCGTTACTGGCCCAGAGGAGTGGGAGGCGTGGTTTGACGGAGAAGGCATTTCAGGAGGGGTCATGATGGACCATGAAGAGAAGCAGTGAATGGGGTAGAACCCGTCCAACCCACCTTCCAAGTTTTGGTATTGATCTGATGTGAGCCAAGTGCAGTTTGGCTTATAGATCTTTCACACGGGTCTTGCCTCGCTTATTACGGTTGCCCTGACCCTGATAGGCAAATCGCCTGGCGTAACCAGATCAATTTTTACTTTTAGCAGTGACTGAAGCTCATCCTGAAGGCCGCCCAAATCCAACAATGTGGTATCGGGTAGTGGGTCCACCAGTAAATCGAGATCACTGGTATCGCCGTCATCGCCACGAGCAACCGAGCCAAATACGCGTATATTTGTCACCGGGTAACGACTGGTAATTTCTCGAATTTCGTTTCTATACCGGTTGTAAACCCTGGAAGTCCTGCCCATGTCATTCCACCTTGAATCCTCGCTTCCATTGACCTGCTCCCCTCAGACGTAACCGCTATCGGCCTGGGTCGGGTCAATTCCGACTATACCGCAGTTGCCTCCATTGGAAAGCGGATCTTTTTTCCGCGACGAGATGACCCAGTGAGGGGAATCTGAACCGAGATAGGTTCACTCATAGGCTAGGAGTTGCAAGAGCGCCAGAATAAATCCAAGCTTTTAAACAAAAGCGAACACTGGGACGGACGGCGTTCCATCCCCCTCTCTGAGCAGGGCTACCACCCGCAGATCAACGACAATCGTCGCAGAACTTCGGCAACTGGATGCTCAAGAGCTTTGAGGTGGATCCTATGAAAGCAATGGAATAGTGCGGGGAGGTGATATTGGGATAAGCGAATCAGCAGTTTGAGCAACAAGCGACAATCTGAGTTTATCCCGGTGCAACGCGCTCAAAGAAGTGCTCGTAAATCTCTGATTGTTTAACTACGATGGCCGAAGGTGTCATTTTCCGCTGGGGATATGCGCATGCGGAATAGGTGCCATTTATCATTGAATCAGCTGTTAGAGATCGAGCCATGGATACCGTAATAGTGGGTCTTGTTACAGCCGTATTGGGATTTTTGGGTGGCTTACTCACTCCATGGGTTCGGTGGCAGATCGACAAGAAAAGAGCAGTCCGTCAGGAAAAAGCTGCGCATATTTCAGAATGGCGAAAAGTCATTGATCAGTTCGATTTTGATAACGAACGATTTGGGGACACGGCCTGGTATTCAGCGCTACGAACTCACATGCAGCCAGAGATAATCAAAAAAGTTGAGGCCGCCCGAACGGTCTATGTCTGTGGCGGCCGAGGGGATAGCGTTATCAAACAGATGCTCTTAGACGAGGTCGCCAGATTGGAAAAGGGTATCTGGCGTGAGTAACGGCTCTAACAATTCCCACCATTACGCTGCCGATGGCCGCCGGACGTCTCTGACGGGCCGCCAGTGCGCTCCGCGTTATATCAAAGGGAGTTTGGATGCCTAATGATGATCTGGAGAGATTGATTCACGAATCTCTTGAGCAACTTGGGTGGTCGGCTGATGCCTCGCAAGTTGCTCAACGAGTGAAACGGCTTGATCTAGGCCTCCCGCTAGAAGATGAGTTCAGTGTCGTTTGTGGGTGGCTTGGCAACTGCAAGTTGATACACAAATTGGATCAAAGCCAGTACCCCCAAGGGTCTGCGGCTTTAATCCAGGCACCTGACCTTTTGGCAATTTTTGAGTGTAACGGAAAAGATGTTCCGGTTTTAATTGAAGTTAAATCTAGTTGGAAGAATACCCTGTCTTTCAGGCCGGACTACAAAGAACGGCTACAGAAATATGCTGACACGCTAAAGCTTCCACTCTTGGTAGCTTGGAGGACAAGATGGGATATTTGGGCTCTATTTCCTCTTTCAAACCTGAGAAAAGCGCAGAAAAACTACAATATAAATTTCGAAAACGCCTTGTGTAATAGCTTGCTTGGAATGCTTGCCGGCGATTTTTCATACACGGTCAAATCTGGAGCAGGAGTACATATAAGCTGTAAGAAGCAACGATTCGTGGAATCTGAGCAAGGCGGTGAGTCACAGCACTGGGAAGTAGTCATTGATGATGTCTATTACACGAATGGTAACGGCGATACCGTGAGGGATCTATCACCTATAGCTCAGAGCATATTCTACTCTTGGAACCTAGAAGAATCCCAGGAGGACATCGGAAGTCATTTTTTAATTCACTCGGTTGCCAAAGAAACATCTGCACTCTTTGCACATATGGCCATTACTCGGCTGTTGAAATTTAAACTTGCTATCGGTGAAGAAAGCATTCATTGGCGCTCCTTCGTATCGGGGAAAGACAGTGTGTCAGAATTCAAGGAGTTCCGGTCTGGAGTTCTAGAGAATATGCGACATGGTATCGTATCGTACGTACTTGACCCACAGCCCCAGAATGTGCCGGATTTTTTTAATTGATATATCAAAACGGGCAAGGCGGACATCCTTGGCGGGCCGCTTCGCTCTGCGTTACATCTAAATGAAATACGACCACTTGGAGGTTGAATGAAAGTAGGATTTTTCTTTGGGGCAGGAGCCGAGATAGGTTATGGACTTCCGAGTGGTGGGAAGTTCGCCATCGACCTCTTTCGACAAGATGTGAGTGAACATAAGAAAAAGCTGCGTGAACAGCTTGGACAAATTGATCCTCGAACCAATTATGCCACTAGCTGGCTTCCAGAGAATTATGCAACACAGCGAATTCATGCATTCGGTAAAAATGAATTTACAGCGCTGATTGAATCCTCAATTGAATACAGAAAAAACGAAATCATACGCAGGCTTAATGCCTTTGATGAAGAGGTCGAGTATGCTCTTTCTCAATTGGGTATAGAAAAGGACATTCTAATTGATAAATTCAATGAGCAGATGGATACCGACTTTGGCGAGCACCTGTACTCAACTGCAATAAGAATGAATCCAATCCTCGCCAATGAAGTCAGGCTTTTTGGAAGTGAATCATATTCCGCGATTCTAAGTGTTATTAGTGGTGGTCAAAACTCTGCTGATCTTCAACGTTACGCAGGAGCTTTTCTTCAACTACTTGTTGGAGCTCATGGTCAGCACTTGGTGCAACGGCTAAACCAAGAGCTTTTTGAGGCTGCTCCGGACGATATTCCGATTTTCGATGACGTTACAGGTATGTTTAAGCTTGAGTTTAGCCGCGCTGGCCTGACCGCTTTAGAGCTGCTGCTTGAAAAACGCCGTAATTATAATCTGGAAAATGGCAATGTATCTGAAATCTTATGTGCTGTTTCTCAGCAGGTGTTGGAAAATATATTTACCACAGTTCTAGACTACCAATCGTTAATCGATAGTCATTTTAGATACCTATTTTCACCCAGAACAGAATGGGCAAAATTTTCTAAAATGGTAATTTTTCTTAGGGCAACTAGAGATTATATAGTTAAGCAATTAGATGAAATTGGTGACCTCCCAGAAAATGGCTATTATCACGACCTCGAAAGATGTGAACAACTTGGACTTAAGGTTTCTGCAATTGGAACTTCGAACTATAACAGTTTGGTTGAAAAGATATCTGAGGACCTTGATTTTGAAATACCTGCTGTCCAGCACCTAAATGGCGGCGTGACCGATTACTATAACCCATACAAGAATTCAGTAATTTCGGAAGATGATCCCGATCAAGTTCCCGAGGATCAGATACACGTTCCTTTTGTTCTTACCCAAAGCGGGTTAAAGCCGTTAACCTCTGTAGATATGTCTCGTAGGTATGTCGGGCTGTACGATGAATATGTTGCGTGCGACCGTTTAGTTGTTGTGGGGTATGGATTTAATATAGACGATAGCCACATTAATGGCCTTTTCAGAAAGCTTATCGAGGAAGAAGGAAAGTCAATGGTCTGGGTCTGTTTGGATAAAGATGGCTCAGCAGAATCTCAGAAGAGAGCCTTGGTAAAGCGCCTCCGTATTGCCCCAGAGCATCGTGATTTAATAACGGTTATTCCCGTAGAACCAGCAACTAGATCAATCGGTGATGAGGGATGGTTAGAGATTGTAGCGCAGGACAATGATGAAATGTAACAATGCATTGCACCGGACAAGCCGATGGATGCGGCGTTATACAGAAATCCAAATTTGAGGATGCATAATTGATTACCAAAGCATCGGAGCTACTAGAGCTATTCATCAAGGAAGAAACAGAGAAGTTGTCGGGCTTCAATATGCCTCATATGCCAACTCTGGGAAGTGCCTATGAAGAGGTAACTAAACAGGGAATAGACCAAAAATTCTCGATCCCCAAATTCTTAGACTTGAGCGTTGTATCCGGTTTTATATCAGTCGGTGGAGAGATGCTACCTGAACAAGTTGACTGCATGCTCGTTCATGGCTCTGGAGAAAGGTATGGTTTAACTGACCAATATATATACAAAATCGAAAATGTTCTGTGCATTTTTGAGGTTAAAAAGACATTAGGTAAAAAAGAATACAAAGATGCGATTGAGCATTTAGCGGGTATCAGAAAGAAGTTCGCCCGCAACTTCGAACATAGGCTTATCCACAAGGGATACGAGCCAGATATTTCTTCCGCTCGTCGACACTTCGCACAGATTACTGGGAAGACCGCACCAGAACGCTATAGTGGAATTCATAACCTGCCTGAGGATGAAGGCATTTTATTCTATTGTCTTGTTCAGGAATCTCTAGCTCCTGTCAGTATTGTTCACGGCTACGACGGTTACAAGACAGAAAAGGGCCTCAGGACAGCGTTTATCGATATTTTGGAAGAGAAAACATTAGAGGATGGTTCCGGAGTTGGGATACCGAGTATTCCATCTTTAGTAACCTCTGGCCAGTATGCATTGGTAAAAGCTAATGGTGTCCCATTTGTTACTGTCAGAGGTAAAGGTGAATGGGTTTCAGTTGTCTCAATTCGACATAATTCAGCAAAACTGATACTGGAAATTGTGTGGTCGAAAATATCCTTATTTTTTGATATTAATATGCCATGGGGTGATGGTTTACACATGGATAATGTTCAGCCATTACTAATATCAAAAGCTGTTAGGGCTGGTGAGAGAGTTGGCTGGATGTACAATACGCTAGAGCCTAAAGAAAAGCACTTGGTCAGAGAAGATGATGATATTTGGGAGCCATCACCATTAACGGCGGCAGAAGTCTCCGTTGTACAAATAATGGCGATGGGAGGTGGGTATTTGCTGATGGATGACGGAATGAACGACTACCTCAATAAAGAATATGAGACCTCAATTGAAGAGGTTTCCGATAACTTGATATCAACAAGACTATTCATGAAAGATGGAAAGTATTTGCGTCCTATTCATTCGTTTACCCACATGGTAACGAATGATGATGGTAGCGGTTATGTATGTTGCGAACGAGAGCGATTCGATCTTTGGTGTAAAGAAAATGAGATTGCACCGCATTACATTAACTTAGTGTTGATTGATTGAAAATGTATAACAATCGGCTGCACAGAAACCGATTTTCCGCCACATCGCAGCTTCAACATCACGGCGCGTGAGCCGTGCGTTAAAGCGCTATCAACATACAGTGGAGGTACCATGGATGAGCGTGATCCAAGACTGCGAGAGTTGTGGAAACAAAAAGCCATACCGGTGGTTTTTCGCAGGTCGAGGCCAGCCCCATTGTTACTGCGGCTCCCATACGCTGCCGATAATTTCCAGTGGGTTCGAGGAGATCGCCGGCATAAGCCTAATTGGAATCCGCAGTTCTCAGCATGGGAAGTACCGATTGCTTGGTTCGATGAAATCACGGCGAAAGTACTCAGGCGCTTTGGCAAGGCCTACGTAATTCAGCTATACAAAAAACACCAAAAGTGCGCCCCGGCGTGTTGGAATGCGAAAGGGCTACACTGCGAGTGTTCGTGCATGGGGGCTCACCATGGAACGGGGCACCCAGAAGGTCGTTGGCACGAGGTGTCGGATACATTTGCCTTCTCATGGGGGCCAAAACAATATGCCTGCCGACTACTATCCTCAATCCCGGGGCGGTAGGCGCTCTAACCAGGCCAGGCCAGGCCAGGCCTGGCACCACGGCGACTTCTTTTTCGTTGCGGCTGCGCCTTCACTATAAAGCCGCGCATTCTGGCGGCGTTATCACCCAACCCAAATGTCCGCTTTGCGACCGTTAGGCGGCAGAGAACGATCTTCTGAACCATACTTAAAGGCCCTTACCCTCGAAGAGGGCCACGTCATGACATTTCCTATCAGCAAAGCTCCCTGGAACAAGGGGAAGCTCGTTGGCCAGAAGTTACCACTCAAACTCGAACAAATATGGGCTATCCGCATTTGGTTGGAGATTGCAAAGAATATCCGCGAGCTGGCGATGTTCAACATGGCGATCGATTGCAAACTCCGATCCTGCGATATGGTAAAGCTTTTGGTTCGAGATATTTCCAGAAACGGTGAGGTTATGGATCGGGCGCAAGTCATCCAGCAAAAAACCAGTCAGCCTGTTCAGTTTGAGATAACCAAAAAGACTCGCGAATCCGTCGAAGCGTGGATCAAATTTCGCGGACTATCAGGTATGGATTATTTATGGCCGAGCCGGATGAGGAAGTTTGATCACATCACTACTCATCAATATGCCCGTATCGTCAAGAAGTGGATAACCAGAATTGGACTCGATCCTTCCGTCTATGCCACCCACTCAATGAGACGCAGCAAGGCAACATTGATCTACAAGAAGACCAAAAATCTTCGAGCAGTCCAGTTGCTATTGGGGCACACAAATATGTCCAGTACCGTGCGATACCTTGGTGTCGAAGTGGAGGATGCTCTGGAGATAGTTGAGAGTATTGAGATTTGATTGCTGTAACGTGGCCCTTCAATTCGAATCACTGGGAACCGGAGTCGCTCTCGGAGTCAGTCGATAATCATATATCTGGTTTTCCCAGACATCCTCTGACGTCTAAACAAAAGCGGACATTGGTAAGCCATCTGTAAAGATGCCCGTTTCATTGGAAAGCGGACCTTTTTGCCGAGTGTTCACCTAATCCTGATTCTCGTCCGCAGTGTCATCGGTCTGCGCGGGGTCGAGAATAATTTTGTCGTCTTCGAGTGACACATGTAGCTTTTGCCCGATTCCAATGCCCAGCGCCAGCAGTATGTCCTCTGGTACCTCAACCACTAGATCGTCACCGTCTCTTAGAATTTTTGTTGTTGCCATATTATCGCTCTCATTCTTATCGACCCCTGTTGATTCAACCATAGTTTGGCAGACGATGACTTGCTCTGCTCAGGCTTAACCGCTACATGCCTGGGTCGGGTCAATTTCGACTATACCGCATGGCCTCAATTGGAAAGCGGGCCTTTTTACCGCGACGAGATGAGCCAGTGAAAGGAGTCTGAACCGGGGTAGCTTCACTCATAGGCTTGGTGTGGCGAGGCCCCCAGCATAAGTAGAAGCTTTAACAAAAGCGGACATTCAGAAACGACCGAATTTGACCCAAAAGCGGACCTTTTCTTCGGCTGCGTGACCTGATTGCCTTCCCCCCGAGTCACCGAAAGACCCTCCGACATTCGAATGTTTGGCATAACACAACGGGGCGGAAAACCCTAATCCGCGGTTCAACTAAAACAGGGATGCTTACATAAGCACCGAATGTTCCTGACATTCGTTCCCAAAACTGCCAGTTGGAAATCTCTCGGCACCCACCGGCTGATTTGATTTTTCAGTCAGTCTTCGAATCCGACTTCGTTTTAGGTCTCCCTGAATCGAAACACCCGGCTATTTGCGCATTCGGGAAACTAGGTCGAGACAACTTGCTGTAAGAATCGCCTGCACGCGGTTCTGAGCATTCAGCTTACGTAAGACTGCCGAAACATGAGCCTTAACAGTGGTTTCGGCGAGGTGCAACTTGTACGCAATCTGTTTGTTGGACTCTCCAAGTGTCATTCTCTCTAAAACTGTCTGCTGTCGCTTCGTTAAAGATTGAAGCTGGCTGAGATCCCCCTCTGCTTCTGAGCTGGCTCGGCCATTACCACTTTCGAATTCGTCAGAGCCTGCACAAATGCAAATTTTGCCACCCAGAATTTGTCGAATAGCGTCAACAATTTCATGTCTGGATGCAGTTTTCGCCACGACTCCCATAGCACCGTGGCCGATCGCCTGAGACGCGAGATACCTGTTTAATCTGAATGACATAACGATGATGGGTAGTGAAGGCGCGATCTCATTTAAGCTACCGAGACCGCCAAGCCCCTGCATCTCCGGCATGTCAAGATCGAAGAAGATAATATCAAGGTTGCCATGCTTACTGATGATTTCCATGGCATCTTCCAAGCTGGATACTTCGAAGACGCGTTCGCAATCATGATTTACTAAAATAATATCGCGTATGGCGTCTCGAAAAAGCGGCTGATAATCAGCAATCATGACCTTGGACAATCGCGCCATTTCGACTTCGTCCTGCCCAATGTCAGGAACCGGGAGCGAGTTTAGCGTGGCTTGGCTCTTTTCCAAGCTTCTGAGGTTATTGGCTTCTTTTAGCATTTGTTATTCCTTGCCAAACTGTAAATACATTGGCCGGTGTTTTGCTCGCACTCCTCGCCGCATTGATACCTGACTATTTCGAGCGGAATCGAGCAAGGAGCCTTAAACCAGGCCTGCATCATTCTCTTCATCTACACACCGGTGAAGCTCTGTGGCTCTCCTCTGGGGAAGGCGTTATTCGACTCTCTGAAGTTGAATGTTTGACCTATCAGGGATAAGCCCCGGCTTCTCAGAGTCGGGGTTTATCGTTTTTCCTAAAGGGCAATGACAACCGACTTTGTTTCAAGATATGAATCGAGTGACTGCTTACCCATATCACGTCCAAACCCGGAGAGTTTATAGCCCCCGAATGGAATGTTGGCGTCAAGCATGTTGTGCCCATTTACCCAAACAGTGCCTGCTTTTAATTTCGGGATTAAGCTTTGCACCTGGGAAAGATCGTTTGACCAGATACTGGCCGCCAGGCCATAACGACTATCATTGGCCCGGTCTACGACATTCTCGATATTATCAAACGGAATGACCACCAGAACGGGACCAAAGATCTCGTCTTTGGCTATGACAATAGAATCGTCTTCGGTCGCAAATATAGTGGGCTTAACGTAATAACCTTTGCGGTCAGCACGTTCGCCACCAGTCACCAGGCGTGCACCTTCATGGCGGCCCGTTTCAATGTAGTGACAGACCCTGTCCAGCTGCACCCTAGACACGAGTGGTCCCATTTGAGCCGATGGATCCAGGCCGGGGCCCAGGGGGATGGCCTCTGCCAACTCGGCGAGCCGATCCAGGACCTCACTGTAAATGCTTCGGTGGACGTAAAGTCGCGAGCCTGCACTGCAAGTTTGCCCATGGTTGAAGAAGATTGCGGCCGCTGCGCCTTGCGCAGCCTTCTCGGGATCACAGTCAGCGAGGACAATCATGGGAGACTTGCCCCCGAGCTCTAAGGTAACTCGCGCCATATTATCCATCGCAGCACGGCCTATGATCTGACCCACTTCAGTGGATCCCGTAAAACTAATCTTGTTGATGTCAGGATGAGTTATCAGTGTCGACCCAGCGCTCTGGCCCTCGCCAGTAATGATATTGACAACCCCGTCAGGAAAGTTTGCCTCTCCGATGAGCTCGCCCAGATAGAGCGCAGAGAGGGAGGTTTGTTCCGCAGGCTTCAACACAACCGTGCAGCCCGCTGCAAGTGCCGGAGCCAGCTTCCAGCAGGCCATCAGAAATGGAAAGTTCCACGGTATGATCGCGGCAACAACACCGACGGGTTCGCGCCGGGTATATGCAGAAAAGTCAGAGTCAGCCGGGGCAAAGGGCATGGACACATCAAGAGTCGAGCCCTCAATTTTTGTTGCCCATCCGGCCATGTAGCGAAAGAATTCCAGTCCCAGGCTTACGTCAACAGCTTCGGCAACAGCAACAGACTTGCCGTTGTCGATAGCGTCCAGCTCAGCAATGATTCTGGCATCTCGCTCGATCAGATCTGCAAGTTTAAGAAGCATTTTCTGACGGGCGGAGGGTCTCATTCGGCCCCAGTCGTCACTATTGAACGCACTTTTTGCACAGCTAACCGCTTTGTTAACGTCATCAGGATGTGCAAGTGGTATGCTTCCTATAACCGTTTCTTCAGCCGGGTTTTCTACCTCTATGCGTTTGTTTTCCAGAGCATCAACCCATTGGCCGCCTATCAGCATACGGTGATTTTGACGAGCCAGAAACGCCAGGGTTTTGTTCTCTAAACCATGTGGATGTTTTGTAAACGTATTCATTGTTTTCCCTCAAATCACTGACTTTTCGGACGGATAGCGTCTGCAGTACCCTGAATAAACGCTTTTATTTTCTCGACATCTGTCTCATTCAGCGTTTCGGTAAAATCAGGCATGCCACTGGAAACGAATGGACCGTGAAACAGGAAGGCGTCCAGGTTTTCAATAACTGATTCCTTTGAGTAGCCCAGGTTTGGAATATTTCCGCCCTTGTCTACACCAGGAACACCATGACAGAACACGCAATTACTGACGTAGAGAGCCGTGCCTTCTTCAATAAAGTCGGGATTATATTCAACGCCGGAAACCAGTGAGTTCAGCTGATACTTGGTGAACTCAGGCATCTCGGCATCACCGTTCAGGACAAATGTATAAACAGTGCCGGCGGTCTTGAGGTCGGAGGCCCTCTGGGATTTTCCAAAAACACCGCCCCAGCCCGCCGCAATAGAGACATACTGAGTGCCGTCCACTTCATAGGTGATGGGCGCTGCGATGACGCCGGTACCCATTGGGGATTCCCATAGGGGGTCACCAGTTTGCGCGTTGAACGCCATAAAGCGAGCATCTGCGGTTCCCTGAAATACCAGATCGCCGGCCGTTGTCAGGGTTCCGCCGTTCCATGGAGAGACGTGTTCGTAACGCCAGGCTTCCTGCTGTGTAATGGGATCCCAGGCTGTAAGTCTCCCGAACGGCTTGCTTGATGGTGGCGCTACGTTGAGTTGGAAAGCGGTGTTCCAACCTACGCCACTCATGGGTTGTCCCGGCTCATTGCTTTCTATGCTTTCCCAGGAGGGGTCCTCGACCATTGTGATAGGGATGTGCTGAGACGGGAAGTAAGCTAGGCCGGTTTGGTGGTTAAAAGACATTGAGTGCCAATTATGTCCACCAAAAGGCCCAGGGATGATATCGAAGGGTTCGTCCATGGATCGTGCTTCAGGAACTTCTATTGGACGACCATTGCTGTCGTATCCCGTGGCCCAATTAACATCGACATAATTGTCGGCCGATATGAATTCACCGTTTGTCCGGTCGAGAACAAAAAAGAAGCCGTTTTTGGGAGCTTGCATGATTACTTTACGACGCTCTCCATCAATTGTGAGCTCGCTGAGAATCATGTCCTGCGCTGAAGTATAGTCCCAGTTATCACCGGGCGTGGCTTGGTAATGCCACACGTACTCTCCAGTGTCGGCATTGAGAGCAACAATTGAGGATAGATAGAGGTTATCTCCACCTTCCGGGCTACGCTTCTTGTGTGACCATGGAGAGCCGTTACCTGTGCCGACATATAATAGATTCAGGTCCGGATCAAAAACGATGGAGTCCCATACAGTGCCGCCGCCACCGGCCTCCCAGTATTTTCCACTCGGGTCCCAGGTTTTTGCGGCGCGAGCCATGGCTCCGTTTTCAAACGGTTCGTTCGGATTTCCCGGCACGGTATACCAACGCCATTTCTGTGCTCCGGTTTTCGCGTCGTAAGCTGTGATGTAGCCCCTGACTCCAAATTCGGCCCCCCCATTGCCTATGATCACGTTGCCGTTAACAATCCGAGGTGCGCCGGTAATCGTGTAGCTCATGTCGTTGTCGGGCAGAGTGTTCGTTTCCCAGACTTTTTCGCCGGTTTTTGCATCAATAGCGATCAATCGACCATCGTAGGATGCAACATAGACATTTCCGTAGTGCACTGCCACACCGCGGTTTACAACATCACAACAACCCCTTGAGCCCGCCTCGCCAGGTACTTCAGGGTCGTAGGTCCAGAGTTTTTTGCCGGTCTTTGCATCAAGTGCATGTACAATGCTCCAGGAAGCAGTAACGTACATCACGCCATCCACAACAAGCGGAGTAGCCTCGATTCCTCGCTCAGACCCAAGGTTGTAGGACCATGCAAGTCCGAGGTTTTCGACGTTGTCCGCTGAAATTTGGGAAAGAGGGCTAAAGCGCGTCTCCGCATAATCAAAACCATGGGTGGGCCAGTCCTTCCCGGTCTTTGCATTTTCAATGATATAGCTTTGGTCAACCTGATCGGCGGCAATAGCAGTACTGGCTCCGATTGCTAAAAATGGAACTAATGCACTACTTAACGATTTTTTTATGAAACGGCCTTTGTAGTGATTATTAATCAGCTTCATTTCTATGTCCTTTTGTTTTTATTACTGTTTTATGGGAACTTAAAACGCTTTTAGAATACGAAAGTTGAGTCGATGTTGTTCTTTAAATCCATTTTCTACGGACAAATCTCTTCCATAATTTGCGATTAGTTGCAGCCCCGGATTAGCAAACCATGCCGTACCGATTGTCATCTTGGTCGTGGCAAGATCATTGTCCTGGTTAATATCGTTTATCTGTGACTCACCGCCAAAGGTATGAGAAATGCCGGTGCGAAGGTCCCATTGCGGCGTTACGTGATAACGCAGGAACCCCTGGAATTGATACAAAGGGTCCTGTTCCAGAGTGGCCTTGGAGGCACCGAGTTCGTCATTCTTGCCGAAAAAAGTGACGTCACCAACCAAGTCTAATGAGATGTTAGAGGTGAGACCGGTTATGTAACCCGCCTGTAATGCAGATTTCCACCGGTTTTCGCCAAGGTTTAATGTGTCATTTCGATCGTAACTCCCTACCGGGACATACAGGAACGGAGTAATGCCGAAATAGGTGTTGCTCTCGGGTTCGTTTACAAGCCAAACAGTCGCCGCAAGTATCAAGTCGCCGATGCCACTGGTGTCACCAAGGGCAGATGTATCGTCTTTTCCCTCTACTTTGCCGAACGGGAGGAGGAATTGCGGGTCTACGATATAGCCGCCTATTTCAGTGAAATGGACCCCACGCAGGATTCCTACCTGTGAGTCTAATCCAGCATTAATGGGGGCCTTGTCGCCATCCGAGTAGAGGGAATCGGCAGTGGCGTATTGGTAGTAGACCATTCCAAGATTGGTGCCGGCGGGAAGCGCCGTGTAGTCCCCGGCATCAACGTCAATAGCCATTGCATTGCCAGAACACAGCAACATGGTGGCCAGACCAGCAGAAGCGAAGATGACATTTCTAATTCTGAAATGGAGTAAACTTTTGTGCTTATAGTTTGATACAGATGACATAGTGCAGCCTCTTATTAGTTTTGTTGGTATTGCACTCAATGTTCAGCAATCGATATGCCAGATCGTCAGGGTTTTTGAAAGTCCTTTTGAAACAGTGATCTAATAGGTTTTTTAGCTTCAATACTTCAGTTTTTGGAAAAAAGTGGATCGTTTCAATACACTAAAAGTGTAGGGTTGAATAAAAACAATACAGAGCCGTGGGTATCGTTATGCATAAAAAGATCGTTGACCTGAATACTCAGATCCAGCAAGCGCGTATGTTGTTTGATGAAGGACGTGTTGTACCGTCCCAGTTGGTGCGGGATGAGGTTTTGCGTTCCTGGCTAAGATGCAGACAACATGGAGTGTCCCCCACGGAACAGGTCTTACGTGAGGCCGCACGATTCGACCAGATCTCTCATGTCCGCAATCAGTACCAGCGGCTCCTGACATATGCAGAGCCTGAAATGCAACGCTTGTTCCGTTCAATGAGTTCTGCAGGTTGGGTCTTGGCCTGTGTGGAGAGAGAAGGTCACAGCATTAAATATTTCGGCAATGACAGTCCCTGCTACGAAGTGCTCGGAGCCGCTTTGAATGCTGGTATCGACCTTTCAGAAGAGATAGCCGGAACCAATGCCCCTGGTTGCGCTTTGATAGAAGGCAGGCCTTCGGTTGTTTGTGGTAGAGAACATTTCTTGCATTCACTCTGGGATCTATCTTGTGTGGCAGTACCCATTTTTGACCCTGCCGGGACGCTGGTTGGGGCTTTGAACGCCTCGAAACCTTATGATGGCCGGCCGGTCGGTATTGTGGAGTCGGTTGCGCTCGCAACTCGGGCTGTTGAGAATCGAATGGTCGACGATTTGCGTGGCGCCTTTGTCCTTGCGCTTCACTATCGCCCGGAGCTTACACAGTCACCCGTGCGTGGTTTGATACATTTTGGCGAAGACGGTGAAGTTTTAGGTGCAAACCCCTCGGCCAGGCAAATGCTGGATCTCGATGCTCTCAAGCAGAAGCAGAGTCATGTCTGTTTCAAAGACGTATTCTCTTGCCGCGTTGCCGAGATTGAGGGATTACAACAAAACCCTGTTGAGGTGGAATGTCACAATGGGGCAAGGCTTTTCCTTAAAGTTGAAAGTCTTCGCAAAGGGCCTTTGAGCGTCAAATCGATGCCACCGCAAAAACGGCCCGACATCGCTCAGTCTTTTTACGTGGGCAAGCCTACACAATCACTTTTCGACAAGGCGCATCGGGCCTTCCAGTTTGGAGTTCCGGTTCTGGTAACTGGAGAAACTGGCACGGGCAAAGAGGTTTTAGCGCGCTCGCTACATGCCAATGGGCCTTCTTCAAAGGGTGCGTTTATTGCAGTGAACTGCTCGGCTATTCCTGCTGGGCTGATCGAATCAGAGTTGTTTGGCTACGCAGACGGCGCATTTACTGGTGCCAGACGTGGTGGGGCCAAGGGGAAATTTGAGGAGGCGAGCGGCGGTACGCTCTTCCTGGATGAAATAGGCGATATGCCAGTGGAATTTCAAGCACGTTTGTTACGTGTTTTGCAGGAGCGCACTGTCACCAGGCTTGGAGAAGAGAAGCCTCGGCCCGTCTCGTTTTCTCTGGTCTGTGCGACGCATCGGAATCTTGATGAGCTTATGGAGAGTGGGGACTTTAGGAGCGATCTTTATTACCGGATCAATGGCCTCAGGGTGCAGCTCCCTGCTCTGCGGGAGCGTGAAGACCTCGATGCTTTGATTGATCACTTGCTGGCATCAATGTCACAGGAAGATTCCCCATCAATTCTGACATCCGAGGCTCGTAATCTCTTAAGGCGCCATTCGTGGAGAGGTAATATCAGAGAGCTCCAGCAGGCACTGAATCTTGGCCAGGCGCTTTCTACTCAGGGAATTATCGATGTTGAGCATTTGCCCGAGGACATCAAGGCCCAAAATGACACTGCGGAGGTGGATGTCGGCGAGGGCGGCACACTCGCCTCTGCAGAGCGCGAGGCGGTGCGATGTGTGCTTGAGAAACACAATCACAACGTCAGTGCCGCAGCTCGAGAATTAGGGATAACACGAGCCACCCTCTATCGGAAAATAAAACATTTTGGCCTCTGAGGTAATTCGTGGACTAGCCCGAATTTCTCATGAGGCGATAAAACGCGCCGCTATTTTCAGCGAGTAAGCGCCTGGGCATTACAGTTTGTCAGGTGTATCCGGTTTCCAATTATGGGGCATTAGCTTGGCTGTGCCGGTCGTTGTCCGCCCATTCTAAATGTTCGCTTTGAGACCTCAGCGTGCTTTGTTTTCGAATAGCGGATTGAGTAGGCCCCCATCTGAAAAGGTCTGCTTTGTGGTCACAGCAAAGAAGTAGGGAGGCCCGCGACGGGTCAAGCGATGGAGCAAAACTGCGCCAAAACATGTTGATTGAATGAGAGTGGCCTTTTAACCATCTCATTTGCTCAATGATCCTCTTGCAACTCGAGCAGATCTCCCACCTGGCATTCAAATAATTGGCAGAGTTTCTCAATAGCTTCCAGGTCTATCCTTTGCGCCGTTTCTTTGTAGAGCAGGGTTACAGTATTCCTGTTAAGACCCGTCTCTCTGGCTACGTCCACGATCTTCATTTTTCGCTCGCCCATCAGCCGAGCGAGATGGCATCGAACCATTTCTGATCATCCTTAATTTAAAAATGTTATTCAGAATGACAAAAAGTGCTTGCAAATGTAATTTTTCTGCCTAAAATGTCATTTAGGGTGGCATTCTGATACGGAGAATGTCTTTTGTTGATTTAGCGTAGCGCAACAGAAGGAAAATTTCGATGGAAAATTCCTACACCTACCTGACCACTGAAGAGCTGGCTGGCCGCATCAAATACGACTGCCGGACAATTCGTCAATGTCTTAAAGACACGGTACTGCTGGAGGGCAAGCATTACATCAAGCCTTTTGGCCGGCGGAAAATTCTCTTTCTCTGGGAAGAAGTTGAAAAGGAAATGCTGGTCAGTGCTCGTGAGCACGAACACCTGTCAATTCCTATGGCAAGCGGAGCGGTATGTCATGGGTAAGGTGAGAGAGCGTAAGGAGACCGGCAAGCTTTATCTGGATTTTATGTGCGAGGGGCTGCGGTGCAGGGAACAGACCGCGCTGCCGGATACGCCGGCCAATCGTAAAAAATGCGAAGCTCTTCTTCAGAAGGTTGAGGCCAAAATCCTTCTGGGTGAATTCGACTACGCTGAATTCTTTCCGGGCAGCAAGAACTTGAAAAAGCTGGCCAAGGCAGGCGCGCTATCCGGAACGGGTCGGGCTTCCAATGTAATGGCTTATCCGGATCAGGAAACCGATCAGTCGCCGCTGTTCCCTGATTTCGCCGACCTGTGGCTTGAGGAGAACAAGATTCAATGGCGCGCCTCTCATCTACGCAATGTTGAGTCTATTCTTGAGAGCTCTCTCAAGCCGGCATTTAAAAACAAACGTCTGACAGAAATCACCAAAGCCAACATCCTGGCAGCCCGCAACAAGCTGGCGAGCCGCAAGGGTAGGGCGGGCAATATCCAGATGGCTCCCAAGACCATCAATAGCCACATGGCGATTCTGCGGATGATTCTGACCGAAGGCGCCGAGCGCTTCGACTTTGCGAACCCGTATCGCAACATCAAGCCGCTGAAGCTGAAGAAAGTAAACATCGAACCTTTTTCTCTGGATGAGGTAGAGCGGATTACCAAGTATGTGCGGAAGGACTACCAGAATTACTACCTGGTTCGCTTCTACACCGGCATGCGCACGGGCGAAATCGATGGCTTGAAGTGGGAGCACGTTGATTTTGAGAAGCGCGAGATTCTCGTTCGCGAGACGCTGATCAACGGTAAGACCGAGTACACCAAAACCGATGGCTCCCAGCGGGAAATCCCTATGTTTGGCCCGGTTTACGACGCACTCAAGGCTCAGCATGAGGCAACCGGAAAACTGAGCAAGTTCGTATTCTGTAATCGTCTCGGTGAGCCTCTTGATCACAACAACATGACCAAGAGGGTGTGGTACCCCTTACTTCAAGCCCTGAATTTAAAGAAGCGTCGGCCTTACCAGACACGGCATACCGCAGCCACCTTGCTGTTGGCATCCGGAGAAAACCCTGAGTGGGTTGCGCGAGTGTTGGGGCACTCCTCCACCGAGATGCTGTTCAAAGTGTATTCCCGCTTTATTCCTAATGTGACCCGTATGGATGGCAGCGCCTTCGAGCGCTTGATCCAAAACCGTGTAACCGCCAATCAGGAGGTGGACGATGAAACTGAATGAGTTTCGCCCGATTCTGCAGGAAACCTTTACTGGAACGTACCGGCTGACCGGACGAGTAGCGTGTTTTGACGACGAGGGCATTCCGTATCTGAAGTTGAGGTTGAGCAGCTGTGCAGGCGATTGTGTGGTGCTGGCGGTGATCGATTCGATTCCTATTCCGGAATGCTTGGGTCATATGGAACTGGTGGTGGCGAAAGGGCAGGTATGCATTGGTCCAGAGGAAAGCACCATCCTTCTGACGGACATCCGTCGACCGCTTCCGAAGGATGTGGCCTACTTGCCGGCGCTGCAAACACTGCCGCGAATGGTTTGCCCGAGGCCGGACTTCCTCGATCAGTTGATTGATACAGTGCGTGCGCTTGAATCTGAACATCTGCAGGCGTTCATCAAGCGGGTACTGGAGCGTCGGGATCGGCTGGAAACATTCCTGCGGGCGCCGGCCAGCAAGAACTACCACCATAACTACCCGGGTGGATTGCTGGTGCATTCACTGGAGGTGGCTAAGGGTGTGCTGAACATGATCCGAATCAACGAGCCTAGGATGCCAAGGGCATTACAGGAAATGGGCTTTGTAGCCGGGCTGCTTCATGACATTGGTAAGACTTACACCTTCGATGTCCAGGGACGACCCACCGCAATGTCACGGCTTTGTGGTCATGACGACTTGACGTTGGAAGCCTGTGCGTTCGGACTGGCCTACTTGGACCGAATGGACTCTGACGCTGCGCTTACCCTGCGACACATCTGGACCTGCGCATCCTCGGGGGCCCGCTATGGGGTGCCTGCCGCGATGACACTGGCCCGTTACGTAAGAGATGCCGACGGCCAGAGCACCATGGCAGATAACCAGCGAAAAGCATACCAACACCGCGAACCTGCAGGCTTTGGTCGGTTGGGGCAGAACGCCTATTGGTTGCCGTCGATTGAGTCGTATTGAACAATGGCCTCTCCGAAGCACAGTACGATCCCTTGATCCACCATCTGGGAGATCGCTGCTTTGATCCTAGGCCGTAGGTTTTCATTATTTCAGCGCTCGTTGGCTAACTGCCTAACTGACCAGCTGTAGAATTATCCGCCGATATAGCAACATCACCTCCCAGGGTTAGCCCATTTGGGTCATTGCTAACGTTCACGCTCACCTGAAAGATGGAAAGTGTCAAAGTCTCACAAGTAAGGGGTTGCACATCCCAAAAAAACATTGAGCTTTGTTGCTGGTATGTAGCCGGCACGGCGGATGACAATGACAAGCAAGATTGTTCAGGTATCTGCTGACCGGTTAAGGAAATAATAGACAGATCATGGAGTCGAACTATGGGCAAGTGCAAGAATAAAACGGTGCTGGAACGTCAGGTAAGTTGGCTTTTTTTACCACTGGCGACGGTCCTAGCAATTGCCGGGTGTGGTGGGGGATCTTCCGGCGGAGGTGACGGAGACGATGGAGGTAACGGAGGTAACGAGGGTGATGATCCGCCAAACGTCTCAACGTTATCCGATTCTCGTCAGGCCTTGGCTATTGCCTATTCCATCGCTGGACAAGCCAACACTCTTCCCGGCCAGGCACTGGCTCAGTCGGGTAGTGCAGCGGAAGACGAGCAGGTGGGCGCCATGGCGCAGAGTAAGAGTGTTAGTACGGCAACAACCACCGAGCCCTATGATAATTGCTCCGCAGTTGATGATTCTGTGGACCCAGGTTTTGTGGCTCAGGAAGGCAATGTGATTGATTTGTCGGAAGTTGACTTTCCATCACCATTCACTTCTTCGGCATCTGTGGCATCCGGGGCGGCGGACGATGCCCGCGGGCGGGCCAACTGTGATGTCAGTCAGGCAAGGGTGTTGGGTGCTTACGACATCGCACAGCGGGAAGATGTCGATACCTACCCAAACCGACGGTTGGTTTTCGCCGAAGCCGGGGGGCTTGGCGGGGATACACTCAGTTTTGACGATGCCCCGGATCCCTCACGTTCGCTGCAACTGGAGTCGCCTCTTGCCGGGCTGTCGATACCGGTGCTGCGTTATCGCATGTATCTGTGTGATGGCTGTGTCGACGGTGACCTGTCCGACTGGCTTGGCACTCCGGGTGAAGATCTCACCAGTGTGGCGTTTCTGGAAATGGACATGGAGATCAACGGCAACCAGTCCTACAGCCGCCTGGGCACGCTGGACGACCCCTTTGTGTTGCAGGCCGCGCAGGATTCGGGTGGCACCGGGGACATCCGGCTGGACATTAACGGGGAGTACGAGGTACGCAGCAGTGCGACCCAGGGCTGCGGGGTGAACGCCACTCTCAGCACCGAAGAAAGCGGCCCTCTGTATGTTGAGTCCCTGACCGCAGACGAGGTTACTCCAACCAGCGGGGGTATTGATATTACGCCAGCGGGCTCGGAAGAAACCTATACCGTGGAATTTCCGTCGGGCGGCGGTGAGGTTCTTGTCAATGGACAACAGGCAAGTGAGGACGACCTGAGCGCAGTAGCGGCCTGTGGCTACGTTGAAAGCACGGAAGAGCCCGAACCCGAGGAGGCACCAGACATTACCGGCACCTGGGCCATGTCAGAGTGCGAGCAATCCGATACTGACCAGTGGACCAGCATCACCTATACCTTCAACAGTGATGGTTCAGGTGAGGCAACACAGGAAGCTTTTGATTCGGAGGCCTGTGATACTCCCGAGAACAGCGATACTCAGCCGTTCGATTATGAGGTAGGCGAGGCGGTGGATAATTCTCCGCAATCCGTGCAGGCCTACGAGCTTGACCTGTTCTACGACATTGGCGTCGAGGTCTACGATCTGTTCGGGGTCGACGGCAGCACGCTCTATCTGAGCGACCCGGCGGCCAATCCCGATGAAGAGCAGTTCCGGGACGACGAACTGTTCACTGATTTTGGCTACGAGCGCCAGTAACTACCAGTATCCGGGGCCCTGTTTCCAGGGCCCCACTTTGAATTCTGATGCCACCTGCTTCTAAACTAAGAGTATCGATGGATGTAGGATCTCCGCAATTTTGCGTAGGCAAAGGATGTGTGATGCAGCAGGTGCTAATTGTAGAGGACCACCTTGAGACCCGTGAGTGGCTGGTTTCGATTGTAAACCGGGTGTTGAAAAATCCGGATATTGTTCAATCGGGAACGCTTGAGCAGGCGTTCAGGATACTGCCTGACATAATGCCCTCTCTGGCATTGATAGATCTTAGCCTGCCGGACGGTTCTGGTATTGACCTCCTTTGCCGACTGCGTTCTGAGCGGTCGGAAGCCTACCTGGTTGTCTGTTCCATCTTCGATGATGATCGCCATCTCTTTAACGCGTTGAAGGCTGGTGCCGGCGGTTATTTGTTGAAAGACCAGCCAACCCATTCGATGATTGAAAGTCTCACTGGTATCCTGGAAGGAAAGCCGCCGCTCAGTCCCACCATCGCGCGACGCATCCTCCGTCACTTCCATAAAGAGCAGGACGAAAATGAAGCGTATAGCAATAAAAACCTGAGCGATGGACAGACCGCCTCTTTACTGGATAAACCACTTTCGGAGCGGGAGGAGCAAGTGCTTCAGCTACTTGCAAAGGGTATGGGCCGGGCGGACATTGCAAGGCTGCTTGGCATGTCTGCCAACACAGCTGCCAGTCATACCAAATCCATCTATCGGAAGTTGAATGTTTCAGGCAGGGCCGAAGCGACCTTGCGAGCGGTGCAGATGGGGGTGGTTCCGGGAGCCTCCGATTTCTGATGATGGCCTACCAGCAACTGATCAGGGGGGCAGCGATTGCACCGCTACCTTTGATGGGGGCGGGGGCGATTCTGGCGCTACTTATGACGCTGGCTGCATTGGTTTTCGTGGAGCGCCAGCCTTGGTTAGGTGTTAGTGTCGCCTATGATACTGAAGCTGGTTTCCCCGTCATTGACAAGGTTTATCATCATCAGTTTTCTTCGGTCGAGTTGAGTCCCGGCGACCGCGTGACTGCACTCATCAGTGAACAAGCGGGACGCTTTTCACTCCGGGGATTCGACCCCGGTCTGGAGCCTTCCGGATTTAATCGCTTCGCAGAGCAGGCAAACTATTTCGAGCATTCGGCGCGCGTCGCCAAGTTGCTTTCGTCTGGCGCCAAGCTTGAGATCAATGGCCAGCGCAGCGTTTCGGTCAGCTTGATTGACGAGCGAGCTTTAAAGAGTTTTCCCGCTGATTTTTGGCTACTGAATTTCTTTGGGATGGTAGTGTGGATCGTTGGCTTGTCGGTTTTTGCAGCCCGGCCAAGGGAACCAGCAGCGAGGATGCTTTGTCTGTCGTCCGGTGGTTTTATACTGTCCTGTATATTTAACAGTATTTACGTCTGTCGTGAACTTGGTATCCAAGGGGACGTGTTGGCGCTGCTTTCCAGAGGCAATCGAACCGGGCTTCTAGTGATGCTGTTTGCCATCCTCGCGCTCATGGCGAGATTTCCAAATAAAATAACTCGAAACCCTCCTGAATTATACGCTTCTGCAGCCTTTGTTCTTACTTTAAGCAATGAATGGTATCAGATGTTCGATTTGCCGCTTCACAGTTTTTTTCTGCCCATATACGCCATGTATGCGATCGGCGTCGCTATAGCATTCTGCCAATGGCGAGTTTCACGAGGCAGACCGGTTGATCGGGCAGCTCTGAAATGGATGTTACTGGCAGTATTTATCATCATGGGCGCAGGACTGACGATATATTATATACCGCTTACTTTACGAGGCGTTCCAATCGTTCCAGAGTGGGGGCTGGTGGCAGTGGCCTCATTACTGTACGTTGGATTTGCTCTAGGAATCATTCGATACAGGTTATTCCAGGTTGACCGGTGGTGGCTGCGCATCTGGGGTTGGTTTCTGGGTGGATTATCAATCGTTTTGGTGGATTTAGCCTTAATTACCTATCTTCAGGTGCAACCGCCGGTAGCACTGATGGTGGCAGTGGTCATCGTGGGGTGGTTGTATTTTCCTTTGCGCCAGTGGGCGTGGGCTTCACTAGTCGGTGGTGCACCACGAAGTCAGCAGGATCCGGTGCAGATGGTGGAGGAAATCGCAGGTGCTGTTCCTGCAGGCGAAGTCAATAAAAAGTGGGAATCCATCCTTAGCCGGAGCTTTCAGCCGGCCGCGATTGAATCTTCAGCGATTCAGCTCACCAGTGTGTATCTCTCCGACAATGGTACGCATATGGATGTTCCATTGTTTGGCGACTGTGGTCGTCTCCGGCTGCTTTACGCGGATAATGGAAAGAGGCTATTTTCTCCCGATGATCAAGTTTACGTAGAAAGCCTTTTCGGAGTAACGCGACGAATACTAAAAGTCCATCAGCAGGAAATGGAGGCCGTTCAGCAGGAGCGGCAGCGTATAGTAAGAGATTTGCACGACGATGTCGGAGGTCAGTTGTTGTCTCTGCTACATCAATCGCCCAATGATCATTATGCTTCGTTGGCTCGTAACGCACTGCGATCCCTGCGTGAGTCAATGAAAGCCATTGATAGCGACGCTCTTCAGGAAGCACCTGGATGCATTGAGGACTGGCAGGCAGAGGCAGAGGAAAGGTTATGCCCAACGCAGGTTGAGCTTGACTGGAGTCAAAATTTGCAGGCAGGTCCGCGAAAATTCTCGGTTCGGCAGGGGATCAATTTAAGGCGCATTCTGCTTGAGGCCATTACTAATGCTCTCCAACATGCACACCCGACCTGCATCCGTGTTTCTCTGGTGTCTGACGGGCAGAATCTGGAAATGACGGTATGGAACGATGGTGTAGTCCAGTGCGAAAAATCGACCTGCGTGACGCGGGGTCGGGGACTAAATAATATGCAGACTCGGGCAGCTGAACTGGGTGGTCTGGCTGAATTTTGGGTGAATGGTAGTAACGCCGGTATTCGCGCGGTTATCCCCTTGATACGTTGACAGTCTATTGTTTCGATGGCTCGTTTTCGATGTTGTCTCTCCTAGTAAATTAGCTAAATGATTAACTATCACCTCGTAAAATTTCGAAACATCATTGGATGTACAGAATAATAATACCTATGCTATATTATTCTAAAATTTTACGGTTATGCCAGCATAAACGCATTTATGCTCAAAGTACCTGAGCTTTGGTGATTGGTGCTGAGAGGCCTGCCGGATTTGCTTTCTAACAGCATAGATACGTTTTTGGTGGCTGTGGCCTGCGCAGAGACTGACTACGAAATCCGACCCCCATCTGCGGCACCATACTTTGTCATTATTCGTTAAGGTTAGAAAACGTACCAGCGGCTTTACAGGGAAAATACATGCCAGAAACAGCAACCATATCCAACATCGATCGCCATATGAAGGTTCGCAGGCCTGTTTCCTCCTCAGACCTGGACACTGTGAAAAAAAAGATCTTCAACTCTAGACATACAAGTTTCCCAGATCTTGAAAGCTTCGAGACTATCGAGAATGGATTAGCTACGCCTCAATTCTCTGCGCTGGCATCGAAAATTGCGGAATCCTTTTTGAACGGAGGAAGCATACTTCTCGTTGGTAAGGCCTCATCAGAGGTAATCTTTAGCGTTGCATGCTTTAAGCAGGGAATCCAGTTATTGTCCCAGGCAATGCGTCGAACGCGAGATGTTGTTGCAACCTCTCGTGGCAATGTCGGGGATTGGAAGTCAGAGGCGGCGGTCGATGTCGCGATTTGTATGGTCGACACTCAAGGCGCCTCCGTAGTGAAAGAAAAGATAGAGTGTTCGGAGCCGGATCTCGTTTTGCTGCTGAACCCGTCCAAGGGGGAGATTGATCAAACCCGAAATATCTTGCTGTCATCCGGTGTTGATGCTGGTCTCGCCACGGTTTCTCCAATTGCCGGTTGCCTTGATAGTCGCGATGGGGAAATCGCGTTCGCGCCCCGATTGGATAATCCAGGAGAGGGGCCGCAAAAAGAATACACATTGTGCTGCATGCTTCATTTTCTTCTGTTGCGCGCCCGTGATGAGATCGCTAATTCTGTTGCATCCCATCCGCGTAGTCAGGTCCTGGTGTCGCAGTTGCAATCTGCGGGTCTTGAGACCATTGGAGCCTTGGTTGGGCTGTCCATTATCCTGGGCGGTAGGCTACTTTCTGCACCCATGCGCCTTTTGGTTCGCTCAGGTCTTGAACAAATAAATCGTGGTTGGTCGTTGCCGCCTCGGACAGCGCATTCAAGAGGGTTGTTAAGCTATGGTTTGAGGTCTCTTCTTACGGAATGCGACGCTGCATACCCCTTTACTTCGAAAGAGATTGATCAGTCGCTATCCCCATTATTCAGAGTGATGGCACAGATTGGAGATTGCCACACACTGATAGAGTGTTTGCTAACCAATGATAGAAAAACTGCAAAGGATAAAAGTGCCAAAGCATCACTGCTGACGCACCAGACAGATATGCTGCGGACCCGTACCGAGTTTCATGGCATACCTACATTAAATGAATTGAGTGGAAAGTCAGGAAATGCTCACAACTCACAATTTCAATTACATGTGTTACGAAATGATTCCCTAACTGAAGCTTTGTTGCCGGTAGTCGCGGAACAGAACTTTGGGCAATTCGGGGGGGTTTATTTGCTCACAACGACAAAAGCTGGGGGAGCCGATCGTGCCCTCTGCTATCTCAGGACTGAAAGTATACACATTGGTGACACGCTGAATGTTCTATCGTTTCAATCCGAGTTGGCGTCCTACCATCCGCAATGGCAAGCAGATACAAGCTATGCGTTTCTCGAGATAGACGAGGCGGGATTGCCAGGCTTCGAGATGTCGTTGCGTCAATATCTGGAACAAGCGTCAAGTGACTTTCAGATGGCCGTTTCGCCGGAAGGCAGTGACGGAGCACTCACAATCAATCAACGAGTTTTCCCCCTTGCCCACTGGATTGAGCGGCAGCCATGGGGAAGGGGATTTCCCGAACCAGTATTCGAGCAGGACTTTCGAGTTCGCAAAGTGCTCACATACATGGATTCCCACCAGCAAATACTGGTAGAAGATACCTCTTCCGACATTCATGCTAGTGAGGGGTTCGTGCTCGTATGGCGCAACAGCGTCAATAGTAGTGTGCCCTCGGTGAGAAAGGGCCAGATTATTCGTGTTCGCTACAATCTATTGGTCAATCGTGAGAAAAACGCCAATGATATCATTGGATTAGTGACAAGTTTACGAGAGATGATTGCATAGCGCTATGGTAGATTTGAGCGCTTGGCCCGGATGGTTGGCAGGTTGGTTCGTGGTCGTAACCTTGGTCGTTATAGGCCTGTTCTTATGGGCGTTCATGTCCAAGGTAGCGGAAGCAAAATTGAATTGGTGTTCTATCATTGACAGAAACCGTGAGCTTTCCCGTGAGGTTCAATTAGCCAATAATTATCTCGATCAGGTGTTTGAGGCTGTCCAGACACCTTTGTTGGTCCTACAGAAAGAGCCCTTGTCGGTCAGGAAAATGAACAGTGCCTGCGTTAATCTCTTGGGCGATGGATCGGAAGCTTCAGCAAGAAGAAGATTGGAATATCTATTGTGCTGGCAGGAAGAGTCTCCAGCAGAGTTATCCAACGTGCGGAGGCTGTTACAAGAGGGTATACCGTCTCCAATGGGGGTTGCAGATCACATTCTGGAATCAACTCATAGAGAGGGAGAGCACCTTAACGCGCTCATAGCTCACATTGAATTGATAAAAGGACGGTCTGGTGGGGAGTATCTGATATCCCTGGATCGCAGCGCCGCACAAAGTGGCCACGAAAAGCTGCTGAATGATCGTTATAAATTAGTTGACTCTACTCTAACTGAGCAAAAGTTGCCCGACGCATTACAGTCTATCGTGTGTCTCTGCCGTGAATACATCGGGCCAGAAGCTCTAATTGGTGTAACTACTTTTAACGCCGAGACCGAAAGGCTCGAATATCTCGTTCGGCCTGAGGGATTGTCGCGAGAGGCTTGTAGCGCAATTGATAATGCTCTCGTTGTGTTCGGGAATGGTGTCCACACAACATCGTCAGTGTTGAGGAAAAAAACCACAACGGACTTTCGCGACGGCGATATTCTCGCGCCTCGGGTAATGGCTTCGGCACTCAAGGCCGCCGGTATCAAGCGTTGGGTTTCTCTACCATTGCTCGGCATCAATGACCAACTGCTTGGAACCCTCGACTTCTTCTACAAAGAGGCTGTCGTGGAAACACCGGTAAGCGATAAAGAATTGGCAATCCCGCTTCATCTGGCCAGCTCAACAATGGAGCGACACCTCTCCATCAACGCGCTTCGGGAGAATGCGCGGTTAGAAGAATTTCTCAGGTTTTTCAGTCAACAGTTAATGACAGATCCACACAGACCTGACCACAGTACGTTTGTGGCTGCAACCAATAAGCTTGCAGCCTTCATGAAAGTACCATCATCAAGCCTGAGGTGCTGGATTCTTGATGAGAGGGACGGAAATTATCGTCCGGTTGGCACTTTCCGGGATCAAGAGAGCAGCATATGTTCTGGACTCGCTGGTAAGGATGTGCGGCAGTGGCTCTCCAGTGAGGAGCTGTTGGTTCACAAGTCAGAGTTTGTAGCTTCGCTGGAAGCGGAGTATCAGTGCTTGCACTTGAGTACTGACCACGAGTTCGCTCATGCCATAGGTATCAGTTCGAATGGATCTGTTAACAGCAACAAGCGGCTCATCGATCAGTGTCTGGTGTTCCCATTATCTGCAGATTCTACGTTGGAGGGATTTATTGTGCTTGGCCCTCAGGAATCGAGAGTAGTAAAAAAACTTAACCTCTTGTCGACGATCGCTCCAATACTTGCCAGTGCATTTGCCCGTCACCGACTTATTAAGAGTCTCATGCATCAGGCTCTCTACGACCGTCTGACTGGCCTCTTCAACCGTCATAAAATTGAAGAGATATTGCATCACGAGATCGACCGTAGTTTACGGTACCAAAACCCATTTTCAGTAATGCTTTTCGATATCGATCATTTCAAGTTAGTGAACGATAATTACGGTCACGATATGGGTGACAGCATGCTGCTTGCACTGTCCGACCTCGTTAGATCGACAATTCGGGCGACAGATGTAATTGGCCGGTGGGGTGGGGAGGAGTTTATTGTCATATTGACAGAAACGCCGATTAACAAAGCTGTTGGCGTGGGAAATATGGTCCGCCGACATGTCGAAAGCTATGACTTTGGCATAGATACACCGTTAACCATAAGTATGGGTGTTGCGGAATTTCGGCCCGGTGATACAGCGGAGTCGCTTGTTAAACGCTCGGATGTTGCCCTGTACGAGGCAAAAAACAGTGGAAGAAACAAGGTATTGCCAGAGGTCAATCAGCCGCCTCGGGCTTAACGAACGAAATTCTTGTGGATGGTGGAATCACCATTATTTCTTCCATCAGTATGGCATCCAGATTGAAAACGGTGACAAACTTGGCTATCCCAAACCGGGTAATCGCGTCGTAAGCAATGGCGTTTAGGTGCGAGTAGGGTTCTTCAAGAACGAGCCTGTCTAATAGGTTCATATTTGATGATGGTTTTCTTGGGAAGCTTTCTCTTGGCAGGCAGCTCTGTTCCAGCCATTGGTTCCAACGGCTGTTGATGTCATCCAGAACATCCCTGTTGGCCCTGGAGGGAAGATTCAGGAATCGGCACCGATCGAAATTGTCGAGGCTCTGTTTATTGGCATCCCAAAGACCAATATCTATTTTTATGTCGGCAAAGCAAACGCCGATGTTCTCACTGGCGCTTTTGCGGATAGCGGCACCAACCAGGCTTCCAGGCCCTTTATGCCCGTAGAGGAGCGTGACGCCAGATCTCGGCAATTTCATATCTGATTTTTGAAAGTAATCCGGCAGGCTTACAGTGTGATGCGAGGGCTGGGATTTACCCTTGTAGAAGAAAAATGTTTTCGCTCCAATTAGTGACACACTTCACACCTTGTCTGTAAACGAATGAACCTTATTATCATTTGACTCGTCACAATTGATGAGGATCGCTGTAAACCCTAAACGCGACCAATGTTAACATCGAATTCGACTAGGTCAAAAGTATAATGCTTACGCTAAATCAAATTTCATTTCCAGGATTAAAAAATGTCTTTTGCAAACAAAAATGAACTGACTCGGCCAGCTCAAGCAATCAGTGGGCAAAATTTGGCGTACCTCAAAGTAATGCTTGAAAGCGCTCTTGATGGCGTTGAGGTCAAGGATCTTGATTTAGCGATGCTTATGAATGTACCGGTTAACCGGCTTGGACAGTTGAAGCGGGCAAAATCGTCTATTGATGTGCTCGGCAAGACCGACTCCACAGTTGATGTTGATGAGGAACTGGAAACTCGGGCAGTCGAGGTGCCAAGTTTACGGCCCAGTCAAGCTATCCTGGTCCGGCTATTGCTGAAGTACCCCCATTACGCCCAACTGCTACTGAGGCCCACCAATCCTGAAGTTTTTGATCTTATAGCACCATTCATGCTCCCTGAAGGAAGGGGTGTCAGCAATGGCAGTGCAAGACCGAAAAAAAGTGGTTTCGCGCCGCTTTTCGGAAGGTCCTATATTTCTTCCTATAAAATGCTTGCGGAGGACAGTTCCAGCAGCGTCAACAGCAGTATCCCGGTAACCCGTCTACAGATGCTCGTGGTCGGAAAGTTTGGTGAATTGTTCAAGCGGCTACTATCGAAATACCAGAAGGAGCAGGGGGTCATCGGGGGCGGTAATGAAATCGAAAAGTTTGAAGCCCGGGGATGGGCCGTTCTGCGCGAACAGGACTCATTAACGTCCTGGATGTCCGATGAAACCTATGAGGCTTTCTTTGATGAACTGAGTGCTCTGTGGGGTGATTGGTTCCAAAAGCACTATCTGCAGGTACTCCGTGACGAAGCAGTGTCAAGAGATTTGGATCCTGAGAGTGCACTGGGTAAGGGAAATTGGACTAACACGGAAAAGGTAGCCGAGACGGAGCTTAGAAAATACACACGCAACACTCAACCGATTCTTGGAGACACTAACAGCCTTTTTACGTTGTTCAGGGAAAGTTTCGAGCTGACGAGTTCTGAGGCTTATTGGACTCTTGGTATCCAAGTTAAAGCCTTCTACCGATTTCGGCAAAGGGCGAACCAGCGCATCGATGCACCAACGTCAATACTGATTCGTTACCTGTTCAGGTACCCTGGCGACATTGAACTATTCATTCGCGGCCCGGGCAAAGGCAGCGAGATCTTGGCTAGAATTCAACAGGAAGACCCAAGCTTCAAGCTTAGTCAGCTTGGTCCTTTATTTGGCGCATCACGGGTCATGAGCTATGCGTTTGCTAACGACAATATTCCGTGCCCTTTTTTTGCCCGCCGGTTGGCTGGAATTTTCCGGCAACGATCGATCATGGGAGAGCCGATTTACCGGCAGATTCGTGATTGTGTTGAAGATGAATTACAGGCTCGTGGGCTAAATTCTGTACAGTTTTGGAGAGATGGCCGTTGGCATGAATAAGTTATAGAAAGAGCAAGAAATTAAAGAAATAAGCGATTCCGGGTCGTAACCAGGGCCTGTTCAGTGAGTGGGAGCTTGATCCAAAGTTGGCAGTAGCTGACGACTCCAACGGCGTAGCCTGATATGGGGGTTGGCTATCTGCCGGCTCCTTGCCTTTCCTCCTCAATTTCACCAATTGAATGTGGAGATTTCAGGGTTTCGCGACAGCCTCGACGTTTTATATAACTACATTCTGTTGTTAAGGATAATATACATCCTTTAATTTTAACCAAAATTGACATTTCTCTTCATTTGGTAACTTGCTATTTTTGTTACCATTAAATTAGGATTTGCGGGTGTTGTTCGATTTTGTCGAACAATACCCTCTAGACTGAACATAGATGTTCAAGCGACATTTCTATTGATCAATGAAAACCAAGGAGGCAACCCATGCACTTTCAGAGCTTCAGAAACAAAGCCGATTCGATAGCTGGGCGGAGCCGCCAAAAGGGTGCCTCAGCGCTCGAGTATTTGGTTCTCGCTGCCGGTATTATCATTGTGCTGGGCTTCTTGGCTGGCGGCGGGGGCTTTGGAGACACGGTAGAGTCCGCCTTCGAAGATTTGTTTCAGGAAGCATCTGATACCGGCAACGGTGAGTAGTTTGCTTTGAATGCTGATAGGGTTTGACCGACAGATGTCAGCCAATCACGCCGTTGGCTTATTTGGTATTAAGTGATCATTATGGCTTGCGGTTATAGGGTTTTGATGTCGCGGAAAAACTGCGGAGCGGTTGCACTCGAGTTTCTTCTGGTGTTTCCGCTGGTAGTCGGCATGGTCTACACAGCTGCGGCTTACGGCGGGGTGTTTTTTCAGAAGTACCAGTTGCAGAAGGTGGTTGACCGCGCGGCTTCATCAGCAATGTCGCTCGATCGAAGCAAATTCGGTGAGGGCGCTGACGAGAGAGCAGTCGATCGGGCTTCAGATACTTTGGAAGCTCTAATTTCAGAAGTATCAGGTTCTCTGGCATCACGCTCGGACGATAGAGAGTGCGGCATTGAGAACGTGGGTGGTGTCTCGCTTGTGGAGTGCACAGTTGTGGCGGATGGAACGGAGTCGCCTTTCGTGCCACAACTCAAATTCGGTTTTCTGGGAAAATTTCCACCCTTGCCTGACACCATAGAGGTCAGGTCGGCAGTCGCCTTTTGAGCATTACAGGCTTCGCTTAGGGAAGAGGTAAGTAAGTCAAATAGTATGAAAGCCCGCACTTATGAGCTCAGGATGACACTGTTATGAAACCCCGCTTCTTGTATTTCCTTCCTTCCCTCCTTCTGGCGATGGTGGCCATAGCGACCGCACTGTTCGGCCTGATGAAGTACAACGCAGCGGAAGAAGCGCGTAAGGAGTCGGCGGCGGCAGAAGGTCGCGCCGCTGCCGTCACCGAGCCTGAAGTGGAGCAGGCACCTGTCCATACCTATGTGGTCGCGGCCCAGAACATCAAGCCCGGAGACGCTCTGGAGCGGGGCAGTTTCATTGAAATCGAATCATCGACGCCCATCGACAATGCAATCGAAGCAGAGGATGTGCCATATGACATTTCGATCGAGACATCTATGGAGCCGGGCGAGCTTTTGACGACACAAATCCTTGAAGATCAGAGCCTGGTAAGGCAGCTTGTTCCCGATGGGCACAAGGCAATTGCCTTTGAAATGAGCAGCGTGGCCAGTATCGGGGGATTGTTGAGGCCGGGCGATTTCGTGGATATTCTCGTGTCGTTCGACGAAAGGGGCGAGAGTGAGTCATCATCAAAAACCCTGCTTGAGTCCGTTGAGGTGCTTTCGGTCAAAGGAGCAACAAAGGTCGGCCCATCCGCTTCCGAAGAAGATCGTCGCCGCAACAGTACGATGGTACTTTCTGTGCCGGAAGAGAGGACAAGAGAGCTGGTGCTGGCCTCTGAGGAAGCGCAACTGAGCTTTATTGCGGTCAAGCGGTCGCCGCTGATAGCCGAAGAAGAGAACGAGTCTGTTGCTTCGATCCCCGTCGAGAAAAGTGCCGCTGACTCAGCGGTTTTTCTCTCCGATTTGATGCCGGAATCCCCGCGAAGGTCCAGTAACGATGGCAATGCAAGTCCTGAACGCGAGCGCGAGGATCCGGGCCGTAAGGTTCAGATATTTGAAGGCTCTGAAGCAAGGAATGTCTATGTGCAGTGAGCGTGGAATGCACCGATTGAACGCCAGGGCAGCATGCCTGCTCGTCCTGCTGCTGTCCGTTGCACAGGTCTGGGCAGAAGAGCAGGACGCGGTTCTGGAAATGGGACCCGGTGAGCAGCGCGCCCTGTCGTTTCCGAGTGAGCTGAGTAAGGTTGCGACGTCTGACCCGAGTGTTGCAAAGGTCACGGCGTCTGGCGAATCCGAAGTGCTGATTACCGGCGAAGAGCCGGGAGATGCCACCCTGAGTGTCTGGCTGGATGGTGCTGATGAGCCACTGGTTTCCACGGTTGTTGTAAGTTCAACCAGCGGCGAAAAGTCTCCTCTGGCAATGCAGGTTCAGACTGACATTCGGATTGTGGAAGTAAACCGCAACGAGCTCAATACACTGGGGCTTTACTACGCCAAACTGTTCAATGGCGGCCAATCCAGCATTGGTGTGGCGCCTCCTGGCGGTGGTGGTTTTCGTGGCTTTGATTCAGCCAGCAACGCTGCCGAAGGTATCAGCAGTGAAGGCTTCAACCTTTTCAGCTTTGGCAGCAGCTCGCTCAGTATCATCAATGCGCTTGAATCCGGAGGGTTCGCTTACACCCTGGCCGAGCCCTCTTTGGTAAGCCTGAGTGGCCAGAGTGCAACGTTTCTGGCCGGGGGAGAGTTTCCGATCCCGATCCAGTCTGACAACAACGGCACCCAGATCGAGTTCAAGGAATTCGGGGTAAGTCTGTCGCTGACGCCAACGGTGGTCGAAGGCGACCAGATCATTCTCAAGGTTGCGCCGGAAGTGAGTGAGCTGGATTTCACTGCCGGTGTTTCCACCTCTGGTGTTTCAGTGCCCGGGTTGAGAATCCGGCGGACTGAAACAACCGTTTCCATGGCGCCGGGGGAAACGTTCATCATCAGTGGCCTGGTTAGCAGGACAACACTGAATAACAGTGATCGATTACCCGGGCTTGGCAACATTCCCATTTTGGGGGCTCTGTTTCGTTCAGACCGGGTGTCTGCGGAAGACAAGGAGCTGATCATGGTCGTCACTCCCCGCCTGGTCAGCCCACAGAAAAAGATGCCTGACTCTGTAAAGCGGTTTGGTATGGAGTATGAAAACAGCAGCACAGAGTGGCCGGACATGTTTACAGGTTCAAGAAAAGCCGGCGAGCCTGTCGAACACGGACTGAGTTGGTAGGGAGTGCCTTCAATGAACGAAACCCTTGTATGTGTCAGCGATGATATTGGTTTGAGGGTTTGGCTGGAACGGTCTCTGGATAGTGAATGGGTGATCGAGGCGGTCACCTCGTCAGATCTTTCAAGGGTGAGCCGCCTGGTAAAGGCGACAGGCACGCCAGTGGTCCTAGTGGCTGTTGAAGAGGACAACCCGGAACGTGCCGTCAAAACATTTGCTGCCCTGGGGAAAATATGTGGCTCGGCCGAGCTGATCGCGGTTGCTAAACGCATCTCTCAAGACATGTTGTTGAGAATCATGCGAGTCGGTGCCAGGGACTGCTTGATTACCGGAACGGATACCGACGCTGCACCGGAGCGCGTACGACGGGTGATAGAGTCTTCGCATAATAAGCCGGCGCTGGAAAGCACAAGGGCCCGCCGCAATGTCACGTTTGTCACCTCGGTAAGCCCTGTAGTGGATACCCGATTTTTCTGTCAGAACTTTGTCAGTGAGATAAACCGGGCTCTTCCCCATGAGCAGGTGCTTGCGATTGACACACTATCTCGTGGTGAACGCACTTTCTATTTTGACAACCTCAATCGCCTGACACTAGACGAACTGGTTAAGCGACAGGACTCGATCGACCGGTCATTCGTGGAAACCGCCCTAGGTGAGTACTCAAACGGACTACGCCTACTGTCAGGTGGGCTGGAAAAAGGGGACCTTTCCGGCGATGGCGGTGCAGACCTTTTTATAACGCTGACTCAATTGGGAGAGCTCTTCGACGAGGTCATTGTCAGGGTAGACAGCGACCTGGCGGACTCTTGGCTGAGTGCGATAGGGGCCAACGTCAATCGTATGTTCGTCGTGATGCACCCGGTGGTTGATCAGATCCAGGAGGCTGAAGGGCTTTTTCAGAAAATCGGTAACTGGCTGTCGACGGATTGCGTTAAAAGCCTCGTTATAGATGGGTACGAGAAACGGTCCAAACTGGCGATTGCGGACATTGAAAAAACCGTTGGTGTGGCCTGTGATCTCACACTGCCGATTGAGTGGAACCACCGGCTGGATTCTATCAACGCAGGCGTGCCCTTGGGGATGCTCCCGAGCCGCTCCCGATACCACAAAAAACTGAACGCTTACGTCAGCTCGACTTTCGTTTCTCAATCACCGTTAAAACGCCGGTTTGGTTTCATCGGCCGATCATGAAATCTAGGGGTAACGTGTGGCGACTCGAATCGATGAAGACTATCAGCAGCTCAAGAAGAGCGTTCATACCTTCCTCATAGAGCGGCTTGATGAGGAGGGGGTAGAGGTTGAAAAATCGACCAGAGACGCCCTGCAGTCTTTTGTGCAAACGTCTGTATCTCAGTACATCCACAACCATCGTATCCCTCTGGCAGCGCCGGATCAAAACACGCTGACGAAGGAAATTCTGGACGAAATCATTGGTTTCGGTCCGCTTGAACCCTTGCTGGCTGACGATCAGGTAAACGACATTCTGGTCAACGGTGCCCTCGTGGTTTTCGTTGAGATCGCCGGGGTGTTGCAAAAAGTCCAGACTCGCTTTATCGACGATGACCATGTCCTCCGGATCATCCGCCGCATTCTTGCGCCGCTCGGGCGCCGACTTGATGAAAGCAGCCCAATGGTGGATGCTCGCTTGCCAGACGGGTCCCGTGTCAACGCTATTGTCCCGCCCATCGCCCTCGATGGGCCGTCGCTCAGCATTAGAAAATTCAGTGACAGGCACCTGTCTGCCGTTGATCTGGTGAACGGCGGAACCATGACATCGGAGTGCCTCGACACATTGATTTCGGTGGTGGAGGGCCGGCGCAACCTGTTGGTCAGCGGAGGCACCGGCACGGGCAAAACCACGATTCTCAATATGCTCAGTCAATACATACCAAAAGACGAGCGGGTGGTAACAATTGAGGATTCCGCCGAGCTGCAGTTGACTCATCCCCACGTTGTGCGCCTGGAGACGCGTCCGGCAAATACCGAAGGAACCGGAAAAATAACGGCCCGGGATCTCATCGTCAACGCGCTGAGGATGCGGCCCGACCGGGTCGTTGTGGGTGAAGTGCGCTCCGGAGAGATCATCGAGCTGCTCCAGGCTATGAACACGGGCCACGAAGGGTCTATGAGCACAATCCATTCGAATTCCGCAAAAGATGCGCTGGTTCGGATCGAAACGCTGCTTGCGGTCAATGGGTACGATGCCGGCGAGAGAGCGATTGGACGTCTCATTGGATCGTCACTGGATATTATCATTCAGCTCAGCCGATTGCCCAATGGCAGGCGATTGATCAGTGAGGTTGTGGCGCTCAAACCAACAATGACGGACCCCTACCGGATGGAGTCACTCTACCGGTCGCCCGAACTGGACTTCTCCTCTGCCCCCGAGGAGCCGTTATGACCGTCCAGTTACTGCTTTTACTGGCCATGATGTTGGGCGTTCTCGCCCTCATTGTGGCGGTGCTTCAGGGTCTGTGGAGTAGTGCCCGGGCCTCGGCTGCGATTAAAGACCGGGTGCGCCAGCGTTTACGATCCGAGGTGGCTGGTCAGGGCGACCAGACGGCAAAAGTGGACATGGGCCCGATCCAAAAAACGCTGGTTAGGGCCGGTTTTACTATGTCCAGTGGCAGGGCCGTTGCACTTTCGGCTGTCATGCTGGGGCTTATTGTGGGCGTCGGGCTATCCCGGGGATGGATCGAAGCCATGATTGGGCTTTTTTTCGTGATATCCACCGGCATCACACTGTGGCGCGTAAAATTTGAAAAGCTGCGCAAACAGGTTCTCGAAGATGTACCCGTGGTCCTCGATTCGGTCTTGCGCTCTATCACCGCCGGCCGGTCTATCGAACAAGCACTTCTTGCCGCTTTTGGCGATGCGTCGCCGGTGTTTCAGCCCCTGCTGCAGCGCTTGCGCAGCGCCATTAATCAAGGGCGGGACTACACGCCCGTGTTCGAGGGCTTTGCCAACATGTACCGGATCCCGGCGCTCACCCAGATAGCGATTGCGCTGCGCACCACTAGCCGCTTTGGTTCGTCCATCAAGCCGGTTCTTCAGGAAGTCTCGAAAGCCATTCGTTCGCAGCAGGAGCTGAGAAGAGAGTTCATGGCGGCAACGGCCGAAACCCGGTTCACCGCCGTTGTGTTCGCTGTAATGCCCCCTGGCTTGGCGGCCTACATGGTAATACTCAACGAGGAATTTTCTGCGGTACTGTTGAACACCGACACGGGCCACACCCTGTTGATGATCGCGGGAGCCCTGCAGGTGATTGGCAGTTTGCTGATCTGGAATCTGATTCGGAGGGTTGGCCGTGATTGAGCTTATTTTTGGAGCGGCGCTCGTGATCGGACTGCTGTCTCTAATTGCTGGAATATATGGCGCACCCTCCTGGTCAATGCAGGCGCGTATCAATGCCCGCTTGCATCATCAGCGCCTGGTTGACGATGACCCTGAAAGCGACTCGGCCATGGCAGAGCTGGTGTTCTGGCTCGCCGAGCGCCGACTTGTTCGGGGAGATTTTAAAGAGCTTGAGCCCGCCCTGGAAGCCAGCGGACGGTCTCCTTACCAGTCTCGGGTCTATTACTTTGGCCTCTGCTGGGTCGTTCCGGCCATCATCTTGCCTGTCGCATTTGTGTTTTTCAGTGCCGCCGCGGCCATACTCACCGCGCTTATGGCATTTTTCGTCCCGCGCCGGATGATTCGCGCCTCCGGCGCTTTCGCCGAGAAACAACAGAACCGCGAAGCGATAGAGCTCTGCCACATGACCAGAATGCTTCTGGAGGCAGGGTTATCGCCCGAGCGCAGCTTGAAGCTTATTTCTCATCAGGCGAGGGACCTCATGCCACGCCTGATCCACCGGGTTGATCGGTTCAACCGGGTGATGGAAAGTGGTGCAGACAGAACGGTGGCACTGGATGAGCTGGGTCGAAATCGAAACATCACTGTATTGCGAAGCTACGTAACGCTGATGAAACAGAGCGGCACCCTGGGCTCGCGGGTTTCGGTCAGTCTGGACCAGATTATTGAAGAAGCGCAGCACGAAGAACGCAGCAAATTGAAAGAAGAGACCAACCGGGTCGGCGCGAAAATGACCATCATAATGATGGCGTTCATGTTGCCTGCGCTGTTCATGCTTATCGGGGGGCCAGCGGTACTTTCTATTCTGGACACATTGAGAAACTAAACAGATTCAACGGAAGACATCGGTAATGGAAACAGTTATGAAGCAGAGTCATCGAGCAGGAAGTTGGATCACAGCTGCATCAGTGATCGCAGTGATGGTGGGGCTGGTGACCACCGGCTGTTCAACGATGGAGTCGAGCGAACAGAGTGAGCAGAGCGAGGACGACCAGCGGCCACTCAAAGACCCGATTTATTCCGTTGGCTGCTCCACAACGCTGCAGCCGGAGCATCGGGTTGAACTTGATCTGATCGACTCACTCATGGAAGGGGGTGAGTATTATGCGGCCCTTGCGCAACTGGAGTCACTGTCTTTTGAAACCCAACACCATTGGCTTCGTTGGGCGCAGTTGCTGGCGCAGGTTGATCAGGTGAAGGACTCAGAGGAGGCCTTTGAGACGATTGCCGACAAATGTGAGTCCCATGAGGCCTATCACGGCCTTGGCGTGGTCTACGTCAAGCAGGACAAGATTCAGGACGCGCTGGATGCGTTGAAGACGGCCAAAGACATGTCGCCGGCGGTGCCGGACATTCGGAACGATTATGGCTATGCGCTGATGATAGCCGGTGAATACGGGCGTGCTGCCTTCGAATTACGAACAGCGTACGAACTGGCCGAAGGCAAAGGTGCGGTCAAACAGAATATGGTCGCGGCCTATTATCTCAACGGAGGTGATGCCGCACTCAATAAGCTCAAAGGCACGCTTGGCCTGTCAGAAAGAGACCTGAAAACCGGTAAGCAAGTCGCTGAAAATATGCGCAAGGAGCACCCATGAAAACCATGACTCAGAGTTTCGTGATTTTCGGCCTTTTTGCCATTAGCGGAGTTGTGATGGCTGAAGACCCGGACCAATCGGATGACAAGCCGGGTGGAATGATCGGGCTCTCGTTTGAAGCAGATCCGAGAAGTGATACGGAAAAGGTGATGGATGAGCAGGCATCGAAGCCGGTTCGAGGTGGTGAGCTCACCCAGGACATCTATGTGCTCACCCAGGAGCGCATTGCGGAGACATTCTCGCGGCCAATACCAGACCGTATCAGTGAGTCAACACGGGATGATTAACAGGCGTTCACAGCGCGGGGTTTTCATTGCTCTGACCCCCGTGCTCCTGACCCTGATTGTAATTCTGTTGACCCTGGTGATCGACAGCGCCCGTCTTCTGTCCATCCGATCGGACATGCAGTCCCAGGTTAACGCAGCGGCAACCGCCGCCGCCGACGCAGCGCAGTCTTGCGGCGGAGAAAGCGGTGACCTCTCAGAAATGCAGGCCCGTGGGTTGTCTGCCGCCCGGGCGGTGGGGTTTGACGGCGACGAGAGCGATCTCGACGTGGCGGCCGGTTTGCTGGCTCCGGATCAGGAAAACACCGATTCACTGCGGTTTTCCCAAAAAGCTGACATTCTCCAGACCAATGCAGCCCTGGTGACATACACCCGAACAGAACCGTTGTCGCGACTGCTGCCGGAAAGTCTTTTCAGCCCGGTTGAACTATCGGTAGACGCCGCGGCCAGGAAAGAAGTGGTGGCGATCTTGAGTGCAACCGGTTCGACTGCGAGCATTGAAGACGGGATTCTGGGCCAGTTGATCGAGGAGCTCACTGGTGTATCCGAAGTGGATGCCACCAATCTTGAAAGCCTTGAGTCAACGGTGGTTAGTGTCGGTGACCTGCTGGATGAGTTGGGCGTATCTGATTTGACGGCACTGGCAGACGAACCGCTTCTGGATGTTCTCGAGGCAGTGACTACTGTTGTTGGTGAGGCAGGGTCTCCGGCAGGTTCGGTTATAGATGACCTGACCTCTGCGACCGGTTTGAATGGGCTCGATGCAGGTGCTGTCTTCGATGTTGTGAGTGGCATCAGTGTTTCAGAGGATAGCTCGTTTCCTCTGTATGACTTTGTTAACAGCATAGTATTAAACAGCGTGAGAGCAGCCAATCAGAGTGGCGCCGGTTTGTTACAACTAGAGCTTGAAGATACCGAGGATTTGTTTGATGCCAGTGGGCTGGACCTGCTGGGTGATGTTGAAATCACATTGGATTTGATGGTGGATGAGCCACCGCGGATTGTCTTCGGGCCGGCGCGTCAGGATGAGGCTGGCGACTGGCTAACTAACGTACGAGCCGCTGATATAAGTCTACAGGCGAACATTGACGTGGGGCTGGCAACGGGAGAGTTAACTTCCCTGGTTGACACGTTATCAGCAGGGCTGGTGGGCGTCTCAGTGCTGGATGATATTCGTATTCCGCTTGCAGTACAGGCAGGTGGCGGAGAAGCAGATCTGATCGCAGCGGATTGTGCCCGGGGAGACAACAATACTGTGAATCTTGATTTTGACACCCAGGGCAGTGTTGTGGCGATCGAAACCGGAACCATTGACACCTCCACGGGCGCGGTAGTTCCTGATTCGCTGAATGCGACAATCCTGAGACTCGACGCACCACTTCTTCCCGCTGTCGAGACCTGTGTCAGGGGCGATCTGAGTGTTTCTTTGCCGCATCAGTCTGGGGTGCAGGAGGCACTGCAGTATTACAGCCTTCATTGTCCCGATGGAGATTGCGATGAGGAAACCTTGACCGACAGCTCAACGGGGTCGTTGGGTGGATTATCTGTCAACCTGAGCAATCTGTCGCTTCAATGTGAGTCAGGGGGGGCAATCAGCGGTGTCCTCAACACGGTACTGTCCGGGCTATCCGCGCCAGTGACCGACCTAGTCGAGGGCGTGACAGGCGTCGTCCTCGAGAGTGCAGTCTCACCGCTTCTGACATCCCTGGGAGCAGACCTTGGCGGAGCTTCTGTGAAAGTGATCGGCGCAAGCCAGCAAAGTACCCAGCTTATCGAGAATGTAGAGCAGTGAACCATATGGAAGTGATGACACAGCTCGGTTGGGCGGAGTGGCTATCGCTGGGAGCGCTTATGGCCCTATTTTGCCTCGCAGCTACCTTTCTCTCGTATCGGCGTCGTATCAAGGGCGTTATTACTGCGCGTGAGGAACTCAGTAACAGAGTCAGCCGGCAGCTACGTTCAGCAATTGCAGACACCCGTGCATTGCTGAACCAGACATCACAGATAATCATGGTGTTTGATCGCCACGCGCCGGTTTTGCTCTTTGCCAATCAACAGGCACTGGATATGTTTGGCAAGCACTCCGTTGATGAGCTGATGGATCAGGTGATTTCTAGGCCAGACGCCTGGCTGGTCGCTCCCCATCGTCTGGTCGACTTTGAAGAATGGCTGGGTAAAGTAAAGGCCATTGGGGTTGAACGCAGGGAATGGTGTTTCAGAACGGGTGAGGACGATCACCTGTGGGTCGCGGCGACCATCAGCAATACGGCGTTCGAAGGACGGCCAGCAAGGCTTTTTGCGGCAAATAACATCCACGGCGAAAAAATGAATCAGATCGCCGAGCACCTGCGTAACAGAGCACTGGTAGACATCATGTCGGGTCGTTCGCTGCAGAGCGTTCTGGATACCATCGCGAAGCTGGCAGAAGTAACCATCGCACACTCCCACTGTGTACTTTCACTTTACGATGACCAAAGCGCCAATTTGAGTTCAACCGGTTCATCCCCTTTTGCTCGCAAGTTTCAACAGATGTTTCCTGTCATTACGTCGCTTTATGGCTCAACGTCCATCGGCACGGCATTCTATGTTGGCGGCCGCGTTATCGTAGAAAATCTGCAAAGCGACCATCGATGGCAGGGGTATGGGGCCCAGGTATCCGAGCTAGGAATGACTGCTTCATGGTCGGAGGTTATTCCTGGTAAGGATAAAGACTTACTGGGCGTCATTACGTTGTTTTTTGAGTATGCGAAGCACCCAACGGACCAGGAAATCGCAGACTTTTCTTCCGTTGTGTTTCTTGCAAGCCTGGCGATTGAGCGACATACCTGGCAGGTTTCATTGGAAACCGCATTATCTGGCGAGCGTTTCATCCGGGACATAGGCGTGCGTTTGGCGGGTGCTGAAGCCAGCAAGCTTTGGGGCGATCTTGAAAGTGTATTGTTGCGTATCAAGGGGCACTATGATCTGGGGAGCATTACCCTGTGGGAGCGGCCGCTGGACACTGATAACTTCAGGCCTGTTGCGTCCACAAGCTCCGGTGCTGCTTCTCGCTACGGTGACGACCCGTCTCCTTTGACCTTTTCGATTAGCGATCTCGACGAAAAGTTAGGTGGCCGTTCCACTGACTACGTGATGCCGCAGGACAGCATGTATCGTGCCTGTTGCGTAGGCCATGATAATCGCCCAGTGCTATTACTTCCGCTATCCCTGGATGCGAATACCATTGTTGGGGTTATGACCTTGCAATCGAGGTATTTCTATATTTCCAAATCTGCAATCGACTATCTGCTTATTCTGGGTTCGATGATTGCGACCAGTATGATGAATGCACGCCTGGTAAAGTCGATGTCTCAATCGATTGAGCGCGAGAAAGGAGCGCGGGAAAAACTGGAGGGAGAGTTGTCCGTTGCCCGGGAAATACAAATGTCGATGGTGCCGCTCCAGGGAGAGTTCCGGGGAGATTACAAAGACTGGACTATTGAAGCACTGCTAAACCCCGCTAGCGCGGTGGGTGGGGACTTATACGATGTTATCCGCTGTCAGGGTGGAAAGCTTTTGCTGGTTGTTGGGGATGTATCCGATAAAGGCGTACCCGCAGCCCTGTTCATGGCTAAAACCGTGTCATTGATTAATTATCTCGCTAAAGCCGAAGGATCGGATCTCCAGCGAATAGTAACAAAGCTTAATGCAGAGCTCTGTGTTAACAACGAATCTTGTATGTTTGTCACTGCCGTTTTCGGGCTATTGGATCTGGCAAACGGTGAGCTGAAGTTCATCAATGCTGGCCATAATGCTCCATTATTGGTGCAATCTTTTATGACCCCGGAGCTTATAGCCAGAGAATCAGGCCCACCTCTTGGGCTCTACGAAGAGGTTCAGTTCCCATCTTTTAGTGTGACAATTGAGCAAGGTGCCACTGTCACTCTATACAGTGACGGCGTTACTGAATCGTTTAATGAATCGGGGGAAGAGTTTGGAGATGGCAGGCTTATCCAAATTGGCTACCGCGCTAATGATATGGATAATAGCTTTCTGACGATACTGAAAAGTGAAATTGAGCAGTTTTCGGGTTATGCTCCCCAATCAGATGACATAACAATAATGACAATCCAACGCCACGTCAGGGCTTTATGAAATTAACTGTGAGTGCGAATGACTCGGTCAGCGATGTTCTGTCGGAGACAGAAGCTGCACTGAATGGGGTTGCCGAAGATATTATTCATGAATGCCAGATTATTATTGATGAATTTATGGCAAACATGAAGCACCACGTCTTTCCAGCCACTCCAGCAACGGAATGGACACTGGAGTTGGAAAAAACGCAAACTGGTGTGACAATTAAGTTCAGGTATGCGGGAAAAAAATTTGATCCTGCGTCAGCCTGCGGTTATGTGGCGGATTGCCCGATTGAGCGCCGCGATATTGGAGGATTGGGCCTGATTTTAATATATTCGTTAAGTGACGATCAGCACTTCAATTATCTGAACGGCATGAATGAGTGGACTATAAAGAAACATTTTTAATACCTATCTTCGGAGGATTTCCATGTCGTTAACTATTGAGCATCTGCAAAGTACAAAGGAAACTGTCAGCCTGGTGCTGGTAGGGGCGCTGGACAGCGAAACTGCTCCAAAACTGAATTCAACACTGGACGAGCTGATCACGCCAGAGACCAAGGTGGTAGCCATCAATATGGGGGCAGTCACGTTTGTCAGCTCCGCGGGGTTGCGAGTGATTTTTAAAACGTTGAAGCTGATGAAAGCACGGGGTGGACAGGTCAGCATATCGCAGATGTCCAAGGGTGTTAAAAAGGTCTTCGAAATTGTTAAAGTAATGCCGGACCTGACGGTTTTCGCCAGTCAGGCTGAGATGGACGAGTATCTGGCAGAGATACAGCGCCGCGAAAGTTGAGCGAAACGCTGCAAGGACTAGGTTAATGGCCATTGTGCTAGACGGTACTCTCGCTATTCAGCGGGATGAACAGCAGAAAATTGTAAACATCATCTGGTTTCTGTACGGGCTGCCTGAAACTGATGTGCAGCCAGAACAAGCGGTCTTTCTTCATGAGTCGTTCGGTCAGGGATCGCCACAAATGATTTCTTTTGAGCTGGACGGAGAAGAATACGCAGTTTATGCCGATTGGGAAGCCGCATCAGAACATCGCAATGCAGTAGAGGTAAAGGAGTTCTATCGTACCTATGGGTATGTTCTGATATCCGCCTTGAAAATGAATGGTAACCTGGCTAGTAATGATGAGAGAGTCGAGTGGTTGCTACCGGTCCAGTACTTTAGTGACTATGTGACGATGATAAACGAACTGTCTCGTGCTGGGTGATACTGTTAGACAGGGTACCCAACGTTATGGATGCTAACATGCAAGCGAACTATGATGAAAACTACATTGATGCTGTCAAAGCGATGGCATCAGAAGGGATGGAGGTGCGCCTTCTCAGTGGTCGCGCCCTGAGAAGTCTTGATTCCGAGGCATCGTCGAGCTTGGTTCAGAGCATGAGTGATACAACGGAGCTTGCAGTGTTAAAGTTCTGTGTGGGGACGCTTGCAGTGTCTGGACACCACGCCCTCGCGATTCATTCCAATGATAAAGGCGCATTGGGGGCACCAGAAACATCAGAAATCAAGCAAAAAGTTGAACTTGGCAAGGCGAAGGGCTGATGTCACTTCGATCAGATTTGTTTGAAACGTCATAAAATAAAGCATATTATGCCTTATGTGATAATCAAAACGTTGATGTTTGGCGGCTTGGGTACCCTCCGGCGCCCCAGGCAGAATTTGTGTCGCCTCATGTAATGTAGGCACGCCCCGGCTATATCGCGGTTCACAAGCAGTCTGACAGGGAGTCAGTTGGAGAATCCCTCCTTCTGTTTTGATTTCCCAGAATAGAAAAATAGAACTATGACCTCAAAACACTGGACTCTGGTCGGTGGGGCGGTAGCGTGCCTGGCGAGTATGTTGACGCCTCCTCTTGCGGCAGCCCCCTGGGTCGGCCCCGGTGACGCAAGGGCTCGATCTGAAGCTCAGCAGTCTGCCGATTTAGGACTTGTGAACCGTACCTTCACGACTTGGCCGGTCATGTGGGTTAATCTGCCTGGCGCCAAAGGCGGTGCTCGGCTCAAGAGGGGTAGCCCTTATCTGGCATTCGAATATCAGCAAGCAGGACTGCCCAGTTCTTCTGCAGCTGTGGTTATTGGGGGGCAGAACGAAGCTCCCTTTGTTACTGGCTTTGAGAAGGCAATTGGTGGCACTGGCCGCGTCGGTGTCACGGCCGAATGGCAAGGGCATGGCTGGGCGCTCGGGTTGTCAGGTTCGGGTGTAATAGACCCCGACGATAACCAGCAGGTCCAGGCCGATGGCAGCTACGTTGCCAAGAGTTTGGGAAACTGGGTAGTGGGAGCTGGCCAAATTGACCGTTGGTGGGGGCCAGGGTGGCACTCAAGCTTGATTCTATCGAATAACGCTCGACCTATTCCTGGAATCTGGCTAAATCGTAAAATCGCGACTGAGTCAGCCAGCCCATGGTTATCTTGGGCTGGTCCTTGGGATTTCACCTTGCTTGGTGGGCAACTCGAAGGTAAGCGAGCGCAACCGGAGGCAAAGATTCTAGGAATGCGATTGACCCTCAGACCATTTCAGGGCCTTGATGTGGGATTCTCAAGGGTCATGATGTTTGGAGGCCGCCAACGTTCAGAAGGTGCTTCAACCGTTCTGGATGCTCTGATTGGGCGAGATAATTCCCAGGATGGGGCAGATGACGATCCAGGCAATCAGCTTGCGTCTATCGACGTTCGTTATGGCTTCGCGTTGGGTGACCATACCCTGGGGGTATACACAGAGGTGCTAGGTGAAGATGAGGCCGGTTTACTACCAGCCAAGAAATCCTGGCTCTTCGGTGCTGACGCAACCAGCGCCTTGTGGGGAGGTCAGCAACAGTGGTTTGTAGAACACATAAATACGGTTGCTAACGATCTGGATGGTAACTCAGTACCGAACGTCACCTATGAACACTTTCAGTACCGCAGTGGTTACAACCATTTCGGCAGAGCCATCGGGGCGTCTTTCGGTGGCGACACCAGGGCAACAACGCTTGGCGGCTATCACTTTTTTCAGGGTGGGGGAACCCTGTCAGTCAGCGTATCGTACGCAGACCTGAACGTAGACGATAACCCCAGAGTGCAGGTTCCCGGTGACGATATTTTTTATTTTGCCCCTGCTGAACGGAGTACCGCCGCCTTTGTTTCGATCGGTTACGGAACCCACTTTTTGTCTGGCTGGCTTGATTTGAATGCTCAAGGCAGTAATCAGAAAACAGACTTTGTAAGCGGGGCTCGCGACCGCTGGTCCCTCAGTGGAGAGTGGACCTACAGATTTTGACAATAATGCAAAGGCAGTTGGCTTTAATGCGAAATATTGTTTTGGCGATGCTGGTGTTTTTGGTACTGGCTGGATGTGCCTATGCGCCTGGTTCGCACATGGACACAGACGATCCCTCAGGATTCTATAGGGGAGGGGAAAGACAACTGGATGTTGATTACTCCGAGTTGATCAATGTGACTCAAATAGATGCGGACATTTTGCGTGACCGGTCTGTAAAGTCTGCATCTGCCCCCCCGAAAGACTTAATGCAACCGGATGGAGCCTATCAGTATTACGTTGGCATAGGTGACGTACTGCAAGTCACTGTGTGGGACCATCCAGAATTAACAAACCCGGCAGGGGAAGGCAGAAGCTCTGCGGAATCTGGCAATGTTGTTAATTCAGACGGTTCGATTTATTACCCATACATTGGCTATGTGGATGTGGTGGGGTTAACCACCAAACAAATTCGTGAGGAGATTGCAGCCAGACTCTCACGTTACATTGAAGATCCCGAAGTGGATGTTGCTGTGGCGTCCTTTCAAAGTCAGCGCGTTTACATGAGTGGGGCGGTAGAAGAACCCGGCGTATACCCCCTGACTAATGTGCCCACACGTCTTGTGGATGCCATCAGCCAGGCTGGCGGTCTGGATGAAGGAGCTGACTGGCGAAATGTCATTTTAACCCGGGACGGAACCGATTACCGTCTGTCTTTGAAGGCTGTGCTGGAATCAGGGGACAAGCTGCATAACGTACTTCTGCAGTCTGGTGACGTGGTGAATGTACCGCTGGGGGATGATCAAAAGGTTTTTGTTCTGGGGCAGGTCGGCAGCGCGCAAACGCTGCCAATGGGGCGAAACGGGCTGACGCTGGCAGAGGCAATTTCAAATGTTGGGGGGCTCAACGAACGCGAATCGGATGCTACGGGGGTCTTCGTGGTTCGCCGATCTGAAACACCAGAGTCATCAAAGCCGATTGATCTCTTTCAGTTGAACATGAAGGACGCAACCGCAATGGTTCTGGCGGACCGTTTCGTTCTGAATGATCGGGATCTGGTGTACGTTACTACAGCACCGGCGGCCCGCTGGAACCGCGTAATATCGCTGCTAACGCCGTCCTTCTCGGCCTTGTTCCTGGGTGACCGTGCAACGGATATTGTGGAGTAAAACAATAATGTTCTACCACATACTGATCTTGTGCATGGGTAATATCTGCCGCAGCCCGGTTGCAGCAAGAATGCTGCAGGCGCATTTGCCTGATCGTAAGGTGGAATCGGCAGGGCTTACTGCACTGGTTGATCACTCGGTAGATGCCATGGCTGCTTCTCTGGCAGAGGCCAGTGGTCTTGACACTACAAGCCACAAAGCTCGTCAGGTAACCGTTGAGATGATCAGGGATGCAGATTTAATTCTGGTCATGAATGAACATCAGCGCCAGCGTGTTAGTGAACTTGATCTGGCATCCACCGGCAAAACCATGTTGATGGGCCGTTGGTTGCCCGGTCAGCCGTCTATTCCTGATCCTTATAAAAAGGGGCGGGAAGCCTTCGAGCATGTCCATACCCTGCTACTCAATGCGACAGCCGCCTGGGCGGCGAGACTCAAATAATCGAGCCAGCTATTTATGTCCGAATCGGTAGTGCCCGCCCAGAAAATCCGGAATACCAGTAACGATGACGAAATCGATATCGGATTTTTGTTGGGCAGTCTTTGGGACCACAAGTACTTTATAGGGTTAGTAGCTTTTGTATTTGCGCTGTGTGGGTTTGTGTACGGGATCCTGGCTACACCAATTTATCGGGCTGACTCACTGGTTCAAGTGGAGCAGAAATCGAGCTCCATGGCGGGTGCGGACCTTGAGGCGGCGCTTGGGGGAGAGCCAGAAAACCCAACCAGTACGCAAGTGGAAATCCTGAAATCTCGGTTGATTCTGAGGCAAGTGGTGGACCAGACCTCGGTTGATATTAGGGTCACGCCCAAGACTTTACCATTGATTGGACAATGGTTGGTTCGATCCGATATTTCCAGGCCTAACCTGTTCGATACATCAGGTTACATATGGGGCGGCGAAACACTGAGCATAGCCAGTTTCGTGACAGACCATGACTCGGAAGGAATGGAGCTGCGGATAAGATCTGACGGAAATCAGCGTTATACCGTAATGGCGCCTGACGAAGACCGTGTGATTGCGAAAGGGCGTGTTGGCATTCCCCTTGAGGTTGAGGAACCCTGGTTCGAGCTCAGAGTCGACGAACTGACTGCGCCTGAGGGTGCGATATTTAAGGTAACCAAGCAAAACCGCTTAGCGGCAACCCGGGAGTTGCAAGGGCGGCTTGATATCGCCGAGCAAGGGAAGGATACAGGAATGCTTAGGCTCAGTTTGGACGGGCCCGATCGCAAAGAAGTGGTCTCTAGTCTGAATGCAGTTAATCAGGTATTTCTGACTCAGAACATTGCCCGGCAGGCCGCTGAGGCAGAAAAAAGCCTGGAATTTCTGGACGAGCAAGTTCCTCAAGTGCGTCAACAGTTAACAGAAGCAGAGGATCGTCTGAACGAGTTTCGTCTAAAAAGTGACTCTGTTGATTTGAGCTTTGAAACTGAAAATGCATTAAGCAGCCTGGTGGAGGTCGAAGCCAGCCTGAACGAACTGGAACTGCAAGAGGCGGAGCTTGCACGGAGATTTACGGAGTACCATCCGGTCTATCGTGCGCTAGTAGAAAAGAAAGAGCAGCTGCAGCGGGAGAAGGCGCGCTTAGAAGACCGCACAGACAATCTACCGCGAACCCAGCAACAGGTTCTGCGGCTGAGCCGTGATGTGCAGGTTACTCAGGAAATCTATGTGCAGCTTCTGAATCGGATGCAGGAGTTGCAGCTCGCTAAAGCAGGTACGGTTGGTAATGTTCGGATTCTTGATGAGGCTGAGATACAGGGCCAGGTCGAGCCACGGCGTGGATTGATCACAGGAGTTTCGTTGCTTGCGGGCCTGCTCTTGGCCATGGTGGTAGTGTTGTTGAGAGCAGCGTTCAACCGGGGCATTGTATCTTCCGAACAGTTGGAAGACCTGGGCTTGCCAGTGTATGCAACAGTGCCGCTTTCCGAGGAAGAGAAACGCGGCATGGAGGCTAAATCATCTGGAGGCAACAAAAAAAGCAGACGAAAGCACACCGACCTGCTGGCGTTCAGAAACCCGGCTGATCTCTCCATTGAGGCTATAAGAGGCCTGCGTACAAGCCTGCATTTCGCGATGATGGAAGGTGCAGATAACCGGCTTGTGATCACCGGTCCCAGCCCGGGAATCGGTAAGAGCTTTATATCATCCAACCTGGGGGCAATTTGTGCTGTAGGTGGCCAACGTGTTGTGGTTGTAGACGCAGACATGAGGAAAGGGCATTTGCATATAGACATGGGGCAGGAGGCAAAGAGCGGCCTTTCCGAAGTTATTTCCGGCAAGCTGGGCTTCGAAGCCTCAGTGCGGGAATCCAAAATCAATGGGCTTCACTGGGTTAGCCGCGGCATTTCCCCACCGAATCCTTCGGAACTGCTGATGCAGCCCGGCTTCACCGAATTTCTGGATCATTTGAGCCGCAGGTACGACCTGGTGATTCTGGATACACCGCCCATTCTCGCAGTCACTGATGCCGCGATCATAGCAAAGCAGTGTAGCACGGCGTTGATGGTGGTTCGTTTTGGCGTAAACACCCAGAAGGAGATTGAAATCGCACAGGCGCGGCTGGCAACAGGTGGTGTTAACGTGAAAGGGACTATTCTCAATGCTGTAGAGCGCCGGGCTGCTAACAGTTACGGCTACTACGGTTATTACAATTACAGTTACAAATGAGCACCTTGAAATGAAGATTCTGATCACCGGCGGAGCCGGTTTTATTGGTTCTGCATGCATAAGGCATATAATAGGTCATACGAATAATAGTGTTGTTAATGTCGACAAACTGACGTATGCCGGTAATCTTGAAAGTCTCGAAAGTATCAACAGTAACATTCGCTATACTTTCGAACAGGTAGATATCTGCAACCGAGCCGAGTTGGATCACATACTGGCCCAGCATCAGCCGGACGCAATCATGCACCTGGCAGCAGAAAGCCATGTAGACCGCTCTATCGACGGACCGGCCAAGTTTATCGAAACCAATATAGTGGGTACCTACACCTTGCTGGAAGCCGCCCGGCAATATTGGCAAGATCTGGAAGGGAATAAAAAAGCCAACTTCCGCTTTCATCACATTAGTACTGATGAAGTCTACGGCGACCTGGCAGTAACCACAGACCATTCGCTCCCGGCGGCTCTGCCCCTGTTTACAGAACAAACCCCGTATGCCCCAAGCAGCCCCTACTCTGCCAGTAAAGCCAGCTCAGACCACCTCGTACGTGCTTGGCACCGGACCTATGGCTTGCCAACTCTGATCACGAACTGCTCGAACAATTACGGGCCCTACCAACTCCCCGAAAAGCTCATTCCACTGGTAATCCTGAATGGCCTTGCCGGGAAACCTCTTCCGGTATACGGTGACGGCAGCCAGATCCGTGACTGGCTTTACGTCGAGGACCACGCCAGTGCCCTCTATAAAGTTGTCACTGAAGGCAAGCCCGGCGAAACCTACAACATCGGAGGACACAACGAAAAGCAAAATCTGGAAGTCGTCGAAACCATTTGCGAGATACTGCAGCAAGTAGTACCCAAAAAAGCTCGTTATCGAGATCAGATTACCTTTGTAAAAGACCGCCCTGGTCACGACCTGCGCTACGCCATCGATGCCCGCAAAATTGAAAAGAACCTAGGCTGGATACCCCTGGAGACTTTTGAATCCGGCTTGCGGAAAACCGTTCAATGGTACGTCGACAACGAGCGATGGTGGAAGCGGGTACAAGATGGCGGTTATCAGAGTGAGCGGCTTGGAGTAACTGCATGAAAATCCTTCTCTTGGGCAAAACCGGTCAGGTCGGTTTCGAGCTTTGCCGAACCCTGCCGCTGCTGGGCACCATCACGGCCCCTGGTCGGCAAGAACTTGATCTGATCAACGCCCAAGCCGTAGCAGATTATCTGGATGCGCACCAACCGGACTTGATCGTAAACGCCGCCGCCTGGACTGCTGTAGATGCCGCGGAAGCCCGGATGGGAACTGCAAGGCGTCTCAACGCTGGCCTGCCCGATCAACTGGCCAGCTACAGTGCAGAGCATGGCGTCTTCCTGGTGCATTACAGCAGCGACTACGTATACCCCGGCACCGAAACAACTCCGTGGCAGGAAACCAGTCCACCTTGCCCCTTGAGCGCTTATGGTAAAACCAAACTGCAAGGTGATGAGGCAATCCAGCAAAGCGAAGCGGACTATCTTATCTTCCGCACCAGTTGGGTCTATAGCGTGCGGGGCAACAACTTCATGAAATCCATACTGCGCCTTGCGAAAAGCAAAACCGAACTTGATATCGTGGCAGACCAGATAGGCGCACCTACTCCGGCAAGACTTATCGCCCAGATCACCACCCTGGCGATCCATAGCAATATCCCGGGTGGCCTTTACCACCTGGCTCCGGCAGGTGAAACAAGCTGGCAAGGCTTCGCCGAAGAAATCTTCCGCCAAGCCGGCATAACCACAAAAACGAACCCCATACCAACCAGCGACTACCCCACCCCAGCCACACGGCCGCTTAACTCAAGGATGGACACAACCAAACTCGAAACCGCACTCAACATCCAGCTCCCAGACTGGCGAAACCAACTGGCACTCACGTTAAACGAATACCTCGAAAGCTGATTGAGCGTGGGCTCCAAAGTTTAGACGGCGTCTGTCCCTGCGTGGACAGCCCCCATTGAAACACACTGAAAGGGTACAAAGTGAAAGGAATAGTCTTAGCCGGTGGCTCCGGCACTCGCCTCTATCCCATCACCCGAGGCATCTCCAAACAGTTACTCCCGGTATACGACAAACCCATGATCTACTACCCGCTGTCTGTACTTATGCTGGCGGGCATTCGGGACATCCTCGTCATCACCACCCCGGAAGACCAACAAGGCTTCCAGCGCTTGCTGGGAGATGGCAGCCAATGGGGCATCAACCTCAGCTACGCCGAACAACCCAGCCCGGACGGCCTGGCTCAAGCCTTCATCATCGGTGAAGAGTTTATAGGTAGCGACAGTGTATGCCTGGTACTGGGCGACAATATCTACTACGGGCAGGGCCTGAGCAAGATGCTGCAAACCGCAGCCAAAAGAGATAAAGGTGCCACCGTCTTCGGCTATCAGGTAACTGACCCGGAACGCTTCGGTGTAGTGGAGTTTGACCAGAACCAGCGTGCTATCTCTATTGAAGAAAAGCCCGCTAAACCAAAATCCGCGTACGCCGTAACAGGCCTCTACTTTTACGACAACAACGTAGTCAACACTGCCAAACAGGTAAAACCCTCGGAACGGGGAGAGCTGGAAATCACCAGCGTTAACCAGGCCTACCTGGAGCGGGGCGACCTGAACGTAGAACTGCTGGGCCGTGGCTTTGCCTGGCTGGATACCGGCACCTTCGACTCCCTGCACGAAGCCAGCGGCTTTATCGAAACCCTGGAAAAACGCCAGGGCCTGAAAATCGCCTGCCTGGAAGAAATCGCCTACCGCATGGGCTTTATCGGTGAAGAACAACTGCTGGCTGAGGCCCAAAACTTGAGAAAGAACAGCTACGGCGCCTACCTGAAGAAACTGGCCAAAGCAGGTAAATGAGCGAGCTATATGAAAATCACAGAAACAAGAATCCCGGATGTAAAACTCATCGAACCCAAAGTCTTCGGCGACGAGCGCGGCTTCTTCATGGAAACATGGCAGCGGCGCAAGTTCGCCGAGGGGGGAATCGACCACGACTTCGTCCAGGACAACCTCAGCTGCTCTGTGAAGGGCACGCTGCGCGGCTTGCACTACCAGATCCAACAGCCGCAGGGGAAGCTCGTGCGCGTGACCACCGGCTCGGTCTTCGACGTGGCGGTGGACCTGCGCCGCTGGTCGCCCACCTTTGGCCAGTGGGCGGGGGAGCACCTTTCCGCCGAGAACAAGTACATGCTCTGGGTGCCGCCGGGCTTCGCCCACGGCTTCTATGTCACCTCCGAGACGGCGGACTTCCAGTACAAGTGCAGCGACTACTACGCACCCGAACACGAACGCTGCATCCGCTGGGACGACCCGGACCTGGCGATAGATTGGCCGCTCGAGGGTAACGGCGAACTGCTGGTTTCGGAAAAGGACTGCCAGGGGCAAGCCTTCGCGCAAGCGGAGTGCTTCGATTGATCGCCAATCTCGCACAACGGCTGCTGTCGTCCTCCCACGGTGATGGCCTCAAGGCCCAGCTCGTGCGTGGGGCCTTGGGCGTGGGCGGGCTCAAGCTGCTTTCCCTGCCACTGACACTGGCCACCTCCATCCTGCTCGCCCGGGGGCTGGGGCCAGAAGGCTACGGGCAGTACGTTTTCGTGCTGGCCGTGATCTCCCTGCTGGCGCTTCCCGTGGGCCCGGGGTTGGGGCAGCTCGTTACCCGGGAGGTGGCGAAGTGCCACCACGGCAAGGAGTGGGGGCTGTTTCGCGGCCTGCTGCGCCGCGCCCACCAGTGGGTGATCCTTGGCTCGGCCCTGATGGCCGTGGTGATCGCCCTGCTCGCGTTCCGGAATGCCTCGTGGACCGTGGACGACCGCTGGGCCCTGCTGTCTCTCGCCACGTTCATGCTGCCGCTGCTGGGCCTCAACGCCCTGCGTAGTTCCACCCTGCGCGGGCTGCGCAATGTCTTCTACGCCCAGCTACCCGAACTGCTGGCCCGGCCAGGGCTGCATCTGGTCATCGCCGGCGGCTTGCTGGCCGCGGGCATACTCAACCCGGCCACCGCGCTCGCCAGCCAGATCGTCGCCACGGCGCTCGCGTTCGGGGTCGGCGCGTGGTTACTGTGGCGCCTCAAGCCGGCGGAAGTCGGGCAGGCCCGACCGGATTACCGCCACGGCGAATGGGGCCGGGCGCTGCTGCCCTTCACACTGCTGGCGGCGGTGGGTACGCTCAACGGCCAGATCGGCATCCTGGCGCTGGGCTGGCTGGGCACCGATGAAGACGTTGCCGCCCTCCAGGTGGCGATGAGCGGCTCGATGCTCGTCGTGCTATCACTGACCATCGTCAACATGGTGATCGGTCCGCATATCACGCGCGCCCACCGGGACAACGACAAGCCCCGTCTGCAACGGCTCTCGCGCCAGTCCGCGCGGGCGGCACTCGCGGTGGCTCTTCCTATCGCATTGCCGCTAATCTTGCTCGGCGGGCCGATTGTCGAACTCGTATACGGCGAGGTGTACCGCGATACGGTCACCCTGCCGCTGGCGATTCTGGCTGTGGGTCAACTGGTGAACGTGGCCTTTGGTTCTGTCGGCATGTTTCTGATCATGAGCGGCTTCGAGCGAGACACCTTGAATGGTCAGATCGTCGCGCTACTCATCAACGCTATCGCCGCCGTCGTCCTTATCCCGCCTTTTGGTGCAGTTGGTGCTGCCTTGGCCGTAGCGATCGGTCTCGCGACCTGGAATCTGATACTTGCCATTCGTTTCGTCCAGAGACTTGGGCTTAGACCCTCTGCGTTCTAGGGATCACCTCATGATTATCAGTGAGAAGCACCGGTTTGTTTTTGTCCACATCCCGAAATGCGCGGGAACGTCGATACGTAACCCATTAACGCCGTTCAATGAGTGGCAGCTCGCGGGGCCGCCTTGGCAAAAAAAGAATTCGGTTCTAGGCACGCTGGATTACGGTCACATCCCCTTGTTTACGCTTCGCCATCATTTCCCGGCGGAGTTCGAGGCCGTGCGGGACTACTGGTCCTTTGCGGTCATGCGTGATCCGTTCGACCGCTTCGCCTCCTCGGTCTCCCAGCGGCTGAGAATGTACAGCGACCAGCCGATCCAGAAGCGCTCGCTGGACGAGGTCCGGTTGGTGATTGACGAGAGCATCGACTACCTGTCACGCCAGCCTCGGGAGGGGCACCTGCTACCGCCGGAATACATCCACTTCCAGAAACAGGTGGACTACATCCAACTGGACGGGGTTCGCGTTCTCGACACGATCTATACCGTGAACGAAATTAACGACCTGCTGCTGGACGTGGGGCGGCGGGTGGGACAGAACCTGGGGGAACCGGGCACGGAAGGAGGCGTGACGCAGGCCAACCGCACGGTGGTGTTCCGCAACGACCTTCTGCGCCGAGTGATCGAGACAGCCAGGCCCCTGACCGACCGCCTGGGCAAGGTCCTGCCGGAGTCCGTAAAGCAGCAGGTCCGTGAGCGCGTCTACGTGCCGCGCGACCAGCGAATGAAGGACCTTTTCGAAGCCGACGATGTACAAGCATTCGTCCTTGACTACTACGCGGACGACATTGCCCTTTGCCGGCATGTGAACCAGCACGAGAGGAGCGACGCGTCATGAAAATCTCCATTGCCATGGCGACGTACAACGGCGAAAAGTATCTCCAGGAACAACTGGACAGTTTTGTTGCCCAGGCGCGCCAGCCGGATGAACTGGTGGTATGCGACGACGGCTCCAGTGATGCGACGGTAGAGATATTAAGACAGTTCGCGGCTTCCGCCCCGTTTGAGGTCAAGATTCACGTGAACGAGTCGAATCTTGGTTATGCCAAGAACTTCGAGAAGGCCATGTCGCTATGCTCCGGTGACATTGTATTCCTGAGCGATCAGGATGACGTCTGGCTGGAAAACAAGCTGGCCGAGGTGGAGCAGGCGTTCCTGCGTAATCCGGACAAGATGGTCGTGATCAACGACCAGTTGATCACCGATGGTGAGTTGCGGGATAGCGGCGTCACCAAATTGCATAACGTAAGAAAATTAGGTCTTGGTGACTCTTGGTTTGTAACGGGTTGTTGCACTGCGTTACGGAAAAAGTGGCTTGATATCATCATGCCGATTCCGGTTGGTATGGATATGCATGATGCATGGGTCAATCGTCTTGCGGATTCAGTTGGTGTGCGGTTGATCCTTGAAAGCACGTTGCAGTTATATCGCCGACACGAAAATAACGTTTCAGAATCTGTTGCCGTCAAAAGCGGTAATAAAACTGCATCGGTTGTCAGTTTGTGGACAATGTATGGTCTGCGGGATGCGCGTGCAGGCTGGGAGAGAGACATACGAAACCTGGGTGAGTACAGCAAGCGCATTGAAGAACGACGCCCGGAGCTTGAAGGATGGGTCGCTGGAGAAACGGTGGATGGGTTTCTCGTTTCAATGAACGAAAAACGCGCTGCATTAAGCCGTCGTGTGGAATTGGCATCACTCCCTCGACGGCGACGGTGGCCGAACGTGCTTTCTTTCTGGTTTACAGGTGGATATCGACATCTCTCAGGTTGGAAAAGTGCCGCCAAGGACTTGATCCGACCGTGAGTAGGGCGCGGGTTTCGATAGAGATTCAATATGCACTTTATTGTGAGTTTCTTTATGATCCCGGAGTTTGCGTATATACGCTCAATGTCAGCTTTATCGGAGGAAGCAATGCATGAAAGCCCCTAACTTTTTTATTGTCGGCGCTCCGAAGTGTGGCACTACTTCTTTAGCAGAATGGCTTGGTGAAAATCCGCAGGTCTTCATGTCTGATGTCAAAGAGCCGTTTTTCTTCTCACCGGACGTTGTGCCATCTGATTACCAGACTATTCGTGATTACGAACGGCTTTTTTTTGGTGCTGGCAATGAGATTCGGGCGGTTGGTGAGGCATCAACCACATACCTAAGGTCTGAGCTGGCGGTTAAAGAGATTTTACGATACCAGCCTGCTGCAAAATTTATTGTGATGCTAAGGGATCCGGTCGAGATGGCGGTGTCGCTCCACTCGCAGGAGCTGTTTTCACTTAATGAGAATATTTCTGATTTCAGTCAAGCGTGGCTGGCTCAAGGAGACCGGAAAAAGGGATATAAGATTCCAAAGGCATGTAGGTCGCCGAACTTGCTTATGTACAAAGATATTTGTTCGCTGGGAACACAATTGAAGTCTTTGTTCTCATTGGTGGGTAGGGAGCGTGTTTGCGTTATATTTATGGATTCCCTGAGGCGCGATCCGCTTGGCTCGTTGAATGAGGTTGAGCGGTTTTTGGGTGTAAACGAGTCACTGAATATCGATAACACACCTAGAAATGTGAGGAAGACAAACAGGTCATTGGGGGTGGCGCGTGCCCTAAAGGCGGTTGAGTTTTTCAAATTGCGTTTCGGTTTTTCGGGTGGCACCGGGTTTTTGAGGTTTGCGCACAAGTGGAACAAGAGGAAATATAATGGTGAGCCCGTTGATTCGGAATTCCTAAATGCGGTGCGCGATGAGTTTCTTGATGAAGTTTGTCTTCTGGAAAGCTTGACTGGTGCAGATCTTTCTTCTTGGAAGAATGTTGGTAACCAAAAATAATTTTCCATGCGAAAAGTGATGCGTAATGCAAAAAATTAAAGTGCTTCACTGCCTTTACAGGGTGGGCTCAGGCGGAGTTGAGCAGAGGCGCCTGTCACTTGCGAGACGCCTTGATCGGGAACGTTACGAACAGCACCTGGTATGCACGAAGGCTGTTGGTGGACTCCCGGCCGAGTTCGAGAAGGCGGGTTGCATCATCCACGAGGTGGGCGAGTTCAACGGCATTCTTGATCGTCGCCCGTACAAGGCGACGCTGGAAGTGGTGCGGGAGCTTCGACCGCACATCATCCACGGGGCTGTCTATGAAGGAGTGGCTTTGGCAGCAGTGGCTGGACGATTCGGTCGTGTCCCCGTGGTCGTTGGGGAGGAAACTGTCGATCCCAAGTACAGGCGAGTAACAGGGCATTTGCTCTACCGTGCATTGTGTTCGATGACGCATCACTTGGTTGCTATTTCACCAGCGGTGCATGGCTATTTGGCGGATAGGATTTATAATCCCGACAAAAAAATAACGCTTATAAATAACGGCGTTGAAGAGCGTCAGCGACCTAATCAGGAAAAGTTAGAGGATATAAAAAATAAGCATGGTATCGGTGATGACAAAATAGTCATCGGTACTGTTGGGCGACTCTTGGACAAGCACAAGCGGGTAAGTGATTTGATCCGGGTATTGCCCCGTGTTCTTGAGCATACCCCAGAAGCTTGCCTTCTAATCGTTGGTGGAGGGCCAGATGAGGATGAGCTTAAGCAGTTGGCAGTTACATGTAATGTGGCTCATGCAACGATTTTTGCTGGGTATCAAGCAGACACTGCGCCCTACTATGCGGTAATGGATATTTTTGCTCTGGTTTCTGAGTATGAGGGGCTTCCTTTAGTAGTTCTTGAAGCCATGTTTGCTCAACTGCCTGTGGTGGCTACCAGTGTTGGGGGTACGCCTAGTGTGGTAAATGATAATAACACTGGTTTCTTGCTGAACCCTGGTGACGCTGAACGTCTTGCTGATTCCTTGTTTAAACTTTTGCGTTCTGCTGAGTTACGTCGAGCCATGGGTATTAAAGGTCAGGAGAGGGCAAGGTCTGAATTTAGCGCCGAGCGTTACGTGAGCGATGTCGACAAGCTTTATCAGCGCCTGCTCGCGGAGTGGAAGGTGACATGAAGGTACTGTTCATCACCTGGGACGGTCCTCAGGTGTCCTACCTGGAAGGGTTGTTCCTGCCCATCTTCCGCCGCCTGGCCGAGCATGGCTGGGAATTCCACGTGCTGCAATTCACTTGGGGCGATAACCAGCGCCTGCAACGGAGTCACCAAGCCTGCGCGGAGGCTGGGGTGTCGTATCGCGCGATTCAGGTGTGGCGCAGGCCGGTCTCGTTGGGTTCCCTGTTCACGGCGATCAAGGGGGCGCGAGACATCCGCCGCGCGGTCCGTGATTGGAATATCGACGTGGTGATGCCGCGGAGTACCTTGCCCTTGCTAGCCTCCATGAGGGCCCTGAGAGGGAAACAGATGCCGATGGTGTTTGACGCCGATGGCTTGCCGCTGGATGAGCGAGTAGATTTCGGCGGCATGTCCCCGACCGGCGTGGTCTACCGGTTACTGCGTGATGTCGAGGCGCAAGGTGTGCGTCGGTCGGAGGTGGTGTTGACGCGCACAAGTAGAGCGGCGGATATTCTGGCGGCACGAGCTGGCGCGGGCACCTCGCAGGAGCGATTTTTCCAGGTGGGAAACGGGCGGGATGCAAGCCGGTTTGCGCCGTTAGATGCCTGCAAGAGGCCGCAGATAAGGGCCCTGCTCGGTATTGAAATTGATGCGGTGTTACTGGTTTATGCGGGGTCTTTGGGGGAGCAATACTGCCTTACCGAAATGCTTGAGATTTTTTCGAATATTTTGCTCTGGAGGCCCGATGCGCGATTTTTGATTCTCACGGGGGTTCCGGAGATTGGCCACTTGGGAGTGGCGGCGTATGCCAAACTGAGGGAGAAGGTCATCATTCGTTCAGTATCCCCAGCCGATGTGCCGAATTACCTCGCGAGCGCAGATCTAGGACTTGCTCTTCGTCGGCCCATGTTTTCAATGCAGGGAGTAGCTCCCATTAAATTGGGAGAGTACCTACTATGTGGATTGCCGATAATTGCCACGAGAGGGATCGGTGACACGGGGCTAATCAATGAGGATGTTGGTTACCTGGTCGACGATCATGGTAGCAACTCCCTGATAGGAGCTGCGACCTGGTTTACTGATCGGGTGTTGAAGGATCGGGAAGGATTTCGGTCTCGTGCCAGAGAAATAGGGTTGCAGGGCCACTCGCTTCGAGCAAGTGTTGATTCTTATCGGCAGGCATTAGAAAGGGTTAGTCAAAGTTCATTGCAAGAAATACGAAACCCAAGCGGATGAAAGTTTTACTTTTATCCAAATATCCCCGCATGGGTGCAAGCAGTCGCTTGCGGTCACTGCAATATATTCCTGCTCTTGCTGAAGAGGGTGTTGAGGTTACCGTTAGTGGCTTGTTTGATGAGCAATACCTTAACTCGCTGTATGAAGAAGGCAATCGCCCCGGAATCCGCTCGCTCCTGCTTTATCTGAAGCGATTGTTTGTTCTCCTGACAGTCTATCGGTACGACTTGGTTTGGATTGAGAAAGAGCTTTTCCCCTTTATTCCTGCGATCTTTGAAAAGTTGTTGTCCTTTTCAGGGATTAAGTATGTGGTTGATTATGATGATGCCATCTTCCACAACTATGATCTGTCCAGCAATGGGTTAATTAGGACGGTACTAGGCCACAAAATTGATATCGTGATGGCCCACTCGGCCTGTGTGATCGCTGGTAATAAGTACTTGGCTTACCACGCAAGGCAAGCCGGAGCCTCTAGGGTGGAAATTATTCCGACGGTTGTAGATCATTCCCGTTATAGGCAAGCACGCACTGCTAAAAGCAACAACCTAATTATTGGGTGGATTGGTTCCCCTTCAACCCAGTGTTATGTTGTTGATATCAAAGAAGCACTTCGTGCGGCGTGCGATAAGTCATGCGCCCGATTGATGCTGGTTGGGGCTACAGAGGATGTGGTTGAACATTTCGCGGGCATCCCCGTTGACGTTGTTCCCTGGAGCGAAGATACGGAGGCGGAGAATATTGCCAAGATGGATGTTGGCATCATGCCTTTGGTTGATGGTCCCTGGGAAAAGGGCAAGTGTGGCTACAAACTGATTCAATACATGGCCAGCGGTGTGCCTGTTGTGGCGTCCCCGGTTGGGGTGAATGTTGAGATCGTAAATAACTATGGCTGTGGTTGCCTTGCCCAGTCAACAGATGAATGGGCTGCTTCGTTGCTAGAACTTCTCTCGGACCATGAAGTGCGGAACACATTCGGGCGTGCTGGCAGAAACGCTGTTGAGAAAAGATATTCTCTTCAGACTCAAGCCCCAATTCTTGCTGATATCCTCAAATCAGCAGCCAAGTAACTCCGTTTCTAATGCTACCTTATTGGCTATTTCTAATCCTGCCGGTTAGTGTCATTTTAACAAACCGCCGATTGTCCGAACGATCACAGTTTTGGGTCTGGTTTGCTGTTTGGTTGTTTTTTTCGCTCGCTATCGGGTTGCGGTTCGAGGTAGGTGGAGACTGGTTCTCATACCTTCGCCACCTCGATATGCGAGCCACCACTTCGTTTTCTGATGTCCTGGTGGGGTCTGACCCAGGCTATTACCTGATAAACTGGATTGTCGCCCAGTCTGGTGGCTCCATCTATTGGGTGAATACTGGCTGCGGGATGATACTTATGGCAGGGATTGTCCGTTTTGCCAGGGCGCAGCCCTTGCCTTGGCTAACGCTTCTGGTGGCGGTTCCCTATCTGATTATTGTTGTCGGTATGGGTTATACGCGGCAGTCAGCGGCACTTGGGCTTTTGTTGATCGGCCTTGTCTCTTTGGCTAATGCTCAGATCCGCTGGTTCGTGTTTTGGGTAATGCTCGGTTCCGCTTTGCATAAATCAGCAGTTTTGATGTTACCCGTTGCAGCTCTGGCCTCGACCTCCAATCGTTTCTGGAGCCTGCTTTGGGTGGGGGTGATGTCTTTGGTAGGCGGCTATCTTTTTGTGTTCGATTCTGCAGATAGGTTGTGGACTAACTATGTTGAAGCAGAGTATCAATCACAAGGTGGATTGATTCGGGTATTAATGAATTCGGTACCTGCTTTTTTGTTTTTTCTTTTACGCCGGCAATTGCGACTTACAGAGTCGGAGGACAAACTTTGGTTCTGGATGTCCCTTCTTGCCCTCGCTTGTATCCCCTTGGTAGCTTTATCCTCCACCGCTACAGACCGTGTTGCGTTGTATCTAATTCCAATACAACTGTTTGTGTTTGCTCGGCTGCCTTTTGTGATGAGTGATCCACGGCGTCGTGGTTTGGTGGTTCTCGGAGTTGTTGGGTATTACACGTTAGTGCAGGCGGTCTGGTTAAATTTCGCGAGTCACTCGTTTGCTTGGTTGCCATACCAAAATGTCGTATGGCTCTGAGCTGTAAAGCCGCAAGTAAATCATGGCTGTAGTCTCGAAACTTGCCATAGCCCTGATATCGCCTCTGGGTATGTCGTTATTCGGTGGTTTGCTGGCTTTATTGCTTGCCATTGCTGGCCGTAGGCGACTGGCGTTCTGGTTAGGTGCAGTGGCGTTGCTTTGGTTGTGGTTCTGGTCTTTGCCAATGGCCAGCAATTGGGTCCGAGGCTATCTTGAGGATCAACACCCAACGATGTTGGTTCTGGAGGTGCCCGAAGCAGAGGCCATGCGACAGTTTATGGTGGCTCCTGGTGTTAAAGCTTCTTGATCAAGCCCCCGGTCAATCCAAAGCTTTGCTAATCACCAATACCATCGGCTTCATGGGCTCAGCCAACTGCTAAAGATGAAGTAGTCTTGGACAACTTTGTCACTGGCCACCAGCGAAACCGGAATGCGGCTCGCAGCCTAGATGATCAGTGGACGCGGTTTCATTTCCTTGAGAGAGGTGTCCGGCATCCCCGGCTGGATATTAGCAAGGTGGTGAGTGATTTGGGCCGCGCTTTGGTAACTTGACCCTTGAGCAGGATTGCAGGAGCACGTTTGAACCCGGTCGTTTTTCTTACCTCTAATACCTCCTGGTATTTGTATAACTTTCGCCGCAGCACCATTGAGGCTTTGCGAGAGCAGGGCAACCGAGTTATCTGTCTGTCACCGCCGGATGATTTCAGCCAGAGGTTAGCGGATGAGCTAGGAGCGGAGCATGTTGCGCTGCCCCTGGATGGCAAGAGTACGGGTGCATTACAGGAGCTTCGCAGCCTATGTTCAATTCGGAAGGTGATGCGTCATTACCGGCCCGATCTCGTATTCAACTTTACCGTGAAGATGAACATTTATTGTGGCCTGGTGTGTGCGCTCCAGAATATTCCGTTTGCTAACAACATCTCAGGACTGGGCACGGCATTCATTCACGATTCCTGGCTGTTCCGGCGAGTAAGGCAGGTTTACGGGCTAGTTAATCGGCGGGCGCTGCATCTTTTTTTTCAGAATGAGGAAGACTTGGCGGTATTCCGGAGCCAAGGCTTGTTAGGCGACACGCCATATACGCTTTTGCCAGGCTCCGGGGTGGACTTGCAACGATTTCAGGCTTCGCCCCTACCGATAGGCGGTCCTTTCACTTTCATTATGATAGCCCGTTTGCTGGGAGATAAGGGTGTTCGAGAATATGTGGAGGCGTGCGGGAAATTGAAAGCTCAAGGGCTGAATGTGCGTTGCATTTTGGTAGGGCCCTTGGGAGTGAGTAACCGCACCGCGATTTCGGAAAGGGAAATTAGTCATTGGCAGGATCAGGGGGTTGTGGAATATACCGGGGCAACAGATGATGTTCGCCCCTTGCTTCAGCAAGCCCATGTGATGGTGTTGCCCTCCTACCGAGAGGGTATGCCTCGGACCGTTTTGGAAGCTGCCGCCATGGGCCGCCCGGCCATCGTAACCGACGTGCCGGGCTGCCGTCATGCCATTGAGCCAGGGGTAACCGGGTGGTTATGTGAGGTACGAAATACTGAGTCATTGGTGGCACAGATGAAAGGAGTTTTCGAGAAGGGGCCTGATCACGTAATTCGAGCCGGAGTTGCAGCGCGCTCAAGAATGGAGGCGCATTTCAGTGAGGCAGTCGTTGTAAAGGCCTATTTGGACTGTTTAAAAGCTTCAAGCTCTTCTTCCATTAATCATGAAAATACAGTATAAATTAATCTAGGCGATAATAATGCTAGATGTCTTTCATGTGACTTCTGCAGCAGATGACTGTAGATAGTTCATTATTAAATAAACTCTAAAATACAGTATAAAACATACTATACGATAGGCATGGAGGCTGCTATGAGCCTTGCATACGTTACCTTGGTACTCGCTGGCCTGTTCGCATGGATGTCGCTGGTCTTGTTGAAGCCGATTGCCGTTCACGTTCAGTTGGTCGATGTGCCGGATCAAAGGAAGCTCCATTTTGGCGCGGTTCCTCTGGTGGGCGGACTGAGCGTGTTTTTTGGTCTGCTCTTGGCGTGGATCCTGTTAATGCCATTGGACTTCGGGTATGGCTCGTTCTTCTTGTGTTCATTTGCGTTGGTAATGATCGGGGCAGTGGATGACGCCCGGAATTTACCCGCAGGCTTTCGGCTGCTTGCGCAGGTGCTTTTGGCTATTATTCTGATTGCTGGGTCAGGGCTTCATTTGAACACCTTCGGTAATTTGCTGGGATTCGGGCCTATACACTTTGGAGTGCTAGTGGGGTCGATCATTACGGTGGCGGCAATTATCGGCTCTACCAATGCATTTAACATGATGGATGGTATTGACGGGCTGGCGGGCTCAATGAGTTTGGTAGCGTTGCTTTCGCTTGCCTATCTGTTCAGCCAGCAGCCAGGGTTTGAGCTGGAATTGGTGTTGTCGCTGGGGATTTCGGCTGCTCTGGTTCCCTATCTGGCCGCAAACCTACGGTTATTCGGGTTTCGCCAGAAAATATTCATGGGGGACGCCGGCTCCATTTTTATCGGCTTTGCCATTGTGTGGTTATTGATTAATGGTACTCAGGCGGATGCACCTGCTATGCGGCCGGTAACGGCACTATGGGTGATTGCATTACCACTGATGGATATGGTGTCTATTATGGTCAGGCGCGCGCGCAATGGTCAGCCGATGATGCGAGCTGACAGGGAACACCTTCACCATGTATTTTTGCGCGCAGGTTTCAATCAAACCCAAGCGTTGGTATCTATTGTTGGCGCTGCAAGCCTATTAGCGATGGCTGGCATTCTGGGAGAACTGTTTCTGGTCCCTGAGTGGCTCATGTTTGCGTCCTTTCTTGGCTTGTTCACTTTTTATAGCCGGCTTTTAGGTCACATCGGGCGCCTACGAGTTTTGATTCACGGTTAATTTATAGTTGTTTATGCCGGCAACATACCCAGCGCGCTCAGGGCCGGTTTTGGCTGAGCCAGGAAGAACCCTTGACCCTGCTCGCAACCGAGGCTTTGGAGGAACGTCTGTTGTGCTTTGGTTTCCACACCTTCTGCAGTCACGACTAAGTCGTAGGCCCGGGCAAGACTGATAATAATGCGGATCAGGGTCTGACCCTGGTCTGAATCTATGTCGCTTATGAACGATTTGTCGATTTTCAGTTCGGTGGCTGGTATGAATTTTAGATAGCTTAACGCTGAGTAGCCGGTGCCAAAATCGTCAATGGCGATAGCGTACCCAAGAGCCCTGAGATTCTTGAGATTGGGCGCGACCTGACAATTGCGCTCCATAAGTACGCCCTCTGTCACCTCCAGGATTATAGCAGATGGTTCAACGTCAGCTGCACTTAGAATTGCGTTAAGGTTGCCAGTCAATTCGGGATCGGAAAAATGACCGGCCCCGATATTTATGGCAATTGGCGGTGTGGCAAGACCAAGAAAATTGCGCTCAGCAATCAAGCTGCATACCGATCTTAATACGAAAAAATCCAGTTGCTGCCCTAGCAACGATTGCTCAGCAATGGAGATAAACTCATCCGGCATGACGCATCCAAGCTCACTGTCTTGCCATCTTAATAGTGCCTCGAAGCCGACAATTTCCCGTGTGGCGAAGTCCAGTTTGGGCTGAAGATAGACCTCCAGTTTGTTGTTCAGGATGGCAGACTTTAAAGCCTGCTCAACGTCGATCGTTCTCTGCATTCTGAGGTGGAACCCGGGATTAAAAAAAGCGATTGGATCCAGTTGTAATTTGGATTGTCGCAGAGCGCACTCAGCCAGATCAGGCAGTCGTTCCGGGTTGTTCGAGTCGTGGGGGCAACGGGCAACGCCGATATTTGCGCTGAGTGTTATATGTTGGCCGCCAATCTCAAAGGGCTTTTCCAGTGTGTCCTGTATTCGATAGACGTAGGTGAGCAGGTCTTCTTTGTTGCAGGCGTTGAGTAGGATGAGCAGTTCGTCTCCCGCGGGGCGGCAATATCTATGTTCTGTACCAACAGCACTGCGTATCCGGTGCGCTGCAGACCGAATAAGGTTGTCTCCAATCCTGCGGCCGAACTTCTGGTTGATTAGCCCAAAGTGCTCAAAGTCCAGATGGATGATCGACAGACGCGGTGTCTTTGTCTGGGCCTCTAGATGTTTCGCAAGACCAACCCGGTTAAGAAATTGCGTGAGCTGATCCTGATCTTCACTCGCACTGGACGTCTTTGATGCGCAGGCATTCGTTTGTGTCAAATTTGGTGTCATCGGTATCCCTCCTGCTGGCCCCCTGTTGCTCCGTGGGCTGACTGCGCTGAGCGTGGAACCTGGGTTGGCATGTTCATGGATTATCCATTTATAAAATTTGATTTGACAATCAGGTAACAATAAATGCTTACAAGCGCAACTGAAAGTATTCAAAAATAATATGACCTAATGTATGCTGACACAAGAATTAAAACAGCCTGGAGGTTTGATATGCGCGCTTTACCAGTGAAAGGGGTCGCTTTGGCGGTAATTTTATTGCCGGGGGTGGCCTTTGCCAAAGATGATTTTCCAATGGAATACAACTCAGTGGGAATCGAGGGCAGTTACATCGATTCCGGTAACTCAAGAGATAAAGATGAGACCAGCGACAATTTATCCAACTACGGAACTTTCGGCCTGAACTTCACCCGCCAGTTCAACCCCAAGGTAAGCATGCTGCTTCAGGGGACATACGCTGAACCGGAAACCCGCAATACCAACATCGACGTTGACATGCTGCGATTCTCTCTTGGCGGCCGTGTGCATCCTGGTAAATTTCGCCTTGGTGGTTGGCGGCCTTTTGGAGGTGCCGGATATAGCTATACGGACTTCGACGTAGATCAAGCCGTAAACTCCAAAACTGAAGATGCGATCTATGCGGAAGGAGGCTTTCAGCGCATGGTATCGCAGCGGTTTTTGATTGAGGCTGGTGTTCGCGCAAGAGCTGAATTGGAAGATGGTTATTTGGATGGTGAGTACTTTGCTGGTGTGCATTACATGTTTGGTCGCGAGTATCCAAAAGCACCGAAGTCAGAGGTTGTTCTGCAAACCAAAAGAGAGCCGAAGGTTGCCCCGCCTGAAGACTCTGATGGTGACGGCGTAATCGATGACATCGATAAATGCCCCGACACACCGGAGGGCGCTTTGGTTGATTCCGATGGGTGCGCGAAGGAGTTGACTAAGGAGGTCCGCGAAACTCTGTATGTTGAGTTTGAGCTGGATAAAACAGAGGTGCGAAGTGAATTCTTCCCCGAAATCGAGAAGCTTGCTGATGTGATGAAGCAATATCCATCCAGCACAATTTTGTTGGAAGGACATACGGACAGTTCAGGCTCCTCCAGATACAACCAGCAATTGTCGAAGAGTCGCGCAGATGCCGTTATGAAGGTTCTGATTAATGAGTTTTCGATTGACTCTGATCGGATCAACACAACTGGCATGGGGGAATCCCAGCCTATTGCTTCCAACGACACGGCTGAAGGTCGTGCCAAAAATCGTCGCGTAGAGGCGATTGTTTCTGGCGAATATTCTGAAATCATTAAAAAGTAACTTGCAGAGGACGCAGTCATGACGAGTAAATCGAAACATTGGGTACCCCTCGCGCTTGCTTCAGTGATAGCTCTGGCAGGATGCGGTGATAGCGGTAGCAACGGGCCTAGCGAGCCCCGCTTGGACGGAGACGAAAGTACTGGCAACGATGGCGGGAACGGCGACAATGGAAGCGAACAGGAAATCTTCTGCAGTTCCGGGGATACAACTTTTGAGGTTGCCGAGTTCGTTCCTGAGAATGGCTCACAAAATGTTGAACCCAATCGCAGTATTCGCCTGACGTTTAATGCCGAAATTGATGAAGAATCCGTCAGCCAGAATTCTTTGCCGCTGACAATTGATGGCGATGCAACAATGGTTGCTTCTTCGTATAGCGTCTTGGGCAAAACGGTTGTTATCAATCCGGACGAAGATCTGAATGCCAATACCGATTATGTAGTAACTGCAACCACCGAGCTACGTGCTTTATGTGACTCAGAAGGTGATCTGGTCAAGAGTCTTGTTGACAATGATTCAGCTGAGTTCACGACAGGTGAGGAAATTGACGACCAGGGGCCGGAAGTGGTGAGTGCTTCGCCAGATGATGGCGAGACCTTGGCGCCTGTAGACTCTTCGGTCTTCGTTGAGTTTGATGAGGAAATTGATCCACAGTCAGTGGATGAGAATAATTTTACTGTGTCGGAGCTTGATGAAAATGGGGACGTGGTTTCCTCCGTTGATGGAGAGATTAATCCTGTTGGCAACTCCATTGAGTTTGTTCCCAGTGCTGACCTGAAAGGACAGACGTTTTACGAGATTGCAGTAGACACTTCCATTACTGATCTGGCAGGTAATCCGCTCGTGGAACAGGAGCAATTCACGTTCCGCTCTGGTGGGTTAGTTGTTTTGCTTAATGACAGCGTCGTATCACAACTCGGTCCTCTTGACGAGGCTTTGAATACGCTGGGAGGGACACTTCTTGAACCCCTGGCTTTTGGTAACGAGGATGATGGGCTGGACAGTCTTGATAACGCGCTGTTGCTGCAGATCCCCTTGCTGACGGGGCTGACTGACCAATTGAGTGGTGTTGGAGATATTGGCGACTCCGACTTCTCTACAACGAACATAAACGGTACAGAGTTCGCAGAGTTTTCAAGTGCATTGGTTGCGGTCTGCGACCCGAAAACGGTTACTCCATCGCCTGATTGCACAGTCGCCCTTGACTTGGATCTTGATCCAGACCAGCTGCAAAGCCTCGCCGATACCTTTACCGAAGGTAACCCGGAGCAGATACCGGCCCTTATCGAGGCGCTCGGGGAAAGCTTGGCCACAGGAGATTTCAATAATCTGCCTCCTGAGCTTTCCGACGTTCTCGGTAATGAGCTGTCGGAGTCTGAAGGTGTGATTGAGTTGCGCCTGGTTGACGATAGTGGCACTCCGCTCCCAGAGCCGGCAGAAGAGGGCCTGCAGACGGTACTTGACGGCTTGAATGCGATTCCGGTGCTGGGCGATTTGGTGGCCCAGGACGACGGCGCGTCACTGGTGGATCTTGGCCTGCTTGAAGGCTCTCTGCTGGGTGTTGATCTGGGTGAGCTGGCAACGGCTGACGTGTTGAGTGGCACTGAGCAGATCATCGGCGATCAAGGTGTTCTCAACCTGGGTGGTTCGCTCTTTGACTTGCTGCTTGAGCGGATTCCGGAGCCGGGTCAGGGTGCTCCGGGTGGCGATCTGCCGCTGTCGCCTGAAGATCTGCCGCTGATCGGAGATCTTCTGAACATGGAAGGTGGCAGTCCCCTGGATCCGAACCAGCTGGGTGAGCTTTCTGAGCTGCTGATGCTGCCGGACGACTTTGAGTTCGAGCCTGAGACTGTGCCGCTGGTAGGCGATATTCTCTCAGCGCTGCCGAGCGATTTCCCCGGTGAGTTCCCTGATGGTGGTGCAGACCAGCTGCCGCTGATTGGCGACCTGGTTATGCTGCTCGATCCATCCAATCTGGGTGATGCGGACGGCGGCGATCCGCTGACGTCTGCCCCTTTGCTCGGGGATCTGGTGGAACAGCTGCTTGCATTCAGTGATGGCGGCGGTGAAGCTGATCCGGGGTCGCTGCCTCTGATTGACGACTTTGCCAGGCTGCTGGACGACGAGGCTCTGAGTGGCGACAGCCCCCTTGCCCCGCTGACCGACGTGCTCAACCCGGATCAGTTGAGAGATGTGACCCTGGTTGGTGGCCTTGTGGATCTGTTGAATCCGGAGAATTAACCGAGCCGTACGAAAAACCGCAGGGCCATGAACTGACCGGCAGTCGCCGGAATGCATGGCCCCGCGTTCAACAAGGCCTGAGTTCTGTGTTAAACATGACTCAGGCCTTTTTGTTATGGTTCAGCAACCGTGGTCGTGGATAACTTATACCTAAGAATAACAATCAGAGCTTAAAAACGCTTTCCAGCATGTCGCCCGAAGACCTGGGTATTCATTTTGAGGAGGCAGCAAAAACTCTGCGTGGGGCGGGTCTTGGGCAGTTTCAGCGCAACGCCAAAATCGTATATTTCCTCGACGGACTCCCGTCGTATTTTGACTGGCTTTCGATTTCGACGTGGCACTGGAGGTGCTGAATCAGGCGCGGGATGAAAATGCGTTGCTGCACCACATTGACTACGACGAGTGGCATGGCCAATCAACGGTGGGGGCGGTGCACAAAGTGGCTGTTCGTGAGAATGACAAGCGGCTGATTGCTGTGATCGCGGATCTCATCGAAGAAACTCTGGACCGGGTGTTCGAGCAAATAGGAGCTTGATGGAAGCGTCAGTCTTCCTGAAGGTCACTCCATGTGTTCTCGTCAGACGCTTCGGCCTCAATGCAAAACGCGCATAGATCTTTTTTACAGGTTTCGGGGTCGTGAATGAACATGCCGTGGGTGACTTGCGGGGAGTAAGGCCTCTCTTGATTAGACTTTGTGAGCGAGAGATAGGCCAACAAGGCGTCTTGAGCGTCTACTTCAGTAGAGTAAGGCCCGAGATCATCTTTTTCGCGGGTTCGAGCAAACCAGCCGACAGATGTTTTGACCAGTCTTGATCGATCATCGCGTGCATGGCCATCGTCAGGTTCTTCGGCGGACACACTGTCGTCAGCTACAGCTGGCTTTTGCTCATGTCGGGTTTTGTTTTGAGTTTTTTGGTTTTTCTTTGAAAAGAAGCGAGTAAATTTGGACATACCACCACTGCTTTTGAAAAGGCCACTGCCCCGGGGCATTGTATGGGGCAGTGGCTAAGGGTTGAGCGGGTTCGCTCGCAGAGCCGGGAGGCTCTTCATAGAGTATACAGTATGCGGTATATTTTACAAGTCGTATAGGTACATTTATGCTGACATATAAAACCTATTGTCTTTTGTAGTAAATTGATCAGATGCTATTGGCTTCGTCTTGACGATTAGTTTTAAATATCAGGGAATTGTAATGATCATGAAATATGCTGTTGTTGAAAAAAACTATGGGAGATATCTGAAAATAGTAAGGAGTTTGCTATGTCTCAGTTAGACCCTGACAAGCGAATGTTGATAACTCGAAAACTTGAGGGCATCGGGTACGGTGCGACAGCTTCAGAAGCGATAAGCACTACTAACTGCCTGCCCCCATATCAAAGGATTACCCAGCTCCGGAGTGAGTTCTCGGATCTTGTTGGTCGAATTGAAAAGCAAGAATTAGAGCACATGGGTAAACATGTTCTCCAGGGATTGATACAAACGGCCATAAATCTCGGCTACACCCATGGGTCTCATAGTTTGTTGTGGCGCATGCCGCAAGAGCGGTCTGCAAAACCTTCTCCTGTTCCGCCGCAATATGAGGTGGTTTTGGAGCGAAAAGACCTTGAATCAGAATTTTTAGTGACTGTGCTCAAGTTAAGAGATTACTCTCAGCCAGTTGAGGATGGTTTAGCTGGTTACGAGGTGATCGGTCGTTGCTGCTCCCGGGTTGATGTCGCTCTGTTTAATGAAAGAATCTTGGCAGTCGTGGGCGATTCTCCATACTCGATGAAACATGAGGCAACTGGTGAACAACTCGTTTATCGGATGATGGGTAGTGGAGTTCCTAGATTTCTCGGTAGTTTTGTAAGTCCCATAGAGAAATTTCGGCAGCAAGAGTTTGATGTGTCAATGTTGGTGGAGGCCTTTGACGTTTCTTTACCGGAACGCGACATTGTGAGTCAGTATGCGATTGGGGAGCTGTTCCGTTCTCAATTGACGTGGCTTGACCTTTCCCAGTTGGAATTGCAACACGCTTCCTACGACGGGCTGTTCGCCATTGCCCAACTCAAAGCGGGGTCTTCGAACCAGCGTAATGAGGTCGCTGTGTTTCACGAGAGGATAAACGAATGGACAAAATCTGCCAGAAATCTGGGACATTTGGAAGGTTCGATGACACTTTGATAGAAATTTAACAGGATGGCGCTACAGGATAGTAGGTTCACTATTTGATGCTATAAATCGGAAAATGACGCCAAGTCTTTACATGATCCTGTTTGGAATTCTTCCTTGATAAGCTGTGGATAATCTGATCCAGAACAACCTTTGGAGCGCCAACAAATATGACTAACAATCAGAGCCTCAATCACGTCGCGTACATGTCTTTAGAAGATTTGCGCGCTCATTTTGACGAGGCGGCAAAAACCCTTCGAGGCGCAGCTCTTGGGCAATTCCAGCGGGATGCCAAGCAGGCCTTTTGTCAAGCTTGCTATGAGGGTGATATTAAGAAGATCGTATATTTCCTTGATGGACTTCCATCCTATTTCAGTTGGTTTTCGAAGGACTGCCTGACCGATTATCGGGGCATATCCTGGGCCTGTTTTGGGAAGCAGTTTGAGGCGATCCGGCTGTTAGCCTCACGGCAGTGTCCGGAAGTTTTCCTGGGCTATGATTTTGATGTTGCTCTCGAAGTGCTGCACCAGGCACGGGATGAGAGTGCACTGTTGCGCGACATCGAATACGACGAGTGGCACGGTCAATCGACGGTGGAAACAGTGCATAATGTGGCGGTTCGTGAAAATGATAAGCGGCTCATCGCAGTGATTGCAGATTTCATCGAAGAAAATCTGGACTGTGTGTTCGAGCAGGTAGGCGCTTAACGGAGCTAGTTCAAGCTTTTTGAAGGCCACAGCATGTGTTTCCCTGTTGGTCATTGGCTCACGTTTGCGAGCCAGGTTCTTCATGGTTTTTCAGCGGATACATTTCCCCTTAGAGGAGGCAGATCTTTTGCTCATGCTCGGTTTCCGGGTGGTTGCATTTTATTCACAAAAATGCAGTATATATAATGCGATACGATAATTTATATTTGATGATCTAGGGAAGGTCTGAATAACTGCTGATATTTGCCGATCTTGGGTTTAACCGGCAAAAAATCGAAGATTCAGACACTATTTTCCCGTTATTTGTGTGTTT